>BNJV01002609.1_pt1 | contig 426134 bp, 513 predicted proteins | sample 8540591 | NCBI WGS metagenome assembly BNJV01 (sample SAMD00202457, study PRJDB9452) | human saliva metagenome | host: Homo sapiens
CCATTAAAAGCGTAAGCAAGAAAAAGCCCCTTCCTAAACGCATATACGTAAGGAATCACTGATCAAATACAGTCCGTCAGATTAGTGTAGATTCTCCGCCGAAGTGCGGGCGAAAAAGTGCATCAAGATGGCGTGGCTGCATTTATCAGTGCTTCCGTAAGCTACATTTTGTTATGATAGCACAGAGCGGGTGAAAGTGGCAAGTGAAATGTATTCGTATCACTGTTTTTCCACTAGATTTTTCCGCATATAAAAATACTGCCGATACGCGTGCAGCAATCGGCGGTATGAAAAATGTTCTTAGTTACGAACGTTGAGCATTGTTTCCCCGGTCAGATACCGCTTTAAATCCTCCATTCCGATTTCCACGGAGGTCATCATCGTATCACAGGAAGTTCCGGCAAGATGGCTGAGTCAGTGTGATGTTGGAAAGCTTCAAATACGGATGATCCATAGGCAGCGGCTCCACATCATAGACATCGATCGCAGCACCGCCGATGACATGATCGCGCAATGCCTCTGCCAGCGCATTCGTATCGACCAGTCCGGCACGTGCTGTATTGACCAGATACGCTGTCGGTTTCATTTTGGCAAGCTCTTCCTTGCCGATGAAGTGCTCCGTTTTCTCCGACAGACGCAGATGGAGCGTCACAATATCCGACTGCTTCAGCAGCTCATCCAGCGATACAAATTCGACATTCTGATCGGCAAACTTTTTCGGATCAGCATACGGATCATGAACGATAACTCTGGACTCAAAGCCCTGCAGCCGCATTCTCACACGCTGACCAATGTAGCCATAACCGATAATACCGATTGTCATCTTACGCATATCGTGGATATAGCTCTGGTTGTCGTATTTCTTGCACCATTTCCTTCCATAATCAAATGATGACTGCGCGCAATATTCTTGTTCTCGCAATCATCATGCCGACCGTGAAAATCGGCAACCGCATTTGCACTCCGCCACGGCGCATTGATGAGCTTTACGCCCTTCTCCGTTAAGAGAGGAACATCTGCATTCTCGTAACCGCCGCGTAGAACAGCTGCCACCTTAAGATGCTTTGCCTTCTCGATAACCTCTTTGTTGATGGACGCGACATGCACGACAAGAATATCTTTATCCTCACAGTTTTCCAACAGAGCCTCACATGTGGGAGCAGCATCGATCCCCTATGTTCAATGAGCGTCATACGATCCGTAATCGGCCCCATTGCATACATATCTTTTATCTTCGACGATGGTGATCTCTGCGCCAAATTTCTCCAATGCGCGTAGTTCTTCCATCATCTGCACGGTAATGCCGCCATCCGCAACACAAAGAATTTTTGTTTTTCCATAATCAATACCCCCAATATTTCTGACGAGTCTCCCTGCCGATACTGCAGCAGGGACTCCCATGTCACAATTGAGCCTCAATCCTTTCCTGCCGAACCGACCAGATCGATCTTCTGCCGCACGACCTCCTGCAAGGCTGCAAGCGGCTTCTGAGTAAAAGCTGGTGCGGCCAAATCGCTAAATGCTCCGCGCTCTCCAATTCCGCCTTGAGTGCTCCGTTGAACGCGGTCAGCATCTCAGAAAAGATATTCAGCTTGCATATGCCGTTTGCAACGGATTTACGAATCAGCTCATCCGGCGTTCCCGAGCCGCCATGCATCACCATCGGCACAGTCGATATTGCGTTCAGCTCTTGCAGCCGTTCAAAATGGAGCTTCGGCTTGTGCACGTAAAGTCCGTGCGCCGTTCCCACTGCGACGGCAATGCAGTCCACCCTGCGTGCGATCGATAAAATCTGTCAATCTATTCGGCTGTGTAAGAAAGTCATCGGGATTGTCAAAGGTATCCTTCTTCGCAGCACCGATCTCGCTGCTCCCCTACAATGCCGTCTCCCCACATGACCGAGCTCCGCTTCTACGCTGACATCGAAAACGATGTGCATACGCGACGACCTCGCTTGTCTTTTTGAACATTCTCCTCAAAGGCAGCATAGAGCCGTCAAAACATCACGGAAGAAAAACCGCCGTCGATGCAACGCTTGATAAAACGAAAGGTCCACGGCGTGATCGAGATGGATTGCAACAGAAACGGTTGCTGCCTCGGCAATTTTGCGCAAATAACCGAGCCAATAGGAAAGCCGTTCACCCGCAAGATCAACAGCCAACCCCATCAAGATGACCGGCGATTTCTTTTCTTCCGCAACCTCCGTGACAGCCAGTGCCATATCAAGGTTGCTCACATCAAATGCACCGACAGCATATTTGCCCGTTCTCGCGTCTGCCAACATCTTCTTCATATTTACCAAAGGCATATAGATCCCTCCTCGCCACTTCAGTCAGCTGCATTCCAGTCCCACATCGTCTGCGAACTCGTCATAATCCCATCAAATCCGCGCTGATAGAGTCGCTGTGCAAAATCAGCCCGACTGACAAAACCGCTTGCAAAAATCTTACCGGAAAACACTTTGCGGAATGCATCAAGAAACTCATATGCACAGATTGCAGGTCTGAGCTCGATGGCATCCGGCTTTGTCACCTCAATGGATCGGAAAGCCATCTCCAACGACAGGGAATCTAGGAGCGCAATCCTCCAAATGGTCTTTAGCCCGACTGCCTTCGCCCCTACTGACCTGGTATACATTCGAGCCGATGACGGCATCCACCTTGTAGGCTTTCTTCAGCATCTCAAAGGCAATTGTATCCGTTCCGAGACCGCCAATGAGCTCGTGGTTGACAACGACTTCCTTCCCATTCTTATGACATAGTGTCGTAAGCTCGGCAAGATTTCCGATATGAGATACCGTGCTCAGCAGGATTTCGCCCCGCTCCAATTTCAGCGCCTTGTCCAGATTCCGTATATCCCGCACGGAGGGGATCAGCATAAATGTCCCAGCCATCTTGCTTCTCACTCCAATACTCCAACAAATGACGGTTCTGCCGCTGCCATTCCACATATCGCTTTTGATAGAACGCGGCCTTTTCGGGATTGGGAACGACAGGCGATTTCAGCTTGACTGAGCGTTCGAAGGCTTCTTCATAGCTCTTGTATACACCCGCACCGATGCCGGCAACAATAGCAACGCCATGCGCCCCAGTCTCATCACACTCTACAACTTCGACCGGCAGGTTCATGGTATCGGCAAAAATCTGCGTCCACACAGGGCTCTTTGCCATTCCTCCCGTCAATCGGATGAGCGTTGCGGGCAGTCCGGAATCAATAAGAAAGTCAATATGATGTTTTGTGAATGAACGCGATCCCTTCGACAACTGCATAGCACAGTTCGCCGTAAGATGTATGCGTATTTATGTTGCTGAATCCGGCACGCGCATTGACATGAATACTAGGAGATGCGACAAACGGCTGAAAATACGGCGTATCCATATTCGGTTCTGCCTTTAGAATCCACTCGTTCAACACATCATAGTAGTCGCGCTGCTCATAGACAGCAGCCAACCGCGCCTTATCTCCGAGTACATGATGGAACCATTCGTAGTTCGTCGCGGATGCCCCCGTATACGAACAGTTCAGGTATTCGTTTTTGTGAATATAGGGCATATTACTCGATGCATTTGGTATCACACGATCCGAATGCGTTTCGTTGATACACCACGATCCGGCAATGGACGTAATCACGCCTTCTCCTGTCGCTCCGGCTCCGACAAGACTCGCCAGAATATCCATCATTCCTGCAGCGATCGGAGTTCCCTCTTTGAGCCCGGTCAGTTCTGCCGCATCCTTCGTCACAGTGCCGACGATCTGCTCCGGACTCGAATACAACGTCGGCAGTTTGTCGAACATCTCCGGAATACCGTATAGGTTCATCAATTCTTCCGAGTATTCCATCGTATCCATATCAACCATGAATGAACCACCGATGACATTGAGATCCGTAGCAAACTTGCCGGACAGGCGGTACATCAGATAGTCCTGAACATGAGCACGCTGCCGATTCGGTCATAGACCGCACGCTCATGCTCCTTGTACCAGCGCAGGATCGGTCCCGGCTCTCCCGCAAACAGCGTTCCATGCACCATGCGGTTGATCTTCTCACAGGTGCCCTCTCGCTGATACAGAGCGATAATATCATTGGCGCGATAATCCCTGTGAAAAACATCCGGGCGCAATCGACCAGCCTTTCTCATCGAGAAACACGATGCCGTTACCAAAAAGAAGTAATCCCTATCCCGGCGATATCCTCTGCCGCAATCCTTGCTCTTTTCAATCGCGCGCTGAATGCACTGCGATACCATACGCCAGAGTTCATCGACATCGAATTCCTCAATCCCCTGCCGCGCGGTGCGAGATGCATGCGCTCAGAGCTTTTTCGTCGATGACGAAGCGACTACTTTTTCCCGCCTCGTCAAAAATGACCGCCTTACTCGATGTGTTACCGGCATCAATTCCGATTAAATATTTTGCCATGACAACCCCTCCTTTCGGGTCTTTACCGCATCAGCATACCGCCCGTGGCGTCCAGTGTGATTCCCGTCAGATAGTCCGACTTGTTCGAACACAGGAAAAGGATGCTGTACGCGACCTCCTCCGGCTCTGCAACTCTGCCCAATGGTATTCGTTGGCAGTAATACTCTCTGCACGTTTTCAGAATCTCGTGAATCATAGGCGTATCCATAATCCCGGGCGCGACCGCATTGACATTGACGCCATGTGACGCAAGCTCGCGTGCAAGCGACACTGTAAAGGATACCAATCCGCCCTTGGATGCCGCATAGTGCGCGTGCCCCGTCGTTGATCCGGTGAACGCCGCCTGCGACACAACGTTCACAATCTTCCCCGTTCTCTTCTGATCAACCAGATAGCGAGCAAAATCACGACAAAGGATAAATGGACTGAGCAGATTGACCTCCAAGGTGTGACGAAAAGCTTCCTCCTCCATATCAAGGACATAGGCCTGCGGCCATATTCCGGCAGCATTAACGAGAATATCCAATGTGCCAAATGCATCGAGTGCCCTGTGCACAAGATCATTGCGGCTATCGCCGGCAAGATCGCAGGCAATTCCTACAGCGCGTATGCCGTACCGATTCTGCAGATCAGCTGCAAAGGAATCGCACTCATCCCCATGTCGACTGACGGCAATGACGTTCGTGCCCTCCTGCGCAAAGAGCTCACAGGTCGCTCGCCCGAGCCCTTTCGTGCCGCCGATCACGAGTGCATTTTTCCTGTAATCCGAAATCCATCGCACACCCTCATTTCTGCCGCACGATGTAGCGCGATGTCAGATCGCCGGAGAGCGCCCCTCCATCTCGCGGGCAAGCAATACGGGCGAATGCAGGAAGGCATCTACGGTACCTCCTGCCAAATGAGGTGTGATGGTAACGTTGTCAAGACCGACCAAGGATCATCCTCTTTGAGCGGCTCATGCTCAAAGACATCCAACGCCGCTCCCTGAATTCGTCTTTCCTTCAGCGCCGCATACAGAGCTGCTTCGTCGACGAGTCCGGCACGCGCCGTGTTGATGAAATATGCTGTCGGCTTCATCAAGGAGAAAGCATGCGCGTTCATCATCCCCTTCGTCTCGTCGGTAAGGCGGCCGTGTATTGTCACAAAATCTGCTTGTTCAAGCAGTTCGTCCAAAGAAGCGCGTACAACGTAATCCGGCAATGTGTCCGCATAGGGATCGTAGCCGAGTATCCGCACATCGAATCCATGCAGCCTCTTGGCAACCTTCCGACCGATCTGCCCCATACCGATGATGCCAACGGTCTTATCCTCCAGATCGGGTACTGAAGCGGCATTCACATAGTCGCGAACCCAGCGGCCTTCCTTCAGGTTTGCATGGGCGCGGGCAATATTACGGCACTCACTCAGAATCATCCCGACCGTAAAGTCAGCAACAGCTGCCGCATTGCGCCCCGGGTATGGTAAACGGTGACACCTTTCTGCGCCGCGTATATCACATTCACATTTTTCATATCCGCCGCGCAGAACACCAATAAATCGGAGCTTCGTGCAGGCATCCAGAACCTTCTTTGTAATCGGACAGAACTGCGTAATGAGGATCTCCGCATCACGCAACTTCTTGATGAGCGCGTCCGGTACGTCATAGACTTCGCCCCTGCGTCTCCACCTGCAGATTGATCCCCGCAGTTCCTCATAATCTTTCAGCGGCCAGTCGAGCACCTCGATCTGCACGCCTTTCTGCCGATATCCCGCAAATCCTTCCTCGATATACCGTGCCGGTATCAGGAGATCGCCTATCCCGATGAGTTTCTATGCACCGCATCTCCTTTACTTTCCGATCATCTCACCCAATTTTTACCAAAGCCCAGCCAGCCGGTGTATTGTAAGACGACACCAGATTGCCCAGCTCGGTCGACGTAACATTGCTTGGCAGCCTCACATTTGCCTGATCTGCTGCAACGCCATAAATCCCCGACAAGTTGCTTCCTGCATAGAGCGCAATTGTCACGATAAAGAGTCCCGTAATAAAGATACGGAACATATTGCGCTTACAGAAGGGAGCCACCATGGAGATGACGAACACGATCGATGCAAGATCGACGAACGGCAGCATGCGGTTCCCCGGCAGAATGATCGAGATGAAAAGTGCGGCAGGAATGAGCAGCAGCCCTGTTGCGATAATACATGGCTCGCCGATCAGAAGCGCCGTATCCATGCCGATGTTGAATTCCCGTCCCGGGAAGATCTTTTTCAGCACCGTCTCCGCCTGATCGCGGACAATCATGACGCCCTCGACAGTAATCTCTACCATTTTCGGCAGGAGGATCATAACAGCAGCCACTTGAACCGCAAGGAATGCACATTGTCCAACGCCCCAACCGGCAAGCACGCCCATGCCCGCGCCGAGAATCGTGGCAAGCGTAATGGGTTTTCCAAGAACACCTAGTTTTTGGATGACGCCCTCCGGGCTCAGATTGATCTTATTGAGTCCCGGTATCCGCTCAATAACGGCATTGACTGCAATTCCAATAGGAACATAGACGCCACATGTGGCATGAACGAAAGCGACACCCTTGATGTTGTACATTTCCTGAATCGCCGGCGCCGTCTTGTCCGCAATAATAAATGCGATCAAGTACAGGATAAGAGCTGCGGCCGTACCGAGGATCAGGCTCCCTGTCTCGTAGTGAGACCATCGAGCCCGGCAAAGAATCAGCCAATAGTTGAATATATCAATATTCAGTATCTGCGTCCGCTTTAATGCCAGCAGCACGATATTCAAAAATAATCGCTCCCGGTACAACCATCGGGATGAGCGGTGATGACCACCCAATTGCTGCACTTGTTGCCCAACCGGCATCAATAACCGTCAGGCTCGCACCGAACCGCTCAACCATATCCTCCGAGGCGGGGCCCAGGCTGTTCAGAAGCATGGACACAATCAAGTTAATCCCGGTAAAGCCAACGCCGACCAGCATCCCTGCTTCAAATGCCCGACCGATCGACAGCCGGAAGCAGATCCCCAAGATAAAGAAAAATCACGGGCATCATAACAGTGGGTCCCAATGCCAAAAATTTGATTCAAAAACTCCATGATGGTTCACCTCGATATCAGAAATCTTTACCAGATCTGCCGACTCTCACCGATAGATCTCCCTTCGCCGCAAGCATTCCGGCTAAGGTATACACTGCCGCCGTTTCTTCTTCGCCGGAAGCCTCTACCGTGACCTCCGTGCCGCATGTGATGCCGAGCCCCATGATCTGCAAAACATCCGTCGCCTTTTGCCGTCTTACCATTTGCATGAAGCATGACGTCTGCCTGAAATTTCGATGCTTTGTCGGCAATCAATACTGCCGGCCGAGCGTGAAGACCAGAGGCATTTTTCCATGGTGATGGTCACTTTCATCTTTTTCCCTCCTTTTCCATACCTGAGAACACAATTTTACAAATAAAAACGGTATTATGGGACGGGCTTTATGCCTTATCCCGTAATACCGAATTCATCTACATTATTCAGTAGTCAATCTATTTTTGTTGTGCGAAGGTTCTTTTCTCCCTCAATTGTCCTCAATCTTACCACATCGCGACAAAATACGCAAGAAAAACTTTTACTGTTTTCGCTTCTGTTGCGCGTTACAGAATCACAGGCGCTGCTTTTTATTTCTCCCCGCCGGCGGCCGGGAGCTCCTGTACCACGAGCATCGTATGCGGCATACGCAGCAATACGCGCGTAATGCGGATGCCCTCTACCTCCTCCACGTAGAGAGCGCGCCCGCATGCGCCGCCATCTGCCCGACGCGCGGTGCCTCGCCGAGCTGGTCATAGAGCCAGCCGCCGATGCTGTCCACATCCTCATCCACGATGCAGACGCCGAGGAGATCATCGACCTCCTCAAGCAGCAGCTTTGCGTCGATGGAGCAGATATCGAGCCCGCGCCACTCGACGCTCTCACGCTCGACATCGAACTCGTCGCGGATGTCGCCGACGATCTGCTCGATGATGTCCTCGACGGTCACCATGCCCGCCGTTCCGCCGTACTCATCGACGACAATGGCAAGCTGGGAGCCCTGCTCCTGCATCGTGCGCAGGAGGATGCTGCCGTCCATGCTCTCGGGCACGATGAGTGCCTTGCGGATGTAGCGGCGCAGATTCAGTCGCTCCCCGCGCATGAGCGGCGGCAGGAGATCTTTCACATGGATAAAGCCGATGATGTGATCCTTGTCCTCGTAGCAGACAGGATAGCGCGTCTGCTGCTCCTCGATGATGGTCTTGATACGATCGGCGGGTGGATCATCGAGATAGAGGCAGATCATATCCGTGCGCGGCACCATGATCTCACGTGCGTTCAGCTCGGTAAAAGGAAAAAGACCTTGTCAACGAAGTCCGCCTCCGTGCTGTTGATGAGCCCCTGACGGAAGCTCTCCTTCATCAGGAGACGGATCTCCTCCTCTGTGTGTGCATCCTCGTTTTTCGCCCTTGACCTCATAGCCGAGTTTGCGGCTGATGTGGTTTGCCACCGTGTTGAGCACCCAGACAAAGGGCGCATGACGCGTCCAAAAGAGCACCATGGGGAACGCGATCGCGAGGAGGATGCGCTCCACGTTGGCAATCGCCATCGACTTCGGCGTCAGCTCGCCGAGCACGATGTGGAGCGAGGTGATGAGGGTAAAGGCGATCGCGAGCGCGACCGTGTGCCCGACCTCGTCCGGCAGCCCCATGTGCTGCGTCGCGGGCAGAATCAGCACGGCAATCGCCGGCTCGCCCACCCAGCCGAGGCCGAGCGAGGCGAGCGTGATGCCGAGCTGCGTCACGGACAGCGAGGAGTCGAGGTGATCGGTCAGCTGTTTGGCGTATTTCGCACGACTGACCCCCTCGGCGATCAGCGTCTCAAGGCGCGACGGGCGGATCTTGACGCAGCAAAATTCTGCGGCGACGAAGAAGCCGTTCATAAAGATCAGAAAGATGACGAGCAGTAAATCGAGTAATGTGGGCAATATGTCCACGAATCAAGGCCTCCTTTAGGCAGGGATAATCAATCGAGCTGTTTCACATCGAGTTTCATGCGCGCGGCGAGTGTCTTCAGCCGCTCCACTTCCTTGGCATCGACGAGCGAGATGACCGCGCCCTGCCTTGCCCGCGCGTGCCGTCCGTCCCGCACGGTGACGATAGGTGCGCACATCCTCGGGCAGATCGACTTGGACGACGCAGTCCACATCCTCGATGTCCAGACCGCGTGCAGCAAGGTCGGTGGAGATGAGGAGCTGTGCACGCCCCGCGCGAATCGCATCGAGGGCAGCTCGCCGCTGGTCGCGCCGCTCACCGCCGAGCAGAGCGGCAACGCGGATGCCCTCGTACTGCAGCTTCTCCACGGCTTTCGCCGCATCGAAACTGCGGCCGACAAAGACAAGCCCCCGACGAATCGGCAGGCGGCGCGTCAATTTTTGCACAGCCTTTATTTTATCACGAAATGACACAATATGATAGTAGTTTTCACACGTCGTTTCCTGTGCCGCTGCACGAATGATGCGCGGCGTGCAGAGCTCCTCCGCCGCCTGCACAGCCCCTGCGGCCGCCGTCGCCGAGAGCAGGAGCATCTGCCGATCACGGGGCAGGAGGTGCAGGACGGCACGCACCTCCGCGCTGTGCTGCTTGCCGAGGAGACGATCGAACTCATCGAGTACACAGAGGCGCACCTCCTGCAGTTTTAGTTTGCGGAGGCGGTGCAGCTCCACGATGCGCGGCGCGGAGCCGACGATGAGCGCGGGCTTTTTCTTCAGCGCGTCAATCTGCCGCTGCACATTCGCCCCGCCGATGAGTGCCTGCACGCCGACAGAGAGCCCCGCCGCCTGTACGAGCTCACGCGCAACGCCGGCGATCTGCATCGCAAGCTCATGTGTCGGCGCGAGGACGAGCACCTGCGCCGCACGCACGGCGGGGTCGATGCGCATGAGTGCGGGCAGGAGATAGGCGAGCGTCTTGCCCGTTCCCGTCGGTGCCTCGCCGATCAGGGCTCTCGCCCGCACACGCGGCAGGAATCACCTCCCGCTGGATTTCCGTCGGCTCCGTGATGCCGCGCGCAGCCAGTGCCGTCGCAAGCGGCGCAGGCACGCCAAGTGATGTAAAGTCCATCGTATCCTCCCTAAGCTTCAGCAGACGTATCCTTCAGGCGTCCCCTATAGCCGCGCATTCGCTCGACAGTTCGCGTTCCCCAAAGCCTCCCCGCCGCTGCGGGGAGGGGACCACTTGCGGTGGTGGGGCACCATGAACGATAGCAGAGGCTTACCTTACTGGTCAAAAAACAGCGCATCCATCTCCGCCTGCTCATCTGCCGTCGGCGTATAGCTGCGGCGCGCCGTCATCGCGGCGGCAGTGGGACGCGCGCCCGTCCCGCCCGCAGAGCCGCGCAGCACACGTCGCCCGGCAAAGTTCGGCTTGCCGCCCGCATCATCCGCCGTCATGCGGCACTGCGGAAATGCCGAGCAGCCCCAGAAATCACCGTGCTTTCCCTTGCGCTTCAGCATGACGCCGCGCCCGCAAGCGGGACAGGGAATCCCCTCGCCGCCCGCCATCTGCGCCGTCCGCGCTGCATCACAGAGATCACGCGCGAACGCCGCCTGCCCCGCGAGGAACTCCTCGGGCGTCCCCACGCCGTCCGCCATCGCGTGCAGCTGATCCTCCCAGATCGCCGTCGCATCGGGGTACGTCATCGTGTCGGGCAGTGCGTCGATGAGCAGGGTACGCCTCCGCCGTCGGCGTCAACACCTTCTTCTTGCCCGCAGCATGGAGAAACTTGCGGCGGATGAGATCCTCAATAATGCTTGCGCGCGTCGCCTCCGTCCCAATGCCGGACACATCGCGCAGCATCTTTTTCGCCGCCTCGTCCTTGACGTACTTATGAATCTCCTTCATCCCCTGGAGCAGTGTCGCGGGCGTAAAGCGCGCAGGTGGCTTCGTCTGCCGCTCCTTCATCTCCCGCTGAGACGAACGCCGCCTCATCGCCCCTTTTTCATCGGCGGGAGCACTGCACTCTCCTCGTCCTCCTTCTCCGCATCCTCGGACTCGTTCTTCCCCGTGCGGTACATCGTCGCCATCCCGCCGTGCGTTCCGTGCGCCCACGCGCCGTAAACGTCTCGCCGTGATGTGTCACCTCCGCCTTCGTCTGATCATAGACGTAGTTCGGGCAGAACTGGGCGATATAGGCACGCGCGATCAGCTCGTAGATATTGCGCTCCATCGCCGTGAGCCGCGCGAGATTCACAGGCACGGTCGTCGGGATGATCGCGTGATGCGCCGAAATCTTCGCGTCGTTCCACGCACGCGACTTCTTCGCCGGATCTGCTTCCAGTCCCACGCCGCAAGCGGCGTATCGGGGAGCGCGGCGAGATTGCCTAGAATCTTCGCCGCATCCTTGTGCTGGCTCACGGGCAGATACTCCGCATCGGAGCGCGGATAGCTGGTCAGCTTTTCCTCGTACAGTTTCTGTGCCGTATCGAGCACCTGCTGCGGCTCATAGCCATAGCGTTTGCCCTGCGAGCACCTGCAGGGCTGAGAGCGAAAAGGGCAGCGGCGGCGGCTCTTCCTTTTTCTTGCGCTCATACTTCGTCACCACGCCGTCTGCGGGCGACGCATCAAACGATGCCACGGCAGCATTGACCGCCGCAGGATCCACGAGCCGCCCCTCGGCATCGAGCGGCGTACGCTCCTCCGACGGCTTCCACCGCGCACGGAACGTCTCTCCTGCCTCTGTGCGAAAGAGTGCATCGACGAGATAGTAGGTCGCGGGAGTAAAGTGCTCGATCTCGCGCTCGCGCCGCACGACGAGTGCCAGTGTCGGCGTCTTGACCCGGCCGATGGGCAGAACGAGCCGCGCATGACCCTGCCCGCCGCGCCGCGAGCGCATAGGCGCGTGAGATTCATCCCGATGAGCCAGTCCGCGCGCGCACGCGCCAGCGCCGAACGTTTCAGCGGCAGGAAATCCCCATTATCGCGCAGGTCATTCAGTGCATCGTGGATACTCTTGTCATCGAGCGCATTGATGAGAATGCGGCGCACGGGCTTGGTATTGCCAAGATAGTCCAGCACCTCATCCACCAGCAGCTGTCCCTCGCGGTCGGGGTCGCCGCCGTGCACGATCTCATCGGCACGCGCGATCAGCCCCTTTACCACGGCGAACTGCTGCGCCGCACTCTCATTCACAACGAGCTGCCATCCTTTGGCAGGGATCGGCAGATCCTCCGCGCGCCAACGTTTCAGCGCAGGATCGTACTCCTCCGGCTCCGCCTGACGCAACACATGCCCAAAGAGCCACGTCACCACACCGCCGCCCGTCTCGATCCATCCCGAACCCTTGCGGTGCGGCGCCGGAAGACACGCGGCAAGCGCGCGGCCGACGCTCGGCTTCTCCGCGATGTAGAGCCTCATGAAAACACCTTGATGAGCGCCCAGATGAAAATGACGATCCACAGCACCATCAGAATGGATGCGCCGATGAGCAGCCACGTACCGTAACGCTCCACGCGCCGCTCGCCCTCCGTCCGCGTATGCGCGGGCAGCATGCGGATCAGCAGCGACGTCGCCGCAGGGAGGATCACCATATCATCCACCGCCCCCACGAGCGGAATCGTATCGGGGATGATGTCCACGGGACTGATGAGATAGAGCAGCGAGAGCGGAAAGAGAAATTTCACGACACGCGGCGTATCGCGCTGCAGCATGGCGTAGAGCAGCAGGGCGATGTTGTGTCGCATGGCGCGCAGGAGAACGAGAAATCGCAGCATAAAAGCCTCCGATCATGAAGTAAATATGATCTAGTATACCATTCTGTCCAAGCTCTTTCAAATCAAAAAGGACAGGTGGCATACACCCGTCCTGATTTAAGGAAGCGCTAATAAGACAGTCTCTCAACTTCCTTTACTCATTCTGTAAAAATGTCCTAAACTGTCAATTCCATACTCTCCATGGTGCAACACCACTTTGCCAGAAATTCTCCAAAACGATCTTCTCACGCAGGGTGTCCATGCACTGCCAAAAGCCGCGATGCAGGTAACTCTTGAGTTCATTACGCTGTGCCAGCTGCATCAATGGTTCCTGCTCAAATACGGTATCATCTCCGTCGATCAAATCGAATACGGTCGGTTCCAGCACCATATAGCCCGCATTGATGGGCGCACTGTCCTCCACTGCCTTTTCGCGAAAAGCGTGTACGGTATTATCTAAGCCTATATTCAGAATCCCTTTCTGTTGCTTCTGCATAATAGCGGTAAGCGTCGCAGTTTTTTCCATGCGTTTGATGAAACTGTACTAGATCGCTGATATTAACATCGCAGACACCATCGCCATAGGTCATCATAAACGTCTCATCGCCAATATACTTCTTCACCCGTCGCAGACGTCCCCCGTCATCGTCTCCAGTCCGGTATCGACAATGGTGACCTTCCACGGCTCAGTATGCTGGTTGTGGACGATCATGTGGTTTTCCTGCGTAAAATCGAACGTAATATCCGAGGTGTGAAGAAAATAGTCTGCGAACCACTCCTTAATCATGTGTTGTTTGTATCCGGCACAGATGATGAAGTCATTGAAACCAAAGTGACTGTATCCCTTCATGATATGCCAGAGAATCGGCATTCCGCCGATCTCTACCATCGGTTTCGGTCGCCGTTCAGACTCCTCTGTGATTCGTGTGCCAAGCCCGCCGGCCAAAAGTACCGTCTTCATAGAAATCTCTCCCTCACGTGCGGTCATTCTCCGAAACAAGCGGTATATACATATTTTGCGCCAACTCTTCGCGCGACAAAAATGGCGCCATATCCTCCAATGGTGGAGAAAACAGCTGCCCGTTCGCCAGCCGCTTGGTCGCAGATTTCGGTTCAAAAATCTGATCGGTTGACACAAACACCTCGCACAGGATGAATGACTCTGCGTGAAGTGCCATATCTGCCGCAGCAATGAGCTCCGCGTTGCTGTGTGCGGAAACATACGGCATCGAAAATGCCGCAGCCAATCGTTCAAAACTAGGAAATCCAAGGTCTCCGCTGTCCGGTCCCACACCAACCAGATTTCCCTGAAAGACATTGTTCTGCGTTAAGCGGATCTGTTGATAGCCGTTATTATTGATGACAAAGATAGAAATCGGCAGGCGGTTGGTAACGACAGTCTGCAGCTCCTGCAGATTCATCATAATGCTGCCGTCCCTTCGATACACACAACACGCTGACGCCCGTTGGCAAGACATGCACCGATAGCCGCCGAAGGCCATAGCCCATCGAGGAAATCGCGCAGTTCATCAGAAAGCGATCCCCTGCCTTGATATAGTAGGTCTGGCTGCCGACCACACTGGCAGAGCCATTCGCCACAACCGTTACCGCTTTTGGGGGAAGTCTGTGGCTCAGTATATCGATAAACGCGTAGACATTCGCGGGCGTCTGCTCTTCTCGATGCCGTTGCTGTACAACAGGATATTTTTCCCTCCACGCAACACATTGCCGCATCCAGTCCGTATGACAGTGCTGTCCCCCATCAGCCGCACGAAGCAGCGCATCCATAAATACCACAGCATCGGCACAGATCGGCAGGTCAACGCGCAGGATTGGCTTTTCCAGTTCCAACGGATCGATATCCACCATAGCCACATACGCCTCACGCGCCCACGTATCGATATTCCATCCAACTTGATAGATACTCAGACGTGTGCCAATCGCAAGCACGAAATCGCTGTTCTGTACGGCGAAGTTCCCTGCGCGATCTCCCATATTTCCGCCGCGCCCGCAAAAGTGAGGATCATCCGATGCTATGAGATCGATGCTGTCCCAGCAGGTGACGACAGGGAGATCCAGCGTCTGATACAAACGATGAAATGTATCCATTCCTCCCGCAAGGCGAATACCGTTTCCCGCATAGAGCACCGGCCTTTTTGCCTTTGTGCAGACGCTCCAGCACCTGCTGTGCGATGCCGTTCAGATCCATCTCAGTCGATGAATGCGCAGGCGTATACCCCTCCAGCGTCTCCGTGTCAACCATTGCCCCCGCACATCCAGCGGAATATCGAGCCAACACGGTCCAGGGCGACCTTCGCGTGCAAGGAAAAAAAGCTTTCTCAAGTTCATAGCGAATCCGGCGAGGCTCCGCGAGCATCACCGCATATTTTGTCATATTTTTGCTGAACAGCAGGTACAATATCTGCTTCTTGTCCGCCTATCGTACGAATCTTTCCGCCGCAGGAACGGATGCAGAGCGTGCTCTTTGCCTGCCCTGAAAGGACTAACATAGAATCGAGTCCCTGATAAGCCCCAATGACGCCGTTCAGCGCATTGATCGCGCCGGGTCCACTCGTCACACAGACCGCTGCCATTTGTCCATGCACGCGGGCATAGCACTCTGCCCCCATCGCCGCAGCCTGCTCATGATGATTGTATAGGCAGTGCAGCTCTGCATGATGTCCTAAAGAATCATTGAGATGCATCGCACCGCCGCCAACCACGGTAAAAATCTGAGCGACCCCATGAGACGCAAGAAAATCTGCAATATAGTCCGATACCTTTTGCTTCATATTCATTTTACTCCAAAACAACACGCGACGATGCAGAAATCGCACTCGTATCAATGACAGCAGAGTCCTGCCTATAAGCGAATTAGTCTCCTTCCCCCAATATTTCCTTCAGTTTGGCAACAACCTCAGGATAATAGGCCTCCTCTCCATAATAGTCCCGAACGATATCAAAGATCCCATCAAGTGACAGCTGCACCCCCATGTGTTTGATACGGTAGCACCATGGATAGATCATGCACTCCATAACACGTTTCTTTTTCTGCTGACAGCTGTGCTGACGAGATTTTTACCGTAGCAGCCAATATATCAAAAGTACTTTTTGACAAACACCTCGACGAGGTTATAGCCTTCGGCGAATGTTCTCCTGACTTGTCCCAGCACTTCATGCCCAGAATGAAAAATGACGGACTCTGCTTTAGTACCTCCATTTGGAGGTAGACTTGCGGTATCTCGGTATAGTTATATTTTTCGGGGTCGGCAATTCGTCCGTACAAATTCCGCTTCAGAACGACTGCACTGATGAAGGTGATATAAAATCCTATTTTATCAAGATAATCTTCATATCCACTTCCCTCGTACGAAAATAACTTTCCACCGCAATCTTTCTCAGTCAAGTAGAAAAATCGAGCAATGGCGATGCTGGTATAGGTGATTGACAAGCACATACAGTGCACCGTCGACGAGATAATCATCATCCCCTGCAACGAGTACATATTCACCGGTACTGTTGCGTATCGCCGCGTGGATATTTCCTTTTGCCTCGATATTGGTCTCATTGCAAAAATACTTCAAGTTGCTGTATCTCTTTTGCAGCTCTTGAACGACTTCTTCGTATCATCGGTTGATGCGTTATCTGAAACAAGGACCTCAATGAGTCCGTCGTTGCCGACCTGTCTGAGTACGCTATACAATGCTTTGACCAAGTATCTACTGCGATTATACGTAATAATAGCATAGGTAAGAACGGGACGCGACTTCGGTCTCTCATGGAGCATCCCCTCCCGTGATGCATCGTCGACAACAGGACGCCACGTCCCCGACGATACAGAAAAAGCCTCCACGATGTGTGCCGGGTTGCCGGCTACGACACAATAATCCGGTACATCTTCTACAACAACTGCATTAGCACATATTCGGCAGCCACGACCAATATTCACATTTCCACGAATAACGACATTTGCCTCAATCCGTGTTGTCCTGCCAATATGAACCGTGCTGTTTTCATCGACGATATGACGATATGACGTGGGCATACAGATATTTCGATGGTCTTCCTCATAATCCGAAATATGAACGCCCTCATCAATATGAACAAAATTTTCAATCACAATGCAGTTTGCAGCAGAAATCGTACTGTATGCACCAATCACGAGTCATTCCTTATGCTGAGCCGTGGTGTCCCGACAAAATTGTCCCGATACAATCCACAGATTGCGGTTTCATGAATATTCGTCCGAGCCCCGACACGTATCCCTCAATATGGGCGAAATGACGCCAGCCCGGTAGATGGGCATCCACACCGCATGCATAGAGGGTAATCTGTTGGTCATCTGCAAAGGAAATGTCATCGAGATAGGGATGATACATACGAAAGAACAATGCATGTTCCTGCTCGATATCATCGAGTAAAATGGTATCTGTCTGATAGGAACACTCATGCATTGAGCGCTGTCGGAACCACAACGCGAAATCCCTGTTCATCATATTGTTTGCACTGCGCCATCACAGCATAATATCGTCCGGTATACCGCTCGTCCCATGAGAAATCATACTGAACGGCAAAAAATGCAGGAACAATACAGGAAACATCATTGAGAGGGGCAACCTCTCCCCCGGTCTGAACATATTCCCTTGACCCCCTGCTTGGGTCGCCAGATACACGCGTCCACGCTGATGTTTCGACAGCATGAGGTTACCGTCCACCGGCAGAGACTGACTGCCGAGAAAGCCGATCATTCCAATGCCCTTGTCTGTGAAAATATCCAGGATATCTCGAATAAAATCAGGAGAGACCATGTATAAGTGATCATCTATATAAATTTTGTACTTCGCAGAAATTGCAGCCGTAACAGCATTCATCTGAGCCGAAAAAGGACTGTTCCTGAGGAACTACATGTACATCAAGCTGATATCCTGTCGGACATTTTTATTCCCTGCAGTGATTCCATACATGCACGAAAGTGCTGCTCGTCGCTCTTTCCAATGAGTATGGCAATTTTTCTTATTATACATCGTCTCAGACACCTATATTTCATAATATCGCAGTATAACCCTTATCTACTATATGTATCGACAATTTTTATCTATTCGTTAATATAACAGCTAGATAAAATAATACCTCCCGCACATCCACACAGATGCGCAGGAGGCAGAGAACGTGATATTCTTACTTCAGCGTCACGAGCGGCTTGCCCGTCATCTCCTTCGGGATGGGAAGCCCCGCCAGCGTGAGGAGTGTCGGCGCAATGTCGCAGAGCGCGCCCGTGTGGATATCCTTCACGCGGTCAGAGACGACGATGAACGGCACGGGATTCGTCGTGCTTGGTGAACGGCTGATTGTTGTCGTAGTCCCACATCTTATCCGCGTTGCCGTGGTCTGCCGTAATGCAGACCTCGCCGCCAACCTCACGGATGGCATCGACGAACCGTCCGACGCAGGTATCGACCGTCTCGACTGCCTTGATGACGGCAGGAACGACGCCCGTATGCCCGACCATGTCGCAGTTGGCATAGTTGAGGATAATGAAGTCATACTTGCGGGACTTGATCGCCTCGACGACCTTGTCCGTGACCTCGACCGCGCTCATCTCAGGCTGCAGATCATAGGTCGCCACCCTTCGGCGAATGCACGAGAATGCGGTCCTCACCCTTGTACGGCTGCTCGACGCCGCCGTTGAAGAAGAATGTGACGTGTGCGTACTTCTCTGTTTCCGCGATACGCAGCTGGGTATAGCCGAGATCCTGCACATACTGGCCAAACGTATTGTCGATCTCCTCGGGCGGGAACGCCACGGTGCGTTCATCCCTGCCTCGTACTCCGAGAACGTCGCAAAGGGGATCTTCAGCGACTCGTCGCGTGCGAAGCCGTCAAACTTCGCATCGACAAAGGCGTGCGTGAGCTGACGCGCACGGTCGGGACGGAAGTTGTAGAAAATCGCACCGTCGCCGTTCTTCATGCCATGATAGCCCTCGACCACGAATGGCACGACGAACTCATCCGTCACGCCCTCGGGCTTCTCGCTCGTATCAGCATACGATGCAAGCAGTCCTGCCACAGCGGACTTCGCCACAGTCTTTGCCTTCGCATGGGCAATCGCCTCATAGGCGAGCTGCTCGCGCTCCCAACGCTTATCGCGATCCATGGCGTAGTAACGCCCACTGACCGTAGCGATCTTTCCGACGCCGATTTCCGCCGCCTTTTTCTCGACCGCCTCGAGGTACTCCTGCGCACTCTTAGGCGGCACATCGCGCCCATCGAGGAAGGCATGAATCCAGACCTCGGTCAGACCCTCGCGCTTCGCGAGCTCGAGCACGGCAAAGAGATGATCGTCGTGACTGTGCACGCCGCCCGGGGAGACCAAGCCCATGACGTGCAGCGCGCCGCCGTGCTCCTTGACCCCGTGCACGATGGTGAGCAGTGCCTTATTCTTAAAGAAGTCTCCGTTCTTGATGTCACGCGTGATGCGCGTGAGCTGCTGGTAGACGATACGCCCTGCGCCGATGTTCGTATGCCCGACCTCGGAGTTGCCCATCTGCCCGTCCGGCAGACCGACGTACTCCCCCGATGCCTGGATTTCCGTATGCTGAAACTCCTTCATCAGGCCGTCGAGTACAGGCGTCTTTGCCATGGCGATGGCATTGTACTTCAGATCGTTCGGGTCGCCATCCCCGAATCCATCCATGATGATGAGCGCAACAGGCGCGTTCTCAAGTTTCTGCCATAATATTGGTATCTTTCTAAGAGCTTTCGCTCAAAGTCTCGTATGGCGCTTCATTTCCGCTGAGCGGAAAATCCACGCCATACAAAAATGAGAATACGATAATCAGAAATTCACGATTGCCGCGAAATCCTGTGCCTTCAGCGAGGCTCCGCCGACGAGTGCACCGTCGACATTCGGCTGCCGCAGAGATCCTGATCGTCGCCGGCTTGGCACTGCCGCCGTACTGAATGCGGATCGCGTCGGCTGCCTGCGCATTGAACTTCTTCGCGACGGCCTCGCGGATCGCCTTGCAGACCTCCTCCGCCTGCTCGAACGTTGCCGTCTTGCCCGTACCGATCGCCCAAATCGGCTCATAGGCGATGACGAGCTTTCCTGCCTCGTCCGCCGTAAAGCCCTCAAGCGCGGCGTTAATCTGCGCAACGACGTGCGCGATATACGTACCCGCCTCGCGGATGGCAAAGCGACTCACCGCAGCAGATGATCGGCGTGATGCCGGCTGCGTATGCAGCGCGGGCGCGCTTGTTGACGCCCTCATCCGTCTCGCCGAAGTAGTCGCGGCGCTCGCTGTCCGAGGATGACGTAGTCCACGCCGATCTCTTTCAGCATATCCGTCGAGAGCTCGCCCGTATAGGCACCACTCTTCTCCCAGTGCACATTCTGCGCACCGATGTGGATGTTCGTGCCCGTGACCGCATCGGCGACAGCGGCGAGTGCCGTTGCCGTCGGGCAGGCGACGACCGTGACCTTTGCATCCTTGACGAGCGGGATCAGCTCTCGACGAGCGAAACGCCTGCGGCGATCGTATTGTTCATCTTCCAGTTGCCGGCGATAATCGGGGTCCGTGCCATAGTTTTCTCCTTCTGTATCAAACGTAGATGTTCTTACTTGTCTGCGATGGCTGCAATGCCCGGCATCTCCTTGCCCTCGAGGAACTCGAGCGTCGCGCCGCCGCCCGTCGAGACGTGGGAGATCTTGTCCGTCAGCCCCGTCTTCTTGAGCGCCGCGATGGAGTCGCCGCCGCCGACGATGCTCGTCGCACCGGCCTCGGTCGCATCCGCAACCGCCTTTGCCACAGCCAGCGTGCCCTTTGCGAACTCGTCACACTCAAAGACACCCATCGGTCCGTTCCAGATGATCGTCTTGGCGCCCTTCAGTGCATTGACGTACTCTCGGAGGTCTTCGGACCGCTGTCGAGTGCCTGCCAGCCATTTTCGACCTTGTCGACATCGACGATCTTGACCTTGCCCTCGGCCTTCCACTTCGCCTCGTCAGCAAGCGGGAACATATTCGCAACGGCAACGTCGAGCGGGAGGACGACCTGACGCCCTTCGCCTCGGCCTTCTTGAGGAGGTCGCGGGCGAGATCCATCTTGTCCGGCTCACAGAGGAGTCGCCGATCAGCAGCCCCTTCGCCGCATCAAAGGTATGCGCCATGCCGCCGCCGATGATGATCGTGTCAACCTTCTCGATCATGTTGCTGATGACGCCGATCTTGTCGGAGACCTTTGCCCCACCGATGATCGCAACGAACGGACGCTGCGGATTCTCGAGCGTCTTGCCGATGTAGTTGATCTCCTTCTCCATCAGGAATCCCGCGACCGTCTCGATGTACTTTCGGCACGCCCGCATTCGAGGCATGCGCACGATGCGAAACGCCAAACGCATCGTCCACAGCGACATCGGCGAGCGATGCGAGCTGCTTTGCGAAGGCGGGATCGTTTTTCTTCTCTTCCTTGTGATAGCGCAGGTTCTCGAGCAGGAGGACTTCGCCCGGCTTCAGGCCTGCCGCGAGCTTCTCCGCCTCGGGGCCGACGCAATCGGATGCCCACTTGACCTCACGACCGAGGAGCTCTGCGAGATGCTTGACGAGATGCTTCGTGCTGAACTTATCCTCACGTGCCTCGGTCGGACGGCCGATGTGGCAGGCGATGATGAGCGCCGCGCCGCCGTCGAGCAGATAGTTCAGCGTCGGCAGCGTGCGCACCATGCGCGTATCGTTCGTGATGTTCATCTCGGCATCAAACGGAACGTTGTAGTCCACGCGGACGAATACCTTCTTGCCCTTGACGTCGATATCCTTAATTGTCTTTTTGTTCATGCTGTCCCTCCATAAAAGAAACGAGGTCCGGCCCAAACATCGGCCGGACCTCGAAAAGATCGTATGCTGTAGGAGAGCATGGAGCATATCCCTGCCCTCCCAAAGAAAACAATGTTTACTTATCAGCCGAGTTCAGCAAAGTACTTGATCGTGCGAACCATCTGGCTCGTGTAGCTGTTCTCGTTGTCGTACCAGGAGACGACCTGGACGAGCGTGTTGCCGTCGCCCGTGTCGCTGACCATCGTCTGCGTTGCATCGAAGATCGAGCCATAGGTCGTGCCGATGATGTCGCTGGAGACGATCTCGTCCGTGTTGTAGCCGAACGACTCGTCGACTCCTTCTTCATCTGCTCGTTGACCTGATCGACTGTGACCTTGCCCTCGACCACAGCATAGAGGAGCGTCGTCGAGCCCGTCGGGGTCGGAACGCGCTGTGCCGAGCCGATGAGCTTGCCGTTGAGCTCGGGGATGACGAGGCCGATTGCCTTTGCCGCGCCCGTCGAGTTCGGGACGATGTTGACTGCTGCTGCACGGCTGCGGCGCAGGTCGCCCTTGCGCTGCGGGCCGTCAAGCGGCATCTGGTCGCCCGATGTAGGCATGGATCGTCGTCATGATACCGCTCTTGATCGGAGCGAGATCGTTCAGTGCCTTTGCCATCGGTGCAAGGCAGTTCGTCGTGCAGGATGCTGCCGAGATGACCTTGTCCTCCTTCGTCAGCGTCTTGTGGTTGACGTTGAAGACGATCGTCGGGAGATCGTTGCCCGCAGGAGCGGAGATAACGACCTTCTTTGCGCCGGCCTTGATATGCGCCTCAGCCTTTGCCTTTGCCGTGTGAAGCCCGTGCACTCGAGCACAACATCGACATCATGCTTGCCCCAGGGATCTGCGTTGCATCCGCCTGTGCGTAGATGTTGATCTTCTTGCCGTTGACCGTGATGGAGTCCTCACCGGCCTCAACGGAATCTGCATACTTATAGCGACCCTGCGTGGAGTCATACTTCAAGAGATGGGCGAGCATCTTCGGGCTCGTCAGATCGTTGATTGCGACGACTTCATAGCCGGGCGCATCGAACATCTGACGGAAGGCGAGACGACCAATACGACCGAATCCATTGATAGCAACTTTTTACTGCCATTGAAATACCCCCCTGTGCGTTCCCTAAACATCATGCGCTGCAGGGCATTCCTGCCGCGCGCTCATTACGCTTTTTATATTATAAACCATTCCCAATAAAAAGTCAAACTGTTTATCCTCCTATCGGCACTCATTTTCATGATTTCTTGACGGAAAATGCTTGCAAAGCCTCGTGAATTTTCGCTAAAAATATGACTATGAATAAGGAGGAGCGGCATCATGTTGAAGCAATCAAAGAAACGGTACTCCACTATGCACAGCAGGCGGAACGCGACGGGCTGTGCCGTCATCGTGCGGGCAATTTCAGCATCCGCGACATAGAGAGTGGCTATATCTGCATCACGCCGACGGGCATGGACCGCATGGAGATGCAGACGGACGACATCGTTGTCATCGACGGCACAGGACACACCGTCGAGGCCTGCAGCGGACAGCGGCCGACGAGCGAACTGATGATGCACTGCGCCATCTATCGGAACCGCAGCGATATACACGCCGTTGCGCATACACACTCGCGTGCAGCGACCGCCTTTGCCGTCATGAATAAGCCCATCCCCGCCATCGTCCATGAGCTCTCCCTCCTCGGTTGCCGCGAAGGCTATGTTTCCCGTTGCGCCGTACGGTCGCCCCGGCACAGTGCGGCTGCAGAAAATGTTCTCCAGCCGCTCTCCATTGCCAATGTCGCCCTCATGCAGGCACACGGCGTTGTCGCCGTTGCCGCCGATCTCAGGAAGCACTCCTGCGCGCGAGCTGACGTCGAAGAACTCGCCGACATCTACTACCGCACCCTCACCGTCCTCGGACATGAGCCTGCGACTATTCCGGCGGACGAACTGGCAAAGTGGAAGTATCCGACGGTTTAGTTCTTTTCAACCACCCCCGTGATTATTCTTTCCAGTCTCCCCGTATGACGAGGTGACGAGTGCAGTTGCACTAGTCAACAAAAACTGGACACAAAAACCTAAAAATTAGTCATTAGAATTGAGATACCGTACATAATCATCGAAGATGTGATACAGAATATCCATGACCTCCATTCAAAGGACACGTATCAAGGAGCCGCACCTTCGTGCTTTGGCGCGAACTGCTCCCGATACTGCTTCGGCGTAAGGTATCCAAGGGGCATATGCAGGGCGCTCCTCGTTGAAGAAGCGGATGTAGTCGGATACCTGAGCGGGGACATTCTCCGGCGACGTAATATGGAAATCTGTAAAGAGTTCGGCCTTGATCCAACCATTAATCGCCTCCATCGCGGCATTGTCTGTCGGTGTGCCGGCTCTGGACATTGACCTGACAATGTTGTACATGGGCAGGAGTTCGTTGTAGCTCTTGGAGGCGTAAACAGAGCCTTGATCGCTGTGCAGGATGAGCTTCTGATTCGGATACTGCTTCTTGAACGCAAGCACGTCCTGCAAGCCGTCGAGGTAGGTCATACGATCGCCGCGCTTGGATGAGAGCGCATGGGCAATGAGCTCGTCATTCCACAAATCCATATATAGTGTGAGCTCGTAGTATGTGCGCTCCACATAAAAAGGCGGTCATATCACTCACCACACATTCCATGGGGCCGGTAATGCTCACTCCCTGCAAGCAGCAGGTTCGGATAGGTTCTGGACGGATCGCCCGCCTTCTTGTAGCTGTAATGTTTGCAAAGGCTCTTGATCCCTGCGATCTTACAGCATTTATGGGCATAGGGATCGGAAAATACGATTCCTTTGTCCAATCGTATCTTGGCATTCAGCCAGCGGTAGCCATGGGAGGGAAAGCGCCCATGGTATTCCTGAAATAATCCGATGCTCTGCACAAGCCGTTTCTTCTGTTCGGGTGGATGTTCCACGCTCTTCTTCCAGTTGTAGAAGCTGCTGCGTGGGATTCCGGTCTTTGTACAGAGCAGCCGGATGGGGAAACTTTCCGGAAAGCTCCATGATTACTTGGTATTCTTCCTGCCGATAGGAATGAACGTCTTTTCCGCACCAACTCCTTCCACCAGATAACCTTTTTTTAAGCGTGCCTCTGTGATCTTTGCCATAAGGAGGGCATCGATGAGTTCTTCTTTCGTCATGGACTGGAGATCTTCTAGGCCGGTGGGAACGGGTATGGATTTGGTCTTGGCAAGACCCAAGCAGCTGCGCACACCCCCTTTTTCGGCGGGAGCTGGTTTGGCATCCCGGTAGTGGCGCATATAATCCCGTGCGGTCTGCTCGCTGATCCCGTATTCTTCTGCTGCCTCATATCTCGTGAGCTCGCCGCCGTAGATCCGACGGCCTATGTCCAAACGTTGCTCCTTGGTGTACTTCACGTGGCAACCTCCTGTCTGCATTGGGCGATAGGCTGTCCGCTGCCTGTCATCCTGTGTACAGGATACTGCAAGCAGTGTCCATTTTCTACCCCTCTGTGTCCAGTTTTGGTTTACCACTTCACAGTCGATGTATCCGTTCTTTTTAGCCTCCCCGCATGACGGGGAGGGACCGCTGCGGTGGTGGGGGCACATTTATTTTTGGAAGTGAGGCACACAATGAACTCACAAACATCCTCGACATGGAAAACCCTCGCCCTCGACGAAGAGGGCGCGCCCTCGTCATCATCGACCAAACAAAGCTCCCGAACTGCGCCGAATACCTCCACCTCAAAACGCAGGGGCGAAATCTGGACGGCCATCCGTGAACTTCAGGTGCGCGGTGCACCTGCCATCGGCGACGCCGCTGCCATCGGCATCTACCTCGCCTCACTTGAGATAGACACCGACGACTACAGCGAATTCGCGTGCCGCTTTCATGCGGCGGCCGACTACCTGAACTCCTCCCGTCCCACTGCCGTCAATCTCTCATGGGCGCTGAACCGTATGGAGAGCATCGTCAAGGCCAATGCGGGGAAATCCATCCAAGATATCCGCAGTCTCCTGCGCGATGAAGCCCTCCGTATCAAAAACAGGAGGACATCGACATCTCGTATAGGTGAGCACGCGTCACCCTCGTAAAGCCTCGGTGACGGACTCTCACCCACTGCAACGCAGGCCAGCTCGCCACCGCCAAATACGGCACTGCCACCGCAGTCATGTACCCTAGCCATGAAAAAGGCTACAACTTCCGCATCTTTGCCGACGAGACACGTCCCTGCTCCAGGGTGCGCGCTCACCGCGTATGAGCTCAGCGCGGCCGGCATGGACGTCACCCTCATCTGCGACAACATGGCATCCACCGTCATGAAAAACGGCTGGATCGACGCCGTCTTCGTCGGCTGCGACCGCGTTGCCGCCAATGGAGATGCAGCGAACAAAATCGGCACCTCCGGTGTCGCCATCCTCGCCAAGCACTACGGCATCCCTTTCTACGTCTGCGCCCCCACTTCCACCATTGACATGAACACCCCAACAGGGTGCCGACATCCACATCGAACAACGCCCCCGAGGAAGTCACCGATATGTGGTACAAGGGCGCATGACCCGCAGACGGTGTAAAGGTCTCATAACCCTGCATTCGACGTCACGGATCATGATCTGATTACGGCGATAATTACGGAGGAGGGAATCTTTAACAATCTCGCGCCCTTCTCAGAAAAAGCATGAGATTCCATGGAGGAATAGGAGGATTTATGACTGAATTCGATTTTTAAATTCATTATATCGCCTTTGCTGATTTTTAACCATGAAAATGATCTTCTCTCACCTGCACAAACAATCTTCTCGGCTGACACAGGCAAACGGAATGTCTCTCTGATATCTTGGAGCGATATATACAGGAAGGTGTAATCCCTCTCCGGATAAACTGGCTGCAGCGAAGGAGGATCGCTACGAAGTACGGCATAAAAGATTACCCCAGCTCAATGACGTTGCCACGGCGATATACGTTGCTTATACCAACTCTCATGTCGAAAAATAACCAAACAAAACAGTTTGAATACAACTTCGAAAAACCTATACGAAGCGATTTGAGGAACGATGGATAAAAATAAATTTTTCATGGAGTGAGTTTTTACAGGACAGCTGCATCACAGCAATGGGGCTTTTTCTTGTTTGGTGGCTCAACGGTCTGCATTTAGATATCGATATGGATGCCAGCTTTATTCCGTGCTATAGCGTTCTCCTCACATGCTGCGCTCATCATGCAGCTCATACTGCAGCCGTTTTGCAACAAGCTCAGTGAGCGGGCACGGAAAAAGAAATCAGCAAAATCCAGAGCCGCAATCGAGGCTGTGCAGACTCACACTACTAGGACTGCACTTCCCATCCAAAAACTATATCATATTCGCAAACATAACAGCGGTATCAATTTCTCCTGTCAAGGAAAAACATTGATACCGCCGTCTTATTCCTACAGATTCTCTTTATACCACTGGATCGCCTCAGTAATGCCCCGTGAGAAATCATACTCCGGTGCATAGCCGAGGTTCTTTTTATCTTCGAGATATCCGCACCGCTGTGCTGATGTCACCCTACGCTCAGGGCCAAAGACGGGTTTCAGATCCTTGCCAAAGAGTTTGCTGAGGACGGCATACATCTCATTGAGGCTTGATCGTTTCCCGCAGCAACTTGTGTACGCCTCCCCGGCTGCCTTATGCGGTGCAGCACACGCCAGGAGATTCGCCTGTACGACATCCTCCACATAGACGAAGTCGCGTGACTGCTCACCATCGCCATTGATCGTCGGCGGCTCATCGCGCAGGAGGCACTCGATGAACTTCGGAATCACCGCAGCGTATGCGCCATTCGGATCCTGCCGCCGCCCATAGACGTTGAAGTAACGCATCCCATAGCAGTCGAGGCCCATAATTCAGCGTATACTGATACGCATACTCCTCATCGACAAATTTCGTCACTGCATACGTCGAGACGCCGTCCGACGATCTCCTCCCGCTTCGAGCATCGTCTCATCGTCGCCGTAGACGGCCGCGCTTGAGGCATAGGTCATCTTCTTTACACCATGCTTTGCCGCCGCCTCCCATCACGTTCACCGTGCCGATGATATTCGTCATCGTGACAGCTGGACCGGCTGCTCGATGCTCTCCGGCACGCTCACCTCTGCCGCGCTGATGCAGTACATAGTCAACGCCCTCGCACGCGCGATCGCACGTCGCGGCATCGCGGATATCCCCCTCGACAAATTCAAACTTCGGGTTGCCACGAAATCCTGCGATATTCTTCTCATATCCCGTCAGCAGATTGTCCAGCGCGCGCACCCCCTGTGCCCCATCGATCAGAATCGCCTCTGCAAGATTCGAGCCGATGAACCCGGCGCCGCCAGTGACGAGAAACTAAACTGTTTTCGGAAAATTGATTGTACGGTAATTCATGATATCCCCTGCCATTCTATGAAAATAGCACTGCTTCAAGATAAGATCTTTTCGTCAGATCTTACGATGTGCTTACGGCTCGATTATACCACAGCAGGACGCACCCAAACAACCGCGACGCAATCGAACATCGATAACTCAAAAATCAACTATCTATCGGCTCTTTCATATTGTCCCTGCTTAGCTGACGACAACAGGGGTTCCATCCTCTTGCCCACACAACTTCTTCCACTGAATGATGTTGTATAAATAAAAGTTGACAACTTCTTCGCAAGGATTTTAGGGAAGCACTGATAAAACACGGATAATAATGCTTACGTTATCCACAGGCATCAATTCTACAGTTTCCCATGCAAAAAGTAGAAAATCATGCTCATAGCTCTTTCCTTCCCCGAATCCTCCATTTGAACGGAATTTCGAGGAAATGGGCGCACTTATCCAATCGTCATACAAAACGCCCTCTGCCTTCCCGCCCTCAAACACATAACGAGATTTGCCGACGCAAAGAGCAAATAAAATGGCTCTACTCCAAAACTAGTGGAAATGGTATAATCACCAAGGGTGATGAAATATGGTTGGAGAGCTTTGACAAGATGCTTGCAGGATCACTGCGGCTGGAAGAGCCGTGGTATATCATCAGGAGCAGAATTTTATGAGGAAGAGCCGGCAATCCATACATGTAGGGCGTGAGACAAAGCGGCCGCGCTGTGCTGTCCCTGTCTGTGGTGCGCCGACCAAATGATATGGTTACGAGCCGAAGGAACGAATCTTGCGTCATGCGGACTGCCTGTTTTATCCCTGCTATGTCCACTGCAGACGCCCCCGTGTTCTCTGTGACAAATGCGGTGTCGTTCAGGTCAACGCGCCGTTTGAGCGCAAGAACAGTCGCTTTACCCCTGCTGTTCGAAGTCTCACGCCATGCTACTCTTGCAAGACATTCTTCGTGCCATAACCTCCCATCTGCTTCGCTGTGATGAAAGTTGCTTGCCGCTATCCTTACGTATTGGGTGCATGACGTGGTAAATCGTATGGATTTTTCCGATATCTGCTCCATTGCCATGAATGAGACATCCTTTCGTCGTGGGCACAAATACGTCACCGAAGCCATCGACGCAGTAAGACGCCGTCCTTCGATGTCGAATCCGGTCGCGACAAAACTGCGGTCAAAAACGTGGGCGAAAAACTTGGAGAGGAACACTGGCTACACGAAGAGCGTCCATTCTGTCACCAGAGACATGTCCGCAAGCTACCTGTTCGCCGTCCGGGAGGTGTTTCCGAACGCCAAGCAGCACATCGACAATTCACGTCAAACAGGTGCTACTCAAAGCCTTGGATGCGGTGCATAAGGATGAGCAAAAAGAGTCCGGCAGGAAAAAGGGCTCTGTTCCTGTGCCACAAACTGTTCATGGTGCCGGAAGGGCGCATGACCAACAAGCAACGGACAATGGTAACGGAACTTTCCACGCGAGTACAAGAAGACGGGATGTGCTTATCGGATTGTCCAGTCTCTGGATGACTTCTATGCGTCGACTCCATAGTGGAGGCGCAGGCGCAACTGGACAAGCTGTATTCATAGATGCGGCACTGCCGACTGAACTCGATGAAGGATGCCGCCTGACGCTCAGGAATCACGGCAAGGAAATGCTGAACTATTTCACGCACGTCTCGATAACGCGCTTTGTTGCTTGAATCAACGCGATGATTCAAGCAACAAAGCGCAAGGCAAGAGGTTTTTCATACCTTAGTGACATAGCGGATGAGATACGCGTCCGCCTCGTCGAGTTCTCGGCTATCAAACACCAGCAGAACTGTTTAACACCTTCTTGGATGAAGTGTACACTATTGAAAAATACTTCTTAACTTCAACTTGTTGTTCAGCTTGCTCTTGCAATTCACGATAATATCACACCCCAAATTGCATATCAAAGCCCGTCAGCAAGCAGAACTGACGGGCTTCTCGTTGGCTCAGAATCTACTTGGATGCAAGTCACTCCACGCATTCTACGACCTCTTTATTCTCACAATACCACTGTTGAACAACGCGATTGCAATCCTCGCTAAGGAAGAATGATACACCTGTATTGCCTCTCCTGTTTTTAGGAAATACGCATTTTCATATTCTCCGATCTTTACATGAAAGTGCGGTGCATGATATGCACACTCCCGGCTCTCACTTCGACATAGCCATTGCCAGGTAAAGGGCCATCGAGAAACAGGCTGAGGCTCTCTCCAATTCTCCAACGAGGAAAGATTCCACACTTCCCTTTCCCGCCATCTTCCAAGACAAACCGTTAATGTTCCACCGGGAAAATTCATCATGCATAAAGGATAAAATATCTGCTTCGAAAAACAGCATACAACAATTATTGCCTGCTTCTGCTTCCTCCAGCATTGCACGCATTGAGAAGCTCTTTGATGTTTTATCGCCGATATCACATCCTCCGGAAAGTATGGATCAATGCAGAACAGCTGAAAAGAATCTCTTTCTAAAGAAAGCCCCTAATGGATATCAACTCTTTTTCTCCATAGACAATATCCTGCCAGCATTTTCCTGACAAATAGGGACGACACCACAAATCACTCTTTTTGAAAACAAGCATCATTTTCTCTCTGAATTTTTATCCAGCGAAAAGGTTGTGTGATCCTTTACAGAAGATATGAAGGACGGAATATCGCTGAACTGATTGTCTAAAGAATATTCATTGATATAATAACAATTCTTTTCTTTCTTCCCTTGTTCTAGCCCCCACCATCCGATCCATATCCAGATCAAATTGATCAAACAAATCGTTGAGATCAAGATCTCGGATTTTTACCTCTGATACGTCCAAATTCACCAAATTCGATGGGGTTACATTTCGTTTCTCATCTTTCCAAACAAAGAAATTGACGGCTGCCGTAGAAAGCTTCTATCGTTTGTTCGGCAACCCCCGCGCGTATCCAATTAAACAAATGATCACTATGTGTCTCGACAAATAGTTGACGATTATTTCGACTGATGAAATATAGAAAACTCACGCGGCGCGGCTGTGCTTTCGGATCCAAATGTACCTCGGGATTTTTCAATAAGAATAACATCTCCCTTTTCCGACATAAGACACAGCGACAACATGGTGATAAGATAACTCGTTCCGGCGCCTACATTGGACGGTCTGCAAAACAAGCTTTCTGATTTGCTAAATGCGGATTGCTATTATATCTGAGCTGAACATAATCCGTATTAATAATGCGCTGAACACGCATCGTTGTTCCATCTAAAATGTAAATTCAACCAATAATTCACTTGATCACTTAAAGCGATCCGTAACCTGCTGCTCCCGCTGAGCAACTCGCTTCTCAATTACGGAATCAGCATGGTTCTCAAGTTTTCCCTATAACATACTCACCGGTCTCGTCAAACGCACTAGCACCGAAGCTGCGCCGATAAGATCCTGAGCACCAGTGCGGTGACGACAGATAGATGAAATCCCAACTCCCCAATTTAACGGCATGGTTTTGCTCATCGTCAACAAGCGGCCAATACAATTTCCTCCCTTATAGGATCAAAAATCATCATCCGAACAAAAGACCTCACAATCGGTCCCATCGGTATGATCGGATTTCCTTAATTTCAACCCACCATTCTCCTTGTTCACAATGCGATATACGAATAGGTGTGTCTCCTCATGTTGTAATTTTGAACTTCACGAAAAATCCCCCAAAGCAACTGCCGGACTCATTCAGGTCCATATTCACCACTAGTATTTTGTGATGCAACTAACAATGCCTGTAGAAAGGTAGATTTTCCTGCGGAATTTCTTCCTACAATTAAGTTAAAAGCTGCACATTGGACATCTAATCGGGTAATCGACTTAAACGCCTGAATTGATACAGAACCAATCATAAAAAGTCCAACCTTTCCACTAAGGGAATCCATCATTGCAAACCGCTGTTTCACCCTGCTTTTACGTTGTCTCCTCCTATCAATCGCTGCAAGATAATCCATAGAGGAAAAGACCTTTTTCTAGAGAGTTCTTTAAGAATTTATTACTCTTGTTCCCAATACCACATTTTCCTGTTTATATTCCATACATTGTAGTTTCAAAATATTCATATTTATAGGATGTGATGGGTAATGATGTTTCGAAACGCCCCTTACCAATCGACGTTATGATGTCCTGTAAAGTTTTTCTGTCTTTTACATAAAAACTCTTGATATAACGAGTCTTTGGATTCTGTATTCATCTGGCGAAGCATGCACGCCAACAAATCATCGATATCTCCCCGATATTCATATACCTCTCCACTCGAATCTTTTGAGCTGTGCAGAAATAAAAATGAAAAGAAACGTGTCAACAAATATGCACCTTTCATTCGATGGTCATTCTCAAGACGAATACTGGTTGCAGTTTGAAAAGACTCCGATTCAGTAATCAAATGAATCACATCTAACATCGATCCATGATACAACGCATTGCGAATCTCTTGTTTATTCAGTATCGTACCGCCTCGATTCACTCGATCAAATATATCAAACAAAATCGAATCCGGAGTTGGCGGCAAAAATGAGATGCGAGTATATCTGGTAGTCCTCCAGTTGAGACTGATGAATCCGAAACTATCTTTAAGATCTCTAAAGTATTTTCCGTTTAATTCCTGAGAGGACACACAGCCCATTAGAGGAACTAGTTACCATATACCATAGAGAGAGCCGTCAGTCGTTGACGCCCATCAACGACAATAGAGGCGTACCCCTTCTTGTTGCTTAAAGTAAAAATGGCGGGGGCAATCGCATAAAGATGCTCTCTATGAGCTCTGATTGCTGTATTGGTTTCCATACCTCCGACGCTGAAAAGTCGGAGCCAAGTCAAGTCCTTTTCTCATATCTACGCCATAGACTCATAGATGGAAAAGTCTCTTTAGTCACATTTATTTTCGTATGCACGAACTCATGTCAATATTCGTATAGTTCAATTTATCAACATCATCTTCATAATGCCGACTCCACAGGCAGCACCTCCTAACAGCAAACGTTTTCCTGTTTAGTATTTTTACTCTCTTCCTTATGCACCCAATCACTCATCGTTTTGATCGCATTCTTCCAACAGAACCACCTACCGCCCCTTCACTTCACGATAAATTTCACGCGCTGCATTTTCATCGTAGGTATGCGAAGACAGGTTTCGTTTCTCCATCATCTCCAGCCACTCCTGTGCGTCCGGTATCAGCCCCTGTTTCCAACTCTCACGAATACAGCTTCGCGGACTGTTCACCTCGATCTCCGTCATATTGCAACACAGCCTTCATCGGTTTTCCACGCAAAGCTCAAAACAAATTCAAACCGCTGAATCATTTGCATCCAAATACATATCATCCATATCGACATCTTTTCTCAGTGCAGCTTGCAGCCGTACGAGCATGATGATAATCTTCTTTTTAGATGAATTTGCTCTATTGTCACAGAATTCTTCCTCCTTCAACGCAAAGCAGGAGTTTCCCCTCACGGTCAATCGCATCCCGTAATCTTTGATTGTGCTGTCCACCATAAAGAACAACATCGAACGTATAGGGAAGGCGGCTCGCCTCAAATCCAGACAAAAGCGCAGCCTAAGATCAAAAATCACTTCTGATCGCCAAATCGACATCAGGTCTTGTGATAATCCCTCGTGCACGCGAACCAAACAACATGACGCTTACTGAGATATGGTCGCGATGCATCTCTAAAATACGATAGATCTGCTTCAGTGTTCGCTCGTCAAACCATGCACGCTCATTCACTCTCGTACTTTGTTGTATATATTCTCCCTACGAAATGAATCCCTTCAAAAACAATCAAAAAGCAGTATCATATCCCGCATCACGCGTGAATACGATACTGCCTTTTTCATTCTTACAGATTCTCTTTATACCACTGGATCGCCTCAGTAATGCCCGTGAGAAATCATACCCGGTGCATAGCCGAGGATTCTTTATCTTCGAGATATCCGCACTGCTGTGCCTGGTATCGCCCTTACGCTCGAGGTCCAAAGACAGGCTTCGAGTCTTTTGCCGAAAAGTTTGCTGGTGCGGCATCATTTCATTGAGGCTCGACCGTTTTCCCGCAGCGATTGTACGCCTCCCCGGCTGCCTTATGCGGTGCAGCACACGCCAGGAGATTCGCCTGTACGACATCCTCCACATAGACGAAGTCACGCGACTGCTCACCATCGCCGTTGATCGTCGGCGGCTCATCGCGCAGGAGGCATTCGATGAACTTCGGAATCACCGCAGTACGCACGTTCGGATCCTGTCGCCGCCCATAGACGTTGAAGTAGCGCATCCCGCAGCAGTCGAGCCCATAATTCAGCGTACTGATACGCATACTCCTCATCGACAAATTTTCGTCACTGCATACGTCGAGAGTCGCCGTCCGACGATCTCCTCCCGGCATCGCGTCTCATCGTCGCCGTAGGCGCCGCGCGCGAGCATAGGTCATCTTCTTTACACCATGCTTTGCCGCCGCCTCCATCACGTTCACCGTGCCGATGATATTCGTCATCGTATAGCTGACCGGCTGCTCGATGCTCTCCGGGACGCTCACCTCTGCCGCCTGATGCAGCACATAGTCAACGCCCTCGCACGCGCGATCCACGTTGCGGTATCGCGGATATCCCGCTTGATGAATTCGAGCTTCGGGTTGCCCGAAATCCTGCGATGTTCTTCTCGTATCCCGTTAGCAGATTGTCCAGCACGCGCACCTGTGCCCCATCGCAAAAATCGCCTCGCACAGATTCGAGCCGATGAACCCCGCTCCCCCGTGACGAGAAAGAAAGACTGTTTTCTGGAAATGTAATATTATGGTATTCCAGTTCCCCAGACATCACTTTCATAAAGTTCAATCATATACTGGAGAAGTTATTAGCGTTTCCTATAATGAGTATCTCACGCCTTTTGAAACACAATTTTCATATGTAATGCTTGCCCCTTCTGTTATTTTTCATCCTTCACAATCTATCTATTGCAAAGGAATCTATTATTTCTTTTCTTTCTTCTTCTCTCCGCTCTTGTCTTATTCGCTTTATATTGCTTATCCCTTGAGATAACAACATGTTTTTCTCGCCTCTTTAATATCGATAAGATATGGTCTATAGCAAGGGTGAACATCAACTATATCGTTGCATATTATTCCATCCGGAGCTGGATACTAAATTTTTCGTTATATGGAATAAAAGTATATTTTTCTTTCGTATTATCAGCCCTACGAGGATTTATAAAGCCAATATTATATAATAGTTTCCACAGCTGTCAGATCATCCTCCCCGATTAGATAAATTTTCTCCATTTTATTATAATAGCAGACAAACTATCCTATTGTAGAAAGATGTTTTTACATCATTTTGCAGCTAGTTCAAAGTCACAATCAGCAGATTCAAAGCTCATTCTCAGATTAGAAAAATATCCTTATTTTGATTTACCAAATCATTCACTCTCTCTTGAGAATATTTCAGCGATTTCTTGTATATCTATCTGAGATTTTATCACGATTATTATCTAATGCATGATAAGCATCGAAACCAACTGAATTATATCTCTTGGATTTTTCACGGCTTGAAGATGCCAGATAGTCCCCCAACTTCTACGCTCAGTGGAATTTGGCACCTACAATCATTCATTTCCATCAAAAATGCTCATATAGTTATACCATAGCCTAAATTGTATACATACTTTAAGTCGTTGCTCTAGAATAGATTTCAGGTCATCACGGGAAGGATTTAGTTCATATGCCATAGACCGTAATTGGTCATATTTATCGATATTTCCAGTATCATTAGAAAAATGTCTATATTTCTTTTTGCGAATAGAGATAATAGGGTATACATTTTGAAGTTCCTGTAGATTTTGAACAATGCCAACAATTCATACCAAACAATATCATAATAATCAAGACGCGTTGCATCGCATATTTGATCAACATCGTCCAATAAAACATAAAAATATTTTTCTCTCATCTGAGATATCTGATGTTGTTGCTCTTTTTCTAGCAGCAACAGAAGAATTTACTTGAGAATAAGACTTTTGATATTACAGTCTGTAATTACTTCTCCTATGTTTGCAAGTGTTTCCACCATCTTATCTATCACTGGTGATGAAATTCTCCATACACTGCATCACTTTTCATAATATCTGTATATCGAGAGTTATGCGGTCGGGCATCTTCAACAGCTATGCTCATAGACTTTTACGATCGAGTTATAGATTGAAGATATAACTTTTGCGGGTGAGGCATTTTTCTCAAAGTCTAAATCATTATAATCAATGGGAGTAAGTCTTACTACAGGAAAGTTTTGAGCAGTCTCTTTGTCCAACAAGTACTGAAGAGTGCACTTTTTCCACTTCCTCCAACCAAGATTTTCATCCCCCATGAGTGATCAACGATCTCCATAATATTTTCATTTTACAACAAAAATATCAAGTAGATATGTCCAACTCTACTGCTCCATAGCCAAAATAACGATTTAAAAATGTAGATTTGACATATGTAAAACACCTTCCTAAAATACACTTACAAAATGATATTTGTCAAGAACAGTTGACAAATTTCTCGCAAGGAAACGAACGCTTAAGCAGTCGCGGCAATGGAGTCATAGAACTGTCGACGTTTCACCATCGGAGGAAGCCCACCGTTTGTTGAACAAATCCGACGTTGTTCAATAGCTCATGAAGTATCCTTAAACAAGAATCTTCAACTCTTCCGTTGTCATTTTTCTTTGTCACTAGCGTCCTGAAAGCTCCGACTTCACGCGTGCCCACATACTCTCACAACGCGTGTTATCATGACAGCGTCCACCGGCGCTGTTCATACTTGATGGATTCCATGAGTGTTGGATTGCCTCCCGATACAGCTGACTCGTGTACTGGCTGCCGCGATCCGAGTGCAGGTTGCTCCCCTGAGCATCGGGCGGAAGTCATGGCGTTATCAAGCATCTGCACACACAGAAGCCCTCATATTCGTATCCATAGAAGTCCGAGCACGCCGGCGTCATAGCAGTCAAAGAGTGCTGAAACGCAGAGTTTTCCATCACACGCAGGAATCTCTGTCATGTCAGTGACACACTTGGAAAAGCGGTGTGTCGGCATGAAAAGCACGGTGCAGGAGATCCTCCGACATCTGTGCCTGCGATCTGTTTTTGTGATACCGTTCGGCTTATGATTGGGACGATGACTTAAGCCGATCTCTTCCATGATGCGGTAAACGGTGCGTTCACTCTCGAAACAGGGATGCCTTCTGGCTGCTTGATCTTGAGTGCCTGATACATGCGGATTCTTCCGTAGGTATCCGTTGCATTCATCCTCCGTACGGATCCGCATCATCGCTTGGGCAGTTCCACAATATTTCCAGGGCGGTCTTTGCTCACCAGATACTGATAAATTCCCTGTCTTGTGACATGGGAGCAGTCTGCAATAAAAACTGATATTCCTTTGTGTGTGCCTGTCTGCTGTCTTGAATGCAATAAAACTTCATACGTTCGTTTTGTTGACTTCGACGTCGAATTTTCCTTATCCTGTGCCTTGAGCTGGGCACGAAGCTACCGAGCTCCTCGTGCAAACTCAGGGCACTCTGCGAAAGTGTGCGGTGCCGCACCCAATATCCAAAATATCCAAGACGTTGTGCGTGTCCATGTAGCATCGTGTTCTTGGAAATTCCTAGCTCTTTGGCGGCTTTCGCTCGACCGATTTCCTGCGCCAGCTTGATTGCCTGCACCTTAAATTCGTGATCGTATTGCCTGTTTGCTGCCATTTGACCTCTCCTTCTCCTCTTTGACTTTATCTAAAATCCTTGAAGAAGTTGTCAACTTTATTTATACAACATCATACTCCCCTATGAAGTTTTCTCTATAAGAAAAAGTTGCACTTGACTTGACAATTCGCCAGGCTTAAATAGAATCCTCTTCTTTCATAATCTCTATATGCCCCCTTGCATATCCTCGGTGATATAAACGCCGTCGAGATATATTTCACACCTTCGTCATCTTTTATCTTTACATTCTTCAAAAAGAAACCAGATTGTGGTTTTCCATCAACCACTGAGAGTAAGCGGCCTTCATAGACATATTCCTTCTTTTTTCCCGGTAGGCACATGCACGCGAACACGTTTGTTTTGCCCAAAAAGGTCAATAATCTGTTCGCCAACATGAAACCGTCTAAAAATAGAACAGTGCCTCAAACATACTCCAACGGCTACTCCTATAAAACATGAAAGTAAAAAGTGCCTCTGCATTACTCGGTATCAATATATGTTCAGCATCGATAGAAGAAAAACACATTATTTCCGCACACCAAGTAGGACACCATATTTTCTAAAAATAACATAAACTACCTAGTATAATAGAATATGCAAGCCATTGTCGCTTTTTGCTTTCTGACCAAGCACCCAAATATCCAAATACCCGAAAGCAATCATGCCGGGTATCATCAACAGCAATACATCATAAGATTCTATATTAAGACTCATCACTTATTCCTTTATCTCAATATTGTCTATCTGCAAATAAGACTCCATGAGGGCTTTGCCCCCATACACTCATACTACAAGTTTTCTTTTATACCACTGAATCGCTTCCCTTGATCCCCTCTCGAAATCGTATTCCGGCGCATAGCCGAGATTCTTGCGAATCTTTGAGATGTCCGCCCCACTGTGACGAATATCGCCCCTTGCGTTCAGACCCAAAAATTGGCAGCAGATCTTGCCGAACAATTCGCTGAGCACAGCATACATCTCATTGAGACTTGAGCGCTTGCCCGCTGCGACATTGTACGCCTCACCCGCCGCCTCATGCGTCGCGACACACGCGAGAAGATTTGCCTGCACAACGTCCTCCACATAGACGAAGTCGCGCGACTGCTCTCCATCCCCATTGATCGTCGGCGACTCATCACGCAGGAGGCACTCAATGAACTTTTGAAATCACCGCCGCATACGCACCGTTCGGATCCTGCCGTCGCCCATAGACATTGAAAGAGCGCATCCCATAGCAGTCGAGGCCATAGTGCATCGTATACTGATAGGCATATTCCTCCGCAACAAAACTTCGTCACCGCATAGGTCGAGAGACGATTCCCGACGATCTCCTCCCGCTTCGGCATCGCCTCATCATCGCCGTAGACCGCAGCACTGGATGCGTAGGTGAACTTCTTCACCCCGTTTTTCGCCGCCGCTCCATCATGTTCACGGTTCCGACAATATTCGTCAGCGTATACTCCACCGGCTGCTCAATGCTCTCAGGTACACTCACCGCCGCCTGACGCAGCACATAGTCCACTTCCTCGCACACACGCATGCAAAGCGCCGCATCTCGGATATCCCCTCGATAAACTCGAAATCCGGATTCTCTCGAAATCCCCGCGATATTCTTCGCATATCCCGTCGACAGATTGTCCAGCACACGACCCCTGTCCCATCGAGAGCAAAGCCTCGGTTAGATTCGAGCCGATAAAGCCCTGCTCCGCCAGTGACCATGAATGTACCATTCTTTGGAAATTTAATTGTACAACAATGCATAACTTCTCCAGTTATGAATTTGGCAAAAATACACTACCAACAAAACATACTAGAATTAGTTTTCAGTTCAGTCAAAAATCATATAGCTATTAAATTCTATTTTACAGAATCATCCCTCAGGTAGCCATTAAATACGTATTCTACTTCTCCTTCCACATAATAATTCGGTCGTTCCTCCATTAACTGGAATTTATACCGATCCAAAATCCCGTGAAAATCATCCTTTATTGTACTTGGAATGGTTAAAATAGGGTTGCTTGTATCCAAATAATCAAAACAAGCCTGAAAGAGCTCGTAGGCATACCCTCTCATGCGTGCTCGGTGCAATTCTAAATGAACATATCTTTTTCTCATGACCAGTTTTCTTTAAAAATAGCAAACCCCTGATAAATTTTTCTACATCGGTCTTTTTGCTCTTTTCTAAAAATAAAAACTTCTCTTGTTGCATTTTTCCAAGTTCTGGTATAATTTTTTTCATAAACCACCGTCTGAATAATGGATAGGATTCTTCCATAGCATCAAAGAGCTTTATAGGACGCGTATCCATACACTCAAAACATACCCTCAATAAAAAGGCTGTATAAGATAAAGAGGTATTTCAGAATATCTGGCAATAAGGTATCCTTCTCTGTTTTTTTAGATATCACGATGGTTCCTCCTATTCTCTATCAGTCCTCTCACGATAGAGTAATACATAATGATACAAAAAGAAACGTACTCACCCCCCACACACAGAAAAAGTTCTGTCGGGTACAGCCTCTAAGAGTGTGGTCGCCCCCGATACAACACCAAGATACAAGACTATATACAGATATGCCAAGATCTTTCCTAAAATTAATATATTCAAATTCAAAACGAGTCAATATTGAATAGTCATTTATAGTTTGTGAACTTGATAAAGAAGTATTACCTGTTTTTTTCTTAAAGTGATATGCCACGATATTATTTTCTAGTCCACTGATATAACTCTCCCATAAGTGTTTTTCTAATAATCGACTAGAAACCTCTCCGCCTTGATGAATAAACACATCCGTAGTTTTTCGTAAAAGTAAGTAATGAATTTTTCGAATAGAGAAGTGATCTCCTTCGCAAAATTCATCGCGCACAAGAGGAGTGCAGCTTCTCAAATCGTTAAGACGGAAATCAATAACCTGTGTCGTAATAAAAGCACTTGAAATGGCGATATAGTTTTAGCTCTTTGAAAAATCAATTTCAAATTACTCATTTTTACTGCAACTCGTAACCTAAAATAATACTTATAGACTTTTTTTATAGACCCTCCATATTTCCCCATTAAAATCTTTTTTCGATTGTAATTTTGAGCCTAGTCCCTTTTATATCCCCCATCATCTATATGCTTAACATCAAGATCGTTAACTATATCTAAACTATATATAACGAAGCCCCCTTTTTTCTTCTTTCTTTTTTTAAACAAGTTTTATCTCCAACTACTGAATCACTCTCCTGGTGTGATATTTGCGCAGGAGATTGCACAAGCAAACCGGCGGGGCTCACCGGAGCATATACGATAATTTTCTATTAAAGATTGCGCCCACTAAGCTCTGGTTATCAAGAATGCATTCGCTCAAATCTTTTAACATCACTCTTGTTCACCTCAAAAGGACAGTACATATAAATATTTTTCTATATCACGAACATCTTCTATCATAAGGCCAAAATCAAAATAGACAGATGAATCATCTCTCCCACATATGTTACTTTTCCACAAATTGACATGAATATCTGTCGCAACAGAAGCATTGGTGCATGTCGCTGAATCTGCTTCGGAGCGACTTTCCTTCGAAGCGGACTTTCTCTTATACCAAACAGCAAAGCTGCTCATAAAGCCTCCCTTCTTCTATGTATAAAAAGACTGCGGCGGGAAAAGCTACCATATATCCAGGGATTCTATATAATCTTTTAAAAACATGAAATTGTTCTATCATGATTGCATAAGACCAATTGTAATTCATAAAAATAATTTTGATATTCAAATTCTGTAACTCCAGCAAACTCCTTGCTTTTGCTCCCATACATCAGAAGGATCCCCTCAATATAACCACTTAGAAAAACCATCCCACAATTTTTCTTCTGAGGGTTTGTAGAGTAAACAAAAAAATTCTTTCCACTGGTCGACATGGGATTTTCTTCGAAATTCGTATTTCTTTTCACCAGAAACGATCCGATCCACATATTTGGGGTGTATTGATATTAATGCATCCATAACAACGATATACCCTTACATTCGCCAATATCAATTAAATTTCCTGCAAGACGCTGTCAGGAGTATGCGTCATACCTCAAGCTTCGCACATCAAAAACATACGTCAGACCTTGAAAACAGTGGCTCTCTAGGGCAAAAACCACCCGTCTATGCACATTTTCGTAGGTTTTGAGACAACAGCATCAGCAGTTCCGCCAGAAAGCCTTACAGCAGCTCTTGTACCTCTCCTCATCTAGAAGCCCCCTGCTCTTGCAGTCATGCGGCAAACAGTACCATGAGAAGTCGTACCGACTCTATGTAGCATACATCAGGAAGCTCGTCGATTGACAGATAGAACAGTTCTCCGATACTTCGGTCATCTTTGATTCCCGTTGCTCCACCGCCAGAAACATGTACCGCGAAAGCACAATGGATACATGCGCGGTCATCGTATCGTATGAGAGTGCGCGGCAATCCTTCTCCAGACGCAGATAACTCTTGCACACCTTGAAAAACACCTCGATCCCCAACGCTTCCCGTAGATGCGGATCACTCCTCCTCCGTAAGGCTCATATCCGTCGTCACCAAGACCAGCTAGTCTTTGCTGTTGTTACGGTTGCGTACGAAAACGAGACGTACCGATAGGGATTCGGCTCCCTTACGGACAGCGGCTTCTACGGACAACAGATACTTCGAGCGACCACGCCGTTTTCGGTGTTTCCTGTAGATTTCCTTTACATCCTGCATAACACCTTCATGGAGATAGTGAATTTTATCCGTTTTTCTCGCCATCGCAACGACCTCATAGCCAAGTTCATGGACGGACAAGAGCGAGGTCGGAGAGCAGAACCATGTGTCGAAGAGGACCTGACGCGAAAAAGAAGCGCCGCCTCCTTCGCTTCCTGTAGGAGGCAGAGCATGACCTCGGTTGCCTTCCTCTGTGCAAGTTTTCTTCTCTTGCTGCCACTCGTGCGTGCATCTACTTTCTCGGCTGACGAGAGTGTATAATAGTTTGTGTAAAAGCCAATGAGGTAGGGAAATTACATCGTCGAATGCGATAAAAGAGAAAGGTTGTACCGACAATGGCAAAATGCAAAATGACACCCACTCCGGCAGAGGACATCGCCCGTCAAATTATGGAAGCCTACCAGCCCAAGGACGCACAAGAGATTCAGGATGCGGTCAAACAAATCTCGCCCCCATTTTTGAGGCTGCACTCAAGGGTGAGATGGACAACCATCTCGGCTGTTCGTCCCATGAACGCTCCGAGATGAGGAACAACAGTCGCAACGGCTACTCTGAAAAGACGCTCAAAAACCTCCTCGGCGAACTCCCCATTCACGTTCCCCGTGATCGGAAGAGGGATTTCGAGCCGCAGATCGTAAAGAAACATCAGCGCGATGTCACCTCCATCGAAGGGAAAATCCTTGCCATGTACGGGCGCGGCATGAGTCAGCGGGATATTGCCTCCACTATCGAGGACATCTACGGATTCAAGATCTCGCACATTACAGACTGCGTTATGGAAGAAGACCGTGCGTGGCAGAACCGCCCCCTTTCGGCGTTTTATCCCTTTGTCTTTGTGGACTGCCTGTATGTCTCGTTGTGCAGAGAGCGGGGCGCGGCACAAGCGGCGGTACATGTGCATAGCGGTGCATCGTGCATCTGGTTCATAACGCCACACGGTACACAACGAATGTGGTGGAGAGCGTCAACGCAAGTTTTCGCAAGGTCACAAAGAAGGGAGAGTTTCCGAACGAAGAGGCGGTATTCAAGCTGCTGTATTTACGCGTACTGGAACTCTACGGGAAGTGGAGTGGGCGCTCGTGCGCAATCAGTTGCTTATGCATGAGCGTATCGAAAAGCTCATGCAGCAATATGACGCGATCTACTGAAAAATCTTTTTACACAAACTTCTTGACAGACCCGACCAACGAGCTTCCTGATGTCTGTTATATAGAGGCAGTACGGCTTCTCACGGCACCGTTTTCCGCACAACTGCAAGAGCGGAGCTTTCTGGATGAGGGAGAAATGCAAGAACTGCTACAAGAATTTCTGGCGGAACTACCGATGCTGCTGTCAAAAAATCTGCAAAAATGTGCATAGACGGATGTTTTTCGTCTGAAGATCCAGTGTTTTTAAGTGTTAGCATATGTTTTTGAGGTGCGAAGTTTGAGTTATTTATACAACATCATGGCTCATGCTGCAAGTCAATAATATGTTTTTCTATATTTTCTTTCGTCACATATACACCAAATCCCGATTTTTCTTTATCTCCATGGAAGAGTCGATCGATTATCATATCACCTACCAAGGGACGATAGTGTGATGTTTCATAGTAGTTATAGTTGTTCGTCGTAATTTCATTCTTCCCGCTAAAATCATAGTAATTCGTAATCTCTGCCAATTGTTCCTTAAACAAATTAAACTCATCAACCCCCGAATCCAAATATGTCACATAATGTATGGGATTGATAAAAACAATCAGCTCAATACCATGTTCATCACACAGCCCTTTGATTTCTTTTTATCTCATGTAAGCATTCCTCCATGCGGTATCCATCTACATGAGTAGGTCGAGAGAACTTCTCGTTATGAATATGCCCCTGAACATCCCCTTCTATCTCCGCATCTACCCATGGATGAAAAACGCACCCCGTTCCATATATGTCATATATATTTTTATAGTCAGCAAAATCATGTTTTTCCTGGCAGACGGAGGAGATATGCTACATAGCTTCTAAGATTATGCTCCTGATAATACAACATTTGAAAATCCATCGCATGAGGTCGTGGATCCATTCGAAATGAAAAGTCATCAAGTCCTACAACAATTTGTCGTGGTGTATAGCCTGATGAAAAAGGAGTTTTATGTCATCAAGCCACCCTTTGGAACACCGTTCGCATATGTCATATTATAATATTTCAGCCCATTATTAATTTGATCAACGTGAATGTTTCCCACGCGAGATGAGCCAAATAGAAAAGCATCATATTCAGGATGTTTTTCGAGCAAATACCGCATCTTGACAAAATGTTGTGCAACTTCTGCGCGAGGAACTTGGTAATTTCCCCAAAAGACTCCATAGGTATCAAAGAATAAATTATACCCTATAATCCCCTAATAAAAATAAGAGTACTTAGTACGAGAAACTTATGGACAAACGATTTCATGAACAAAGGCTCCTCAAAATTGAAAAATACAGAAATTCCGAGTAACTAGCTAGATGCAAAACAGAATATATAAACATGAACAATATAATAGCAAGCCAAAAAGTTCGGCTTGAAAACGTTGCAATAGCATCTGAGGATTTGGCATTTTTACGACCAGAACGGTAAGTCCTAACAGAAGCAACAAATGTTTATCAATAGAAAAAGGATACGTAAGAGGAGCGAAAAGCAATATATTCCCTGTAAGAAATGAAGTGGAGAGAATAGTATACTATTGGATGGCAGGACTATTTGGTCAATCCGTACCATGGATTTAATCAGTGAAAATGCTACATCCACATTCTCGGCACGAAAAAGCACCCAGCAAAAGATGACAGAAACAAAAAGTGAGCCCCCAATTTACAGGGAGATGGCAGAGATATATGCAAGCGCCTCCATTGATGGTTAATCATTAACAAAACTCCATGAATCCCCCCATAAGACAAACGTCCATCCGGCTCCATGCCACAAACCAATTATCAACATAGATAGAAAGAGATTCGCCATCTTCCTCACTTCACCAAAACGATTCTCCATTGGTATATATAAGTAGTCACGAACCCATGCACCCAAAGTCATGTGCCAGCGCCGCCAAAAATCGATAATGCTGTAGGATTGATATGGTGAGTTAAAGTTAATAGGAAATTGCAGATTAAACATCAAACCAAGACCGATCGCCATCTCGCTATATCCTGAAAAATCAAAAATACAGTTGGAATGTATAGCTTAATGCTCCAAGCCAAGCCTCTATAAACGTTGCGTTTTTCAGCGTTAGCAAATACCGCTTCAGCCCATACCGCCAGTTGATCTGCCACAAATATTTTTTTGAAAAGCCCCATCGAAAAGATAGATATTCCGAGAGCCACGTTGTTATAATTGATCCTAAAAGTTTTCTCTTTCAAAAACTGTGGCAACATATCACGCTGGTTGATAATTGGTCCTGCAATTAGATGTGGAAAAATTGTTACAAACTGACAATAGGTCAAAAAGGAATATGGAGTTGTCTCTTTACGATATACATCAACCAAGTAAGCCGTTTGTGTAAATGTAAAAAGAAATGCCCAGAGGTAATACAATAGCAGGAACAAAAAAACATATTTGTTCCTGCCACATCATTGATCGTTTGCAAGAAAAACCCGTGTACTTAAAAGTAACCAAGCAATACCAGGTTTCCTAAAACACCAATAAATAGGAATAGTTTACATTGCCGACAATACCGTTCAATAAATAGGCCAATAATATAGTTGAAGCAAATCGAACAAAATAGAAGCGGCAAGTAGCGAATATCCCACCAACCGTAGAAAAGAACGATGCTGTTACAATCCAAAACGTTGCCGCCTTTTTCCTACAAATCGTGCAAAAAGCGAAGAATCCAATAAATGTTACTGGTAGGAAAAGAAAAATAAACTCGTATGAATTAAAAAGCATATGATCCAAAGTCTCCTTCTATTTGAGCGAGCCTATTCTCGTTCCTGCCGAACAGCCTCCAGCGCCTGTTCTATAATCTGATCCATATTGTAGTAACGATAGGTTCCGAGACGCCCTCCCAAAATCAAATGAGGACACGTCTCCTCTGCACGCTTTCGATACTCTTCATAGCGGTGCATATTATCTTCATCATTGATCGGATAATAAGGCTCGCGCCCCTCTGTCCAATCCTCTGGATATTCACGTGTGATAATCGTATGCTCTGTCTCCACGGGCGAAAAATGCTTATGCTCTATGATGCGTGTATACGGCGTTTCTGCATCTGTGTAGTTGACAACAGCGACTCCCTGATAGTTCTCCACGGATAGCCGCTCATTTTCAAAGCGAAGGCTGCGATATTCCAGACTTCCATAGCAAGAGTTAAAATATTGATCAACACGACCCGTAAATACAATTTTTTTTGCCAACGATTCAAGTTCATTACGCTCATGAAAGAAATCTACATTCAGGCGAACATCTATGCCCTCAAGCATACGTCCAACGAGGGCAGTATATCCATCACTCGGAATTCCCTGAAACGTATCATTGAAGTAATTGTTATCAAATGTGAGTCGAACTGGGATGCGCTTGATGATAAAGGCAGGCAAATCCTCTGCTTTTTCCCCCACTGCTTCTCCGTATATCCACGAATCAACTTCTCATAGATATCACGCCCCACAAGTTTACACGCCTGCTCTGCAAGATTTTTTTCGGTTCGACATCTGCAAAATTCTGCCCGTTGTTCTGCCAGTTTGTCCATAGCCTCTTGCGGTGTTCGCACCTTCCACAGAGCATAGAATGTATTCATATTAAATGGCAAAGAATAGAGTTCTCCCCGATAGTTCGCAACAGGAGAGTTGACAAATGGCTTCATAAAGACAAACTGATTCACATAATCCCAAACGACCTTTTGGTTCGCATGAAAGATATGGGCTCCATAGGCGTGGACTTCAATGCCATCGATATTTTTCTGTATAGACATTGCCGCCAATATGGTCACGCTTCTCAACAACAAGAACACGTTTCCCAAATTTTTTTCATTTCATGTGCAAAAACAGCACCAAAGAGACCAGCACCAACAACCAGATAATCATACTGCGACATCAGAACACACATCTCCTCTTAATCTTATTTTTATTTCACCATCGAATGAAAGACAATCAGCTTGCTCCCGACGTAGTTTGCCAAAAATCACCAAGAGATTCGCCACACACTTTACGATTAAATCATCTCCATACAGCAATTCGATTCCGATATACATCACGACCATATCCAAAATTCCTGTGAAAACACGACACCCAAAAAGGATACTGCCTCCCGTATGACTGCCAATATCGTATGTGCTGAAGTTCCAAAAACCCAGAGCCGTTGTGTCAAATAGGCGAACAGAACGGCAAAAACCACGCAAAAGCATTACTGATCGGCATGGAAACATCAAGAATACGGGTACACAGGCCATAGACTGCAATATTTACGACCGTAGTAAGAACACCAAAAAAGTGCATAGAGGAATAATTGTCGCCGACTCAGCGATAGCTTCTTTAGCACACTCATTTCAGCTTCCTGTTAATCTCACGAAAATCAGACAGTGCTTTTTTCCGATCCGGAAAATACGCTTCATATTGATGGAATTAACCCCACCTTGACGCGGACGGAAAGTGATTGTCATATACTTTACGGCACATTTTTCGTGCATAGATAACGGATAGAATAACATTAGAGAGGTTGTAATCCTTGGGGGATAATATCAATATAGCGACGCAGTGTCTCTGCTTTCATTAGACGGTACGGTGTATTAGCATCTGTAACAAATACACCAAAGCAGAGATAAATGACATATTTCAGAACCTTTGTAACAAAAGATACGGGAGAGTCCATCCTCTCTTCCCTTTGCGCCATCCGATCACCATGTCATTTGATGTGCGTGCGTTCCAAAAACGGCGCAAATTCGCTCGGCAGAGTTTGCCCGTCGGAATCCGTCTGAAACATATAGTCAGCACCATGTTCCAAAGCATAATGATAACCATACAGAACAGTTGCGCCATGCCCGCTGTTCTGTTTTTGCAGGGGTAAAGAGTGGTCTGTTCTTTTGCATATTCCAGCATAATCTCATAGGTATTATCCTTACTGCCATCATCAATGATAACGAGACGCGATATCCCCCCCCCGTTATGTTGTTCAATAATCGGATACCAATCATCGATCACTTGTCGAATCGTCTCGGATTCATTATATGCTGGGATTACAATATAAAGGCTATCCATAAATATTTTCGTCCTTTCTAAAATAGGGGTAGACGCGAGAATTTCTAGCAGTACGAGGAAACATATTGACTGAACCGCGGCAATGCTTCCCAATAGATAAACATGAGAGGGAACAGAATTAATCCGGGCAAAAGCCAAAGAATGTGAGTACAAGTAAAACACCATATAGGTCTTTGCCGACAACGCTTCCTATGTGCACGGGATACTTTTTTCTCATTGCAAAGTATACTATCCCTGACGAAAATCATGTAGGCAAGTGTATCTTTCAATAGCATCAATACACATACAAAAGACTTTTTTTAATATACGAACCTACGAACCACAAGGGATGTTCTTCAAACGCTTTGAGATATAGATTCTTTAGTATGTCAAAATATCCTGCTGTAAAGCACTCGGACAATGCAGTCCTTGCTTCTGTTGTATCTCCAAAAGTCTCGCGTATCTTCGTATAGGAGCGAGCAGGAATAGGAATATGGTTCTCTCTCGAAACAGCTTCCATTGCACACTCATCCAAAAAGACGATATCATATGGATTCTCTCTTGCCAAGAATGATAATTTAGGTGAAATGGATGTGGACTGTCCCAGCCCAACCCAATATATAGCGTATGCCAACTCCCTAACTTATAAGCCTTAGTGGCGGTCATAGTGTAGTCATACCCAAACACGGACAAATAGATGTTTGGAAGCATCGATGTAAACATGAAATACCCCGATGCCGCTATAACGAGTGCCATGACAGACCGTACCACTTTCTTCCAAATGTTCCAACCCACATGGCGATATATACTACTATACAGCATAAGAAAGATCGCTACCGTAATAATCCCAATTCCCTGCATGAGCACGTGGAATGTTCGCAACTCCGGCCAATATACATAAAGCAATATATGCTTTCCATAAAGCCGCTGTTGTATCGCACTTTTTTTCAGGAACACGAAAAATAATGGCAATGAGATAAATATTGCCCACCCCATGCCCCAATAATCAGTATAGTACACATGTAAAAAGTACTGCCAAATCAAAAGAAAAAACAAAAAGGGGCTAACGAGCACCAGACGCAACGAATGAAATGATTTTACAACACAGTACGGGAGAATCAAAAATAAGACACCGAAAGCTATAGTTTGAATCTGGACATAAACACTCTCAGCCTGTATCTGGCTCGTCAAAGTCCATATAGCGCAATATAAAAAATAATATGCTATATGAAAATCTGCAATCTGGTACATACTGTCAGCAATCCAAGAAAGAGTGCCCCCTGCAAAAACAGTTGAGCAAGATATACACGCGCACCCATTAAATCGACCTTGACAGGCAACATCGTATAACGGACTCCAAGAATAAATGTTGCTGTAATGGCACCATATAAAAGAATAAACATATCTTATTTCTAATAATTATCTGATCCGTCATCAATCACACCGATTCCTTTCAAGAAAACGACTTAGACTTCGCACCGAATATGAGGACGTTGACGCGATCCGAACTTTTCAAGGGTGCGATGCAGTACAAATGTATTTGTCATGAGCAGTGTGGGGAATCTGTTCCAACGGGTATGACAGGAGTTCATAAAGCGACAGAAGATATCCTACGTTGAAGGTGAACCTGCATGAAAAGTGCAATACATAATTTCAGCTATCTGTCCATACCATCGACATCATCGCTTACATCGGATGATTCCCGAACGATCACATCATATACATCACGATAGGAGTGTCCCGTCGCTTTACAGATCGCTCGTGACACTCTCGTACTCAGGATAGCATCTCCGCTCAAGAATGCCCTCCTTCTCCGATGGGACACGGCATTCCTTGACCGTTGCCATTCCAAGCGATGTATTAACGGGGTGGAGAGTCCGCTGCAAAATGCTTCGTTCCACCTGAATCCTGCGGATGCCGATGCTCGTCGTCTCACCAAAGATAATTCGTTCCATCGTCGATACATCTTCCTCACCACACAAAACAGTGAGCAGATAGGCAGGGCGATTTTTTTCTTCATAAAAGACCGGCGTGTAGCATACATCCTTTGCCCCTGCCGCAAAGAGGCACTCCATCGTATGCCCAAGGATCTCGCCACTGCAGTCGTCAATGTTTGTTTCGAGTTGATAAACAGAATCCTCTGCCACACAGCTCTCTTCAACAGGCTCGATCAACATCGCACGCAAGATACCAGATAGCTCCTGTACCCGCTTTCCCGCGCCAAGTCCCACGTTTTTTACAACAAATTCACGAGGAAGCCGCTCCGACGTGCGCAGTGCCGCTACAATCGCCGCCCCCGTTGGTGTAATATATTCCCCATGAGCCGATGTAACGTGCAGTTTCAGCTGGTGTGCCTGTGCAATATTCACCACAGCTGGAACAGGAATTGGTAAAACTCCATGCTGACATCGAATCTGCCCAACGCCCTCATACAGAACAGGTACGACAACCTCACGAATGCCAAGATCATCCACGCAAACAGCCGCAGCGACAATATCCACGATGGAATCCACTGCACCGACCTCATGAAAAATGAACCTGATCCACGGTCGTTCCATGTGCTTTTGCCTCGGCTTCACCGAGAATCTCAAAAAAATACGTACAGCAAGATCCCGCGCGCGCACCGTCAGCTTTGCTGCATCTAGAATCTGGATAACATCCTGCAGTGTGCGATGCGCATGATGTTCGTGTGCATCGATACACGCTTCTCTATCATTTCCTGTTCCATAGAGATAGTCTATGTCATGATCGTGATTCTCATACGCTGCATCCAAGCACATGGAAATCACAGACATCAAGCCCCACCTTCCTGACACGCTTGATCTCTATCTGAAAGCCACTCAGCGGGAGACTCTCCAACGCCTCGCGCAGAGCACACTCATCCGCCCCCAAATCCAAAAGTGCTGCAACAAACATATCGCCACTGATTCCTGAGCAGCACTCCAAATACAGGATCTCATTCCCCACAGCCTTTTTCTCCACTCTCTGTATGCAGCGCAAGCCGATTGATCTGCGTTGCAAGATAGCCCGCGCCATATCCGTTATCGATATTGACCGTCGCAATACCGTTCGCGCAGGAATTCAACATTGTCAACAAAGCAGAAACGCCACCGAAGCTCGCCCCATACCCCACCGACGTAGGTACTGCAATCACAGGATTTCGTACAAGACCACCAATCACACTGGCAAGAGCCCCTTCCATCCCCTGCAACTGCAACCACGCAGTTTGCCTTTTGAATCTGCTCCAAATGTGCCAACAATCGATGCAGGCCGCTCACGCCGACATCATAGATGCGCTCTACGTACGTCCCAAAGAACTCCGCTGTCTGCGCAGCTTCTTCAGCGACAGGAACATCCGCAGTACCTGCCGTACAGACAACAACATGCCCGCGTCGAATCTTATCCTTCTTTTTCGACGACCAGCACACGCGCCAAAGGGTCATACCGCACAGTTGGAAATAAACTTCACAACCTCATATTGATGCGGCGTTGCGCGCGTCCCAAGAACCTCCCCATTGGCATGGATAAGGCACTCAAAAATATGTATCAGATGCGCATCCGACTTTCCACTGCAAAACACGACCTCCGAGAATCCGGAACGCCATTTTCGGTGCATATCGAGTTTTGCATAACCAAGTTCCTCAATAGGCGCACGTCGAAAGAATTGCTCGGCATCCTCAATGGACAGAGCACCGTCTTTTCACCTGTTGCAGAACCTCTCTCATATCCATGATAAAGTCCCTTATAAATTCAGAGGCTCATTCATACTGCCCGTCCGATACCCCTGTAAATCCATCGTAACATACTGAAAGCCATACTCCCGAAAAAGCACGCACAATCCGTTCACGATAGATCAACAATTTTTCAAACTCATCCGGAAGCACTTCAATGCGTGCCATCTCACCATGAATACGAACGCGAAGTTGATGAAAGCCCAGATCCAGCAAAAAGCTGTTCAGCGCGATCAACCATTCCCAACTTTTTTTCTGTAACTCTTCCCCATAAGGAAACCGCGAGGACAGACAGGCAAAGGACTGCTTATTCCATGTCCTGAGTCCGAGCTGACGTGAGCATTCCCGAATCTCCTGCTTTGTAAAACCGACCTCACGCAATGGGCTTTTTGATATGCAGCTCTGCCACCGCCTGAAGTCCCGGGCGATAGTCGCCCTCATCATCCAGATTCGACCCTCTGCGACATATTGGATGTTGTTCTGCGCTGCGATGACGAGCATCTTCTCAAACAGCTCATGTTTACACAGATAGCAGCGATTCATCGGATTGTGCGAGAATCCTCAATATCGAGTTCTTCCGAGTCTACAACAATGTGCCGAATCCCTTCAGACCGACAAAAACGCCTTCGCCTCATTCAGCTCACGCAGAGGAAATGATGCCGATCGTGCCGTCACGGCAATCAGCCGATCGCCTAAGGCATCATGTGCCACCTTTAGCAGAAAGGTTGAGTCCACACCACCCGAGAAGGCAACAACGACACTCTGCAAACCGGCAATGTGTTGTTTTTAGCGCATCGACCCTATCCATTACGCTCATCGTTTCATTGTTCATTGTTTGAGGTTTCGACTTCCTTGCAACAGCCAATATTTCCCTATGTTCAAACCACACATCATGTGCACCTTCTCCCAGGACCTTAAAAGATAAATTGTAGAAATTTCAACAGGACAGGACGCAGACAGCCATAGACAATTTTTCTGCTTCAAGGTACTTTTGAAAACATACGAAGCCGGTACGACCTCTATATTTCCTCTTCCAAAGACAACACGAAAAACATCGTAAAAACTCTCTCGTGTATAGCCGATCTCATGTGTAAAATCCATGTATCGCTCATGATTTGAAAAATCCAATCCATATTTGGTACCTGGATCAATGCGGTCCCATTGTCATTCAGTATGTCATATAATGTCTGCACGAACTCCCATTGCCGATCCTTGGCGATGTGCTCCATCACATCCTTGCAGATAATGATATCATACTTCTCCGTAGACTTAGTAAAATCGAAAAATCAACACACGAGAATCTGAGTGTCCCTTTCTCAGGGGAGGACATGTGTTCTGAGCAAATCTTATATCATCGGGCGACATATCAATACCGACAATATCGCTCGTCGGAAAAAAAGCTCCGACTGCCCTAGTCATAAACCCTTTATTACAGCCAATTTCCAAAACACTCGGATTTGTATACCCTCGAACGTGTGGGTAATATCTTGATTGAAAGAGTTCCCGTACAAATTCGCCCTGTCGCTTCAACTCCTCTGATGTCTGTTCCAACCGTAAACTATATGTCTTAAAAATCTCTTCCTGTAAGCTCATCACGCGACCTCGTTTCACCTATCAGCTGACATAATTTTTCCATACCCATTAGAAAATAATTGACATCTATGACAACGTTGAATCTCACCGCCATAATCCATCACACGCACCTCATTCTCCAAGATCTCCACGACACGATATACCTTTTCACCAAAGCCGCTGTGCTCCATCACAACGGCGTTCGACGTCAGCAGCAATACCTTTGCAAACGTCGCCTCGTACGCCATGGAGAACAGACCTGCCCGCCCTGGATGCCATGGGTTCTGCTCCATACCTTCCTTCTGAATGGTAAAATGAACCGCCGTTGCACGAAAACTCGTTGCGGCGTTCGGGCAGCGGCGTATAGAGATATGTCCCAGGATCAACGATAATATCTTCTCCGTCAATCCGCAATGTAAGGGACAGCTGATCGTTATGCGCATGTCCGCCGTTTCCGTTCTGCCCCACTTCACCGCATCGCACCGTCATATAGAGATGAGCGGATTTGAAAACATAAAGCCCCATTCCGGCATAGGAAGAACAGCGTATCGCAGAGATATCCCTCTTTCGGTTTTGGAAAATGATATTCCTGCCTATCCAGTCCTGCAAGCGGCAATGTGTCAATAAACTCTTGTACGCACACATCATCATGTGCCGATATACAATGAGGTGTAAGACTTATTGCAGGAATTCTTTTCGCCAATGACTGGAGGACTATTGTTTTCAAAATTCAGTGGCACATCATCGTGACGACACAGAATGCGATATGCCTCAGCCAGATGCTCATGATTTAGGACATTCTCATCATAGTATAGCGCATTTTCCCGTGCAGGAAAACTGAGGTTCATATACTTTGCAACGGCTTCTTGCTCACTCACAATATCATAGACAGGATGCAGCTTCAAAAATCTCCCGCTGTCGTTATCGCCGATCTGCGGGATCGTCCCATCCTCATGTAGGAGATCAGAGGTAAACCGCAGCGCCTTCGCAAGACGTTCCCAGAACCATTCCTGGAAAAATTTCATCGCGATCCAGATCGAAGTCTTGCTTCTCTAACGGCCTTAGTGATGGCTGCACATGATGAAGCGTGCACCGATAGGACTTCACACGGTCACGCCGCGAGCGATCCATCTGCACGGCAAAAGAGCGCACCGTAGAGCATCAACTCTGTCGAAAGCCGATGATAACTTGTCGATCCTTCAAAATTACTGCCATCCTCAGCGAAACTCATGTGCCATCTCCGAGCCCATCTCTTGGAGTGCAAAAGGCAAGCCACGCATCCGTCTCATTCGTGGAGGGCAGATGAAGTGCCGCAAAGAGCAGCCCTACGATATCGGAAAGATAATGATTGGAGCGCAGATCAGGACTATACTCCAAATTGCGGATGATATGTCTCCATGATCGTACTGAGACGAGGCAAGGATGCACTCAAAGGCATCATCAAACGAAGCTCCAAATGCCTTAAACAGGGTCGTAGGCCACAAGCCAGTTGGCGACGCGTATCCCCACATCCATCGTGCAGCGCCAGTTTACACCGAACTGCGGTGGATTCAGTGCTATAAAATCCAATATTTCATTGCGGAACTCCCGCGCATAGACATCGCGCTCCGCTTCCTCTGCCCTCCGGAACGCGCGGGCAAGCATTGGCAGATGCTGCATACGGGCAAGTTCCCAGGGGACCTTTACATCCACCCCAGGCAAATGTCCATAGGCGACACTCTGTATACCAAGTCTTCGCCGACCATGTGTATCCGGACTTAAAGTCCATCTGCCATGGAATCGGATCATAGTCTGCATCCACAAGTCTCCATGTTGTTTTTGCATAACCAAAGTGAACCTGACGAATCTCAGTAGAGAGCCATTCTCCATCGGAATCCACTATAACTGCGGAACGCGGCGGATATACTTTTCCTTCGACACCGAGGCTGGTCATACCATAATGAACGCTACACCAGCCACTGCCCAGAAGATCAAATTTATGCACACGAAAGAGTTCGCCAGCGCAGTTACCTGAGCACCATTCTCCTCAAATGAGTCATTAGAAAAGCGACCAGTACTTCAAGACATAGATCTTCACGCGCGGCATAGGTCGATTGAAATTCGGCTTTCCATTTGTTCAGTTTACTCAAAGCTCTACGCTGTATCATAAGTGTGCCACGGCACAAGACTTCATCTAATGGCAGGGTACGAACTTTATTCCAGTAATCTCCCATCAGCATCTTCCTTTACTCTCAGGATTTCTCCATATGGGATTCTGGATGATCATTTCAGAATTGCATCGATGATACATCCAATATTGCTTGTCAACTTCCCCATACAGTCATGAATATCTTGATTGAGATGTTTCTCCTGTACCAATCGCAGTGTCAATCTGATCAACCAGTTCACCTATGATAGAATTTCTCTGCAATTAATTCCTGTATTTTTATGTAAAAGCCAGTAAACAGGAGTATTGGTTCCCTCTTTTTTATTTTATAATATTCTCGACTGATTCGGCTTAATGATCTTTTCTACAGATTTATCAAAATGCAACAAGAGAAACAACTCAAAGGATGGATTGGTTACTCAAGAATATTGCCTTTTTCCTTCAGCATCTTGAATTAAAGGCAGTATACTCCCTGAGTCTTCCTTACGCTCAAAAATATCAGCATCAAAAACAATAACCATCTTATCGTGAGCTAAAGTCAAAGGATACTTCCTCTCTCAATTTTTGTTTCTCTGCAAAAATCAATAAGGTGTTTGGGATAAGTTATATCTTTATCTTCTCCTGTCTTCTCTAGAAAACACACCCCAATTAATGGATGTATATTCAACTCCATTTGTTCACAATTAATCTTTGGAAATACCACCGTTCTGTATTTGCACCTTCACAAACATATTTGCGAAATGGTTCAACCTGAGCCATTTTATCTTGTCGGCGGACATTCCATGTAGAAAAATTCTTTACTCCACATCTTATCCTCCATATGGTCGAATGATGACAAAATAGGGACTGCGCCATAGCGCCCTTCAAATAGACTTTACTAAGGCAATTGTCATAACGATCTCGAAACTGATCCAATGAGTACAATCTACTAGTACTATCAGAAGAGCGTTCCACGAACCATATTTCATCTCTTCGAAACAACGACCGATCCATGATCGAGCCTCATGTGTTGTAAATATCAACTGCTTATGCCGATAAGAATTATGTTTCATAAACAGACGTAAAAATATTCTGTTAGTCGTGGATGAAGACTCGCTCTAATTCATCAACGATATACACAATGTCATCATTGTCGTTTAGAATCATATCAAAAGATCAAAAAGGCGTCTTGTTCATCAGATTCTTCACTAAAACAAAAATCATGATCTGATTTTTATGTCTAAATCGTAAAGTAGAAACATGTACTAGTCATCACCATTACAACGAACACCAAAAACACATCTTTTGAGCGTACCGTCAGACGAAATGAGACACCTTTTCTCTGCATCCCCTTTTGTACTTTATTCTTCATGTCCAAAAGATCTCTGTGCTGTAATATATCCTCCATTTCCTCTAAAGGCTTTTCCTCATATCGACATGAGAAATCCCCGTATCAAACTTCTTAATCATTTCATTAACCTGTTCCAATGACTGTACATCACTGTAATAAGACAAATCAGAAAAATTTTATCCGGGGTGTGACAATGACGAGGTTCTATGTAATCCACTCAAAAATAAAAACGATCATAGGTGATTTTGCAGAATATCTTTTTTCTTGATTCATAAATGTCGGGAACAGCCGGACCTTGAGCCCATGCAAAATCCTCCCGATAAATCCCATCTCTCTTGTTCCCTTATATCAAACTCCGTCGAAACTCTCCATCTAAGACGAGCTCCCCTTGTGTGTCACGTTCATAGATACGCCATCACGTCCGTCCGAGCTACAACTCATATAGCCACTCATCTGTAATTTTACATGATTTTAAAATCACCGAAAAGCCATATGCATAGAATCGTCCCTGAGCAGAAAACTGTATCTCGAATTTTGTTTCCTGTGCGCTATTCTTTTCTTCGCTTTTGCAAAACATATTAGATGAACGCAATGAAAGTCCATGCATAACAGTATCTCGAAAGAATTCAATTGCTTTAACCCAATTACTCTTTCCTGATGCATTGGCGCCATATATAACAGAATATTTCAATACATCTGTAGTATCGCTCTGCGATATATGCTTCATCTTACTATTAAGTTTTGCAGATGGTAACATAGAGTAACTCTGCAGCATGATCAAACGATTTAAAAATTTTGCAGTGAAAACCCATGTAGCTAACTGTCTCACCTCTACCTTTCAATTATTATCTTTTCATGACATAATCAAGCTGCATCCAACGTGTGCTTCACGTGTGCATTCACAACGAATATTTTGCAGAGACCTCTTTACGCGCCGCGACACCGAGTGTCGTACGGTAGTCCTCATCCTCCACCAAGCATCGTATCCCCTCTGCGAGTGCATCGACATCCCCCGGGGGAACGAGATGCGCTGTCTTACCATGCTCCAAAAATATCGGCAATCTGATCGAGCTGGGATGCGACAATCCCACGCTCCATTGCCATGTACTCAAACAGCTTCGTCGGACTACCGAAAAACCGTGTCCCGTCTGGATTTTTGATATGAGGCGACACAAAAAGATATCCTGAGCATCCGAGATAGCGTGGAGCTTCGTGCTGTTCGCAACGAGTCCTGTGAGTATCACCATATCTTCTGCACCCCCACGCAGAATTGCTTTCATATCCTCCATCAACACCCCGTCACCGACAAGAAAGCGAGCCGTATCGCGTAATTCGGGATAATCATTCTCAGCTTGACAATCGCCCGCCCGAGCTCCAGAATGCCGTGCCACTGACCAAATGTTCCTATAAACCCAACGACGCATTTATCTGTCAGATGATGGCGTGCACGGATCTCATCTCCGCCACAATGCGGGTGAAATTTCTCCGTATCCACACCGTTCGGATTGACCAAAAATCCGACGTTCTTCGACGCCAGAAGTCAATAGAAAATCCTTCAGGACATCCGAAACTGTAACAATCATGTCCGCATGGCGCGAGATTATAGCATTCCACCACATCGGATGAAGGGAAATTCAAATATTCTTTGATAGATTGTCTTCAGGCATCTCTTTACACCGATATTTTTATGCTCAATGTTCGGACTTCCACACCTCTGATGAGTTAAACTCAAGATCAACGGAACATGGTATTTCTGAGAAAGATAAGCCCCAACAAATGAGTACGCCGCATGACGATGATAGATCGCATCAAAGGCGCGTACCTTGTTGCGCAGTGTAAAGAGAAACTGTATATTGGAGCACAGCTCTTTCACCCCAACAGAGACAAATCTTCGCACCAAAGGATGAACAACGTGCATCGGTACGTTGACCTCAGCCAAGGTATCATTCGTAACGACCTGTAACATAGCCAGCTTTGACAGCGCGTTGATGACACCTGCCGTATGCCCGACAGAGCCACCTGCCTTGAGATTCATCGCATAGAGCGTACGCAAATAGAGGATATTCATGTGATTTAGAATGCAACCTTCCCCAGAACATTCGTCTCCCACCGCTTTTTGTAAAGCCTGGCAGATGGAGATCCTCCGCACAGCCTCTTTAACCGCCTCAGGAAGATCAGCACGAACTGCTGCCTCGAAAAATCGGTAAAGACAAGGTTTTCTACTTTCTGCAGCCCTGACAACAGCATTCGATACTCTTCAATCAGTCTGCGATTGATGCCAATCTCAGTAAACTTCTTCTCCTTCTTGCGATAATACCCTGTCAGGAAATTGAAGCTGTGCAAGAACAATACAATGATGCTGTGGTCGGGCATCTTGCGAACAACATCGATAATCGTAGGAGCATCTGAGCCATAACGAAAATCCAGTTTTTGTATTGCGGTTTTCGCTCTTGCCCAAAAACGTCCGTCGTTCCCGATACACCGTCACAGGAAACTCCACAGAGAATCTAGACATGTTACCTTGTTGATAAAAGGATAATCCAACCGGCACTCCTTCGCCTGATAGAAAAATGAACTGTCCTGCGCAAAGCCCGTTGCTCGCAGCGCGCGCACGTTCTCTCATCCGCACCATAGCCACCGGCACGGTGAGTCTTGACCTCCGCCCCAAATATCGGAATATCCATTCCTTTCCCCATGTGAGAATCTTCTCCTGCTCGTATTCATCATACTCATACATATAACGCCGTCGAAGCGGCTGCCGGGGTGCGTATGGAGCCCAACAAAATGACCAGCAGACGGATCTGTTCACACAGCGCGATAAAATTCTTCTCATAGCGGGGATGATAGACATCCACAAAATGATTGACCACCGCACCATGCTCTGCCGCTATAGAGTTGATGAGAGGTACTCCAACCTGTTCACCAGCAATCTTGCCTAAAACGAAGATATCAAAGGCCTCATCAAAAACCTTGTGCCAGTTCTCCAACTTCCGTATCACAAGTCAAGAGAATTTGCCTCATTATCGTATACCTTCCTCAGAATACATTTCACTTACATCACATAGTTTACGATAAGCACCTCGAACCAAATAATAGTAATAACTCTTTTCCATCAGAGCTGCTATACAGCCTCCTAGCCCCCATCCACATAATGAGAAAAATTTGCAAACACATCTACAGTGGCAATTCGCCATGAGAAATTTCGTAAGAGAATTACATGACCGCGCACAGCAAGCCATGCATTATAGAGACCATATCCTCCTTGAACTGCAAATGCTAGGATTAAAAATCAACAGATAGTAAAACGATTGTTCATATCCCTGTGGTAAATAGCATACCAATACAACATAGCCAACGAGCCCAACTGAGAGGCAGGAAAAATTATCATACAAACATTGTTTCGCATGATGTTTTGAGGAATAAACGCTTTCTCAGCAAACGCACGAAATGTAGATGCAACCAGGGCGTTAGGAATGGTTAGAATAGGAGCAGCAAACGAATATGCCAAAGTATATAGCCCCACTGTACGTGCATCAATAAAATAGGGAATCAATATCTTATCTAGGGTTGTATGTCTCCTACATCTGCAATACGCCCCCAATAGAGTTGCCATCCATACCTGCGTTATATGAAATATAGCGACGAACATAGGAGGATACGCTAGTGAATTTTTGGTTTCATGGAAAAGTAAATTGACAAGAATGCAATCAAATAGGATATGCCCATCATATAGAATATATAAAAAGGTTCCAAATCCCCCAGAACCATAGTCCTGCCAAGATAAATAGACTGAATACACGTTGCAAAAATTAAACCCCGAAAGTGCATAAATTCTATTATTTCCCTTCAATACCAATTCCATAAATGAAGGAGAGTATACACATAACTAAAAATGCAAACCGACGTCAGCAGTGATCCTATCTTATCAGTAAATAAATAATCAATGCCAAAACTCAGCAAAAAAACAAAGCTCACCATTCCAACATTGATCACTAAAAAAAACAGGAAAAAGATCCCCAACCAGTGACGTTCTTCTACAGGATTCTGATTATCCGCCAAGATCTTCGCTGCCGTCGAAAAACCGAACTCGAAGAAGATCCCCACAAAGCTCATCACCCTGCGACCGCAAAGCTGTAGATGCCAAATTGATCAACGCCCATTTCCTTTGCCAAAAGACATTGATCAAAAAGCCCATGCCGAGAGAAAAAACCTGCATGATGGAATATACGCCTGTTTGGCGGGCAATCCGATTGTATTTTATTTGATTGATCTTCTCGCATACATCAGCAAAAGATATCAAAACCGTACTCACCCGCCCATTTTTTTCAAGCATATAGCTTATCGTTCAATATATCCTACCCAGTTTCGTTGCGGACAAAAGTGCATATTAACATCACGATAGCCCACGACATCGCCATCCTGGACGCACACAACATCCAGCTCGGACGGGTGGAAGGAGAATAGTGGATATTCCTGGGCCTTACGGTTCACTTTGAGTTTCTCCGGAGCAAAGCCCATATGGTACATCGAAATATAGTCCACTGCAAAAGGGCTCCCCATGCCACAAGAAATATACCCTACCGCTTTCGGAGTAGGCGAAAGTGGTCCATCCCGCCTCGCCGGCGATAATGCCATCCACAACACTGAAATATTTTCGCTGTGGCGTATCGTGTAGCTGCTCATTTGAGTCTGCGAAGAGGACAATCTGGTTCAGGTCAAGGCACATACGCCATGTCGTATCATTCCCATGCCAGTCTCCATGTCCCTGAAGAAGTTCCTTGCCCGTAATCGACCGATAGATCTTCTGCAGTAATCCAAAAAGGTTGATTCAAGATTTTATACAGATAACGGCTGGTTATCGTATTGTGAATCAGAATATGATCTCGTGCAATACGATCCCAGCGATAGCATAGATTTGCAAGGCATGATAGATCAGGAGGGTACTCATCTCCGCCCTGCTGTGCGTTTCCGACGCGATAGTGCGCTAAGTAGTTCTTGTCTCCATTCGCTCCCACCATATTTTTGCAGTTAATCGTCACACAGTCTTACGGTGGGTCTTTAGTTTTGGCATACTGATGATTACGTCTGCTTGAAGGACAGAGCCAGAGAGCAGATACTGATGTCCCTGCTGATGCTGCTTGACAATGAAGCTCCGGTCAAAGTCCGAACCATAGAGTCGTTCCAAATGATTTTCCGCAGCCAAAAAGCTGTTTTCTCCAGGTCAACTAGCACATAGCCGTTTGGGTCGCCTGGCAGGTCCTCGCGAACACCGTCCCTTGTCCCGTCAGGATAACAGTTCTTACGAAAATCCACGAGGGAGATAGAGACGCCCTGCTTTTGATACCACGATACGACTTCGCGCAGCCCTGTTCTGTGAGACGATTTCGTCAAAATGACCATTCGCCTGGGGAGCATCTCCTACAATGATATGGCCTTTCCCTTTTAGTGCCAGAACTACATAGTCCAACACAGGGCGAATCACGGAACCATGTGTCGTAACAGCGCGCACATCCGCACCGCTCCCTGTTAAAATGCAGCACTGAGATTCGGCTTAATCAGAACCCGATCCCCGGGAAATGAAGTCGCCGAATGGATTCCATTCTGCAGTATCTGCGTGCTCTGCATCCAGCCCAAGATTCTTGATACAAGTGCGCACCAAACCATATACATGATTTGCTTCACGCGAAAGAGATTTTTCCCTTCTGCCACTCTGGATATACCTCCGAAGGATGAAACGGTGCTATTTTTCGGGTAAGCAACGCCTTTTTCAATATTGACGGATACATCTGTAACATAGCGCCCCCCATGATAACTTTTCAATTTTAAGTATCAGATATACATGTGCAGGATATTTTATTCATATGCCTTAAGGTGCTGATCCAGTGTCCAAATATGAGCATCGACATATTTTCTATTTTGTTCTCGATATTGCTGATAAGCCTCAATAATGGACAAATCACCAATTCCCATACTCTGACTAGCCGCATTTTGGGAACTTATCCGCAATAGAGCACAATGCTTCTTTTTCTATTTCACTATTATTGTATATCCATGGAGCTTCCCTTCTATCGTCTTCAAAAAGATATTCCTTCATTTTTTTCGGCTTTTTTTCCTACGGATATTCCCATCGGCAATCTGAGCAATGTGATTCCCGGTTTCAATGATCGTTGCCAACGGAAGAATCAAAATATATTTCTTTTGCAAGATACTCCCTAAAACACGCGATCACATCCTCCCTGATTTTTGACACATATGTGGGATCTCAAGAATATTGACAAGAATAGATGTATCAATAAAGTATGCTTGTCTCTTCATAATTATATCCCCATCCAATCAAAGTTGTTCTCTTTACGATCCTCTTTTTAGCACACGAAGAATATCCTCGTTGGTTACCAAATCGCCCAACGAATCCTGTGCCGCCAATCTGAAATACTCTGGAATATCAACAAAGCTTTGATAAACGAACTTCCCCGATCTTCCTTATTGCGATAGCAAAGTGACACGCCGCCAAGACATCCCTGTCGATTGAGTCCAAAAGAGCAGGGTTATGTGTTGTGATTAATACACGCAACCCTCTCTCATCTGCCAATCGTTTTATTTCCTTGAGAAGCCCCTTAACACGACTCGGGTGAATGCCGTTGTCTCACTTCTTCAATGACAATCAGGCTTCCAGTCGGTTCACTGATCATCGCTGTCAAAAATCGCCATACAACGAAGCGTTCCATCTGAAAGCATCTTGGCATTGAGCCATGCCTCACCAAATTGCTCCTTAGTGCCAGAATAACATCATTCAAATCCGTTCGAATAAATTTTTATATCTTCTATTTCATTCTCCGGCAGATGACGAATTGAAGCTAACAATTCTTCTTTTCGCTCGTTATTTGAGTTCGTACCATCACATATATTACACTAAAACGGCAGAGATATTCTTCCATTGGGTCGAATATCAACATCTCCAATCCTCGCGTAATCGCGCATCTGTGAAGGTATCGGATCCAGAAACAGAATATTTTTCAGATCATAAACAAGCTGCTCCATCGCTTCCTTGCTGCCAGGAAGCACCTCTGTTTCTGGCCACTTGCCCAACATCTGCGGAAGTATCGCCATCGTACGAATACACTTCATATCAGGGTTCTTCCCCGCTTTGCATTGTTATACGTCACCCATATATCTGCACTGTTTTTATCAGAATCCTTGGTTTCAAAAATCAATATGCCTTGCTTATCTATCTCCCGATACATGCCTTCTGATTTCACATAGATGTGTGGATACACCTGAATTGAAATCTCATAATAATAGACTTCATCCTTCAGAGAGATCTCACAGCCTAACGTAAAATCTTGTGCCTCAAATCGCACACAGCCTCTGCTCCCCCTGAATCCCACTATCCACATTTTTCGATCCATCCAAAATGGAGGAAATATCTCTCCCTGTGACGATTTCAGAGAGTATACGAATCCCTTCAATCATATTTGTTTTTCCACTAGCATTTGACCCTATTAGTACAGAAATTTCTTCTAGTGTCAACTTGGCTTGAACAAAACTCTTAAAATCTGTAAAGGTAATTTTTCTTTTAACATAGCCAAACCCCTTTCCTAATAAGCGTTTATATATTAGTGTATATTCACAGTTTCAACCGCTGATCCAGATATTTGTATTTTCCTCTTGGTGTCAACGGAATAGATTCTACAAATTCCAAACGCAGCTCTACCTGATCCTTGAACTTTTCACTCAACTCAGCATAAATCTTCTTGGAGTCTCCTCGGTATAATCTGATCGCGGGACAATCTTCAATATCACAACCCCCTTTTTTTCGTCTTGATAGTATTGAATCCGTTTTGCATGATCAAAAATATCATTATGTGAATTGAGGGCAGTAATAGAAATCAAATTTCCATACTTTTGTTATCAGCGAATCTCCTGTCCGTCCCTCCATACGTTCAATTATCCGTGACTCAACACCACACACACAGTGATGTCCTATATCCAAAAGGGCACGATCTCCTGTTTGATAGCGGATAAAAGGAACGGCTTCATTGATAAAACTGGTTCCTATAATCTCGCCAAAATTCACCATCCTTGGCAGGCGTACCATCATCCTTAAGATACTCCAAATAGGAATGTTCCATGAACTCATGATAATGTCGTTCACGACATTCCGATGACACCAACTTGCTCACAGTTCCCGTATTTACTCATAAACAGGACAATTAAAAGCCCGTTCGATAATTTCTTTTTGTTCCGCCAATAACACTTCAGACGAGGTAGAAATCGCCTGTATGCTACGCAGACGATCTGGATTAAAAGTTATTTTTCACCATATAGTTGGAAAGAATCGTGAGTGCCGACGGATAACCGCGCAAAATACGCGGAGAAAACTCCACAAGTTTTTTTCCAAAATATGTATCCATATCTCTTCGAGCATATCATACGTTGACATAATCAGCTGGTTTTCTCCACGATTATAAAAAAACCAACCATCTTTTACTACAGCACCGCGTAGAACTGCACAGGGCATTCCCATTTCATACCCCATAGCTTTCCAATGAATCCACTCAAAGGCAAGCCGTCTCCGATCCGTGTCAGCTGTAATATAGAATCCCAGCGTCTTCCCTGTAGATCCACCCGTGGTGACATACTGTAACTGTTTGGGGGGTATCATGTCCGAAACCATATCCGCAAGATTATTTTGCACAATATCTTTTGTCAAGAGGGGATCTTCCGTATATCCGAAAAATCTCTGATATTGTAAGGGTCAACACCGCACTCGTCAAAAAGGTTGTGATAGTATCTTGTATGATCATAAGCATAAGAAACAATATGCTGCAATTCCTGTAACTGATACGCCAATCGCTGTTCATAAGGAAGATATTGCAGTTCACTGTATTTTCTATATAGCGCATGATACTACGCCCGATCCGAACGAATTGTGGTATAAAAATGATAGAGTTCGCGAAGTCCGTCCTTCAGCGACATATAGACCTCCGTTATATCTGCGCTTCCACAGCAAAGGCAATCTGCATGGCCTGCATCTGCTGCCAAAGGGAAATTGAGCTTCATGCCCTTCTTTGATTGCCTTACCAAATGCCCTCAAGTTCTTCGAGCTGCCCCTTTTCGCTGCCCTTTGTCTCGATGGAGGCGAGCTTTACGCCATATCCCTTCATCGACCGATAGTCGTCAAGCGTGATGATCTTCCCGTCAAAGAAGATCTCCATCGTCTCTTTTGGGATAGTCCTTGCTCCCCGACGGCAGTATAGATGAGGTTCGCAACAGATCCATCGACGTACGTAATCGTGGCGACAAAGTTATCTTTTGGCACTATAGTACGCCCCACTCGGCTGAATAGAGGACGCACCAACAGAAACAGCCTTTGCTCCCGTGAGGAAGTTGAATACATCATAGATATGGCACGCCTCACCGATGTTCCGGCCTGCCCCCTCCTCAGTATGTACCCAATGATCGAGAGGAATATAGCCCGCATTCATCGTATAGTGAATGATCATGGGATTCTGGCGCGAGTCGTGTGCTTTTGCAATCTCCTGCAAATAACGCGAATGACGACGATTGAATCCCGTCAAGAGAAGCGGCGCATCCTGATGATCCCGATAGAACTCTTCGATCTTTGCCAGTTCCTCAGTATTGATGGCAAGGGGCTTTTCGACTAGGACATGTTTTCCAGCTTTCAATGCTGCCAAGACCATATCAGCATGGAGGTTATGCCGTGTCGCGATCAGTACCATGTCAACAGCATCATCCGCAAGTACCTTTTCGTAATTCGTCGTCGCATAGTCGGCTCCGAACTGCTTTTGCAACCGCTTCGGCATTGGTTCCCGTGCGACTCATCACGGCACCCAGTTGGTAGAGATCGCCGAGCTGCTTTGATATTCGGCAGGTGCATTCCCTTCGCGAATCCGCCCGCACCGATCAGTGCAATCTGTATCTTTTCCTTTTGCGTGGGATGTGCAGCAACGGTTACAACATCCGCTTCTTCCCGTTCCTCCTGAGGGTAGGGGAGAAGCACCATGAGTGGCTTCGGTGATGCCGTTTTCAGCGATTCGTATGCGGTGTCCGCTTCCTCCACGGGATAGATTTTTGGAAACCATATCCATCACGTGAAGTTTCTTCGCCGCCATGAGATTCAGCACTTCCTGCAGATTGCGGTTCTCTGTCCAGCGTACATAGCTGACGGGGTATTCCAGTCCCTTTTCCTCGTAAACACTATCATAGCGCCCCGGTCCATAGGAAGTGGAGATGAAGAAATCAATCTCCTTCTCATAGAAGTCCGCACGGTTCAGATGGAGTCCAACATCGCCGACAAGAACAACGCGCCCTTTGCGACGGCACATTTTGAACGCTGTCGAGACGATGGCATCGGACTCTTGCCGCTGCCGTAATGATAACGCCGTCTGCACCAATCCCATCCGTCAGACGCGCCACCTGCTCGGCATCCGTCCTGCCATCCGGCTGAATGGCATAATCCGCTCCGTGCTTCAGTGCCATCTCGATACGACTGGCATCCAAGTCGCTGACAATCACCTTGCATCCACTTGCTTTGAGCATTTGCACAGCAAACTGTCCGATAACACCAAGTCCGATGACGACGAAACACTCGCCGAGCGTCGTATGGGCACGACGAACGCCCCTGCATGGCAATCGAGCCGAGGGTAACGGTACTCGCCTCCTCGAACGTGACCCCCTCAGGAATCTTGACGAGAAGATTGCGCGGCACATTGATGATCTCCGCATGGTGTGCGCACTGCGCGCCGGCACAAGCAACACGCTCACCGACCTTCACGTCACGCACATTTACACCGACACCAATGACGACACCTGCCGCCGAGTAGCCAACAAGAGAACCTGTATCCAGCTTCCCCTTTCACAAGCTCTCCTCGTCTGGGAGATTCCCTTCTCCGCAACCATATCAAAGACTTTTTTACTTTTTCGGGTTCTTTTCAGTGCGCGTTTCCAGAGAGGGACGGAGCTGGCACGCACACCACTCATCTCCGTGCCAATCGAGATACACGAGTTGACAACATGCACGAGCACCTTACCTGCTTCCACTTGTGGATCTGGCACTTTTTCTGTAACCGCCCGCCCTTTTTGATTAGTACCCTGTTTCATGCAAAAATCCCCCGTGTATCGATAACAGTCTTCCCCTTTGAGAAGCGCCCGATCCATCGCCTTAAACTCCTAGTGATCGACGAGCAGCAGAATGATATTCGCATCCCGCATGGCTTCCTCTACCGATACAAGGCGTACATTTTTATCTGCAAGGCAAGCAGGAAGTGTGTGGATATTCGGCTCGACAACGAGCAGCTCATCAAGCGTCCCCTGCTGCAAGTCTCTCCGCAATCCGCAGCGACGGACCTCGCGCAGATCATCAATGTCCGGCTTAAACGCAAGACCGAGGCATGCAACCTTCGGATTCTCCGTCATACGAACAGCTTCACATACCTCTCCATAACGACGTGCGGTTTGCTGTCATTGACCCTCACGCGCAACACGAATCAGCCGCGCATCACGCGGTGCCGAGTCCACATAAACCACGGATCAACGGCGATGCAGTGTCCACCGACACCAGGTCCGGGCTGAAGAATATTAACGCGCGGATGGCGATTGGCGAGACGAATCAGCTCCCATACATCAATGCCGAGTTTATCGCAGATGATCGAGAGCTCATTGGCAAAAGGCAATGTTCACATCACGGAACGAGTTCTCCGTGAGTTTTGCCATCTCCGCTGTACGTGCATCCGTCGAGAGAAGCGCACCTGTGACAAAATGACCATAGAACTCAACTGTTCTCTTCGTCGACTCCGCATCAATACCACCAATGATACGGTCATTGTGCGGCAGTTCCTCCACGATCTTGCCAGGCAGGACGCGTTCCGGGCAATGGGCAAAATACAGATTCTTCCCCACAAGATTTGTACGCTCCTCAAGCACCCATTTTTGTACCTTCTCTGTTGTCCCAACAGGACTGGTGGACTCGAGGATAATCAGATTGCCCTCTTTGACAAAGGGAGCAATTTCCCGCGTCGCTGACTCGACAAACGACAAATCAGGCTCCTTATCTCCCTTTAAACGGTGTCGGAACTGCGAGGATGAACACATCTGCCTCATGTGGTTTTTACATCGGCATGGAGATTTCCTGAGGAAACTGCTTTCTCACATACGCAGCAAGTCCCGGTTCCACAATGTGAATCTCCCCGCGATTGACCGTCTCCACGACACGCTCCACCGGATCCATCCCATAGACCTTAAACCCGCTGTTGGCAATCAAGGTAGCAGTGGGAGGCCTATATATCCCAGTCCAATAACGCACACATTCTCCATTTATTTTTACATCTCCTCGTATTTTCTCGTCAACCAGAGCTTCAAATTGATCCACCACATGGCGGATGTCATATTGAGCTAGGTCAACATTATACTGCTCACTGTAGTCCCCTTTAGGAATGCCTGAAAGACCTCGGGCGAAACGTCTGACGATTAAAGCTTAGGATTGGTCTGCGGCTCATCGCGTAGTCAATCAGCTTGCTGGGACGCTGCGTAGTGTTATCATTATCGAAGTTAATCACAAAATCCATCTTTGCCATTTCATTGATGAGAGGCTCGCGGTCAATGGGAGGTACAACAACCAATCGATCTCCAAATCGATCTTTATAACTATCTCAACAACTGTAGTGTAAATCTATCCTGCAACGCATAAATGATAAAGACAAATTCTTCCGTTATGTCAAGCAGGTAATCAAAAAAATAATCTGGATTACGAATAGTCTCATAGAATATACCCGCATAACAAAAAGTCGGAATAGCATTTGGAACGTAGCTACAAGAAACTATACCTGTCATATTATACCCTTTGTGGGATAACCTTGACGTACTGCTTAGATTTAAAATGGCGTATAACACACTTCAGCAGAATAGATTGGAATTGTTATGTAGTCTATTGGGTTTAGTACAATATTTTCTATCCACTTAAAGTAAATAGCCTTTGGTATATGGGGATTATAATAATACGGATCCCCAAAATCTGCTATCTTTATGTCAATTTTTTTATTAACAAGGGAGAAAACAGCCAAAATGGCTGTTATCGGGAAGGGTAAACTAATAGAAATCGCTATATCATATTTGATATGTCTCGCATTTTTTTAGCAATGCACATAGCATGCGATACTAGAATATAGGACGTCTTTAGGATAGTCACCAAGAAAGCAAAGATAAAGCTTTTTGAGGTGTTGTTTTATGGCGTGTTTAATTTTTATTCTCTTCCACAGAAGACACTGCAAATGAGATGGCTCGATGTTTTTCTATCGCATAGTATACGATATTGCTATTTTCCCTGTTAGTTCTCCCTTCTATAGGCGCGTATAAATCAATCTTATTTCCACGACGAGCAAATTCTTGCACAAGTTCATACGCACGAAAGGCCCTAGGAGTTTTTCTGGTGGATACCATTGCGTCAAGAACAATATTCTTTTCATTTCTTTTTCCATTTCAGCTGTCTTATCTGAACGATATATCGAGGACAACGCCCAAACAGAAACATAAGACAGCCATGTGATAAAACAAAAGAACATTTCCTAAGTTAAAGCCAAAAAGAGCAACGCCAAGAAAGCTAATAAATAAAAGCACGTGCATAAACAGAGTTCTCATAATTAAGGTTTTTATATACATTTTTTAATTCAGCCAATAGGTGGACATATACGAGTATATATATGATTCCACCTAAGATACCGCACTGGCAGAAAAAAGCGATGTACGTACACCATGGTTCTGCCCAGGGCATACCAACACCATTACTCCCCCACTGTTGTATTTCAGGACTGACCCATGCCCAATCAGGATAGTAGTCAGCAGCATATAGACCATATGCCCCTCAACCGACACCTATTATGGGATGATCAAAAAAATATCTACTGCCGCCAAAGTAGATCCATAACGCCCAATATTGGACAACGCCTTGTCGCCGTCCATACTCAGCAGAGAAGTAATCACCTCACTTGGACTCATAGAGATGAGGTCACCGGCCCCCACTATGAGGCAGGTCACGACAGTAATGATAAAAGCGAGGGAAGGAAAAATATACCATTCACTAGATAATTCCTTTCTGAACAAAAACAAAAACATCAAGAATTCAACAGCAATAGAAATACTGACGTTCTAGAAATTCCACCTACAACAAGAAGCAACAAATATGCAACACAAACGATAGATAAAAGTTTAAAAAAATTTTTTGAAAGAATTATCGGAACTAGTAGCCATGGAAAAAGGAACATCCAATAAATAGCTATCGAAGGTGCATCCATACCCAATGATCTAATACGCCAATAGAAGCCAACAGTTTCCTCAGGGACGAAAGATTTTTATCTATTGCAAGCAGTAAATCCATGGCACCATAAGTATCCAAAAAGCAAGCCACTTCAATAAGTGAATATGTTCCTGCTAGAAAAAGAGCACAGTGTAAGCTTGTAGATAAACCGCAATGCATCGTATTTGATATATCGAAAAACGTTATAAAGGTAAACAGAAAGCAAAAAGCAAAAGAAAAACTCAGCAACCGTACCACTGATTTCTGTATTCCTAAAAACACCTTTTGTTTCTCTCGTCAATAACTCTGATGCATTCAACAGTGTCGTTGCATACATAATCAGAAGTAAAACAACCACGAGCTTAAAGCTAAGGTTATTCGGAAGTAAACATTGAAAAAAATAAGTTCAGCAAGCCAAACCAGAAACCCTCCAAAAATAAAATAATAGGAAAGTTGCGCTCCCATTGTCCCTTTAAAAGACCGGATTCTTTCCCAACAGAACTAACAAAGGGCATACTAATCAATGCAGAACCTAAAAGGAAAATGTGTATCCTAGTTAGTCCCTGTTTCATATACATCCTTCCCCACACATTAAATCACCGAATAACCCTAACCCATAGAAAATAGATTTTTACCTTTACAAACAAGCATAATTTCGCTACCCAGAGCAATACAAAAGACCTGTTCTGCTGAAAAAAATAAATTTTTAGAATTCTTAGTTTAATATTCTTCAACGTAGTCGTTGAATCCAGTTCTTGGTACAAAGGAGTTTCAAGTGCATGCGCTATAAATGCCCTCTGATCTTTATCAGACTTCATACCTCCTTGTACATCATTCATGATTGAAAGAAAAACAAACTTTACATAATCCGAAAGAATATTCTCTTGAGCCTCTTCTAGTATCCCCCCACTTCTCAAAAAAGGCGTGTTTTTTTAAAAAGCATACGATAGTGAACTTCCCAAAAGTCAGGAAAAACGGCCAGTAAGAGTCCCTCTGTTCTACGCACATAGCAGTATGGTGTCTGCCCCACAATAGACAAGCTTCTAATATGTCCAATTACGTCTAAATTAAAAAGTTATATCCTCCACACAAGGAAGATTTTGAAACCACACATCGATCTCTATTATCAATTTTCGTTTATATGCCTTATTGCAGCAATTACGAAAGAGGAACCCCTTGTATTTCTCAAGAATTTTCTTTTGCAATTCGATTCGATCATCGGAAAAAGAAATGTTCTCCTCTCAGCACATTGGTCGAAAATCAAATGATTACTTGCATCTACAAAAATCTCTTTCATCCCAAAGATAACGATATCTGATTCATGTCTTTCTATTTCATTATGCAAGTCATACAACATCTTGCAATCAACATAATCATCACTATCGACAAAAAGAATATATTCCCCCGAGCACTTATCATTCCCCGATTACGAGCATTACTAACCCCTGAATTCTCCTTCAGTCAACTACTACACATCTTTCGTCGCAGTGTGTAAATTTTTGCAAAATGCCAAGACTACCGTCCACCGAGGCATCATTAACAAAAATTAGCTCGAAATTCGTGTAGGTTTGCTCTAAAATAGAACGAGCAGCTTTTCTCCAAGGTCTTCTAGCATTATAAACTGGCATAACGATACTAAAAAAACAAGATTATCTCTCCAATTTTTTCTCTCACTTATGTCCAAGGCACTTTCTTTTAAAAAGCGCCACCTTTTTCACCCAATTCTGTCGTTCCATCAAAGCGCACTTGGACCTCTTTGTAAGGAACACTGTTTGTTTCAAAGTCAAATATCTAAAAGAAGTTCAGACAGGTACCCATATATTCTTGCCTCGACTGGATCATAATGCGAGATGTCTGTCCTCCGCTCAACTTCACTTAATATATGGAAGAGCCATCTGCAATATCCATCGAGCAAGTCTCTTCTCATAACAAACATATTAAACATATGTGCCCAGGTGCGCTCCATAACTCTTTTTAAACGAGGGTAGATATTGTGGACACAACTCGGATATGACTGTTTCTACCGTATCTAAATCCTTAGCATAATGCGCATGATTATAATGACTGCGGTTTGTTTCGATAAAGTATCGTCTCTTTTTGGGGACAATCACGGGAACCCGAGCTAATATATCTTCGAAATCTCTTTTCCTAAGAATAGCATTCTGTGCTTTTTCTCCAACGTGTTCTCACAAAATACCTTCTATAGTGACATAGTCCAATATAGTCATCCTCCAAATTCTTCCACGCCCAATAGAGTCCTGTGAGTTCACAATAGTTTGCATTTTTGATACTAATATTATCCCCTGTATTATCACCTTGGTAACCTAGCTCAACTTTTTCCAGCACAACCAACATGAATGGGTAAATACACTTCATCATCCGGCATCCAGTACTTTTTATGCGTAGCCACAATAATTTTTACATCCAACCCATTTTCCCTCCATAGATGGAATTAATTCAATACGCACCTTTTCCTGTAAACAGCAGCCTTTACCGTTTTTGAAGAGGTATACGAGATCAATCCAAACTGACCAGTTGCGCACATACCAAGTATCCATGGAAACGCGCTCTTCGTAGGTCGTATCGCTACGTCCGTTCACCTGCCACATTCCCGTGATGCCCGGAGGTACCATATAATACTCCTCGATGTTCTCTCCGTAGAATTTAACTTCCTTTGCTACGATAGGACGTGGTCCGACAAGACTCATATCTCCCATCAGTACATTCCAGAGTTGCGGCAGTTCGTCAAGGCTGGTCTTTCGCAAGAAAGTTCCTAGTTTCGTCACGCGAGGATCATTCGTGAGTTTGAAAGACGCTTCCCATTCTTTTCGTGCCTCTGGATTTTCTCTGAGATATTCTTCCAGTCGTTCCTGTGCATCCGGTACCATGGTTTGGAATTTATAGCACGGGAAAGTTTTCCCTTTTCGTCCGACACGGCGATGTGCAAAAATAATCCGTCCCTTATTGTCAATACCAACAATGACAGCAAGTATAAGTAGAATTGGAGAGATCAATATGCCTCCAACGATGGTCAGGATAAAATCAAAGATACGTTTCGCCAGTCTATTTCTCCTACGCGCGAGATTATTTCGTATGCTGAGCATGAATACTTTTTCCGTATAAAATGGTTTCACACCGACATGCCCCAAAGGGAGCATCATGAGATCAGGAACAAAGAGAATATCACGTACCAGCGGCTGGATCTTTCCAATAAGCTGCTCCATCCGAGCACCATCCATTCCCGGAGCAGTGATAATCACGGTTTTTACCCCGAGTCACGAATAATATCTACGGCATTTTGCACTCGTCCCAAGAGCAGAAATTTCTTTTGAAGTGTCTTCGATATTGGAGCATCATCGAGCACCCCTTTACAACCCGATAGCGATAACCCAAATCGCTATCAAAGAAAGAGAGGGTAAGCTCTGCTGTCTTCCCTGCACCAATCAGGATCACAGGCTTCGTCAGCCAGTTCATCTTTTTCAGCAGTTTGAGGAGAATATACCGCCCCTGCATAGACGTTAAAGAGTGCCAGGATGCCAAACAGGACAACATAAAGACGCGAGGCAAGCATACTTGCCTGCATGAAATAAAGAGCAAGGATGCAAGTGATCAGTGCATAGAGTGCTGCATAGAAGATCTCGCTGCACCATAGCGAGGATTGGCTGCATCTTCGTGTAGGTCTGCGAGATGGCAAGGAACGCAATGAATACGAGCGGTATCCAAAAGATATATGCGTTAGGTACGTGATAGGGGTTCCCATCAATGTGCCATAGATATCATGACATGCAAATACCATTCTCTGCAAGAAGAATGGCAAGATAGTCAAAAAATGATAAACAAAAGAGGTGCACACACTCTGCGAAGTACGGCTGATGTCTCAGATACAATTGCCATGAATGTGTACACCTCCTAAAGTCATTATGCTTCACGTTTATAGGTCAGTAGACCATACCCCATAGAGAGAAGTATGCCGAGAACAAAACCGATCGCTGTGATCAGCTTCTTGCGCGGTGCAGCCGGCTGATCGATATCCGGCAAGTTCGCTGGGTCGATGATCTGGATGTCCATGCTCTCCATCGCTGCCTGAAGGCGGTTCTGCTCATACTGCTTGACGAGGTTTGCATAGACTTCGTTCTTAATTTTCACATCGCGCATGAGCCGCATATACTCGGCAACATCGTCGGGGAACGTGCCGAGTTCCTCCTCTCTTGCTCCGCTGCGCCTTCAGTGCCTGCTCACTTGCCTGCGCCACCGCAAGATGAACCGATGCGAGGGCGCGCTCTTTGCTTAGTTCGGAGTGCGTCGGATTCAGTGTCGTCGCCCCCGAGTCGACACTCGAGATGACCTCAGCATTGAGGCTCGCACGCAACTGTTCCAGTTCCTTCTGTGCCTTCTGGACGCTCGGACGCAGCTCTGTGTAGTTCTGCTCGAGCCCCGCGAGCTCGACGCGCTTGCTGACAATTTCATCACGTATTTTCTGCACCGTCGTGTTGTCAGAGATGTTGTACGCCTTGCTGCCGCTCTTTTGCTCACCGAGTTTTTCGTTTGCTGCGCTGAGCGATGCCTGTGCCGAGGCGGCCTCGACCTCCGCCTTGCCGATCTCCTCTGTCATAGGCTGCCATCTGCTCGATCACCGCTTTTGCCTGATCGGTAGGGCTGTATACCCTATGCTCACGACTGAACTGCGCGAGGCTATCCTCGGACTTCTCCATCTCGTCCTTGGTGCTGTGAATCCGCTCATCGAGGAACTTCATAAGGAGGACTGTGTCTGCTGGTTCATATCCGTCTGCATGAGGAGGAAGTTGTCGACGACAGTCTGTGAGATCTGCTGTGCCCTCCTCAGGGCTTTTTCCGCGCGCCGTCACCTCGATGAGGTTTGTCCCTTTGGTGTTTTTTTGATATCGAGCGTACTTTTTGCAAAACTCCTTTGCCGTCGGTTTTTCTGTATCAAAGTCAATAGAGTCGATAATCGGGTCGAGTACGGTGCGCGACTTCATCAGCTCGATGTAGTTCATCGTGGGCGAGGCAACGCCCCCCGCCCAATCCACCAAGCCCAAAGTGCTGCCATTGCACCCTGCAGCCCCTCGAGATATCCATCTTCGTTGCCGCGCGCGTCTGAACGAGAGTTGTAGACTCATACTGTTTTTGGTAGAAGAAAGGGAGATCACGAGGGCAACCAGCGTACAGATACCCACGATACAGAAGATCGCAGGCTTGTGCTCGCACATGATATGATACAGTCTTGAGAGGTCAATCGAGTCTTCGTTGCGATCCATGCTATCCTCTTTCTAGTCCGCCAATGCTTTTATACATCGTAAATACGTTCAGATATGGCAGGACATCCCTTGGAACTTGATGCCATTCGAGGTCGGCACGTAGACGATGTCTCCGTCCTGCAATGCTAGGTTCTGTGTCAGATCATGTTTCTTGATGTAGTTCTTCAGGTTCACCTGTTTATAGTACATCGTGTCGCCGACAACACGGATCACCTGTACCTGTGTGCTGCGCCCACGATTTGTAAAGCCACCCTGCCGAAGTGATCGCCGCATAGGTGTTCAGTGTGTCGGCAGACATCTCCTTAATGCCGGGAGCACTCACCTCTCCCATGACATAAACACGCTGTTTTCCGTATGTCTTGACGCCGACAGTGAGCTCCGGGAAACGCAGGTAGCGATGCATCCGCTCAGAAATCAAGTCCTGCGCCTCATCGAGGGTAAGTCCTGCCAGACGCAGAGAACCCGCATAGGGAAGCTGGGCGTAGCCATCGGGACCGATCATGACAGAGTCAAGCGCTGCACTGCTTAGTGCGCCAGTTCCCAAAGCGGAATTAAATCCAACAATCTGAACACTGATCTCATCATATTTGCTCAGACGATACGTCTCACCATGACGATCTTCCGGTCGTTGTCGCCATCCGGAAATCTCCTCCTCGACGACGTGATATGGTGCATCCGTACTTTGGTGCAGGCGCGTTTGCCCGTGTTTCCTGCGGCATCCATATAAGCCATGCGGCAAGTGCCACTACGCAGACTCCTACCCGTTTCTTTTTCCACGTCATGGTACAATTCTCCTTTATTTCGATGCAAATGCTTTAGAATAGTTCCAAGGTCTTGAACAAAAATACCCAGCCGAAAAATGGTAAAGCAGGCGAGCGCGCTGCTGTAGACGACACTGTTGCCCGCGAGCTCGGCGTCCGCCTGCATCTGCTGTGCCATGGCAAAGCCCGCTACGGCACAGGGCGTAGAAAAGATCGCGATGAGCGTGACGAGCTCGACGCCGCGAAAGCCGAGTGCGACGGCACAGGCGAGTACGACGGCAGGTACGAGGACAAGACGCGCAGCGACCGAGAAGATGAGCTGAGGCAGATGTGTGTGATAGCTGCCGCCATGAAACGATGCCCCAAGGATGATCAGTGCGACGGGCGTGGTCGCCGCCGCAATCTGTGCGACGGGCTTCAGCACGGGCGCGGGAATCGGCAGTTCTACGATACGGCACAAAGCCCCTGCAATTGCCCCGAGGATCATCGGATTCATGACGACACCGCGCAGGATGTGCGGCAGGTTGAAATTCCCGCCGCGAAAGGTTTCGAGGATAAAAACGCTGAGGATGTTGTAGAGGGGAACGATGACGGCGATCATCATGGTCGGAATCGCAATCGCCTCGTCGCCGAAGATGTTGCCGACAAGGGGGATACCCATGAGGACATAGTTGCCGCGAAAACTCGCCTGGATCATCGGTCCGCGCCGCGCATTGTCCTTTTCGATCATGCAGACGATCGCGCCGAAGACGAGTGCCGTCAGGAGGACGCCGCCCGCGCCGAAGATCATGAGCATCGGCTGAAAGGCCGTCTGCGGGTCAGAGATGTAGATGTTGTAGAACATCATGAAGAAGAAGAACACGCGGAAGACCATGCTGTTCACGTGTCTCAGCTCTTCCTCGGTAAGGAGGCGCGAGTGCTTGACGAAAAGGCCGACGGCCATCAGACAAAACAGAGGGACGACGCCGCCGAGTGCGACAAAAAAATTACTCAACACGACGAATCCCCTCCATCCCTTGTCCTATATTATAGCAGGAAAAGAAAAGGAGGGCAATGGATAAACCCGTGGATGAAACATCGACAAATCGGTTGTTGTTTTATCGTCTATATAGTAATATATAGGTGAAGGGAGGAATCAATATGTCACTGGCAATGTCGCTCAACAAAACAGTACCAATTACCGCATTTAATCGTGGAAAGGCGGGTCAAATCTTCTCGGAGGTGAAAAAAACGGGTATGACCGTTGTCATGAAGAACAACGAGCCGGAATGTGTTTTGTTGTCGCCTGCACAATATGAGTCGCTGCTCGACGCACAGTGTGATGCAGATTTATACACCATCGCAGAGAAGCGTCTTCAGTCACTCACGCCAAAGGATATGATTTCATTTGACGATGTATGCCATGGGGCAGGCATTACGCGAGATGAACTTGAGCGAATGGATGAGGTTGAGCTCGAATGAGTTGGATTGTCCACTTTCTCAAGGAAGCCGAGAAGGACTTCAATCACCTAGACGGGAGTCAGCAAAAAGTTGTTGCGAAGGCAATTCTACGCGTCTCACAAAATCCATTGCCTGTCGCAGAAGGTGGCTACGGTAAGCCACTAGGGAACCATACAAGGACAAAACTCAGTGGGCTGCTCAAAGTGAAGCTAAAGCAACACGGTCTGCGCATTGTCTATCAATTACGCCGTGTTGAGGAACAAATGGTAATTGTCGTCATCGGTGTACGCGCAGACGATCAGGTATATAAAGCGGCGCAGGAGCGCATCAATAAATAGCTTCACTCCTCATAGATCTGCATTTTCCGCTCGCGGAAGGTGACGACGGTGAGGGCAAACGCACGGGCGAGCTCGCGTGCGCGGCCGTAGTTTCGTCCGACGCCCTCGGGGACGTGGGCATCCGAGCCGATGGTGACATAACGTCCGCCGAGCTCGTGGTAACGGCGGCAGACGGGTGCGAGTTCCTTGATGCCACGCGGCGCAGAGAGGCGGCGCGTGTTGATCTCGATGGCGGTGTCCGTCTCGATGAGCGCACGCAGGACAGCATCGATGTCGTCGGTGAAATCTCCATAAGAAAGCTCTGGATCGTCAAAGGTAGCATTGCGTGCGATGTAGTCGATGTGCGCGAGCGCGTCGATGAAGGGATGCGCGTAGATCTCGTCGCGCATGACGGTGAGGTATTCATGATACATCTCCCGTTTCTCGCGCCCCTCGAACGTCTCTGGATAGTAGAGATCCTTGCACGCCAAAGTGAATCGACCCGAGGACAAAATCGAATGGAACGCGCTGCACGAACGCAGCGTTTTTTTTGCGTGCGCTTGCCATCATTCCCATCTCGACACCGAGCGAAATTTTCCCCGCTGCACGCAGAGGCTCGTACGCCGTCCAATACCCCTCGGGATCAAAGATGAACTGCTCCTCCCCCCGCCGACGGGTAGTCATAGTCGAGATGCTCGGTGAAGACGAGCCCGATCCCCTGCTCCTCCGCGCGGGCGAGTGCCTCCTCCGCCCGCATCTCGGAGTCGGCAGAAAACAATGTATGAATATGGCTGTCAAAGAACATGGTCATTCCTCCTCCGGCAGGATCCCGCCCACCGCATCAGAGAGCCGCGTAAAGTCCGCGAGGGAGAGCTGCTCGCCGCGCAGTGATTCGGCAATCCCTGCCGCCGCGAGTCCTGCACGGCACAGTTCCTTCGTCAGTCCCGCCCCCGTGAGGGCATTGAGGAGGGTCTTGCGCCGCTGTCCAAAGGCGGCGCGAACGAGACGAAAGAACAGCTTTTCATCGGCGGGATGAACCGCTGGTGTCTCGCGCACGCGGCAGGCGATCACGGCGCTCGTGACCTCAGGCGCGGGCATGAAGGCGCGCGGCGGCACGTCCATCACGATGTGCGCATCCGTATGATACTGCACGGCAACGGAGAGTGCGCCGTAGTCCTTCGAGCCGGGGCGCGCGGTCATGCGGACGGCGACTTCCTTCTGCACCATGGTCACCATGCGCTCGATGGGCAGATGCTGTTCGAGGAGCGCCATGAGGATCGGGGTGGTGATGTAGTAGGGAAGGTTCGCAACGACTTTGAACCGCTCTCCCGCACCGAGGTTCAGGATGCGGAGGATGTCCAGTTTCAGGATGTCGCCCGGCACGACGGTCACGTTGTCATAGCCCTTCAGTGTCTCGGCGAGGACGGCAGGGAGTTTTTTGTCCAGCTCGACGGCGACGATGCGCGCACCGCTCTCGGCGAGCCCCTGCGTCAGCGTGCCGATGCCGGGGCCGATCTCGAGGACAGTATCTGCCGGGCTGAGGTCAGCCGCATCCACGATGGCACGCACCACGCCCGCATCCACGAGGAAGTTCTGCCCGAGCCGCTTGCTCGCGCGCAGGTGAAAGGCGCTCAGGATGTGGCGCGTGACCTTGGGGTCGGCGATCACGGGGATACTGCGTTCATTCCATGTCCTCCAATGCGGCAGTAAACTCCGCGCGTGTAATGCCATAGGTATTGAGTCGGCGCAGAAATGTCTTTGCATTTGCAAAGCCGAGCCCAAGACGGCGTCCGAGCCGTGCGCGCCGCACGGCGGCATCCCCCGTTCCCGTCAGTCCCGCGTGCATCATATCACTCATGGAAAACGTCTCCTCCGGTTCTTCCATCGGCGTGCGTACCTTGTCGAGTGCTGCGCGGACAGCCGCGGGGGATGCCTGCTCCACGCCGATGTCGCCGTCCATCGCATTCGTCGCGTCCTCCACGGGGATAAAGGCATGGCGGGCGCGCGGGAACATCTCGGTCAGGCGCGCACGGATGCGCTCACCGACTGTATCGGGATCGGTGAGGATGATGATGCCGCGCTTTTCATAGGCGGCACGGATATTCTTGATCGCCGCATTGCGCAGGCGAAATCCGTCGGTGATGATGCAGTCCGCATCGACCGCGCGCCGCACTGCCGCAACGTCCATCTTGCCCTCGACGATGATGACTTCTTTGATCACAATCGGCTCTTACACTCCTCACCCTGACACATCACTGTATTCGCCCCTTCCACCGCTCATGCGGTCCCCCTTCCCCGTAAACGAGGGAGGCTTTTTCATTTACAGGATACTGACTTTCCTATTGTAATACGGAGGGGTTTCATACAGCTTCTTCCAGCGGGTCTTTCACCACGGGTGACGCGTAGACCACAAACGGATCAATATCGATACATTTCGTTTCATCGCGATTGCCGGCGATATCCCATGCAACTGTACCGTTCATCACCGTCAGACGATCCACGAATACCTTACGGTCACGAAGCTGTGTGAGGATGCCCGAGCGCATGACAAGCTCCGATGCATCGTAACAGCGCACCGTGCCATCGTTGAAATACGCATAGACGGTGTAGTTATCCCCTGGGACAACCTGCAGTACTTCGGGGAAGAAACGAGAATCCATCTTCCTCATCTCCTTATCATCGGCGGTATCGGATTGGGCTCTCTGCCAGCCTTGACTAATTCCCAGTCCTGCATGAGTTCATCCTGATAGAGAACACACCATGCCAAGACGAGTTTTAGCTGTCGATTGGGAAGGTACCCATTCAAAATACTGGCATTCTGAATATCTATCGTCGCTTTATTCCCTGCATATTCCGCATGGATATGCGGAGGATTATGATCGTTGTGGTAAATCGTGATACGGATACCAAGAACAGGCTGATTTCAGGCATGCGATCCTCTCCCCGTCGTCAAAAACTTCCCCACTTCCGCATACAGCCGCTCATGAATCTCCTCGATGGGGAGCGGTGTGCCGTCCGCGCTCGATGGGATGCGTACCCAGCCGCAGCGTGCGGCGAGCAGGACGTAGGCATCGTGGGTGCGGCGCAGGTAGTCTGCGTCGCGCTCGTGGATATCGGGCGTCTCTCCCTTCGCCTGTGCGCGCGCGGCGATCAGCCGCTCTGCCGCACACGGCTCCATATCGAGGAAGAATACGGCGTCGGGGACGGGCAGTCCAAGTTTGTTGAACTCGAAGTCATAGAGCCAGTCGAGAAAGGCATCGCGCTCCGCCGCATCCCCGATCTTCACGGCCTGATGCACCATGTTCGATGTGGTATAGCGGTCAGCGAGGATGATCGTCCCCGCCGCATAGTCCTCTCCCCACTTCATCCGATAGGAGGCGTAGCGGTCGACGGCAAAGAACGTCGAGGCGGCGTACGGATTCACCTCGTCCGCCTGCGTGCCGAAGTCACCGCGCAGATACATCCGCACGGGCATCGACGCATCTGCCGCGTAGTCGGGAAAGGTAACGGCGCGTACGCGATGTCCCTCGCGTATGAGGCGCTGCGTGAGAAGGCGCGTCTGCGTTTCCTTGCCCGAGCCGTCGCCCGCTTCGATGATAAAGAGCTTTCCGCGTGCCATACTTATCCTTTCGCTATTACCGTCACCGTATCGAGAGACGCGTCCGCTGCCCCCACAACACGCGCACCGATCGCACGCATCGTTTGCAGGTAGCGGAGGGTCGCCACGTCAATCACGTCGCCGGGTGCGAGGACGGGGATGCCCGGCGGATAGAACACGATCGTCTCTGCCGCTGTACGCCCCACGGCATGCGTCACAGATACGTGCTCCGTGCGCGCAAAATACGCCTCGCGCGGCGTGAGTGCCGTCTCCGGCAGCGGGGGCAGCGTGCAGAGCGCCGCCTCCCCCGCTCCGCGCGAGGTACAAAGCGGCGCACAGGTCTCCGCCATCGTACGCAGCGCCGCATAGAGCCGCTCCGTCTCCTGTGCGCCATCCGCATAGGAGAGAAGAAAGAGGACGTTGCGCGCATCCGCCAGCTCACAGGCGATCCCCTGCCGCCGCAGCTCCTCCTCTGCCGCAAAGCCCGTCATGCCGAGCCCCATCACCTGCACGGTGAGCTTGGTGCGATCAAGCGCAGCCATCCCGGGCGCCCCCATGTGCTCTGCACCGAACGCCCACAATCCCCGAATGTCATTGATGCGCTGCCGCAGATCATCGGCACGGCGAATGAGTGCGCCGAGACGCTCTGCTCCCTCCTGCTCCATCTGCTCCCGCGCTAGGTCGAGGGCCGCAAGAAAGATCTCATTCGGACTGGTCGTCTGGAGTACGCCTGATGCTGCGCGAATCCGCGCGGACGGCACGCGTCCGCCGCGTGCGAGGAGCATCGAGGTCTGTGTCAGCGAGCCGAGCATCTTGTGCGTACTCTCCGCCGAGAGATCTGCGCCCGCCGCCATGGCAGACGGCGGCAGCTCCTCCGCGAAGGCAAAATGCGCCCCGTGTGCACTGTCTGTGAGGAGGAGCATCCCGTGCGCATGAAGGTGTGCGGCAATCGCCGACAGCTCCGAGGTCACTCCGTAGTAGGTCGGATGGATGAGGAGCGCGGCACGCGCCTCGGGATGCTCCCGTACCGCGCGTTCCACTGTCGCGTACGATACGCCCATCGCAATCCCGAGCCGTGTGTCGATCCCGGGGGCAAGCCAGACGGGGCGCACGCCCGTGAGGATCATCGCACCGACAATGGAGCGGTGTGCGTTGCGCGGCACGAGGATGGTATCGCCGGGCGCGGCCGCTGCCATCAACATCGTGTGGACAGCGCCCGTCGTCCCGTTCACCATAAAGTATGCCTCGTCCGCACCGTATGCGCGCGCCGCCAGCTCCTCCGCCGCACGAATGCAGCCCGTCGGCGCATGGAAGTCATCGAGCTCTGCCGAAGAGCGAGACATCCGCGCGCAGCCCCTCGTCTGTCAGCAGCCGACGCAGCAGCGGATGTGCCCCGCGCCCGCCCTTGTGCCCCGGTGTGTGATAGGGGGCAACGCCCAGCCCCGCATAGCGGAGCAGAGCCTCAGCAATCGGTGCGCTCACGCGTCCTCCACCATGCGGTTGCGCACGCGCAGATGCACCTTCGTCCCCTTGCCTGGCTCAGAGAGGATCTGGATCTCGGCGCCGATGAGCTTTGCCCGCTCCTCCATGCCGATCATGCCGAAGTGCCGTCCGCGCCGCTTGCGCTGTGCCTCCATGTCGAGCGAATCGCTCTCCGCCTCATCCTCGGGCTCGTCGATCTGGTCGGGGGCAAAGCCGACGCCCTCATCTGCGATCAGGAGGGTGAGTGCCTGCGATGTGTAGTGCATACGCACGCGCACCTTATCCGTCCGCGCATGCTGGGCGACGTTGTTGAGTGCCTCCTGTACGATGCGGAACACGGCGATCTCCACATGTTTTGGCAGGGCATAGTAGTCGCCCTCCAGACTGAATGTCCCGTGCAGTTTGCCGCGCTCGCCAAAGAGGGCGATCAGCTGCTCCACCGCCTGTGGGAGGCCGAGATCGTCGAGTGCCATCGGCCGCATATCGAAGATGATCTGGCGGACGCTCGTCAGGCACTTGCGAATCTCGCCGCGCAGCTCTTCGAGCGTTTTCTTTGCCTCCGCCATGTCCTGATCCATCAGGCGCTCGACAATGGTCGTCGTGAACAGGCTGTTCGCAAGGTCCTGTGCAGGGCCGTCGTGGATCTCACGCGAGATGCGGTAGCGCTCCTCCTCGGTTGCCTTGATGATGCGCGCACCGACAAATTTGTCCTTCTGCACCGCCTCGATCTTCCACAGGACACCGCTGACCTGCGTACTGAGATAGCTGACGACAGAGCCGATGGAGAGTGCCATGTGCTCCGCCCGCGCCACGACCTTCAGCAGGTAACGCAGACGGATCTCGAGCTTGTCGCGCTCGACGCGGAGGGACTGCTCCTTCTCGCGCTCGATCGCAAGGTTGATCTGGATGATGGAGACTGCCTCGTAGGTCTTGCGGATCTCGTCCTCCGTGTACTCCGTGAACTTCTCGCTGACCTCTGCGAGCCGCAGCCGCGCGCGCCGCTCATCCTCGGCCAGCCCGTCCACGCGGTCGATGGTCTCGCCGACCCGCTCCTTCAGCTCTGCGAGGCGACGGCGTGTCTCCTCCACCTCGGTCCGCATATTCTCATAGATGTCAAAGATCTGCGTTTTATTATCTTCAATGGTATTGATCGTATTGGTCAGCAGTCGGCGCAGGTGCCCCTCTTCGGCGCCCTCTGCGGGCGTCTCATCCGCCACGGCACTATTCATCCGCCATTTTTCCGTTTTACGCATCGTATCCTCCTATCTCTTTGCGCCCTATTGTACCCCATTTGCCGCGAAAAGTCACGCTGCCCCGCTCCTCTTGCATTTTCTGCAAAAAATCGGTAAAATGTCAAAACGGAGAGAAAAATACAAGAACACGAAACGAAAGTATAGGTGAACCCGATGAGTATTTTTTCACGTTTCCTGCCGAAGCGCAAGCCGCCCGAGCTGAAGAATAATATCCCGAAGGAGAAGGAGAACATTCGCAAGACCTTCGCCGTCTACTGCGCGAAGCATCACAAGCCGAAGAACGGCAAGCTCTGCCCCGCCTGCACGGCACTGCTCGCGACGGTGTTTACGAAAATGGATCGCTGCCCCTACGGCATCACGAAGCCAATCTGCGACCGCTGCGACCGTCCGTGTTTCGGTGCAAAGGCGACGCAGGATTTCCTCACGATCATGAAATCCGCGCAGCGCGGGATGTTCCTGCGCCACCCCGTCATGGCGATCAAGCACAAGCTCGCGAGCATGGGTGTGGACTACGCAAAGTATCAGCAGGAGAAGAAGACGACGGATAAGGCAAAGGCGAAGGAGAAGGCGGCAAAGGAGCGCGCCAAGGGCAAAGAAAAGAAGAAGTAAAGCGATACGCAAAAAGGACGGCAGATGAAGTCACCGCTTCGTCTGCCGTCCTTTTGCATGCACTGCTTATGCGAGGCTCTTGACGTAGTCCCTGAGCTGCTCAGTGGCACGCGTCACCTGCGAGAGGTTCGCCGTAATCTCCTGCGTGGAGGCTGCCTGCTGCTCACTGATGGAGCCCGTCGTCTCGATGGAATGCGAGATGTCCTCGACCGCGCGGTTCATCTCCGTCAGCGTCACCTGGATGCGCTCCGTCGCCTCACGCGACTGCTCGGCGAGCTTGCGCACCTCCTCGGCGACAACGGCAAAGCCGCGTCCCTGCTCGCCCGCACGCGCCGCCTCGATGGCTGCGTTCAGGCCGAGCAGATTCGTCTGTCCCGCGATGTTCGTGATGAAGTCGATGACCTTGATCGTGTCGGCGTTGCGCTCCTGGAGAAATTTCGCCTGCTGGACGGACTCCTGCCCTGCCTTTGCGAGCTCCGTCGCACTCTTAGCGACCTGCTCGATCGCCTGAAAGACAGTCTGCGTCGATGTTGCGATCTGCTCGATCGACGTCATCAGGCGCTCGTGATCGATCTTCGCGCCGACCGTCTCCGCTGCGACCTTATTTCTTTCACTGCTTCTGCCATATCTCTTCCTCCCTGATCCACCCCGAGGATCATGCTCTCTTTCATTGTCACTTAATTTATTCCACAGAGATAAAAAAATACCTTCTCATGATAAAGATTTTTTTGCCGTTATTCGGGCAAGAGAATGATGTTCACGGGCAAATTCGACGCTCCCGGCGGCGAGTAGGTAAAGGTGACGGGATGAACGGCGCTGTACGTCCCGAGATCGGCCAGCTCCGTATACTGTGTGAGGACGAGCAGTCCCTCTGTGCGTACCTGTGCGATCTGCGGCGGTTCGGGCAGCGTCTGGTCGCCGAAGTACGCCCGCGATGCAGGCGTCTCGATGAGGCGGCTGTGTCCGTCGCTGACGGCCGTCACCGCGCCCGCATAGACGCCGCCGAGCGGACTGAGGAAGCAGCGCACCTGCCCGCGCCCCGTCATGGGCAGCGCAATGTGGTAGAGGATGCCATAGTTGCCGTAGTTGACGACAGCGTCCCGTCCGTTGCATCCACGCCGCTGCGGTAGATATCGTGAACGTTGTCGCCGATGGGGAAATATGCAGCGCCGTCCCGCATGGGGTCGTAGGCGCGCGGCAGCGTGACGACGCGATCCATATTCTGGAACGTGCCGCGCAGGGCGACCTCGTCGCGCGGCAGGACACGCGCCGTGCGCAGGAAGGAAAACGGATCGACATCCGCCCCGTACATGACGACGGAGACACGGACGGGCGCATTGGCGTGAAAGTCGTAGACGCCGTAGACCAGCTCACCGGGCGCGAGCACGGTCGTATTCATCACGGGGGGAGAGCAGGCGCGGCCGCTCCTTCGCCACGTAGATGCGCTCCTCGTGCTGCGCGGGATCAAAGTAGGCGATCTGCGTTGCCTTGCCGACGCGCAGGTAGTCTGTGCTCGGCGTACTCGTGCCGCCGCGCGTGACAGAGACGATGGCGAGGTTGGCCTCCGTCTCGAGGATGACTGCAACCTTCTTCGGCTGTGCCGTGTCGTTCAGATGATAGTAGAGAACACGCGCATCCCCCTCCACCGTGTCACGATAGAGGATGCCGCTCTCCTTGACATACTCCGGGCTGTCCGAAAAGAGCAGCGTCCCGCCCGTATCCTCCGTCATCACATCCCAGCGGCGCATCATGCGCGAGCGGCCCGGGGCAAATACACGGTTTTGCGGCGGCGTCGTTTCCCCGATGATGCCCGCGACGCGTTCGCGGATGTTCGTCTTGCCTGTGGTGCGTTCATGGATATTTTGTTCCGCCGCACCGCGCTCACGTACCACAGTCGTCCCCTCACTGTACGGAGCGGCAGCTCCCGCATGCCCCGCGCAAAGCAGGACAGCAGCCATTGCCGCCGCCCGCAGCCCTTTGATCCCCTTCTTCATTCCCCTATAGTCCCTTTCCTTATGAATATCAATGTCCACGCACCGTGCGGCACAACTTCTCGATCGGTGCACGCAGTCCCTCGGGCAGCTCTGCCACCCGCACGGCAGCACGCGCCGCGAGATCTGCCTTCAGCAGCCGCAGGCGGAACTCCGTCAGGCCGAGATGCGGCGCGGGGATGTTGACGCGGTGCAGGCGATACGGATTCGTCTCGAACGTATTGAGCCCCGCCTCGCCCGTCACCGCCGTCAGGTAGTTCTCCTCGGCGAGCATGGTCACGATGCTGTCGTCATACGCGCCGTTCGGATAGGAAAAGCTGTAGATCGTCTTCATCCCACGCCACTCGAGGAGCAGTTTTGAGAGCCGCAGCTCGTCGCGCTGCTCCGTCGGCGTGAGCGTCGTGAGCGGGATGTGGTTCGCCGTGTGACTGCCGATCTCCATGCCACTGTGCTCGAGATCAAAGAGGTTGTCCCACGTCATGTAGCCGGGCTGTCCGATGTCGTTCGTCACGACGTAGAACACCGCCTTCATCCCGTGCTCCTGCAGCATTGGGAGCACGACGCGCCAGTTGTCCTCATAGCCGTCGTCAAAGGAGAGGATCACGGGCTTTGCGGGCAGTTCCTGCTTGCCCTTGCGCGCACGTGCATAGTCCTGCGGGGTGATGGTCGTATAGCCCTCCTGCGCGAGGTAGTCCAGCTGTGCCGCAAACTCTGCGGGTGGGACGGCGTAGCGCACCTCATCCGGTTTTGCGTCATCCTTCACCATGTGATATTCCAGTATGGGAAAGCCCGACGGCTGTGCCGTCAGCAGCCATGCAGCAGCCGCCAAAATAATGAGCAACGGCAGCGGCAGTCCATGGGTGAGCCTCCGCGCAATACCTCGCATCAATCCTGTTCCTCCTCCGACGCCTTGCGGATCTTCCGCAGACGATGACTCATGCCTGATTTACTGATGTGGCAGAGCGCAGCCAGCTCTGCCATGCTGATCTCGGGATGGGCGCGCCGCATCTCTGCCGTCTCGCGCAGGTCGGCAGGCAGCGTGGCGAGCCGTCCGCTGCGCGCCAGCCGCTCAATCGCCGCGAGCTGATCTGCTGCGGCATCCACCGCACGCTGGAGGTTCGCCGTCTCGACGTTGACGAGGCGGTTCACCTGTGCGCGCACTTCCTTGAGGTTGCGCGCGACCTCAATCTCCTCTGCCGCCTCCTCCGCGCCGATGAGCGAGAGGAAATCCATGACGGCATCGCCCTCTTTGAGATAGACAACGTACATCTCGTGGCGGTCGGTCAGCCCGACAGGGAAGTGCAGACGGCGCAGGAGTGTATGGAGTGCACGCGCCATCTCCTCGCTCCGCGCCGTGATCTCGAGGTGGCACGCCGCCTCGGGACGATTGACGCTGCCGCCGCCGAGAAACGCGCCGCGCAGATAGGCGGCGCGACAGCACTTTTTGCGCAGCAGGGCGAGATCGCTCGTGCTGCGCAGGCTCCCCCCCGCAAAGCCCGAGCTGCGCGAGCAGCGGCGTCACGGCTGCGCCGGCGGCAATATTGACGATGTAGGTGCGCCGCCGCAGCTGCGGCATGCGCTCCATCGCGACGGAAGTCTCAATCGCGCCGTCCATCGCGCGCAGCAGACGGATGACGCGGCGCGCTACGGCAGCACTCGCCGCCGTAAAGCGCAGCCCCGCCCCGCGCGCACCGTCCGTCTGCACGGAGGCACCCATGCGCAGGAGTGCCGCGAGCTCTGCCGTCTGACAGCAGGCACGGTCGACATCCGTGCGCGAGAGCGCATTTTTTACATCCGCAGCAAAGGACGGCATCTCAGTTCACCCGAAAGTCGTAGACCATGCGCATGACGTTGCGGCTGAGCTTGTCGGGATCGTGGCGCACGGCATCCGTCTGACTGATGATGTCCGCCGCAACGAATCCGATGCCGAGGGCGTTGATCGCCTCCTCGTCCACGGCGACGGGGTAGATGTCCTGTGCGGCGTACTGTTTGCGCAGCTCGGCGGAGATCGGCGCGTTATTGACGAGCATGAAGTCGATCGTCCCGCGCCCTGCGTGCTTGAGGATCGCCTCTGCGTGCATGGACGCCGTATATCCATCGGTCTCACCGGGCTGGGTCATCACGTTGCAGATGTAGATCTTGAGGGCGTTGCTTTTGCGCAACTCCTCGGCAACACCGCTGACGAGGAGGTTCGGCATGATGCTCGTATAGAGACTGCCGGGGCCGAGGATGATCGCATCCGCCGTGCGGATCGCCTCGAGGGCGGAGGGCACAGGCGCGACATCCTGCGGGAAGAGGCGCACGCGGCGGATGCGTCCCGGCACCTCGGGGATGCGTGACTCGCCCTCGACGACTGTTCCGTCCTCGAGGATCGCGTCGAGCCGCACGGACTCCTTCGATGCGGGCAGGACACGCCCCTTGACCGCGAGAACCTTCGAGGACTCGCGCAGTGCCGTCTCCATGTCGCCCGTGACCTCCGCCATCGCCGCGAGGAAGAGATTGCCAAAGCTGTGTCCCGCAAGGTCGCTTGAGCCCTCAAAGCGGTGCTGAAAGAGTTTTTCCATCAGCGGCTCGGTATCGGCAAGCGCGACGAGACAGTTGCGCAAATCGCCCGGCGGGATGATGCCGAGCTCCTCGCGCAGGCGCCCTGAGGAGCCGCCGTCGTCCGCCACCGTCACGACGGCAGTCACATTGCTCGTCAGTTCCTTGATGCCGCGCAGGAGCACCGAGAGCCCATGTCCGCCGCCGATTACCGTGACGGTCGGACCGCGGCTGAGCCGCGTTTTTTTCATAGACCATATCCACGAGGCGCGCTGACGTGCCCTCGGGCATCAGTGCCGTGATGACGGAGCGGATAACGTGGCGCGTCGCCACGAGCATGAGGACGCTGCCGACGAGGAAGGCAAGTGCGCCTGCCACTGCCGTGAAGCCGTAGTCATAGCTGCCCTGCCATGTATAGACAAAGCGGAAGATCGCCTCCTCGATGGCGTCGATGTACTTATAGTTGAAGATCAGTGCAACGCCCAGTCCGACAAGGAGCGTGCCCAGCGCAAAGACAAAGAGCCAGCGCTTGAACCCCATGCCGGGATAGAGCCATTTTATCAGATGCATGGATTCGTCATCCCTCGCTCACGTGTTCCTGCACCTCATTCTTCATGAGGTCACGATGTTCCAGTCGTGCCGCGTAGTGCTTCTTGATGCGGTCGTAGAGATGCTTTGCAATAAAGACACTGCGGTGCATCCCGCCCGTACAGCCGACGGCGATCACGAGCTGACTTTTCCTCTCCTTCACATACTGCGGCAGGAGAAAATCGACGAAGTTGTCGAGATGTTCCTCAAACTTCTGCGTCACATCCCATGACTCGATGTAGGACGCGACCTGCGGAACGGTGCCGCTCTTGCTGCGGAGGGAGTCGATGTAGAACGGGTTCGGCAAAAAGCGCACGTCGAAGACGAGATCGGCATCGAGTGGGATGCCGTACTTAAAGCCAAACGAAAGGATGTTCACGCTCATCTGCGCATCCGCGCCCGGCGCATCGTAGTGGCGGCGGATGATGTCGCGCAGCTCCGCCTTGCGCAGTTTCGATGTGTCGACGATCTGCGTCGCACGCTCCCGTATGGGGGCGAGGCGGTTCCGCTCACGCGTCACGCCCTCGGAGATGCGCGCATCCGGGGCGAGCGGATGCGGCCGCCGCGTCTCCTTGTAGCGGCGGATGATCACGTCGTCCGAGGCCTCGATAAAGAGCAGCTCGTAGGGCACGCCGCCCGCATCCAGCTCACCGAGCACGCGCACGAAGTCGTCGAAGAACTCGCGGCTGCGCGTGTCCACCACGATGGCGGCGCGGCTGATCTGCCCGTGCGTCTCACGGCAGAGATCAATGAATTTCGGAATGAATACCGGCGGAAGGTTGTCCACGCAAAGTAGCCGAGATCCTCCATATAGCGCGCAGCGAGCGACTTTCCGCCGCCCGACAGTCCCGTCACGATCACGGGACGGAATTTCTCTGCGGGATGTTTTATATCCATCATCGTCACCCCTTACAGTACAAATTTTTCTACGGCGGCGGCAATCCCGTTGTCATCATTGGACGTCGTGACATAGGACGCTCGTTCCTTCGCCGCCGGAAGGCCGTTCGCCGGGACGACAGAGAATGCGCCCATCGAGAGCATCTCCACATCGTTGTCCGCATCGCCTGCGACCATGACCTCGTCCATGGTCAGCCCCAGCGCATCGGCAAGGGCGCGCACGCCGACCGCCTTGCTCGTGTCGGGCGGTGTGATGTCGACGCTGGTTCCCGTGTTCTGCTGGACACAGACGGCATCGCCGAACGCCTCCGCCACGGTGCGTGCATGATGGGCAATCCCCTGATCGAGGTCGCGCAGGACGAACTGCGGCACCTCGTCAACATAGTGCAGGTAGTCCTCCCCCCGCCGCATGGACGCGGAAATTCGCCGTCGTCCGATAGGCGGTGAAATAGTCCTCCCGATACGTGGGCGCATAGATCTCCGCCCCGCTGTACCAGTTCACATACCAGTCCCGCGCATAGCAGAACGTCAGGAACTCCCCGACAAATGCGGGGTCAAAATAGCGGGCAAAGAGCGGCGCCTCCGCCCCCGTGCCGACGTATGCTCCGTTGCAGCAGACGACGGGCGCACGCGAGCCGAGCAGCCGCGCAAAGTGGAGTGCAGAGCACAGCATCCGCCCCGTCGCAATGGTGACGGTGACGCCGCGCGCCATGGCGCGTGCGAGGATGTCCTTCGTCCGCACCGTGATCGTCTTGTCCGAGGTCAGGAGCGTGCCGTCGAGATCAAGTGCGATGAGTTTGATCGCCATGCCTTTATCCTCTCCGCATCGGAACAGGTGCATCCGCACCCATGCCGAGCACATACGTATAGATTGCCGCCGCAAGGCCGTTCTCAGTGCAGGACAGCGTCTCGCAGTCCGCCTCCGCCTTGACCTCGGGGAAGGCGTTCCCCATTGCAACGCTCGTGCCCGCCGCCTTCAGCATCGGCAGGTCATTGTACGCATCGCCGATCGCCATTGTCTCCGCAATGGGGATGTCCAGCTTTGCCGCGAGTGCCGTGAGCGCCGACGCCTTCGAGACGCCCTTCACGACGATCTCGACCAGCCGATCCGCCGAGCGCGTCACGTCGATCTGCGCGCCGAACGCACCTAGTATCTCCTGCGCGCGCGCCTCACTCACATCGCGCCCCTCCGTCACGAGGAGCAGCTTGCAGTTCCCCGCGAGATGCGCGAGCATCCCGTCCTGTCCGACCGCCTCGCCCGTGAGTTTCTGCGAGTCCTCGTAAAAGCGCGACTCCTCGCAGGCGGCGGCGTAGCGGAGCACGCCCGCGCTGTAGCTCTGGATGTACCAGCCGCGCGCCTGAGCGAACGAAATGATGTCGCGTGCGAGCGACGGGTCGAGGGCGTACTCCTCATAGACGCGTCCGCTCGGGCTCTTGATGAGCGCCCCGTTGTAGGCGATGATCGGCACATCGACGCCGAGTGCCCTCAGCGACGGGCAGTGCCGCCTCGAACATGCGCCCCGTCGCAATTGTCACAGTAATCCCCGCGCGCACGGCGCACTGTACCGCTGCGATATTCTCTGCTGAAACGACATTGCCGTTTGGCAGCATCGTACCGTCCAAATCCGATACAAATAGTTTTACCGCCATGATATCCCCCTTGTATTTCCCATGTGCCATCCCATACATCCACGGGAAACAGCTGACAAAAGCATTTCCCCTATGCTATAATGAGCGAAACCTTCCGTGAAAGGAGCGTTCCTGTGCTCAGCATCTTTCGCCAACTGATCGTTGTCGTCGCCCTGCTCCTCATCCTCGTCGGCATCTTCGGGCTCTCGTACACGTACCGCATCGATCATCGCAGTGCGCGCAGTCTCTCTGCGTACGCGACCATTGATTTTCGCGCATCCTATACCGGAGAGGGACGACTTGAGGGCGCGACGCTGTCCCTGCTCGACTATCGCTACGACGGCGCAAAATTCCTGCCCGACGTCATCCTCTACACCGACGGAGCGGCGTGGGAGATGAAGGCGGCGACAAAGTATACGCCGCATCCCGTAGAGGGCGCGGACAGCCCCTACAAGAACGAGAATAAGATGTTCCTCGCGTTCCCGCGTGCCAGCCTGCCCGCCATCCGCAAGGCAGTGAGCGTTCGACTGCGCTTCTATTATGACAACGGGCAGACCGTCGACCTCCCGCTGAACGAGTCCGACCTCGCCTATTGGCAGCGCGAGCTCAGTCAGGGGATTTGACAATGCAATGATCCCTTATTTATTGTACTGTGATAAAAAACATTCGTCAAGGCAGGACTGACCATGAAGAAAAATGACCTCATACTGATCGCTGCGCTGCTCCTCCTCTGCGGGATCGGCGCAATATTTTTTTCGCTGCGCACGGACGGCGCAGCACGTCACGCGGTTATCACGCAGGACGGCACACAGCTCTATGACATCCCGCTCACGGGACACCGGGGAACAGAGGACATACAGATTGCGGACGCACACGGCGAGAACACGATCCGCATTGAGGGGGAGAGTATTGCCGTCGTCGGGGCGGACTGCCCCGATCAGGTCTGTGTGCGGACAGGACGCGCAGAGAAAAAGGGCGACGTGATCGCCTGCCTCCCGCATCAACTCCTAATCGAAGTGAAATGACATGAGACCGCTTCGTCTTACGGCGCGCATCGCCCTCCTCACCGCGCTCTCCCTCATCCTCTTCCTCCTAGAGAGCTTTCTCCCCCTGCCGCTGCCCGTGCCGGGCGCGAAACTCGGGCTTGCCGCCATCGTCACCCTCGTCGCGCTCCGCATCCTGCCGCGCACGCGCGACGCCGCCGCCGTTCTCCTCCTGCGCATCTTCCTCTCCGCCTTCCTCGGCGGCGGATTCGCGCCCCTCCTCTACAGCATGGCGGGCGGATTGGCAAGTTTTGCTGCGATGGCTCTCCTCCTGCGGCGCACACAGCTCTCCCTCGTCGGCATCAGCGCCGTCGGTGGGCTCCTCCACAATATGGCGCAGCTGCTCGTCGCCGCCGCCGTCATGGAGAGCAGCGCGCTCCTCCTCTACGCCCCGCTCCTCGGCGTCGTCGGCATCCTCACCGGCACTGGCATCGGCATCCTCGCGCAATCCATCGTGAAAAAAATAAACACTAGATAAATATTCTCAATCGTAATATTTTGTGCTATACTGTTCCTGTCGGAATATTGTGGTTCTATGATGTAATAGAAACTGTCCCTGCAATACGCCTAAGCAACCCCTAGTGAAGCAAGCGCACGACCGTTTGCGCAACGAGGTGTTTGCGTGGCGTATGCAGACGGCACACCACAATATCTATCCTTTCTTGTGACAGGAGGTTCATATCCATGGAGTATCGCATTGAGCATGATTCCCTCGGCGAGGTCAAAGTCCCCGCAGACAAGTACTGGGCGGCGCAGACGGAGCGCAGCTTCGAGAACTTTCCCATTGGCATTGAGAAGATGCCCGCCGAGATCATCCACGCATTCGGCATCCTGAAAAAGTCTGCCGCCATCGCCAACCACACGCTCGGCAAACTGGACGAGAAGCGGCTCTCCGCCATCTGTAAGGCATGTGATGAGATCCTCGACGGCAAGCTCGCCGCCCACTTCCCGCTCGCTGTATGGCAGACGGGCAGCGGCACGCAGTCCAATATGAACGTCAACGAGGTCATCGCGAACCGCGGCAACGAGATCGCGGGGGGAGAAAATTCTCCATCCGAACGACCACGCGAATATGTCGCAGAGCTCGAACGACACCTTCCCGACCGCCATGCACATCGCCGCCGTCATCGCCATCGAGGACGGACTGTTCCCCGCGATCGACCTCCTCGCCGCAACCTTCCGCCGTCTCATGGCAGAGAACGACGGCATCGTCAAGACGGGACGCACGCATCTGCAGGACGCCGTCCCCATCTCCTTCATGCAGGAGATCAGCGGCTGGCTCGATATGCTTGAGCAGTCGAAGAAGCAGCTGCAGGCCTCCCTCCCCTTCCTCCACGAGCTTGCCCTCGGCGGCACCGCCGTCGGCACGGGGCTCAACGCACCGAAGGGATTCGATGTCGCCGTCGCACGTGCGGCGAGCGAGCTGACGGGCAAGCCCTTCGTCACCGCATCGAACAAGTTCCACGCGCTCACGAGCAAGGACGCCGTCGTCTTTGCCCACGGCGCGCTCAAGGGGCTTGCCGCCAACATGATGAAAATCGCGAACGACGTGCGCTGGCTCGCCTCGGGGCCGCGCTGCGGGCTCGGTGAGATTACGATCCCCGCAAACGAACCGGGCAGCTCGATCATGCCGGGCAAGGTCAACCCGACCCAGTGTGAGTCCGTCACAATGGTCGCCGTGCAGGTCATGGGCAACGATGCCGCCATCGGCTTTGCTGCCTCACAGGGCAATTTCGAGCTCAACGTCTTCATGCCCGTCATCATCTACAACTTCCTGCAGTCAACGCGCCTGCTCACCGACTCCCTCACGTCGTTCAACGACCGCTGCGCCGTCGGCATCAAGGCGAACCGCGAGAAGATGCACGAGAACCTGCACCGCTCGCTCATGCTCGTCACGGCGCTCAATCCGTACATCGGCTACGAGAACGCCGCCAAGACGGCACACAAGGCGTTCGATGAGAACATCAGCCTGAAGGAGGCGTGCGTCGCGCTCGGCTTCCTCACCGCAGAGAAGTTCGACGAGGTATTCCATCCCGAGGAGATGGTGTAAGGTACACATATCTGCTCCAGTAGAACGGGGCTGCTGCACGAAGCTGCAAACTTCGCACAGCAGTCCCGTTTTTTTCACAATATTTCTCTATATTGAGCCAAAAAATGCTATAATAACAGCAGTCACACAGAATTTAGGGAATCGCTGATAAAATGAAGTCCGTCAGATTGACGTAGATTTTTTTCGTCCGAACAAGGAGACAAACCGGACGCATAGCAAGGGCTATGTGGAGGATTTGTCGACACAGTGCGGGCAAAAAAGATACGTCAAGATGGCGCGGCTGAATTTATCAGTGCTTCCCTAACAGAAATGGAGCAAGCCATGCAGAACGCAACATATCAAAACCTCATCATCGGCTTTGGCAAGGCAGGCAAGACGCTTGCGGGCTTCCTCGCGAAGAGGGGCGAACGTGTCGCACTCGTCGAGCGATCAAAGGAGCGCTACGGCGGCACCTGCATCAATGTCGCCTGCATCCCGTCGAAGTCGCTGGAGTACAGCGCGCGTCTTTCGGCGGCGGCGGGCGGCGACTTTGCGGCAAAGGCAGAGCGCTATCGTGCGGCGATTGCAGAGAAACGCCGCCTCACGAAAATGCTGCGCGAAAAGAACTACGCCAAGGTGACGGGCGCGGGTGCTGTCGTCATTGACGGAGAGGCATCGTTTGTCGATGCGCATACCGTGCGCATTGTTGGCGCGGACGGCGATCAGACCGTCACGGCGGAGCGTATTTTCATCAATACGGGCGCACTCCCCTTCGTCCCGCCGATCAAAGGTGCGGCAGAGAGCACGCACGTCTACACGAGCGAGACGATGATGGAGCTGGACGAGCTACCCGAGAAGCTCGTCATCATCGGAGGCGGCTATATTGGACTGGAGTTCGCGTCATACTATGCCAACTTTGGGTCGGACGTCACCGTCGTACAGGACGGCACGGCCTTCATCCCGCGTGAGGATGCAGAAATCGCCGCGCGCGTCCTGCAGCATACAAAGGATCGCGGCATCCATATCCTGATGGGGGCAAAGGTGCAGCGCATCGAGGACAGCGCGGAGGCTGCGAACGTCGTCGTGCAGACGGCGGACGGAGAGAAGACGCTTGCGGCGAACGCCATCCTCATTGCCACGGGCCGCCGCCCGAACATCGAAGGGCTGAATCTTGCGGCGGCGGGCGTTGCTGTGACGGAGCGCGGTGCAGTCGCCGTTGACGAGCATCTACGCACGAACGTCCCGCATATATGGGCGATGGGCGATGTCGCGGGAGGCCTGCAGTTCACCTACATCTCTCTCGACGATTTCCGCATTGTCAAGGATCAGCTTGTGGGCAGCGGAACACGCACAACGGCAAATCGCGGCGCCGTCCCCTACTCCGTCTTCCTCGATCCGCCGCTCTCACGCGTCGGCATGACGGAGGCACAGGCGGAGGCGGCAGGCTTTGACGTGCGCGTCCTCCGTCTGGAGGTCGCTGCCATCCCGAAGGCGCAGGTCTACAAGAAACCCGCCGGCATGCTCAAGGCAGTGGTTGACGCAAAGACCAACACCGTCCTCGGTGCGCATTTCTTCTGTCCAGAGTCACAGGAGATGATAGGTCTCATGAAAATGGCCATCGACCACGGCATTACCGCCGCTGCGCTCGGCTCTGCCATCTACACCCACCCGACCATGACCGAGGCACTGAACGATCTGTTTAGCTAAGAAATCGCTGATAAAATAAGGGAGCGGTCGCGTACCGATTCCCTGATCTAAGTTTATATTGTAATAGGAGGCAACGATGACATTTGCACACAAAGCGGCGCAATTCTGCTGCGCCGCCATATTCGTCCCTCTGCTCTTCCTCGGGGCAGAGGCTGAGGCGGCACCAGAGGCGGCCCCCATACCAGCGGCAAAAACTGCGCCCGTCGAGGATACTGCCATACAGCAACTCTCGATGGAGTTTCGCCATCCTGTCGCAGACGGCACGCTCATGCGCATGATCTGCCTGATCGATGTCCCCGCGAAACATGCGCTCTCCGCCGAGGAGCTCGCGGCACGCGGCATCGACGGCGAGCACTTCATCACCTGTCTCGGTGAGTTCGTTGGCAAGGAGTTCGCAGACGGCCGCTTTCAGGACATCGCCGAGCACTACGTCCCGTGGACAAAAACTCGTGAGGCAGACTTTCGTGCGATGCTCGACGCGCACCATCTCGCCGCCGAGAACGACTACGGTGCACGGGCGGAGACGGTACAAAATCCCGCCTACAACATCGTCATCGCCTATCAAAGCGGGCGCAGCCTGCACATCACCTCTGCAGGAGCAGCACTGAGTGAGCACGAAACGCCGTCGAGGACGCCGTCCTCACATGGGTGGATGACGCGTTTGCCACAGGCGGGAAACAAACGCCATGAACACATGGCAAACGGTTTTATCAAAAAATTACAGAAAACGCCGTCTGAAGAAATGCAACGTGCCAAACGCTACCGTGCAGACTATCAAAGGAGGTATCTCAAATGACGTTAGATGAATTTCTGAATGAATCGCTCAAAGCCCCCGATTTCAAGCGCGAATACGATGCGCTCGAGGGATGGTATCAGGAAGAACTCACCAAGCAGGAGGCTCTTGACCATACTGAAGACGGGAAGCTCCGTCAGACTTCTACACCTCCAACCTATCCGCTCTACGCCTGATACTATATAAGAGCAGTTTTAAAATCCCCCAATCAACTGCACAAATCTAAAAACAGGAGATCACGCCATGCCTTTGACGTGATCTCCTGTTTTTTCTGTTCATGCCTCTTTGCGGTCAAACGGTACTTGTCCAAGCTCCAGATCAGGATTGTTCTCGCGAATCCAGCCGAGTGCCCACTCGTTGTTGACGAGGAGGACGGGATTGCCGTTGCGGTCGTGAACGAACATGCCGCGATCCGCACCGCGCAGGTCGGCGGGCTTTATCTCGCGCCCATCGGGGAACGCGAGCCAGCGTGCCGTCTCGAACGGCTGCATCTGCATCGTGATCTCCGTGTTGTACTCGTTCTTCAGGCGGTATTCGAGCACCTCGAACTGCAGCGTGCCGACCGTGCCGACGATGTAGCTGTCAAGCCCCGCGCCGACCTGCTCAAAGAGCTGGATCGCCCCCTCCTGCGTCAGCTGCTCGATGCCTTTGACGAACTGCTTGCGCTTCATCGTATCCTTTGCCGCGACGCGTGCGAAGCGCTCGGGCGGGAACACGGGGAAGTCCTCGAACTTGAACTTGTGTGCGGGGTCGCAGAGCGTATCACCAATGCCGAATACACCGGGGTCAAACAGCCCCACGATGTCGCCCGGGTACGCCGTGTCGATGATCTGGCGATCCTGTGCGAGGAACTGCTGCGGCTGAGCGAGCTTGATGAGCTTGCCGCTCGGCGCATGCCAGACACTCATGTTGCGGTCGAATTTGCCCGAGGTGATGCGGATAAAGGCGAGGCGGTCACGGTGCGCGGGGTTCATGTTCGCCTGAATCTTAAAGACGAATCCCGAGAACTGCTCATCGTCCGGTGCGATCACACCATCTGAGGAGTTGCGCGGTGCGGGTGTCGGCGCAAGACGGATGTACTCCTCAAGGAAGTTCTGCACGCCGAAATTCGTCATCGCAGAACCGAAGAACATCGGCGTCAGCTCTCCCGCATCAATCGCCGCACGGTCAAATGCCTCGCCTGCGTCGCGCAGCAGCTCGATGTCGTCCGCAAGGGCGGCGGCGGCCTCCGCGCCGACACGCTCCTTCCACGCGGGATCATCCATCGCAAACACCTCGGAGACGCGCGTCTCCTGCCCGTGGCTCGTGTCCTCGGCAAAGAGCTCGATGCGGTTTTTCTCACGGTCATAGACGCCGCGATACGTGCCGTCCGTCCCGATCGGCCAGTTCATCGGATAGGAGCGGATGCCGAGCACGTTTTCAAGCTCGTCCATAAGATCGAGCGGCGCCTTGCCAAAGCGGTCGAGCTTGTTGACAAAGGTAAAGATGGGGATGCCGCGCTGACGGCAGACGCGGAACAGCTTGCGTGTCTGCGCCTCGACGCCCTTTGCCGCGTCGATGATCATGACGGCGCTGTCCACCGCCATCAGTGTGCGGTACGTGTCCTCACTGAAGTCCTGATGCCCCGGCGTGTCGAGGATGTTGATCCGATAGCCGTCATAGTCGAACTGCAGCACAGAGGACGTGACCGAGATGCCGCGCTGCTTTTCGATCTCCATCCAGTCGGAGACGGCATGACGCTGCGTCTTGCGTGACTTGATCGAGCCCGCGAGATGGATTGCCCCACCGTAGAGCAGCAGCTTCTCGGTGAGCGTCGTCTTGCCCGCGTCCGGATGCGAGATGATGGCAAAGGTGCGTCGCTTCGCGATCTCGCGGTCGAGTTCTTCTTTCAGAGCTCCCATAAATCTCCCTTACTTTAGGGAAGCACTGATAAATTCAGCTGCGCCATCTTGACGTATCTTTTTTGCCCGCACTGTGTCGACAAATCCTCCACATAGCCCTTGCTATGCGTCCGGTTTGTCTCCTTGTTCGGACAAAAAATCTACGCCAATCTGACGGACTTCATTTTATCAGCGATTCCTTAGTGTCAATGATACGGGGCAGTGATCGCTCCCGAATACATCCGCATGGATCTCCGCCGCCGCGATGCGGTCACGCAGCTCCTCGGAGACGAGGAAGTAGTCGATGCGCCACCCCGCATTCGTCTCGCGCGCATGGCGCAGATACGACCACCACGTATACGCCCCGTGAGGTCGGGATAGAGCGCGCGGAACGTATCGACAAAGCCCGCCTTGAGCAGCTCCGTGAACTTGCCGCGCTCCTCGTCCGTAAAACCCGCGTTTCGGCGGTTGCTCTTCGGGTTCTTGAGGTCGATCTCCGTATGCGCAACGTTGAGGTCGCCGCAGACGACGACGGGCTTTTTCGCACGCAGATCGAGCAGGAATGCACGGAACGCATCCTCCCACGTCATGCGGTAGTCGAGTCGCTCGAGTGCCCGCTTTGCATTCGGCGTGTAGACCGTGACGAGATAGACATCGTCGAGCTCCATCGTGATGACGCGCCCCTCGTGATCGTGCTCGGGGGTGCCGATGCCATACGCCACGGAGAGGGGTTTCACGCGTGTAAAGATCGCCGTGCCCGAATAGCCCTTTTTCTCCGCACTGTAAAAATACTGCTCATAGCCGGGCAGATCGAGGATCGCCTGCCCCTCCTGCATCTTCGTCTCCTGCAGGCAGAAGGCATCCGCGTCGAGCTCCTTGAACGCCTCCATGAAGCCCTTCTTGAGGGCGGCACGCAGACCGTTGACATTCCATGATACAAAGCGCATCGCGTCGTCCTCCGTCAGAGCGTCTTATACGCCGAAATCGGCCAGAATACGAGCATTGCCTTCCCCTTGATGAGATCGTACGGAACGAATCCCACATCGGCAAAGCGACTGTCCTCGGAGTTGTTGCGGTTGTCGCCCATGACGAAGATATGCCCCTCGGGAACCGTCGCCTTCGGGTACTCGCTCCGCGTCTTTTCAAGGATATAGTCCTCTGTGAGCAGCTGATCGTTGACGAGCACGCGCCCCTCGCGGATCTCGATCGTATCCCCCGGCACAGCGATCACGCGCTTGATGAAGTCGCGGCTCGGATCACGCGGGTACTGAAAGACAAGTACGTCCCCCTTCGCGGGTGGATGGAACCGGTAGATGAACTTGTTGACGACAAGGCGCTGCTCCGATTCAAGCGTCGGGCGCATCGACGGTCCGTCAACAACATAGAGTTCGACGATAAAGGTACGAATGAACATCGCAAGAGCAACGGCGACGACGATGGAGACAATCCAGTCCTTGATCTCCGACGTCGTTGATGTTTCCTGTTCCATAGAGGCCTCCTCCCAGCCATACGGGAAGCACGGATAAAAGCTACGCCGCTCTGACGGAGTTCATCTTATCTGTGATTCCTAAGAAAAAAGATGAAAGAAACGCGAAAAATAGGGACTGCCGCAGCAGTCCCCATCTTCCATCGACTAGGGAAGCACTGATAAATTCAGCCCTGTCATCTTGGCGCATCTTTTTCGCCCTGCCATCGTCGACAAATCCTCCACATAGCTTTGGCTATGCGTCCGGTTTGTCTCCTTGACAGGACAAAAAATCTACACCAATCTGACAGACTTCATTTTATCAGCGATTCCCTAGCGTTTTTCCCGAATACGAGCTGCCTTGCCCGTAAGACCGCGCAGATAGTAGAGCTTGGCGCGGCGGACGATGCCGCGGCGCGTCACCTCGATCTTGGCGATACGCGGGGAATGTACGGGGAAGAGACGCTCGACGCCGACGCCCGATGCGATGCGGCGCACGGTGAATGTCTCGCGGACACCCGTTCCCTGGCGGGCGATCACAACGCCCTCGAACACCTGGATACGCTCGCGCGTGCCCTCGACGATGCGGGCATGGACGCGCACGGTGTCGCCCGGTGCGAACTGCGGGATGTCGGAGCGGAGCTGTTCCTTCTCCAGGACTTCGATGATGTTCATAGGTTTTCCTCCTTCGATCCGGGCGTTCATACGCGACCCTTTGTCGCCCAGCGGACCGCCCACACACATACCTAGAGACTATATCACAAGATGAAGGTCTGTGCAAGAAAAATTTTTCAGCGTCGACGCAGATCGACGACGTTGTTCTTCGCGGACTCTCCTCGCTGTTCCTTGTCGTGCGCCTTCTCCTTCGGGCGACGCGGCGGCATGTGCTTCTGCCAGTCCGGTTCACACGTGACACGATTGCGCCCATTTTCCTTTGACGCGTAGAGTGCGGTATCCGCACGCTTGACCAGCGTCGTCGTATCGTCGCTCGATCCGTTCCAGACGCCGACACCGCCGCTGCACGTCACCTGACGCTCCGGCAGGAGGCGTGTCTCAGCGACGCCCTCACGAATCTGATCGGCGAATGCCTTCGCCTGATCTCCGTCATAGTGCAGACAGAGCAGGATGAACTCCTCCCCACCCCAACGGATGAGGACATGGCGTCGATCAAGGAAGGAGAGGATCTTCTGTGAAAAGCCATAGAGCACCTCGTCGCCCGCATCGTGCCCGTACGTATCATTGATCGACTTAAAGTGATCGATGTCGAACATGACGAGGGAGAGCGGCTCGCCCGTATCCCGTGCGATCTTCGTGAAGTCACGCATCGCGGACGGGAATCGGTTGCGGTTGTAGATGCCCGTGAGCGGATCGATCTCCATGCGCTTTTTGACTTCAACAACCTCCTCCTCGAGCTTCGAGGCATGCTCCAGGAGCTGGCGCTCCGCCTCGGCACGATCAAGGATGAGCTGGATGATGAAGAAGCCGATGGTGTAGATGCTGAACGGTGTGAAGAAGCTCTGCCCCTCGTAGAGACGGTACTGGAACGCGAGCGCATCAATGATGCCGAGCGGCACGATGATGAGCAGGGCAATCAAGAGCGATGCGGCGTGCTTGTTGCCTGCCTTGCTCGACTTCCAGAGTGCGTATGCGACGTAGCTGCCCCAGACGGCGAGTCCCGGCACGTAGGGGAACTGCATCATATAGAGACCGAACTTCCCCATCATCTCTACGATGATGCCGACCACGAGGAGCACGACGAAAATGTTGTTCAGCCGCATGATCCACGAGCGGTACTGACGGTTCACGACCTCGACGAGGAGGATGCTGCCCGTAACGGGCAGCAGGTAGGACGAGATCAGCTCCGTGCGCCACCACAAAACCGGCCAGTCCATCCACATGAAGATGAGGTTCGTGGAGCTGAACATCCAGACAAAGAACGTCGTCAGGAAGAGCATGAGACGCAGATAGATACCGCGCCGCGCCGCATCGACGACAAAGTAAACGCCGATCACCATCATGAAGATGATGATGGCCGTCACCCCCGCAACATACGGAAAGTCATAGATAAAAATCCGCTTGACAAGTTCGGATTCCTTATCGATATGCACGCGGTTGAGCTGCGTGAGCACCCATGGATTGTCCGATGTCACGCGGACGATGAGCTCCCGTCCTGCCGCCCATGCAGGCAGACTGACGAGATGCCACTTGCGCCCGTACTTCTCCAGCTGCGGATCGCTGCTCCCGTAGCGGTAGATGGTCGACCCATCCAGATAGACACGAACGGACTGATCGATGGTCGCAAAGAAGAAGCTCTCATCGCCCCGTATATCCGCCGGGACATGGACGCGCAGCCATGCGTTTCGCGTTCCCTCGGGAACAGCGGCACCCTCACGCGTGTCAAACGGCACCCACGCTCCATCGCTTGGAGCGAAGTTGGGCGGTGTTTTCATCGCCTTGACGTTGGTATCGACGGTATTCTCCTGCCAGTATTCCCACGTCAGCGTTTCCTCCTCTGCCGACGCACTGCTCCCGATGCCCAGAACCAACACAAACAGTACAATAAATAGGAAAGACATCCTATTTCGCTTCATACATCCGTCACCTCCTATCTATTGTTTCGTTTCATCGCGTCTTTTTCTTAAGAGCGGGGGGGGGTAAAAAGTCCTAAAATATTTTTGCGAACGATCTCCTCGGGTACGTCGCTGCGCACACATACCCTGCCGATGTCCTCGGCGAGCACCCAGTGAATCCGCCCGCCCACGGTCTTTTTGTCATGAAAGAGATCCGTGTACATCGCATCCGGCGACGCGCCCTCAACAGAGCAGGGCAGCCCCATCGCGGCAGTCAGCCGCTCGATACGAGCACACATCTCCGCAGGGAGGAGTCCCATCGCCGCGCTGATACGCGCCGCGCCGATCATGCCGATGGCGACTGCCTCGCCGTGGCGGTAGCGCGTGTAGCCCGTCTCTTTCTCGATCGCATGGGCGATGGTATGTCCGAAGTTCAGGATGCGGCGCAGGCCGCCCTCACGCTCATCCTGACGGACGACGTCCGCCTTGATCGCGCAGGAGCACGCGATCATGTGGGAGACCGCTGCGGGAGTGAGGGCGAGTACATCGTCACGATGCTGCTCCAGCCATGCGAAGAACGCCGCATCCGCGATGATACCGTATTTGATGATCTCCCCGAGCCCCGTCGCGATCTCGCGCGCGGGCAGCGTCCGCAGGCGGTCGAGATCCATGATGACGGCGTCGGGTTGGTAGAATGCACCGATGAGGTTCTTGCCGAGCGCATGGTTGACGGCGACCTTGCCGCCGACACTGGAGTCCACCTGTGCGAGAAGGCTCGTCGGCAGCTGCACGAACGGCACGCCGCGCATGTAGGTTGCGGCGACAAAGCCCGCAAGATCACCGACGACGCCGCCGCCGAGCGCAAAGATCGGCGATTTGCGGTCAAGCCCCAGCTCAATCGCGCGTGTATAGAGCTCGTTCGCTATGGTAAGGCTCTTCGAAGACTCCTCCGCGGGGACGGTGACGATCGCAGCCTCCACGCCGCCGCGCGCGATCTGCTCTGCCGTATGGACGGCATAGAGCGGCCCGACATTCGTATCCGTGACGATCATGCCGCGTGCGGAGTATCTGCACCACGGACGAATGCCGTGAGCACCTCATCCATCCCGCTGCCGATCTCGATGGCGTAGCTGCGCGCACCAAGCGCGACCTCTACCGTACGTCTCATATCACTTTCTCCATATCCGCGTCGCCTGTACGATGTACTCCGCCACCTCGAGCGGCGAACGGCAGCTCGTATCCACCGTAATGTCCGCCCCCGCATAGAGGGTGCGGCGTTCCTCCAACAGCCGCACAACGGCGGCACGGCGATCACCCGCATCGGCGCCGTCGAGCACGGGGCGCGCGCCGCGTGCCGCTGTCCGCTGCAGGATGGTATCGACATCGGCGGTCAGCGCAACGAGGACACCGTGTTCGCGCAGGAGTGCAGCGTTCTCCGCATCCTTGACCGTCCCGCCGCCCGTTGCGATGACGAGTCCGCTCCGCGCGGCGGCGGCGCGCACGGCTTCCTTTTCCCGTGCGCGAAAGTACGTCTCGCCGTGCTGTGCGAATATCTGCGGAATCGAGATGCCGCACGCCTCCTCAATCTTTTTATCGAGATCGTGAAAGGCGCAGCCGAGCCGTCCCGCGAGGAGGCGTCCGACGCTTGTCTTGCCCGTCCCCATAAAGCCGATCAGTACAATGTTTTTCATGCGTTCTGCCACACCTCGGCGAGCCGTGCACGGTAGGCATTGAGTGACGCCTGAAGATCCGTCATATTGTCTGCGCTGAACTGCGAGCACACGGCATCTGCCAGCACAAACGCTGTCATCGCCTCACCGACCACGGACGCGGCAGGGACGGCGCAGGTGTCGCTGCGCTCCTTGCTCGCCGAGACCGCCTCCCCCCGTCGCGAGGTCGATGGTCTGCAGCGGTGCCATCAGGGTCGGGATGGGCTTCATCGCCGCACGCACGATGAGCGGCTCTCCGTTCGTCATTCCGCCCTCAAGGCCGCCCGCGCGGTTGGTCTTGCGATAGGGACGTCCATCTGCGCCCATATAGAGCTCATCGTGGATCTCACTGCCGGGCAGATGTGCGCACGCAAAGCCAGCGCCGATCTCCACACCCTTGATCGCCTGAATGGACATGAGTGCGCCCGCCAGACGAGCGTCGAGCCGCCGATCCCACTGCGTATGCGTGCCGAGTCCCGTGGGCAGGCCCCGCACGACGATCTCAAAGATGCCGCCGAGCGTATCCCCTGCCTGCTTCGCCGCGTCGATGCGTTCTCTCATACGCGCCCCTGCCGCTGCGTCACAGCAGTTCAGATCGTCGGAATTGGTCACTCCGATATCGTCGGCACGGATGTCCGTCGCATCGACGGCTACACCGCCGATCTCCGTGACGTGGGAGGCAATGTCGATACCGAGTGCCGTGAGGAGCTGGCGGCAGACAGCGCCGACCGCGACCCGCATCGTCGTCTCGCGTGCACTCGAGCGCTCGAGGATGTCACGCGCATCCCTGCGGGCGTACTTCAGTACGCCCGACAGGTCGGCGTGTCCGGGGCGCACTGCCGTAATCCGTTCCCCCGTCGGTGTGCCGAAGGGATCCATGCGATCCGTCCAGTTCACAAAGTCGCGATTCACGACCTGCAGGGTAAGCGGTGCGCCGATGGTCTCGCCAAAGCGCAGCCCTGAGAGCACGAGTACGCGATCCGTCTCGATCTTCATGCGCCCGCCGCGTCCATAGCCGCGCTGGCGGCGCGCAAGCTGGGCATCGAGCTCCGCACGCGAGAGCTGCAGCCCCGCCGGCAGACCATCGATGATTGCCGTCAGTGCCGCGCCATGCGATTCTCCCCCCGTGACAAACCGCAGCTGTCCCATGTGAATCCCCCTCTGATCATCCCACTTTGTATATATATGTATATATTTGTAATAATTTCGATAGATTAAGTGCTTTTCCTGCCAACGAACAATTAAAAGTTCATGTGCCTCGCTACTCGTGCGCCGCCATCGCCGCTGTCTCAAGTGTAATCACTGCATGGAGCATCGTGCCGTCCGCTGTCAGACTTAGCGTCTTGAACACGGCCGTGCGTTCCCCGCTTTCCACCTCGCGCAGAAAGGAGATCAGGGAAATAATCGCCGCTCACGTGAAGCTCAGCACTCTGCCGTACGATCTCCCCATCAGAAACAGCGGGGTGCGGAACCATGCGGACAAGTGTCACCCCCGCATGGCGGGCACTGTGCTCTACCGATGAAAAGAACGATCCCTGTGCGTGTTCCTCAGGCAGAGCAGCCGCAAGGCGTGCCTCACGCAGACGCAGCTTGTCCTCCGCCTGCGCATCTGCGTGAACCGTGCGCTGATACACCTCCGTCCGTGCGAGGACAGCACGCGCCGCATCGCGCTCCGCCCGCGCGGCCTCCCGCTCTGCAGAAAAATACGGCGACAGCAGTGCCGCGTATAAAAGGGCAAGAAAAAACGCCCAGATCAGCGCGGCCATCAGGCGCTGATGCTCCGTCCCCCGCTGCATCATAGCCCCACACCATCCGTGCGCAGGACAAAGCGGATGTATCCATCCTCCCGCGATGCCTCTGCCAAGACCGGCGGTGCACGGAAAAAGCCATCCGCTGCGATATGTTCCGTCATCGCCGCGAGAGCCTCGTAGCTCTCCGCCTCCCCCTCGATCTCCAGCATCTGCCCCACGCGCAGCGCGGTGAGCTGAATGCCTTTGAGCGGCAGCGTGCCGAGGTGTACGAGGAGCGCACGCAGAGGAAGGGACTCCGCCTGTACTTTTGCCAGCGCACGCTCACGCTCTGCCACAGCGGCACGCCGCATGGCATGCTCCTCCATGCGGCGTACATCCGCATCATGAAGGCGCAGCTCCTCCTGCACCGTCTCTGTCGCGGTGCGCTCCGCCATCAGGCCGGCCGCATCCGCCGACACGGCCACGGCAAAGATGAGCGTCGCCGCTCCTGCAATCAGCTCTGGCGCGCGGCGGCGCAGACGCGCAAACATGCGGTGCTCTGGCTGCCAAGAGAGGGACGAGGAAGGCTTAGAAAGGAGCAGCCCCGCATAGATTGCCGCGCACTCTTCCGTGCGCTCCTCCGGCTCCTCCCATGACATCTGCGGCTCCCGTGCCGCCGCAATCAGCGGGGCAAGAGTGCCGCCGTCGCGCGGGCAGATCGTCAGCTGACGCAGACGGAGGCCACGCGCAGAGAACGCCGAAAAATAGGACTGCACATGGCGCTCCGTCATGGCCGCCATCCAATAGCGATGGATGTTGGCATCCGTCTCCATAGGCGCACAGCAGAGCTGCAGATCGGCGGGCGGTATGCGCCCCTCTCTATCCGCCTCCGCGCGCATCGCCCAGAGGAGAGCCGCCTGCAGCTCTCTCCCCGTCAGTGCTGCGGGGAGTTCCCGCTCCGCCGTCATGGCAATCTCCGTAGGAAGGGCAAGCCCAAGCGGCAGGTGCATCCATCCGAGCGAATGCAGCGCTGCGTTGGCGGCAGCAGCGGAGAGAGGCGGCATCTGCTCCGTCACAGGAGCACACCGCTCCCGATGATGCACTGACCGTCCACGTACCATCCCTCTCCTCCGGTGCAGCGAGACGTACGAGCCGCAGTCCCTCCGCCGTCGTGCTGATGCCCACCGCCTCGCGCGGGCGCAGGCTAAAACCATCGACGCCAAACATAGTACCCATCCTTCTTTCCATCAGTGCGCGGACGATCTTCGCCCGCGTCCAGTGCTCACCATCCGATACACGCGTATCATGCCGCTGATCTATAGCGGCAGCCGTGACCCAGATCGTTCCGTCCGTCTGCGGCTCGATCACGACGTGCAGGTCGATGTCCGCTGCCATGGGGACATCGTGCACGGCGACGTTCTGCCGTTCCCCAGCGGACAATGTCCCAGCTGTGGATGAACGCTGCTCCAGCTCGTTCGCCGCCGTCAGTACGCCGCTCTCCGCCGCAAGGCGCAGCTGCATCTCGCGCTCATACTCCGCCGCGACAGTTCCGCCACTGCGCGTCAGGGACACGGCGGCCATGGCGATGAGGAGGAGCAGTGCGAGAATGCACAGGCCGAGCGCCGAGGCGAAGCCCTCCTGCCCGCACCGAAAATTTTTACCGTCCACCCTGATCCTCCCGCAGATAGACGGAGGTTGCCGCAGTATAGCTCCTGCCCGTCGCCACGCTCTCGCCCGTCATCTCGATGTGATAGAGACGCGGACAGTGCACATCAGGCCGTATGGAAAACGACGAGATGTGCACGCCTGCGCCCGCATAGCCGCCCGTCAGCGGCGCAGCGGATGTCTGATACACAAGTCTGCCGCCGGTGAGCCAATAGGAGTCCAGCGGCGTCCCCACATGCTTTTTCTCTATGCTGTGCCGCATCCGATAGATGCCCTGCGTGTCCTGTGCAACATACGACGAGGAGAGTACGGACTCCGTCATGCGTGCCATGGCGATCTGCATCTCCTGCCGCAGCTCGGCATCGGCGACCGTACGCTGATAGCTGCGCCAGCCCCACACGAGGGCAAAGACAAGGAAGGTCAGCAGGAGTGCGAAGATCGGCAGACTGACGGCGAGTTCCGTCAGCACAATGCCGCGCTCCCCACCTACTCTACGGTGCCGCCTGCGTATCATATCGCTTCATCCTCCGCACGTAGTCTGCCGTCTCCGCGCGCCCCAAGACGCGCCATGAGAGGTGCAGGGTCACATCATAAAAATCTCCCTGACGCACAACATCTGCACGCAGGGCATAGGTCACATCATTCACGCGAACCGAGGGCGCGCTGACCGTCGGAAACGCTCCATGCTCAAGTCCCGCCTCCATCACAGAGAGCTCCTGCCGCGCCAAGAACGCCGCATCCATGCGCGCGGAGGACTGCTCTGCGAGCAGCGCACTGCGGGCAAAGATCCCGAGCACGGCGGCGGTGGAAAGCACAATGCAGCCGAGGATCACCGCCTCCATGAGCACCCAGCCGCGTGCGTCATTCCTCATCGTGGCCTCCGCGCTGAAGGCGGATGCGTGCCGCACTGTCGATGATGACGTTCAGCGCATCCCGCGCGTGCCCCTCTGCCTCGATGCGGATGGTCATGTTGCTGCTCCCCTGCCCGATGCCGCCGTTACGGTCAAATGACACGGGTTTCCCATCCGCCGTCACCTGTGTGATTCGCACGAGCGGAAGCATCCGATGGGCACGTCCCGCCCCGCCATGCGGCGCGATTTCATAGCTGCCGCCCCGCACGTAGAGCTGCGGTTCGCGCGCCCCTGCCGCCGTCCCTCCGAGCATGTAGAGCGGCATCGCCGTCGTGCGGCTGACCGCCTGGATGCGGCGCAGCTCGCCGATGAGATGCACTGCCTCATACTCCACGGCCGCCCGCACATAGAGAGAACGCGCACGCGGGAGTGCTGCGGCGGCAAGTACCGCCATGATCGACGCGGCGAGCAGGACGTGCAGGAGCATCATGCCGCGCGCATCCCTCCGCATCACGGCAGCCCCCAGTAAAGCTGCCAGAGCTGCCGCCCCGCAAGGTAGCCCACATAGCCGCCGACGGCGAGGAATGGACCAAACGGGATGCCGTCATGCCGGCTCTTGCGCCCCGTGAGGAGAAGAAACGCCGCCGCTGCGCCGCCGAGCAGGAACGCCGTCCATACAGCGACAATCGCTGCCTCCCAGCCGAGCCAGAGGCCAAGTCCAGCGGCGAGCTTTACATCGCCGCCGCCAAGTCCGCCGCGCGCGGCAATATACAGGCAATAAAATAAGACGCCGCAAAGCGTCCCGCCCAAAGTGCATCTGAAATTGAGTCCAGTCCCGAGGCCATCAGTCCGAGGACGGCAAATGGCATTGTGATGCAGTCATAGAGCATCCCATCGCGCAGATCGAGATAGGAGAGCCAGAGCAGCACCGCCGTAAAGAGCACGCCGCATCCGCCGCGCAGTCCCAAACCATAGATCGAGAGAACGCCGAAACTGCACGCACACCAGAGCAAGCAGAGGACAGACGCGGCACAGCGCGACGGACAAAACGTGTGCGCTGTCTCCTGCATCACGCCATCCTCCTCCAAGACATCCTAGGGAATCACTGATAAAATGAGGTCTGCCAGATTGGCGTAGATTTTTTCGTCCGAACGAGGTGGAAAACCGGACGCAGAGTGGTGCTCTGTGGAGGATTTTCCGCCGAAGTGCGGGCAAAAAAGATGCGTCAAGATGGTTGTACCGAATTTATCAGTGCTTCCCTAGTTCCGTGTATGATACTCCTCCGCCGTGCGCCCTGCACAGGTCGCACGCCAGACACCATCCTTTTTCTCTACCTGATAGGAGACGTTCTCCGTGGAGAGTTCCTGTGCACCGGCACGTATCGTCCCCGCAGGCGGTTTCAGATGCTTCAGATCTGTCACGTAGTCCGTGAGATCATCAACACCCGCAGGGTCTTTCCCCTTTGCCGTCTGATAGAGGACAATCGCCGTATCGAGTGCCGTGAGATCCGCCTGTACCTTCACGGTATTTGCGGTCGCGAGTGCCGAGGAAAAGCGCGGCACGGCAATCGCAAGGATCACCGCCAGAATCATGACGGCAAGGAGGGTCGAGAGCAGAGAGAATCCGCGCTCACTACGCAGTATAGCTCTATTTGAAATCGACGAACTCATCAATGCGCGCACCGCCTTTCGCCATTGGCTCCACGAAACTGCGCCACACATCCATCACAATCACACGCGGGTGCGTACGATCCTCCAACGCCTTGCTGAGTGCCGCCGCAAACTCCTCCTGCGTCGACACACGCACGGCCTTGATGCCGAAGCTCTCCGCATATTTTACATAGTCCATCTCATGGTCCAGCTCACAGGCAATATAACGCTCCTTATAGAGCACCTTCTGCAGCTGACGAATCATCCCGAGGCTGCGGTTGTTCGCAAGAATCGTGATCACAGGCAGGCCGAGGCGCGCAATGGTGTAGAACTCGTTGCCCGTCATCTTGAGACTGCCGTCGCCCGTGATATGGATCACGCGGCGCTCGTCGCCCCATGCGACCTGCGCCCCCATTGCCGCCGGCAGGCCATAGCCCATCGTCCCGAGCCCACCCGAGGTCAGCCATGTCCGCGGCTCCTCCACACGCAGATGCAGGGCTGCCCACATCTGATGCTGTCCCACATCCGTCGCATAGGCGTATGGCTTGCCCGTCGTCATCTGCGCCACCTGGTTCAGTGCCCACGGCACGGTCAGGCGATCAACATGATAATCGTAGTCGAACTTCTCCTGCCACGTATGGATCTGCTGCCACCATGCAGCGAGATCATCCTTTGGTTCCTGCCGCATGAGCAGGTTCAGAATCACGCGCATATCGCCCGCCAGCCCAATGCTGCTGCCGACATTTTTGTCGATCTCGGCGGGGTCGATGTCGATGTGGATGAACTTGCGGTTCGCTGTGTACTTGCTGAGATTGCCCGTCTGTCGATCGGCAAAACGGCTGCCGAGTGCGATGACGAGGTCGGCGGCACCGATGGCATAGTTCGCCGCTTTCTCTCCATGCATCCCGGCAAATCCGAGCATCTGCGGATGCGTACTGGGGACGGCGCCCATCCCCATCAGGGTGTGAACGGCAGGAAGTCTGTATTTCTCGATGAATGCAACCGTCTCCGCCGATGCCCCGGCTGAGATCACACCGCCACCCACGATGACAAGCGGACGCTCTGCATTCACGATCTCCGTCGCCGCCTCAGCCGCGCAGATGATGAAATCCGCATCGGGTTTTCCGGGCTGATGCTCCGCCCGCTTCTGCTCCGTATAGGCGACCTCCTCGAAAAAGAGGTTGCGCGGCACATCGATGAGCACGGGCCCCGGACGCCCACTGCGCGCAAGATCAAACGCCTCGCGGATCGTCGGTACGAGATCGGCGACGTTCTTGACCTTGTAGTTGTGCTTTGTCACGGGCATCGTCACATCGAGGATATCCGTCTCTTGGAACGCATCGCGGCCGAGCATCGATAGATCGACCTGCCCCGTGATGGCCACCATCGGGATCGAGTCCATGTACGCTGTCGCGATACCTGTCACGAGATTTGTCGCGCCGGGGCCCGAGGTCGCGATACAGACGCCGACGCGCCCCGTCGCACGCGCATAGCCGTCGGCGGCGTGCGCCGCATTCTGCTCATGCGTCACGAGGATCTGACGGATCTCCGTCTGCCCATAAAGTGCATCGTAGAGCGGCAGAATCATGCCGCCGGGGTATCCAAACACCGTATCCACGTCCTGCTCTCGCAGACACGCAAGAACCGCCTCCGCGCCTCTCATTTCATTCGACACCCCTTTGTTGACAGATTAGTCACACATATTATAGCATACGCCACATTCTCAGAGCAAGTGGTGCATCTGTCCAATCTCACGAATTTTTTTCGAGCGACATCTCTGAGTTTTTCACTGAGCTGTTACAAGTATAGCATAATTTCAACGCAGGACAAAATATTTCTGACATCCCTATGACAAACAAATCTAATTTTCTTTTGCACTTCCTCCGCGTTTACAGTATAATTTTCATGTATCATTTCATCAATACCGTTTTCATCGTGTCAGTGCATCTACTAGATTGACATTGTGCGTCCAAAGGGGAGGACGCACGGGGTGGAGGCGGGGAGAAAGGGAAATACTATGAAAGATGAAATCTTTAGTGTGCTCCAACGTGTCGGGCGCAGCTTTATGCTGCCGGTCGCGATCCTGCCGATCGCGGGCATCCTGCTCGGCATCGGCGCGTCGTTCACGAACCCGACGACCATCGCGACATACGGTCTCAGCGGAGTGCTCGGCACAGGAACACCGCTGCACGCACTGCTCTCGATCATGTCGAGCGCAGGCAGTACGATCTTCGGTAATCTGCCGATCATCTTTGCTGTCGGCGTCGCCATCGGCATGGCAAAGGCGGAGAAAGAGGTCGCGGCCCTCTCCGCCATGATCGCCTTCTTCGTCATGCACACATCCTGCAACGCCATGCTGAAAATCGGCGGACAGATTCTCGCCGACGGCACGATTGCACCGAACGTCCTCGAGGGTACAATCGCGCCCTCCTGCGGCATCATGTCCTTCCAGATGGGCGTCTTCGGCGGCATCATCGTCGGTATTGGCGTGGCACTCCTACACAATCGATACCATAAGATTATCCTGCCGAATGCACTCTCCTTCTTCGGCGGTTCGCGCTTCATTCCCATCATCTCGACCATCGTCTTCCTCTTCGTCGGGATTGCCATGTACTTTGTCTGGCCGCTTGCACAGCAGGGCATCTTCGCCCTCGGCGGTCTTGTCACGGGCACGGGCTACATCGGCACGCTGATCTTCGGTATCATCAAGCGCGCGCTCATCCCCTTCGGGCTGCATCACGTCTTCTACCTGCCATTCTGGCAGACGGGCGTCGGCGGCTCTATGATGATCGACGGTCAGCTCATCCAGGGCGGTCAGAACATCTTCTTCGCGCAGCTCGCCTCGCCGGATGTCGCACATTTCAGTGCAGATGCCACGCGCTACTTCTCCGGTGAGTTCATCTTCATGATCTTCGGCCTGCCGGGTGCGGCTCTCGCAATGTACCACTGCGCACGCCCCGAAAAGAAAAAGGTCGCGGGTGGACTGCTCCTCTCGGCAGCACTCACCTGTATGCTCACGGGCATCACGGAGCCGATCGAGTTCTCGTTCCTCTTCGTTGCTCCTGCCCTCTTCGCCGTTCAGGTCGTACTCGCGGGCGCGGCATATATGATCGCGCACATGCTGAACATCGCCGTGGGTCTCACCTTCTCGGGCGGACTCCTCGACTTCTTCATCTTCGGTATACTTCAGGGCGAGGCAAAGACAAGCTGGATGTACGTCATCCCCGTCGGCATCGTCTACTTCTTCCTCTATTACTTCATCTTCCGCTGGATGATCCTGCACTTCGGCTTCAAGACGCCGGGACGTGAGGATGACGACGAGGAGACAAAACTCTACACCAAGGCGGACTACAAGGCGCGCGAGGGAGCGGGCGGTGCTGCCGGCAGCGATGCAGGTTTCGATGCCAAGAGCGCGGCGATCACCAAGGGGCTCGGCAGCAAACGCAACATCACCTCGGTCGACTGCTGCGCAACGCGTCTGCGGTGCTCGGTCACAGATTCCTCTCTTGTAAATGAAAGCTGCTCAAGGCGACGGGCGCGGTCGGCGTGATCGTAAAGGGCACGGGCGTGCAGGTCATCTACGGGCCGCAGGTCGCCGTCATCAAGTCGAACCTTGAGACCTATCTTGAGACAGCACCCGAGGTCGAGCCGGAGGACGCCCCCGCCGCAGTCGCTGAGGAAAAGCCCGCCGAGGTGGCGGCACAAGAGACGGCCCCCTCCGCAGGAGAAAAGCATACGCTCTGCAGCCCCGTCACGGGAACAGTACACCCGATCACGGAGGCTCCGGACGATGCGTTTGCGAGCAAGATGATGGGCGACGGCTTCTTTGTCTATCCGACGGTTGGTGAGGTACTCGCCCCCGCCGATGGTGAGGTCGTCTTCGTCTTCGACACAAAGCATGCCATCGGCATGAAGAGTGCGGACGGCACGGAGTACCTCCTCCATATCGGCGTCGACACCGTCGCGCTTGGCGGCAAGGGCTTTGAGGTCTTTGTCGAGGCGGGACAGCAGGTCAAAAAGGGCGACCGCCTGATGACGTTTGACATCGACTACATCCGTGCAAATGCGACATCGGACGCCTGCCTCGTGATCTTCACGGGACTGCCCGAAGGAACAAGCGTCGAAATGACTGCCACGGGCGAGGTCAAGGCACTCGCCCCCGTCGCAAAACTCTAGGAAAGAACGGATAAGGGGCTGCTGCACGTTGTTTCGTGCAACAGCCCCTTTTTGATGTAATTTTAGGAATCACTGATAAAATGAGGTCTGCCAGATTGGCGTAGATTTTTTCGTCCGAACGAGGTGGAAAACCGGACGCAGAGTGGTGCTCTGTGGAGGATTTTCCGCCGAAGTGCGGGCAAAAAAGATGCGTCAAGATGGTTGTACCGAATTTATCAGTGCTTCCTTTACTAGCGGCTTCTTATTTCTCGATCGCTCCATGCCAGTTGTTGATGCCGCCCATCTCCACAATATGCGTATAGCCCATGTTCGCGAGCTTCTGCGCCGCCTGCTGACTGCGTGCCCCGCTGCGGCAGTAGACAAAGATCATCTGATCCTTGTCAGGCAGCTCCTTTGGCGGTGCCGTAGTAATGGATTCGTTCGGCACATTGATGGCATGTGGGATATGCCCACCTGCATATTCCCCCGCCGTCCGCACATCCAAAATAATATAGTTTGTATTCTCCGCCATCATCCGCTGCGCCTCATCGGACGCGACGCGCTGAAATGCCGCCATCGTCTCTTCCTTTCCCCTCCGTTGCCGCTGACGACTGTGCTCCGCCGCAGCCGGAGACAGACAGCATCAGCATAACGACGAACATCAATACCATCCATATTCTCATCGTATCACTCCTTAATAAGATTTATTCTTTTATTATAACGATTATCCTGATTTTTTGCAAATGGTATACGAAAAAACCGCCGCATCATGATGATGTAAACGCCGTTCGAGAGCGATAGGTAATCGATGATAAATTTAGCTTGTTTTTCAGTACCAAATACAGTACCATAGATACAGGTGATGAAGGTGAGTAAATGGGAAAAACTTCTTGCGAGGATTCAGCATAACCCAAAGAGTGTGCGTTTTGACGAAGCGGCAAAGATACTGGAACACATGGGGTATCACCGCAATCAGCCAAAGCGCGGCTCCAGCCATTGGACGTTTCGGAAACCTGGAACTGCGCCGATCACGATTCCAAAACACGAGCCCTACGTTAAGGAAGTTTACATCAGAATCATCATGGATGTTCTCAGTAAGGAAGAAGGCTGATATGATGAAAAAGGATATTGCATACTACATGGGATTGCCATATCGAGAAATTATTGAAACTGACCCACACGGAGGGTTCGTTGGGCATATCGCCGAACTTCCCGGCTGTATAACACAGGCAGAAACGAAACGCGATCTGCTCGATCAACTGGACGATGCAAAGCTCTCATGGATCGAGGCAGCGCTAGAGGACGGTGTCCCCATTCCCGAACCCCTACAGGAAGAAGACTTCAGTGGTCGTTTTAATCTGCGTCTGCCAAAGAGTCTGCATCGGAATCTTGCTCTGACGGCAAGAGCGGAGGGAGTCAGTCTAAATCAGTTGGCTACCGCGCTAATTGCCGGTGGGCTCAAAAACGTTACAAATACATACTAAAAGAGCCGTGATACGGCGTAATTTCCGTATCACGGCTCTTTTCGTTCCAAGATCAATACCAATCATTCTCTATATCATTTCTGCAGCAATATAATCAGTGAAACAGAATCATAATCGCACCACCGATGGTCGGCAGGGCAACAATCCAAAAGCGCAAAACAGGCAGCGGCGCGAGGTGCGTCAGCTTTGCCCCGGCATACGAGCCGAGCGAGAGCGCGACGAGTGTCTGGATGAAAAGCCACGGCTCCAACTGTCCATAGAGGAGGTAGCCGATACCGCCGCTGATCGAGATCGGCACGATGATCATCATCGTCGTTCCGATGGCCTGCAGGAGCGGCACACCGAACACAACCATGAGGGCGATCTGTATGTAGGCCGCAGATCCGATGCCGAATGCACCCGAGAGGACACCGCAGAGAAAGCCGATGGGCAGTCCATAGAGATAGAGGCGCCGCCCTGTCAAGAGCTCCTCACGCACGTGGATATGCGCCGAGAGCCACACGGCACGATAGATGCGCAAGTAGAGGAGGAAGGCGCTCGACAGGAGCATGACGCCTGTAAAGAGGCTGAGATTCGGTGCCTCCATGTGATTGGAAATCACCGCACCGAGGAGCGCCCCGAGAAGGCCGCCCGCGCCGAGTACCGCTCCCGTCATGGGAACGACTTCACGCTCGCGGTAGTGACTGACTGCCCCCGACAGTGTCGTAAATGCCATGGATCCGAGGGCGACGGCAAGCGCCTGATGGATGGGCACGCCGAATCCGACGACAAGCAATGTGATGATCACGCCGCTGCCGCCCGCCCCGACAAAACCGATAATTCCGCCCATGAGAAGCATCGATAAGAAGAGCATGGCTGCCCCGCCCCCATTTTTTCATTACGATAGAAAGCAAAAAAGAAGCCGTAAACGGCTCCTATCCATTTCGATGGTGACGCCTATGGGATTCGAACCCATGAACCCGCCGTGAGAGGGCGGTGTCTTAACCACTTGACGAAGGCGCCGAATTTGGTGACGCCTATGGGATTCGAACCCATGAACCCGCCGTGAGAGGGCGGTGTCTTAACCACTTGACGAAGGCGCCACATATGTCAACAAAAGGTACTATATCATAGGGATGAAGAAAAATCAAGGAAATTTTTTTGGAACCCCATTTTTCCGCGGCGATGACTACTGCCTGTTCAACAAGGAATCTCAGAGCAGCATTCCTGCCAGCCCCAAGCCGATGGCGACGCTGACCGTGCAGGTGATGAGACCGGGCAGCATAAAGCTGTGGTTAAAGACGTATTTGCCAATACAGGTCGTCCCCGTGCGGTCAAAGGCGATACCTGCGAGGACGGTGGCGTAGCTGGGGATGAAAAAGAGTCCGCTGACCGCGGGGAAGATACCAATCATCATCGGTGCAGAGATGCCGAGCGAGAGTCCGAGCGGTGCGAGTGCCCCGAGCGTGCCCGCTTGGCTGAGAATCAGCGAGGAGAGGAAGAAGAGGACGAGCGCAAAGACCCACGGATGTGCCATGACGATGTCCTGTGCACCGCCCTGCAGGAAGGTGAGATTGTTCTCGACGAGCGTATCCCCCGCCCATGCAAGGCCAAAGACGCAGTAGACGCCCATGAGTCCCTGTTTGAACACAGACTGCTCGATGACGGAGTAGACATCGACCTTGGCTGCAAGAAGGATGACGCCCGCCATAATCATCATGACGATCTCGATGGTCATGGTCATTGGGAGCATCGTTATTTGTTCGCCGACGAGATAGGTCGGGCGCAGCTCAGGGAAGATGCCGAAGGCAACGACCATGACGGTCGCAAGGATATAGAGCACAACGGCTGTTTTTTCCCGATGTCCGAATGTCTTTTCCTGAAAATCCGTCTTTTCATGGATCGGTGCAGCATCCCCTGCCGCGACGCGCGCTAGGTAGGCGGGATCCTCTGCGAGTTCCGCGCCCATGCGCGAGGCATAGAGAGCCCCCGCTAGTACGCCGATGAGTGTTGCGGGGACACAGACAAGGAGAATGTCGATCAGGGAGATGTTCGCGGGAGCCAGAAATCCCAGCAGTGCGACGGTCGCTGCCGAGATGGGGCACGCGGTGATTGCCTGCTGTGAGGCAATGACGGAGATGGAGATCGGCCGCTCGGGGCGCACGCCCGCCTCACGTGACACCTCTGCAATCACGGGCAGATCCCGTAGGCAATATAGCCCGTTCCGCACATGAAGGTAAAGAGCCAGCTGATAAGCGGCGCGTAGATACTGATCCGCTTTGGGTTGCTGCGCAGCATGCGGATCGCCACCTGGATGAGATAGTCCATGCCGCCCGATGCCTGGAGGACGGAGACGGTGACAACGACCGCCATGATGATCATGACGACGTCAATCGGCGGTTTGCCCGGCGTACAGCCAAATCCAAAGATGAGTACGGCAAGGGAGACGCCGCTCGACATGCCAAGAAAGATGCCGCCGACGCGTGCACCGACGAGAAGCATCCCCAACACAACAATGAGTTCAAGCCAAAACATACATTACATCCTCATATCTCAGTTTCTCAAAAGTGAACCCCCCACGCGCGCATCGTGGGGGGCATTATCTTATTTCAGTGCGTACCCGTTGCCATACATCTTGTCCTGTTCTTTACGCACCTGATAGAGCTGCGTGGACGTATCGAGGTCGACCATGTCGAGTGTGAGGAGCGTGCCCTTCTTGACATCGCATTTCATGCGTGCGTTTTTGTTGACGAGGGGGGTAGACGACGTAGCCGTTCTTATACGTCTCCTCAGCCGTCGCAATCGAAGCGTAGGTCGTGTAGCCGCCGATGCCGTCAAGGCTTTCCCCCGCCTTCAGGTCGCGCTTGGCGACGGTGGTGCACTCGCTGACCGGGCCGTCGAGCGGGATGATGGTCGGCTCGCCGTCAATGACGATTTTCGCCACGCTGAGCGGCGTCTCGAGGTTGCAGAGATGATAGGGGCGATAGAGGGTCCAGAGGGGGCCATGTCCCATCTGGAGATAGTCCATCACGTAGGCAGCATCCTCATTCGGACATGCAACGGTGACAAAGACACCGGGCGCAATACCGTTGACGTACTCGACAACGCCGTGACGGTTCAGAATGCCGCCATCCTTCTTGAGCTTAAATAGCTCGTTGAGATCGGCGCAGCAATGCTGCGGTGAGCCCGCAGGACCGTGAGCGCCAATCACGTCGGGAACAAAGCCTGTGGCGTTCGACATCGCCGTCATCTCGACCATGGTCTTCGTGCCGTCCTTGAACGAGGTGAGCATGCGCGGGTTCATCTTGCGGCGCACTGCCTCCTCGTACACGGTATCGGGGTTGCAGTCATAGTCAATCTTGTTGTTCTTGCCCTTGCCAATGACCTTGACATCCAGGCCCATCGCACGCGCAAAGGAGTACAGTTCCATAACGGCGCCCGGCTCATCACCCGCCGAGCCAGTATAGATGACGCCGTTCTTGTCGCCGAGCTTCTTGAGGTAGCTGCCGATGACCACATCGGTCTCGACATCCATCATGACGACGTGCTTCTTGTTGTTCAGTGCGTCGATCGCGATACGCACACCGACCTCGGGGACTCCCGTCACATCAATGGCGACCTCGACGAGGTTCGCGTGCGAGATCAATGTGTCGTTCTCCGTCGCAACGTACTTTCCCTGCTCCATGTAGCGATTTGCCTCATCGAGGGTCTTTGCGACGGCGATATCCTCATCACGGACACCTGCGGTATGAAACGCCTTGATGACCTTATCCAGTGTATGATCGGCAACAATGGCAGGCATAATGCCCTTCATGAGCACCATCTGCGAAACCAGTCCGCGCCCCATCTGCCCCACACCAACGATTCCTGTGCGGATGATCTTGCCCTCTGCCTCGCGCTTCGCGAGTTTCTTGTCTATATTCAGCATGCAAAACTCCTTTTGCTCCACCACGGATGGAGCTCTATTATCTTCATGCTCTGTAGTATAGCACTGTCTTTATATTTTAACAATCCGTCGATGTAAAACAAAAGAAGCATGCTCCACTGATAGGAACATGCTTCTTCGCTATTTCACGATATGATCGAGGGCAACTGCCTTACATCATGCCGCCCATACCGCCCATGCCGGGTGCACCCGCAGGTGCCGGAGCCTCAGGCTCGGGCTTGTCCGTGACGAGCGTCTCGGTGGTGAGCACCATGGCAGCGATAGATGCCGCATTCTGCAGGGCAGAGCGCGTGACCTTCGCCGGGTCGACAATACCCGCGCCGATCATGTCGACGTAGGTGTTCTCGAGTGCATTGAAGCCAACGCCGTCGCCCGCCTTCTTCACGCTGTCGACGACAACCGAGCCCTCAAGACCTGCATTCTCAGCGATCTGGCGCACCGGAGCCTCAACCGCACGGCGCACGATCTCGACGCCGACCTTGACGTCGCCCTCGACGTTCAGCTTGTCGAGTGCCGGGAGGATGTCGATGAACGTCGTGCCGCCGCCGGCAACGATGCCCTCTTCGACTGCTGCACGCGTTGCATTGAGTGCATCCTCAACGCGGTACTTCTTGTCCTTCATCTCGACTTCCGTCGCTGCACCGATCTCGACCACAGCAACACCGCCGGCGAGCTTTGCCAGACGCTCCTGCAGCTTCTCACGGTCAAAGTCGGACGTGGTCTCTGCAATCTGCTTCTTGAGCTGTGCCACGCGTGCGGAGATCTGTGCCTTGTCGCCTGCGCCGTCGACAATCGTCGTCTCCTCCTTGGGAGGAACGCACCTGACGTGCACGGCCGAGATCCTCGATCGTGACGCTGTCGAGCTTGCGGCCAACCTCTTCGCTGATGACCGTGCCGCCCGTGAGGATAGCGATATCCTCGAGCATTGCCTTGCGGCGATCGCCAAAGCCCGGTGCCTTGACCGCGAGTGCCTTGAACGTGCCGCGCAGCTTGTTGACCACGATGGTCGCAAGAGCCTCACCGTCGAGATCCTCTGCGATGATGACGATCTGCTTGCCCTGCTTTACGACCTGCTCCAGAACGGGCAGGATATCCGCGACCGAGGAGATCTTACGGTCGGTGATGAGCACATAGGGATCATCCATGACGGCTTCCATCTTGTCCGTATCCGTCACCATGTACGGCGAGATGTAGCCGCGATCGAACTGCATGCCCTCGACAACGGAGAGGTTCGTGTCCATGGTCTTGGACTCCTCAACCGTGATGACGCCGTCCTTGCCGACCTTCTCCATCGCCTCTGCGATGAGCTCGCCGACCTCGGAGTCCGCCGAGGAGATCGACGCGACCTGCGCGATCTTTGCCTTCGTCTCGACCTTCTGTGCCTTGCTCTTGATCTCCTCGACCAGCGTCTTGACCGCCATGTCAATGCCCTTCTTGACGATCATCGGATTCGCGCCCGCCACGACGTTGCGCATACCCTCCTGGATCATCGCCTGTGCGAGGAGCGTCGCCGTCGTCGTGCCGTCGCCCGCGATGTCGTTCGTCTTCGTCGCAACTTCCTTCACGAGCTGTGCGCCCATGTTCTCGAACGGATCCTCGAGCTCGATGTCGCGTGCAATCGTCACGCCGTCATTCGTGATCGTCGGTGCGCCGTACTTCTTGTCGAGGACGACGTTGCGTCCCTTCGGGCCAAGCGTTACCTTGACCGCATTTGCCAGTGCATCAACACCGCGGCCAAGAGCGCGGCGTGCCTCTTCGTCAAACAGAATCTGCTTTGCCATTTATATTGCCTCCACGTCTCATCTATTTATTACAGGATTGCCAGAATGTCGCTCTCGCGAACGATGAGGTAGTCCTTGTCGTCAACCTTGATCTCAGAGCCCGAGTACTTCGAGAAAACGACGCTGTCGCCTTCCTTGACCTCAAGGCCTGCACGCTGTCCATTCTCGAGGAGCTTGCCCGTACCGACCGCAACGACCTTGCCCTTCTGCGGCTTTCCTTTGCCGTATCGGGGAGCACAATGCCGCTCGCCGTCGTGACATCGCTCTCTGCGACTTCAATGACAACACGTTCGCCCAATGGCTTAATCATGGTATCTTCCTCCTAGTTTATCCCAAATCTTTTGTCGTGTTAGCACTCTCATTGACTGAGTGCTAACTTACGGTGTCTATAGTAAATGTTTTTAGTCAAAAAGTCAATAGCTTTTTTGAAAAAAGTCAAAAAGAGCATTGCATAAAAACGGCCGCGCATCTTCGAACAAGCGAAAACACGCGGCCATTCGGCATGAACAGGTCTGCTGCCGCATTGGAAGCAATTCGCTGCACAAGCAGTCGACGCTTGCCAAGAGCTGCGATAAGAATTTACTCTGTCTACATTTGTTTGACCGGTATCGGTCCGCGCGAGAGGGCAATGGCTCCCGTACGCGCAATCTCGATGATGCCGTAGTCGGAGAGGAGCTCCGAGAGGGCATCGATTTTCTTGGCGTCGCCCGTCAGTTCCACGACGACGTTTTCGGGCCCGACATCGACAATGCGCGCACGGAAGATGTTGACCACATCAATGATCTCCGCGCGCGTCTCCTTGGTCGCGTGTACCTTGATGAGCACGAGCTCCCGGGTGATGGACTCGTACTGGGTAAGATTGACGATCTTCACCACGTCGATGAGTTTGGAGAGCTGTGTCACGACCTGCCGCAGTTCGTTCTCCGAGGCGACCGAGACAACGATATTGATGCGCGTGACCGAGTTTCCTCTGTATAGCCGGCAGAGATGCTCTCGATGTTGAAGGCACGGCGGCTGATGAGTCCTGCGATATGGGTCAGGACGCCCGGTTTGTTGTCGACAAGGACGGCAAGCAAATATTTGTCCATCTTATCTTCCTCCCAACACCATCTGGTCGAGACGCTTTCCGCCCGGCACCATCGGCACGACGTCTACCTCCTCAGGTACGATGACGTCGATGAGGCGTGCCCCCTTTTCACGGAGCACGCGTGGCAGAACTTCTGTGAACGCCGCCCGCGTTTCGATGCGGCATCCCGCGACGCCCATCGCCGCAGCGAGCTTGACGAAGTCCGTCTTGCCCTTGAGCTCCGATGCGGAGTAATGATGATTGTAGAACAGGCGCTGCCACTGACCGACCATGCCGAGGATGGAGTTATGTACGATGACGACCTTCACATCAATATCGTTGTCCGCGATGGTCGCAAACTCTTGGCAGTTCATCATGATGCTGCCGTCGCCCGTAATCAGCACAACTTCCTTGTCGGGACGAGCGAGCTTGCCCCGATCGCCGCAGGAAGCCCGTAGCCCATCGTGCCAAGTCCGCCCGAGGTGAGGAAACGGCGCGGCTCCGTGCACGCATAGTACTGTGCCGCCCACATCTGATGCTGCCCCACATCCGTGACGCAGATGGTATCGGGGCCGACGATTTCACGCACGCGGTGCAGAAGTTCCTCGGGGCGGATCGCCTCGCACTCTTTCCACCCGAGCGGATGCTTTTCCTCCATGGTGCGGACACTCGCCTGCCACGCCGGCATACGAGAGGCCACATCTGCCGCCGCCGGGCGCAGGGCATCGAGGAAGGCGGGCAGGCTCTCGCGCAGATCTCCGAGGACAGGGATGTCGGCGCGCACGTTCTTGTTGAACTCAGCGGGGTCAATGTCAAAGTGGACAATGCGCGCCTTCGGGGCAAACTCTGCCACTGCGCCCGTCACGCGGTCGCTGAAGCGCGTGCCGACGGCGAGCAGCAGGTCGCAGTCCTGGATCGCCATATTGGAGGCATAGGTGCCATGCATCCCCGCCATCCCCGTATAGCCGGGCGTATCGGCAGAAACGCCGCCGAGCCCCATCAGTGTGGAGACGGCAGGCATCCCCGTCAAGGCGAGGAGTTCCCGTACGTATTCAGACGTATCCGAGAGGATGACCCCGCCGCCGACAAAGAGCAGCGGCCGCTCTGCCGTGCGGAGGGCGTCCGCTGCCACGCGTACGGCATCAACATCCAGAGAGACACTGCCGCTGTATCCGCGCAAGGCAGCGGCAGCAGGAGGGGCAAAGTCGATCTCTGTATCGAACACATCCTTTGCCACGTCGATGACGACGACACCGGGGCGTCCCGTCCGCGCGATGAAGAAGGCCTCCTTGATCACGCGCGGCAGATCATTTACGTCCTTGACGAGGTAATTGTGCTTCGTGATTGGTGTCGTCACACCGACAATGTCCGCCTCCTGAAAGGAGTCCTTGCCGATATATGGATTGGCAACCTGCCCCGTGATGCAGACCATCGGAACGGAGTCCATATTCGCCGTTGCAATCCCCGTCACGAGGTTCGTCGCGCCCGGTCCCGAGGTCGCAAAGACCACGCCGACCTTGCCCGAGGCGCGCGCATAGCCGTCTGCCGCATGTGCAGCGCCCTGTTCATGGCGCGTGAGGATATGCGGAAATTTCATCTTATATACTTCATCGTACAGCGTGAGGACGGCACCGCCGGGATAGCCAAAGACGACCTCCACGCCCTCCTGCCGAAGGCTCTCCAAAAGAGCCCGCGCTCCATTCATCACCAAAGTAATTCCTCCTTTATATAGGGTGCATTATAGAGCATTCCTGCCCATTTGACAAGGAAGTCCTCAGCGATGTTCGCCCGCGAGCGCAATTGCATAGACGTGCCGTGCTCCGCCGCACCGCAGAACGCGTGCACACTCCGTCAGCGTCGCCCCCGTCGTCATGATATCGTCCACGAGCAGGAGATCCTTCCCCTGCACATCTGCACCACGGACGAGAGCGAACGCGCCGCGCAGTTCCTGTCGCCGCTCCGTACGCGTCATCTCATAGAGCGGCATCGTCTCGCGCGTACGGATAAGAATGGGTTCAAAGAGGATGCCATGCGCCGCAAACCACGACGCAAAGATCTCCTCGGTCTGGTTAAAGCCGCGCTCTTTCTGCCGCTGCGGTGCAAGCGGGACGGGAACGGCAAGAAGGGACGGCGGGAGCTCCTCCAGTACCTCCTCCCCCGCAGCGAGGATCGTGCGCAAATCGTCAAGTGCCGTCATCTTTCGGCGATATTTCAGTGCGCGCAAAAGATCGCGGACGCCGGCGCGATAGTGCGCCAGGATCCAGACGCCCGTCAGATGTTCCGCCATCGCGCCCATCTCCATCATGCGGCGCATGCCGATGAGCTGCCGCGCACACGCCGGACAGAATCCACGGTGCTCGACACAGGCGCGGCAGGATGGACAACGCGGCGGGAAGAAGAAATCGAGAAGTGCAGAAAGCAATTGCATCACCTCTGTCACACAGAGCCAACCAAGCAACTCTATCTATACGAATTATACATCAATTCAGACGTTTCCGCATTGTTTCCCTGTAAAAATCTATTGCATTTCCAGTCTATTTATGGTATGATAAATCCAGAAAAGAGATATATCTCCTCATAGTCATAAATGCTGGAAAGGAGAATGTCTATTGACACAAATTCTTCGGCATGGCGGTATCGTCTCCTGAGCAGTATGCATCTTTGAAGAAGAACTGAGCCTGCATCGGCAGGTGCTCCGTTGGCATCATCTCATGAGAACCGTCTACGCCCGGTCGTCCTCGGGTAGTGTGAGCAGACGACAATCGTGTTACTGTACGATTCGTTTTTCGAAAACCACGCGCGCAACTTGGATGATACAGAGATCTCCAAAACGGTTTCAGCTGAACGTACAATATGCGGCTGTGCAGACACACGCGGTGATCTGTGCGGCAAAAGCAAACACAACTGAATAAGGACGTGGAAACACATTTATGATTGCCAAATGACCGGCAGCTTGCTCGAAACAGAGCGGCTGTCGGTTCTTTCGTTGCTCTGCCACCTGCGCTGCAATGGCGGCACTTTCTTTAGGAAGCACTGATAAATTCAGCACCGCCATCTTAGGGAAGCACTGATAAATTCGGCACAACCATCTTGACGCATCTTTTTCGCCCGCTTTTCGTTAGCAAATCCTCCACATAGCCCTCGCTATGCGTCCGGTTTGCTGCCTCAATCGGACAAAAAATCTACGCCAATCTGGCAGACCTCATTTTATCAGCGATTCCTTAGCGCATCTTTTTGCCCGCACTTCGTCGGAAAACCCTCCACATAGCTTTGGCTATGCGTCCGTTTTTCCTCCTTGTTCGGACGAAAAAATCTACGCCAATCTGACGGACTTCATTTTATCAGCGATTCCTTTATTCAGCGACTTCCCGTTCAAACATAGATGATGTTGCCCCCGCTCGCCTTGCGCAGACGGTTCATGATCGCAATCCCGAGTCCGACCGAACCTGTCCCCTCCGCTAGAAGCGAGGTGGCATCCGTATCGTCAAAATGGCGCAGCGCATCGTAGAGGCAGGCGGCAAGAGCGCTCTGATTGCCGCGCGCGCCGCAGTTGTAGGTATACGTCGCAGGCAGGAGGCCACTGAGTGCCATGATGGTATCGTTGCTCGCGATCAGTGCAGGCCGCTCGCCTGCCGCCATACGACGCTCGATCTCTATCCTCAGTGCCCCGACGACATCCGTCCCCGCCCCCGCAAAGACCGTGAGCGGCACGCGCGGCGCGTAGTGTGTGTACTTCATGCCGGGAGCACGCGGCGCGGTATCCGCCGAAACGAGTGCCGCATCCATGCGCACGGTGAGATGCGGCAGCTCGGCAGAGATCATCTCGGGGGTCACTGCACCGGGGCGCAGGATGGTGACGCAGCCCTCCTCCGTGCAGTCGACGATGGTGGACTCTACCCCCCCCATGCGCAGCTGCCGCCGTCGAGAATGAGAGGAATCCGCCCCGTCATATCCGCCGCTGTCGTCGCTGCCGTTGTCGGGCTCGGACGCCCTGAGATGTTCGCCGAGGGCGCGGCAATCGGCACCCCCGCCGCGCGGATGAGCCGCCGTGCCACGTCATGGGCGGGACAGCGCACGCCGACCGTCGACAACCCGCCCGTGACCAGCAGCGGAATATGCGCAGCTTTCGGCACGATGACGGTGATGGGACCGGGCGCGAATGCCGTGAGCAAATGCGCTGCAGCGGGCGGTACCTCCTCTGCCGCCTCGTTCAACATGGAGAGATCGGCGATATGGAGGATGAGCGGATTGTCGGAGGGACGTCCCTTCGCCTCGTAGATCCGCGCACACGCCGCCGCATCGAGCCCATTTGCACCAAGGCCATAGACGGTCTCCGTAGGGAATGCGACCAACTGCCCAGCGCGGATCAACGCTGCGGCACGCACAAAATCCTCCGCAGATGTGGGGCGAAGAATCTCCGTCTTCACGTTGTTCCCTCCTTAAGGAATCGCTGATAAAACGAGGTCTGCCAGATTGGCGTAGATTTTTTGTCCGAACAAGGTGGAAAACCGGACGCAGAGTGGGGCTCTGTGGAGGATTTTTCGCCGAAGTGCGGGCAAAAAAGATGCGTCAAGATGGTTGTGCCGAATTTATCAGCGCTTCCTTAAACGGTCTCTCCAACGACCACGCGCTCAATCCCCGCCAGATCGCGGAGCGTCTTCGTCCGCACGATGCGCGGATGCGCCGCCATGAGTGCCGCGACGTCCGTTGCCTCATGGATGCCCACCTCAACGGCGATAACGCCGCCCTCCGTCAGGAGGTCAGGCGCATCCCGCAGGAGGCGCCGATAGACGGCGAGTCCGTCTGCTCCGCCGTCAAGTGCGAGATGCGGCTCGTACGCCTTCACATCCTCCATCAGGGTTTTTACATCAGCAGATGGGATATACGGCGGATTGGACAGGATCATAGCATAGCTGCGCCCAAGGAGCGGTGCAGTGAGGTCGCCCGTCAGTACCTCGATGCGCTCCGTCAGACCCAGTTCTGCCGCATTCTCTGCGGCAACTGCTGCGGCAGCAGAAGAGATGTCCACGGCATCTGCGCGTGTCCCCTCCGTATGGTACAGAACGGAGAGCGCGATTGCCCCCGTCCCCGTACCGATATCGGCAAAGCGCAGCTCTCCCGCTCCCGCCTCTGCGCGTGCACGGAGGGTATCTACGGCGAACTGCGCCAGAATCTCCGTATCGGGACGCGGGATGAGTGTATCGCGCGTGACGCGGAAGGACAGCCCCATGAACTCCCGTCTGCCCAGTATGTAGGCCATCGGGACATGCGCCCCGCGCTCCTTCACATAGCCGCGAAACGTCGCCAATTCCGCAGGCTCGAGCGGCTCGTCAAAATGGACATAGAGATACATGCGATCCCGACCGAGCACGGCAGCGAGCAGCACTTCGGCATCGAGACGCGGTGTCTCCATGCCGCGCGTGCGGAAAAAATCCGTCGTCCACGTCAGCAGTTCCTGTATCGTCCATACACGCTCCGCCATCAGTTCACCTGTTTCAGACGTTCCGCCTGATCGGCCGTAATCAGCCCCGCCAGCAGCTCATCCAACTCGCCGTCCATCACTGCATCAATTTTATAGAGCGTCAGTCCGATGCGATGATCGGTCACGCGCCCCTGCGGGAAGTTGTACGTGCGGATGCGTTCGCTGCGGTCGCCCGAGCCAACCTGACTGCGGCGGTCGGCCGCAACGGCATCTGCCTGCTCCTGCTGTGCGCGGTCGTAGAGACGCGCCCGCAGCACCTTCATCGCCTTCTCTCGGTTTTTCAGCTGGGATTTCTCGTCCTGACACTGGACGACGATGCCCGTTGGGAGATGCGTGATGCGGATCGCCGTCTCCGTACGGTTGACGTACTGCCCGCCCGCACCCGACGCACAGTAGGTGTCGATGCGCAGATCGTTCGGATCGATGGTCACCTCGACCTCCTCTGCCTCGGGCAGGACGGCGACGGTCACCGCCGAGGTGTGGATGCGCCCGCCGGACTCGGTGACGGGAATGCGCTGGACGCGATGCGTCCCGCTCTCATATTTGAGTTTGCTGTATGCGCCGGCACCGCTGACGAGAAAGGTGATCTCCTTGAACCCGCCGATCTCCGTCGGATTGCTGCTGAGCACCTCGGTACGCCAACCCTGCCGCTCGGCGTAGCGTGCATACATGCGAAAGAGGCTCGCAGCAAAGAGTGCCGCCTCCTCGCCGCCCACGCCGCCGCGAATCTCGACGATGACATTCTTATCGTCGTTCGGGTCGCGCGGCAGGAGGAGAATCGGCAACTCGGCGGCGAGACGGTCGCGCTCCGCCTCCGCCTCCGAGATCTCCTCCATGAGCATCGTCTTCATCTCGGCATCGGCCTCGGCGAGCATCTCCTTATCCTCATCAATGGTGGCAAGCGCCCGTCGGTAGGATTGGTACGCCTCGACGATCGGCGTGAGCGCCGCGTGCTCGCGTGTGTAACGCTGCCACACCACCATATCCGCCATCACGGATGGATCGCTCAGCAGTGTCTCAAGCTCACGGTATTTATCTTCCACTGCAGCAAGTTTGCTTAGCACATTGTCTCCTTCTGCTCATTCCGATAATTTCCACTGCCTGCGGGGATGTCCTCTGCCGGCAGCACGGCCTTCAGCGACTCAATCGCCACCTCGACCATCTCATCAGCGGGCGGGCGCGTCGTCAGGTACTGCAGCCACAGTCCGGGCGTGATGAGGATGTGTACGAGATGATTCTCACTGCGTCCCGCAAAGCGGATGATCTCATAGGAGACACCCGCCACGACGGGCAGGATCGCAAGGCGGCTCAGGATGCGCAGCCAGAGATCGGGCCAGCCGAAGAAGACGTGAAAGACGATGGCGACCACCATGACGATGAGCAGGAAATTCGTTCCGCAGCGCGGATGCAGGCGCGGAAACTTCTGTACATTCTCGACGGTCAGTGCCTCCCCTGCCTCGTAGCAGTGGATGGTCTTGTGCTCTGCGCCGTGGTACTGGAAAACGCGGCGGATACCGCCCATGAACGAGATCCCCCAGATATAGAGGAGGAAGACCATGAGACGGATGCCGCCCTCAATGAGGTTGAACACGATGGGGTCGTCCGTATACGCTGCCGCGAGATGTGCCGCCCCGGTCGGGATAACGATAAAGAGGATGCTCGCAAGGACGAGGGCAAAGAGGATCGTCATAGCGATCTCCTTTTTCGTCATCTGCTCGTCCTCCTCTCCTGCCGCCTGTGCAGAGAAGGAGAGGGCGCGCATCCCGATGATGAGGGACTCCACCATGATGACCGAGCCGCGAATGAGCGGCAGGTTGAGCACCGGATAGCGGTCGCGGATGGAGGAGACCATGCGCGTCTCGACGTCGATCTCGCCATTTGGCAGGCGTACTGCCGTCGCCGTACGATGTGCGTCGCGCATCATCACGCCCTCGATGACCGCCTGCCCACCGACGGCAAGATCTGTAATTTTCTTTGGCATAGTTTTCCTTTGTCATATAAAAAAAAAGGCCATTGCACGATCTCTCGTACAATGGCCTCTTCCTCATTTTCGTGCGGTGAAGAGGCAAGGTGCAGTGCACCTCACCGCCGTCACTATTTCTTTGCGTAGCGCTTCTGGAACTTCTCGATGCGTCCGCCCGCCTGGACGTCACGCTGACGCCCCGTGAAGAACGGATGGCACTTCGAGCAGACATCGATACGCAGATCCTTCTTCGTCGAACCGGTCGTGAACGTATTGCCGCAGCCGCACGTCACCGTCGCCTCGAAGTACTCGGGATGAATGCCTTCTTTCATGTTGATACACCTCGTTTCTTTTGCCGGATACAAGCACGCTTATGTGCGCTTGGTTGAACTCGACTGTCTCGCCGAGAACGGGTGAAGGAATCACGAACCCATACGATGCCCGTCTGAACATCCTTACGAACCCGTGATTTCTTACGCATGGAAACAAACGCCCTGCGTTCATTACCGCGCAAGTATAGCATAAAATAGGGGGATGCGCAAGTCCTACTCCAGCTTACTGAGGATGATGCGGGCCAGACGCGTTCCGAAGAAGAAATTCAATATCCACTTGATGGAAACCGTAAAGTCCGCGTACTTTCCAGCAAGGCGGATAAGATGCACCACCATCCATGCGATCCACGCGAAAAGTCCGCTTGCCTTGAGATTAAAGCCAAGTACGGGCATTGGTCCGTTCATGACCGCCTCGCCCCTGCCGATGGTCGCCATCGCGCCGAGGTCATGATAGACGAATTTGCCGAGCTGGTCGGGCGTCTTCCCACCGATGAGTGCCATGAGGTTCGCCTTGATCTGCATCGCCTGCTGGGTCGCCACGGGGGCGACCGTCGGGAGCGGACGCTCTGTGCCATGTTGGAAGTTCGCGCAGTCACCAAGCGCAAAGACGCAGTCGCTGCCCTTTACGAGGAGATTCTCCTCGACGATGATGCGCCCCGCGCGATCCACCTCACCGCCGCAGTCCTTGATGAAGTCCTGCGCACGTACGCCTGCCGCCCAGATGACCGTCTTGGTGGGGATGACCTCACCGTCCTTGAGGACCAGATCGTTGCCGTCATACGCCGTCACCGCTGTATTGAGGCGGACATCGACCCCCTTTTTGCGCAGGACGTCAATGGTGTGCTGCTGCAGGTCGGGCGGCACCATCGGCAGAACGGAGCCCATCGCCTCAAGCAGTGTGACATGCACCTCAGAGAAGTCAATGTTATGGAACTCTTTCTTGAATACACCGATGAGCTCCATGATGGCGCCTGCCATCTCGATGCCCGTCGCACCGCCGCCGACGATGACAAAGTTGAGGTGCCGGCGGCGTTCCTCTGTACGCGCAGGATCGGTCTTCTTCGAGGCACGCTCGAACTCATGCACGATGTGCCCGCGCAGAGCAATTGCCTCCTGCAGCGTCTTCATGCCGTAGGAATTGCGCTCGACGCTCTCGTTTCCGAAGAAATTCGTCGTGCCGCCCGCCGCGAGGACAAGGTAGTCGTAAGCAATCTCGCCGTGATCCGTCAACAGGACGCGGCGCCCCTGATCGACGCCCGTCGCCTTTGCCATGAAGAAGTCCACATTGTTGTTGTGCTTGAAGAAGGCACGCGTCGGGTAGGCGATCTCAGCTGCCGAAAGCACCGCCGTGCTCACCTGATAGAGCAGCGGCTGAAACAGATGGTAGTTGTGACGGTCAACGAGCGTAATGTGTACGTTCTCCTTTGCCAGCTCCTTGGCAAGGCGTACGCCGCCAAACCCCGCACCAACGATGACAACATGCTTCTGATCTGCCATGACAAATCCCCTTTTCAAAAGTGAAAAAAATCACATAGCCCAGCCACATCACATGCGCGAAGAGATTATGAGACGAATCCCCCCCGTACTCATACGCACCATCATATCACATTTCCGGAGAAATTCAATAGGATTTTTTTCACAGAGCTCCGTCTTTATGTTTGCATCGCTCTGCGCATTCGCTGCTCGATGATGCGCAGTCGGATCATGAGGAGCACCGCGCCGACGACGATCCCGCCGATCAGCCCTGCCCAGTAGCCATACGGTCCGAGATCGGTATACTGAGCGAGCAGATAGCCGCTCGGCAGCCCAATCCCCCAGAAGGACAGAACGGCGAGCCAGAACGTCACTGTCACGTCCTTGTACCCGCGCAGCGCGCCCTGCAGCGGTGCATTGACGCAGTCGCTGAACTGCATGAGGAGCGCATAGAGGAGGAACACCTGCAGCAGCTCCTGGACGGCGGGATCCGTCGTGTAGAGCGCGGCGACCGTATCGCGCATGGCGGCGAGAACGAGTGCAACAATACCGACGAAGAGCAGTGTCAGTACGCGGCTGAGGCGGATGTAGGCGCGCGCACCGCTCTCGCGTCCGCCGCCGATTTCATAGCCGACGAGAATCGTAATCGCCATGGAGACGGAGAGCGGCAGCATGTAGACGATGGTGGTGAAGTTCATCGCCGCCTGATGCGCCGCGAGCACCGTCGTCCCGTACGCCGCCATCAAAAGGCCGACCGCGCCGAAGATGCTCTGCTCGCAGAATACCGTCAGCCCGATGGGGACGCAGATGGCAAGCAGCGCCCGCCATGTTTCGAGCGCAGGGCGCGGCAGATGTGAAAAGACGCGATAACGGCGGAACTGCGCCATGCGCAGTGTGACGACGATGTTGAGGACGAGATTGACACAGTAACTCAGTGCCGCCCCCAGTCCTGCACCGGCTCCGCCAAAGGCAGGGACGCCGCACGCACCATACATAAAGACGTAGTTGAGGACGATATTGAGCGGTACGGTCGTCATGGTGATGCGCATGGTCAGGCGCGTCCGCCCATGCGCATCGATGAGGTTGCGCAGGACGCTCGCCATCGCGATAGGAATGACCCCCCAGCCGATGTAGGAAAGATAGCGCAGGGTGATCCCCTCCACCACGGGTTCGAGCGCGAGTGCGTGCACGAGGTGAGGAATGGTCAATGCGCCGATTGCATAGAGCAGTACAGCAAGGAGCGTCGCCCAGCAGAAGCTCTGCTGAACGACGCTCCGAATCTCACGCGTGTGCCCTGCTCCGTAGTGCTGTGCAATGACCGGAGTGAGCCCCGAGATCAGTCCGATGAATGCACCGAATACGGGGAAGAAGATGCTCGCGCCGACGGCAACGCCCGCGAGATCCTCCTTGCTGATGTGGCCCGCCATGACCGTATTGAAGAATCCCGGCGCCATGAGGGAAATCTGCGTGATCAGAATGGGAAAGAGCACGATGAAAAACTGCCGTGCACGTGCCGGATAGCCGTGAACCTCCTTCAATGTCTCCCTCCCCCTGTCGTCAAGGAATCACTGATAAAACAGTCTCTCAGATTGGCGTAGATTTTTTGTCCGATTGAGGCAGCAACCCGGACGCATAGCGAGGGCCATGTGGAGGATTTGCTAACGAAAAGCGGGCGAAAAAGATGCGTCAAGATGGTTGTGCCGAATTTATCAGTGCTTCCTTAATTATCCAAAATAGTCTGCAATCCCGTCTGCAATGCCGCGCGCGATATTTTTGACGCCCTCCTCACTGTTCATCATACGCTCCTCATCTGCGTTCGAGATGAAGGAGATCTCCACGAGTGTGGCGGGCATATCCGTATGCTTCACGACGTAGAAATTACAGGTCTGCGTGCCGCGGTCAAGTGTGCCGATCGCGTCGATGAGCGCCTGGCGCACGCAGTCGGCAAGGCGTTTGGATTTCTCCGATGCCTTTGCATAGTAGTACGCCGTCGTCCCCTTGACCTCGCGATTGGTAAACGCATCGGCGTGAATCGAAAGGAAGATATCCGCATTCGCGCGATTTGCGATCTCGCAGCGTGCTTCCAGTTCCTCGACTGCCGTGGCATTTGCCCCCTTGTCAGAGACTTCCGTATCCGTCGTGCGCGTGAGCACGACCGTTGCGCCCTCTGCCTCAAGAGACGCTTCAGCTCACGGCTGACGCGCATCGTCACATTCTTCTCCATGACCCCCGTCGGGCCAATCGCGCCCGAGTCGCTGCCCCCATGGCCGGGGTCAATGGCGATCTTCTTCCCCTTGAGACCGATGATGTCGGAGATATCATGGCCGACATCATCGCCCGTATGGTCGCCATCCCGTTGATCTGAGGGAGGCGTCGTCTTGGGGGGCGGTGCCGGTTGCGCCGGTTTGGTCGGCTGCTGCGCCGGAGCAGGCTTTGCAGGCGGTGCCTTCGCCCCCGCCGCGACCTTCGGTGTTCGGCCAAAGTCTAGGACGATGCGCGGCTTCCCACCATCGAGGGAGAATACCTTCCAGCCGTCCTTCCCAACGGTCGTATCCACCACGATGCGCACCGTATTCTCATCGAACTGTGCGGCGCGAACCCCCGAAACGAGGGGTGAATCCACCTGAACGTTTTTCTTCGCCTCCGGCATGATCCACGCATTTTGAACATCCAGTACGACGCGTGTCGGGTTCGCGAGGACGAACTGCCGATAGGTGATGGGATGATCGGAGTCCACCACGATGCGGACATTTCCATCGGTACGTCCGATGCGGATGCCCGTGATCTTTGCCATATCCTTCGTCCGGTCGCTGAACGCGGCATCTGCCGTCCCTGCGGGAAGGAGGACGCCAAGCATCCCGATGAGAAGTGCGGCAGCCAGTAAAAATATGCGGCGCAAGCGTATACCCCCTAACGGAAGTTTGACCATCCCACGGACAGACTTCCAAAAAGCCTGCGAAGAGCTTGGGCAGCACCGCTCGATTCAGCGATTCCTTCCAGCAGCTTCACAGGCTCTCCCATTGTCCCTCTGCGGCAGTGCCGATTCACTCAGCACTGCATCCTCATCAGTGTATTATTGTTCCGGCGGTGCGCTCTGCGCTTCTCCGGGGACAGCACTTTCCTCTGCCTCACCCGTCACAGGAGCATTTCGACGTGCCGCTGCACGGCGCGGCGCACCCTCATACATGATCTGCGTGATCTGCGCTGCACGGTCAGGCTCGAACTCCGTCAGCACCTTCGCCGCATTTCCTTCGTCCATACGCTGAAGAATGGCAATGCAGAGATTGATGTCGAGCGACTCCATGACCTTGGCAGCATCCGCAGGCTTCATATCATTGTAGAGACGTGCAAGCTTCGTGATGCGCTTCTTTTCCGCCGTCTCACGTTCCTTCTGCTGCTTTTCGATTTCCTCTTTGGTGATCTTGACGCTCTCCGGTACCTTCTTTGGCTTCGTTGCTGTGCTCGTCGTCGAAGTCGATGCGGACGAGGACTGCGAACTTTCCTCCTCGTTCTCCGCCGGCGGCACAAAGTACTCACCGACCACAGGCAGCTCATGGAGTTTATACTCCTCGTTGAGTTCCTTCGTATCAAAGAGACGGAGATAGACGCCGAGAGCAAATCCGCCTACAATCAGCACGAGAATTAAGATCAGCACCAATAGGATCTTCAGTTTCTTCCGCATGGATTTCCTGCCCTCTTTCTCTTCCCCTTATCCTGCCTATCTCATCCGATTAGCGGTATATATCAAGGACGCGGTTTACGTAGTCCTGCGTCTCCGCATACGGAGGTACGTCGCCATATGCCTTTACCGCATTGGGTCCTGCGTTGTAGGCAGCAACCGCCTTCTTCACGTCGCCGCCGAAGGTGTTCATCAGCTCGCTCAGATACTTCGCGCCGCCCTCGACATTCCCCTCCGCACTGTACGGGTCAACCCCAAGTCCGGCGGCAGTCTCCGGCATGAGCTGCATGACGCCGACCGCGCCCGCAGGAGAGACGGCATCCTGATGTCCGCCCGACTCGACCTCGGCGACGGCCGAAACGAGTTTAGGGTCGACGTGGTACTTCTGCGCCGCCTGATGAATCATCTGCGTGAGGTCGGGATTGGCCAGTTCCGCCTTTCCTGCCTTCTCCACGTGCGTCGGTGATGCAACGGGCTTTGTCCCGTCAACGCGCTGTGCAGTATGTGACTTGGATGCTGCTGCAGCCGTGTTCTTATCGATCTCCTGCTGGAGTTTTGAAGCGAATCCAACCCCGGGAGATTCTGCTGCTTGAGGTTAAACTCTCCCTCGATCTCGGCGATGCGTGCCTGAATCTGCTGAATGCCCGAAAGATCTATCATACGGCTTCCTCCCATTCCCTATTGCGCATGGTCAGCTGCAGGCCGATCTCATCGAGCATCTTCTGCTCCTCCCGCAGTGCCTCCGCCTTGTACTCGGCAAGGCGTTTTTCCCTCAACTTCTCAATGCTCTTGAGCGCACTCATCTGCTCCATCAGCACTTTCAGTGCTTTCTGGCGCACGGCGTTCGCCCGCAGGATCACCTGCTGCTGATCTTCGATCTGCTGACGTTTCCACCCGAAAAATTGGTTAAAACTCATGAGTCGACCGATCTTGATGTGCGTGCCCTCCTTGGAGATCTCCTCGTAGTCACGCTGTCCCTGTGCCATCTCCTCGAGCAGCTGCCGCTGATAGGCACGTTCCTCCTCAAGTGCTCGCACGGCTTTGGCAAAGGCGACCTCCGCCTCTTCCTTCTTCATGCGCGTCACCTTGAGCAGAGTCTCGAGCTGAAAGCGAAATTTTTTCATGATGCCGCCTCATTTGCGGACGTTTCTTTCCCCGTCAGACCGATGAGCTGCTGCTCCGTCTCTTCGTAGGAGGTCACCTCGTAGATGCCCTGACAGAGGAAGTCGTTGATGCCGTCGATCTTCTGGATTGCGGCGTCGATCTTCGGGCTGGAGCCCTTGACGTACGCACCGATGTGGATGAGATCCTCTGCTTCCTGATAGACGGCCATGAGTTGACGCATTTCCTGCGCTGCTTCGAGATGATTCTTTGCGACGACCTCGTACATGACACGACTGACGCTGCTGAGTACGTCGATGGCAGGGAAATGGTTCTGCGCGGCAATTCGCCGCGAGAGCACGATATGCCCGTCTAGGATCGAACGCACCGCATCGGCAATCGGCTCATTCATATCGTCGCCGTCGACCAGCACGGTGTAGATGCCCGTAATTGACCCCTTTTCGCTCGTGCCCGCGCGCTCCAGGAGACGCGGCAGCATGGCGAAGACCGACGGAGTATAGCCGCGCGTCGCGGGCGGCTCGCCGATGGTGAGCCCGACCTCGCGCTGCGCCATTGCAAAACGTGTTACGGAGTCCATCATGAGCACTACCTTGCGCCCCTGATCGCGGAAGTACTCCGCAATCGCCGTTCCCGTCATAGCTCCCTTGATGCGGACGAGTGCCGGTTGGTCGGAGGTTGCAACCACAACGACGGAGCGCTTCAGCCCCTCCTCGCCGAGATCGCGCTCGATGAAATCGCGCACCTCGCGTCCGCGCTCTCCGACGAGCGTGATGACGCTGATGTCCGCCTCCGTATTACGAGCAATCATGGAGAGCAGTGTGGACTTGCCGACGCCGGAGCCCGCCATGATGCCGATACGCTGTCCGTCCCCCATCGTGATGAGCCCATCAATCGCGCGAACACCGACGTAGAGGTTGTCATGGATGCGCGGCCGCGTCAGTGGGGGCGGGGGCGGCGCCTGCAGGGGATACTCCTCCTTGGCGAGGATGGGTCCCTTGCCGTCGATCGGATTGCCGAGTCCGTCAAGCACACGCCCGAGCAACTCCATCCCGACCTTCACGCGGAGCTGACGCCCCGTTGCGACAACCTCGCAGCCGGGACCGATGCCCTGCATCTCGCCGACCGGCATAAGGAGAACGCTCCCCTCGCGAAAGCCAACAACCTCCGCCGGCACGGGCGGCATCCCTGCAAAGTGAGAGCTCACATAGCAGAGCTCACCGACCGTTACCGTCGGTCCCTGCGACTCGATGACCAGCCCGATGATCTGCGTCACCTTGCCCGTCAACTTCATCGGCGAAGCAGCACGGAGCGCATCCTTGAACTTATGGATATTTATGGAAAATGGGGGATTCCCCCCCGTTTCACTCGTATTCATAGCATAACTTCCCGCACCGCTTTTTTCAGCTGTTCGATCTGTGTCTGCAGACGTGCATCAACGCTGCCGTTCGGCGTCTCCACCAGGCAGTCGCCCGGCTTCAGGCTCTCATCGGACGTGATCGAGAGGCTGCTGTCCCCTGCTGTCACAATGCCGCGCAGTTCATCGCGTGCCATCAGCACGAAGTCATAGCTGTCCGGCGGAACGTGGACGACAATCTCTTTCTGATCCTTAACACGCTCGATGGCGTCACGCACGATGGGCAGAACCATCTGCGGCACATCGATGAAGTGCTGCGGAAGAACGCGCTCCACGGCGGTCATCGCAATCGAAACGATGACGTCCTCCGCCTGCATGAGGTAGTCACGCATCGCATCGTGCGCATCGCGCAGGGTCTTCTCCGCCTTCGCATTGGTCTGGCGGATAAAATCCTCCATCTCCTCGCGGACGGCGGCCTCGCCTGCCTCTCTGCCGGCGGCAAAGCCCTCATCGTGCCCTGCCTGACGCGCTTCCTCGCGCTCCTTTTCAATTTGCTCTTTCGCCTCGCTGAGAAGCTGCTCCCGCTCCTGTTCAATTTCACCGCGGCGCACGGCGATCTCCATGTCCAGCTCTTCGCTGCGGACATCAATCGCGTGTTCACGCTCCTCGATGCGCGAGAGCAGGAACTGGACGGTCTCCTCGCTGACACCGTCCTCCATGCCGTCTGCGGACGGCGGAACGGAGGGGGCGGGGACGTCGATGAGATGCGGGTTCTCCTCCCAGATGGCGGCCTTGATAACTCTAGACAATCATCTCGTCTCCCTTGCCGCGCGAAATCACAATCTCGCCCTTGTCCTCGAGCACGCGGATGACGGCGACAACCTTCTGCTGCGCCTCCTCCACGTCGCGAATCTTGACCGGACCCATGAACTCGATCTCCTCGCGCAGCATATCTGCCGCACGCGTCGACATATTCTTGTAGACTTTCTCTGCAACTTCCTGCGGCGTCGCCTTGAGTGCGAGGGAGAGATCCTTGGTCTCGACCTGACGCAAGACAAGCTGCAGGGAGCGGTCGTCGATCTGGACGATGTCCTCGAACACGAACATGAGCTTTTTGATCTCTTCGGCAAGCTCGGGGCTGTCGACCTCGAGGGTTTCGACAATCGCCTTCTCCGTCGTACGATCGACGCGGTTGAGCACCTCGACAATCGCCTTGATGCCGCCTGCCGATGTGAAGTCCTGTGTTACCATGGACGACAGCTTTCGTTCCAGCACGCGCTCGACCTCACGGATGGAGTCCGGTGAGGTGCGATCCATGGTTGCGATACGCTTCGTGACCTCGACCTGCGACTCTGGAGGCAATGCCCCGAGAACGATCGCCGCCTGATCCGGTTCCAGATACGCCATGATGAGGGCGATGGTCTGGGGATGCTCGTTCTGGATGAAGTTGATGAGCTGTGCCGGGTCGGTCTTGCGCAGGAAGTCGAACGGACGCACCTGCAGACTCGTCGTGAGACGGTTGATGATCTCGAGTGCCTTGTCGGGGCCGAGTGCCTTTTCCAGGACGTTCTGCGCATACTGCAGACCGCCCGAGGAGATGTAGTCCTGTGCCATGCACATGGAGTAAAACTCTGAGATGACCTCCGCCTTGAGGGCGGACGAGACCTGCTTCTGGTTGGCGATCTCAAGCGTCAGCTGCTCGATTTCGTCGTCGTCCATATGCTGAAATAGCTTCGCGGAGTACTCAGGACCAATGGCGATAAATAGGATCGCCGCCTTCTGCTGGTTGGTCAGATCACCGCTGCCATATAGATCCGGCATGGTTACTCCTCCTCCGTAAGCCAAGTCTTGACCAGGAGCGCGACCTCTTCAGGCTTGCTGTCGATGAGCGCAAGAAGCGCGAGTTTCTCGTTCATCTGCTGCTGCTCCTCCTCAGAGAGATCCTCTTCCTCGACCTCACCGGCAGCGATTGCAGCGGCACGCTCCTCGGCAAGACGCTCTTCTTCGAGACGCTTTGCCTCCTCGGCAGCCTCGCGCTCGAGACGCTTCTTGCGGCGATACATAAGAATCGCGGCAACGATGAGGGCGATGATGAGAAGAACGGCGCCGACCTGCATGTAGAAGATGCGGTCCTGACGATCCTTCTCTGCCTGCAGCTCTGCGGCACGACGGTCTGCCGCCTCCGTGCTGAACGGCAGAGGCTCAACGGAGATCGTATCGCCGCGCGTCTGATTGATGCCTGCCGCGCTGCTCACCGTGCGCAGGATGCTCTCCTGCTGCGGCTGCGTTACGTCGTCATTGACAAGAACAGCAACCGTCATACGGCGGATCGAGCCCGGAGAGGCGATCACGTGCTGGCGTTCCTCGTTGATCTCGTAGTTCTTCGTGGATTCCTTTTTCTCGTAAGCGGCGTTCGCGTTCGATTCCTGTTCGACATAGCCCGGGACGTTGCTCTGCACGCCCGCAGGGCCGCCGGGGTTCGTCGAACTGCCGTTATAGCTCTCGGAGATGTCCTGCTGGCTGCGGATGATGCCTGCATCATCCACCACGGGGGTAAAGGTCTGACGATCCGTCAGGCGGTCGTCAAAGTCCAGCTCCACGCTGACGCGGGCAAATGCACGCCCTTCCCCGAGCGTCTGATCGAGCAGGGTCTGCACCTTTTTCTCGATATTGTCCTGCACCTTGCGCGTCATCTCAAGCTGTGTGATGGTCTTTGCGCCAAGCCCCTTCTCATCCTGGTCGTCGGGATCATTCAGGATCTTGCCCGTATCATCGACGATCGTGATGTTCTCCGGCGTCAGTCCCTTGATGCTGTGTGCCGCGAGATTGACAATGCCTTTGATTTCCTTTTTCGTCAGCTCTGCATGTGGCTTCAGGCGCAGCATAATGGAAGCCGTTGCTGGCTTCTCCTCTTTTTTTGTAAAGGCTGTCCTCGGGCAGCACGATGTGAACACGTGCTTTATCGACGGCCTCGATCTGCTCGATGGTACGTGTCAGCTCGCCCTGCAGTGCCTGCAGGTAGTTGACGCGGTTCTGGAACTCGGTGACACCGAGTTTGCTGTCATCGAAGATCTCGAATCCCTTGTTCCCGTGCGGAAGTCCCTGCACGGCAAGATTGAGACGTGCCTCATGCACATTCGCCGTCGGAACGAGAATCGTCGTGCCCGACTTATTCTCCTGTATTTCGTAACTGATCTTCGATTCACGCAGCTGATTCGCGACCTCGCCCGCATCCTTGGTCTCCATGTCGGTGAACAGCGGCACCATATCGGGCTTGCTGCCGTACCAGAAACTGAGACCGAAGATCAGTACGAGAATTGCGAGTGCCGAGCCGAGCATAATGTAGCGCTGCCGCTTGTCAAAGCGTTTCCACAAGGCAAGGCTGCGCTCTTTCCACTCTCCCATAATCTCTTCCCTTCAAGTCACCGCGGTTGTGCTTCCCCGCGAGGGTGCAAACAGAACGGCAGTTTTGGTTATACCTGCATCCGCATGATTTCCTGATAGGCAGAAACAGCGCGATTGCGCATCTGCAAGGTAAGCTGCAGGGCAATTTCAGCCTTCTGCCCCGCCACGATAACCTGAGATACATCTTCTACTTCGCCCGCGGCGAGCAGCTTCGTCTGTTCCTCTGATGCGAGCTGAAGATGATTGACTTCGGAGAGGGCATCTTTTAGATAGGTGCCGAAATCTTTACGCTGGGATTTGTCGATGGTCTCGCCCAGATGGCTGGGTGCACGCATCGTTACAGGAGTCATTTGCAGTGCTTGTACTTCCATAATGGATCCCCCTTACAATGTGTGCATCAGTTTCCGTTGCCAATACGGAGTGCCGCATTGACCATGGACTTCGCTGCGTTGATCGTCGTCGTATTTGCCTCGTAGCCGCGCGATGCCGAGATCATATCGACCATTTCGGCGACAATGTTGACGTTTGGGCGCTCCACGTAGCCGTCTGCGTTCGCATCCGGATGTCCCGGCTCATAGACCAGAGGTCCCTGCGTGTTGTCTGCGCGAATGCCGACAGCACGTACGCCGTCGCCGGGGCGCATGCGGTTTGACGCACGTGCCAAGAAGGACTCAAAGCCAATGCCATGCCCCTTCTCACGTGGCTGGAACACGACGTAGCGGCGGTGATAAGCACCCCCGCCCTGTGTCCGCGTCGTATTCGCATTCGCGATATTGTTGGAGATCACGTCCATGCGAAGGCGTTCCGCTGTAAGCCCGGACGCCGCCGTATCAATTCCCAAAAACATTCCCATATCGTGCCCTCCGATCAGCCCTGACCACTGGTGATGACACTCTTCATCCTACTGATGTGTCCCCCCAGCTGATTGGCAAGTACATTGTAATAAAGCTGGTTCTTTGCGACCTCCGCCATCTCAACGTCAATGTCGACATTGTTGTCGTCCAGACGCATATTGGTCGTATTCTCCTGCTCGATAACCCCGTGTGCCTTCCCGCGATACGCTAGCGGAAGATGGCGGTCATGCGTACGCACGACGGGCATCAGCGGATCGTCCTCCAGCCCCAATTCCTTTTTCAGAAGGTCCTCAAAGCGGACATGACTCCGCTTGAAGTTCGGTGTATTCACGTTGGCGATGTTGTTGCTGAGCACCTCATGGCGAAGCGTCGATGCTGCCATGGCGCGGCTGCTGACATCTATCACCGAGGTATTGACCACCTGCTCCAGCATGAAACGTCACATTCCTTTCCCCGATTCTTTACGCACACAAAAATCGACATACGTAATAGATATATATTTAGTTCTACATCCCCATAAAAAATCCTTTTGATTCTGCCCTTTTTTCTTAAAAAATGATAAGGTTTTTCGTCATCGCGTTATCCTTCGGCTCGCAGAGAGGGCTGCGCACCAACGTGGAGGCTCTTGACCAGGATATCGACCTCGTGGACGACCATGCCCGTCATGCGCTCGATCTCCGTCTGCAGACGGCGGCGCAGCGCGGCCATGGTCTCCTTGATGGCGTGCCCGTAGGCGAAGACAACCTCCAATGAGACCGTGATGCCGAGATCGTCGTCCCCGTTCACGATGTGACGAACGCGCGTCCCGCCGACACGGTACACGTCCTCGAACTGCTCGGCGGCAATACGTACGATGTTCTTGATGACCGAGTCGTCGATGATGAGTTTTCCATAGTAGCTGAATACAGGACGTACGATGGAGCGCTCCCCGAGCTTGCGCCGCTTCGATGAGGAGGTCTTGAAAAACTCTTGATCGGGTCGATGAGATACCCCGAAAAATGCGGCTTTAGCTCAATGCTCGGCACGGGAATAATGTGTTCGCCACGCTTCAGGCGGTGATACTGGGCGATCTCCATATCCTTCTTGGAGGCGACGTCCTCAATGCGGATGATCTTTCCGACCGGACCGATGCCAAGCGCCTTCGCGATCTTCTGCACCATATTCTCCGAGGTGCCGAGGATCAGGATGCGGCGTGGTGCACACTCCTCGATCGCGCGGCGTACGTCGGCAGCATGTCCTGGAAGGACGAAAATCGCACGCCGCACCGCCATGATGCGGTTCTTTTCCTTCTTTGCCGATGTGCCGCCGACCACTTTCCCATCTTTGATGAGGATGCCGTCGTCAATGATGGCATCTGCGCCATTTTTTCGGGCAACCCACAGTGCGCGGTGACTTTTTCCCGTTCCACTCGGGCCGACAAGGGCAATTACGTCCATTGTGTCCCTCCTCTTTTTACGGTATCCTCACGTATGCTGCGGCGGACGATAGAAATTTTCCGCATAGACATCCTCGATCGTGAACTGACCGATCTCCTCGGTTCCGCGTCCGGGAAAGCCGCGGTAATCCGAGCCGCCCGATACGAGAAGTCCGTGCTGCTGCGCCACATCCAGATAGTGCTGCGTATCCTGCCGATCGTAGGTGGGATAAAACGCCTCAATCCCCTGAAGCCCCTGTGCAGCGAGCGTCATGATGACCGTCTCATCACCGACCGCCTTGGGGTTTGCGAGAACGGGGATCCCGCCCGCCCCGCGGATGAGACTGATGAGTTCCTCGGCAGAGACGCGGAAATGCGGCACATAGGCAGGCTGACCGCGCTTCAGCAGCTGATCGAAGCAGGCGCGGACAGAGTCAAAGTAGCCCTTTTTCACCAGCACGCGTGCAACGTGGGAGCGTCCGATTGCCTTGCACATCCCCTCATCCGTCAGCACCTCAGTCTCACCGATCTCGTAGCCGAGTCCCCGCAGGAGCTCCACGATCTCCGTGAAGCGCGTCCATCGTGCCTCGCTGATCTCCTCGAGTTTTTCCTGCAGATCCGCATTGTAGATATCGATGTTGTAGCCCAAAATGTGAACATCATGTCCGCCATCGCCCGTACTGAATCCCACTCCGGGGATCAGCCGCAGGCTGCCGGAGGAAATGTGTCCGCTCTCATACAGCTCCGTCACACCCTCAACCGAGTCGTGATCGGTAATGGAGATGTAGCGCAGCCCCGCAGCCTTTGCCGCTTCCATGATCTCCTCCGGCGTATTTCTGCCGTCGGAGAAGGTCGTATGGATATGCAAATCGCTTGGCATATATCTTCTCCTTGACTCCCTATTCCGCTTCGCGCAGCAGAAGCGACTCAATCGATGCAGGGCGCTGCCCCGCAGGATCGATATCCACGATAACCGCCGCGTATTCCGCAGGACCTTCTGCCATATCAAACCGCACAGGCATCCCCGTACGGAACTTCTGAATGACGAGATCCGTGCGCACGCCGAGCACCGAATTCTGTGCCCCGACCATGCCGAGATCGGTGATGTATGCCGTCCCTCCTGGCAGGATACGTGCATCTGCCGTCTGGACATGTGTATGCGTGCCGACAACAATGTCCGCACGGCCGTCCAGATAATGCGCCATTGCGAGTTTCTCCGACGTGGTCTCCGCGTGAAAATCCAGGACGATGATATCCACCTGATCCTCCAGTGCCGCAAGAATCTCATCCGCCTTCTGGAAGGGACAATCCATCGGCGGCATAAACGACCGCCCCGAGAGATTCATCACGCCGATGCTCGCCGTCTTGGCAGGGAAAACACAGAATCCTTTTCCCGGCGCTCCCTCAGGATAGTTTGCTGGACGGATGAGAAACGGCTCATCATCGACGAAGGAAAAAACTTCCTTTTTATCCCAAACGTGATTGCCCGAGGTTACAATATCGGCTCCGCCTGCATAGAGCTCATCGAGTGCCTTGCGCGTATAGCCCTTGCCGCCGGCCGAATTCTCCCCATTGACAATGACGACATCAATGCCGCGCTCCGCGCACAGACGCGGCGTAAAAGTGCGAAAGGCACGCCGTCCCGCGTGTCCGACAACATCACCGACGATCAGTATGCGCACGGCGTCCCCTCCTTTCATGCTCCATCAGCGGTTATAGACCACAACTTGGTCGCGCTCCCGAATCCCAACGAGACGATCACGCAGCGGCATCTCGCGTACGGCGGTCAGCATACGATCAAGCGCATCATGCTGCATCTGTCGAAACTCCGCATCGGGCACGTCCGCCCCATGCGCATCCACGAGCAGTGCCTCTCCAAAGCGATCGGTCAAAAGCTGGACCGTAAGCCCAATCTCCCGCTCCGTCACCTCATCCATCCGCCGTGCGAGATGCAGCATCATGAGCCCCTCATGATGCTCGTAGGTGAACTCCATCTCGCTCGCCATGCCGCCCTCAAGTCCCTGATAGGTCTCAATGCTCTCAGCGAGAAATTCGGCAAACGCCTCCATCTCATCCTCCGACACCGTCCCCCGCAGGACAAAGTCCATCGTCAGAAGACCGCTGTGTGGCTCGTAGGACACCGCCTGAATCTCAGGGAAGCAGACGAGAACGGACGCGAGCAGCTGAACCCCCGGGCGCGCCTGCTCCGTCCGATGCCGCACCGCGCGCGTTCCTCCCAAAATGTCTGCGCAAAAAGTCAAACATATCCGCCATCTCCATGATCGAGAGCGTATCCATGGAGCAGGAACGGCGAGCGGGCACGTCCCCGCGCCCGCTCATAGAGGTCATCCCTACTTGGCATAGTCCACAACACGTGTCTCACGGATCACTGTTGCCTTGATCTGCCCTGGATACTCGAGATCGCCCTCGATCTTCTTTACAATATCATGTACGAGAACTGCCGCTCCCGCATCATCCACCTTGTCCGGCTTTACCATCACGCGAATCTCGCGACCCGCCTGGATAGCAAAGCAACGCTCTACGCCGTCAAACGACTCCGCAATTTCTTCCAGCGCCTTGAGTCGCTTAATGTAGGACTCGAGGCTCTCACGCCGTGCGCCGGGACGTGCCGCCGAGACGGCATCTGCTGCTGCGACGAGCACAGCCTCCACCGTTGTCGCCTCCTCATCGCCGTGATGGGATGCAATGATGTTGATGACTTCCTTCGTCTCACGGTACTTGCGCGCGAGATCAGCACCCACGGTGACGTGCGGCCCCTCGATCTCATGGCTGACCGCCTTGCCGATGTCATGGAGGAGGCCGCCGCGCTTCGCGAGCATGACGTCGCAGTCCAGCTCCGCCGCCATCAGCCCCGCGAGATGCGCGACCTCGATGGAGTGCGCCAGCACGTTCTGTCCGTAGCTCGTACGATAGCGCATCCGCCCCAACAGACGTACCAGCTCGGGATGAATACCGTGCACGCCCGTCTCGAACGTCGCCTGCTCCCCCGCTTCTTGATGCGCTGATCAACCTCGCGGCGTGCCTTCTCGATCATCTCTTCGATGCGTGCCGGATGAATGCGTCCATCCTGAATCAGCTTTTCGAGCGCGATCCGCGCCACCTCGCGGCGTACGGGATCAAAGCCCGAAAGAATGACCGCCTCGGGCGTATCGTCGATGATAAGGTCGATGCCCGTCAGCGTCTCCAATGTGCGGATGTTGCGCCCCTCGCGCCCGATGATGCGGCCCTTCATCTCATCGTTTGGCAGAGCAACGACCGAGACCGTCGTCTCCGCCACGTGATCGGCGGCACAGCGCTGGATGGCGACACTCAGGATCTCACGTGCTGCCTTGTCCGCCTCGTCCTTCGTCTGTTGGACATATTCTTTAATCTTGCGTGCCTTTCATGCTTCAGCTCTTCCTCCGCCTCTGCCATGAGCACGGTGCGTGCCTCCTCGGAGGACAACCCCGAGATGCGCTCGAGCTCCTGCCGCTGGCTATCATAGAGAGCGCTGACCTCTGCCTGCGTCTTGTCGATGCGTGCCTCCTTACGTGCGAGCCCTTCCTCCTTCTTCTCGATGGATTCCAGCTTGCGGTCGAGGTTCTCCTCCTTCTGAATCGTACGACGCTCCATGCGCTGCAGTTCACTGCGGCGTTCCTTCGTGTCACGCTCAAAGTCCTGCCGCTGCCGCTGGATCTCCTCCTTGGCTTCGAGCAGTGCTTCCTTCCGCTTCGTCTCCGCCGCCTTCCCGGCCTCGTCGACAATGCGTTTTGCTTCACTTTCGGCTGATCCTATCTGTGCCTCTGCCGCACGCTTGCGCGCCGTATAGCCGGCTGCAGCGCCAACGCCAATGGCGATAATTATCATGAGTATTTCCGTAAAGATAACGGCCACCTCCTCGTTCATAAATAAGCGCATATTCTTATATATTTTAATGTTTTTTGCGTATGGTGTCAAGAATGACGCTCCCTCTGCGCACGCAGAAGAAAAAAGTCCTACCCTCCTAAAACCTGCTCTGCGCTTACGGCGACGCACTTCTTTCCGTCTGGACTGGACAGAAATATTTTCATCCGATATAATATGTTCATCGGTTCATATGTTAGGAGGAATTATGAATAAGAAAAAATTGATGCGAAGCGGTGTCGCACTTGCTCTCTCCATCTCCATGGCGAGCGGTATTACCCTCAGTACACCGGCGGTGGCCGAGGCAAGCACGGGCAACATCATCGGTGCTATCGTCGGAGGTATTGCGGCGTCCGCTGAGATGAACAAAGAGATCAAGTACTACAATACGACGGAAGAGGGTCGTCAGGCGCTGAACAATCAGCTGCGCGAAAAGTATGGGGTCAATGACGACTACGCGCTCAACAATCAGCTCGACCGCATCTTCACCAATCTGACGGCGGCGATCGGTTCGCAGGACGCGACCATCTACGACCGTCCGTACCTCTATTTCATCAACAACGAGGACAGCTTCAACGCATTCTGTACGCTCGGACATAATATGAGCGTCAATACAGGGCTTTACAACTACCTCAATAACGAGGATGAGATCGCCGTTGTCCTCGCCCATGAGATGGGGCACGGGCAGAAGGATCACCCCGCAAAGGGCATGAAGCGTTCGCTCGGTCCCACGATTCTTGCGAGTGCGACGGGTACGGTGCTCGGTGCAATCGCCGCCAATATATGGAGCGGACAGGACTCACCAAACCGATGGAGTGGGAGGCAGATAACCTCGCCTTTGAATACATCTCGCGCTCTCCGTACAACCCGGGAGCAACGGCAGCGGTATGGCAGCGCGTCATCGACATGGACGGCAACAACTCCGCCAATGTCGTCTCCATCATGTCCGGTGCCGCCGATCATCCGTCAAACGCCTCACGCCGTGACAACTACGCCAAGAAGCTGACCGAGATGAGCGGCGGCAAGGTCACGGTGAATAACGGCACCGTCTACATTAACAAGAAGGAGTTCGTGACGCCCGCCCCTGCCAACGGTATGACCTCAGCGGAGCGCGCCTACTTCGTCATGGGCAACCTCGCGGCAGCCTATAAGAATGGGCATGCTGCTGCAGATGCGTATGTGGACGGCTCCACAGTCATGCTCGGCGCACAGCCCATCATCACAGCGGTGGAGGGCGACCGCAGTGCGGCAGACATGGCAAATCAGCTGAATAAGATCAAGTAAGAGGAGCAAAGAAACGAGGATTGTCGATGTGGCAATCCTCGTTTTTCTTTGCTATCGCTGTGGAAAGCGGCGCAGAGCACGTGGCTTCCCCAAGATCTCCGCCATCACCACCGCCTGTTGCATCGTATGCGCGGTCCACTGCGGCAGCCCCTGCATCACAGGAGATGCTGCAGCAGACAGTATCTCAGCGCGCCGTTCCTGCGCGGTGCGCTGCTTCTCCGTATGCCGATGCGCCGCCGCTTTCTCGGCGGCTCTGCGCTCCGTCTCCCACTTTTCGCGCAGTGCGCGCTCTGCCTCCGTCGGATCGACGGTCCCGATCTCGATGCGGCCGGGGATACCGCGCATCGGTGGGATCTCAAACGCACCGCCCTTCTGTGCTCCGCGCCTCTGACGGGGAATCTCCTGTGGCACGGTCGGCGGCGGAACTTTTTTCTTTCCGCGCACACGGTCATCGAGCACACTGATCGCAATCAGGATGCCGACTACGACGAGAAATTCCATGGCGCATTCCTCACTTTACGGGGGCAGATGGATGCTTGTCATTCTGCTTCCCCGACGCACTGATCGCATGGCGCATATCCGTATCCGACTGGATGTTGTTCAGCTGGTAGTAATCCATGACGCCGAGCTTGCCCTCGCGCAGCGCCTGTGCCATGGCATGCGGCACCTCTGCCTGCGCCTCGATCACCTTGGCCTCCATCTCCTGCGTGTACGCCTTCATCTCCTGCTCTCGGGCGACTGCCATCGCACGGCGTTCCTCCGCCTTTGCCTGCGCGATGCGCTTATCTGCCTCCGCCTGATCGGTCTGCAGCTCCGCACCGATGTTGCGCCCGACATCGACGTCCGCAATATCAATGGAGAGGATCTCAAATGCCGTTCCTGCGTCGAGTCCTTTGCCAAGCACGGTCTTCGATATATCATCCGGATTGGCGAGCACGTCATTGTGACTCTGCGAGGAGCCGACCGTCGTCACGATGCCTTCGCCGACACGTGCAATGATCGTCGGTTCCCCTGCACCGCCAACCAGACGGTCGATGTTCGCACGTACCGTGACACGCGCCTTGATCTTCAGCTCGATGCCGTTCGCCGCCACGGCAGAGACAATCGGCGTCTCGATGACCTTCGGATTGACACTCATCTGCACTGCGTCGAGCACATCGCGCCCCGCGAGGTCAATTGCCGCTGCGCGCTCGAATGGGAGGGCGATCTGCGCGCGATGCGACGCGATCAGCGCATCCACCACCTTGTCCACATTACCGCCTGCGAGGTAGTGCGCCTCGAGCTGGTTGACGCTCACATCCAGCCCCGCCTTATTTGCCTTGATGAGTGGCAGAACGATGCGGCTCGGCGGAACGCGGCGCAGGCGCATCCCGATCAGCGAGACAATGCCGACCGAGACATTTGCCGAAATCGCCGAGACCCACAGCCCGAGCGGAACGAAATGGAGAAAGATCGAAACCGCCAGGATAACGATGACAACGAGGAATGCTCCTCCGAACAGTGTACCCATGAAAACCTCCTAGATGTGTGTTCATCCACCCGAAACATTATGCCTCACGTACTACCACACGGCTGCCGCTCACGGACAGGACGACAACGCGCGTCCCCTTTTCAATAAATGCGCCCTCCGAGACGACATCCACAGGGCGGCCATCAATCTGTACCGTTCCCGCAGGCCGCAGCTCCGTGAGCACCTTGCCCATCTTTCCAACGAGATCGACCGCCCCGACGGCACTGACATAGCCCTCCTCCGTGCGTGATCTGTTGTGAAGAACCAGCTTATTCCACAGTCGGCTCGACGGCAGACGGGCAACGACGAGCAGGAATACCGCCACTGAGATAGCAAGAGCGATGCCGAGCGCTGCAAGTGCGCCGATGTCACCGCCGAGCGCGAGCACTATGCTGTAGAGCATCGCTGCAACGCCCAGCCCCGCAAGCAGTCCGACCGTTGGCAGCAGGATCTCCACAATGATCATCAGCACACCGACAAGAAACACCGCGATGTGATAGAACTCCACCAGACCACGCGTATACTGACTGCCCCAGAACACCGCCGCCGCGACAATTCCGAGCAGGACACCGACGCCCAGCCCGCCCGTCTTGATCTCTACCATAATGGATAGAAACATCACGGCGAGCAGCAGCACCTGCAGCACGCCACGATCTACGATAACATCCATACCTGCCCTCCTTCGACAGACGTCGCATACGCCATCCGTTCAATCACGCTGCAAAAGAAAAACCGCCCCTGCGTCCCAAACGTGAGCGGTGTATTTCATAGCCATGTGAAGAAGCAGCCGCCAGAGAGGGGTTCTCCTTTTCTTTCTTTATGATAACAGATTCACACAGCGTTCGCAAGATGTTTGTATAGATTCTGTCAATTATCTTAAGCAATCGTGCCCGCACTTGCTTAACGATTGCAAAGAAATAACCGCCCTGCTTCCAACATGTGCGGTTAAATCTCTCAACATGTGAAGAAGTAGCCGTCCTACGGTGGTTCTCCTTTTTTGTATCCTTATCTTAGCAGATTTGCCCATTCTTTTCAAAGCATCTCAACACTGATTCTGTAAGACGTTGATGCTCTTATAGAGTGTCATTACTTGCACTTTCTCGCCGCCATCTGTATAATGTCGAAAGAGACACAACAAGTAGGGCGTCTACACTCTTCACCTCTCCAACTCTATAAGCGGGAGGTGGTGCAATATGGGTTATTACGAGTTCATTTTAATCATTGTTCTCGTCACTGGCTTAATGATTGCCATAAAAAAGAGCTAACCGCCCACGTCTACCAAACTAAGCGGTTAGCCTATCAACCGTGAAGAGGTGACGCCTTGCGGTGTCTCTCTTTTTGTATCTTTATCTTAGCAGATTTGTCCTCTGTTTTCAAGTCACCTCAACGCTGACTCTGAAAAATGGCAGCGCTCAATCCTACACATACGCTTATTCATAATAAAAAAGAGTACTCAGCATCACATACTGAATACTCCAGCAATGTTCAAAACAATGGTCGGAACGACAAGATTTGAACTTGCGGCCTCTTCCACCCCAAGGAAGCGCTCTACCAAGCTGAGCTACGTCCCGAACAGTGGCTATTATACCGACCTTTTCGCGTCTTGTCAAGGAATCGTCGATAAAAATGAAGTCCGTCAGATCGGGATTGATCTGTGCTTCCTCAATCCTTTTGCGTCATCTGCTTCATCAGACGGAGCGCACCGATCTCGACACCAGTCTCACGCGCAACCTGTTCGATGGTGCGTCCGGCGCGCAGGAGGGCGCGTGCCTTGTTGATGGACTCATCTTCCTGCGCGGCGGGCTGCACCTCTTCCTCCGGCATGCCGTCCTCTTCCTGTGGTGCGGGAACCTGCGACTGCTGCGGCATCGGCGCAGGTGGCTGCGGTACAGGTGGCGGAGGCGCAACGGGTCGCGCCTGCGGCTGTACCTGCATCACAGGCTGCATGGCTTGCTGCGGATGTGGTGCAGCAGGCATCGCTGCAGGAGCGGTACTGCGCATCTGCTCGCGCAGGATGGACTGATGCAGGACGGCGGCAAAGGCATCGCCATCCGTGCGCTGCGCCTCCGTCGGCTGAACCGAAGGCGGCATCGGAGGAACAGTGCCCGCGCGTGATGCGGTATAGGCCGCAGGGGGCACGGTTCCGCCGAGGTCACGAAGACGGCGTTCGAGTTCTTCGATACGTTGCTGGAGTGCCCACTCTAGGCGCTGTGCATCCGCCACACGCGTTTCCAGCTGCGTGCATCGCTGATCTGCCTCGCGCAGGAGTCCTTCGAGTTTTGTCACGTGGGTGCCTAGACGCTTGATGATGGTGTCCGCCGACTGTCGGAGCTCTTTTTTTAGTTTCTCGATGGATTCTGCCAGTTCCTCATCATCTTCCTCGCTGCGCTGGCGGCGATGGATGATGTAGCGCACGATGAGGAGCAGTACAGCTCCCAGTATGATGAGTGCGCCTAGGATTTCGGTGATGGAAATAATAACAGGCCGCCTCCCTACAAGCTAATATCAAGGTGCACACCACGATTGGGGTCAGCAGCAAGTCGCTGAAGGAGCTCTGCACCATGATCCTCCCGTTGCTCTCGTCCGCCCTGTCCCCTGCCACGCTGTCCCTGACGGCGTTCCCGTTCCGGATCGTCCTTGACGCGTGCGTCGTCACTCGCCTTTTCCTTCGCACGTACCTGCTGACGTGCGAGCTCCGCATCCTGTTTCTGGCGCAGGGATTCAAAGGTCTGCTGAACATTGACCTGGTTCTGCATATTGCTTGAACATTCCCCGCTTCATTGGACTGCGGGATCATCATCTGCATGCTGATTGGCGTGACGTTCATGGTGCTGTCTCCTTTTCTACAGAATGCCTGTGACGACTTCCCCTTCAAGAACCTGCAGCTTAGCACGGCGCAGTTCGCTGTCCACGGTCTTTTTCACCCCGCTGATGATGATGTTGACCCCCGGGAAAATGGTATCCAAGGCCTCGACGGAGCCGTTCTTCATCTGTTCCAGCTCCTCGCGCATCTCCTCCAGCTCATCCTTCATTCGCTTGATCTTGGTTGCCAGAGGAAATTGCACATGGGTCAGTTCGGCAAGCTGCTCTCGGCGGCGTTCCGACAGACTCATGAGCGGCTGTTTTTTCAGGGTTTCAAGCGCAAGCCGGACCTGGATCAGCTGTTTATCCGCCGCCTGATATTCTTTCAGCAGGTTGTCGTATTTGTGCTTGAGATTCGGATCGATGCCGACATTGATGTTGGTCTGCACATAGAAGTTATTTCCAAGGATTTTTGCGCGTATGGACTCCCCTGCCCCAACGGAGCCGCCCGTGATAAATCCGCGCTGCCCCTCAACAGTGACATGATGTCCCGCGCGCATCACCGAGTGAAGCACGACGTCGTTGACAAAAATATCGCGCCCTGCCGTTATGTTTGCATTCTCAACGAAGGCGATGCTCACATCCTCGCGCGCATTGATTTTTCCTACGTTCATGCCGCGGATGCCGCCGTGCACGATGACGTTGCGCCCCTCAACCTCCGCGCCGCCGATCATGCCCTTGATCTCAACATCACCAGCTGCCTTGACGGAGAAGCCGCTCTCGACGTCACCGCGAATCTCCACGCTACCGGCAAAGTCAATATTGCCCGTTCCCACATCGACACTGCTGTCAATGACTAGATGCGGATCAACGCTGACCTTCTTGCCGTCATCGACGATCTGCCCGTCGATGACGGCGACCAGCTCGTCGTTGTTGACTACCTTGGTGTTCTTTCCCTGTGGAAGATTGATCGGCTTTCCAGGTCTCGACGCAACCTCCTCGCCGAATACATTTTTTCCCGGGGTGCCCTGCGTCTCCGGGGTACGGACGACGAGGACATCGCCAATCGCCGCCCGAAGGAAGATGTTCATGTCCTTGTAGTCGACGCGGTCAAAAGCACGCTCTGCAGGGCGTCCCTTGACGCCCATGTCGAATTTCTTTTCGAGCCGTGCATCTTCACCCGCGACGGGTGCTGTCCCACGCGCTGCCATAAAGGGCGTGAGACGCGCAACGCCGCGCCCAATCGCTTCGCGGTCAATGCCGTAGACGACCTTCTTCTCCCTTAGCGCATCCAATACATCCGCGACGGACGGCGGCAGATTTCCCTTCTTATCGTCGAAGCGTACCGCTGCCGACATTGCATCGTTCGGGATCTCGATGGTAAAGGGAATGGTGAGGTTATCCTCCCCGTTCTCAGTGGCAGCGTTAAGTTTTTCCTCAATCCCTTCTGCCGAGCGCACAAGATACGCGAGCTGAAGGACATCGTAGTCCATAACGCCCGCCGCCTCAATCTTCTCACGCAGAGCGGACAAGTCAACGACGTCCGCATCCGGCTCCTCCGGATAAACGGTAAGGTAGGCACCATCCTCACGCAGGGCGAGCTGAAAGCCCTCTTTTCTTCCCCCAACGATACGTTCCATAATTCCCACTCCCGATCCTTCATAATTGCGCTTCGATTACAACGATTTTCGTCGGGGCGATGCGCAGGTTAACCGGCATCATTCATCCGTGCCAGAGAGCCCCGCATACGGAAGATTGCCTTCGTATGCAGCTGAGAAATGCGTGCCTCCGACAGGTGGAGAACAGCCGCAATCTCCTTTAGTGTCATTTCGTCATAATAGTAGAGCGCCACGACCGTTCGCTCCTTCTCAGGGAGCTTTTCAATCTCAGCGGCAAGCGTTTCCTTGACCTCCGTCCACTCTGCATGCTCCACAGGACCATCCTCGAGGGAGGCCTGAGCATCGGTGCGGAGATACTCCTCAAGGGGGATCACGGTCGCTGCACTGACCTGGCTCTCAAGACGATGCAGTTCCTCTATGCTGAGATCCAGTTCCTCCGCCAGCTCCCGATCTGTCGCCGTACGCCCAAGAGTCCCTTCCAGATGAGCTACAGCTTTTTCATAGCGCTTGATGTTCTGACGCACGCTGACGGGAATCCAATCCTTTGCCCGCAGGTGGTCAAGCATCGCACCGCGTACGCGTACGCCCGCATAGGTCTCAAATTTATTGCCGCGCGTGAGCTCGTACCGTTCGATTGCATCGAGCAGACCAAAGAAACCGCTGCTCAGAAGATCTTCCCGATCGACGTGCTGGGGCAGGCTGATGGCGATGCGTCCGGCAACCAGACGTACGAGAGGGAGATAATGTTCGGCAATACGGTTTCGTACCTCAACGGTCTTTTCCTTCTCATACGCCTTCCACAGAGCCTCAATATCCTCTTCTATCGGCTCCGCCATCTGCATCATCTCCTCTCCGCACATCCTTCAGCTCTACGCCGGTGCCGCTGCTGTGGGTTCCTCATCCGCCGACAGCTCATGCGCCTCATCCGGTGACGTCATGTGCGTCAGCGTCTCCGCTGACAGCGGACGGAAGTCCTTGGGCTCGGCAAATGCAATTGCATCCTCCGCACCATCGTCCTCTGCGTCAAAGTCGATGTCATCAGCATCATAAACGATCTTCTTCATATCTTCCATGCGCTCGTCCGGCATCTTGTCGTACGCTGTCCAGCCCTTTGCCTCGAGAATGAAGGTGACAAGATAGGTAAATGCACCGGCACAGACGAACGCGATGATGCTGCGCAGAAATGCCGTGCCAATACGCGCATCGGTAAAGAGCCCCGTCAAAAAGACGACGAGAGCAGCGATCACCGAAAATGCGAGCGCCATCCCCACTTTGAACAAGAGATCACCTTCCCCCTAGATGGTTTTTATCCCCTTTACTGACGGTCTTGACGGTATACGTACCGTCATTCAGATCGATGGACACGGTGCGCCCATAGTTGAGCCCCCGTATCCTCGGCGATGAGGCGGATGCCATGTGCCGCCAGAAGATCCTTCGCCGCCTGTGCGTTCCGCTCGCCAACGCGCATGACACTCGTCGAGTTGGAGAACGCAAACATCTGCGCCCCGCCCGCGATTTTTGCAACAAGACGGGACTTTACCCCACCGAGTTTCAGAACATCCGCCAGCATGAGCGGAAATCCCGTATCAATGAACTTTGCCGGTGTGTCGGAGGGGCGTGCCTGCTTGCTGTCCGGCAGCATATAGTGGAGCAGCCCCCCCACTTTTTCCTTGGGATCGTATAGCGAAAGGCCGATGCAGGAACCCAGTCCATAGCTGATGAGTGTGGCGGGAGCCGCACCGACCTTGTAGTCGGCCATGCCGACTTTGATCAAATTCGGCATATCATCCAACTCCTACCGCATTCATAATGCTGCTCAACGAGCCTGGATCGGGGACAAGGAAAAAATGTCCCTTGATGCTGCGGTCATCCGCGACAAAATTTGTCTCTATGAGAAGTGCGTGATCCCCCATTTCTCCGAGCTGAACCAAAACAACATTGAGAATCGCCCCCGCCATGTCCACGGCAAGTGCCGGCACGGACGGGAGCATGCTGATCCCTGTGAAGCTATAGAACGCATTGAGGTATGAGCCGGCAAGAATGTTGCCGACCTCCATCAATGCGGATTCATCCATCGGACTGAGCTCCGTCGTCGTTCCGACCTCACGCCCGCACATCGTATCCGCGAGTGCAAATGCGCTGTCACGCGGAATGAGAAAAAGGATATTGCTCGGTGCCTTTCCGTAAACGCGCAGGAAAATACCGACGACCACGAGTTCCGGTCCGCCGACAAATTCCGGTACATCTTCAATTGGAACCAAGGCCACCCGCGGCACATTCATCTCGATGCGATGCTTGATCAGACGGGAAAGTGCCGTCGCGGAATTACCCGCGCCGACATTTCCGATCTCCTGCAGCACATCGAGCTGCATATCCGACAGAGCTGTCAGGTCTTCTCCTTCTACAGTCATGGACTCAATCCTTTTCTCATGCGGTGCGTTTCTTTAAGGAAGCACTGAACACGCCGATGTTACTTTGCCTCCTTGAGCCCGACGATCTCCTCCAGATTGAGCAGGATGATCAGTCGTCCTCTGATATTTCCAATGCTGCTGATAAACTTGCTGCTCTCGCGTGCATTGGTCGCCTTCTTCGTATCGACGGGCGCGTTCTCGAGACTCAGCACCTCCGTCACTGCATCGACGAGCATGCCGACATGGACATCCTCGACGGATACCGTAACGATACGCGTACGGTCGGTATACGGCGTCTCTGCGAGACCAAGGCGCTGCTTCAGATCAATGACCGGAAGAACAGCACCGCGCAGGTTGATGACCCCCTTGATGAAGTCCGCCGAATAGGGGACACGGGTGATATCGGTAAGATTGCGGATCTCCTGCACGTTCAGAATGCTGACACCATATTCCTCATCACGCAGGTTGAATGCCACGTACTGGTTGTTCTGCGGCGCACCGCTCTGATTCATATCCTCTGCCATCTTCTTTTCCCTCCCCTGCTCACTGCTGAATCATCGTTGCGACATCGAGAATGAGTGCAACTCTGCCGTCGCCAAGCACTGTTGCTCCGCCGAAGAGCTTGAGTCCGGCGAAGAGGTTCCCCAGCGTCTTGATAACGATTTCCTGCTGACCAATGAGGTTGTCCACCACGATGCCCGCCTTTGCCTCGCCGGCATGGACAACGACGACAAAGAGCTCCTCGGAGTCCTTCACATGTGGGACCTGCAGTGCCTCCTCCATGCGGACAATCGGGATGATCTCACCGCGCAGGACGATGACCTCCTTGTTCTGGATGGTCTGGATATCCGTCGGTTCAATGTTGACCGTGCTGTCGATGGAGGTGAGCGGAATTGCGTACATCTCTTCCTGTACGCGGACAAGCATCGCCTGGATGATTGCGAGCGTCAGCGGGAGCTTGATCTTAAAAATGGATCCCTCATCGATATGCGTCTCGACATCGACGTGCCCGGAGAGTGCTTCGATCTTGCTGCGCACAACGTCCATGCCGACGCCGCGTCCCGAGATATCGGTGATCTGCTCTGCCGTGGAGAATCCCGGCAGGAAGATGAGGCGAACGGCATCTGCATCGTCGAGGCGGTCTGCCTCATCCTGCGTGATCATGCCCTTTTCGACCGCTTTGCGGCGAATCTTGCTGGCATCGATACCCGCGCCGTCATCCGTAATCATGATGACGACGTTATTGCCTTCGTGACGCGCAATCAACCCGACCTCACCGACGCGCGGCTTGCCCTTTGCCTCACGGGCATCGGGGCTCTCAACACCGTGGTCGAGGGAGTTGCGCAGAAGATGCATGATCGGATCGCCGATCTCATCGATAACGGTACGGTCAAGCTCCGTCTCCTCACCCTCGATGGTGAGGTTGATCTCCTTCCCCAGTTCCTTCGATACGTCGCGCACCATGCGCGGGAAGCGGTTGAACACGGCACTGACCGGAACCATGCGAACCTTCATGACGATGTTCTGCAGATCGCCCGTCACACGATCCATCTGTTCGAGTGTCTCCATGAGATCACTCATGCGATGGGTCTGTCCGATCTGTTCAAGGCGTACCTTGTTGATAACCAGCTCGCCCATGAGGTTCATGAGCGTATCGAGCTTTTCGATGTCGACACGAACGCTCTGGCTCTGGTGCTGCTTCTTCGGAGCCGCCGCCTTTGCGCCTTCCTTCTTTGCCGGAGCTGCCGCCTTCTTTGGCGCAGGTGCTGCCGCAGCGGCCGGAGCGGCAGGAGCTGGCTCAGCCGGCTTGGCGAGCGCATCAGGATCGAGCTCCTCCACACCGATGTCCTCGATCTCAGAGACGGTATCAACGGCATTCGTCACAGCCTCAGCGTCGCTTGCCGTTGCGAGTACGATATCAAAGCTGCGTTCGAATTTCTCCTGCTCGAGATCCTCCGCCGGGGGAACGCTCTTGATGACATCACCGATCTCATCCAATGCATGCATGACCATGACGGAACGCGCTGCCTTGAGCACACAGCTCTCCATCAGAGTAACCTTGACATGGAAGACGTTCATCCCGGCGTCCTTCGCCTTTTTCATGACATCGAGGTCGATGTCATCAATGCCGAGATCGCCGCCCGCTCCGCCAGATGCATCCCCCGCCGCGGGGGCAGCAGCAGCGCCCCCTGCAGCAGGAGCTGCTGCCGGAGGAGGCGTCCCCTTGGAGATGGAGCTGAGCTTAGCGACAAGGTCGGAGACATCGACGACATCCTCCGCCTCACCGTTGCCGACGCTGTCCACCATCTGCTCCAGTGAGTCAAGACACTTGAAAAGCGTGTCCATGATGTCCTCATTGAGCTTCAGCTGCTCCTTGCGGACGAGGTCAAGAACATCTTCCATCTCATGCGTCAGCTCCGCAATCTTTGCGAAGCCCATCGTCGCAGACATGCCCTTCAGCGTGTGAGCGTTGCGGAAGATGTCGTTGACGACACTGATCTCCTCCATGTTCTCTTCGAGACGCAAAAGACCTTCGTTCAGGGACTGCAGATGCTCATGCGACTCATCCAGGAACATATCCATATACTGGTTATCCATTGATATTCCCCCTACTTCCTATCTTCTCACAGCTGCCTGGATCGCTTCTGCGATCTTGGGCAATGGGCATATCTCATCGGCCAGCCCCGCGTCAACTATGGATTTTGGCATCCCATAGACGACACAGGTCGCTTCATCCTGCGCAATGCAGTAGCCGCCATTTTGCTTGATCCGACGCATCCCTTCCCTGCCGTCGCAGCCCATCCCTGTAAGGATGACGGCAACGACATCGTTCCCTAGATGCGCCACGGAGTCGTACATGACATTCACCGCAGGACGGTGGTTCCCAACAGGCGGCTCATCGCTGAGTGCGATACGCCGTCCTCCCCCCTCCTGCCGAACGCGCAGCTGCCGGTTCCCCGGCGCGATATAGACGCAGCCGGGCCGCAGCACATCGCCGTCACACGCCTCCCGAACCTCGACACGGGCAACCCCATTCAGACGCTCCGCCAATGCTCCCGTGAATCCTGCCGGCATGTGCTGAACGACAACGACGGGACATGGAAAATGCTCCGGCAGCCCCGTAATGACCGTCTGCAGTGCCTGCGGTCCACCCGTTGAAGAGCCGATGGCGACGATCCGACGGTTCTGTGGGGCTCCGCGGACATGGGTTTCATAATGCTGTAAATCAGTCATTCCTCACGCGCTCCACTTGAGCACGCTGCACTTGGAAGAGATAGCGGATAATCTTATCCCTCATGCTGCGTGACACTGCCAGAAACTGGATGCCGATGTGATAGATCGGCGTATCGCCCTCACGCTCCACGCGCGTTACACGCATCACCTTCGACATCATCTCGATCGTCCCAATGCCAGGAATATCATTGATATCGAGTGCCACACCGGTATCGATGGGCAAACGCCGCGGCCATGCAAATGAAAGTCCGCTGCCGCTGAGATCGACAACTGGCACGTTTGTCGGCGCATCAATCGTCCCCTCAGCATCGATGTGGCGGATTGTCGCCGTAAGATTTACCTTGGTACGGAACAGCCCGCGCTTCTGGAAGCGTTCGACAAACTCCGGGATGGAAATGCGCAGCGTCGGAATCCGCCCGTCATGACGCCCATGCCCGCGATGTACGCTAAAGAAGCGATAGTGACAGCCATCGCCCCCTGCAAGTACATACAGATTCTCGCCAACACGGGGGGATGATCGGAACAAGCCGGTCATCCACGGGCATCGCGACGATGAGATCATCGCCAACAATGTCCTCCACGCGGCTGGTATATCCGGAAGTCCCCTCCTCGGTATTTTCAAAGAATATTTCCAATCGCTGTCCGATGGATAAAATACTCCTTGCATCTACCAATTCGCCCGCCATCTAAAATTTCCTCCTTGGCTAAGCTGAAAAGTTAAAAATTTGTTGCAAAAAACCTTTCCAGCCTCTTTTTACTTTCATTTCTTCCCCGGTGATAATCGCCTCTGCCAGCGCATCAATGCAGCGCGCTGCTGCAGAGGCGGGTGCCGCCTTGATGAGCGGCTGCTGGCGCCGTACCGCCTTCGTCACGGATGCGTCCTCAAAGACATAGCCGAGGCAGTCCACGGGCATGTGCAGAAACTTCTCTGCTGCCCGTTGGAGTTTCAGTGCAACCTCGCGGCTCTCCTTCGGCTCGTAGACACGGTTGATGACGAGGCGGAGATTCTTCTGTGCGGCATAGATGCTGTATGCTTTCATGACGGCGTACGCATCCGTCAGAGAGGTCGGCTCCGGCGTCGTTACGAGGATCACCTCGTCCGCCGCGAGGATAAAGTCCATCACGTTGCGCCCCAGCCCCGCGCCTGTATCAACGAGGATCACATCGGCACGCGCGGCACAGTCGGCGAGCTTCTGCTGCAGGAGCAGCTTCTCCGCACGATCGTATTCAAGAGCCTTCTCGATGCCCGAGCCACCCGAGATATACTGAACGCCATGCGGCGTCTCAACGATTACATCATCCAGTTTGACCTCCGGCCGCAGGAGGTCGAGCAAATGGCGCCGCGACGAGGTACCGAGCATCACGTCGACATTCGCCATGCCGAGGTCGGCGTCGATGACGAGCACGCGATACCCCTTATCGCGCAGAGCAATCGCCAGATTGACAGCGATGTTGGTCTTTCCGACACCGCCCTTTCCGCTGGTGATCGCAACGACGCGCACATCCGCCCATGCCTTCGCCTGAGCAGACGAGAGGATCGGTCGTTCCGTCGCTGTCTGCGGCGCAGCGGGAGGCGGCTGCGCCTCCGTGGGGGCAGGCTCTCCCTCGGCACCGACCATCTGTCGCAGCCGCGTTGCCTGATCTGTCATATCATTCCCTCAAAAGCAGTTCCGCCAGCCGCTCCGCCGTCGCCGGAATGATGTCGTCCGGCACACTCTGTCCGTTGGAGAGAAACGAAAGAGGCAGTCCACGGTTGGCGAGGAGATTGGGCACCATCCCGAACGTCTGCGTCTCATCCATCTTTGTAAAGATGATGCAATCGGGTTTGCACGGAGCAAAGCGCTCGATGATCTGCACGGCATCCTGCTCCTTCGTCGTCGCGCTGACGACGAGGTGCTTCTCCATCCGTGCATACGCAGCAAGCAGAGAAGTCAACTCCTCCATCTGGAATTCATTGTACTGGCTGCGTCCCGCTGTATCCACAAGGACGAAATCCTTGCTGCGGTGACGTGCGATTGCCTTTTTAAGATCCGCCGCCGAGTAGACGACTCGACGGGAAGCCCCAGAATCTCCGCATATTTTTTGAGCTGCTCCACCGCCGAGATGCGGTAGGTATCCGCCGTGATAAGTGCCCCCTTGAGGTTCTGCTCAAGCACAAAATGCGCGGCAATTTTTGCGAGCGTCGTTGTCTTTCCGACCCCTGTCGTACCGATGAATGCATAGACACGCGCGCCGTGCGTCCCGGGCTTCAATCCGTCGGTGAACTGCATCACCTGTGACAGATAGCCACCTAAGACGCCTGCAGCACGTGGGTCAAGGCTGTCGAGATTCGCATCGGCGATGGGAATCTTCCCCGCCATATCCTCACACAGCTCCTCACGAACGTCCTGCTTGACGAGCGCATCACGGATGGAGACAACCTCCTTGGGCTTGTTCGCCGCCATCATGGAGGCGAGCATCGTCTTCATCTGCGCAAGCTCATCCTCGAGCATGCGGATGCGCTCTGCCGAGCGGTCCTCATCTGCCGCAGGGGCAGACGGCGGAGCTGCTGGAGGCTCTGCCACGGCCGTGGGCTGCGGTGCCGCCTCATAAGCGGGTGCCTGCGCAACGGCGGCGGCAGGGGGCGGTGCCGGCGGCACATAGCCATCCTGCGGATAGGCCGGTGCCGGCGGTACCGGCGGTGCCGGCGGTGCGGCGGGTGGCGCTGCATAGGGCAGCTGCACCACATCGGGGGCATAGACATCGTACACGGGACCTGCCTGCGGGACGGCTCCGCCCTCAGAACCTGCCGTCTCATTCATCCGATATCGGTTCACCACATTGGTCGGCAGGATCGGTGATGCCGGGGGGACATAGGCGGGAGACGGCTGCGGCGTCCGCTGCTGTGATTCATCCACCGCAGCGGTCACCTCGATCATCTCCGCGCCGCCAAGGACACCGCCCTCACGATATTTCTTCGTGTGGAGGAGCACAGCATTACTGCCGAGTTCGTCCTTGATCTGCTCCATGGCCTCCTTGACCGAGGATGCGCGTACCGTTTTAACCTGCACTTAGATCTTCACCACCCCAAGGATTTGAATTTCAACATTCTGTTCGATTTCCGCGTGGGAGAGTACAATGAGTCCCGTGATCGAGCGCTCTACCAGATTGCGGAAATATGGACGTACCGTCGGGCTTGTGAGCACGATCGGCTGATAGCCCTGATCGGTCAGCTTATGGAGCTGCTCCTGCAGCGCCGTAAGAAGTTTCTGCATCGTATCGGGGTCAAGGCTGACATAGGAGCCATGCTCGGTCCGCTGCACGCTGCCCGCGATCTTGTTTTCGATGGCAGGATCGAGCGTAATGCAGGGGAGCACTCCGTTTTGGACGTTCTGCTGCGTAATCTGCCGCGCCATGGCGTGACGGACATACTCCGTCAGGACGTCCGTATCCTTCGTTGCTGGCGCATAGTCAGCAAGCACCTCCAGAATCGTGCTCATATCGCGGATCGATATGCGCTCGCTCAGGAGATTGGCGAGCACCTTCTCCACTTCGCCCACGGTGAGCAGATTCGGAACGACCTCTTCGACGAGAGCCGCGTTGGTCTTCTGGAGGTTGTCGAGCAGGTTCTGCGTCTCCTGACGCCCGAGGATCTCCGCCGCATGCTCCTTGATGATCTCCGTCAGGTGGGTTGCGAGCACGGAGACCGCATCCACGACCGTGTAGCCGTTCAGCTCCGCCTGCTCACGTTCGTTCTCCGAGATCCAGAGTGCGGGGAGGCCGAACGCCGGCTCCGTCGTCTCGATGCCCGGCACCTCCTCAAAGACGGTTCCCGAGTTCATCGCGAGATAGTGGTCGAGCATCAGCTCGCCGCGCGCAATCTCCACGCCCTTCAGCTTGATGATGTAGGCATTGGGTTTGATCTGGATATTGTCACGGATGCGGATGGTCGGCACGACGAGTCCGAGCTCCAGCGCACATTGACGGCGAATCATGACAATGCGGTCGAGGAGATCGCCGCCTGCCCCGTATCGACGAGCGGGATAAGACTGTAGCCGATCTCGAGTTCCATCGGATCGACCTGCAGGAGCGAGACGATATTCTCGGGCGTCGTTGCTTCCTTCTTCGCCTTGGCTTTCTGCTCGACCTGCTGGACTTCCTGCTCCACCGCCTGTCCGCGATGGAGATTCCATGCGATAAAGCCGCAGAGTGCCGCGAGGGTAAAGAACGGAATGCCCGGCAGCCCCGGCATAATCGCGAGGAAGAGGAGCACGCCCGTGAGAATCATAAAGATACGTGCGTTGCGGAAGAGCTGCTTGACGAGATCACCGCCGAGGTTCCCCTCTGCCGCCGAGCGCGTGACGATGATACCGGTCGCCGTCGAGATGAGGAGTGCGGGGATCTGTGCGACGAGTCCCTCACCGACAGTCAGCAGCGTATAGGTCTGGAGTGCCTGTGCCGCATCCATATCGCGCTGGAGCATACCAATGACAAAACCGCCGCCGATGTTAATCATCATGATAACAATCGCGGCGATAGCATCGCCCTTGACAAACTTCGATGCACCGTCCATTGCGCCGAAGAAGTCCGACTCGCGCTGCACCTTCTCGCGGCGGCGCTTCGCCTCCGCATCCGTAATCGCCCCTTGGTTGAGATCCGCGTCGATCGCCATCTGTTTGCCTGGCATCGCATCGAGGGTGAAACGCGCCGACACCTCGGCAACACGTTCCGAGCCCTTCGTGATAACGATGAAGTTCACAATGACGAGGATGACGAACACGATAAAGCCGACGACCGCATTACCGCCGACAACGAAATTTCCGAATGCTGTGATGACCTCACCGGCGTTCGCATTGAGCAGAATCAGACGCGTTGACGAGATATTCAGTGCCAGCCGAAAGCGTCGTAATGAGGAGAAGCGATGGAAAGACGGATAGATCCAGTGCCTCCACATTGTAGATCGCCGACATGACGACGAGCAATGCAATGGTGATATTGAGACAGATCAGGACATCCAATAAGACCGTCGGCAGCGGAATAATCATCATGATGACGATCGTCACGATGGCGACGGCGATCAGAACATCGCTGTATCGCTGTATGAAACTGCCGGACGAAAGAGGATTTACACTGCCGGTCTGCGGTGCTGCCATGCTCTTACTCACTCCCCTTGTTCCCGTTTCCCTTACGTGGATATATGATCCACCATATAACATTATATCAAATATTGAAATCTCGTCAAATGATAAATGTGTTCTTAGAGCACCGATTGTGCAGGCATGTCATAGTCTGTCCGATTGGCGCAGAAGTTTATTCTGCTTTCACCGATTTTCTTACGCTCCGCGTCGTGCATGCTTCAGGCGGTAGACGTATGCCAGTACCTCAGCAACCGCCTGATAGAGCTCCTGTGGAATCGCATCGCCAATCTGCACTGCCGCATAGATGGCACGCGCGAGTGGCTTGTTCTCGATAATCGGGACACGCGCCTCACGTGCGATCTCCTTGATGCGCTGCGCGACAAAAGATCCTGCCCCTTCGCAACGACCAGCGGAGCCGACATCCCCTGTTGATAGGAGAGTGCAATCGCATAGTGGGTCGGGTTTGTGACGATAACATCCGCCTTCGGCACTTCCTTCATCATGCGCGCCATCGCCATCTGCCGCTGCTTCTGGCGGATCTTTCCCTTGATCTGTGGGTCGCCTTCGGACTGCTTCATCTCATCCTTGACTTCCTGCTTGGTCATCTTGAGATCCTGCGTTGTCTGCCACTTCTGGTAGCCGTAGTCCATAAGTGCCATAATCATGATGACACCGATGACGATGAACGCCATCTGGAAGATGATCTCCGCAACGAGCGCAAGGCTCGTCGTCAGGTCAAAGAACATGAACTGCGGCATCGCCAGAATCTGTTCATGGATGAAGCGGTAGAGGAAAAATCCAATGACGAGAATCTTGAAAAATGACTTCGCCAGCTCAACAAGCGAACGCTTGGAGAAGATGCGCCCGAAGCCGTTGATTGGATTCAACTTGTCCAGTTTGAACTCAATGGACTCCGTGTTGAAATTGAGCCCGACCTGAAAGAAATTGATCGCTAAGCCGATCAGCATGATCGCAAACATGATGGGAAAAGCGGTCTTGGCGAGCACAACAATGATGCCGATAAAGATGTGAATGATGTTCTCGGTATCGACGCTCTGGTTCAGATTCGTGAACACATACGTGGTATAGGATGCAATCGAAAGATAGATGGAGTCCCACAGGAGCTTCAGTGTAAAGAACCCCACGAGCAGTACAAATGCCGTGTTCAGCTCCTGGCTGCGTCCGACCTGCCCCTTCTTTCGCGCGTCGGCGCGTTTTTTCGCCGTCGGCTCTTCCGTCTTTTCCCCGCCTGCGAAACGCTGGAGGTCAAAGACGAACGTCGCCCTATTGGAGGGCGCGTATCGCAAGTGATATATTTCCATACATTTCATTGAACAGCACATCCAGGAATAAGACATAGAACGGAATGATCATCGAGAGAACGGTGATGCCGATCATCAGCTGCATCGGAATGCCGACAACAAAGATGTTCATCTGCGGCATCGTACGCGAGAGGATGCCGAGCCCCACATTCGTGAGAAGAATGGCGAAAGTGATCGGCATGGCGATCTTCATGCCCGTGAGGAAAATTGTGCCCGTGAAGTTTGCCATTAGCATCGCCAGCGACAGATTTCCCTCCATCCCTGCGATGGGAACAACGCGAAAGCTCTCAACGAGCGCTGCCAGAATCATGTGATGTCCGTTCGTCGCAAGGAGAACGATCACCGCCAAATTATAAAGAAAACTTCCGATAAGCGGTATCTGCTGACCGGAAGTCGGGTCGACAACATTGACGATGGCAAACCCCACCTGCATATCCATGACCTTACCCGCCATCGTGATTGCGGCAAAGGAGATATACGCCACGAAGCCGATCAGCCAACCGATAAAGAGTTCACCGAGGGCAGTCACGCCGAACATGATGACATTCTCCGGGACGTAGGGCGTTCCCAGCCCATCCACCACCGGAAAGAGCAGGATCGTGATGGCGAGTGCCGTACCTACGCGAAAATAGATGGAGATGTTCATACTGCCAAAGAATGGGGATATGAGGAAAATCCCGCTGACCCGTACAAGCATCAGCAGGAATACGGCGATATGCCCCTGAAGCAGCTCATACAGATCCATGTGCCGCCCTCCTCATCGCAGGTACATGGGGAGGTTGATAAAGACGTTCGATACATACTCCACCATGATGCGCAGCATCCAAGGGCCAAAGATCAGAATGGCGACAAACACCGCAATAATCTTCGGAATGAACGCCAGCGTCTGCTCCTGAATCGACGTCGTCGCCTGAAACACCGCCACCAATAGGCCGACGATCAGACCGAGCCCGAGCATCGGGGCAGAGACCAGAAGGACGATCATGAGAGCTTCCTGTGCGAGCTGAATGACCAAATCTCCGGACATATCAGCGCCTCCCCATCAGCGGAAACTCATGATGAGCGACTGTATCAAGAGATGCCACCCATCGACCATAACGAACAGCAGAATCTTAAACGGCAGGGAGATCATGACCGGCGGCAGCATCATCATACCCATGGACATGAGGGTACTCGCGACGATCATATCAATGACGATAAACGGAATGTAGATCATAAAGCCGATCTGGAATGCCGTCTTGAGCTCACTGATGATGAACGCAGGGATGAGTGTAAACGTCGACACATCCTCCGGGCCATCGGGACGCGGCGCATCCGACAGGTTGACAAAGAGTGCGAGATCAGACTCCCGCGTCTGACGCAGCATGAACTCGCGCATCGGGTCCACGATGTTCTCCAGTGCCTGCTCCTGTGTAATCTGCCCCTCGAGATAGGGCTGTATGCCGTTCTCGTTTGCCTGTCCCCAGTAGGGTGCCATGATGTAGAACGTCAGAAACAGTGACAGAGCAATGACCACCTGATTCGGCGGCACATTCTGTGTCGAGAGCGCATTGCGCAGGAAGCCGATGACCACAACGATGCGGACAAAGGACGTCGTCATGACAAAGATCGCGGGCGCAAGCGACATGACCGTGAGCACAGCGAGCACCTGCATACTGGTCGCAACATCCTGCGGATTGTTGGACGTACCGACCCCGACGTTGACCGTCGGGATCAGCGGGGCGGCAGATGCCTGCCCCACACCGAAGAGCAGGAACGCCGCAGCACCCAAGATCGGAAATGCGCCCCAATTCCCTTCCCCCATTCCTCTCTGTCCGCCTACTTTCGGAAAAGCGGCGGGATTTTCTGTACGAAATCCGAAAGAGATCCGAACTGCTCGCTGAATACGCCGCCCTCCATCGGAGCGGCATGGCGGATCTCCTCAAGTGTCTCGGGGTCGTCGATCTCCGTGATCAGACGGATGTTGGCATCCGTCACACCGAGCACGAAGACACGCCCGAAGAGTTCCACCACGCAGACCGAGCGATTCGGACCAAGCGGCAGCTGTAAGTAGACCTGTCCGCCGCGCGCCGCAAGCGTGCGCATGGAGCTCTTGCCAAAAGCGCGTGCGACGAGATAGGCGAGGATGACCACGAATGCAAAGACAGCAAAAAGGCTGACCACATAGGCGACCGTCGACCACCATGATACGGCCGACGGGCGCGGGTCAGCCTCTTGATATCCGGCTAAATATCCGCCGCCCGTCTCACCTGCGGCAGACACATCCCCTGTACATAGAGCAAAGAGCACGCATCCGAGCAGCAAGGACAGAGTCAATATCCACGCACGCATCAGCCGACGGCTTTGCGAATTGCCTCCAGAACGCGGTCTGCCTGGAACGGCTTCACGATGAAGTCGCGCGCACCCGCCTGGATGGCCTCGATAACCATGGCCTGCTGTCCCATTGCGCTGCACATAACGACCTTGGCGCCCGGATCGACCTTCTTGATCTCCTTGACTGCCGTGATGCCATCCATCTCCGGCATCGTAATATCCATTGTCACGAGGTCCGGCTTGAGTTCCTGGTACTTCTCCAGTGCCTTCATGCCGTTCTCTGCCTCACCAACGATCTCATAACCGTTCTTCGACAGGATGTCCTTCACCATCATTCGCATAAAAGCTGCATCATCAACGACCAGAACGCGAGTTGCCATTTTCTCATCTCTCCTTAATCCGACAGAACATCCCCTATTCCCAAGGGCATTACCTGCACACAGCGGTGCTTCCTAAATCGCTCTCATTATAGCGAAATATGCCTTCGGTGACAAGGACTTTCTACACTTCTCTTTCCGGCAAATTGCATAACTATGCCGCAATTCCCCGGGAAATACGGATCAGCGCGGCTGTCCGTACTTCTTCAAGACATTCTTTCCGTCACTGGAGACGTGCCGCACGCTCAAGCGGGCTGACAATCTCCGTGATTCGGACGCCGAAGTTCTCGTCGATGACAACAACTTCCCCCTTTGCCAGATACTTTCCGTTGACCATGATGTCAACGGGTTCTCCGGCAAGTTTATCAAGCTCCACGATCGACCCTTTCGTCAGATCGAGGATCTCCTTGATGGACTTCTTTGTGCGGCCGAGTTCGACATTGACCTGCAAAGGTACGTCGAGGATCAGGCCGATATTGGCATCATTGACCTGTACCGGTACCGTGCTGAGCGGCGTAAACTGCGCAGACTGTACGGGGACATTCGATGCGACATGTGGCTGCATAGGCTGTGCTCCATATCCATTACTTGCCGGCGCCGCAGCGGCTGCTGCCGGTGCCGAAGCGGGTGCTGCGGCAGGTGCCGCCGGCGGCGATGCCGCAGCGGCTGCGATGGCTTCTTCCTCATCGTCAACATCGGGCTGCTGGTTCATCAGCGCATCGACCATCTCACGTGCAACATCGAGCGGCAGCAGCTGCATGATCTCACTGTCGATGAGACCATCTACCTCCATGCGGAACGATGCCTGCACGATGGGATCCGCCTTGTCGAGCAGCTTTGAAACGACTTCCTCCGTCCCGAGATCGACAAGCGTCACAACGGGCGGAGTAATATCCACCTTCTTGTTGAACATCGAGGAGAGCGAGGTCGCAACGCTGCCCATCATCTGATTCATGGACTCGCTGACCGCACTCATGTGGATCTCGCTGAGTTCTTCGTCGGGGTTTGTCCCGTCATTGCCCATCATCAGATCGGCAATGATCGCCGCGTCCTTTGCTTGGATACAGAGGACATTGTTTCCCTCGATGCCGATGCTGTAGCCGACCTCAACCACAAGGAAGGGGATGGGGTACTTCTCCTTCAGCTGGCTCATGTTGGAGATGGAGACTGTCGGCGTTGTGATCGACACCTTGCGTCCAAGAAGGACGGAGAGTGTCGTCGCCGCGCCGCCCATGGAGATGTTGCCGATCTCACCGAGGGCATCCCGCTCCATATCCGTTATCGTATCTCCGGTGGGAGCCGCACCTGCAGCAGATGCGTCGTCCGAGGCTGCCGCGTCATCCGCAGGCGCATCATCGCCGCCTCCACCGCTCAGGAGGGCGTCTATCTCCTCCTGTGAGATCATATCGTCACTCATTCGCGTCGTCCTCCCCTTCTATAATCCCGGAAATCTGTACGGCCATGCGCTTTCCGGCCGTACCCGGACGCGCGAGGAACTTTGGATTCGACCCGACATAGCAGACCAGCTCATCCTTTGTCAGGGTATCGAGCTGGAGAACATCACCAAACCCAAGGGTCAGGAACTCGTTGATTGTCACGTGGATCTCACCGAGCTGCACTGTGAACGGCACGGAGGTGCGCTCAATCTTGCGCTGCAGTTCCGCGACCTGCTCCGGCGAGCTCTCACGATCCATGGAGGACGCCACCCAGAACGATGTCGTCAGCTTCGGCATCACCGGTTCGAGCACCAGATATGGGATACAGATGTTCATCATGCCCTCGACCTCGCCCATCTTGATATGGATCGTGATGAGCACGACCATATCGCTCGGCGGAACGATCTGGGCAAACTGTGGATTCGTCTCCATCGTCTCGAAGTTCGGACGGAACTCCACGACGTTGCTCCACGCCTCTCGGAAATAGTTCGTCACCGTATCGATGAACCGGCGCATCACCGCCGCCTCAATATCCGTCAGCACACGGGGCTTCACGCCCGGCCTGCCCTCACCGCCAAAGATACGGTCGATGTAGGCAAGCGAAATGTCCGTACTGAGCTCGATGATGATGTTTCCCTTCAGCGGCGGCAGTGCAAGGATGCCGATCACGGACGGGTTCGCCATGGATTGAACGAATTCCTGATACGTCATCTGCTCGACGGACAGCACCTCGATGTCGATCATCGTGCGCAGGCTCGCCGACAGATAGGTATTCAGGAGACGCGAAAAACTCTCATGCAGCATGAACAGTGTCCGCATCTGATCCTTGGAGAACTTGTCCGGCCGTTTGAAGTCGTAGACCTTGACCTTGCGTTCCTCTTCCTCCGCCTTGACTTCCTCGGCGGAAACCGAGCCATCCGAAAGTGCCGAAAGAAGCTTGTCTATTTCGGATTGAGACAGTACGTCCTCAGCCAAGACTCTTCCCCCTTCCCTTTGTGCAGCACTTCATCGAACTTACTGCAGCAGGAAGCTCGTGATGTAAACATCGTAGACCGATCCCTGTCCAAGGCGGTCATTCAGGGCATCTTTCAGCTGCTTCTTCAACGCATCCTGTTTGGTTGCATCAAACTCCTCAAGCGGTGCAGCACGCAGGAACTGCATCGTCGTGTCGAGGATCTTCGTCTCCGCGACAGGGTTGACCTTGCCGTCCTTCACCACATCGGACTTGCCGGGATTGAGTTCCATGACAATGCCCGCCTTGAGATACTTGCCGGCACGACCGCCGCCGACATTGACCAAGATGCCTTCCTTCGGATCGCCGAGCTTGTAGAACACGCCCGGATCATGGCTCGCCTTGCTGCTGCCTCCATCCTCCGCATGAGACGGGGACTCCGCCTGTGAGAAGATGTAGTATGAGATCCCTCCGGCTGCTGCCACTGCAACGAGAACCGCCACAACCACCACGACGATCATCATCAACATCGGTGATTTCTGCTTCGGCTGTTCTGCTACCTGCTCTTCCTTTTCCTCCGCCATGAGTAAATTCCCTCCCTAAAAATGACTACGAAGCCGCAGCGGCTCCACACCGGGGCACTCCCTTGCCGCATAGAAGAACACTGTTCTTTCATTATAGCAAAGGAATAGAAATTCGCCAACTAATTTTGATAGAGCGCACGCCGATACTTTACCGTGCGGCGCACGATTTCCTCCATCGGCTCCTCGACGATCAGCTTCTTTCCGTTGGTGAGTGTGATGACCGTATCCGGTGTCTCCTCGATGCTTTCGATGATCTCTGCATTGAGAACAAACTCGCCCTTCTTGTTCGTCTTGGAGTTGAACTTCGTCAGCATGATCATGACAGGCTTCCCCTCCATTCCCTTTGTTCAGTCTTCCCTACGCACAGAAAAAGCATTGAAAACTCTACCTGATATACTTTCGCCGTCGTCTTCACTTTTCCTTTTTTTTTACGACGTTTTTTTCATCATAGCTTAAAATTTTAACAAAAAAATATATCATCACAAAAATCATCCGAGCTGCGCGAGGAATGCCAATGAGCGCAGCGGCCGACCGACGAGTTCCTGCACATGGGCGAGCACCATGCTCTCCGCCGCCATCAGTGTCCCGCCGCGGACGCGCAGCGGCGCGGGATGCTGCCAGTCAATCTGCCGCAGTTCTGTGAGCAGCGTGCGCAGCTCTGCGGAAAACGGCATGGCGCCCTCCCCCGCACAGTCCGCGCAGAGAGCGCCGCCCTCCGCTGCGTGAAAGAACGCGTCGCCCTCGATGAGCGTGCCACAGTGAAGGCAGTGATCATAGGTCTGCTGCAGTCCCGCCGCATCCAGCGTGCGCAGCACGGCGGCGAGCGCAGTGACGCGCGGCTGCCGCGTCTCAAACGCCGTCATGATCTGTGCGAGCGCATCGAAAAACGGCTCATCTTCTACGCCCTCGGGCATGAATGCACAGACGACCTCCGCCGTGAATGTCGCATAGGCGAGCGCCGCGAGATCGTCCGCGATACGATGGTGGGAGGCGCGTACGGATGCCGTCTTGACCGTCTCAAGGCGCGCCCCCTCCGCGAGCTGCAGATCTGCATGGACGAACAGCTGCATTGCTCCGGCCAGTGGGCTGCGCGGGCGGCGACAGCCAAATGCCGCCGCGCGCACGAGCCCATGCTCCTTCGTATAGAGCGTCACGACCTTGTCCGCCTCGCCCCAGCTGCGCGTGCCGAGGACGATTCCCTCCGCTCCGTAGACCGCCATCTACGCGTGCCTCTCCGATCCGTCGTCCGCCGCAGCAGGCGTCTTGCGGACATTTCTGCGTGATATCCTTTTTTCGCTCCGCCATCGGCATCACGGCACCCGCCGTCAGCATATACTGGAGTGCCTCCTCCTTCGATATGTTGATCGTCACGGCATCCTCCTCACGCACGAGGAGCGTCGTCCCCGAGGTCATGTTGAGGCTCCACGGGATAAAGACGCAGAGATAGCCGCCGCCCATCGCCTCCTGAAAACGCGGCGGCAGATCCGCCATGACGAAGCCGAGGGCGCGTCCGCCCATGTACGGCACATGAACAACGTGCGTGAAATTGCTGCTCGAGTCGAGCACCGCCTCGGAGAGTCGCTTGACGCTCGTATAGATAAATTTGACGAATGGGATCGTCCCGATCATCGTCTCGCCGAGAGAGATCAGCTTCGCGAGCGCCCAGTTCGTCGAGCCCCAGCCGACGAGATAGATCACTGCCATGAGCGTGATGATCCCCATGCCCGGAAAGTAGAACGGCAGGTACTGCCCGAGTACCCCCTCGGTGAAGCGCAGCGTCCATTCGATGACGAACGCCGTGATGACGACGGGGACGAGCACAAGCAGCCCGTTGACAAAGCGGCGCGAGATGCGCCGCATCGCACGCCGATAGATATGCCCCAGCTGGCCTCTCATCGCTTCTGCCCCCCCTTTCCTTCTCATCCGGCGCGGCGATCAGTCCTCCTCGGCAAAGCCGAAGTCGCGCAGCGCCCCCGTCTTGCTGCGCCAGTCCTTGCGCACCTTGACCCAGAGATCGAGATAGACCTTCGCGCCGAGCAGCGTCTCGACATCCGCGCGTGCCCGCTGCCCGATCGTCCGCAGCAGCGCGCCGCGTGCCCCGATGATAATCCCCTTTTGTGAGCTGCGCTCGACGTAGATCACGGCGCGGATGAAAACATCCCCCTTGGGGCGTGTCGTCATCTCCTCGATGTCCACGGCAACAGCATGAGGCACCTCATCCCGCGTCAGTTCGAGTACCTTTTCACGCACGAGTTCTGCGATGATCAGCCGCTCGGGCTGATCGGTCACCATGTCCTCGGGGTAGTACTGCGGCCCCTCGGGAAGTTTTTCCTTGATCTCATCGACCAGCCCCGTGAGATTCTCCTCCTCGCGCGCCGAGATCGGGACAATCGCCGCAAAATTATACGCCTTCGCATAGGAGGCGATCACGGGCAGGCTCTCCTCACGTGGGATGCGGTCGATCTTGTTCACGGCGAGGAGGACGGGCGCGTGTACCTGTGCAAGCTGTGCGAGGATATAGCGTTCACCTGCCCCCATCTTCTCCGTCACATCCACGACGAAGACGACGACATCCACGCCGCGCAGAGCTCCCTCCGTCGCCTTCGCCATATAGCTGCCAAGCGCATCCTGCGGCTTGTGGACGCCGGGCGTATCGAGGAAGATGATCTGTGCGTCCTTCTCCGTCAGGATGCAGAGGATGCGGCTGCGCGTCGTCTGCGGCTTGTCGCTCATGATCGCGATCTTCTGCCCGATCAGCGCATTGATCAGCGTGGACTTCCCGACGTTTGGCCGTCCGACGACGGCGACAAATCCCGATTTATATGTGCTCATCGTGCAATCCCCAGTACATCCATCACATGCCTCTGTTCCTCTTCCATTTCCAGCCGATCTTCCTCCTCGATATGGTCATAGCCGAGGAGGTGCAGCATCCCGTGCACTGTGAGAAAGGACAGCTCCCGCAGAAAGCTGTGCCCATACTCCTCCGCCTGTGTCGCCGCACGCTCAAGCGAGATCACGAGATCACCGAGCACCACGCCGCACGGCGCGTCGATGATCGCGGGTTCCTCGCTCTCCGTGAGGGCAAAGGAGAGGACATCCGTCGGACGATCCACGCCGCGATAGTCGCGGTTGAGCACGTGGATGTGCGCATCATCCGTCAGCGTCACACTGACCTCCGCGTCCATTACGCCGTATAATTCTCCGACCGTCAGCACGGCACGGCGCACAACGTCCACATCTTCCTGCGGCACGTCAAGATTTTCCGGCTCTCGTCCGATCGTGATCTCCATCGTGCTTCTCCCGTCTCTTTTCCCATGCACCATACGCCTCAACGATCCGCATGACGACCTCGTGGCGGATGATGTCGACCGGCTCAAGGCGAATGACACTGACGCCCTTCACGCCCCGCAGGATCTGACACGCCTGCCGCAGCCCGGAGACCGTACCGCGCGGCAGATCAACCTGCTCGAGGTCACCCGTCACGACCATGCGCGAGCCGAAGCCGAGGCGCGTGAGGAACATCTTCATCTGTGCACCCGTCGTATTCTGCGCCTCGTCGAGGATGACGAATGCGTCCTCAAGGGTGCGCCCGCGCATGTACGCAAGCGGTGCAACCTCGATCAGCTGACGGCTCATCATCTTCTGATAGCCCTCCGCCCCGAGAATGTCCTGCAGGGCATCGTAGAGCGGACGCAGGTAGGGGTTGATCTTCTCCGTCAGATCCCCCGGCAGGAAGCCGAGGTGCTCCCCCCGCCTCCACCGCAGGGCGCGTGAGGATGATGCGGCTGACCTCGCGGTTGCGGAGTGCCGCCACCGCCATGACGACGGCGAGATAGGTTTTTCCCGTTCCCGCCGGCCCCACGCCGAGCGTCACAGCATTCCGGCGGATCGCCGCGAGATAGTCGCGCTGGCCAATGGTCTTCGCGCGTACCTCCCGCCCCTTTGCCGTCACAAGCAGCACCTCGGAGTGGAAACCGTGCATCTCCTCCGTGCGTCCCGCCCGCACCATGCGTGCTCCGTAGCGCACCTCATGCGTCGTCAGGCGCATCCCCTGCCGATGGCAGAAAAGCAGCTCGTCGATGAGCGTCCGCACCGCGGTGACATCCGCTTCTGCACCCGTCACCGCAATACTGTTGCCGCGGCTCACCATACAGCAGGAAAAATCCTCCTGCATGATTTGAAGGAAGGCGTCACGATCGCCGAGAATCGCATACGCCTCCTGCTGATCCTTAAATTCGATGATATCTGTCGTCTCCGCCAAAGGCAGTCTCTCCTATATAAAATACTCGATGGTCGCGTCCGCCGTGCGTCTTGTCCTCAGGTCAAAGAGCAGTACCGCCTCACGTGATGCCACGGGGCCGAGTGCGTACAGCTCCTTCGTCTCGCGGTTGAAGCAGGAAAAGGGCACGACACGGTTGTACTCATGCGGATACGCGCACGTCACCTCGATACCCTCGCGCGCGAAGGCGGGCTCTGTCTCCTTCACATAGTACGGGTCAAAAAGACGGATACGATCTCCCGTCACGCCCGTGAGAAGCGCATAGTGCTCGACCTCGTAAAAGAGTCGCACGACCGCGACGCCGCCGCGTACGAGCGCATCATTGACGTGGCTATGCGCGTCGATGCGCACGCTGTGCCCCGCAACATACTGACAGGTCAAGGGGAACTGCGTGGCACGCGAGAACCCTTCGAGCCAGTTCGTGAGGTACATCATCGCCATGCGTGACGTCCCTTCCTTGCATGCCGTGCCGTCCATCCCGTAGCAGTCGAGGGAGTAGAGCATGACGCTGCGAATGACCTCGGGCGGGATCTCAGCACGCGGAAAGAGATAGCTCACCGCGTCGAGCAGCGCTGTCGGACCGCAGTCGTACTCCGACATTTGATAGCGCAGAGGAATCTTCACGTATACCCCCCCTTTCCGCAGGAGATTCGGCGTCAGGATCGCGAGGATGACGAGCACAATCCCGCCCGCTTGCACGGGGGCAAAATGCGTGCCAAAGATCAGCCATGCAAAGAAAACGCTCGCAACCGGCTCAATCGTCGCCGTGATCGCCGTCTCCGCCGGGCTGAGCCAGCGCAGCCCCAAGGCGAACGCAAAGAAGGCGACCACCGTTCCAAGACCGATGATCACAAAGAGATCAAACCATGTCTGCGCCGTAAAGAACGCACCGACATCTGCGATCGCCTGCGTCACCGGCAGCAGGGCAATCCCCCCGAAAAGCATGCAGACAGCAAGCAGAAAAAAACGGTCAAAGCGCCGCAGAAGATGTACAGGATAGATCATCGCAAAGACAAACGTCGCCCCTGAGACAAGACTCCAGACGACGCAGTCCGAAGGGACAGAGAGCCGTGTGAGATCGCCGCCCGTCACGAGGAGGAATACCCCCGCCACGGCGGCGGCCACGGTCAGCATCTCCGCCATGCGCGGCAGCCGCCGATGGCGCGCGGCGAGATAGAGGATCATCAGTGCGGGACTCGTCGAGCAAATCACCGTCGTCGCCGCCGCATCCCCCGCCGCAATCCCCTTGAAATACGAGAACTGTACGATCATGATGCCAAGGATGCCGTGCACCACCATGCGCAGGAGCAGGCGCGGGCTGTGGCGCAGGGTACGCACGCCGCGCTGCAGTCCACCGCTCCACCACGCGAGCAGAAAGAACAGCCCGCTCGAAAGAAAGAGCCGCACCTGTGTCAGCTCCACGGGAAGATGATGTGACTGGGCATAAAAATCCTGTGCCGCCGTCCCGCTCGCCGCCCACATCGTCCCGGCAAGCAGGACGAGAAGCACCGCCGAGACGTGCGACATCTTGCTCAGGCCTCCCCCCTGCTCCCGCTTCACCACATCGGCAATCGCCGTGCAGACCTCCTCCAGTTGTTTCTGGTCACTGCCCTCCGCCATCACGCGGATGAGCGGCTCCGTGCCCGAGGGACGCACGAGGACGCGCCCCTCACTGCCGAGCGTGCGCTCGCCCTCAGCGATGGCATCGCGGATGGCAGAATTCTCCTCCCAGCCCGCCTTGCTCTTGACGCGCACATTGACGAGGAGCTGCGGATAGGTCGTCATCATCGCGTTCAGCTCCGACGCCTTCTTGCCGCTGCGACGGAGTGCCGAGAGCACCTGCAGAGCCGTGATGAGCCCGTCGCCCGTCGTCGCGTGCTCTGCAAAGATGATATGTCCCGACTGCTCGCCGCCGATCATATAGCCGCCGCGGCGCATCTCCTCGAGCACATAGCGGTCGCCGACCGCCGTCACCTCAACGCGGCCGCCAAGCGCCGCGATTGCCTTGTGGAATCCGATGTTCGCCATCACCGTCGTCACGACCGTGTTGTGCGGCAGATGCCCCGTGCGCATCATCTCCGCCGCACAGGCGACGAGAATATGATCACCGTCGATCAGCGCCCCCGTCTCATCGAGGCAGAGGCAGCGATCCGCATCGCCATCGTGGGCGATGCCGATGTCCGCTCCTCGTTCGAGCACCGTACGGCGCAGGGAGTCGAGATGCGTCGAGCCGCAGCCGTCGTTGATGTTCACCCCGTTCGGGAGTGCGTGGATCACCTTGACGTCGGCACCGAGGCGGCGCAGAACCTTCGGCATCGCCTCATACGCCGCACCGTTCGCACAGTCGAGGACGATCTTCATCCCATCAAACTGCTCAGTACACGTGCTTACCACGTAGTCGATGTACTGATTGAGGAGATCGTCGCGGTACTCCACCACGCCGACATCCTTCCCCGTCGGACGCGCTTCATGGTCGCCGCTCTGCAGCTTGCGGACAAGAGCCTCCAGCTCATCCTCCACGGCATCGGGCAGCTTGTAGCCGTCGCCGCCAAAGAACTTGATGCCGTTATCGGAGAACGGATTGTGGGATGCCGAGATCACAATGCCCGCGTTCATCTTATGTTCACGCGCGAGATAGGCGATCGCAGGCGTCGGCACGATCCCAGCGAGGAGAGCGGCTCCACCCGCCGAGCAGATCCCCGCCGTCAGTGCCGCTTCGAACATCTCACCCGAGACACGCGTATCGCGTCCGATCAGAATGCGCGGACGCGCCTTTGGAATGTGCACCGAAATAAAGTGTCGCCGCACGTCCAAGCTGATATGCCAGCTCCGGTGTAAGTTCCGTATTTGCCACGCCGCGTACGCCATCCGTCCCAAAAAGTCTCACAATAACAGCCTCCTGTGTATTTTCAGCATCATCTGCTGTGCATCGGACTGTGTGGATCTCCACACAGTCACATTTCCTTTATCCTCACCATAATCTACTGTATTCGCTCCAAAAAAGCAAGTGCGGCTTTCATGCCGTCGAGTGCGGCACTCATGATCCCGCCCGCATAGCCTGCGCCCTCGCCGATCGGGTAGAGCCCCGCCGTGCTGACCGACTGCATCGTCACTGTGTCGCGCAGAATGCGGCAGGGCGCAGAGGAGCGCGCCTCCACGCCCGTCAGCGGCACATCCGCCGCACCAAAGCCCGGCACGCGCTGCTCCCAGTGGCGCAGAGCACGGGCCAGAGACGCACTGCACGCATCGGGCAGAATCGTGCCCAAGGCGGCAGGACGCACCCCCGGCATGTACGTCGGAACAACGACAAAATCCTTCGTCCCCGTCCGACCGCTGAGAAAATCGCCCACCGCCTGCACGGGTGCTCGGTAATCACCGCCGCCCGCAGAAAAAGCACGCCGCTCCAGCGCTCGCTGAAAATCGATCCCGCCGAGCACCGCCCCGCCGAAATCGGCGGGGGGTGACCTGCACCAAGAGGGCACTGTTCGCCGTTTCCGCGTCACGGCGATAGTTGCTCATCCCGTTCGTCACGAGATGCCCCTCCTCCGACGCCGCTGCGACCACCAGGCCGCCGGGACACATGCAGAAGGAGTAGACCCCGCGGCCGCCCTCCTCATCCCGAAAGGTCAAGGCATAGTCCGCCGTCGGCAGGAGCGGACTCCCCGCCGCTGCTCCGTACTGCATCCGATCCACGAAATCCTGCGGATGCTCGATGCGCACCCCGACGGCAAACGGCTTCGCCTCCATGTGCACGCCCGCTCCATGGAGCATCGCATACGTGTCACGCGCCGAGTGCCCGATACCGAGAAACACCGCGCTTACGGGAATCTGCTCTGACCCATTCACCGTGAGTGCAGCGATACGCCCTGCCGTCATCATGATGTCTGTCACCTGTGCGCCAAAGCGTACCTCGCCGCCCATCTCGATAATCTTCTCACGCAGGCGCTTCACCACCGTGCGCAGCACATCCGTCCCGATATGCGGCTTTTGCAGATACCGTATCTCCTCGGGCGCACCTGCCGCGACGAACGCCTCGATGATCTCGTTCATACGTGGATCGCGACTGCGCGCCGTCAGCTTCCCGTCGGAGAACGTTCCCGCGCCGCCCTCGCCGAACTGGACATTTGACGCAGTGTCGAGCCGCCCTGTCCGCCAGAACTGCGCCACATCACGCGTGCGCCGATCCACATCCTGCCCACGTTCGAGGACGAGCGGTGCCGCCCCCGCACGCGCGAGAAGCCACGCAGCAAAGATCCCCGCAGGGCCGAACCCCACGACGACGGGGCGTTCACGTCCCTCTTGCGGTGTATAGGATGGGACACAGAGCAGACCATGCTCCTCTGTCCGCCCGACCTGTGCGTCGCGGCGCAGGCGCGTGAGGATGCCGCGTGCTCCGTCCACCGTCACATCGAGCGTATAGTTCCACCGAATCGGTGCCCCATTTCTGCGCCGTGCATCCAGCGCCTTATGAACGACAATCACCCCGTGCACTGCACAGGGTGATACACCGAGCCGCTCTGCGGCAAGCTCTGTGAGGGTGTGCGTCTCATCATACGGCACAGAGAGATTCTTTATGCGTATCATTGCATCGGCCCAACCTTGATCTCCACCGTCACCGTCGGATTCGTCACTGTCACGCCGGCGGGCAGATGCAGCTTTACCTGCTGCGTACCGCTCTCCTTCACATCCGCGAGGGAGAACTCCTCCGTTTCGATGGCCGTCACCTTATCGAGCGTCTCCTTCGTCCCCGTGATCTCGATGCGCGCCGGCTGCACCGTCACGCTCTCAAGCTTCAGCTGCGGCGGCAGATCGCTGCGCGGCTTTGCCTGCACCTCCACCACCTTATGCTGGAGACCGCGCGTCAGCTTGACCGAGATCTCCATCGTGTCCGGATACATCGTCAGCCCCTGTACCTCTCTGCCGTCCGTATTCAGTGCGACCAATGGAATCCCCATCGTCACATCCTCCTTGCGCCCATTCATATTGAAATAGGCGGCGACGGAGGCGACCTGATCGACGAGGGAGCGCGGCCCTTCGATCGTCACCTTTTCGACGGACTGGCGGACGCGATCCACCGTGAAGCCCTCCGCCGGCGTACCGTTGACCGTCAGCAGCACCGAGAACACACGCTGAATGATGCGGTCGAGCGTCACATCGATCCGATCGGGAGACACGCTGACAAGCTCAAATCCGTAGGGGATCGACGTCTCCACCGCGTAGAGACGATCTCCCTCTGCAAAGTCGGACAAATTCACACGCGCATGGAAATCACTGTTATCCGCTGTCACAAAAGACGAACGCGCCCCACGTACGCGCAGGGTCACCGTGTCGGCCGCTGCGTGCATCTGATAGCCGTCCGGCACATGCTCCATCACCACGGGGACGGTATAGGACGCCTCCATGGACGGATTCTGATCGTTCATCACATAGAGCCAGAGGACAATCGCCACAATGAGCGCCGCGATCTTGGCGAGTAAATTATGCTGCACGAGGCTGCGAAGTGCGCTCATGATTTCTCCCTCCAGCTCCGAATCGTATCCAGAATCGACGAGCGCGAACTGTAGGCAAACGCAGGCGTCAGGATATGGGTCAGCTTCTCACCGTCCAGATGACGGTGGAGATGCCCGTTCTCTGCGATCGAGATCGTCCCCGTCTCCTCACTTACCACGACAATGAGTGCATCGCACTGCTCCGAGAGGCCGATGGCCGCACGATGGCGCGTGCCGAGCTCCGTCGAGAGCGAGCGGTTCTCCGTCAGAGGCAGAAGGCAACCCGCCGCGATCAGCCGCTTGCCTCGAATGACCGCCGCGCCGTCATGCAGCGGCGTATTCGGAATGAACACATTCATCAGAAAATCCGACGTGATAAGACCGTCGATCTGGATGCCCGTCGCACTGATGTCGTTGAGCCCCATATCGCGCTCGATGACGAGCAGCGCGCCGATCTTATTCGCCGAGAGAATCTTTACCGCGCTGCGAATCTCACGGATCGTGCTCTGCGCCTCCTCATCGTCGAGAAGCGTGCCGGGACGGAAAAACTTGCCCTGTCCGAGATGCTCCAATGCGCGGCGCAGCTCCGGCTGAAAAACAATCGGGAGCGCGACAAAGAGCAGCGTCACCGCCTTTTGCAGGAGCCACGAAATCACGTGCAGATTCAGGTAATTCGCCACAACCGTTACACCGAGCAGGACGAGAATTCCCTTGCCGAGCGTAATGGCGCGCGTATCCTTCAGCATCACGTAGACACGATAAAGAATGACCGCCACGATCAGGATGTCCAGTACATCCAGCGGCGTGATGGTCGAAAGGATGCCGCGAAACTGCGTCGGCATCGTAAAATCAAGCGGCATGGCAATCCCCCACGTTCCAAGCATCCCATTCCATTTGCATCCCGTTTCTATGGAATCACTGATAAAATGAAGTCCGTCAGATTGGCGTAGATTTTTCGTCCGAACAAGGTGGAAAACCGGACGCAGAGTGGTGCTCTGTGGAGGATTTTCCGCCGAAGTACGGGCAAAAAAGATGCGTCAAGATGATGGTGCTGAATTTATCAGTGCTTCCCTATATATATTAACACTTCTAGCCAAATGGGAAAAATCCTTGTGACCTGAGGGGTCCTCAAAAAAAAATTTCGGGACGGTGCGTGTAGAATTGTCTCCACATGCATCCGTCCCGAAATATATTCAAGGAATCGCTGATAAAATGAAGTCCGTCAGAAAATTAGCAGATCTTGCGGATCCACCCCTCCGGTGCCTCCACCGTACCGAGCTGGATGCCGCGCAGCGTATCGTAGAGCTTCTGCAGCACAGGTCCCATGTGCTCCATGCCGCTCGGGAACGCGATCACCTTGTCGCCGTGTGTCACCGAGCCAACGGGAGAGATCACTGCCGCCGTACCGCAGAGGCCGCACTCTGCAAAGTCATTCAGTTCCTCGAACGCCACGGGGCGATGCTCCACCTTCAGCCCAAGCACGTGCTCTGCGATGTAGACGAGCGAGCGGCGCGTCACTGACGGCAGGATCGACGGCGACTTCGGCGTCACCACCGTGCCGTCCTTCTTGACGAAGAGGAAGTTTGCTCCGCCCGTCTCCTCGACGTGCGTGCGCGTCGCTGCATCGAGGAACATATTCTCGTCGAACCCTGCCGCATGCGCCGCCATATAGGCGTGCAGGCTCATCGCATAGTTCAGTCCCGCCTTGATATGGCCCGTACCGTGGGGAGCCGCACGGTCAAACGCGCTCACGCAGAGGCGGATCGGTTTGATGCCGCCCTTGAAGTACGAGCCCACGGGCGTCGCGAAAAGGCGGAACTGATATTCATCGGCGGGCTTCACACCGATGACCTCACCCGAGGCGAAGATAAAGGGGCGCAGGTAGAGCGACGCGTCCGTACCGTAGGGCGGAACGTAGTCACGGTTCGCCTTGACCACTGCATCGACCGCCTCCAGGAAGCGCTCCTTTGGGAAGGACGGCATCTCCAGATACGCCGCCGAGTCATACATGCGCGCCGCATTGAGATCGGGACGGAACGTCACGATATGCCCGTCCACCGTCTCATAGGCCTTCAGCCCCTCAAAGACCTCCTGGCAGTACTGCAGAATCCCCGCACACTCGCTGATCGCGACCGTCGCGTCGGAGGTCAGACCTCCCTCGTCCCACTTCCCATCCGCATAGTTCGACACATAACGCTGCGGCAGAGAACGATAGGTAAACCCCAAATTCTCCCAGTCCAAATCCGCCTTTGCCATAAAAGCGCCTCCTTCTTTCAAAATGTACGTCCTATCATAGTACCATCGTTCGTCCTTGTCAAATGGATTTAGGAATCGCTGATAAAATGAGGTATGCCAGATTGGCGTAGATTTTTTGTCCGATTGAGGCAGCAAACCGGACGCATAGCGAGGGCTATGTGGAGGATTTGCTAACGAAAAGCGGGCGAAAAAGATACGTCAAGATGGCTGTGCCGAATTTATCAGTGCTTCCTTTACCGCGCCGCTGCATCCAGCTCTCTGCGTGCACGCGGCAGACGCTTTAGAATATCGCCCGCGATCAGGCCGTTTCCACGCTTCTCGTAGGCGCGATCTCCCGCATATCCGTGCAGCCACACGCCCACGATCGGCGTCATCCCGCTCTCCATCTGGCGCATCAGCCCGACAATCGCGCCCGCGAGCACATCACCTGCGCCCGCCGTCGCCATGCCCGCATTGCCGCAGGTCGTAAAGAACGCATCGCCATCGGGATAGACCACAATGGTGCACGCACCCTTGACCACAAACACTGCCTGATGATCGCGCGCCGCGTCCCGTGCCATGCGGAGCAGATCCTCTGACGCCTCCTCCGTCTCCACGCCGAGGAGCGCGGAAAACTCACCGAGATGCGGCGTCAGAATCGGCACCTGCGGCAGATCGCGCAGCGCATCGAGATGACCCGTGAACGCCGTGATCGCATCCGCATCCATCACGAGCGGAGCCTTGACCTCTGCGGCAAAGAGCCGTACAAACTCCCCCGTCTCCGCTGCACGCCCGATGCCGGGGCCAATGAGCACGGCGTCCGCACGTGCCGCGAGCGAGAGCGCCTTCTGCCGTGCATCCTCTCCGCCAAAATAGCCCATGCCCTCATCGGGCAGCGGAACGACCATCACCTCGGTCAGCTTCGCAGCCAGAACGGGATAGATGCGCTCGGGCACGGCGAGCGTCACGAGCCCCGCGCCGACGCGCAGTGCCGCCTCTGCTGCGAGTGCCGCCGCCCCCGTCATGCCGAGCGAACCAGCGAGCACGAGAATACGTCCGCACGTCCCCTTGTGTGCGTCACGCGCACGCGGCGGCAGCAGCTTTGCCGCCGCATCCTGTGTGATGAGTGACTGCCGCATCCCCTCACCGGCAAGAAGGGCATGAGGGATGCCGATATCATCGACGAGCAGCTCGCCCGCCGCATTCGCTCCCTGCCCGAGGAAATGCCCCACCTTCGGCAGGCCGAGGGCGAGCGTCCGATCAGCGCGGACGGCGATAGAGGCAATCCGCCCCGTATCCGCCTCCACCCCGCTCGGGATATCGATAGCGAGCGTCGGCTTGCCCGCCGCATTGATCTCCTCGATCAGGCGCAGTGCCGTCTTGCGCAGCTCCCCCCTTGACGCCCGTGCCGAGAATGCCGTCCACCACCGCATCGGCAAAGCGCAGCGAAACGCGCAGGCGATCCCAGTCGCGGTCGCCCGCAAGAGGACGGATCTCTATGCCCATCGCCCGCAGCGCGCTGTGCATCGCACGAGCCGCAGGACTGAGACGCTCCTCTGCCCCAATGAAGAACATTTTCACACGCGCGCCCATATTGATGAGATGTCGCGCCGCTGCAAAGCGTCACCGCCGTTATTGCCCCCGCCCGCAAAGACGGCGAACACCTTGCCTGCCGCACCGCCGATCAACTGCGCTGCCTCCTCGGCTGAGCGTCGTCCCGCATTCTCCATCAGGGCAGCGGCAGGCAGCCCGTAGCTCTCCTCCACTGCGCCGTCAATTCGACGCATATCCTCTGCAAACGATACGTTCATCACTGACCCTCCAACATACAGTAAGCCGTTGCATATTCCTTCTCGTGACTGAGCGTAACCCAGACGCGCGTCACGCCCATCTCCGCCGCACGCGCCGCGAAGAATCCGTGAAGATGCACCTCGGGCGCACCGAGCGCATCAGGCAGAATCTCCACATCGTGGAGCGTACCGCCGCGCAGCCCCGTGCCAAACGCCTTCAGCACCGCCTCCTTGCCCGCAAAGCGTGCGGCGAGACTAGCAGCGCACCCTGCGCCGCGCTGCATGGCGTAGGCGCGCTCAGCGGGCGTATAGACGCGCGTGAGGAAGTGCTCCTTCGCTGCCGCACGCGCCACGCGTGCCACGCGGATAATATCGCAGCCGACACCCAGAATCATGACATCTCCTCTATCATAACAGAAAAGGGATTATTGCGCCACGCAATAATCCCTTCAAAATTCATGGATACATCCCTGCCGTGCCTATCAGTGGCGCAGCGGCTCAGGCACAACGCCGTGTTGCTGCGGTGCTGGGCGCATATCCGTCGACAGCTTGTACGCATCGCCGGACGCTCCCGCATTGCCTGCTACAGGCGCAGCCGTTGTCGTTGCCGTCGCCGCAGGAGCCGTCGTCCCCGTCTTTGGCTCATTGTCGCTGCCATCGGTCGATGCACCGGAGAAGCGCATACTGCGCGCGATGAACACCTCAACGCGGCGGTTCTGCGCACGCCCCTCCTCCGTATCGTTCGATGCAATCGGACGATACTCACTGTAGCCGAGGGCACTGAACCGCGCTGGGTTCAACGAGGGCTGCACCGCCATCACACCGCGCATCAGGCTGACGGCACGCGCCGAGCTCAGCTCCCAGTTCGACGGATACTGCGCCGTTGCAATCGGCACATTGTCCGTATGTCCCGAGATCGTCACGCGCTCCGGAAGCGAGGAGAGTACCCCTGCAATCACAGGTACGATGCGCTCCGCATCCCCCTGCAGAGCGGCAGAGCCGGAGGCGAAGAGGGCGCGCTCCTTCAGGCGGATCATCAGCCCCTCCTCGTTCAGCTCCGTGCTCACCTGATCTTGGAGATTGTTCTCCTGAATGTACTGATCGAGCTTCGCCTTTGCCTCCGAGAGGTCATTGTTCTCCTTCATATAGGCGGCATCTGCCGTATCTGCTCCCGTGGTCACGGTTGCCGAGCTCATCGAGGTCGACGGCCCCATCCCGCTGAAGAACGACGGACCGCCCATATTGAACGCCGCCGTGAACGCCTGTGCGAGTGCCTGCATCTTCGATGCATCCGTCTGCGACATCGCAAAGAGAGCGATGAAGAGCGCCAGAAGGAGTGTCATGAGGTCGGAATACGGCAGGAGCCAAGCCTCGCCCGCTTCCTCTTCATGGGGCTTTGCATGCTTTTTACGTGCCATATCAGCCCTCTCCCTTCAGTGCCTCACGCTCCGTCTGCGGGATGAACACCATGAGCTTCGCCTCGATGGCCGTCGGCGAGTCGCCTGCCTGGAGTGAGAGAATCCCTTCGATGATCATGCGCTTCTGGCTGACTTCCTGCTCCGACATGATCTTCAGCTTATTCGCGAACGGCATCCAGAGGACGTATCCCGTAAAGATACCCAGAATCGTTGCAACGAACGCCGCTGCGATCGAATGTCCGAGCTTATCGATATCATTCAGGTTGCCGAGTGCCGCGATCAGACCGACAACCGCGCCCAGAACGCCCAGCGTTGGTGCGTATGTACCGGCCTGCGTGAACATCGAGCGCCCCTCTGCGTGACGCTCCTGCATGATCGCCAGCTCCGCATCGAGAACATCGCCAACGAAGTCCGGATCCATGCCGTCGATGACCATGCCGAGACCCGTGCGGAAGAACGGATCCTGGATCTCCTGCGCCTTGCTCTCGAGGGCGAGGATACCCTCACGGCGCGCAATCTGCGACAGCTCGATGAACTGCTGCACGAGCTGCCCCTTTTCCTGAAGCTTAGGGACTTGACAGGTTTTCTTGATCAGTTTGGTAAAGTTTCCCAGCTGTTCCATCCGGAATCCGATGAACAGACACGAAAACGTGCCGCCGATGATGATCAGGAACGCCGCAGGGTTGTTGAGTGCCGTCAGCGGTGCTCCCTTCAAAATCATACCAACAAAGATCGAGATCACGCCCATGATAAGCCCGATGACTGTTGATTTTTTTCCAAAACAAAGGCCCCCATTCCATTTCTCACCGTCGCCGAACGCATAATCGTCTGATCCGTCAGACACACGTCAACATCTTCTTATATTATTCCATAACGCAGGGAAAAATCCTACCTCCTTTTTAAAAAATCTTAAAAAAAACAAAGAAAAATTTTTCGATAAATTTTTCTTATCCTATCATATATTTGTTGAAAGTATGATATAATTGAGCACGTATAAAGAAAGTTTATTGGAGGATGATCTCATGGAACTGCGACAGCTCGAGTACTTCCAAATGGCGAGCCGTCTGAAAAACATCACGCGTGCCGCTGAACGCCTGCGCGTCTCCCAGCCGAACATCACCGTCGCGATCAAAAAACTCGAGAGCGAGCTCGGCATCCAGCTCTTTGACCGCAGCCAGAAACAGCTCTCGCTGACCCCCGAAGGTGCGGTCTTTTTGGAGCGCGTCGAAGTGGCGCTGCGCAACATACAGGATGCCGTTCTCGAGATCAACGACTACAAGCAGCTGTTGAAGGGGACGATCAAAATCGGCATCCCGCCGATGATGGGCGCATATCTGTTTCCCGAAATCTTCTCCAGCTTTCAGCGGCGTTACCCGCATCTCGACGTCTACCTCCACGAGGAGGGTTCGGTCGCCATCCGCGAACAGCTCGAGCGCGACGAGCTCGACTTCGGCATCATCATCATCCCCGAGGCCGCCCCCAATCTGCAGCTCCTGCCGATGGCACGCCGTCAGATCGTCTGCTGTGTGCCCGAGAACGGCGACCTTGCTGCGCGCAAGGCGATCACCCTGCAGGACATCGCGGATCACAATCTTATCATGCTGAAGGAGGGCTCCTTCCTGCGGCAGACCATGCTGCAAAAGATGAATGCGGCAGGCATCACGCCGAACATCGTGCTCGAGTCGAATCAGGTGGTCACTATCATGGGGCTCGTCGCAAGTGGTGTCGGCAACGCCTTCCTGCTCGACATGATTACCAGCGGGGCGCACGGCATCCGCCCCCTCCCGCTCGCCAATCCCGTCTACGTTGACGTGGGGCTTGCGTGGAAGCGCGACCGCTACATCTCGAACGCCGCGCAGTCCTTCATCGACTTCAGCAAGGACATCCTCCGCCACAGAGACGACGCATCACATACGGAGTGACATCATATTCAAAAAAAGGGGGCTGTTGCATATCCCCCTATCGGCTCGCTGCGCTCGCCACTTCCCCCGTAAACGGGGGAAGCTAATATACCGTTATCCTAAGCCTTCCCCGTTATCACGGGGAAGGGGGACCGCGCAAGCGGTGGAAGGGGCACAAAGAAAGGGCTGTTGCACGAAATTTGCGACTTCGTGCAACAGCCCTTTCTTATAGTATATACTCAGAAAAGCAGATGTGCGATCACATAGCCGACGCAGCATCCCGAGGAGACCCCGATCAGTCCCGGAATCATGAACGAATGATTCAGGATATACTTGCCGATGCGCGTCGTGCCCGAGCGGTCAAACCCAATGCACGCGAGATCGGATGGATAGGTCGGCAGGAAGAAGTAGCCGTAACATGCCGAGATGAACGAAAGGATGAGAATCGGATCGACACCCACGTTGATCGCCATCGGTACGACAATCGCAATCGCCGCGCCCTGCGAGTTCACGAGCTTCGACGTGAGGAACGCCAGCACAGCATACGCCCACGGATAGGACTGCACAGCTGCACCGAGGAACTGTTTGAGAAATGCGATGTGGTTCATGAAGTAGGTATCCGCCATCCACGCCACGCCGTAGACCGAGACGAGGGCGACAACACCGGAGCGGAACACCTGCGAGTTGCCGACATCCTTTGCCTTGACCTTGCAGGAAAGGAGAATCGTCGCACCGACGAGCAGCATGACCATCTGAATGACGACGACCATCGAGATCGCCTTCGGCGCCGCATCCGGCTTCGGCGGGAACTTCGGCAGGAGATCAGGGAAGTTGCCGAGCACGGCAATCGCTATGATGCCGATGAAGAAGATCACCATCGCACGGTAGTATTCCTTCGGCAGCTCCTTATCGAGAAGGCTCTCCGAATCACCGTAGACATACTGCTTGTTCTCCGGATCGCGGATGAACTCCTGGAAACGCTCATCCTGATCGAGATCCTTGCCGCGGCGATAGCTCCAAAGTGCCGCAAAGAACACGCCCAGCCCCGTCGCAGGGATGGAAACCGAGAGCACCTGGAACACGGTGAACTCATGCCCCGATGCCGAGAGGAACGCCACCATCGAGACGACAGCGACCGAGACCGGCGACGCACAGATGCCCATCTGCGACGCCACGGACGAGACGGCCATCGGACGCTCGGGACGAATGCCCTGCTTGATGGCAATATCATAGATGATCGGGAACATCGTATAGACGACGTGCCCGTACCGCAGAGCACCGTCAGAAACCACGTCGTCAGCGGCGCGAGAATCGTGACGTGCTTCGGGTTGTTGCGCAGGAACTTCTCTGCATACTTCAGCATGACGGTGAGACCGCCCGAAGTCTGCAGGAAGCCCGCGCAGGTAACCACCGCGAGGATAATGAGCATGACATCGATCGGCGGTTTTCCCGGCTGATAGCCGAAGATAAACGTGTAGATCACGAGGCCGAAGCCACTGATCACCGCCAGCCCAAGTCCGCCGTGCCGTACACCGACAATCAGACAGACGAGGAGGACTATAAAGCCCAGCAGCATTTCCATGAGAATAACTCCCCCATTCTACACAGAGTCCCCTCTCTGCACAGGTAAAATAACAGCGTGCTTTATTATACATCTGTATACTTCATTAGTAAAGCCTAAGAGATATAAATAAAGACTATATCGCAAAATAAAAAAAGTCTCCACGAAGACATTCCCGTCCTCGTGGAAACTTGGTCGTTATTCTTCCATCGTGAGAGCAGAGAAGAGAAGATGCCCTCAGAAACTCATACAAAATAGATCTGCTGCTTCACGTTCCCGTCGGCATCAGGGGAAAGTTCACCTTGGGATATTTTTCCTTGACCGCTGCCCGTTTTTTTGAATAATCCAGTATTGTCAGTCCGACAATCTCATCGCTGTCCTCATCACGATTCACATAGACCCCGGGAGCCTCCTCATCGGCAAAGGCATTTTGTTGGCTTCCCAAGAATATGTGGAGCACATCATGGCGTTCATCGTATTTATTGACCTGCTTTTCTCCCATCGTAGACGACCTCCTCTGCAAGACAGTTCATTTTCAATTTGTTGATCGGATTCCACGTAACGACTTCACGGGGCATCCTATCTTTCTCCACAATGACAGTCAGTCCTCGAAGCTTTATCCGCCCATTTTTCGGCACTAAAACAAAGTCGAGATACATGAGACGTTCGTGTCCACCTTTTGTCCCCAAGAGAATGATGAACCGCGGTCGTTCAATTACAGACTTTGCCTGTCCCCCGTAGAGTTTTCGTTCAGCCCCATCCTCTTCGCTGTGATCTCCGATAATATGGGCATCATAAGTCGATTTTTTGAGTACGACTTCGTATTTCAATGGGTCAACTGCCCGCCAAAGCACATCGTCAGCATCTGTGTCCATAATGTCACCGTCTCATCCTCCATGCTATTTTATTATACCAGCAAACACCGAACACAGCAACAAAAAGAGCCGCCCCGCAGGGCGACCCTTTCAAATGATGATTCGATTTAACGCTTCATATTGATCAGTGTCTCGAGCATCTCATCGGAGACGGTAATCATCTTCGAGTTCGACTGGAAGCCGCGCTGCGTGATGATCATGTCGGAGAACTGATCGGCGAGATCGACGTTCGCCATCTCGAGTGCTGATGTCGTCAGCTCCGTGCCGATGTCCGCCGCGCCGCTGATCGTACGCGTACCGGTGTTGTTCGACTCCTGATAGAGATTGCCGCCGAGCTTCGTGAGACCCGAGGGGTTGTTGAACTGCGCCATCGCGATCTGGGCTTCCTTCTGACGGACACCGTTCGTATACGTGCCCGTGATAACACCCTGGCTGTCGATATCGACGTTCGAGAGCGTGCCCGCCGCGTTGCCGTCGGAGTCCGCCGCAATCGTCGAGGTACCCGAGTACTGCGTGATCGCGGCGAGGTTGAGGGCAACCTGCTGCGGTGCCGCACCGTTCTCGTAGGAAAGGCTCAGTCCTGCCGACCCGCTGATGTACGAACCCGACGTATCGAATTTCAGATCGGTCTTCGTGAGGGCGATCGTCGTCGTCGTACCGTCCGCCTCATGAATGCTGAACGAGTCGCCGCCGCTGCCAAGCGAAAGCGTCCACTTGTTGTTCGACGCCTTCGTAAAGACGACGGGAACGGAGTGCTTTGCTCCGAGCGAATCGTAGACGGCAATCGTCGTCGTCACCGAGGGGTAGAACGTATCGTTCTGCGCATAGTTCGTACCGATCAGTCCGTCGATGGACGTGCCGCTCTTCGTGTTCAGCACCACGCTGGAGACGCGGCGTCCCGCATACTCATACGTTGACTCACGCGTAACGGAAACGATGTTGCCGTCCGCCGCACTGCCCGTATGGGAATAGTTCTGTACGGCGCTCGTCACCGTCACTGCCGCCGTCACTGCCGCACGGTTGCCGTCCACCGTCGCAACGACCGCTCCGGGATTGGCGACGATCTTCGAGATCTTCATCTGCCCCGAATACTTGTCATTGATGGAGTAGGTAAGCTCGTCGGACGCGGCACGGTGACTGTCGCAGCCGTACCGGGGGTAATATTGTTGTCCGTACCGAGGGTCAGCTCGACATCGGTCGGGCTCGTAGCGACGATTCCCGTGATCGTACCGCTGATGTTGTAGACATCACCGAACTGATACGTCCCCGACGTAAGTCCCGTGAGGTTAACCGGTGTTGTTGCACCGTTGATCTTCAGCGGGCTGGAGGGATTGGCCGGATCGAGGCTGAGCTCGAGATCCACCGGCCCTGTCGTCGATGCCGAGACATTGGAGATCTTCGATGTATAGAGTGCTCCGGTGGGAGCCCCGCCGACGGTCTGCGCAGCAGCCGTGCCGTCGAGGTAGATTTCTTGCCCGTATCCATCGTCAGGACGAGCTTGCCCTTTTCCTGCGGGTTATAGCTATTCGTTGTTCCTGACGTGCCGTCCGCATAACGCACGAGGATGTTTGCCACCTCGTAGCCCGGCGTCGTTGCATTGAGATTCTTTGTATAGGTTGCCGTCGCCGTCGTCGTCGCCTCCATGGACTTGCCGGCGGGGATGCGGATCTTCGTCGTATTGTCGCCTGCGATGGAGATCACGCCGTTGTTTGCCATATAGCCCTGCACGTAGAGACCCGTGCTCGGGAGGACGAGGTTGCCCTCGGCATCGAACGAGAACGCGCCGTTGCGCGTATAGTACTTCTGCTCACCGCGCGAGACGATGAAGAGACCGTCGCCGCGCGAGATTGCGACGTCTGTATTCTTGCCCGTCTGCTGGACGGAGCCGTTCGTATAGAGGAGGTCGGTTGCCGCTACGGACATACCGAGACCGATCTGCTTCGGGTTCACGCCGCCGATCGTGCCGGTCGGCGAGGATGCGCCCGAGAGGTTCTGCGAGATCATATCCGCGAACGTGACGCGGCTCGCCTTGAAGCCTGTCGTGTTGACGTTCGCGATGTTGTTGCCGACGACATCCATGCGGGTCTGGTGTCCCTTCAGGCCGGAAACAGCCGAGTACATGGAACGGATCATAATGAATCTCTCCTTTGCCAGTCTGACAGCGCAAAGGAAGAGCCATCTCTGTGATGTGCGTACACTCCCCCCTGAGGAAATGCACGGATGAGGATGCCCCCGCATCCCGCTGACCGCACCAGTCGCGCGCGGTCAAAAGCCTCCCGTAGGTCCGGCTTCGTCAGATGATGGCTGCACTGTCAATGTTCGTGAAAATACTGTCTGCCGCCGTCACGTCGTCAAGCGCCGTGATGACGGTGCGGTTTGTCACGGAGACGACCATCGCCGTACTGTCCTTCATGTAGATGAGCGCTTCGCGCGCCCCCCTTTTCCCTCATGCGGTCAATCGTACTGCCCAGTTTCTCGAGCTCCGTGTTCGTGAGCGTCACACCGCGCCGCTGCAGCCGCTCCTCTGCGTGCTGCGAAAAACGGACGCGTTCTTTCGCCCCTTCCAGTACCTGTGCAAACGATGCGCCGCTGCTGCCCATCGCTCTTCGTCCATGGTCGGTCCCCCTGCTTCCCTGCCCGACCAGCGCCATCGAATCGTCTGCAATTCTCATTGCCTCACCTCCTTTTTTGCACAAAAATAAAATGTTCCACCTTGTATATCGGCGGAACATAAAAGAAACTTAAGCAGAACTTATGAAGTTGTTTGAAGGACTTTAGAGAAAATCACACCTCCATCACGCCGTAGGCGACGCGGCTGTACTTGCCGCCCGCGAGGTCAGTGAATCCGAGGCGGGCGAACTCCCTGCTCCCTTGCCTCTCCTTCATGACGACGCGGCAGCGCGCGACGCGCCGCGCCTCGGCGATCACTTCCTCGGTGAGGGCACGTGCATCCGCGAGGACGCGCAGGGCGTTCATCCCCCTCGCTCTCATGAACGGGGCGGCGGAACATCGGGTCAAAGTAGACGGCGTCATAGCTCCCGTCCGCCTGTGCGCACAGGTAGTCCAGCGCATCTGCCGCATGGACGCTGATGCGCCGCATCGCCGCGTGCATCTCGTAGTTATCCCCTGTCGCATGTGCGAGTCCGTCGCCGATCACCGCCGCGATGATGGGATTCGCCTCGAGCGCCGTCACGCTGCCCGCCGCCCCGACGGCAAAGCTCTCGATGATGGCATCCGCCCCCGTGCCGAGCGTGCAGTCGAGGACGCACATCCCCTCCGTGAGGCCGAGCGCATGAACGAGATGGTCGCCCTGCCCGCTCCGCAGATTCTTGATGCGCAGATGTGCCATCCCGGGATGAAAGAAGAGCTCGCCCTCCGCCGTCACCGCCGTCAAAAGGCCGCGCCGTGCAACGAGCACGGCATCCACGCCGTACGCCGTACGCATCTCGTCGAGCGAGTCACTGCCGCGTGGGACGTTCGGGATGCCGAGCTCTGCTGCCGTCCGCGCCGCGAGTGCACGATTTGCTTCGGCAAATTTCTGCCCGCGCCGCACGGTCGTCACGACGGCACTGACCGTCCCGCGCGTCACAGCCCGAACCCCGTGCGCTTGAACATCTTCGCGAGGTCATGCGTGCCAAACTTCAGGATCGTCGGGCGCCCATGCGGACAGGTAAAGGGAAACGGCGTCGCACGCAGCTCCGCCAAGAGGATCTCCATCTGGCGAATGCTCAGCTCCTCGCCCGCCTTGATCGCCGCACGGCACGCCATCGTCGCAATCCCCGCCTCGCGCAGATTCGCAGGGGTCGCTGTGTGCAGGTCGCCGAGGGATGCGAGGATCTCACGGATGATGCCCTCCGCCTCCTCCGTTGGGACGTCGGCGGGCGTCTCCGTCAGGCGATAGGTGCGCTCCCCCCGCCGCCTCCAGATGAAAGCCGAGCTGGTCAAAGAGCTCCGCATTTTCTTCAATATATTGTGCCTCGTGTGCATCAAACGAAAGAATGGCATGCACGAGCATCTGCTGGGAGGGAATCCCATCTGTCTGTGCCGAAAAGCGGTCAAAGAGGATGCGCTCATGCGCCGCATGCTGATCGATGATGTAGAGCGTCGCCGCGCTCTGGGCGATGATGTAGGTGAGGTCGACCTGCCCGATGGGGAGCATCCGCTCCTCCATGGAGATGTCGTCCCCCCTGTGCCGCCTGCGGTGCAGACGGTACATCCGCGAACGCCGCGCGCTCCTGTGTGCGTGCCTCCTGCACGGCATCCTGTGCCGTACGCAGATCGACGCGCGTTCCCGCCCACTGCAGAGCCTCATGGACGGTCTGCGGGCGCGGCGGCGGGGCGGCATAGCCGCGCAGAGGCGCGGCAAAGGGCGCCGACGCAGGCGACGCGCTCACATCGAGCGGCATCGCCTCATAGTGGAACTTCGGCTTTTCTACGGCGGCGGCGATCCCCGTCGTCTCTCCTGCCGCGCTGCGAATGGCGTCAAGCACGGCCTTGTAGACCGCCTTAAAAATACGCCCCTCGTCCTCGAACTTCATCTCCGTTTTCTGCGGATGCACGTTCACATCAATCGTGCGCTGCGGTACGGTGATGACGAGAACGGCGAGCGGGAAGCCCATCTTCGGCACGAGGGAGCGGTACACATTGTCGATCGCCTTCGCAATCGCACGGTTCTGGATCGTCCGACCATTGACGATGTAGGTCTGCCACGCGCGGCTGCTGCGAATCAGCGACGGCTTTGAGATATAGCCCGTGATGCGGATGTCCGCCGCATCGTCATGAAAGTCCAGCGGAATCAGTGCGCCCGCCGCGTCGCTGCCGTAGATGCTCCCAATCGCGCGTGCGAGGTCGCCGTCCCCCGCCGTCATGATGGTCATACGGTTATTGTTGATGAAGCGGAACGCAATGTCGGGGCGCGAGAGCGCGAGACGGATCACGTAGTCACTGATCTTTCCCGCCTCGGTCGCATTTGTCTTGAGAAATTTCTTGCGCGCGGGCGTGTTAAAGAAAAGATCCTCGACGCGCACACTCGTCCCGATCTCACAGCCCGCGTCCTCGATCATGGGCGCACCGCCGCCGCTGATGTCGACGCGCGTGCCGAGATCATCCGCCGCCTGCCGCGTCAGGAGGGAAATGCGACACGGAAGCAATCGTCGGCAGAGCCTCGCCACGAAAGCCGAGGGTCGCAATCGTCTCGAGGTCGGAGGCGGCGGCAATCTTGCTCGTCGCATGACGCAGAATCGCCGCGCGCGCATCCTCTCCGGTCATGCCGCGGCCGTTGTCCGTCACGCGCATAAAACTCGTGCCGCCGCCCATGATCTCGACCTCGATCGCCGTCGCGCCCGCATCCATCGCGTTCTCGACCAGCTCCTTTACGACAGAGGCAGGCCGCTCGACCACCTCGCCCGCCGCGATCTTGTTGATGGTCGCATCGTCCAATACGTGGATCCGCGTCATCCCTCACCCGCCTCCTTTCGCGCCTGTTCCTGCAGGCGATAGAGTGTATTCAGTGCCTCAAGCGGCGTCATCGTCATCACATCGAGCGCTCGCAGCTCGTCGAGCGTCCCGCCCGCAAAGAGCGACGCCATCCCCGCATCGGACTTTTTCTGTGCCGATGTCTCCTGCGGTGCGCTCTGCGGCGCAGCTGCCTCCAGTGCGTGCAGGATCTCCTCCGCGCGCTCCGTCACGCGCTGCGGCAGACCCGCGAGGCGTGCGACGTGGATGCCGTAGGACTTATCCGCCGCCCCTGCGACGATGCGCCGCAGGAACACGACATTTCCCCTTTTCGCGCACGGCAATACAGTAGTTGTGGATGCGCTCGTTCTCCATCTCCGTCAGCTCATGGTAATGCGTTGCAAAGAGCGTCTTGGCGTGGATGCGGCCGTCGATATGCTCCACCACCGCACGCGCGATGCTCATGCCGTCAAAGGTGCTCGTACCGCGCCCGATCTCATCGAGAATCACGAGGCTGTCCTTCGTCGCCTCGCGCAGAATCTGTGCGACCTCGTTCATCTCCACCATGAAGGTGCTCTGCCCGCTCACGAGGTCATCGCTCGCGCCAATGCGCGTAAAGATGCGGTCGACGGGTGCGATCTCCGCCGTGCGCGCAGGGACGAAGCTGCCGACCTGCGCCATGAGCGTGAGGAGAGCGACCTGCCGCATATAGTGGACTTGCCCGCCATATTCGGCCCCGTGATGAGCATTGTCTCCGTTCCGCCGTGGCTGAGTTCCGTATCGTTTGGGACGAACACATCGCGCTGCAGGATGCGCTCCACCAGCGGATGCCGCCCGTCGCGGATGCGGATGCCGCCGTCCGCGCCCACGGTCGGGCGGACATAGCGATAGGATGCGGCCGCCGCCGCAAGGCTCTGCAGGACATCGACGCGCGCAATCGCACGGGCGACGCCTTGGATCGGCACGAGCTGCTCGCGTACGCGTTCGCGCAGCTCTGTGAAGAGATGATACTCAAGGGCGGTGATCTTCTCCTCTGCGCCGAGAATCTTCGCCTCGAAGTCCTTCAGCTCCTCCGTGATGAAACGCTCCGTATTCGCGAGCGTCTGCTTGCGGATATAGCCCTCGGGCACCTGATCGCGCCCACTGTGGCGCACCTCGATGTAGTAGCCGAACACCTTGTTGTAGCCGATCTTGAGCGTCTTGATGCCCGTCCGCGTGCGTTCACGTTCCTCCATCTCCTGCAGAAGGGACTTGCTGTCATGGGAAAAACGGCGGAGTTCATCGAGATCGGCATGATAGCCCGCACGAATCATGCCGCCCTCGCGCACCGAGAGCCCCGGCTCATCCACGAGCGCACGCGTGAGCTCGTCACGCAGCGCATCGAAGGTCTCGATCTCCCCTGCTGCACACACAAGGAGGCGGCTCGCTGCCGCTGTGAGACACGCGCGCACGGCGGGCAGGGCGGCGAGGGAGATGCGCAGGGCGACGAGGTCGCGTGCGTTCGCCGTCTGCGTCTCAATGCGTGTCAGGAGCCGCTCGAAGTCATAGACCGTATGCAGGGCATCGCGCAGGTCAGCGCGCAGCGTACTCTTTTCCACCAGCTCTGCCACCGCATCCAGCCGCGCATCAATGCGGTGCGGCGTGAGCAGCGGATGCTCGAGCCACGATTTCAAGAGGCGCGTTCCCATCGGTGTGCGTGTAAAGTCGAGCACGTCAAAGAGGGTGTTCTTTTTCCCGCCGTCGCGCAGACTGCGCGTGATCTCTAGGTTGCGCAGCGTATCGATGTCGAGCTGCATCGTCTCCGCCGCATCGAGGAAGGAGAGGCGGTTGATCTGCGAGAGATCCGCCATCACCGTCTCATGCAGATAGCGAGGAGCGCCGCGAGCGCCGCCCGCGCCCCCGCATCGTGTGGTATCTCCTCCGCAGGGAAATGCTGCGCGGGAAGTTCCGCATCCGCATCCCTGCCGACGACGGAGACCGCACAGTGCGGCAGACGATGCGTCAGAAACGCCCGCACCTCATCCGCAAGGGAAAAGTCCTCCGTCAGGAGCAGCTCTGCCGCCATGCGGCGATAGAGCTCATCCATGATCTGCTGTGCCGCGTGCTCGCCCGCGTAGACGGCATAGAACGCCTCGCCCGTCGTGATATCCGCGCCCGCGAGGACGAACTGCCCCGGCGCAGGCTCGTGCAGGAGGACGATGTAGATGTTGGACGCATCCCGCAGCACCTCATCGGAGAGCGCTGTGCCCGGCGTAACGACCTTCACCACCTCGCGGTGCGTCAGGCCCTTTGCCTTCGGGTCGCCGATCTGCTCGGCAATCGCCACCTTGAACCCCTTTGCGACGAGGCGAGCGATATAGCTGTCCGCCGCATGATAGGGAACGCCGCACATGGGATTCTTCTCGAGATCACCGCTGCGGCTCGTCAGCGTCAGTCCGAGCTCCTTCGCCGCCACCTTCGCGTCGTCGAAGAACATCTCGTAGAAGTCACCCAGACGAAAGAAAAGAAGCTCGCCCGGATGCGCCTCTTTCGCGGCGAGATACTGCTGCATCATCGGCGTTACATTCTGCGCGTCCATCACAAACCTCCTAAAGCTAACAATTTAACAGCTAACGATATAACGCTCCTCGCGAACACTTCGTTGCGCAAGTGATCGTGTGCTTATTCGCCTAAATACCTGCGGATTCCAAACGCGCTTCGCTTGAACGAATAAAATCCGCAGGGGGCGAAACGCACACTTTACTCACTTGCTCCACTATGGTTCGCTATGGAGCGTTACACCGTATGAGCAAATCTACCGAACAACCACGCCCACGCGCTCCGCCCCATGCGGAAAAATGTTCGCGTGGAACTCGCCTCCTATACCGAAAGACTACCGTACAACCTCGCCCTTCAGCACCCACGTCTGCGGCTGCGTGATCTTCACCTGCACAAAATCGCCCACGCGCTCCGCCCCATGCGGAAAGAGCACAATCTTATTCGTGCGCGTGCGCCCGCTCCACACGGCGGGATCATTCTTGCTCGCGCCCTCAACCATCACCTCGACCTGCGCATTGCGCAGCCCCTCATTGATGGCGCGGCTGATCTCGTTCTGCACCGCCATCAGGCGCTCCAGACGCGCGTGCTTCACGTCGTCCGGCACCTGCGCCGCCATCGCTGCGGCAGGCGTGCCCGACCGCTTCGAGTAGAGGAACGTATACGCCGCGTCATAGCGCATCTCGCGCAGGAAATCCAGCGTCTCTGCAAAGTCCTCCTCCGTCTCCCCGGGAAAGCCCACGATGAGATCCGTCGTCAGGCTCGCCCCCGGCAGAGCCTCCCGCACACGCCGTGCGCGCTCACGGTACTGCTCCACCGTATAGACGCGGTTCATCGCCTTCAGGATACGGTTGCTCCCGTACTGCACGGGCAGATGAATGTGCTCACAGATATGCGTACCATTTTTGATCGTGTCGATCAGCTTGTCGCTGATGTCCTTCGGATGCGACGTCATAAACCGCACGCGGCGAATCCCCTCCACCGCATCCACCATGTGCAGGAGATCGGCAAAATCCGCCTGCCCGTGATCTTTCCCATAGGAGTTGACATTCTGCCCGAGGAGCGTCACCTCGCGATAGCCGTCCGCCGCTGCACGGCGCACCTCCGCCACGACCTCCTCGGGCATGCGGCTGCGCTCACGTCCGCGCACGTAGGGGACGATGCAGTACGTACAGTAATTATTACACCCATACATGATCGGCACCCACGCCGAGAGTGTCCCGCCGCGCGCGATAGGCAGATCCTCCTCCACCGCGTGCGCATCGAGCGCAACATCCACCACAGGCGCGCGCTCCGCCGCGATCTCCGCGACAATGCGTCCCAGCTCCTGCACCTTGCCCGTGCCGAGCACAAAGTCAATGTGCGGTGCGCGGCGCATGAGGTTCTCCCCCTCCTTCTGCGCCATGCAGCCCGTAATCCCGAAGATCAGCTGCGGATGACGCTCCTTGACCTTCTTGATCTCGCCGATCTTCCCGTAGACCTTGTCCTCTGCTGTCTCGCGCACACAGCACGTATTGATGAGGATGACATCGGCATCCGCCGTCTCCTCCGTCCGCACATAGCCCGCCGCCTGCAGCTGCCCCTCCATGCGTTCCGCATCGGCGACATTCATCTGACAGCCATAGACTAGGATTTTATACCGTCCCCTCATTCATTTCCCTTCCGCAGCATATAACATAAAAAGTCTGGAAGGAATCCTTCCAGACCGCATTTCATATTGGAGGCGACACCCAGAATCGAACTGGGGATAAAGGTTTTGCAGACCTCGGCCTTACCACTTGGCTATGTCGCCGAAAGATGGAGCGGAAAACGAGGCTCGAACTCGCGACCCCCACCTTGGCAAGGTGGTGCTCTACCACTGAGCTACTTCCGCAGATGATCTTCCCGCGCCGCAGTGACGCGACACTTAGACAGTATAGCGATAAACCGTGCCGCTGTCAAGTCCAAAATTTACAAGGCAGAAATCTATCCCCTCAGCACTCCGCCAGCTGACGCTGTGCCTCACGCAGACGGCGCAGGCTCTCCTCCTTGCCGAGGATGGCGAGGATCTCCGTCGCGCCGCCCGGCGTGACCTTCTGCCCTGCCGCCGCGATGCGCAGCACCCACATGACTGTGCCCTTCTTCCAGCCCTCACGCTCGATACACTCCTCAAGGAGCGCATAAGAGGAGATCGTTCTCCCAGTGACCTCCGTCGAGAGCATCGAGGATGCCGATCAGCTCGGGCAGGAGCTCCGCTGCCGCCGCCGGCGTGACCTTGTTGCGCTTGTTCTCATAGAGCGATGCGTCAAAGGGCGGCAGATTGACGAAGAACTCAATCTCCGCACGCACATCGCTGAGCCGTGTGACACGCGTACGCAGGAGACGCGCAATCGCATTCCACTGCGCCTCGATCGACGCGGGAAGCTCGCCCGCATAGGGGCGCGCCGCTTCGGCAAACGCCGCATCCGTCATCGCCTTGAAGTACTCGCCGCTCATCCAGCCGAGCTTATCGTAGTCGAACACGGCGGGAGACTTCGACAGTCCCTCCAGCGAGAACGCCTCGATCAGCTCGTCCATCGAGAAAATTTCCTGATTCGTCGTCTTCGGGCTCCAGCCGAGAAGCGCGACGTAGTTGACGATCGCTGCGGCAGGATAGCCCATCTTAACGAGATCATCAAAGCTCGTCGCCCCATGCCGCTTGGAGAGCTTGCTCGTCTTTCCCGTTGCGTCGTCCCGCCCCATGACGGGCGCGAGATGGACGAATACGGGCGGCTCCCAGCCGAACGCCTCATAGAGGAGGACGTGCTTCGGCGTAGAGGTGATGAACTCCGCCCCGCGAATGATATGCGACACCTTCATCAGATGATCGTCGATGACATTGGCAAAGTTATATGTTGGCATCCCATCGCGCTTGAGGAGCACCTGATCCTCGAGCTCCGTGTTCGGAATCGTCACGCTCCCGTGCAGCACGTCGTAGAACGTCGTCTCACCGACGAGCGGCATCTTCTGCCGAATGACGTACGCGTCGCCCCGGTCGAGATGTGCCTGCACCTCCTCGGGCGTGAGGTCGCGGCAGGTACGCGGGTAGCCGCCGTAGGACTTCCCATCCTCTGCCGGTTCTGCCTCCTCCGTCTGATGGCAGAAGCAGCGATAGGCATGCCCCTCCGCCACGAGCTGCTCGGCGTACTGCTTGTAGATCGCCATGCGCTCGCTCTGGACGTATGGACCGAAGTCTCCGCCGATCTCATCGGGTCCCTCGTCGGGGATGATGCCCGCCGCGTCGAGCGTGCGGCGGATGAAGTCCACCGCATCCGCAACGTAGCGGCTGCGGTCGGTATCCTCGATGCGCAGGATGAATGTGCCGTCATTCGCGCGCGCGAACAGATAGCCGTAGAGCGCGGTGCGCAGATTGCCGATGTGCATATAGCCCGTCGGGCTGGGTGCAAAACGCGTGCGAATTTCCGTCTGTGCCAAAATACTTTCCTCCAAAAAACAATCGTGCCGTCACAGGGCGGCACGAATCGACTGCGTTATTTCGCTCAGCCGCGCAGATAGCCGCAGAGCGCACGGAACATGATGAGCGAACTCATCGCGCCCGGATCCTCGATGCCGATGCTGCGCGTACCGATGAGTGCCGCACGTCCGCGCCGCGCGGCGATGGTCTTCGTATACTCCGCGCCCGCACGTCCCGCCTCGAGCGCATCCTCCAGACACTCGCGCAGGCTCTTGCCCTCCGCGTTCTCCGGCAGGAATGCGTCGCGGATTGGGATCAGCGTATCGAGCATCGTCTTATCCCCGCGCACGGCCTTTCCGCGCCGCTGGATCGCGTCGATGCCGGCAGAGAACAGCTTTTCAAAGCTCGCCACATCGAGCCGCGTCTTCGCGCCGACCGCCTCGCCCGCGCGCACGAAGGCAATCCCATAGAGCGGCCCCGCCGCTCCGCCGACATTCTCAATGAACGCACGCCCGATCTCGTGGAGCACCTCCGCGAGCGGCGCGTCCGCCGGCAGCTCTGCGAGGCGTTCCTCCGCCGCCGTAAAGCCGCGCGCCATATTGAGGCCGTGGTCGCCGTCTCCCGTCTTGGCATCCACGGCCGTCAGATAATCCTTCTGTGCCATGATGGCAGCAATCACTGCATCTACGGCATCACGTATGTTTGCCATTGTCTGCACCGTCTTTCCCTGTTGTAAAAGTACTGCGCTTTGTCAGTACATTCCATACATTACTCCCATATTCTCATAAGCATTATAGCACGGTATTCTCCATAGGAAAAGAGGAGAGACACATTTTAGAAAAGACAGATTTCAGGAAGTCCCGATAAAATGAAGTTCATCGGATTCTCGGCAGCGCGCAGAAAATCACGTCACCGAATGCATCCATGCGTCCTGCAATATATTTATTATATTCCCCGATTTGTCAAGTCTTGCGACGTATTTTTTATGCTATCATAAAGACCAAGAAGGTGCGCCTTAGGGTGTGCGTATGTCTTATCAATGTCTAACCTACAGATTTTTCTAGGGAATCCGATTTGATTTCGGTCAAAGTGAAACACTTCGGTGAACGCGGAAGCCGAACTTAGGGTACCCACCTGCTTTACGCAGGTATAGACATATAGGACGTACGGCATTTCAGACCCCTCTCTTCCGGTCAGAGCGGAACTGCCGCAGGGCAGCTTGGTTCTGACCTTTTTTGTCGTATATTTCGCCCCCAATGAATGGCAGGAATTTTCCAAAATAACACGAATAAAAATATAGATAATACTATGTGTTTGACAAGGGAGATCGAAATGTCGGATCTGGATACAACGAACGAAGAGACCGCTGCCGCATCTGCACCCGCAAAGCGGCGCGGCCGCCCCAAGAAGCGCGTGCAGGAGGGAACGGAAACGGCGGCGAAGAAACGCGGCCGTCCGAAGAAAACCGAACAAGCTGCACCGACACGCCGCGAGCGCCCGAAGGAACTGGTCTTCGCGCTCGACATCGGAACGCGCAGCGTGATCGGCATTGTCGCCGAACAGCGCGACGGACTGCTGCACATCCTAGCGACCGACCGCCTCGAGCACCGCACGCGGGCCATGCTCGACGGGCAGATTCACGATGTGCCGCAGGTCGCTGCCATCATCCGCGAGGTCAAACACCGCCTCATGGAGCGTACAGGGCCGTTGACCAGTGCTGCTGTGGCGGCGGCAGGGCGTGCCCTCTACACGATGACAGCGGATGCAGAGCAGGACTTCACGGGCACGATTACACCTGCGCAGCAACGCGACCTCGATTTTGCGGGCGTGCAGGAGGCACAGAAGAAACTCGCCCACTCCCACACGGTCGATGATCCGACGCGCTACTACTGCGTCGGCTACAGCACGATCCGCTATACGCTCGACGGCAACGAGCTCAAGACGCTCATCGGGCAGCGCGGGCGCAAGGCGACGGCGAACGTCATTGCCACCTTTCTGCCGCGGCAGGTCGTGGACTCCATGCAGTCGGCCCTGCGCGAGACGCACCTCGAGATGCGCGCCCTCACGCTCGAGCCGATTGCAGGCATCAATGTCCTCATCCCGCCGACAATGCGCCATCTGAATCTCGTGCTCGTCGATATCGGCGCGGGCACATCGGACGTCGCCATCACGCGCAACGGCTCAGTCATCGCCTACGGCATGGTGCCGATGGCGGGCGACGAGATCACCGAGTCCATCTCGCGTGAGTACCTTCTCGACTTCAACATCGCTGAGGACATCAAGCGCAAGGCGGCGGACGGACAGGACGTCTCCTTTACCGACATTCTCGGCATGAAGCTCTCGCTCACCGCCGATCAGGTGCTCGCCGCCATCAAGCCCGGGGTCGAACATCTCGCGAACGCGATCGGCAAACAGATCCTCGATCTGAACGGCGAACCGCCGCAGGCGGTCATGCTGGTCGGCGGCGGCGCACGCACACCGATGATGACGGAGCTCGTAGCAGAGGCGCTCGGTATCCCCGTCGGTCGCGTCGCCGTACGTCACCCTGACACGGTGGACGGCGTCGCCGATCTGCCCGAGGAGCTGCGTGCCCCCGACGCAGTCACGCCGCTCGGCATCCTGAAGATCGCTTCGATCAACACGCTGCATTTCCTCGCGGTCTGGATCAACGACATCGAGTACAGTCTCTTCAACTTCCGCGAGCTCAACGTCTCCGACGCTCTCCTCGCGGCGGGCATCAGCCTGCGCAAATACAACGGACGCCCCGGCATGGGGCTGATGCTGACCGTGAACGGCGAGCGGCGGAGCTTCCCGGGGACGATGGGAACGCTCGCCCAGATCACCATCGACGGCAAGAGCGCGAGCCTCGACTCCCCCATTCACGACGACTGCCGCATCAAGCTCGTCGCAGGAGAGAACGGAACCCAGCCGACCGTGCGTCTCAGTGACGTGATCGGCAGCACGAATGGCTACAATGTCGTGCTCAACGGAGAGGAGACGTCCGTCCCCGCGAGCATTCTCATCAATGACGCCGTGCCCGAGGGCGACCCGATTCTGCGCGACGGCGACACCGTTGTCTCGCGCCGTGACCGCACCCTCGGCGAGGTGCTGCGCGCAGCGCATCTCCCGCCGACGGGACGGCGCATCTCCTACACGCTGAACGGAGAGGCGCGCCGCTTCTCCGCCCTCCCGAAGATCACACTGAACGATGCGCCCGCCGCGCTCTCCACCATCCTGCGCGAGGGCGATGTCATCGACTACGAGGAGACAGCCATCCCGACGCTCGAGACTGTACTCGATCTCTCCTCGTTGGCCTCGTATGCGACCATTACCTACGAGGGGAAGGAGCATAGCGTTCCTGCGGCAGGGCAGGTGCTCACCATCAACGGGCGCGAGGCATCGCCCGGCACCATCGTCGAGGACGGTGCTGTCATTGCCTATCAGAAAGGACGGGGGACGGCGAACGTCAGCGAGGCGCTGCTTGCCGTTGGCTTTACACCGCCTCCTGCGACCAGCCGCGTCACCTTCGCGATCCTCGTCAACGGGGTACGCGCGGACTTCACGAGCCCCATCCACACAGGGGACACGCTGGAAGTCGTGCTCACACCGATTGATGCACCGCCCACATCGACCACCCCTGCATCGGCGGAAATCCGCCGCCCCTGCTGCGCCCGCAGCGAGCACGATTCTCTCGGGCATCGCAGCGCGTGCGGCGCAGTCCGCAGATGGATCGACGCTCTTCGACGCATCGACAGAAACGACAGAGAGCAGCGCCGTGCCGTCCGCCAATACAGGGGATCAAAGCGCTCCACCAGTCCCGCAGGATACGACGGCACAAACCGCTCAAGAGACTCCGCCCGCAGGCACAGCAATCACCGTGGAGTCGCTGATGCGCTACGATTGATTGATGATGGATTGAACACATAGAACAGGGGCTCTGCACGAAGGTTTCGCTTCGTGCAGAGCCCCTGTTTCATTCCTCCCGCATGGACTTCCAGCGATCATGCAGCCAGAACCACTCGGAGGGATAACGGCGAATCCACGCCTCGATGTGCGCACTGATCTCCTGTGTCACGCGCAGGACATCGGCGGCACGATCGTCCGTTTTTCCACGTAGAGCGGCTCCTCGATGGTGAGCTCATGATGTCCGTCCGCCCGGCGGTGCATAAAGGCGGGGAAAATCGGCACACCGCAGCGACGCGCAATCGCCGCCGCCCCCGTAAATGCGTTCGTCTCCTGTCCGAAGAAATCGACGACGACGCCGTCGCGACGCGACGGATCCTGATCGCTGAGCAGCCCGATGATCCACCCCTGATCGATCATGCGGAACATCTCGCGCACGCTCGAACGATAGGTGACGTGCATTCCGACAAGCGCGCGGTACTCATTGATGAAGCGATCCATCCCCGCTGCACTCTGCCGTTTTGCCACGCCGACAATCGGCAGCCTTGCCAAGGCGAGCGCCCCGCCCATGAGCTCCCAGTTGCCGCTGTGTGAGGTCGCAATGATTGCGCCCTTGCCCTGCGCCAGTGCCGCGCGCATCGTATCCAGCGCCCCTGTGATCGTCACATAGTCCTCAATATGAGGGCGCAGAACGGGAAAGCGCAGTACCTCCATCAGCATCGGTCCAAAGCGCAGCGTACTCTCCCGCGCGATACGCGCCGCCTCTGCAGGCAATACGCGAAGGCAGCGCTCTATCTGCGTCTGTGCGAGCCGTTTGCGCCGCGCGGGAATAAACGGCCAAAGGAGGCGCGCCAGACCCGCGCCGATCATCATGGCCGCGCGGTGCGGCAGGAGACAGACGAAATGGCTGAGGAGCTTGACCGCCCAGTAAGACAGCATCTCAGCTCTTCCCGCGCAGTTCTTCGATGGTCTTTTCGAGGGCTTTGACCTTCTTCACCATCTCGGGCAGACGGCGCATCGCCGCCTGTACGCGCAGCCACTCCGTGTGCGGCTGGACGGGAAAGCCCGCACAGAACACGCCCTCGGGCATGTCGCCGATGATGCCGGAGCGCGCCGCATAGACGGAGTTGGCTCCGATGGAGATATGGCCGACCGTTCCGACCTGCCCGCCAAAGGTGACGTTATGTCCGACCTTTGTCGAGCCGGAGATGCCCGTCTGCGCGACGATGAGACAGTTCTCCCCGATGCGGCAGTTATGTCCGATGTGGACGAGGTTGTCAATCTTCGTCCCCTTGCCGATCACCGTTGCCCCGAGAGTGGCGCGGTCAACACCGACATGCGCGCCGATCTCCACGTCGTCCTCCACGACGACACCGCCGACCTGCGGCACCTTGGTATGCACACCCGCCTCGGTCGTAAAGCCGAATCCGTCCGCGCCGATTACGGCACAGCTGTGGATCGTGCAGCGCGCACCGATACGGCAGTGCTCGCGCACAACGGCATTCGGATAGAGCACCGTATGATCGCCGATCACACTGTACTGTCCACATAGGCGTGCGGATAGATCGTCACACCATCGCCGAGCACCGCATGATCGTCCACATAGGCAAAGGGCAACACCGTCACCCCCGTGCCGATGCGCACATCTGCACCGATATACGCCTCGTCACTGACCCCGACAGCATGTTCGATGGCAGGGGTAAAGATCGTGAGGAGACGTGCAAACGCCGCCTTCGGATCATCGACGAAGATGTGCGGGCACGTAAAGCCCTCCGTTCCCGTTGGCAGAAGGAGAGCCGCCGCAGATGCGGCGCGCGCCGCGTCGATGTGGGGCGGAACGGCAAAGGCGAGATCCCCCGCCCCCGCCTCGTCCAGCGAAGCGAGCCGATGAACGACCGTGCTGGCGCCGCTGCCGACCGTTCCGCCGACAAGCTGTGCGATCTCATTGACTGTCTTTTCCATGCCCTACCCTCTTACTGGAGTTTGCCGATGACTTCATCCGTGACGTCCACGCCGCCCGAGAGGACGCTCGGGTACTTCTTCGAGCTGTCCAGGACGACGTCCAGCTTCTTCTCCTTGACAATATCCTGCATCGCGGCGTTCAGCTTCTGTTCGAGCTGGATGCTGTACATCTGCTGCAGCCCCGCCATCTTGCGCTGGGTATCCATCTGGAGCTGCTGCGACTCCTCCGCCGTCATGTTCGGATTCGCGGTGAACTTGCTCTGCGCGTCCTGCTGCGCCTCCATGAGCTTCGCGTTCGCCTCGTCGACCACACTCTTCAGCTGCGGAGCTTCCTCCTGGACGCGCGCACGATCGACGGTGCCGACGTGCACCTGACCGCAGCCCGCCAGTACCGTACTGCCCACGAGGAGGAGCGCCGCCGCTGCTTTATTGAAATACTTCATCGATCCATATCCTTTCATTCCCGCGTTGTCTGTTCCGCCGTAATGCTCTGCATCTCACGCACCATATCTGCCGTCACATCCCGCGCCGCATCCACCGTAATGGGCGGCATATAGCGACGCTGAACGAAGGGGCGTGCGGGAGCAAGATGCGCCGCATCGTCCGCCTGCGGGGCGGTGAGGATGAGGGAAAAATGCTGCATCAGAGCGATCTTTGCCGCACGGCTGCGCACATCCCGCCAGATGGCTTCCTCGAGTGCATCTGCATCGCGGCGCACCTGCGCCAGGCGTGCCGCGCGCTTCGCGGCGGCGGCATGTGCATCCTGCGCCTTTGCGGCGCGTTCCATCGCAGCGGCGTTGCGTTCCTCCGCCTCCGCTTTCTGGCGATCCGCCTCCGCCTTCTGGGCGTCGATGGTCGCTTTTGCCTTTGCCGTCCACGTCGCCTGCTGCGGCTCGATGCGCGCGGCAACGCGGGTGCGGATCTCCTCCTGCCATGTGCGGTAGAGCTCCGCCTGACGTGCGCCGCGCTCCTGCCGCAGCGCCTCACGCTGCGCCTCAAGCCCTGCACGCTCCTGCGCCAGTTCATCCTCGGAAACGCGCGGTCCGTGCATCGCGCGCTGATTGTCGATCTTCAGGTTGATGTTTGTGATCGCATTTTGATACTCGTCGTCGATCTGCTTCTTCCGCCGCTCGTAGTCGTCCTCCGTCTGCTTGCGGTAGACCTCAGTCAGGCGTTTGCGCTCACGATCGAGCTCGACGCGTGCGCCGATCACGGTTTGCGCATTCTTCTGCCAGACCGAGTCCTGAAACGGCGCATCGTCCGCCGCCGGCGGCGTCAGAGAAAACACCTCTGGGACATCCCTCACCGCAAGAGCAAGGGTCGCCTCCTCGGCGCGCAGCTCCATCAGCCGTGCGTAGAGGGATGCGCAGCGAGCACCTCGGAGATACGCATGACAGCAATATCCTCCGCCGCACGGGGCTGCTCCCGCGCGGGCAGGAAATAGCACACGGCGGCAATCACGAGGAGCACGATCCCCCCTGCCAGAATCTCTCTGCGCCGCGTCTTCCAGAGCTCCATGCATCTCCCTCCGTGACGAAATTGCCGCATGAAACAGCGACTTCATACAAAGGAATCACTGATAAAATCCGTCACAGCATCCCGACGCTTCTGTTACGTCAGTCCGAGGGACTTCCTTTTATCAGTGATTCCTAAAATGTACCGGACATCATTCTGCCCGGTACATATAGCTGGCCGCAGCAGCTTACTTGCTGCTGCCCAGTTCCTTGATGACGTCCTGCGTCACGTCCTGTCCGCCGTAGACGACAGCACCCTTCTCAATGACGACGGAAAGCCCCTTCTTCTCGGCGACCTTCTTGACGGCATCCTGAATGCTGTTCTCGATCGGCTCCATCAGCTCCTCATTCTTCTGCTGGAGGCGCTGCATCGTCTGCTGATAGTAATCCGACTTCTCCTGATCGTTCATCGATGCGGACTTCGTCTCAAAATCCGCCTGTGCCTCCTGCGACGCCTTCTGCATCTCGGCGTTCGCTGCGGCGAGCTGCGGATGCTGGCTGCCGACCTGGCGATAGTCCACAACACCGACGGAGGACGTTGCCGCCGAGGCGATGCCCGAGCCGCTCTGCGTCAGTGCAAGCGCGACAACCGAGCCGACAAAGACAACCGCGATGAGGATGCTGATGATCTTAACCTGCTTCTGTTCGAGTTTGATCATGAATGAATTCTCCTTTTCTCCTAAAAATGTTCAATCTTTCGATCGAACGCCCCCATTATAGCAAAGAGCATACAATAGTTCAATGAAGATTTGCTGATAAAATTGTACTTCCGATTACTTTACAACGCGATAGCCAACCAGCGCGGGGTCGAGACGCACGTTCGAGAGAGCGGGATCCATCGCCACGAGTGTGATGCCGGTATCGAGATTGACATCGACTAGGACATCGTTCTGGAAGCGCAGACGTGCGACATAGCCGTCACGAATCGGCCATCCGTAGGTCACCGTCTCCTGTCCCGGCATAACATCCCAGCCGATCTGCTCACCGACGCCGCCGAGGACGGCCTGCGCATCCGCAAGGTTCATGCCATAGACGAGCTCTCTGCACGCCTCCTTCGTCACAGGGCTGCTGATCGAGCCCTCAGCGATAGCATCCGAGGCACGCAGCTCCTTACGCGTCAGGCGGAGTCCACTGATCGGATCGTTCAGGCAGTTATTTCCCCGTAAAGGTGCAGTCCACCACCTTGTATGGGCCGTTCTGCCAACGGTAGGTGTAGGTATAGATGCCGTTGACGATGCTCTGATGGATGAGCTTGCCCTCCTTGCCGTAAAGTGCGGCGACATCGGCGATGCTGGAGCCCGGCGCGATCGAATTAAAATTGTCGGCCGTGATGACCTCCTGATGGTCGCGCTCCCCCTGCAGTGCGCCGTTGATCGGTGCACGGTTTGCCGTCTGCTGGCTGCCGCAGCCCGCGGCGAGAACCGCCGACGCGGCGATGGCCGCTGCTGCGAGCCCGATTTTCTTCCTATTCAGCATAATGCTCCCCCTCTTTCTCCACCAAGCCGCCCCCCGGCGGCAGAACCACTATGCCCTATCATACACCAATCGACGCCAACATTCAAGGCATCCTCACAAACGTGCTCTGTCAAAAGCTGTGCTTACGCATGTGCCGCTGCCGCACCGCGGCTTCCGTCTCAGTACCGCACGAGAAAGAGAGGATTACGGTACGCGCCGATAGACGCGCAGTTTTTCGCGTCCCTCCGTCGGCATCGTGCCGAGCAGTTCCCACCGTCCGCCCGCCTGTGTCTCATCGAACGTGCCAAAGGCATGCCGCTCCACGACGAGGTACACCGTCCGATCCTGCGGCAGTTCGTCGAGGGGGGAGGAACGGCATGACGTTCTTGCTGTTCCAACTCATCGCCTTCGGCGCACGCGCGGCGATCTCCTCACGCGTCGCAAGCGCATACATCGGATGTCCCGTGTAGTAGGGAACCGTCGCTGTATAGTCGCCGCAGGAGACGAGAAGATCGTCCTCCTGCATCGTCTGCATGAGGAGCTCCGCCGCCGCTTTTCCGGTGAAATGACCGTCGCGCGGTGCATAGTGCACAGCGCCGAGCACGACGGCGAGATAGAGTGCGCCGCCGAGGAGTGCTCCCGCACGCAGTACGCGTGTATTCCGGCGAAGGAGATGTGCCGTCAGGATCGCCGTTGGCAGGAAGGCGGGAAAGCTGTAGGTCGGGTACTTCGTCGCCATGAGCTGAAAAAACACGGGCACGACGATCGCCCAGACGAGGAGAAACTGCGTCCCCGCATCGAGGACGGGACGTGTGCGCCACGCCCGCAGAAGCGCGAGCGGCAGGGCAAAACTCCACGGGAACATCCCGAGGAAGTAGATACCGAGATAGAAGTACCACACATTCCACTGCGCATGCTCTGAGACCGTTGCACGCAGGACATTGTGAATTCCGAGAAAGGTGTTCACAAAGTCTGCCCCATGCGCCAGATACATATAGACGTACCACGGCGCACAGACCGCCGCGAGCACGAGCAGCCCCGTCGGCAGGGCAATGCGTCCAAGCGCGCGCAGATCGCGCCGCACGACGAGGTAGACGAGGATCACGAGCCCCGGCAGGAGAAAGCCGACAGGCCCCTTTGTCAGCACGCCAAGCCCCGCACACGCATAGGCGAGATAGAAATAGCCGCGCCGCCCTTCCCGGTAGCCGAGGCAGAACGCGCCGAGCGTCCCGCCGAAGAACACGAAGAGCGTCAGATCGGTCAGGATGAGTTTGGCGAGGAATCCATAGAGCACGCACGAGCCGAGAATGACCACCGACCAGAACGCCGTCCGCGCATCATAGAGCCGCCGCGCGAGCGCGTAGGTGAGGAGCAGTCCCGCCGATGCAAAGAGCGCAGGGAAAAACCGTGCGGCAAAGTCCGTCACACCGAAGACGGAGAACGCAGCGATCAGTTCCCAGTAGAAGAAGATGGGTTTATCGTACCAGTAGTTTCCGTAGATCTGCGGCGAGAGATAATTCCCCGCCGCGAGCATCTCCTTTGCCGTCTGCGCATAGTTCACCTCGACGGGTGCCGTCACGGAAAGTGCTGCATTTCCCCAGAAAAAAAGGGCGGTGAAAAAGACTAGCACCGCCCCCAGCCGCATCCGATCATCCATCGTGCGCCTCCTTTTCCGCCGCCTGTGGCCTGTTGTCACACGCAATCAGGTAGAGCGGGCGATCCTTGACCTCCTGCAAAATCCGCGCGATATACTCCCCGCACACGCCGAGCATCATCATCTGCATCCCGCCGAAGAACAGGCTGCATACGACGATGGTCGACCAGCCCGGCACGGTCTCTCCACGCAGTGTCTCAAAGAGGACATGGAGGAAGAGCACCACGGCCAGCAGCGCGGACATCAGCCCCACATAGAGCCCCGCGCGCAGCGGCTGCACCGAGTAGGCAAGGATGCCGTCGAGGGCGAACGAAATCATACGCCGCAGCGAGAACTTCGAGCTGCCCGCATAGCGCGCCTGCGCGACGAAGTCCACCGTCGTCCGTCGAAACCCGAGCGAGCAGACGATGCCGCGGATGAATCGCGCGTGCTCGCGGTAGCGGCGCAGCGCGAGCACCGCCTTGCGATCCATCAGGCGGAAATCCGATCCGCCCTCCTGAATCTCCACATCCGTCAGCAGGTTCAGGAGACGGTAGTAGTAGGTAGAGGTCATGCGCTTAAAGGCGGAGACGCCCTCCGTCGTCAGGCGCACGGTCTGCACGATGTCAAAGCCCTCCTCCCACTTTGCGAGGAGCTGTGGCAGGAGCTCGGGCGGATGCTGCATATCTCCGTCCATCGTGATGACCGCATCGCCGTCCGCATGATCGATGCCACAGGTCAGAGCAAGCTGATGCCCATAGTTGCGCGCGAGAAAAATCGAGCCGATGCGGGCATCCCGCTCGCTAAGCGTGCGCAGGATCTCACGGCTGCGGTCGGAGGAACCGTCGTCAATGAAGAGCAGCTCATAGTCATAGGCAGACGCCCCATCACCTCCTCCACCGCCGCCGCAAAATGCGCGATGTTCTCCTCCTCGTTGTAGACCGGAACGACGATTGAAATGCGTTTCACGATGTCTCCCACGTCCCCTTGTGATAGTTTCTATAGGAAGCACGAATAAATTCGGCACGATCACCTGGCATACCTCATTGTATCAGCGATTTCTAAAAATTCCCGATCAGACGCAGCCACCGATCGTCCCGATCGATGAGCCCCGCGATACTGAGAAAGTCGTGCAGCTTGTAGCGCAGCTCCCACTCGCCCGTGCCCTCATCGGTCCAATGCTCATAGCGGAGCAGCCAGCGCGGGTGGAATGCATAGCTGCCCGCCGCCGAGAACCGGCCGTCCGTCACATCCCAGCGCAGTTCCCCCGTAAGACGCGGCAGCAGCGTGCGGGCATAGCCGACGCGCCACGAAAAGCGCACATCCTCGGGAGCGGCATCCATCTCCGCATAGAGCTCATCGCGCGGACTGAGCATCCGCCCCCGCGTGCAGCCGCGCACGGAGGTCGCGGCGATCCTCATGGGTGTCCTTGGCACTACTGCGCCCGACATCGAGCCAGCCCGTGAGGCGCAGGCGGTAGCGCGTCGTATCGCTGCGGCTCATGACCGCCATCCGCTCGCCCGGCGTGATCGTCACGTGCGACGTGAGATGCAGACTGCGCAGGGCAGGCATGGCGTCAAGCTGCATGCCGAGGCGTTCCTCGAGTGCCGCACGGTGACGCGCGACAAATGGGACGGGAACACCGACGAGGCGGTTCACCTCCGCCTCCATCGCTGTACGCTGGGAAAGCAATGCGGCATTGGGAACGGTATCCGAACGCATCGAGAGATCGACCGTCCGCACAACCGGCAGGCGTGGATAGACCGTCAGCCGCACCGTCGCCGTCGGCGCCACATCGACGTCGTAGTCCGCGCGGAACTCGGGCAGATGCTCCTCCATATAGGCGGCAAGCTGACGTTTCAGTGCCCCCGATGCCCAGTCCGTCGCCGCGACGGGCAGACCGACGAGTGCATCGGAAAACACCTGCTCCGCCCCTGCGAGATCCGTGCGCACGAGTGCCTCAATCACGGGCGGCATGCCTTCCACCTCGGACACAACGGCAACGCTCCGAATCGTATCCGCCCACGGGGCAAGGTGAATCTCCACCGTCGTCCGCGCTGCCGGCGTCACCGTCACGCCCGTCACTGCATAGCCGACAAGCAGACGGTCAAACACCGCCCCAATGATCTCCGCTTCCTCCCCCCGCCGCGATATCCGCCGTGCGCCGTCCCTCCATGCGCTCCGCTGCAATTGCGGCGACCGTGCGCTCCATGCGCGCGCGCACGATGGGCGGGATCGGCTGATCTCCTATGACAATAGCCGCAGTTTCCTCCACACGGGAGGTCTCTGCGGCATAAACAGGAGAAACGATTGTGCATGCGGCAAGAATGCCAAGCAGCACGAGCGACAGACGCACAGCGCACAGCAGGGGAATACCCTGCCGCATCAGAATGTGCCGCCGACGCGGAAGTGAACGCGTCCGCCCTGCGACCCACGGCCGTAGTCCAGACGCAGCGGACCGATCGGCGTATTGAGACCGAGCCCGACACCGACGCTGCCGTGCAGATTCTCCGGAGCAAAGCCGCTGTCCCAAGCTCCGCCGTAGTCCGTGAAGAGCGCGCCCGTCACCTTGGAGACGATCGGGAAGCGGTACTCAAGCGAGAGCAGCGCCATGCGGTTGCCGCGGAACTGATCCTCGCGGTAGCCACGGATCGTATCCTGTCCACCGAGACGGAACTGATTGTACTCGGAGATCGACCCGTTGCCGAACCCGTACTGCCCGCGCGCCACGAGCACCTGTGCGTGTCCGACCTTGAAGTACTGAGCATCGCTGATCGTGTATTTCTGGAAATTGAAGTCTCCGCCGAAGCCTGCGAACTCCGCCGAGAGCGACGCGCGCGCGCCCGTCGTCGGCTCGTACACATTGTCGCGCGTATCTGTCACGTGCTCGAGCGTAATGCTGCGCGTCGTACCGAAATTCTTGCCGATCCACGGTGCGTTGAGACTGCGGTCACCCGCCAATCCGTTCTCCGTGTGACGGACATACTTATCCTTGCGGTTCTTCAGCGTGATGAAATTCGTTGAGTACTCGCTCATCGGACGGCTCAGTGTGAACTCACCGCCCGAGTACTTGCGCATGAACGACTCCACATGGTCGCCGTCGGCATTGTAGTCGTCGTATTCGTAGGAGCGATTGTAGAGACGCACTGTCCCCGACGTTTCCTTTATCGAGCCACGGGCGGCGATACATAAACGTATAGCCGCGCGCATCCGTATCGTCGCCGCTCATCTCGTAGCTGAGACTGATGGTGTCGCCCATCCCGCGGAAATTCGTATCGCTGATGCTCACCATGCCGACCATGCCGTCGGAGCTCGAGTAGCCCGCGCCGATGCCGAACGAGCCCGTGCGCTTCTCCTTGACATCGATCTCCATGACGACCGCATTCGGCTCCACACCCGGATTCATCTTGACGTTGACATCCTCGAAGAAGCCGAGGTTGTAGACGCGCTGCATACTGCGGCGCGCCTGATTGGCGTTGAACGGCTCGCCGGGCTTCTGGCGCATCTCGCGGAGGATGACGCGCTCCTTGGTCTTCTTGTTGCCCTTGACCTTATAGCCCTCCAGCGTCCCCTCGCTGATGCGGATCGTGAGCGTCCCGTCCTGCGCGATGTTGAGATCCGTGATCTTGGCGAGGATATAGCCGTCCGCGCGGTACTTCTCCTGAATCGCCTGCACATTCTCCTGCAGAGTACGCCCATTGAGCAGCTGCCCCTTCTGCACGGTCACGAGATCCATGAGATCCTTCGTCTTTTCGACCGTGTTGCCCTCGATGCGCACTTCCTTCAGCACAGGGTTTTCCAGCACGTGATAGGTCAGCACGACGCCCTCGGGCACCTCTTCAAAGACGGGATAGAGATCGTAAAAATACCCCGTCGCGTAGATTGCGTCGCGATCCTTGACGAGCACATCCTCCGCCAGAGCATCTCCGACGTGCATGGCAATCGCCTCACGCGCCGCCTTCTCCGTCGCCTCGGAGGCTCCTGCAAAGTTGATCTCGACGACCGTCTTGCCCACCTGTGCCGCAAGGCCCTGCGCCACAGCATCCTCACTGGGGCGCGTGCTCGCCCACGCAGTCGCACGTGCGTCTGCCGATGCCGGCGGCGTCTTGTCCGTCAGGGCAGGTCCCTGCTGTGCCGGAGCTTCCTCCGGCGCGACGCTCGGCGTATTGCTCAGGACGGGAGCCTCCGTCCCCGCCATCTCCGCAGCGGTCGCCGCACTCTCATGATCCATTGGCACTGCGGCATGACCCTGCGGCAGTGCGGATGCGGATACACCGATACCAAGTGTGACGGCAAGGGCAAGTCTGCGGTATTTTTTGCTGTTCAAAGGCGAAACCTCCTAGACCATACGCAAGCGATAGGAATCGCTGATAAAATAGACCTTCAGATTGGCGTAGATTTTTCGTCCGAACGAGGTGGAAAACCGGACGCAGAGTGGTGCTCTGTGGAGGATTTTCCGCCGAAGTGCGGGCAAAAAAGATGCGTCAAGATGGCGCGGCTGAATTTATCAGTGCTTCCGACATGCGCTTCATTCACCGTGCATCATGGATGCACGAACTACTCTCTAAAAATCTTTCCGCCGACCTGCATCAAATGCTGCATATCCGCGCTCGGCAGATGCGATGCAGGTGCATGCGCAGCAGGCGGTGCAACGCTCTCGTGGACGGCGGGCGCTGCGGCAGGCGTTTCATGCGCCGCTGCAGCAGGAGCCTCCGTCCCTTCCGTCACATGCGGCGGAAGGGACGCAGCGGCAACCGTAGTCTGCGGAGCGGGGACAGGTACATCCTCCACGGGTACCTGCGCCGCCGGCACTTCTGCCCGCTCCTCGATTGCTGCGGCAGGCACGGCGGCAGGTTCTTGCACCTGTGCGCGCCACAGCCCCCACAGCGCGAGGGCGATGACCGCAAGCGCCGGCAGGAGGATGCGCGCCCGACGGCGCAGGCGCGCACGACGCGTCGATGTTGTACACGCCAGCTCGGCGCGGGCAAGCATGAGCTTTAGATCGCCCGACACATCGTCTGCCCCCGCGAGAGCATCCTCTGCCCCCGCAAGCCAGTCGCGTGCCGCCCGTATGGACCGCTTGCGCTCCTCGCGTTCGCTCTCCATCGCGCTCTCCCTCCCAACGATTATACTACACAGAAGCGATAGGATTCAATAAGTATAAAATAAATTGCGAATGCCCTATGACGAATCACCAATGCTGCATGAAACGCGAGAGCATCCCGCGAATCCGACGAATGCCGTTCTTCTGCAGGCGATAGACGTGCGCCGGCGTCACGCCGAGTGCATCCGCCATCGCTCCCGCCCCCGCGCCGCCGATGGTCACCCCTTCGAGCACGAGGCGTTCGCGCGCGGGCAGACGCTCCATCGCGTCGCCCACGACGCCGACGAGCGCGTGGTGTTCGGCAAGCTCCGCCACGGACGGCTGCTCATCCATCAAGAGTTCCTTCGCCGTCTCATGGCTCTCCGTCTCCGCCTCAAGGCAGGGCAGATCGACATTTCCCTCGCGCCGCAGAAAGTCACGGACGCGCCCGCGCACGCGGTGCACAGCATAGAGACTGAACGCCGCCCCATAGTCCGGGTCATAGCGTTCCACCGCCTCGATCAGTCGATCGTTCCCTCCTGCACCGCATCCATCGCCGCCGGCAGGGCGCGATACGGATATACCTCGCGAAAGACCAGCGGCTGATAGGCCTCAATGATGCGGCGGCGTGCCGCCATGTCGCCATGCTCCTTATACGCACGCCAGAGCGCACGCTCCTCCTCCGGCGCGAGTTTTTGCACGGCGGAGAGCTTTTTCATATAGGCGGAAAACATGGGCACACCTCCTTCCCTAAATAATGGAGCGAGATCAGAACCGAATCCGCGCCTCCATGCCGATGATCTGCTCCGAGCCCTCACGGTCGTACGAGATGCCGAACGCATCGCTCAGATCGTACTGGATGCCATAGCGGCTCTTGTTCGCCGCCGCACCGAGCCCCTGCACATAGCGCACGAACACGCGGTCGCCGATGTACTTGCCGATCTCGAGATTGTACTCATCCCGCCGCTGTGCGTCGGGGATATCCTCCTTCGATTCAAATAGGCTGCCGCTGCCGCTCGACAGGCGGAGCACATCGAGATGCAGGATATTCTTCATCGAGTTCTCCACCTCGGAGAGCACACTCATCTGCAGTCCGATGGCAAGCGCATCCGCCGCACTGAATTTCCCTCCCCGTTCTGAGACGCACCGCGCAGGGTCAGCATGCGGAGGATCTCCTCCTCCGACATCTCGGGCGACGACCCGAGACGAAAATCCATGTGGTCGAGCGGGCCGCGCGCACTCAGATAGATGCGCATATTGGTCAGACGCGTCTCGGCATAGAAGTCAATCGTGGGCAGGAACGACTCCATCTGGTTGAACGTCGCCGTCCCCTCGCGGATCTTGAACACCGTCCGCAGATAGCTGACCGTGTCGCCGCGCCGCACGCCGATCATGCCCGTCGTCTTCGGGTGACGCGTCGTCCCGCCGAAGTGAATCTGCCCCGACGGATGCATATCGTAGAGATTCGGACTGAAGAAATGCACATGCCGCCCGACAGATACCCCCACATCGAGGATGATATGTGGCAGTTCACTGTCCGTATCGGGAATCGTTGGGATCGAGATGAGCGCACGGTCGATATCGACCGTGCCCGATACCTTCGGCAGCGTCTCGCCCCAGTAAGTATCCTCCGTCAGCTTCAGTGCGCCCGTCAGGGGGCCGTCGTAGAACGACGTCTTGACCGAGAGTGCATTCATCACGAGCATTAACTCATAGTTTGCGGGTCTTAGCCCACGCAGCCCCGTATGCCCCGTCAGGAGATAGCTGCCCGTGCCCATGCGCCCCGTGCACTCGCGTATGGCGATCGAATCGCCGAGCGCATCGACCTGCACCTCGATCTCCGTGATCGGTGTCTCGATTGCCTTGAGCTTCACCGCACCGTCTCTGATGCGCAGCGAACCCTTGATCCGCGGTGCGGCGAGCGAGCCGCGGATGGTCAGCTCGCCCTCGGTACGTCCGAGCGCCCACTCGATCTCCCGTGAGAACACGGGGAGCAGAGAGAGATCGGCGTGGTCGAGGGACAGCGTGAGATCGATCTGTTCGGCGGCACTGAGCTCCTCATCCGCATCCGCCGTGAGCGCGTGCAGGGGGAGCGTCCCGTGCACACGCGCCGTATAGTCCGTGCCGTCGACGTACTTATGCACCGTCAGCTGATTGACGCGGACAACACTCCCGCGCACCTGAATCTCGCCGGTCAGCGCATCGAACGTCCCGCCGCGCACGCCCCCGTTTTTCGCAGAGAGCGACACATCGGCGACGGGACTGTGCGCCGTCCCGCCGACGTGCGCTGTGACAGACGCCGTGCCCGACACGGGCTCATCAACGCCCGCCAGCCCCGTAAAGAGCCCGAGGGCCATATCGTTCGCCGTGACATCGACATCCATCATGCCGTTAAAATCCACCGTCCCCGACGCGGAGAATGCACCGTCGCCCTGCTTTCCCGTAAAACGGTCAATCGTCAGCACATGGTTGGAGAGTGATACATCCAGCGACGCATCGGTGACGGGATAGCCTGCGACCGTACCTGCATCGATCTCACCCGTTACGCCGAGGGACGGATTATCCCGCGTTCCGCCGATCCAGATATGGCTTGTGATCGCCCCGCCGACGCGGTCCTCCTTCTGATTGCCGAGTGCGAGGAGCGCCCCGACATCGAAGTTCTCCACGTCCATGGTGCCGCGCAGCACATCCGACTGCGTGTCGTAGTGCAGGCGCGCCGATACCTTTCCTTTCTCTCCTTGATGGAGTCCCGTGCGGTCGAGCGTGACGATGCCGTTCTCATAGTAGACGAGACTGTGTACCTTCGTCAGCGTCACGCCGTTCATCGTCACCTCATCCGCCTTCAGATCGCCGCGAAAAATGGGATACGAAATCGTCCCGCCAACCTGTCCGTGGAACACACCGTGCCCTGCCACAGGATAGGGGAATTTATGAGCAAACCGTTTGAAGTTCAGATCGCGCACCTCGGCGTCGAGATTGAGCACGCCCTGCGTAGTGATCGTGCCGTTCAGCACCATGTCCACCATCGGAGAGTAGATGTGAAAGACCTGCAGACGGATGACGCCGTCATCGAGGAAGTAGTCGCCGTCCATGCCCGAGAGCAGTGCGCCCGCGTAGCTGCCGCGATAGAAATGCACGTAGCCGACAGCGTGGGGATTGTCGAGCGTCCCCGTGAATTTGATGATGTTGTCGATGTTGCCCGTGATCGGCTGGTCGGGCGCAACAAGTGCCGCGACATCCTCCATGCGCGCCCCCATCGTGTCGATCTGCACATTGATGCGCCGCTCGCCCGTAAAGCCGATCGTGCCGTTGACGAGCCAGACCTCGCGCCCATTCCGCTCCATCGAAAAATCATGGATGCCGATGCCAGAGAGCGAGCCCTCCGCGCGGAAGATCAGGCTGTCAAAGGGCTGATACATCAGCTGTCCGCGCGTCGCCGACACCTTCATCTCCACGTGCGGATCCGCGATATCGCCGTGCACCTCGCCGCTGATGTCCGCGAGTCCCGCAAAGCTCAGCCGATCATCGAGGCGGTTCAGCAGGGAGAGATCGACATGTCCGCCGTAAAAGCGGAGATCCAGTGCCGATCCGCCGCGGATCGTCCCCTCGACGCCGAGATCCGTTCCATGGGGAAGGTTTAGGCTGAGAAAATCAATCGTCAAATCCTGACCGCGCAGGGAAAAGGACGCATTCGCGCGCTCAATCGGCACGGCACGATACATCCCATCCAGTACCTCTGCGCTGCCGTAAACGGCAAGCCCCGTGCGCTCCGTGCCCTGTCCCTCGATGCCGAGATCGGCAGAGAGCGTACCGCTGAGCTCCGCAGGGAGCGGCAGCTGTGCGTCCGTCCGCAGGCGGTCAAGGGAGAGGCCCTCAATCTTCAGATGTGCTGCATAGGAGAGATCTGCTGGCCTGAGCGTGCCCTCGCCCGAGATATTCCCGCCGAACGTCTCCGCCGCAAGATTTTGGAACGAAAGCATTCCGTCCGCGTACGCGACATCGGCGTCGGCGCGGGTGACATCAATATCGCTGACCGTCCCGCCCTCTGCCGTCACGTGCCCGGCTGCCGTCGGAGCATCCATCGTCCCCGTCACGCGGACATCGACAGAGACAGTTCCCGTATAGGGGCTCTCCGCATCGACCGCCGCAGGGGCAAAGTGCTCTGCACGCACGCGAAGATCGAGATAGGGCGCATCCGTATCGAAACGCACCGTACCGTCGACGCGCGCCGTTTGCTCTGCCGCCGTCGCCGTTGCCGCCACGAAGAGAGCACGCTCGTCAAAGCGCAGTGCCGCACTCGTCAGCGTTGACTGTGTGCCATAGAGATCGGCATCCGCCCGAACGCCCTCGATACGCCCCTCCATCGTGCGCGTCCCGTCCACGAGACGCAGCCCCGCACGCACGCGATCGGCGTGCAGGCACGGATCTGCACGCGCTCGGGCAGCGCCCCCTCGGGCAGGAGGGAAAGGAGCGGCGTCAGATCGGCATCATCTGCCGCGAGCTGCACATCCTGCACATCGCTCGTTTTCTCCCCGCGTACGCGCAGCGGAATGCCCATGAACTGTGCCGCCGCATCGTAGGAGAATGCACCGCGGTCGACGTCCACCGTGCCGCTCAGATCGGTCAGTACATAGCTGCGCCCCACCACAGCGGCATCCGCCGTACCGTCTGCGATGCGGATGCGCCCGACAAAGGCACTCGGTTCCGCATCGTCCGAAACGAGATCGGCATAGTTCCACGAACCGTCCTCCCGCTGGACGAGATGCGCATGCACGCCCGTCAGCAGGATCTCATCCACCGAGGTCGCAGGGGATGAAAGCAACGAAAGCAGACGAAGCGTCACCCGCACCCTGTCGGCGCGGAGAACTTCCTCCGTCTGCTTATCGTAAATCACAATATCATCAATGGCGAGTTCATGCAGAGAACGTATCTCCACCGCGCCGATCTGCACATCCGTCCCAAGCTGCTGCGACGCGATGCGCCCCGCCGCCCGTCCGACCTCTGCCATAAAGGCCTCTGCCCGCACGATATGGACAGCGACCGCCGCGCAGAGGAGCACTGCCGCCAACGCAATCGCGCAGACCCATGTCCTCTGTCTCATAGAACTCCCCTAAACGGACATTCGCAGATGTCCGTCGTCTCATTTTGCCATCGTCATCTCGTAGGCTGCATTGGCCGCACGAACGCGCTCGATGGAGGCAGCTGCCTCCTCTGCCGTTGGTGTCGGCTGTGCCGGACGTACCTGCTCCCCCTTCGGGGTCTCGAGCACGGCATCCTCATGAAGCACGGCTGCCTCACGGGCGGCACGAGCTCGCTTGCCATGATCGATCACACGGCGATACTGCATTGCATCGAGATCGACGGGTACGCCCATGGCATTGTCAAGCGCCGCCTTACTCGTATTGTAGCGATAGAGTGCCGTCGCATAGTTCGTTCGCGCCGTCGTCAGATTGTCCGAGGAACGCATGACCTCAAGGTTCGTACCGACCCCCGCATTATAGCGCACGCGTGCGATATTGTAGTCCTCCTCCGCCTGCTTGACCGCTTTCTCTGTCGTGTCGATATTCTGCTCGGCAGCGCGCAGATTGAGGTATGCCGTATGCACATCGAGGCGGATGCGCTCGTTTGTCGCTGCCAGAGCCTCCTCGGCTTTGCGCAGCTTTGCCTTTGCCACGTGGATCTGCGCCGTCGTCGCCTCGTTGTCAAAGATGCCCCACGTCGCACTCAGGCCGAGGGTCCACATATCCTTCTCCTGCATGCTGTTCTTAAAGGCGTGCTCGCCCGCAATCGAGCGCGTCGCCGCCGCATTCAGTGTCGGAAGATTCGCCGCCGCCGCCTGCTCAACCGCCGCTGCTGCCTGCTTGACGGTATAATGTGCCGCCGCCGCATCTGCACGGTAAACGAGGCCGTAGTCCGTGCAGTCCGAAGAGCAAGATCGTACGCCGTATAGCGCATCTCGTCGCTCGTCTCCAGCGTCGTATCCGTCGGCAGACCGATCACGTTGTTCAGCGTCGCGACGGCGACGGCATAGTCGTTCTTCGCCGAGGTCAGTGCCTGCTGTGCATTCGCGAGCTCCACCTCAGAGGCGAGTACATCTGCACGCGCCACCGTACCTGCGCGGAACTGCGCATTCACATCGTCGAGATGCTTCGCGAGCGTCGCGACCGTCTCCTCGCGCACCTGTACCATATTGCGTGCCTGCAGGATGCTGAAATAATCCGTTGTCGCCGTCAGGCGAATGGTCTGTTTCGTCTGCTCCAGCGTGAGATCCGCCGCGTTCAGCCCGTAGCGAGCCTCCTTGCGCTGGGCATTTACGCTCGGATCAAAGAGTGCCATCGAAAGAGTCGCCTTATTTTCGTATGTATCCTTGTAGGGGGGTGGGGTTGAGCTCCTTCACCTTGCCGCCGACGCGTGCCGCCGTCCAGTCCCACGTGAGCCACGGGCCCGCACTGCGGTTTGCCACATGCAGCTGCTCATGCGCAGCGTCCACATCCGCGAGCGACTGCTTGATCGTGCGGTTGTTTGCGAGCGCCATCTGCACGCTGTCCGCAAGGCTGATCTTTACCGTCTCTGCCGACACTGGCGCGGCAAAGAGCCCAATCGCCGCGCTGAGCGCGAGAGCACACGCGAGACGTCCTGCCGGAGTTCCCTTTTTCTTCAAATCCATTTCCTCCTCATCCGCTCCATGGAGATACGTCAGTGCTGCAGGCTGCCCGGCAGTCCGCGCACACAAAAACTGTAGGTAGGTCTTATTATTCTACCAGTTCCCCGATTTTTTTTCAAATAAATTTATCCTTAACTGCCAGGGCACACAAAAAAACCGCCCGCAGGCGGTCTTTTTGTATTGGTTTAGACGAGCTCGATGATGGCCATCGGGGCGGCATCGCCACGACGGGGGCCGAGCTTCAAGATGCGGGTATAGCCGCTCTTCTTGTCCGTGTACTTCTCTGCGATTTCGCCGAAGAGCTTGCGCACGACATCCTCTTCCGCCAGAGCCGCGAGAGCCTGACGACGCGCACTGAGATCGCCGCGCTTGGCGAGCGTGATGAGGCCGTCGGCGAGGGAGCGCAGCTCCTTTGCCTTTGCCTCAGTCGTCTCAATGCGTCCATGCTTGAAGAAGGATGTGAGGATGCTCCTGAAGAGAGCCTTGCGGGCCGCGGAATTGCGTCCGAGCTTTCTCATGTGTTTCCCACTCCTATCGTTATTCGTTGTCCTGTCTCAAGGAGAGTCCAAGCTCCTCAAGTTTTTTCTTCACTTCATCCAGAGATTTGCGTCCCAGGTTGCGCACCTTCATCATGTCATCCTCGGTCTTCTGCGCGAGATCGGCAACCGTATTGATGCCGGCGCGCTTGAGGCAGTTGAAGGAACGAACGGAAAGATCCAGATCATCGATGGTCATCTCGAGCACCTTCGCGCTGTCGTCGACCTCCTCAGGCGGGAAGTTCGGAACTTCCTCCTCCTCCTCGACCACGCTGCCGTCCATGTTCTGGAACAGACGCAGGTGCATAACGAGGATCGCCGCTGCCTTGCTCACCGCTTCCTCAGGACGGATGGAACCGTTCGTCCATACGTCGAGAATGAGACGGTCATAGTCCGTGACGTTGCCGACACGCGTGTCCTCTACCGTATAGTTGACACGCTGCACAGGCGAGAAGATGGAGTCGATGGGGATGACGCCGATGACATCATCCGGCTTCTTGTTCCGATCCGCCGGAACGTAGCCGCGGCCGCGCTCAACGGTCATCTCGATCTTGAGCTTTCCCGTCTCCCCCATCGTTGCAATATGCAGTTCGGGGTTGAGGATCTCAATGTCGCTGCCGCACTCGATGTCGGCGGCGGTGACTTCGCGTGCGCCGGCCGCCTCGATGCGGATCGTGCGCGGCTCGTTGTCCTGCATACGGATGCAGAGCTGCTTGAGTGCCAGCACGATGCTCGTCACATCATCCCTTACACCGGGAATGGTGGAGAACTCGTGCAGAACGCCGTCGATTTGGATGGAGGTGACCGCCGCTCCGTCCAAAGGACGAGAGCAGCATCCGCCGCAGACTGTTGCCGAACGTCGTGCCGTAGCCCGGCTCAAGCGGCTCGCAGATGAAGCGGCCGTAACGTCCGTCCTCGCTGATCTCTGCGATCTCGATTTTCGGTTTCTCGATATCTGTCATCTATGTGCCTCCTCCATAATAAACGCGTAATGCAGACACATTCACATTCATTATTTGGAGTAAAGCTCGACGATGGCCTGCTCGTTGACCGGAACGTCAATCTCCTCACGATGGGGGAAACGTGTCACCGTGCCCGTCAGGTTTGCCTGATCGGCAGTAAGCCATGCGGGTGCGGAGAGTGCATTGCTGCTCTCCTTGAGCTCCTTGAAGAAGGCGCCGGAACGGCTCTTCTCGGCGACCTCGATCACATCGCCCTCATGGACGAGTGCGGAGGGGATGTCGACGCGCTTGCCGTTCACCGTGAAGTGACCGTGGCGGACGAGCTGACGTGCCTGACGGCGCGTATTGGCTAGGCCGAGGCGGAACACAACGTTGTCCATGCGGCGCTCGAGGAGGCAAAGGAGGTTTTCACCGGTGACGCCGGACATCTTCTTTGCCTTCTCATAGTAGCCGCGGAACTGACGCTCGAGAACGCCGTAGATGAACTTCGCCTTCTGCTTTTCCTTGAGCTGAAGTCCGTACTCGGAGACCTTGCGGTTCGTGCGGCGGAGCTGACGCGTCGACTGGCGCGAACGACCGAGGGTCGCCGGCTCGAGGCCGAGGGCACGGCAGCGCTTTAAGACTGGTACTCTATCAATTGCCATGTTGTTTCATCCACCTCCTGTTAGACGCGGCGACGCTTCGGCGGACGGCATCCGTTGTGCGGGATGGGCGTCACGTCTTTGATCATGTTGACTTCGAGACCCGTTGCCTGCAGCGAGCGAATGGCAGCCTCACGGCCGGCACCCGGCCCCTTGACATAGACCTCGACGGACTTGAGTCCGTGCTCCATCGCGGCCTTAGCCGCTGTCTCTGCTGCCATCTGGGCAGCGAACGGCGTGCTCTTGCGCGAGCCGCGGAAGCCAAGACCGCCCGCACTCGCCCACGAGAGCGCATTGCCGCTCTTGTCGGTAAGCGTGACGATCGTATTGTTGAACGTCGAGCTGATGTGTGCAACGCCCGACTCTATGTTCTTGCGAACTTTTTTCTTGGAACGTGTTGTTTTCTTAACAGCCACCTCTACGAGCCTCCTTTACTTTTTCTTGCCTGCGACGGCCTTCTTCGGGCCCTTGCGCGTGCGCGCATTGTTCTTCGTGTTCTGTCCGCGGACAGGCAGGCCGAGACGGTGGCGGCGGCCACGGTAGCAGCCGATATCAACGAGACGCTTGATGTTCATCTGAATTTCGCGGCGAAGGTCGCCCTCCACCACGGCGTTCTTGTCGATGGCATCACGAAGTCTGACGACTTCATCCTCCGTGAGGTCGCGCGTACGCGTATCGGGGTTCACGTCCGCAGCTGCGAGCAGCTTCTTCGAGGTCGTGAGACCAATGCCGAAGATGTACGTCAGCGCAATTTCAATTCTCTTGTCACGGGGCAAATCTACACCGGCAATACGTGCCATAAGTGCACCTCCTTTTTATCCTTGTCTTTGTTTATGCTTGGGGTTCTCGCAAATGACCATAACGCGGCCCTTGCGCTTGATGATCTTGCATTTCACAGATTTTCTTGACAGACGGTCTTACCTTCACTGCGCTTGCCTCCTTCCGTCTCCCTGCGCACACGGGGCAGCGGAGCTGTGCCGCATACCCGAAAACGTCGATCTTATCTATTCTAGCATAAAAACTTCGTGTTGACCAGTTTTTCCTGCTAATCAGCCGAACGCCCTATAATCGGTGCTTTCCTCGTATTACTTAAAGCGATAGGTAATGCGTCCACGGGTCAGATCGTACGGGGTGAGTTCGATGGTCACCTTGTCGCCCGGAAGGATACGGATGAAGTTCATGCGTATTTTTCCGGAAACATGAGCAAGGACGACGTGTCCGTTCTCAAGTTCGACCTGGAACATCGCATTGGGAAGCTTCTCAACGACTCTTCCCTCTACCTCGATGACATCCTGCTTTGACATTCTTCCCTTTCGCTCCTTTTACGCCTCAAGGACGGCGGCAAGATCCGCCTCCACCTTTGCGATGTCCTGTCGGCCGTCGATCTCCTTGTAGACGCCCGCTTTCTTATAGTAGTCGATCAGCGGACGCGTCGAGGACTCATAGACGGAAAGACGGCTCTTCATTGTCTCCTCGCTGTCGTCGGCACGCTGATACGTCTCACCGCCGCAGTCGTCGCAGACGCCCTCCACCTTCGTCGGGTTGAACCTTACGTGGTAGGAATGTCCGCAGCTCTTGCAGATGCGGCGTCCGACAGCGCGCTCGATGAGATCGGCGGCAGGGACATTGATGTTGAGGACGGCGGTGAGTGCCATCCCGTTGTCCTTCAGGATCTCCGCGAGGGCATCCGCCTGCTCGACGGTGCGTGGGAATCCATCGAGGATGAAGCCCTTCTCCTTACAGTCCGGCTTACTGAGCCGCTCACGCACGATACCGATGGTGACGGAATCGGGAACGAGCTTCCCTGCGTCCATGTAGGACTTTGCCTCTTTGCCGAGGGGTGTCCCCTCTTTCACGGCTTCACGAAACATATCGCCCGTGGAGATGTGAAGAACATTGTAGCGTTTTACAAGGTTCACCGCCTGCGTGCCCTTGCCGGCACCCGGGGGACCCATCAAAATGATCTGCATAGGGATCTCCTTCGTACGTTATTTCATAAAGCCTTCGTAGTGGCGCATGACGACCATCGACTCGATCTGCTTCATCGTCTGGAGGGCAACGCCCACGACGATGAGGAGTGCCGTACCGCCGAAGTACACGCCCTGAATGTGCGTCGCCTCTGCAATGAGGTTCGGCAGAACCGCGATGAACGCGAGGAAGAACGCGCCCGCAAGGGTGATGCGCGTCAGCACATAGTCGAGATAGTCCGCCGTCGCCTGACCGGGACGGAGCCCGGGGACGAAGCCGCCGTATTTCTTGAGATTGTCCGCCATATCCTGGATCTTCACCGTCACCGATGTGTAGAAGTAGGTGAAGAAGATGATCATGAGGACATAGAGCGTCGTCTGGAGGGGTTTTCCCCACTCAAGATAGGACGCCGCCGTCTTGACCCACGGAATATCGACGAACTGTGCCACCGTAATCGGGAACATGAGCACCGACGAGGCAAAGATGATCGGGATAACGCCCGCCTGATTGACCTTGAACGGAATATGGCTCGAATGTCCCGTCGCCGTGCGGCCGCCGACGACACGTTTCGCATACGTGATTGGGATGCGGCGGAAGCCGGTCTCAATGTGGATGACGAAGACGATCATCGCCAGCGCGATCACGCCGAACGCGAACACGCTGAAATAGCTGATCGTCCCTGCCTTGACGTAGGCGAGGATCGTGCCGATGTTCTTCGGCAGCGCTGCGACGATACCGGCGAAGATGATGAGCGAGATGCCGTTGCCGACACCGTTCGCTGTGATCTGCTCCCCGAGCCACATGAGGAACACCGTCCCCGCCGTCAGAGTGATGGCGATGATGAGGATGTTCACGGGGTTCGGATTAAGGATCGCGGTCTTGAGGCCGATCGACATGCCGATCGCCTGGAAGAACGCGAGCACCACCGTCAGGTAGCGCGTGACCTTCGTCGTTTTCTTATGCCCCTCCGCGCCTTCCTTCGACCACTGCTCGAGCGTCGGTACAACGACGTTGAGCAGCTGGATGATGATGGCTGCGTTGATGTAGGGCGTAATGCTCATTGCAAAGACGGAAAATTTGCTGAACGCACCGCCCGAAAAGAGATCGAGGAGGCCGAACAGCGTTCCCTGCGAGAAGAGCTGCTCAATCGCCGTGGGGTCGACGCCCGGCACGGGGATGTGCGTCCCCATGCGGAACACGGCGAACATGATGAGCGTAAAGATGATCTTCTGTCGCAGCTCGGGAATCTGAAAGATGTTGCCAAGGGCACTGAGCACCTTAGACCACCTCTACTTTGCCGCCTGCTGCTGCGATTTTCTCCGCGGCACTCTGGGTAAAGCCCTGTGCGCGCACGGTGAGGTTCTTCGCCGTAAGCTCGCCGTCGCCGAGAATGCGGACGCCGTCACGAACGTTCTTCAGAATGCCCGCCTCGATGAGCGCTACGGGATCAACCGTCGTGCCATCCTCGAAGCAGTTCAGGCTGCCGACGTTGACCTCGGCGAACGTCTTTGCCCAGACGTTCTTGAAGCCGCGCTTCGGCAGACGACGGTAGAGAGGCATCTGACCGCCCTCAAAACCGGTGCGGACACCGCCGCCCGAGCGAGACTTCTGCCCCTTCATGCCGCGGCAGGAGGTCTTGCCCATGCCGGAGCCGATGCCGCGGCCGACGCGCTTACGCACGGCACGCGAGCCCTCCGCGGGCTGTAATTCATGCAGTTTCATAGCTTCTTGCCTCCCCTCTTCAATCTGCGATCTCTTCCACCGTGATGAGGTGGGAGACTTTGTGAAGCTGTCCACGCACGGCAGGCGTGTCGGGAAGCTCGGTCACGGAGTTGCGCTTGCGCAGTCCGAGTGATTTACCGTTTTGCGCTGCGTCTCAGGACGACCGATCAAGCTGCGCGTCAGGGTAACTCTGACTTTTGCCATGTTCGTTCCTCCTTATCAGCCAAAAATCTCATGAACGGACTTGCCGCGAAGTGCTGCGACCTCTGCGGGGCTCTTGAGTCCCATGAGGCCTTCCATCGTGGCACGCACCATGTTGTTCGGGTTCGACGAGCCGAGCGACTTCGTGAGGATGTCGCGCACGCCTGCGAGCTCCAGAACGGCACGCGCCGGGCCGCCGGCGATAACGCCGGTACCTTTTGCGGCAGGCTTCAGGAGGACGCGGCCGGCACCGAAGATGCCCGTGATCTCATGCGGAACCGTACGCTCTTCACGCAGCGGCACCTCGATGAGACTCTTCTTGGCATCCTCAATGCCCTTGCGGATCGCCTCGGGTACCTCGGCAGCCTTGCCGAGTCCGACGCCAACCTTGCCCTTCTTGTTGCCAACGACAACAAGTGCGCTGAAGGAGGAGCGTCGGCCGCCCTTGACAACCTTCGATACGCGGTTGATGAATACGACACGCTCCTCGAACTCCGGCGTCTCGTTTTCGTTATGTCTAGCCATGCTTTCCCTCCTTTAGAATTTCAATCCGGCTTCGCGTGCCGCCTCTGCGAGAGCAGCGACGCGGCCATGGTAGATGTAGCCGCCGCGGTCAAAGACGACCTCGGTGATGCCCTTTTCAAGAGCCTTCTTGGCAACGGCTGCGCCGATGGCCTTTGCGGCCTCGACGTTGCCGCCGTACTGCGAGAAGCCCTTGTCCTTCGAGCTCGCGGAGACGAGCGTCACGCCCTTTTCATCGTCGATGATCTGTGCGTAGATGTTCTTTAGGCTGCGGAATACATTGAGACGCGGACGTGCCGCCGTTCCTGCAATGTGATTGCGCACGCGCAGATGGCGCTTCTGGCGCGCCTGATTCTTATCCTGCTTGATAAGCACAGTGTGTCACTCCTCTCCTTCTTATTTCTTGCCCTTCGCGCCGGCTTTGCCTTCCTTGCGGCGGATGTGCTCTCCGGCGTACTTGATGCCCTTGCCCTTGTACGGCTCCGGCTCGCGATGCGCGCGGATCTCAGCAGCGACCTGACCGACGGCTTCCTTGCTGATGCCGGAGACCGTGATGACCGTCGCCGAGGGGCACTCGAACGTGATGCCCTCGGGCGGCTCAACGACAACGGGGTGCGAGAAGCCAAGCGAGAGGTTGAGGTTCTTGCCCTGCTTTGCCGCACGGTAGCCGACACCGCTGATCTCAAGGGTCTTGGTGAAGCCTTCCGAGACGCCGACCACCATGTTGTGGATCAGCGCACGGGAAAGGCCGTGGAGCGACCTGTGCGTTTTATCGTCCGACGGACGCGCGACCGTAACGACGCCGTCCTCGACGGTTATTTTCATATCCGGATGGATCACCCGCGAAAGCTCGCCCTTCGGGCCCTTGACCTTCACGAGATTCTCCGCACCGACCGTGACGGTAACACCGGACGGAATGTGAATCGGTGCTCTTCCAATTCGTGACATTGTTACACCTCCTGCCTGTGCGTTACCATACGAATGCGAGAACTTCGCCGCCGAGACCTGCCTTGCGGGCATCCTTGTCACTCATGATCCCCTTGGACGTGGAGATCACGGAGATGCCGAGACCGCCGTAGACGCGCGGGAGCGCATCGTGCTTGGCATACTGACGAAGTCCGGGCTTGGAGACGCGCTTCAGGCCGGAAATGACGTGCTCACGCTTTGCTCCATACTTCAGCGTGACGGTGAGGACGCCCTGCTTGCCGTCCTCCTGGAAGGTGTAATCCTCGATGAAGCCTTCCTTTTTCAAGACCTCGGCGATTGCCGTCTTGACCTTTGAGCCCGGGATCGCGACGCTCTCGTGGTAGACCGAGTTCGCGTTGCGGATGCGGGTCAGCATATCTGCAATAGGATCAGTCATTGCCATGAATCGATATCCTCCTTATATACGTATTACCAGCTTGCCTTGGTTACACCAGGGATGGCGCCCTTGTAACTCTGCTCACGGAAGCAGATACGGCACATATCAAACTTGCGGATGTAGCCATGCGGACGTCCGCAGATCTTGCAGCGGTTGTACTTGCGCGTCGAGAACTTCGGCTCTTTGCTCCACTTCTCGATCATTGACTTCTTTGCCACAGTTGTTCCTCCTTGCCCGTCATGCGCGGAACGGCATACCCATGAGACGCAGGAGCTCTTTGGCCTCTTCGTCCGTATGCGCGCTCGTGACGATGACGATGTTCATGCCGCGGATCTTGTCGATCTTGTCGTAGTCAATCTCGGGGAAAATGAGCTGCTCGCGCAGACCCACGGCATAGTTGCCGCGTCCGTCGAATGCCTTCTCACTGACGCCGCGGAAATCGCGGACGCGCGGAAGTGCGACGTTCATGAATTTATCGAGGAACTGATACATGCGCGTGCCGCGCAGCGTGACCTTGCAGCCGATCGGCATGCCCTCACGGAGCTTCCATGCAGCGAGCGACTTCTTCGCGCGCGTGAGCTGGGGCTTCTGGCCGGCAATCGCGGTGAGATCCGTCACAGCGGCATCGAGTGCCTTCGGGTTGCCGACGGCTTCGCCGACGCCCATGTTGATGATGATCTTCTCCACCTTCGGGAGCTGCATGACGTTCTTGTAGCCGAACTTCTCCGTCAGCGCGGGAGCAACTTCCTTCTGATATTTCTCTTTGAGTCTATCCACTTTGCGTATTCCTCCTTTCCTCGAAAATTACTGCTCGATGGGCTCGCCGCACTTCTTGCAGGCGCGCACCTTGCGCTCGCCGATGATGCGGTGTGCGACGCGCGTCGTCTTGCCGCATGCGGGGCAGACGAGCTGCACCTTGCTCGCAAAGAGCGGTGCTTCCTTCGTGATGATACCGCCCTGCGGTGCGCTCTGGCTCGGCTTCGTGTGACGCTTTACCTTGTTGACGCCCTCCACGATGACCTTGCCCTTCTTCGGCTGAGCGACGAGGACCTTGCCCTGCTTGCCTTTATCCTTACCGGAAAGAACGACGACCGTATCGCCCTTCTTGACGTTCAGTTTTGCCAGCGACAAAATAACACCTCCTCCTTAAAGAACTTCGGGCGCAAGCGAGACGATCTTCATGAAATCCTTCTCGCGCAGCTCACGTGCGACCGGTCCAAAGATACGCGTTCCGCGCGGCGTGTGGTCGTCCTTAATGATAACGGCCGCATTCTCGTCGAAGCGGATGTAGGAACCGTCAGGACGACGGATCCCCTTGACGCTGCGGACGACGACCGCCTTGACGACATCGCCCTTCTTCACCGTGCCGCCCGGCGCTGCCGCCTTGACGGAGGCGACGATAACATCGCCGATGTTGGCATACTTACGGTATGAGCCGCCCAGTACGCGAATGCAGAGGATTTCCTTCGCTCCTGTGTTATCGCCGACATTCAGGATTGTTTCCTGCTGTATCATTGATCTGTTTCCTCCTTACTTCGCGCGCTCGACGATTTCGACCACGCGCCAGCGCTTCGTCTTCGAGAGCGGACGCGTCTCCATGATCGACACGCGATCACCGATGTGTGCGTCGTTCTTCTCGTCATGCGCGTGGAACTTCACCGTCTTCTTGACCGGCTTCTTATACATCTTTGTGCTGCTCGAGCTCCTCGACAGCGACGACAACCGTCTTGTCCATCTTGTCGGACACGACCTTGCCGACTCGTACCTTGCGTACATTTCTATCGCTCATCTCTGTGAGCCTCCTTCCCATGCATATCATACCGACTTCTTCATCTTTTCCGCCCTCTCTGCGGGAGCAGCCTCCACAGAGAACCACTCTGCGTTCGGCTTGTTTCCTTGACAGGACGAAAAATCCATGCGAATTCGGTAGGACTCTTTCACCAGTTTGCCTAACTGAGACTTAGGCGTTTGCCTGCTCGCGCTGAATGGTCTTGATGCGGGCAATCGTCTTCTTTACGTCCTTGATACGCATCGGGTTGTCGAGCTGTCCGGTGGCGTGCTGGAAACGGAGGCCAAAGAGCTCTTCCTTGAGCGACGCGAGTTTTTCCGTGAGCTCATCGGCACTCAGGCCGCGAATCTCATCAACCTTCATTCACTTCACCGCCCTCTACTTCTTCACGTACGACGAACTTCGTCTTGATCGGGAGCTTATGCCCAGCGAGGCGCATGGCCTCTGCCGCCACTTCGCGCGACACGCCGTCCATCTCAAAGAGGACGCGGCCGGGCTTCACGACAGCAACCCAGTACTCAGGCGAGCCCTTGCCGGAGCCCATGCGGGTCTCTGCCGGCTTCGCCGTAACGGGCTTGTCCGGGAAAATCTTGATCCAGACCTTACCGCCGCGCTTGATATAACGCGTCATCGCGATACGCGCAGCCTCGATCTGGCGGTTCGTGATCCATGCAGGTTCCAGAGCGACGAGACCGTACTGGCCATGGCTGACCGTGTTGCCGCGCTGTGCCTTACCCTTCATGCGTCCGCGGAACTGCTTGCGGTACTTGACACGCTTTGGAAGTAACATTACGCCTCGCTCCTTTCCTTATTGTTTTTCGGTGCCTGCTTCTTGTCGGGGAGAACCTCGCCCTTGAAGATCCAGACCTTGATGCCGATGCGGCCGTAGGTCGTGTGTGCCTCAGCCGTTCCGTAGTCGATATCTGCACGCAGTGTGTGCAGGGGAATGCTGCCCTCGCGATAGGACTCGCGGCGGGCGATCTCCGCGCCGCCGAGACGGCCGCTGACGGCAATCTTGATGCCCTTCGCACCGAGGCGCATCGTGCGTCCGACCGCCTGCTTCATCGCACGGCGGAACGCGATACGGCGCTCAAGCTGCGCTGCGATGTTCTCGGCGACGAGCGTCGCGTCGAGGTCCGGCTGCTTGATCTCTGCGATATTGATGTCAACGCGCTTCTCGGTGAGGCCCTTGAGCCCCTCCTTGATCTGCTCAATGCCCGAGCCGCCGCGTCCGATGACCATGCCCGGCTTTGCCGTATGGATCGTGAGCTTCAGGCGGTTCTTGCTGCGCTCCGTCTCCACGCGGGGAACACCTGCGGTCTGGAGGCTCTTCTTGAGGTAATCGCGAATCTTGATGTCCTCATGCAGATTCTGCGCGAAATCCTTGTCTGCATACCAGCGGGCATCCCAGTCCTTGACGATGCCAAGGCGAATGCCATGGGGATTTACTTTCTGACCCAAACTGTTTCCCTCCCTATTACTTTTCGTTTACGGCAACCGTGATATGGGACGTGTGCTTCAAAATCTTGAACGCCTGTCCACGCGAACGCGGATGAATGCGCTTCAAGGTCGGCCCCTGGTCAACGAAAGCTGAGGAAATGAACAGTCGATCCACATCCATGTCGAAGTTGTTCTCCGCGTTTGCGATAGCAGAGCGGAGCACCTTCTCCACGGCGTCCGCGCCGACCTTCGGCGTGAACTTCAGGATCGCCAGAGCGTCAGCAACGCTCTTGCCGCGCACGAGGTTCATCACGATGCGAACCTTGCGCGGGGCGATACGGATGTATTTGGCGGTAGCCTTTACTTCCTGTGCCACGAATCGTCCTCCTCTCTATCAGCGCAGCGAGGTCTTGCGCTCTTCGCCCGCGTGACCCTTGAATGTACGTGTCGGCGCAAATTCGCCGAGCTTATGTCCGACCATATCCTCCGTCACGTAGACGGGAACATGCTTGCGTCCGTCATGGACGGCGATCGTGTGACCCACGAAATCCGGGAAGATCGTCGAGCTGCGCGACCACGTGCGCACAACCTTCTTCTCGTTCTTTTCGTTGAGCGCCTCGATCTTCTTCATCAGGCTCTCTGCGACGAAAGGCCCTTTCTTAATCGATCTTGACAAAGTTTTTTTCCTCCTTTCGTCGGACTGTAATCAATCCGACGAGGTTCTATCTGCAAGTTGCGGTGTTAAATCAGCAATTCAGAGGAATGCCCCAAAAAGCAGGGGCTGTCCTCATGAGTTACTTATTACTTCCTACGATGCACAATCAGACGGTTCGACGCCTTCTTCTTGCGGCGTGTCTTCTTGCCCATCGCAATCTTGCCCCACTTCGTCATCGGGCTCTTGCGTCCAACCGGCGAACGGCCCTCGCCGCCGCCATGCGGATGGTCGTTCGGGTTCATCGCGATACCGCGTGTCTCCGGACGGCGTCCGAGCCAGCGGCTGCGGCCTGCCTTGCCGATGGTGATGTTCTCATGCTCGAGGTTGCCGACCTCACCGATCGTCGCACGGCAGTTGACGTGCACGCGGCGGATCTCGCCGGACGGCATGCGCAGGAGCGCATAGTCGCCTTCCTTCGCCATGAGCTGTGCCGACGTGCCCGCGCTGCGGACGAGCTGTGCGCCCTTGCCGATCTTCAGCTCGACGGCATGAATGATCGTACCGAGCGGGATGTTCTTCAGCGGGAGTGCGTTGCCCGGCTTGATGTCCGCCTCGGCACCCGACTCCACGACATCGCCGACCTTGAGGCCGTTCGGTGCGAGGATGTAACGCTTCTCACCGTCCGCATAGTTCAGGAGAGCAATGCGTGCGCTGCGGTTCGGATCGTACTCGATCGTCGCCACACGGGCGGGGATGCCGTCCTTCGTGCGCTTAAAATCAATGATGCGATAGAGGCGCTTGTGTCCGCCGCCGCGATGACGTACGGTCAGCTTGCCCTGCTGGTTGCGGCCGCCCGTCTTGGTGAGGCGGACGGTCAGGGACTTCTCCGGCTTGTCCGTCGTGATCTCATCGAAGGAAGAGACCGTCATGAAACGTCTGCCGGCAGAATACGGCTTAAAAGTTTTTACTGCCACGTTCGTACCTTCCTTTCGTCTCAGCCTTCAAAGAACTCGATCGTCTCACCCGGAGCAAGCTTTACGATGGCCTTCTTGTAATCCGGGCGCTTGCCCTCGGTACGTCCCATGCGCTTCTTCTTGCCGGTGACGTTGACCGTGTTGACCTTTGCGACCTTCACCTTGAAGACCTCTGCGACCGCCTTGGCGATCTCGATTTTATTGGCAGCCTTCGCAACGACGAAGACGTATTTGCCCTCAGCCATGAGCTGCGTCGTGCGCTCGGTGATCAGCGGGCGTACGAGAATATCACGTGCTTCCATTATGCGAATACCTCCTCGATACGGGTGATGGCATCCTTCGTAATGAAGAGCTTGTCGTGATGGAGAATGTCAAAGACATTGATTCCACTTGCCGTAATGGCTTTACACCCGGAATATTGCTCGTCGAACGCTCCACGTTCACCGCTTCGTCCGCCGTGATGAAGAGGCTCTTTGCATCCACACCGAAGTCGCTCAGGAGCTTCACCGCTGCCTTCGTCTTCGGCGCATCGAAATCGAGGTGATCGAGAACGATGAAATCGCCCGTGCGCACCTTATCGGAGAGCGCACACTTCAGGGCGAGACGGCGCTGCTTGCGCGGCATCGTGAAGCCGTACTTGCGCGGATGCGGTCCAAAGACCGTGCCGCCGCCGACCCACAGTGGGCTGCGCGTCGAACCTGCACGGGCACGTCCCGTTCCCTTCTGACGCCACGGCTTGCGTCCGCCGCCGCGCACGAGACCACGCGTCTTCGTGGCATGCGTGCCGAGACGCTGCGACGCGAGCTGGAGGACAACCGCCTGATGAAGGAGGCCGGCATTCATTTCAACATTGAAGAACGCATCGTTCAGGCTGATCTCACCAACCTGGTTGTGCGCCATATCATAGACTGCTACATTTGCCATACTGCGATTCCTCCTTCCTTATTCTTTCGCTGCCTTTGCAGGCTTTACGGTATCTTTAATCACAACGAATCCCTTCTTCGGGCCCGGAATCGCGCCCTTGATGAGAATGAGATTGCGGTCGGCGTCCACACGGACGACCGTCAGACGCTGCACGGTGACGCGCTCGCCGCCCATGCGGCCCGGGAGCTTCTTGCCCTTTAGGACGCGTCCGCCCGGACCGGAGATCATCGCACCCGTCGAGCCCGGCTCACGGTGCGACTTCGAACCGTGACCCATGGGGCCGCGTGCAAAGTTGTGGCGCTTGATGCCGCCCGCGAAGCCCTTGCCCTTCGACGTACCGACCACATCGACGAGATCGCCCTCAGCGAAGATATCGACGCCGATCGTGTCGCCTACATTGTATTCGGAAGGAGCGGCAAGGCGCATCTCACGAATGAAGCGCACTGCCTTCACGCCCGCCTTCTCAAACTGACCCTTGAGCGGCTTCGTGACGTTCTTCTCCTTAATGTCGCCAAACCCGATCTGCACAGCGTTGTAGCCGTCCGACTCCACCGTCTTGCTGCGGAGCACGAAGTTGTTGCCGGACTCCACGACCGTCACGGGGACGACGCGGCCTTCCTCTGTGAAGATCTGAGTCATACCCAGTTTTCTTCCTAAAATAGCCTTAGCCAAGGCATCCACCTCCTATTAGAGCTTAATCTCGATGTCAACGCCGGCCGGCAGATCGAGACGCATGAGTGAATCGACCGTCTTGTTCGTCGGCTGCAGGATGTCGATGAGACGCTTGTGCGTGCGCATCTCGAACTGCTCACGCGAGTCCTTGTTGACATGCGGGGAACGGAGGATCGTGTAGACATTCTTCTCCGTCGGAAGTGGAATGGGCCCGGAGACCATTGCACCCGTCTTCTTCGCCGTGTCGACGATCTTCGCCGCGCTCTGATCGAGTGCCTTGTGGTCATAGGCCTTCAAACGAATTCTGATTTTCTGCTGTTTCGCCAAAGTAGTTTTCCTCCTTCGTCCAGGGGTCCCGCCCCAAACATTTCTCCACGGCAGTTCCCTCTGTCCCCATCAGGGGCATAGCCATCTGCCATGTCATCGCATGGAGTACGTCGTCTGTCGTATGATTCCAAAAGATGAAAAGAAGTTTTTATTATACTCCCCATCAGGAAATTCCGGTCAAATTCCATCGTACCGTCATTTCCCTCGAAAAGGAGCGACGCGAGCGCGCCGCTCCTCTCCCTAGGGAATATCAATGTGGGTGATTAGCCCTCGATTGCCGTAACACGACCCGCGCCAACCGTGTGGCCGCCCTCGCGGATAGCGAAGCGGAGGCCCTGCTCGATTGCGATCGGGGTGATGAGCTCGACTTCCATCTCGACGTTATCGCCAGGCATAACCATCTCCGTGCCCTCGGGGAGACGGACAACACCCGTCACGTCCGTGGTACGGAAGTAGAACTGCGGGCGATAGTTCGTGAAGAACGGCGTATGACGGCCGCCCTCTTCCTTCGTCAGAACGTAGACCTGCGCCTTGAACTTCGTGTGCGGGTTAATGGAACCCGGCTTTGCGAGAACCTGACCGCGCTCGATGTCCTTGCGGTCCACACCACGGAGCAGTGCGCCGATGTTGTCGCCGGCAACCGCGCTGTCGAGCAGCTTGCGGAACATCTCAATGCCCGTAACAACCGTGCTGCGTGCCTCATCCTGAAGGCCGACGATCTCAACCGTATCGTTCAGCTTCAGCTCACCGCGCTCCACACGACCCGTTGCGACCGTGCCGCGGCCCGTGATCGTGAAGACATCCTCGACCGGCATGAGGAACGGCTTGTCCGTGTCACGCGTCGGCGTCGGGATATAGTCGTCAACCGCGTCCATAAGCTCCAGGATTTGCCTTCATCGCATCGTCACCCTCGAGTGCCTTCAGCGCGGAGCCTGCAACGACGGGGATCTCATCGCCGGGGAAGTCATAGCTCGAGAGGAGCTCGCGAACTTCCATCTCGACGAGCTCGAGAAGCTCGGGATCGTCAACCTGGTCAACCTTGTTGAGGAAGACAACGATCGCGGGAACGCCGACCTGGCGAGCGAGCAGGATGTGCTCACGCGTCTGGGGCATCGGGCCGTCTGCTGCGGAGACGACGAGGATTGCGCCGTCCATCTGTGCAGCACCCGTGATCATGTTCTTGACATAGTCCGCATGGCCCGGGCAGTCCACGTGTGCATAGTGACGCTTGTCCGTCTCATACTCAACGTGTGCCGTGTTGATCGTGATGCCGCGCTCACGCTCCTCCGGTGCCTTATCGATGTCCGCATAGTCCTCGAACTTCGCATAGCCCTTCTCGGAGAGAACCTTCGTGATCGCCGCCGTCAGCGTCGTCTTGCCGTGGTCAACGTGACCGATCGTGCCGATGTTGACATGGGGCTTGCTGCGGTTAAACTTTCCTTTGCCATTTAACAATTCCTCCTTATTCGCCTTTGTTCTTGGCGACAACAGCGTCAGCTATATTCTTAGGAACCTCGTCGTAGAAGGAAACCTCCATCGAGTAGTTCCCGCGACCCTGGGTCTTGGAACGGAGATCCGTCGAGTAACCGAACATCTCCGAGAGCGGAACGTACGCATTGATGACCTGTACGCCGTTGCGCGGCTCCATGCCGTCGATGCGTCCACGGCGCGAGTTCAGATCGCCGATAACGTCGCCCATATACTCCTCAGGCACCGTGACCTCAACCTTGACGTACGGCTCAAGGAGAACGGGGTTTGCCTTCTCCGCGCCCGCCTTGAACGCCATCGAGCCGGCGACCTTGAACGCCGCCTCGGAGGAGTCGACCTCGTGGAACGAACCGTCGTAGACGATGACCTTGATATCGACCATCGGATAGCCTGCGACAACGCCGCTCTCCATTGCCTGGCGAACACCGGCCTCGATCGGGTTGATGAACTCCTTCGGAATCACGCCGCCGACGACCTTGTTCTCGAAGCTGAAACCCTCGCCCGCTTCCTGCGGAATGAGCTCAAGCCAGCAGTGTCCGTACTGACCATGACCGCCGGACTGACGGACGAACTTGCCTTCCGCCTTGACCTGCTTGCGGATCGTCTCGCGGTACGCAACCTGCGGCTCACCGACCTTGCAGTCGACCTTGAACTCGCGGAGCATACGGTCGACGATGATCTGCAGATGCAGCTCGCCCATGCCCGAGATGATGACCTGACCCGTCTCGGCGTCCGTGTGAACGCGGAACGTCGGATCCTCCTCAGCGAGCTTCTGGAGGGCAATGCCCATCTTCTCCTGATCGTTCTTCGTCGCAGGTTCCACCGCAACGGAGATAACAGGATCTGGGAACACCATCGACTCAAGGATGATCGGGTTGTTCTCGTCGCAGAGCGTATCGCCTGTCGTCGTGTTCTTCAGACCGACCGCCGCCGCGATATCGCCGCTGTAGACGATGTCGATCTCCTTGCGGTTGTTCGCGTGCATCTGGAGAATGCGGCCGATGCGTTCCTTGCTGTCCTTCGTCGCATTGTAGACATACGAGCCAGAGTTCAGCGTGCCGGAGTAAACGCGGAAGAACGCGAGCTTTCCAACGAACGGATCCGTCATGATCTTAAATGCGAGTGCCGAGAACGGCGCACTGTCCGATGCCGGACGGTGGTCCTCCTCACCCGTGTCAGGGTTCACGCCTGCGATCGGCGGGATGTCTGTCGGGGCAGGCATGTAGTCAACGATCGCATCGAGCAGGGGCTGAACGCCCTTGTTGCGGTACGACGTGCCGCACGTCACCGGGGTCATCTCGCAGGCGATGGTCGCCTTGCGGATCGCGCCGCGGATCTCCTCCTCGGTCAGCTCCTCGCCGCCGAGGTATTTCTCCATCAGCTCATCATCCGTCTCAGCGCATGCCTCAAGGAGCTTGTCGCGGTACTCCGCCGCCTGCTCCGCGTACTCAGCAGGAATCTCGACCTCATCGGTCACCTTGCCGAGATCGTCCTCGTAGACGATGGCATCCATCTTCACGAGGTCAATGATGCCCTTGAACTCATCCTCTGCGCCGATCGGCAGCTGAATCGCCACCGGGTTCGCATTGAGGCGCTCGCGCATCATGTCCATAACATTGAAGAAGTCCGCGCCCGTGATGTCCATCTTGTTGACATACGCCATGCGCGGGACATTGTAACGCTCTGCCTGACGCCAGACCGTCTCCGTCTGCGGCTCAACACCGCCGCGGGCGGTCAGCACGGCGACCGTGCCGTCCAGCACGCGCAGCGAGCGCTCTACCTCGACCGTAAAGTCAACGTGACCCGGCGTATCAATGATATTGATGCGATGGTCTTTCCAGTGGCAGGTCGTCGCCGCCGACGTAATCGTAATGCCGCGTTCCTGTTCCTGAACCATCCAGTCCATGGTGGCAGCGCCCTCATGAACCTCGCCGATCTTGTGCGTTACGCCCGTGTAGAAGAGAATGCGCTCGGTGGTCGTCGTCTTGCCGGCATCAATGTGTGCCATGATGCCGATATTCCGCGTTTTTCAAGGGAATATTCTCTTGCCACTGTTTCCTATCGCTCCTTACACTGCTTAGTGTTACGGAATCTCTGATAAATCCGGCGCAGTCATCTTGGCGATCTTTTCCGCCCTCTCATCGTCGGCAAATCCTCCACAGAGCACCACTCTGCGTCCGGTTTGCCTCCTCGATAGAACGAAAATCTGTGCCAAGCTGACAAGCCTCTTATCAGCAGTCCTTACCACCGATAATGTGCGAATGCCTTGTTGGCCTCCGCCATCTTGTGCGTATCTTCCTTTTTCTTGATCGCTGCGCCCGTATTGTTCGCAGCATCCATCAGCTCTGCCGAGAGGCGTGCATCCATCGTCTTCTCGCCGCGCAGACGCGCATAGCCGACAAGCCAGCGGATACCGAGTGTCATGCGGCGATCCGCACGAACCTCGACCGGCACCTGATAGTTGGCACCGCCGACACGACGTGCCTTGACCTCGAGCACGGGCATGACGTTGCGCAGAGCCGTCTCGAACACCTCGAGCGGATCCTGCCCCGTCTTCTCGCGAATCGTCTCGAACGCATCATAGACAACGCGCTGTGCGACGCTCTTCTTGCCCGAGAGCATAACCTTGTTGATAAACTTCGTCACCGTCTTGGAATGATATACCGGATCCGGCAGAACATCCCTCTTCGGCACAGGGCCCTTACGTGGCATAGCCCAACCTCCTAACGATATACTGCCTTACTTCTTCTTCGCACGCTTCGCGCCGTACTTCGAGCGCGCCTGTGCGCGATCCTGCACACCAGCGGTATCGAGCGACCCGCGAATGATGTGGTAACGGACACCCGGCAGATCCTTGACACGGCCGCCGCGAATGAGGACGACGCTGTGCTCCTGCAGATTGTGCCCAATGCCCGGGATATATGCGGTCACCTCGATACTGTTCGTCAGGCGAACACGAGCAACCTTTCTAAGAGCAGAGTTCGGCTTCTTCGGCGTGGACGTGTAGACACGCGTGCAGACGCCGCGCTTCTGCGGGCTGTTCTTCAGTGCTGGTGCTTTCGATTTCTCCTCAAGGCTCTTCCGGCTCTTGCGAATGAGCTGATTGATCGTTGGCATACTGCACCTCCTTCCTTTGTCGTCATTCCAATTCTTTTTGTATGAAAACGCAGATTCTGCGTTTTTACCGTAGGGACGCCGATACACCAGTCAAACCGGATGTATCAGTGCTTCCGCAAAATTGCCACCGCCGCAGCACTCACGTCAAGGCGGGCATACTCACCCAGCTCTGCCCGAGTCGCCGTACGGTTCGGCTCGATGCCCGCCGCCGCACACGCCGCAAGCAGCGCAGCGAGCACGCGGTCATCCGCGTCCGATGCGATGAACACCGCCTCTGCCGCGCCGCTCTGCACGGCTTTACACACCTGATGAACACCCGCAATGCAGCGTGCTGTGCGCAATTTCTCCAGAGACATAGTTCACCTCCAAAAAGGGACTTTCACATAATATCATTCGTAAAAACCCTTGTCAACGCATATTTTACAAAGTTTTGCATTTACACTTTTTCTAGCGTATCTTTCTGCATCAAAAACGAGAAAATTTCAAAGATCCTCTTTCCTGATCAGCAGCTCCGGATGCCGCACATAGTACGCTGTCAGCTCAACGTACGCATCGCGCTCCTCCGCGAATCGCTCCGTATCGATCTGCCACGGCAGCGTTCCAGCCGTCACCGTCAGTGCCTGTGCCGTACGATCTTGATAGTGCCCGACCTCCTCCTGTGTCAGCCATGCGTATGGCGTAACGACATGATCGAGACGCTCCGTCAGAGGTTTTTCAATGGCGTAGTAGGAGAACCCCTGCGGCGCAATCAGTTCGATCAGTGTCGGCAGGATGTTCATGTGCCCGCCGATCATGTTCCCCGCAAAATCCGCTTTCGTCAGCTGCGGATGATGCATCGAGAACGAGGTCAGCAGCCGCTCGCGCAGCAGCAGCTCTCTGCGTTCTGTCATCCCCGGAATCAACGGGAACTCTCCCCCCACATGATCCCCTGTCACGATGAAGAGGCTGTCCGGATAAGCCGCCTGCATTTCATCGATGAAACGGCAGAGTGCCTGATCGGCATACCATGCACAGGCAAGCCCGCGATACTTCAGCGAGTCCTTCCGTACGCCGTGGTCTGTCAGACGCCTCGCGTCAAATCCATACGCCTCAAACGGGAGCAGATACGGGCCGTGATTCGACGTTGTATAGATGAAGTGGAACGATGGGGCATCCCCCTCCGCGCGTATCCGCCGCCCCGCCTCTTCGAGAAAAAGATGGTCGTAGATCCCGAGCCAGGTGTGCGGTGCATCCGATGGGCATATATCGGGGCCACCGTATGCCGCATCGAAGCCGAGTGCGGGGATAAAATGCGTCAGACTCCCCCAGTTCAGTCCCCCGCCATACCAGAAAGACGTACGATAGCCGAGCCGCTTGAGGATGAGCGGCAGAGCTGTCGGCAGCGTGTGCTCCCAGAAAAGCACATTTTCGTTCAGCTCCAAGTCCGCATCGTAGACACCGGCAAGCAGACTCGTGAGCGACGGCTGTGAGATCATGCCGCCCGAGAGAAAATGGTCAATGCAGACGGTATGCTCTTCCGCGCGGAATCGTTCCCCTGCCTCCATCAGCCCCAGCGGTGCGTACGGTGCATCAAAATGTACCTGCCCGTAGCTCTCCGCGAGCAGAAAGAAAATGCGGCGCGGCGGTGTGATGACTGCGCCCTGTGCCGTCCGTGCAAATGCGCACAGGGGATCGGGCAGGAGCGGCGCATCAGAGGAGATAATGGCGGGCAGGAGTGCCGCCGTATCCGCATCCGTGTGCCGCATCGCCGCATGAACAGTGCGCCGGCGCAGCAGTTTCAGTGCGATGAGGTCATCCATTGTCGCCTTGCCGAGGAACACATCCTCCTTGACCGTGACCGGCACCTCGTCCCACTCCGGCTTTTTGCGGTGACGCAGCGTCCCGCCATAGCGCAGCCAGTAAAAAAACACAAGCGACAGTACGAATACACATGCGTTTACTGCGTATTGCCCCGCCCCGTCCGCCAGTGTCGGGTACGAAAGCGGTGACCGTGCCAAAAGAGCATTCCCTGCGGCATAGCAGAGTGACAGATAGGGCAGATAGCTCAGCAGCAGCCATGCGCCGTGGTTCTGATGAAAGAAAATATCCGCCAGATTTCGTTTGTCCGCATTGCGTCCAAGCAGAAGCGTTGGATTAAACGTATCGTGAAAATGTGAATAGAAAATCATCTTCCCGAGAAACGCCGTATAAAGGACAGCGGCGTAGAGGAGAAACACCGTCAGCCGCACGGTATCCCCGACGGCGAAGTACGCAGGAAGAAACGCCCCCGGAAGAGAGACGAGGAGCAGGAGGACGAGATAGAGATATGCGTTGACATCCATCCCCCACCAGAAGCCGTAGCGGAAGCACGTCAGCCATTTCCTCCACTCGCCGCGCGGCGACTTCTTCGGGCGATAGACCATGATAAAGATCAGTCGGAACACAGCGCAGAGCAACGGCGGCAGGAGGAACATCTTCACATCCTGCTGCATCCCCAGAACAAAGCTACTGAACATCGCATCTCCTCAAACTGCTGCATGAAGGGTCGCCCCCTTATGCAGCAGCTGCATACTTCCTATTGCACCACGTGTATCCTGCTCCGCCGCACCTCCGGCGGTTCATGCTTCTTTTGTTTCACGGGCGGTGTATCCTTGCTGCGGTCCGCGATGCCGAGCAGCATCCCCATTCCCGCCATCGTCACGATCAGCGACGAACCGCCGTAGCTGATGAATGGCAGCGGCACACCCACGACGGGGAGCAGTCCCGCGACCATGGCGAGATTGGCGAGTGCCTGTCCGACGACAAGGAAGATGATGCCGAGGGCGAGCACCTGTCCGAACGTATCCTTTGCCCGCGTCGCCACGCGAATGCTCGCGACCAACAGAACGGCGAACAGGAAGAAGATCAGCAGTACGCCGAAGAAGCCATGCTCCTGACTGAAAATCGCAAAGGCGAAGTCTGTATGCGCCTCAGGAAGGTACTCATATTTACTCACGCCGTCGCCGAAACCCATGCCGAAAATACCGCCCGAGCCGATCGTCGAGAGGGACTGCACCATCTGATAGCCCGCGTTCCGTGCATCCGACCACGGATCGAGCCACACCTCCATGCGCTTCATGCGATAGGGCTGCAGCGTCCCGATCGCAAGTGCCGCCAATGCGACAGGAATCAGGATCAGCACCCAGCGGCGCGGCGGGACGAGCAGGACGAGGGCCATAAAAAGCGGCACACCGAACACGATGCACGCCGTCCCAAAGTCCGGCTCACGATAGACGAGAAACGCCATGAGGAGAATCGCACCGAACGGAATTGCAACACGCGGCCAGTCGCGATCCATGCGGAACCGCTCCTTTGCGAGCACCGCCGAGATCGAGAACGAGCCCATGAGCACGCCCATGAGCTTGGCGAACTCCGCCGGCTGAAAGCTCAAGGGGCCGAGGGAGATCCACCGCTGCGCGCCGTTGATCGTCGTCCCCACAAAGAGCACCGCCACGAGCAGGAAGAGATTGATCCCCAGCCCGATGAACATGAGTCCGCGCAGCCGCTGATAGTTGATCCGCCGGCAGAGCCAGCAGGCAACCGTGCCAAGCAGGAGCCATTGGAGATGCCGCTGCAAAAAATAATACGGATTCTCGAAGTTCATTGCCGCCAGCACATAGCTCGAACTGAACACATTGATTGTTCCCGTCACGAGGAGAATCGCCATGACGATGACGATCGGCTCCGTCTCGCTCTTAAAGAGCGTATACCGCGTGCGCATCACACATCCCCTGCGGGGCGATGTGCCACGAGCCGCCCGATCTTTGCGCCGCGCGCGCTGAACTTTCGCTCATACTCCGTCATGATATTGTCCGCCTCGCCGCGCGCATGAAGGTCGTGCGTCACATCCGTCAGACGCCACCCCTCACGCTCCATGGTCTCAAGCGAGTAGGTAAAAAGCCCTGTGTTATCCGTTTTGAAACGAATCTCGCCGCCCTCTCTGAGCACCGTGCGGTAACGCGCGAGGAACACCTCGCTCGTCAGGCGACGTTTCGCATGCCGCGCCTTCGGCCACGGGTCGGAGAAGTTCAGATAGATGCGATCGACCTCATGCGGGGCAAAGAGCTCCGTCAGACGCGCCGCGTCAAAGACAAGCAGGCGGACATTCGTCAACTCTCGCTCCGCCGCCTTGCGTGCCGCGAAGTAAAGCACGCCCTGCTGTGCCTCGAGCCCGACGTAATTCACCTCAGGATGGCGTGCCGCAAGCTCCGTCAGGAAATCCCCCTTTGCCGACACCGATCTCCACGTGAAGGGGCGCACTGCGTCCGAACTGCTCCGCCCAGTGCCCGGCAGACCCCGTCCAGTCCCCACCGAGCGGCGTGACAAACGCCGCATAGTCCAAAATCGCCGCGTCAATCCACGGCTTTCTCCTCAGTCTCATATCCCCATCCCGCTCCGCAGAAATAACGCGCCCCCATCAGCGCAGCAAGCACGCAGAGGGGGGCGCATCGCATCAATCGTTGCTTACCAGATCTTGCCCAGCTGGAACCAGACGCGGCCGCGTGCGTTATTCTTCGGTGCGACCGACGAATCCGAGCCGATGCGCCGCGCATAGTCGAGACGTGCAAACCAGTCGCCCGGCGCGCTGTACGCCGCGCCAATTCCCCAGCCGCGCAGCGACACACGGTTGTCTCCCTCGTCCACCGGACTCTTGCTCACGCGCACAACGCCCGTATCGTAGAACGTGCTGAGCGTCAACCCGCGCACAGGCGTATGGTAGCGCAGTTCCGCCGTGCCGAGCACGCCCTCATCGCCCGAGCCCTCGCCCTGTGCGTAGGCACGCACGCCGTTCGGGCCACCGAGGTAGAACTCCTCCGAGCTGTCAAGATTGCGGCTTGCCTTCTGCCCCGACACCTTCACGAGGAAATCCGTCGCATGCCCAATCTGCTGCACGGCCGTCAAGTCAGCCTCGAGTTTGCATACGCCCCCTCGTCGACATTGTTGACCATGCCGAGCACCGTGCTGTAGAACGAATCATAGCTCAGCCTGCCGAGCGTCAGATTCGTACTGTAGTCGAGACTCAGCCCGCCCGACTGCTGCGAACCGACCAGCCCCGCGTAGATGCTGTGCGTATGCTTCTTTCCCTCGAGGTCAAACGCCGTAATGTCGTCCTCCAGATCGCGGTAGTTGTACCCGTAGCGCAGGGCGAGACTGCGGTTCGTCTGATGGAAAATCGGCACGCGACCGAAGATCGTCACCGTCGTCGACTTGCCCTCGGCGCCGATCTTCGCGAGCTGTCCGCCGACCTCGTAGTTCATGCGTGAAATACCCACGCCGAGCGTCGAGCCGCCGCGTCCGACCACCGTCTCATAGTTCGCGTAGAAATTGCGCAGGCTTCCATTGGAGATCAGCCCGCCGACATTCACCTTGTCGCCCGTGCCCGACGGATCGTAGAGCGTCTCCTGCAGGCCATAGCGGTAGCGTCCCGTCGAGGGGCTGCCGTAGTTCTCCACATAGAAAATAGTATTGGACTCCTTCGAGTTCTCGATGCGCACCGTCAGCTTGCTCGTGCCGAACTCCCTGCCGGGGCTCAGCACACCCACGGCGCGCGCGCCCGTCGCATCCGACACCGAGTAAAGCGCCGTCTCGAGCTTATCCGTCGTGATGATGTCATCCGACTTCAGCGCCGCAATGATACGCTGTGCCACAGGTGTCTTGAGACGGCTGCGGTTGTCAATGGCGATCTCATCATAGCGTCCCGGGATGATGCGCAGGACGACCGTCCCGTCCGGGCTGTCCTGCGGCGGGAGGTATGCCGCCGCGGCAGGATAGCCGTGGGTGCGGCAGTATGTCGTCAGAGCATCCACCGTGCGGCGCAGATCGGCAATCGTCTTGCCCTTGCCCATCCCCTCCTGCAGGAGCGTGACAAGCGGCGCCTTGTCAAGATTCAGATCGGGAGCCTCCAGAATGAAGTTCTCCACCGTAAACGTCGCATCATAATGATCCTGCTGATACGTCGGCGTCCGATCCTCCACACCGATCTCCGGTGTCGACAGCTCACCCGCAATATCCGCCTCAGGCCGTGCAAGCGACGGCGCGGCATCTGCCGCCGTCCCCGCACAGAGCACCGCCGTGCAGAGCAATGCTGCTGCGCCCCTATGCGCCTTCTTCCATCTGCGATGATACATTCCACTATGCACGATCGAACTCAACTCCTACATGATGCTGTCGAACACTCTTCCTCATCTGAGGTGCCATTATACTAGACACACAAATCCATTGTATTCTAACACCTTCATAAAAACATTTCAACGCTCTGCCTGCATCCATATTGCGATTCTCCTCCTTTTTCGCTAAACTGGGATAAGAAAACGCTGATAAAACGCAGTTTGTCCGATTGGTACAGAATGCAGAGAACCCTGGTAAATTCAGTAATTCTATAGGGAGGGATCTTCATGAAACGCATCCTATTCGTCTGCCACGGCAACATCTGCCGCTCGCCGATGGCGGAGTTCGTGATGAAACATCTCGTTCACGAGGCGGGACTGGCGGATCGCATCCGTGTCACATCCAAGGCACTCCATACGGATGAAATCGGCAGTGACACCCACCATGGCACGCGTGCCGTGCTGGACGCACACGCTGTCCCATACGAGAAGCGCAGTGCGGCACTCATGACCCGCGCCGACTACGACACATACGACATCATCATCGGAATGGACGAGGAGAACATGCGTGACCTCGCCCGCCTCACGGGCGGCGATCCCAAAGGCAAGGTACACCGTCTCCTCTCCTACATCGGCGAAAACCGCGACGTCGCCGACCCATGGTACACAGGGAACTTTGACGTGACCTACCGCGACGTGGATGCGGGATGCCGCGCACTGCTGCGGGAATTGACAAAGAGCTAATTGAGGAGCATATCATGAACTACGAAGAAGCTGCCACCTTTTGGGCAGAGAGAGATAGGAACGCTGTCAAAATGCCCAAAGATGACCTTCATGCGGCAATCGAAACATTCATCAAAGAACGTAGCACCTGCGCCCTCGCCACAGCGGATGGGGACTTCGTCCGCTGCACCCCGCTCACCTACAAATATCGTGCGGGCAAATTTATCATCTTCTCCGAGGGCAGGCAGAAATTCAGCGCACTCAAGGAGAACAAACACGCCGCACTTGCCATCTTCGACGACTACAAGGGACCCGGCAGTGCAAAGAGCCTGCAGGTCACAGGCACAGCCGCAGTATACGGCGCAGACGACACAGACTATGCAGAGCAGCTCACAGCCCTCGGCGTAAACGCCGCGCATATGCAGCAGCTCCATCTCACCCTCATCCTTATCACGCCACAGACACTCGAATACCTCGACGCCACACTAAAGGAGCAAGGCTACAGCCCGCGCAATCGCTCCAAATAGAACAGCACAAGTAGAAGACACTTCTACAAGCGAGGTTATGTAGGTATCGGTATAATATGTTTTACAAAAAAATTGAATTCTTGAACAAGTTCAACCAAATAGGTATAATAGATATAAACTCAAGAAAGTATGCTTATACCATCAAGTCAGAAAGCAGGTGTAGCCATGTCAAAAATAGCAAAAGGGACTCCTACAAAAGAATTTTTTGTAGGTATGCTCACACGTGACATTGAACTCAGTGATGCGATTTTAGATTTATTAGACAATTGTCTTGATGGTGTCGTCCGTCAGAAAAAAACATTGATAAGCGCAGTGCAGCAAATTATTATGCGGACTATTATTCACACATTACTATTGACCATAATTCTTTCACCATTGAAGATAACTGCGGAGGCATACCTATAGAAATCGCTGAGAAATATGCTTTTCGGATGGGCAGATCAGCTGACAAAATCGATGATCTTCCCACCGTTGGCATATACGGAATTGGTATGAAGCGTGCTATTTTTAAGATTGGTAAGTCTGCTTCTGTCATTACTCGTAACAATAACACATTATACAAAGTAACGATCCCACTTAACTGGGCTTCCTCAGAAGACACGTGGGATTTTTCGATTGAGGAGATGGAGAATAAAGAAGAACTCCAGGGCGGGGGCACCCGTGTTGAAATTGAAAACATAAACGAAGGTATAGCAGAAAACTGGAATACCGAAGATAAACTTAACACTTTTATTGATAGGTTAATTAAGTCTATTCAAGAAAGTTACAGTTTTATTATCCAAAAAGGATTTCATATCGAAATTAACAAAAGGCCTGTATCATCACTTCCACTTCAGCTTCTGATGGCAGATATTGATAAAGGCGAGGGAATAAAGCCCTTTTTATACAAGCAAACATTTGGTGACGTATCCGTGAGTTTAGCCGTCGGTTTCTACGCCCCACCACCCTCCCCAGAAGATATTGATGACGAAAACGAACTCAGGCGTTCATCCTCTGGTGCTGGTTGGACAATCGTCTGCAATGATCGTGTTATATTATACAATGACAAATCTCATCTTACAGGCTGGGGAGAAGCCGGTGTTCCTCAATACCATACTCAATTTATTGGAATTCGAGGGATTGTTATTTTTGAAAGTAATAACCCCAAAAACCTTCCAATGACAACAACAAAAAGAGGAATTGACACTTCATCTAATATTTACGCCGCCGTGAAGGATCAAATGCGTAAGGGATTAAAAATGTTTACCGACTATACAAACAGGTGGAAAGGTCAAAATGCTAAAGAGCGCACCTTTTCAACTGTAGCAAAGAGCACTCCCATTGAAGTATTGGTCAGAACACAAGAAGAGATCGAAAAAATTGCCCCTGTAAAATTTCGAAAGAACCATGGCGGTATTGTTTTTAATCCCGAGCTACCAAAGCCACCTAATGACAAGCCATATAAAATTATAAGATTTAGTAAAGGAACGGAGGAAATACTGGACATTGTCGAGTATTTTTTTCATGATAGAACTCACCCGATTTCGCCTTCTGAGATCGGCGAAAAGTGCTTTGAATATGTATTAGATAAAGCTCAGCATAAAGAGGGTGAATAATGTGGCAAATCAACCTTTCTACCATTTACGACCAAACAAGGGTATTGATCGCAGTCTATTTCTTCAAACCCTAATTGGTTTAAGCAGCCTCTTTCCAATATCAGATTATCATTATACGGGATTTGGATCGTATTTTTTCGATGATTTCAAATTATTGCACGAAAGATTAAATATTACTAAAATGATTTCATTAGAGCAAGATATCAATATATTTAAACGTGCAAAATATAATTGTCCATATAATTGTATTGATATAAAGAACGTTAGCAGTACAGATTATATCTCAAACTTCTCCCCCGATGATAGTACACACAATATTTTTTGGCTAGATTTTGTTACGCCGAGAGAACTTGGCGAACAATTAGCAAATTATTCAATTCTTTTAAGCAATCTAAACGCAAACGATATTGTTAGAATTACACTTAATGCAAATCCAGACTCGTTGGGTAAATCGGACTCCCCAGAACAATTACAAGATATACGATTAAAAAAGTTAAAAGATCGAGTGCAAGAAGATTATTTCCCATCTTCTCTCAGCCCAGAAGATGTATCTCACGCAAAATATCCATTAACACTTTTGCAAATTCTAAGACTTACTACAACCAGTATATTGTCAGACACGCCTCCTTACAAGCCCAATTTTATGTTTCCATTATTTTCAACAATTTATGCTGATGGTCAACAAATGCTGACTTTTACTGGTATCATACTAGATAGCCACGAAGATGAGCAATCTATTAGAGTTGCATTGCAAAAGTATCCTCATAACAACTTTTCTTGGGATTCTCCTCATCGTATAGAGATCCCACCTCTTACAGTTCGTGAATTGACAGAAATAAACAAGTTGTTGCCAAATCCCAAGATTGAGCAACAACTTATAAATGATTTTCCGTTTATTTTTTCTCCTAAAGCCCCTCATGCCATGGAGAGTTATATAAATTATTACAAGTATTACCCCAATTACCATCAGGTTAATTTCTGAAATATCCCGCTTAGTACACGCTCAGCAACAATGGGAGAAACACTGTTTCCAATCTGTCGAAAACCATGCCATATAGTATCCGGCAGTTTAAACCAATCAGGAAAGCCTTGCAAACGGGCGGCCTCACGCGGTGTTATTACACGATCATACTCATAGTGTATAGGACGCACTGCCTGGTAACTCCCCTTTTCAGGTCCTGTTCCTGCCCGCAGTGTGGGGCAATATCCGTCTGGATTTAAGCGAGTAGATTTTGATATGCTATCCTGCTGACCATATTTTAATCGAGCGTATCTGTCCCTTACAGCATAAGTATGCTTGGTAGGCAAAAAACCATTTACTTCACGTTTATGGATATACCGATGAACATAGTCCATATCCCCCAAGCCATCCGGCCTCATTCCAGTTACTCGCTCATAGAAATTTTGACTGAATATGAGGCATATCTTTGTTGTGATATTCATTAGAGATGCTCATAATACCGACAGAATCTTTCTGATAACAAATATTCGGCAAGCCTTCTAGTGCTTGTCGGGCGTTTGTTCTTTTTTTTACAGGTATTTTCATTCGCTCAATGTCAGATATTGTAAAAGGTATTATACGAATATCATCGCGGAACCCCAAAAAAAAGACGCGAGTTCTCGTGGTTGGAGCCCCATATTCACTTGCATCTACTTTTATGGGTGGCAACACATGATACCCACAAAGATGTTCAAAAGCAGCCCCTCTTATTTGATTATATTTAGAATTCATAATCCCAGGAACATTTTCCGCAGCAAAAAAAAGCGGTTGTGTCTCTTCTACCAGTTCAAAAAACTTTATAAAGAGCCCGTTTCGTACATCATCTACATTCCTATGCCCCATATTACTAAATCCCTGACAAGGAGGCCCCCCAATAAGCCCATCAAGCTGTCCATGTGGAATTTTTGAAATAGCTAATAATTCTCCCCCATTTAATTCCATCATGTTTTTTTGTATGTGGCGAGTCATTGGAAAATTTACGGCATGCGTGGCTATCGCATGTGGTTCAATTTCAACTGCAGATACAACGTCAAATCCTGCTCTTGCTGCACCTAGGCTTAATCCTCCTGCACCAGCAAAGAGATCAATTACGTTTGGCATCATCCTCCCCCTTTTCAAGTTAACACTTGCTCTATTATGATATAATACCTTAGTTTTTTCGAAATTGCAAAGGCGAATTCCAAATCGGTGGATTGGAGAATTGCAAATCTATTACGATAATTATTCGCGTGATAAACTGTTTACATCGCTCATTGACAAACCACCCCATCGACACTCTCCGTCGATGGGGTGGTTCTTACTTATTCACTTATCTCAGCCGAACACTTCGTTGATGAGGGAGAACACAGTCTCGTCCGTGATGCGGATGTCCGTTTTGCTGATGTCTACACCGTCCTTCACCACGTTGATGGCGGGCGGAACGAGGGTCAACCTGTGCCGTCGGCTTACGGCTGTAGTGGTTCGTGCGGTCGAGCGACGCATTCTCATACGCGTACTCGTCCGGCGTCATCTTGCTCACCTGCGTCATCGCCTTGTAGTACTCATAGTCGGGGATATAGGGGCCGATGTAGAGTGCCGTCGCGTTCGCAGGATCATTCACAAAGCGGTAGTTCCGCGACACATTGTCGCCGTCCGCACCACCTTGTGCTTTGTAGGTACCGTTCACGGCATAGTGTCCGACGCGCAGACGCGCATTCGGCGAACTATAGTCAATCGTGCCCGGAAGTGTTTCGCTCGGTACAATCTCCGGAACCTCATTATGACTGAGGTTTTTACCCATTGGCGTTCCCGTGTAGTGGTCGGGCAGCCCCTCGTTGATCCAGCGCTCCTGCGGGTCAGCCTTCAGCACGATCTCCTTCGGCGTGATCTTGCCCTTGCCGACGACATACGGATTCGTCGGTGTCACAGCAGTACCGTTCGCATGGACAATCTCATAGTTGGCGGCATCCGTGCCGGTGAGATCAACCTTATATTTGACATTCTTATCGCCGACCACGCCGCGCCCCTGATTCCAGACGTTATCCTTCCACTCAACATCCTTGTCCGCATATTTTGTCGGATCGACTGCCGCATAGGCTGCGGTGGTATTGTTTGACACGGTTCCCGCTGCCGCATCCTTGTAGAATACGGTATCCTCACCATCATCGGGATGCGTCGGTGTTCCGCCATAGTGATGGAACTTGACGAGTTTGTCGCCGCGCCCTGTGATGAGTGTGCCCTGCGCGTTGCGCGCCTTGCCGATGATGTCCGCCGTCCCATCGTACTCCTTCGTCAGATAGTTCGAGGGGTCGGCGATCAGCTTGCGCTTGTCGATATGTCCGTCACCATCCCCTCGAACGATGCCGTCCCATGTACCGAAATTGAAGTTCTTGTTGCTGATCTGTACCTTGTAATGAAGCGTCGGATCTCCGGCGTTCTTATTGTCATACTTCCCGTCAACCGACACATAGTCGTCATCCGTGAGGGTAATCGTCGATGTCGTGCCGCCAACAGTACTCGATGCGTGGCTCGCCGTCTTATCGAGATACTGCGCCGCATTGTGCACGTCCCGCGTGCCGTCGTACTCTTTCGACGCTTTCCTAAAGGACAGGGCAAAGTCTCCCTCACTCATCGTTACCGGATTGATCGTCCCCTTGCCATAGCCATCCACATCGAACTCATAGTTCCCCGCATCGCTGCCGAGTGTCGTATTCATCGCCGCACGGAGACCTGCGTACTGCACATCTTTACCATTTGGAACGACGTTATTATTCGCATCGCGGACAACATTCGGGTTCGCGGTAAACTGCCCATGATCACGCTTGCCGTAGGCACTAGTGATGTTGGGAGCCGCGCCTGTCGCTGTCAGATTCGTGAGCTTATTTGACGCATTTGCCAGACCTGTGCGGTCAAGATTCAGCACTGCCGCATCGGCAGCCGAAACAGACGCATCAATCGACGTATTTCGAAAGACCGTCATAGGGTTTATGCTGATCGCCAAAGGTGACATTTACCTTGCGCTTGGTGATCGTATTCCCCGCCTGTGGGATGAGCGCAGTAATCGCTGAGCCGTTGTACTTGATGTTGTAGTTGTCCGCACTTGCGGTATCCAGCTTGATATCGTAGGTGACAGTCTTATTCGTCCCCACATTCTTATCATCAGTGGATGGTACCGATCCACCATAATGTGCCGTTGTGGCGTTCGTCGCACCATCGCCCGCGACAAGTCCAGTGAGTGTCACGAGGTCATTCGCCGTCACAACCGCTGCGCCCGTTGTTGCGTTCTTTGCTACGCCGAGCACCTCCCGCGTTGCATCGTACTCCTTCGTCAGCGGACCATTAACGGTTGCCGTAATCTCCTTGCGCAGGATTTCCCCGTTGCGTCCACCTTGTCAATCGATCCTCTAACTGCAAAGTTGTTCCCCACATAGTTCAGATGATAGGTGAGGTTGTTCTGGGTAGCTTCTCCGTGCGCGTCCTTATCAGCGTAGTGTGGGTGTTCCAGATTGTCATCAATACGCAGATCTGTCTTGAGGTCAACTTCTTTCCCGTTGATATTGATTTTCGCTGAAGCAAGGTACTTTATGAGATCGGCAGATGCGCTTGATCCGTTATACTTGATCGCATTCGTGCCATCATATTCCTTGGATGCCTCGTTGAACTGAAGGACGTTCACAATATCACTCGCATCGATTGGGCGTGCTTTGATCGCGCCCTTGCCGGAGGCCTTGTCATCGACACGATAGTTCCTTGCATCGCTGTTAGGATTGCGCGCGACATAGTCAGCGAGCGCATTTTCAAATCCTGTGTAGGAAATATTCTTCGCACTGCCGGCATTTCGATCGGAGTAAAGCCCATTGATCTTATTCGCCGCCGTCTGGTCAAAGGCAACATGCTCCGAACCAATAACGCCCTCGCTAAGGTCGATCGTTGCCGCATCAGGATGCTCGATAAAGGTCGCAGGGCCTCCTACGTTGCGTCCGACCGTCTCCGTATCGTCATAGTACTTTTCTTGAGAGCCAACCTTTACCGTCAGTGTCTTTTTGTAGATGTCTCCCGTACCATAGACGACGGTATTCATATCATAGCCGCCAGCGGTATTCTTGAATCCGTAGTTTCCCTTATCCGCGCCATCCAGAGACAGGCTGTACTTTACAGAGCGTCCGGCATTTGCATCCGTACGCGCCATGGCGATCGCCTCTGTATCGGCACTTGCATCCTTCTCAATCTGTGACCGTGCAGTATCCATATAGACGCCGGCAACATTCAGCGTCACATCATCACCGGGAACGAGAATGCTAAGCCGTTTCGTTTCGTTGATCGCATTGATATTCGCGGTACTCAGGGCTGCCGTTCCATCATACTCCTTGACGATATGCGACTTGTTGAAGTACGGCGTAATGTCGCGCGGGGTGATAATGCCAGGCTGATTGTCGAACGGAATAAAGCCATCGCTCAGATGATCGACGTCAAAGTTCTGCGTGCTGATCTTGATGCGATAGTCCACCTGTGCGTTATACTGCTTCCCTGTGGGATCAGTTACATAAGTACCCACGTTTTTATTATGGTACTTGGAATGAGCGGCATCCACCTTGATATCCGAGGAGGTAATATCCCGCCATACACCGTCGATCTTTACGCGACTTCCCTGTGTTCCCGGAGCCGTGACAAAATAGTTTTCGATCTTGCCCGCATCGCCCTGCCACTTGATGTCACGATTGCCGTCATACTCTTTCTCGGCAAACGCGCTTGTCCTAAAGTCAAAGTCGGTGAGGGCATCAACCCTTGCCTTTGTAATCGTCCCCTTGCCATAGGCGGTATCAGCAATCTCATAATTGCCTGCATACGTCTGCCCCGCAAGTGTCCCTGCGAGATTACGGTACTGCACGTCCTTTCCGCGTGGAATGACTGCGCCTGCCGAATTTAGAACAACGTCCGGATTGGCAACGAACGTTGCGTCTGTATTTCCTTTGCCGTAATCACTAGCAACATTCGTCATATCGAAGGTCGCAGTATTAATAACATCCTCATCAAGTGCCGTTTTGCCATGACCATCACGATTATCTACATTAACAGCGTTGACAGTCTTCACGGTATTCTCTGTGAGCGTGTTGTAGCTGCGAGGAGGAACATCGGCAAAGGCGAGCGTGATCTTACGCGGCGAGATCGTTCCCGAGGCGTTCATATTAAGACCATTAGCATTTTCAGCCTCGACGGTCGTCGTGCCATCCGAGAGCTTATAGTTCTTCCCGCCATTCGCGGCATCGATCCTGACGTTATAGACAATCCCCTTCGCCGTCACATTGCCGCCGCCGTCTCGCGCAACATTCTTGTCCGCCGCGCGGTTCGTGAGATTATCGACGTAGTTCGCCGTGATCGTCATCTTTGCGCCGTCGTTCACCGTCGCGCCGTTCGATGTGCGGACGAGCTTGTTGTCGCTTGTCGTTCCCGCCGCATAGATGACGTTGCCTCTTGCGTCGTCGTCGATGAATTTGTCATAGTGGCGTGTACTCGTGTCGATGAGCTGCGGATTTGCATCGTAGATCTTGTCGATGCCCGACTTCTGCGCCAGATCGAGGTTCAACACGCGGCGGTCAATCGTGCCGCTCGCCGTCTTGGTGAATTCGTTCGTACCGCCGTCCACGATGATGTTGTTCGTGTTCAGACGGAACTTGTACGTCACCGTGTCATGGGTGCTATTCGTCGCATTCGGACTGGAGTACTTCGTCCCCGTGAGATCCATAACCACAGAGTCGCTAAGGTCAACCCAGTGCCCATTCAGCGTCACGCCGATATTCCTGATATAGTTTTTGACATCATTCGATGCCGCAGAGCCATGGTACTTCACATCACGCGTACCGTCGTAGACCTTTGTCGCGGGGTCTGCCGTAAAGGTAAAAGACGAGTCGTTTACATTGATCGTCGCCTTCTCAATATATCCCTTCCCGTAGCCGTCCACATCGAACTCATAGTTCCCAGCATTGCCTCCGAGGGATGTATTCATCGCTGCAGAGAGCCCTGCGTACTGCACATCCTTGTTCGTCCCCGCATTGGCATCAGGGGTAAAGCCCGTGCCCGTACGCTTGCCGTAGTTGCTTATGATGTTGGGGGGCGTGCCCGTTGCGGTCAGATTCGTGAGTTTGTTTGACGCATTTGCCAGACCTGTATGGTCAAGATTCAGCACCGTCGCGTCGACAGGCGAAACAGACGCATCAATCGCGGTATTTTTCGAAAGACCGTCATAGGATTTATGCTGCTCGCCAAAGGTGACATTTACCTTGCGCTTTGTGATCGTATTCCCCGCCTGTGTGATGAGCGCGGTAATCGCAGAGCCGTTGTATTTGAGGTTGTAGTTGCCTGCACTTGCGGTATCCAGCTTGATATCGTAGGTGACATCCTTATTCGTCCCAGCGTTCTTATCATCAGGGATCGGGGTCACTCCGCCATAACGTGCCGTCGTGGCGTTCGTTGCTCCATCGCCCGCGACAAGCCCCACGAATGTCACGAGGTCGTCTGCCGTCGCCTTCTCCAGTTGATTGTTCGCTCGTTTGACGATCACGTCCGCCGTCGCATCATAGACCTTCGTGAAGGGGCCCTTGATGGTCGCCGTGACATCCTTCGGTGTAATGACGCCCTTGCCCTTGCCGTCAAAGGTCGCCGCTCCGGACGCGAGGGTAAAGTTGCCGCTCGTGCCCGTGTATTTCATGTGGTAGGTCACGCGCGGCTGCGACCCGCCCACGACGTCTTTCGTATCATACTCCGCCGACTGCAGTGCGAGGTCGGGGAGGACGCTCACCGTACTGCTCCCGACCGTCACCGTCGCACCCGTGATGTAGTTCTTGACCGCACTGATGGCATCCGAGCCGTCCGTCCACTTGACCGTCTTTGTGCCGTCATAGGTCTTCGATGCCTGCGTGGTCACCAGAGTCACCGTCGAGGGGGTCAGCTCCACCGGCGTGATCTCGCCCAGTCCCACGGCCGTCGCATTGATGGTATAGTTATCCGCAGACGTGCCGCCAAGCGAGAGTCCGGAGTAGTTGATCCAGTTCTTCTGCGCCGTCCCGTCGATGGTCTTTGTTGTGCCGTCGCCGCGCACGTTCGCACTCTGGAATGCCTCCGAATGCGTAAAGGTAATGTTATCGCCAGTGATCACGCCGTCCGCGCCTGTCTTGAACTTCACATCGGCGGCGGGGACATTCGTCGTGCCGTCATAGACCTTCGTCACCTTTTCAAAGGCACCCGAAAGATCCTTCGGCGTGATCTTTCCTGTCGCCGAAAGTTTGAGTCCGCTCTCCGCCGGATTGGTAAGTGCACCAAACGCATAGTTGCGCGCGTCGCCGCCTGTGATGTGGATGTTATACTCGATTGCTTTATCAACGACATGGCGCGGGGTCGCAGAGTCATACGCGACGTTCTTGTCATTCGCCGTGTTCGCGCTGTTGCGGTAGTTCGCCTCGATGTGGAAGGACGAGCCGTCGTTCACGAGCTCCTTTGAGCCTGTGGTATACGCCACGTTGCCCTTTGCATCGGTCTTCGTAAGTGCTTTCCAGTGCTTGTATCGGTATCGACAACCCCTGTCTGCCCGTCGTACACCTTGTTGATGTCCGTATTGTTCACGAGCGCGAGACTGAGCACACGGCGCGTGATCTTGCCCTCGCCGTAGACCTTTGCCTTGCCGTCCTCGAGTTTGCGTCCACCGAGTGTGTAGTTCTTGATTTTCTCTCGATCACCACTCGCAGCGACGTTATACATGACCTTGGCTGCATCGTAGGCGTTCGGTGTCGGGTTATGTGCAGCGGTGGTGAACTGCGCTCCATCCGACGTCAGGTGGAACGTCACATCATCTCCTGCGATCACCCCCGTCGTAGGTCCCGTCGAGGGGGAGAGCTTCCAGCCTGTTGGGACGTTGTACGTCGTTGTTCCATCGTACTCCTTTGTCGCATGTGACGTCACGTTGTGATCGTCCACCACGTCGAACCTATTCGGGTCAATGTTGCGGCGGTTGATTGTCCCCTTGCCGTAGACATTCTTCTCAACGGAATAGTTTCCCGCCGAAGGCGAGCCAAACTTCGTGCGGAATGCCTCTCGCATATTCGTATACTGCACATCGTGCGGCGTGCCATTGCTGGCGTTGACATTCTCGGCAAACGTCGCATCGGTATTTCCGCGCCCGTAGGTGCTCTTGTAGTCGGCAGGTGCGGCTGTCATTTTCGCCGTATATTGGTTCGTTAGATCGAGTGCCGTCACATTATCATCATTCAGGATGTCGTCAATGACCGCGCTGCCTATCGTATCCGTAATCTCCTTAACAGATACCGTCGTGTTCTTTGCGTTGCCGTCGTAGGTCTTGCTCACGTCGTCCATGACGATCTTCAACGCACGCGGTGTGATCTTGCCCGCATTGGCAACGGTCGTCGTCACGCCCGTCGTCGCCGTCGCTGCGCCCGCGCCCGTGATGTCAACGATCGCATAGTCGTCCGCATAGTTCCCTGTGAGTGCTGCCGTATAGGTGACATTCTTCGTCGTTACATCGCCCGAAATCGCATCGTAGGCAACGTCTTTGCCCTGACCGCCGCCAAAGCCCAGATACACCGCCGAGGAGTTGTTCGTGCGCTTCTCCGTGATGCCGTTATGTGTCACCCAGCCGGTAAAGGTGATGATCGTGTCCTTGTCCGCCACAGCGGCGCGGTTGCCGTCCGTATGTGCCGCAAGCCCGTCGTAGACCTTCTCGATGCTGTGCGTCTGCGCATGAAGCGCGGCAGGGGTAATAGACCCGTCTGCTGTAACATGGGCGGGGTTTGCGTTGTTGACATCTTCGAGATTTTTAGCGTTGTTGCCGTCGTCGAGCCGAACGTATAGTTCGACAGCGGATTGTTCGTCGCATCACTCGTCTGCGCGACGATGTCATAGGCGACATAGTGTGCCTCCGAGACATGGGACGTACGATTGTTGCCGTCCTCATCGCGGGAGAAATAGCCATGTGAGCCATCCTTCAGCGTAAAGGTAATCTTGCCCGCGTCATGGGCAACGATGCCTGTATTGCCGCTCGTCGCCGTGGGCGTGACAAGCGACGCCCCCGATGGAAGGTCGGAGATATCCGTCCCGTCGTAGACCTTCGACGCATTGGCGATTGTCCCGTCCGCCTTTCGCACTTTGAAACCCGAGGGGTCGATGCGGCGGCGCGTGATCGTGCCCTTGCCGTACTGCTTGTTATCCACAGCGTAGTTCGTGCCGAGCACTCCTGCAAGACCGACGTACTCTACAGCACGGCTTCCTGCATTGCGATTCTCCGCAAAGGAGGCGGCTGTTCCGTCGCCGTAGCGGCTGGTGATACCTGTCGCCGAGATTGCGGACGCACTCTTCCCATCGTCCTGCAGTACCGCCTTGTCGACAGCGGTATCACCAAGATCGTTGGCGGTAATATCGGTATTTATCGCCGTGCCGTCGTAGACCTTCGTCACATCGGCGAATTTCACCGTAACGGGGCGCGGGGTAATGATGCCCGTCGTCTGAGCCCCGCTGCTGTCCGTTGTCAGCGTCTTCTGGTAGCGGTTCGTCCCCGTCGCGGCGGCATCGAGAATATAGTCCTCCGACGCCACGCCCGTACCACGGTCAAAGGATGCCGTATAGGTAACATTCTGCTTCGTCGGGGTACCGCTCACAAGAATAACATTCTTCGTTGCATAGTCCGCCGTCGATGTATTCGTGCGCGTCTCACCCGTCACAAAGCCCGCAAGCGTTATAAGGTCTTCCCCCCGACGTGAGCGTGCGGTTGCCATCCGTCTGCTTCGTCCATCCGTCGTAGACCTTCGTGATGTTGCTGTTGACGACCGTCGCCGTGAGCAGTTTCGGTGTGATCTTTCCCTTGCCGGTCACGTCAAAGGTATTCGTCAGCGCTGTATCGACATTGCTCCCATTGACCTTGACCTTGATGTAGTAATCGCCAAGCTGATACTCCGCCGCATTGTCCGTGTGACCCGTGACGTTGTAGGCGACACCGGTCGTGTTTGAGACGTGCGTCGTCTCCGTCCCGTTGTCATCCGTGAAATGCGCCGTCTTTCCCGGCGTCAGCGAAAAAGTAATATGCCCCAGATCGCGCGCGACGATGCCCTTATTGGGATCTGTCGTCGTGATATTCGAGGTGAGATACGTACCTCGCTCGGGCGTATAGGAGGAGGTTCCGTCGTAGACCTTCTCTGCATCGACCTTGACCTGTGTGACAGCGCCCGTTAATGGGTCGGTGACTTTCTTGTAGACTTCAAAGCCTGTGCTCGGAATCTCGCGTCGGATAATCTCGCCAGCGAGGTAGACTGTGTTTCCGACCACCTTATTCCCATTTCCCACAGCCGGGATGGGTGGCAGGTAGAGATCATAGTTCCCCGCATCCGCGCCGCGCAGTCCAACGTTCTTATACTGCAGCTTATGGTCGCCGACATGAATCTGCTTAGCCCCTGCCGTATCCGTGTACGTCGGGTCAGTAACCTGCGTCAGGTCAACGTCATCGGGGTGGTTGCCGTCGTCCAGCATGATTTCCCCCCTTATGGTGTGTAGGAGAAGTCACGGTGGAGGCAGGCGCATAGTTGTCCTTGTTCAGCGTGATGTTCGGCGTCGTCGTCCCCGTCTGTTTCATCGCGAGATCGAGCACCGCATCCGTGCCGTCGTAGATCTTAGCGTCAGCCGTACTCTTATTGATTTTTAGATAGAGCGGTGCCTTGGTGATGGTCGCTGTACCTGTGATGTTGCTAAGCGATGCATTGTCGAATGTATAGTTCGCCGCATCATCGCCCGAAAAGCCAATGCTGCCCGTAAACTTGACCGGTTTATCAACACCGACGTTCTTGTCTGCATGCGTCCCCGCTGCAATCGTCGCCCCACTGGCATTTACATATTCAAGGTTATACGCCTGTGCCTTGAAGCTACCCGTAGTGAAGTCAAGATTAACGGAGTGCGCAGCAACATCTTCCGCAGTGAAGCCCGAGGAGCCGATTCCCCCTTTTTTGAGCGCGTCAATAAACGCCTGCGTCACGTCGCTCTTGCCGTTATACATGCGGTCCGGTTTGATTGTTCCGTTGTTGAGGCTCACCACGCGCTGCTTGACCGTGACATTGACGCCGCGCAGGTTCGGGCCGTCCTGATCCGACCAGAGAATCGCCTTCGTCCCCGCGTTGCGGATGCCGTTCGTCTTGTCGAAATCGTTCGTTCCCGCACTCACATAGTCGTAGATGTGGTCGAGGTTCGGCGTGCCGTCGGCGTTGTACTGCATCGCCCCTGCGTAGGTAACCACATTCGACTTGTCGCCCACGACGGTATCGCCCGCCGTATTCTTGCCCACGATCTTGACGTACTGGCTGTTGTAGGTCGTCTCGATATCTGCGCCCTTATTGGACTTCGCCGTATTCGCAGATTCCGTATTCAGCGTCCCGTTTGCGTTAAAGTAACGCGTGTCATACGTCGCCGTTGCCGTACCATCCATGAACGCCGTCAGGAGCGGCAGTGTCCGCCCCTCATAGATGCGCCACTTCGCCCCGGGCGCACCGGTGTTGTTGATGGCGTTGCCCCATGCAGCATAGTTCTTAGAAGCATAACCATCTACTGCATTGGCTATAGGGTCATCTTTACCTCTTATTTCCCTGTATCTTTGTCTGCTATAAAAGTGTTTGTGACATTAGGGGTCGAATTTGAATACGAAAATAGTCCTGTCGCATAGGAATTCGTCACCGTCGTTCCACTAGATGGGGCAACATAGTAGATAAAGTATGTACCCGATGTACCGGAAAGCTGTTCCACATCGCTGTAGGCATTCGACACCTTCGTCCCACTTGACGAGTATCCAATAATACCGCCACCTTCGCCGATAGTCGCTTTACTGTAAACGCTATCCAGTGTAGTATTCGTCGTATGCCCAATTAACCCGCCATGATAGCCATCAAGACCATTTATTGTCGAATTCTTGATGTATACATTGAGAAGCGACGTGCCTCCATAACTGTATCCCGCAACTCCTCCAGCACGTGACGTCCCCCTGCTTGTATCCCCCGTAACTGTCGCACCCGTGACGCCGAGATTATAGATTTGTGCATGGTTAAGTTCACCAAACAAACCTGCTCTTTCAAGTGCAGGATTTGTAACCTTGTAATTCTGCACGCGAAAGAAATTGCCATCGAATTTTCCCGAGTAGGCAGGATATGTGGTAGTACCGATCGTATTGCCTCCGATCGGCGTGATCTCACCCGCTGCACTGGTTGCAGGATCCGTAAAGTCGATATCATTCGCGAGCATGTAGTTTTTGGTAAGATCGCTGTTGATATTCTGGAACTGTGTCGGCGTGCTGACCAACTGGTAGTAGTTATCTGCCGCCACCGCATTGGCGCCATTGACCTCGTATGCCGTCACAGCAGGTTCTGCCCCACTCTGATACCCGATATGCGCATAGCCGCCGTTTGCCGCTGTATCCGTATGGAGGATAACGGGACTGGTCGTCGCATGAACATTTGCCGCATCGAGGATGCGGATGCTCCTGCCGTAGACCTCAACCTTATTCGCCGTGATCGAGCCCATATTAACGACATCGGCTTTGCCAACATCTGTCACGGTTGTGCTGAGTGGAGATGCCCCGCTACCCGTGAACGCCGCCGTGTTCAGCGTCGACTCCTCCTGTGTAGAGACATAGAGATTCCCTACGTTCACGGATGCTGTCTTGCCGAAGATTACGCCGTTCGGGTTGACGAGGTAGATGTCACCGCCCGCATTGTTGATTGTACCGTTGATGGCAGACGTATTCCCGCCCGTCACGATGTTCAGATAGTTCTTTCCATCGTAGTTGACCGTCTCGCCCTGCTTGACAGAGTAGTCCTGCCATTTGATGATGTTGTTGGCGGCAGATGCCGTGATGGTTGTCGTTGCCGTACCTGCCCCTGCAACATGAACCCCTGCAGTCTCATCATAATACCCTGTCGGCGCGGCGGCGGCGACCTGCGGAATCAGAAAAGCGCCCGCGACGCCTGCGAGCAGTGCATAACGCACACGCTGTGTCAATTCCCGTGTCCGATACTTTCCCATGATTCCGATCTCCCATCTGGTGCAATATTTCTTATCTATATTTATCGAAACTTATAGCTCATTTTATAATAGCATAGATACGCGAAGAAGACAAGAAATCCCGTCGAATAGTCCTAGGACGATTCGACGGGATTGGTCTGTTATGTGCTCATCAAAGCATCGCTTTGTAGCGCCCCCACTCGGAGCGTGGAATAGCGAGCACATCCATTGCTTTCTCCATACTAAGCTGAAGCTCCGACATCATACGGCGTATCGAAGAAAGACGTTCTGTCTCCCTGCCACGTTCAATGCCCTGCTCAATGCCCTGCTCAATGCCGCGCTCAATGCCGCGCTCAATGCCGCGCTCAATGCCCTGCTCATATTCTTCCTTCAGCAGCTGTTCCCATAACGCACTCACGTGACTCACTCCTTCCTCGTTCTGCTTGAATGCTCTCGTCCGCTGTGCAAGAACATCGTAGTACATCTTCTCCGGCTGAGCGCAGCGAAAGTCGTGCATCAACCGCCCCAATGGTGTCGATGTGTCTGCCATCGCACTATTTACATAGATAATGTGCGAGCCGTCGTCAAACACATTACTGCATCCCTCTATCATACGGCGAATTACGTAGATAGGTTGTCCGAGGCCAAGAACATCATTCTCTGTGATAAATATAACATACGACTCAGGCAGCTTCTCATAGTCTACCCCTGCCGGCAGCGCATTCGCATCCATGATACTGCTGTGATAGCGCGCTCTACGCGGATCTGCCCCGCTCTTTGCACGTTGGATCTCGATGTTAAACTCGCGCCCATCGGCAAATGCGTGCACATCGAGCCGTACATCATGCCCGCGTAGATTCTTCACCGTATCCTGCGTAATAACACGCTCTGCACGAAGATTGGGCTGATCGAGAATAATCTGCAAAACCAAATCGACGCACGGGAGACTGTCTTGAAAGACTACAGTCATAAAGACATCATCAAGAAGTGTAAAACTCTGAATCACTTCTTGATATCGCATGCGCCGTGCTTCATCCAAATCTCGTGCCATCAAATCCCCCCCTATTACTATTTTAGCTGATTCTATCCCTGCGTGCAAGATCGAAAGAGAAAAGCCTCCCCCGCTTTTGCGGGGGAGGTGAACCGCCTCAGCGGTAATGGGCACAAGCCCATGATATTTTACTTTAACAGGCTGAGCACTGTGCTCGAGTTCTGGTTTGCCTGCGCAAGCATCGCCTGTGCTGCTTGCGTGAGAACGTTGTTCTTCGTGTACGCCGTCATTTCCTTCGCCATATCCGCATCGCGAATGGTTGACTCCGACGCCTGCACGTTCTCCGCTGCAACGACGAGGTTGTTGCTCGTATACTTGAGACGGTTCTGCACCGCACCGATATTGACGGCCTCATCCGTTGCCTTAATCAACGCATTTTCGAATACGTTGATGGCAGCATTCGCCGCTTCGCGTGTTGTGACCTGAATCTTCGGACCATCACCGACAACTCCTACTCCAGCCGACAGTAGCGCAGTGTTATGATCCCAACCTGCACCGTCCTGCGACTGGAGTCCAAGGGCAACGGAGCGCATATCGGTAAAGGCTACCTTGATCTCCTGATTCGCCCGCGTTCCCGTCTGGAGAACGAGCGCATTATCCGGGGGAGGGATTCTCCGCCCGCACTGTCTCCTTAAACGCATCGAGGACAGCATTGACCTCGTTGCGCATACGCCCTTCACTGTCCGTTACAGCAAAGGTCACACCTGCTATTTGCCCATCAATGCCAGGATTACTAGCACGTATAGTAATTGCCGGCTTATTGTCCGGCGTAAAGACATCTCGCCCATACGCATCGACTCCAACTAGCTCAGTTTCACTGTAGATGGATGCGTCTGTGCTCGTAATAATAGAAATTGCTGCAACAAGATTTCTTGTTCCGATGGGAGTAAGCGATCCCGTATAGGTTACTCCATTCCGTGTCCATGATGCTGTGATCGTATCCGACGAGTGAATACCTACGTCGTTGCCATCTCGTCGCTTTAAATTCACCAATCGTGTCAGTCCAGATGTATCCGTCGCGAGACTCATATTGGTAAGCTGGTATATGTCCCCTTATGATCCGGCGCATCACCAACAACAAGACCGTTCCGTGTTCCATCAATCAGATACTTTCCATTGTAGGTTGTCAGCGCGTTCTCGTCGATCTGGTCGATCATCTTGTCGATCTCGATCTGAATGAGGCGACGGTCGCCATCCGTGTTCGTATCGTTGGCGGCATTGATTGCCTTTTCCTTCAGTGTCTTGAGAACCTCGATGGTGGACTGCACGGCACCCTCTGCCGTACGCAGAAGTGCTGCACCGTTCTTTGTATTCTTATCATCCTGATCGAGGGAGCGCACCTGCACGCGCATCCGCTCGGAGATCGCCATCCCCGAGGCATCGTCGCCGGCACTGTTGATCTTCATGCCCGAAGAGACCTTTTGCAGGCTCTGTGACAGCGCGCTCTGATTCTTGTTCAACGTGTTGAGCGTATTCACCGCCGACATATTGTTTTTGACCACCATCGCCATAAAGACTGCCTCCCTGACTGTTATCTATGGTTCGTCCATGCCATTCTATGATTGCGTAAATAGACGGAATCCGCCGTCCTAATATTTTTATCGACGAAAGAAAGGGACAACTTAAGGATGTGCTATTATTTTATTTTCATACTTTCTTCCGTACAACACGATACACAGGACATCACACGACTCATCTGATTTCGTCCTGATCATCAGGAGAAAACCATGCCATTTTCCTGGGCAAATGCGCGCAGTTCATCCTCCGGCACCTCTGCGATCTGAGCTGCTGTATGGAGTGGTGTGCCTGCCCGCATAAAGCGCAATGCGGTATGAAGTGTGCCAGCCTGACGCCCCTCGGCTCGCCCCTCGGCTCGCCCCTCGGCTCGCCCGCGCCGCATTCCCTCTTCGATGCCGGCACGGTGTTGTTTCTGGTATTCCATATAGAGTGTCATGTATTCCCGCCTCATTTCGTCCTGTCGTTTGACACGTTCAACTTCCTGCTCCATTTCCTGTGCGAGTTCGCTCTGTGCCTTCTGTCCATCAACGAATTTCAGAAAGTCCTCCAGATCGCTGTCGACTCTTCCTCTCAGCCCTTTTGCGTTCAAAAAGATCTTCGTTGCGCCGTCTCCAAGTTCGAGCTCGGGCAGCTCTATACACCGATGACGAAATGTATAGATTCGCTCGTCCCGGCCAAAGAGATCAAAGGTACAGATAAAGATGATATATGTCTGACGCAAATCATCGTAATAGACTCCTTTATCGAGGAGATCCATATCGATCATGCCCTGATAGTAACGTGTCCGTCGCGGCAGTTCTCCATCCCGCCCCTTTGTGGTCTGCATCTCAATGTTATAGACGGTTCCCGCCTCATCTTCAATGTAGACGTCGAGACGCACGGCCTTGCTGTCAAGACGCAGATCGATACTTTTCTCCGTATCAGGATAGTGGATATCGCGAATCCTTACATTCAAAATGCGCTCCAACAGCCATTTACAGAGCTTCTTGTTCTGCATGACGCGCTGAAAGATAAAATTATCCCGAATGGAGAGATTGTTCCATGCTTCCAGTGCCTCACGTTCCCATTCCTTTTCCATGTGCCCCTCCTTTCATTTTGTATCTTCTGCTCTCATTATAGATAATCCCTTCCCTCCGGTCAACATAAGCATCAAAAAAAGAGGCTGTTGCACGAAATTTGCGACTTCGTGCAACAGCCCCCAATGATTTTGGTGAAATAGATTAACCGAGGATCACGAGCGAGTCGCGTACCTTGACGGACTGGCCTGCCGTGACGTTGATCGCCTTGACCGTGCCGTCTGCATCCGCAGCGATCTCGTTCTGCATCTTCATCGCCTCAAGGATGAGGAGCGTGTCGCCTGCCTTGACCGGCTGACCGACCGAGACTTTGACCTCAACAATCTTGCCCGGCATCGGTGCATCCACCGAGCGCTCACCGGCGGCAGCAGCCTTCGGTGCAGCAGCGGGAGCAGCCGGAGCAGCAGCCTTCGGCGCAGCTGCCGGAGCGGCGGCCTTCGGTGCAGCAGGGGCAGCAGCAGCTGCTGCGCGTACTTCCTCAACCTCGACTTCGTAAGCAGTGCCGTTGACCGTGATGTTGAACTTTTTCATGTGTGATTCCTCCAACATTAAAATTGATGACAGATTGTATCTCGCAGGACGCTCAGCGTCTGCTGCGGTTGGCAAGCGTCCAGACCTCGGCGGGTTTGACGCTTACAGCAACGACTTTGTTGCCCGTCGTCGCCTGGACGGCGGCGGTGATGGCGGCGATGACCTCGGGCGCCACGTTGTTTGCAGCCATTCTATCCCTCCTGCTGAATCAAAGCGGAATGTTCCCGTGCTTCTTCGCGGGGTTGTCCTCACGCTTGCTTGAAAGCGCGTTGAGTGCCGTGATGATGTAGGGGCGCGTCTCGCTCGGCGTGATGACCATGTCGATGTAGCCGCGCTCTGCCGCCTTGTACGGGGTCGCGAACTCCTCGATGTACTCTGCCGTGCGCGCATCCTTGTCGGGATCCTTGCGGAAGATGATGTTTGCCGCGCCCGCAGGTCCCATGACGGCGATCTCAGAGGTCGGCCATGCCATGACCTGATCGGCACCCAGCTCGCGGTTGCACATGGCGATGTAGGAACCGCCGTATGCCTTGCGCGTGATGACCGTGATCTTGGGCACGGTTGCTTCGCTGTATGCGTAGAGCATCTTCGCGCCGTGACGGATGATGCCGCTGTACTCCTGATCGACGCCCGGCAGGAAGCCCGGAACATCGACGAGGTTGACGAGCGGGATGTTGAACGCATCGCAGAAGCGGATGAAGCGCGAGGACTTGTTCGACGCGTCGACATCGAGGCAGCCTGCCATGACGTTCGGCTCGTTCGCAATGATGCCGACGGCGCGTCCATCAAAGCGTGCGAAGCAGCAGATAATGTTCGTTGCGAAGTGCTGATGTACCTCGTAGAACTCGCCGTTGTCGACGAGGCTGCGGATGACATCCTTCATGTCGTACGGTGCGTTCGGGTTGTCCGGCACGACCGTGTTGAGGCTCTCGTCCTGACGGTTCGGATCGTCGCCCGTCTCCACGCGCGGCGTCTCCTCCATGTTGTTGCTTGGGAGGAAGGAGAGCAGGTAGCGGATCTGCTCGATGCAGTCCTCATCGTTCTCCGCCGCAAAGTGTGCGACGCCGGAGCGGGAGTTGTGCGTCATCGCACCGCCGAGCTCCTCCGCCGTGACCTCCTCCGCCGTGACGGACTTGATGACGGCAGGGGCCCGTGATGAACATCTGGCTCGTGTTCTTCACCATGTAGATGAAGTCTGTGAGCGCCGGGCTGTAGACCGCGCCGCCTGCGCAGGGTCCCATGATGACGGAGATCTGCGGAATGACGCCCGATGCCTTCGTGTTGCGGTAGAAGATGCCGCCGTAGCCCGAGAGTGCATCGACCGCCTCCTGGATGCGTGCGCCGCCCGAATCGTTGATGCCGATGCAGGGTGCGCCCATCTTCATGGCGAGGTCCATGACCTTCCAGATCTTATGTGCGTGCTTTTCGCCGAGTGAGCCGCCCTCGACCGTGAAGTCCTGTGCGAATGCGTAGACGAGACGGCCGTCAATCGTACCGTAGCCCGTCACAACGCCCTCGCCGGGCAGTTCTTTTTTCTCCTGTCCAAAATTGGTGCAGCGATGGCGCACGAACATGTCGAGCTCGACGAAGGTGTCCTCATCAAACAGCAGGTTCAGGCGCTCACGCGCGGTGAGTTTGCCCTTGCTGTGCTGCTTTGCGATGCTCTTTTCACCACCGCCCTGCATGAGATGCTCTTTTTTCGCCAGCATCAGCTCAATTTTTTCCTGGACTGTGGACATTCTATCCCTCCTGTATATCTGTCAAATCCTCGGGATGTCCGAGGAGATCAACTGCGGCAGTGCGCTGCTCAGCGATCCGGATGCTCACAGATTTCGAGGAGAACGCCCTTCGTCGCCTTCGGATGAAGGAAGGCGATCTTTGCGCCGCCCGCACCGATGCGCGGCTTCTCGTCGATCATGCGAACGCCCTTTGCCATGAGGTCGGCAATCGCGTTCTCGATGTTGTCGACGCGCAGAGCAACGTGCTGGATGCCCTCGCCCTTCTTCTCGATGTATTTCGTGATCGGGCTGTCAGGCGCCGTGCCGATCAGCAGCTCAATCTCGCTGCCGTTCGGCGTCGGATGGAAGGTCGTCGTGACCTTCTGCTCTGCAACGGTTTCCTGATTCGTGCAGGGAATGCCGATGATGTCCGACCAGAGTTTCTTTCCTTCTTCGAGATCCTGTACGGCAACGCCGATGTGATCTACGCCAAGAATTTTGAACATGTCAAACTTCCTCCTCGGAGGAGTGCATCTTTTTGCACTCGCTCACTTCGTTAACATTTCGCTCATGACCCCGCCCACCACGGTGTATGGGTCGGTCTCATGCGCCTTGATTCGTGCCACATAGTCGTCCAGTCGTCCCGTATCGACGATGCGGCTCTCGATGCTCCGCCGTACGCCCGCATGGAGGATGTCGAGCATCTCATCGCGCGTGCGGCGCGTGCGCCGTTCGGCAAGTACGCCGTTCCCCTCGATGTGGCTGCGGTGCTCCTCAAGTGTATCGACGAGCTCTGCGATGCCTTCGCCGCGGTTCGCAACGACCTTGCGGATGGGCGGACGCCAGTCAGACATGTGATCGTCCAGATCGAGCATCATGTTGATCTCGCGAACGAGCTTGTCTGCTCCGTCGAGATCGGACTTGTTGATCGCGAACACGTCGCCGATCTCCAAGATGCCCGCCTTGATCGCCTGAATGTCATCGCCCATGCCCGGAATCAGCACGACCATCGTCGTGTCCGCCGCCCGCACAATATCCACCTCGGACTGCCCGACACCGACGGTTTCGACAAAGATGACATCTTTGCCGAACGCATCCATCGCCTTGACCGCATCCGCTGTCTTGTGGGAGAGACCGCCAAGGCTGCCGCGTGTACCCATGCTGCGAATGAAGACGCCCTCATCGAGCGTCAGGTCATTCATACGGATGCGGTCGCCCAGTATGGCTCCGCCGGAAAAGGGGCTTGTGGGGTCGACGGCAATGATGCCGACGGTCTTTCCGCGCTTTCTGTACTCCTTGGCAAGCTTGTCCGTCATGGTGCTCTTGCCGGCACCGGGCGGACCCGTGATGCCAAGGACGTAGGCATGACCGGTATGCGGATAGAGCGCCTTCATGATGTCGGTGGCATCCGCCCGCTCATTCTCGATCGCCGTGATGGCACGCGAGAGAGCGAGGCGATTGCCCTTCAGCACCTCGGCTGCAATATCCATACGCCCACCTCCTTCGCGCTGTGATTTCATAAGAACATAGGGAATGGATGACGGGACAATCGGATTGCCTGTCATCCATCCTTTCAGGAAAGCACCGCAGAAGCAGTGTCTCCAAGCAAATCAGACGCTTACGCCTTCACATGTTCCTTGATGAAATTCACAACGTCGCCGGTCGGTGTTCCCGGGGTGAATACCTCGGCAATGCCCGCTTCCTTCAGCGCAGGGATGTCGCCCTCGGGGATGACGCCGCCGCCGATGACGAGGACGTCGTCCATTCCCTTACCGCGAATGAGCTCGACGACCTTCGGGAAAAGATGTGGGTGCGCACCCGGAGGATGCTCAGCGCAACGACGTTGACGTCTTCCTGCAGAGCAGCCTCGGCGATCTCCTCCGGCGTCTGGCGAAGTCCCGTGTAGACGACCTCGAAGCCGGCGTCGCGCAGGGCGCGTGCGACGACCTTCGCGCCGCGATCATGACCATCCAGACCCGGTTTTTGCAACGAGCACTCTGATTTTTTTCTGCCATTTTTTTCTATTCCTCCTGAACGGAGCCGCCGCACTCCTCGTGCGGCGTCCCCTGTGCATTCATCCAACAGCCGTTCGCGCGTACCGCTTAGAGATTGACGTGTGCCTCATACTCGCCGAACACCTCACGCATGACACCGCAGATTTCGCCGAGTGTCGCGTAGGTCTTGACTGCTGCGAGGATATGCGGCATGAGGTTCTCGTGCTCGTCGGCGCAGGCCTTCTTGAGCTCGGCAAGGGCTGCCTGAACGGCGGCGTTGTCGCGCTTTGCCTTCATGGCCTCGACCTTTGCCTTCTGCTTCTCGCCGACGGAAGCGTCCACCTTGAGGAGGTTCTTCGGAGCTTCCTCCTCCACCTGGAACTTGTTGACGCCGACGATGACGCGTGCACCGGACTCGACGTCCATCTGCCACTTGTACGCGCTGTCCTGGATCTCTTTCTGGATATAGCCCTTCTCAATCGCTGCAACCGCACCGCCGAGATCGTCGATCTTCTTGATGTACTCCCACGCCTCTTTCTCGATGCGGTTCGTCATCGCCTCGACATAGTAGGAGCCTGCGAGCGGATCAACCACATCGGCAAGTCCGCTCTCGTACGCCACGATCTGCTGCGTACGGAGGGCGACCATGACCGACTCCTCCGTCGGAAGCGCAAGCGCCTCGTCGCGGGAGTTCGTATGGAGCGACTGCGTGCCGCCCATGACTGCTGCTGCGGTCTGGAGTGCGACGCGGACGATGTTGTTGTTCGGCTGCTGTGCGGTGAGCATCGAGCCTGCCGTCTGCGTATGGACGCGGAGCATCATGGATTTCGGCTTCTCTGCATGGAAGCGCTCCTTCATGACCTTTGCCCAGATGCGGCGGGAGGCACGGAACTTCGCGACCTCCTCGAGAACGTTGTTGTGTGCGTTCCAGAAGAAGGAGAGACGGCCGGCGAACGCATCGACGCTGAGGCCTGCCTTGATCGCAGCCTCGACGTAGGCGATGCCGTCCGCAATGGTGAATGCAATCTCCTGCGATGCCGTGGAGCCGGCCTCGCGGATGTGGTAGCCCGAGATGGAGATGGTGTTCCAGTTCGGGACGTTCTTGGAGCAATATTCAAAGATGTTCGTGATGAGGCGCATGGACGGACGCGGCGGGAAGATGTACGTACCGCGTGCTGCATACTCCTTCAGAATGTCATTCTGGATGGTGCCCTTGAGCTTGTCCGCCGAGACGCCCTGCTTCTCCGCCACTGCGATATACATCGCAAGAAGGACGGATGCAGGTGCGTTGATCGTCATGGACGTGGAGACCTTGCCGAGATCGATCTGGTCAAAGAGGATCTCCATATCAGCAAGGGAGTCGATCGCAACGCCGACCTTGCCGACCTCGCCCTCGGAGATCGGATCCGTGGAGTCGTAGCCGATCTGCGTCGGGAGGTCAAATGCGCAGGAGAGTCCCGTTGCACCGCTCTCGATGAGGTAACGATAGCGCTTGTTGGACTCTTCCGCGGTGGAGAATCCTGCGTACATGCGCATCGTCCAGAAGCGTCCGCGGTACATCGTCGGCTGCACGCCGCGCGTGTAAGGATAGACGCCGGGGAAACTGATGTCCTCTGCATAGTCCGTCTCCTGGATGTCGAGCGGGGTGTAGAGTCCCTGCTCGGGGATGTGCGGACGTGCCGGGAACTTTGCCGTGGCTTTTTCTACGGCAGCATTGTACTTGTCAAGCTCCGCCTGGATCTTTTCATTGCTCATGAAAGTCTTCTCCTTTACCTTTTACAGTTCTCATTGGGTTATATACTATGGACGAGCAGCGCAGCAGATGCTGCACTCCTCGAACGTACCGATTTACTTCTGCATCGATCCTGTGGCCAGGAAGCGCTGATGGAAGGACAGCGCCTCGTCCAGCAGATGCGGTGTCTGTGCGCCCTTCGTCGCCGCAAGAGCACGCTCGTAGTAGTCGAGCAGAACCGGGCGATAGTCGGGATGCGCGCAGTTGTTGATGATCTCGAGGGCACGCTCACGCGGACTCTTGCCGCGCAGATCCGCGATACCCTGCTCCGTGATGACGATGTCCACGTCATGTGCGCCATGGTCGATGTGCGAGCAGAACGGAACGATGGACGAGATCTTGCCGCCCTTTGCCTCGGACTGCGTGTAGAAGATCGTGAGGTAGGCGTTGCGTGCGAAGTCGCCGCTGCCGCCGATGCCGTTCATCATCTTCGTGCCCGTGACGTGCGTAGAGTTGACATTGCCGTAGATATCGACCTCAATCGCCGTGTTCATCGCGATGACACCGAGACGGCGGACAACCTCGGGGTTGTTCGAGATCTCCTGCGGGCGGAGCATCATGATCTTCTTGTACTTGTCGATGTCCTTGTAGAAGCGCTGAAGACCTTCCGGCGAGGGCGAGAACGCCGTGCCGGACGCAAACTTCAGCTTGCCCGCATCGGCAAGGTCGAACATGCCGTCCTGAATGACCTCGGTGTAGACCTCGAGATCCGTGAAGTCGGAGCTGACAAAGCCCGCGATAACGGCATTTGCCACGTTGCCGACACCCGACTGCAGCGGAAGCAGCCCCTTCGGCATACGGCCCTCGGCAATCTCCTTCTTGAGGAGTTCGACCGTGAACTGCCCCATCTTGCGTGCGATGTCATCAACAGGTGCGAGTGCACGCGTCTTGTCCGTAATGTCACACGGAACGATGTACTTGATCTTCTCAAGCGGGCAAGGCATGAACGTCGTGCCGATACGGTCGCCCGCCTTTGTGATGGGAATTGGCAGACGGTTCGGCGGATCGAGGGGAATGTAGATATCGTGCATGCCGACGAGTTCCATCGGCTGGCTCGTGTTCACCTCGACGATGACCACGTCTGCACTCTGGATGAACGACGGCGTGTTGCCGACCGAGGTCGATGGGATGATGCCCTCCTCGGTGATGGCGACCGCCTCTACGAGCGCAACGTCGATCTTGCCGAGGAATCCCTCACGCGACTGCTGCGCCACCTCGGAAAGGTGCATATCGATGTAGTTCACGAGTCCTGAGTTGATCGCATTGCGCAGCGGCGTGTTCGTCTGATAGGGAAGGCGCTGCTTGATACCGCCCGCCTCAGCGAGTGCACCGTCCAGCTCGGGCCCTGTCGAGGCACCCGTCCAGATGTTGACCTTGAACGGATTCTTCTTCATACGCTCGGCGATGGCAAGCGTGACCGCCTTCGGATAGCCGGACGGGGTAAAACCGCTCGCACCGATGGTCATGCCGTCGGCAAAGTACTCCGCCGCCGTCTCCGCACTTACAATACGATCCGTCAGGGACTTCGGCACGCGATCGGAAATATCGATCATAGAATAACCTCCCTCAGATACAGTGGACAGCACACGGAACACACGAATCATCACAGCACATGTCTCATGACTGTGATTTTTAGGAATCACTGATAAAATGAAGCCCGTCAGATTGGCGTAGATTTTTTCGTCCGAACAAGGTGGAAAACCGGACGCAGAGTGGTGCTCTGTGGAGGATTTTCCGCCGAAGTACGGGCAAAAAAGATGCGTCAAGATGATGGTGTTGAATTTATCAGTGCTTCCTTTATTTCATGTTTTCCTTACCGCCGTCACCCATGAATACTCTCCTGACGCAGTCGGCACATAATTTTGACAGCAATCTTGAATCCCTCTGTTTTCTCGTAAATCCCCCCGTAAATAGGGGCTGTATGGGGTATCCAAAATAACTGTAGATTATCGTACCTCTCTACGCCAATTATATCTTTCCTAAGAATATCACGAAAAAAAAATGCCGTCAAGATTACATTGACGGCATTTTCTGTGAATTTGTGAAAAAAGAGGAAAAGTATTTATTCGTCCTTTAAGGAAGCACTGATAAATTCAGCCGCGCCATCTTGACGCATCTTTTTCGCCCGCACTTCGGCGGAAAATCCTCCACAGAGCACCACTCTGCGTCCGGTTTTCCACCTCGTTCGGACGAAACATCTACGCCAATCTGACGGACTTCATTTTATCAGCGATTCCTTTATTTTTTTCAGACAACACGTCACTTTCCGTATTGCGATGCGTCAGGTAGTAGGAGAGCGCGCTCAGTCCCACCGAGAGGTCCTCGCTGACGAAGGGGACAGACGGCGGCACGTGCAGTTTGACAGGGGCAAAGTTCCAGATCCCGCTGATGCCCGCCGCAACAAGCTGATCCGCCACATGCTGGGCGTGTGCAGCGGGGACGGCGATCACGCCGATCTGGATGCTGCGCTCAGCGACGATCTCCGCGAGATAGGCGATGTCCTCCACGCGCCGCTCCCGACGCGCGTACCAATGACAACGGGGTTGCTGTCAAAGATCGCCGCAAGGCGAAAGCCGAGACGTTCGATGCCCTGATAGTTCGCGAGTGCCGCGCCCAGGTGCCCCATGCCGACGATGGCGATGCTGAGGTGCTGATCGAGACCGAGGATGCCGCCGATGCTCTCCTTGAGCTCTGCGACGTAGTAACCGACGCCCTTTTTTCCGAATTGCCCGAAGGCGGTGAGATCCTTGCGGATCTGCTCAGGATTGATCGAGAGACGGCGGCCGAGTTCCTCGGAGGAGGCAATGCTGACGCCCTCATCACTGAGCTGCCGCAGACAGCGGTAGTAGCGCGGCAGGCGATCGACAGTTGCCTTGGATATCGATGGATGTTCCTGCATAGTTATCCTTCCTTCATCTCCCCCGCCATCGTATGCACGGCCGCAGCCATCGCGGCGAGCATCCAGAGCAGCATAGAGGACGGTATGTTAAAGAGAAGATGATCCGTGATCCCGTTCAGGGCAACGGAGAGCATGGCGAGCCCGATACCGAGGGCAAAGCCCTCCACAAATTTTTTGCTGCGCCATGCCATGAGTGCCTCACGCACATCGGCGACGGCGTGCCACTCGTGTTCGTGTGCCGCGAGCACATCCGCCCACGGCGGGGTTTTGCGCGGCAGGCGGAAGGCGAGCAGCAGCGAGCCGAAGAAGAACCAAAAGAAGGCGAGTGCTCCGGGGATGCCGATCTCCGCCGCATAGTTCAGATACATATTGTGCGCGTGAACGATCTTGACGGGTGCCCCCTGCAGATAGAAGTCGTACTCGGGATAGACCATGAAGTACATGGCCCAGCCAATGCCGAGAAAGGGATGGTCGAGCACCATCGCCACGGTGCTCTCCCAGAAGGCGATCCGCATCTCCGAGGAGGTGTCAATCCGCGTAAAGACGGAGAGCAGTCGATCCGAGAGCACGGGGTCGAAGAAGAGGATGCCCGCGCCGATGACGACGATGCCGAGGAGCACGCGCCAGTCGCGCAGGATGCCATAGCCCGCCAAGATGACGGCGATCACGAGGCATGCGCCGCGTGCGTAGGTCATGCCGAGGCACGCGAGCGCGAGGACGAGAATCGTGAGCGCCAGGCCGCGCCGCCAGCCTGAGAGGCCGACCGCCAGCCCGAGTGCCAGGCAGATGACGATGTCAAGGTAGCCCGCGAGGATGTTCGGATTTCCCATGTCGAGAAGACACGCTTCGACAGTTCGGGGAACGATGCACCGTCCACCCATTTCATCGCGGAGATGTCGATGCCGAAGATGAACTGATAAAAGCCGTAGAGGATGACGAATACCGCCGCCGCCGCCATGGCAATGACGACGGGGCGCAGCTCCTCTGCGCTCCGCAGGGTCTGCCCCGTGAGCAAATAGGTGAGCGCATAGATCGGCACGAGATGGGAGTAGTTGTAAAAGCTGAACGCCATGTCGGGCGCGACGGCGACCGACAGGAAGGCGATCACGACAAAGAGGAGCGCGGGGGCATCATACGGCAGACGCCGCAGGTGAAAGTCCGGATCGATGCGCAGGCGCACGCAGAGCGCCGTGCAGCCGACGAGGAGCACCGCCATCGCCGCGAGCGGCACGAGCGGAATCAGAAACGCCTCTGCGATGAGCGCATACTGCATCGCGCGCGCCATACGTTCGCTCCAGCGCGTGCGGCGCAGCGTGCGCCGCCGCTCACGGAAGTAGTCCTTTTCCTGTCCCATGAGGTCACCTCCCCGCAAGGAGCATGGCGCGGATGCCGCCCACGAGATAGAGCGAGCCCGCCGCAACGAGCAGCGCATCCGCCGCGCGTGCACGCACGCGCGCCTCTGCGAGCCCCGCCGCAGGATCGCCTGCCGCATGTGTGACCGCCCCCATGCCCGCCGCCACAGCGGCGACGAGATCTGCGCCCGCCGCACGCTCCGAGTCGGGGCGCACGGTCACGACCTGATCGCCGGGGCGCAGGAGGATCGCAAGCATGTGGTCGATGTCCTTGTCCTTCAGGATGCCGAGCAGAAAGACGCGCGGCTGTGCGGGGAAATAGGCATCGAGCCCCGCGCGCAGTGCCTGCATCCCGGCGGGGTTATGCGCACCGTCCACGACGACGGTCTGCCCCCCGCAGGAGAGGATCTCAAAGCGCGCGGGATGATGCACCGTGCGCAGCGCCGTGCGTACAGCGGCCTCCGTGACGCGTGCGTCCTCGCGCGCCATGAGCTCTGCCGCCATGATGGCGAGTGCGGCGTTCTCCGCCTGATAGGGTCCCGCGAGAGCCATCTCAAACGGCGCCGGCTCACGGGAGACGACGGAGTGGAAGGCGACGTACTGCCCGCCGCTCTCCGCGCGCAGCATCTGTGCGGAAAAATCCTCGCCAAAAACAAAGAGGTCGGCCCCCAACTCCTCCGCACGCGCCGCGATGATCGTGAGCGGCTCGCCCGCCGCCGCTGTGATGACGGGTACGCCCTCCTTGATGATGCCCGCCTTGTGCTCCGCGATCCCTGCGAGCGTGCCGCCGCAGCGGTCGGCATGATCCATCGCCACATTGGTGATGATCGTCAGCTCGGGCAGGACGACGTTCGTCGAGTCAAGCAGCCCGCCGAGGCCCGTTTCAACCACGGCGACCTCCACCTTTTCCTCAGCAAAATAGAGGAAGGCGAGTGCCGTCAGTGCCTCAAACTGCGTGGGATGTTCATGTCCCTCCCCTGTCATGGCATCCGCCGCCGCACGAACGCGCGTGAGAAGCGCTGCAAACTGCTCCGCGCTGATCTCCTCTCCCCCGACGCTCATGCGCTCCGTATAGGAGATGAGATGCGGCGAGAGGTACCGCCCGGAGCGGATGCCGGACGCACGGCATACGGCGTCCATCATCTGCGTGACGGAGCCCTTGCCGTTTGTCCCTGCGATATGAATGACGCGATAGCTGCGCTCGGGATGTCCGAGCCGCGCACACAGCTCCTCCATGCGCGCGAGGCCGAGGCGGATGCCGAAAGTATTCAGTTCATCCAGATAGTGCAGTGACTCCTCGTAGTTCATCGAATCACTCAGAGCTTCTCAAGATCCGTGAGGCGCGTCCGTATGAGGGCGATCTTCTCCTCGTAGCCCGCCAGTTTCTCGCGCTCTGCGGCGACGACGGCGGCAGGAGCCTTCGATGTAAAGCCCTCGTTCGAGAGTTTGCCCGCCAGGCGCGCGATCTCCTTCTCGAGATTTTCACGCTCCTTCGTCAGACGCGCCGTCTCCTTCTCCACATCAATCAGCCCCGCGAGCGGCAGGTAGACCGCCGCGCCCGCGAGTGCCCCCGTCACGACATTTTCCGGATCGGGAGCATCCGCCGCGAGAAAGGAGACCTCCGAAGCGGATGCGAGGGCAAAGAAGTAGTCCTCATGCGCGGCAAACACATCGGCGAGTGCCGCATCGCGCACGCGCAGAATGAGCGTGCTCTTTTTGCTCGGCGGCGTGCCGAGCTCCGCACGCAGGTTGCGCGTCGTCTTAATGACCTCCATGATCGCGGTCATCGCCTGCTCCGCCGCCGTGTCGATGGCGGATTCCGTGACCTCCGGCCACGGGGCGCGCATGATGCTCTCGCCCTCGTGCGGCAGCTTCTGCCAGATCTCCTCTGTGAGGAAGGGCATGAAGGGATGCAGGAGGCGCATCGTACGCTCAAGCACGGTACGCAGGACATAGAGCGCCGTATTCTTCGCGCGGACATTCTCCTTGTCATAGAGGCGTGCCTTCGTCAGCTCGATGTACCAGTCGCAGAACTCGCTCCACAGGAACTCGTAGATCGTGCGTCCCGCCTCGCCGAGCTCGTAATGCTCGAGGTTCGCCGTCACGTCGCGCGTCGTCTCCTCCACGCGCGAGAGGATCCAGCGGTCGGCAAGCGTATAGTCCTCCGCCGTCGGCACGAACGATGCGTCCGATCCCTCGAGATTCATCAGCATGTAGCGCGAGGCATTCCATATCTTGTTCGCAAAATTACGCGCCGCCTCGACGCGCTCCCAGTAGAAGCGCATGTCGTTGCCGGGCGTATTGCCCGTGATGAGCATGAAGCGGAGCGTATCCGCACCGTACTTTTCAATGACCTCCACGGGGTCGATGCCGTTGCCGAGGGATTTCGACATCTTGCGCCCCTCGCTGTCGCGCACGAGTCCGTGGATAAAGACATCGCGGAACGGCACATCGCCGCCGAAGCGCAGCCCCATCATGACCATGCGCGCCACCCAGAAGAAGATGATGTCATAGCCCGTCACGAGCACCGACGTCGGGTAGAAATGGCGCAGATCGACCGTCTGCTCCGGCCAGCCGAGTGTCTCGAACGGCCAGAGGCCGGAGCTGAACCACGTATCGAGCACGTCCTCATCCTGATGGATGTCCGTGCTGCCGCAGTGCGGGCACGCCGTGAGGTCGTCGCGCGACACGGAGGTCTCGCCGCAGTGCGCACAGTGCCATGCGGGGATGCGGTGTCCCCACCAGAGCTGGCGCGAGATGCACCAGTCACGAATATTTTTCAAGCCAGTTTTTCGTAGATTTTTTTGTAAAGCGCTCGGGGACAAAGCGGATCCTGCCGTCGCGCACCGCCTCAATCGCAGGCTTCGCGAGGCCCTCCATGCGGACGAACCACTGCTTCGATACGAGCGGCTCGATCGTCGTCTTGCAGCGCGAGCAATGTCCGACGGCGTGCTCATGCTGTTCCGTGCGCACGAGGGCGCCCGTTTCCTCGAGCTCCTTCACGAGTGCCTTGCGGCACGCATAGCGGTCCATCCCCGCATAGCGTCCCGCGTTCTCGTTCATCGTGCCGTCGGCATTGATGACGATGATCTGCTCCAGATCGTGCCGCTGTCCCATTTCAAAGTCGTTAGGATCGTGCGCAGGCGTCACCTTGACTGCGCCCGTTCCGAAGGCAGGATCGACGTAGGCATCGGCAAAGAGCGGGATGCGGCGTCCCACCACGGGCAGGATCAGCGTCTTGCCGACGAGTGCCTTGTACCGCTCATCATCGGGATGTACCGCCACGCCCGTATCGCCGAACATCGTCTCGGGGCGCGTCGTCGCGATCTCCACATAGTCGGCCGTGCCCTCAATCTGATAGCGCAGATGCCAGAGGTGTCCCGTCTCCGTCTCATGCTCGACCTCGATGTCCGAGATCGCTGTCATGCAGGAGGGGCACCAGTTCGTGATGCGCGTCCCCTGATAGATCAGACCCTGTTCATAGAGACTGACAAAGACCTCGCGCACGGCGCGAGAACAGCCCTCGTCCATCGTGAACCGCTCGCGGTCCCAGTCACAGGACGCGCCGAGCATCCGCAGCTGATACATGATGCGGTCGCCGTACTGCTGCTTCCAGTCCCAGACACGCGTGAGGAACTTCTCTCTGCCGAGGTCAAAGCGCGTCGTGCCCTCCTCGCGCAGTGCCGCCTCCACCTTTGCCTGCGTTGCGATACCCGCATGGTCGCAGCCCGGGATCCAGACTACGTTCTTGCCGCGCATCCGCTGGTAGCGCACGAGGATGTCCTGCAGCGTATTGTCGAGGGCGTGCCCCATGTGGAGCTGCCCCGTCACATTCGGCGGCGGGATCACTACGCTGTACGGCGTACGGCTCTCGTCGGCCTCGTCATGAAAGAGCTTATGCTGCTCCCAGTAGTCATACCATTTCCGCTCAAAGCTCTGCGGGTCGTACGTCTTTGGAATATTGGCACCGGATTCCTGACTCATCGATCTATTCCTCCCGAAAGAAACGCCCTCGTCCCGCAGGGACGAAGGCGTCCGCTCATCTATGAATTGCACTCGTTAGAGTAGCACAAAACCGCTTTTTTTGCAAGATGCAGACCCGTGTGCGGCGTTTTCCGATGATTTACCGACGAAAGCTCTTGGTATAGTCCCACACGATGTCAAGGAACTGCCGCGCCAGTGTATCGTCAAATATCTTACGATAGTCGTCATTTCGCTCGTGAATATGGTAGGTATATGAATCCAACGATACCGTCCCATCCTCACGCGTAAATTCCGTCGTCTCAAGATGGAATGCATGCTGCTCCGTGCGCACGCAAATCTTATACGTCTGTCCGGGATAGATGGAGTTGCTGACCGTATAGGCACGCCGCTGTCCGCCGAGCACCTCCGGAAGATTCCCGTCAAGATACGGTGCATCAATCGGATAGCCCGCGAGTTGCCGAGGATCTTGTAGATATCCACCGTACTCGTCAGCTCGTCCACGCGCCCGAGCGCCGGCACCCCCGCGCCCCGTGCCATCAGCGCCGCGCCCGTCTGCTCCTCACTGAGGAGGTATGGACTGCGTGCATGAACAGAACATCCATGATCCGAATAGACCAGCACGATGTACTCATCGTCGTCATAGTGCGTGGTAATGTAATCAAAAAGATAACCGAGCTGGCGGTCTGCCGCGCACACCTCACTGCGATTGACATATTGGCTCAGCGGGTTTTTCTTCAAAAACACGGAAGCACCTCGATCCTGCGGCTGCAGAACATCAGCGAGCGGCATATGTACCGACGCATGAGCTGACATACTGATGTCCGCATTATAAGGATGCGTGTCTGCGCTGTGCATAAAAAGAAAGTTATCGCACTCATCAAAGGTCTGAAGATGACGTATGATGCGCTCCACACCGTCCGCTGTACGCTCCATCCAATGATTGACAATCAAACGGTCATACCCGCGCGTTGCACCGTTGTAGATTTCCTCTCCATCCCCCTGAATATTGGTACAATAGTAGCCGAGACACTTCATCTGCTCGGACAGCGTCACAACCGATGGATCGAGCGCAAAGGGCACCCCCGGTCGTACAATCTGCGTATGATGCTGATACAGCCCTGTCTCGATGCTCGCGAGCGACGGATACGTATACTCCGAAGCACTGAAATTATTTTCAAAAATGATCCCTGCGGAAAAGAAACGCAGAAGATTTGGCATCAGTTCTTCTGCCTCATCCCGTAGGGCGTTCCACGCAAGGCCGTCAGCGAGAATATTCAGCACAAATTTCCTGCGCTGTGGGCTGTGTTGCAGAACAATCGGCTCTCCGACGAGGAAGGGGGAATCCGAGCGAAAGGTCGTCGGTTTTTCCACGCGATAGAAGTTAAATTCACCGCGACTAAGCTGCATCGTGCGGTCCATGTTTTCCGCATGGAACGAGATTTTTTGTTTATCCTCTTTCGCCGCAAGCGGAAGAATCTCTGTGTGCCCCTGCGGCATGACACAAATCTCCGAGGTCTCATCTGCCTTCATGATATCGAAGACAAAATCATCCACAATCGGATAATTATACTGCGCCATCGCCGGATTCATCAGGTCAATGACTTTGCTTTTGATAAACATGACCCCATAGGGATTGTAGAGCCCGGTACGATAGCGCGGCAGCGCGTCAGAAAAACGCGGAAGCTCCTCACACACATGAATCCAAAATTTTTTCGTGACCCCATGAGAATCTATGACTACATCGGTGATGAACGGTGCAAACTGTGCGTTCGTGAAAGCTGCCTTGAGCGCATAGATACAACTCTCCATCGCATCAGGGTCTTCCGGAAAGCTGAGATAATCCCGATCCACCGACAGCATCATAAAGAGCATGGCACGATCCGGACATCCCGCCTGCTGATACACACGTGATAGCACATCACACGCATGTGGACTCATTTTCCGTTTGTTGTACGCCGCCTTCCCATAGGAAAGTGCCGCATCCGTATCCTTCCGTGCAAGAGCTTCCTCCGCACGGAAGAGCTCATATTCCTCTCCCTCGGGGCAGAGCCGACGATACTCCTCCGCACAGTGCTGCATCGCCGCACCAAAGTCACTCCGCTGTACCGCATCCATCAGCTGTGCGGCACATTCCTGCACACGCGCATCACGTACAGCACGTGAAAAGCGTTCTGCCGCCCGCGTCAGTTCGTCCGCATCATCATGGGAAAAGATCAGCGCATGATAGAGCATCTGCCAGCCGTCTTCCCGTTCCCCCATAAGAAAACGCCGATGCTCCTTTGTAAAGAGCACCGCGTTTGTATTGGATATGGGAAAGCAAAGCACAGGAAGATGATCGTAGTCCGGCAAAGCTGCATCGGGGCGCAGCAGGGCAAAGGCACGGCAGTTTTCGGCGTAGTTCTCCCGCAGCACCGTCTCATTGGGCTGATAGACAACGGACGAGAGCATCTCAAAGAGACCCGTATTGCCGCGCTCATTGTACGCCGTCATCAAAAGACGCACGCCCTCCGCATAGGCTTCGGCATCGAAGGCCTCTGCCGACAGGGCGAGCAATGTCTCACCGAGGCGCACACGCACCATATAGGCCGTATCCTCATCCTGTTTGTCTGCATCGAGCGCAAGATATGCCCGTGCCTCCGCACAAAGTTCCCCGTATGCGCCGCACGCCGCCAACTCCTGCAGTCGCTCCGCAATGTCCATCTCTGCCGTGCCCCCTATCTCTCCCCATAATCACTGTGAAATCTCAGAACAATCCCGTGATCACACCGTCCGCCGTGATGTCCATGCCCATCGCGGCGGGCACTTTCGGCAGTCCCGGCATGGTGAGGACATTGCCCGTGAGGGCGACGACGAAGCCCGCCCCGCAGGAGGCGCGCAGCTCGCGCACGGTGATGCGGAAGCCCGTCGGACGTCCGAGAAGTGCGGGGTTGTCGGAGAAGGAGTACTGCGTCTTAGCCATGCAGACGGGCGTCTCCGTCATGCCGAGCGCGTCCATCTCCGCGAGCTGCTTCTTCGCCGCATCGGTAAAGTCCACGCCGTCCGCACCGTAGATCTCCCGCGCAATGGTCTCGATCTTCTCCGCGATGGGCTTTGCCGCATCGTAAAGGGGGTGAAAATGCGCCGGCTGCCGGAGTGCTGCGTCCACCGCATCCGCTAGGGCAAGTCCGCCCTCGCCGCCCTTTGCCCAGACCTCGGAGCGCACGGCAGGCGCACCGAGGCGCGCACAGAGCTCCTCGAGGAGAGCGAGCTCCGCCTCGGTGTCCGTCGGAAATACGTTGACGGCAACGACGGCGGGCACGCCGAACTTTCCGATGTTCTCGATGTGCTTTCGAGGTTCGCCGCACCGCGCCGCAGGGCGTCCAGATTCTCCGTACCGAGGTCGCTCTTTTCTGCGCCGCCGTTCATCTTGAGCGCACGCACGGTGGCGACGATGACGACGGCATCGGGGGCGAGCTCCGCCAGGCGGCATTTGATGTCGAAGAATTTCTCCGCGCCGAGATCCGCACCGAAGCCCGCCTCCGTGACGACGTAGTCCGCACAGGACAGTGCCGCCTTAGTCGCTGCGACGCTGCTGCACCCATGGGCGATGTTCGCGAAGGGGCCGCCATGAATGAGGGCGGGTGTTCCCTCGATGGTCTGCACGAGGTTTGGCTTCACGGCATCCTTAAAGAGCAGGGTCAAGGCCCCCGTTGCACCGATCTCCTCCGCGTGCACAGGACGTCCGCCGCGTGTATAGCCGATGAGGATGCGCCCGAGGCGCCGCTTCATGTCGGCGAGATCCTCCGCCAGACAGAGGATTGCCATCATCTCCGAGGCGACGGTGATGTCAAAGCCGGACTCCCGCGGCACGCCGTGGACGCGCCCGCCGAGCCCCGTGACGACATGACGCAGGGCGCGGTCGTTGATGTCGAGGACGCGTTTCCACACGATGCGGTTCACGTCGAGATCGAGTGCGTTGCCCTGAAAGATGTGGTTGTCGATGAGTGCGGCGAGAAGGTTGTGCGCCGTCGTGATGGCGTGAAAGTCTCCCGTAAAGTGGAGGTTGATGTCCTCCATGGGAACGACCTGTGCATAGCCGCCGCCCGCTGCACCGCCCTTCATGCCGAAGCAGGGGCCGAGCGACGGCTCGCGCAGGGCAACGATGGTCTTTTTGCCCTGCCGATGGAGGGCATCGGCAAGCCCGACGCTCGTCGTCGTCTTGCCCTCGCCCGCAGGTGTCGGGTTGATCGCCGTGACGAGGATGAGCTTTCCCTGTTTTCCACGGGCATCGCAAGGGATTCGCGCGTCAGCTTTGCCTTGTACCTGCCGTACGGCTCGATCGTATCCGCATCAATGCCCAGTGCGGCCGCAATTTCTGTAATGGGGCGAAGTTTGGCTTCGCGCGCGATTTCGACATCGGATTTCATGGCGTATCCTCCTTATGGGTTCTGCGCTTTGGCTGCCTGTACTACATTCTCCATCAGCATGGCGACGGTGAGAAGTCCGACACCGCCCGGCACGGGCGTGATCGCCCCCGCGACAGCCGCTGCGGCGTCAAAGTCCACGTCGCCGACGAGCTGCTTCGGCGCGATGCGGTTGATGCCGACGTCGATCACCGTCGCGCCCTCCTTCACCATATCCGCCGTGACAAAGCGCGGCCGCCCGACCGCAGCGACGAGGATGTCCGCCGTGCGCGCGATCGCGGCAAGGTTCTGCGTGCGCGAGTGACAGATCGTCACGGTTGCGTTGCGTTCGAGGAGGAGATGCGCCATGGGTTTTCCGACGATGTTGCTGCGCCCGATGATGACGGCGTGCGCCCCCCTCGATGGGGATGCCCGCGTAGTCGAGCATACGGATGCAGCCCGCCGGTGTGCAGGGGCGCAGTCCCGGTGCGCCGAGCACCAGATGTCCGACGTTGACGGGATGGAAGCCGTCCACGTCCTTGCGCGGGTCGATATGGGAGAGGATCTCCTCCTCGTCCTCCGCGATCTGCGCGGGCAGCGGCAGCTGCACGAGGATGCCGTGTACCTCCGGATCGACGTTCAGCTCCTCGATGCACGCGAGGAGCTCCTCCTTCGTCGTCTCGGCGGGGAGAGCGATGTGGTCGGAACGAATGCCGAGCTCCTCGCACGTCCGCTGCTTGTTGCGGACGTAGACCTCGGAGGCGGGGTCGCTGCCGACGATGATGACGGCAAGGCGCGGCAAGACGCCCGCCGCCTTCAGCTCTGCGACGCCGCGTGCAGCATCTTCCTTTATCCGTGCGGCAAATTCCTTGCCCGAGAGAATCCGTGCCATCATGCTCTCCTTTATACCATATAGCTGATCCACGTAAAGACAAAAATCGCAATCGAGACGATGCCATTGCGCATGAAGTACACCTGCGTCACGCGTGAGAAGTCCGTCGGCCCTGCGATGCGGTGCTGGTAGACGAGGGTCGCCGCTGCAATCGCAACGCCGATGAAATACGGCCAGTGCAGATGCATCATCGCGCCGAGAGCGATAAAGAGCAGGATCGAGAGGACGTGCATCGCCCGCGCGATCTGGAAGGCGCCGCGTGCACCGAACGACACCGCGAGGGAGTGGAGGCCCTGACTGCGGTCAAACGCCTCGTCCTGCGCCCCGTACATCGCGTCGAACGCAGCGATCCAGAGAGCGACCGCGAGAAAGAGCACGAGCATCGGCAACTCGATTTTCCCGCTGACCGCCACCCAGCCCCCCGCCGGCGCCATGCCAATGGCGATGCCGAGGAAGAGGTGTACCCATCCTGTCACGCGCTTCATGTACGGATAGATGAGGAAGGGCACAGCGGCGAACGGCAGGAGACGGATGCAGACCGGATGCACCTGCAGTACGGCAAAGATAAGCACAAGGAGGCACACGCCGATAAAGACGAGCGCCTCCTTCTTCGTGACGCGCCCCTGCACCATCGCACGGTAGGCGAGGCGGGGCTGCTGCTTGTCATACTTTAGATCGGCGAGGTTGTCGAGGGCGAGTGCCGCCGATCGTGCCGCCGTGATGGCGAGCACGACCCAGCCGAGCGTCCCGAGCGGCGGATCGCCGCCTGCGGCGAGGAGTGCCCCCATGAGGGCAAACGGCAAAGAGAACACGGTATGGTGAAACGCTGTGTTGTTTATATGCGCCCGCAGGCGCTCCATCCACCAGCTCAATCCAGACCGAACTCCTTCCACCGCGCCGTCACGCGCTCTGTGATCTCCTTCGACATCGTGATCTCATCCGGCCACTCACGCGCATGGCCTTCCTCCGGCCACGTCTTCGTCGCGTCGATGCCGAGCTTCGAGCCCCACTTTGCCATTGGCGAGGAGTGGTCGAGCACATCGAGCGGTCCCTGCACGATCTCGAGGTCATATTTCGCGTCGATGTTGTTAAAGACGCGCCACCAGACTTCCTTCATGTTCTGCACATCGACGTGGGCGTCCACGACGATGATCATCTTCACGTTCATCATCTGCCCCATGCCCCAGAGCGCGTGCATGACCTTTCGCGCGTGCATCGGGAATTGCTTCTTGATGGAGACGACGACGCAGTCGTGGAACACGCCCTCGAGCGGCATATTGACATCGACGACCTCGGGCAGCATCTGCTTGAGGAGCGGCAGGAAGATGCGCTCCGTCGCCTTCGCGAGGAAGCAGTCCTCCATCGGCGGGCGTCCGACAACCGTCGCGGCGTAGATGGGATCCTTACGGTGCGTGATCGCCGTGATGTGAAAGACGGGATAGTCGTCCGCGAGGGAGTAGTAGCCCGTGTGGTCGCCGAACGGCCCCTCGCGGCGCATCTCGTCCGTATCGACATAGCCCTCGAGGATGATCTCCGCCGTCGCGGGTACCTCGAGATCGACCGTAACGCACTTCACGAGCTCGACCGATTTATGCCGCAAAAACCCCGCAAAGACCATCTCATCGATGTCGCGCGGCAGCGGGGCCGTCGCCGCATAGGTCACGACGGGATCCGTGCCGATGGCGACCGCCGCCTCGATGCGTTTGCCGCCCTGCGCCTTCATCGCGCGGAAATTCTCCGCTCCGTTCTTGTGGATATGCCAGTGCATCCCCGTCGTGCGGCTGTCGTACTTCTGCAGGCGGTACATACCGACGTTGCGCTTGCCCGTCTCAGGATTCTTCGTAAAGACGAGCGGCAGCGTCACAAAGGGGCCGCCGTCATCCGGCCAGCACTTCAGAATGGGGATCTCATCGAGATTTGGGTTCTCCGTCTCGATGACTTCCTGACATGGTGCATTTTTCACGTACTTCGGGAAATTGATCGCCTTGCGCGCCATCGGGATGAGCGTCATGAGGTTCATCTTGTTCTGCAGGGAGATGTGCGGGATCTTGAGGATCTCCGTCAGCTCATCTGCCACGTCGTCGAGCTTCTCCACGCCGAAGGCGAGTGCCATGCGCTCGTAGCTGCCGAACGCATTCATGAGGACGGGCATCTTTGATCCCTTTACATTCTCAAAGAGCAGGGCAACGTTCTCCGCGCCCTCACGCTTCGAGATGCGGTCCGTGATCTCCGTGATCTCGAGCTCCGGGTCAACCTCCGCCGTGATGCGGCGGAGCAGCCCGCGCTCCTCAAGTGCCGCGATGTATTCGCGCAGATCCTTATATGCCAAGGTATCCCCTCCTAATATATCGTATTTCTTCTGCGTAACGTGTCCGCCAATCCCCTATTTTCGGAGGATAAAGCGGACGATCAAATACCCCACGCCGTAGAGCGCAATCATCGGCACAGCGATCATCGACTGCGTGAAATACATCGGGTGTCGGTGAGATCACAGCCGCGATGACGAACGAGAGGAAGATGACGATGCGCGCGTACTTGCTCAGGAATTTTGACGTGATAAAGCCCAGTTTCCCAAGAATCGTAATGACGAGCGGCAGCTCAAAGACAAAGCCGAACGGCAGGACGAACATGATGACGAACTCAAAATACCGATTGACGGAAAAGAGCGCCTCGAGTTCATCGTTGCCGAACCCCTTGAAGAACATGATTGCCGCAGGGAAGACGAGGAAGAACGAGAATGCCAGCCCGAGGAAGAAGAGCACCACCGAGACGGGAACAACGATGGCGAGCACCATGCGTTCCGACGGGGTGAGCGCGGGCAGAAAAAAGCGCCAGACGTGATAGAAGATCACGGGCAGCGCAAGAAGGAAGCCCACGACGACGGCGATCTTGATGTAGGTAAAAAACGCCTCGGCGGGCTGCATATAGTAGAGTTTTCCGACCGGCAGGGTCAGATAGTGCATGATGTCGCCGATGAAGTAGTAGCCGACCGCCGAGCCGACAGCGACGGCGAGCAGGCACTTGATGAGCCGCGAACGCAGCTCGGTCAGATGCGCGATGAGCGACATGCTGCCGTCATCATCCTGTGGCGCGCCTGCGTCCTCCGGCGGCAGCGGCTTGACCCCCGTTTCCTGCACCGCAGGCACCGACGTCTCTTCGGCCGGGGGCGTCCCCGCACCGTCCGCTTTCATTTCCTCTGCCATGGATCAGATCTTTTCCTCTTTTTTTGCATTCTCGGGCAGCTGCTTCGTCTCATGCGTCACGTTGATCTCCGCCGGCGGCTCGTCCTTCGCACTATTTGCCGACTTAAACTCCTTGATGCTCTTGCCGAGCGCCTTCCCGATGTCAGGGAGGCGGCCGGGGCCAAAGACAACGAGGCCGATGATCAAAATAAGTACGAGTTCGGGAACGCCCAATCCAAACATAATATCCTCCTAAACCATGCCGTTCGGCACAATATCATCGTGATGTTCTGCGCAGCCGTGTTAGGGAAGCACTGATAAATTCAGCACTACCATCTTGACGCATCTTTTTTGCCCGCACTTCGGCGGAAAATCCTCCACATAGCCCTTGCTATGCGTCCGGTTTTCCACCTCGTTCGGACGAAAAAATCTACGCCAATCTGGCAGACCTCATTTTATCAGCGATTCCTTAGGGAAGCTCAGTGATTCCTTAGGACTGCTTCGTCTCCGTGGCCTTCTGCTCGGCGCGATGCGCCTCGACCGCAGCAGCTGCAGTCTCCGTCGTCGGCGAGGTCGCCGCCGGTGCGGGAGCACTCTGCTGTGCTGCCGCCGGCGCTGCCTGCTCTGCTGCCACTGGTGCAGCCTGCTGCGCCGTCGGTACTGCGGCAGGCTGCGGCTGTGCCGCCGTATTCTGTGCGGGCGGTGCAGGCGGCGGATCAGGTGTGTTGATCGCTGTCGTCAACGCATTTGACGCCTTGCGGAACTCGCGCAGTCCCTTGCCCAGCGTCCGCCCCATCTCGGGCAGCTTTCCCGGGCCGAAGACAATCAGCCCCACAATCAAGATCAATACCAGCTCCGGTGCACCGATGCCGAACATAATACATCCTCCTGTATGCGTACATCGGGGTACGCATGACGGAAACCCCAACGCTGTCAGTGCTTCCTTAAAACTCTCTCCGACCGATAAAGTCCGCCGCCATGAGGCAGGTCTCACGAATCCGTGGATCAAGGCTCGCAGGCAGCGCCGCCTTGGCGCGCGCCAGATAGGCATCCGCCTGTTCCTGCGCATAGTCCAGCCCATCCGAGGCACGCACGAGTGCGAGCGCACGCGCGACCTCCTCCAAGGTTTTCTTTGGATTCGTAATGAGTGCCGCGAGCTCCTCCCGCTCCCCCGCGCCGAGCACGGAGAGTGCACGGATGACGGGCAGTGTCACATACCCCTGTGCGAGGTCATGTCCCGCAGGTTTTCCGATGTCCTCGGAGCTGCGGCGGAAGTCGAGCAGGTCGTCCGTGATCTGGAACGCCATGCCGATATCGCGGCCGTACTCCGCCATCTGTGCCGTATCGGCAGGACTCATCCCACCGATGAAGCCGCCGAGCTCACAGCAGATCTCGAGGAAATCCGCCGTCTTCTTGCGGATGCGCTCGTAGTAGGCATCCTCCCCCGTGGGGATCTGATAGACCGTATGATCCTGCAGGATCTCGCCCTCGCTCAGCGTGCAGACCAGATGCGCCAGCTTGACGTAGACGGACGAGTCATAGCCCTCCTCAGCGACGAGCTTGAACGCGCGCGCAAAGATATAGTCACCGCTCAGGATGGCAATCTGGTTGCCCCACTTCGCGTTTGTCGTCTCAGCACCGCGTCGCGTATCCGCCTCGTCGATCACATCGTCGTGTACGAGGGATGCCGTGTGAATCAACTCGAGCGCCACAGCCACGGGCATCGCACGCGCACGGTCGAACGAGGCTCCGCCGCGTGCTGCCAGCAGGAAGAGCGCAGGACGCAGCCGCTTGCCCCCCGAGGAGACAAGGTGCATCCCGATATCTGTGATGAGCGGCGTCTCGGAGACAATCGCCTCCTCAAGCGCAGGCTCAAATGCTGCAAGATCCTCCTGTATGACATCAAACATGTCGCTTTTCAACGTTCTACCACCTACATTCGACGCCGCGCAGAGCGTCGCTTTCCATCCATTGTGACACAGACAAATCTCTTCACATTTTAACATATTGCATCTATAGCGTCAAAATTATTTCTGTCATGAAAAAAGGCGCAGTGCCCCGCGCCTTTGAATGATGATAAAACTTTCCCGTACTTTTTTACTTCCCCAGCAGAGCAACCAGACGCCGCGCCGCCTCCTCGGTGTCCTCGGGCGAGCCGAAGGTCGAGAAGCGGAAATAGCCCTCGCCCGCGCTGCCGAACCCCTCGCCCGGCGTACCGATGACCTGAATCTCATGCAGGAGGTAGTCGAAGAACGCCCAGCTCCCCATACTCTTCGGGCACTGCATCCAGATGTAGGGCGCATTCTTGCCGCCGCAGTACCATATCCCGAGCGTATCGAGCGCCGCCATCAGATGCGCCGCGTTCTTCTTGTATACGCGGATATTCTCATGGATCTCGCGCTGTCCTTCCTCCGTAAAGACCGCCGCCGCACCCTTTTGCAGGATGTAGGAGACACCGTTCGTCTTGGTCGTGCGGTTGCGCACCCACATCGCATTCAGCGAGAGCCCGCCGCGCGTGAGCTCCTGCGGGATGACCGTATAGCCAAAGCGCGTCCCCGTAAAGCCCGCCGTCTTGGAGAGCGAGCAGATCTCAATGGCGCAGGTCTTTGCGCCCTCGATCTCAAAGATGCTGTGCGGGATCTCCTCATCCTCGATGAACGCCTCGTAGGCGGCATCAAAGAGGATGATGGCATCGGTTTTGTTCGCGTAATCCACCCATGCTTTCAGATGCGTACGTGAGAAGACTGCGCCCGTCGGATTGTTCGGCGAGCAGATGTAGATGATGTCGGCATGCACGGACGGGTCGGGCAGTGCCAGGAAGCCATCCTCGCGGCTCGATGCGACATGGATGATCTCGTTGCCTGCAATGATGTTCGCATCGACGTAGGCAGGATATGCGGGCTCCATGATGAGAACGCGCTGATCTCTGCCGAGGATGTCGAGGATGTCGCCCAGCTCATCGCTCGCACCGCTCGAGACGAACACATCCTCAGGTGCCAGCTGCACGCCGCGCTGCGCATAGTACGCCGCGATCGTTGCACGCAGCTCCGGTGCACCGCACTCGGGCATATAACCGTGAAAGCTCTCCTGCACCGCCTGATCGTCCACGGCGTGATGCAGTGCGTCGATGACCGTGCGGCAGAGCGGCAGAGACACATCGCCGATGCCCATGCGGTAGAGATGCGTGCCGGGATGTTCGGCGAGATACGCCTTGGTCTTCTGCGCAATGTTGTAGAACAGGTAGGAGTCCTTCAACTTGCTGTAGTTCATATTCGGTGTCATGCTATCCCTCTTTCCATAGTTTCCATGCGTACCGATTCTACTCGCTTTTTCTTCGTTGTGCAAGTGCCAACCCTGCTTCATGGAAATGCTGTGACACGACATCATACGCACAAGCGCGAGGATTCGTCCATAACTTTTGTCACAGAATTATCACCTCCGCATGTATACAGGTGTGCAAATTGACTTCTCATTTCATCTATGATAGTCTATGCCCCACGTCCATCAGTACAGGACATTACTCCTATATAATAGGAATCGTTTTCAGAAAGGGTTGTTGGATATGGAACGGGAAGGATCGGTCAGGATCCCCGCAGGCTGTGCGATTGCCGCACTCATCTCCAAGGAGGGGCGCATGATCCCAGGCGATGTCATCATCCGCGGAATCGCGACGATGCATGACCGCTCCAACGGGCTCGGCGGCGGGTTCGCGGCGTACGGCATCTATCCGGAGCATCGGGATCAGTACGCCCTGCACATCTTCTTTGACAGCAAGGATCGCCGCAGCGTCTGCGAGGGGATTCTGCGCGAGAGCTTTGAGGTCGTCCGCGCAGAGCGCATCCCCACGCGCAAGCTTCCTGCCATTACGGACGAGCCGATGATCTGGCGGTACTTTGTCTCCCCTCTGCGCTCGGTGCTCGCCGCCGCGCAGCAGGACGAGGAGGAGTACATGGTGCGTACCGTCACGAAGCTCAACGCGGAGCTTTCTGGCTGCTACGTCTTTTCCTGCGGGAAGAACATGGGCATCTTCAAGGCGGTCGGCTTCCCCGAGGACGTCGGCACGTTCTACCGCCTCGACACGTACGAGGCATACTCCTGGACGGCGCACGGCAGATATCCGACCAATACGCCGGGCTGGTGGGGCGGCGCGCATCCGTTCGGCCTTCTCGACCGCACGATCGTACACAACGGCGAGATCTCGTCCTACGATGCCAACCGCCGCTTTATCGAGATGTACGGCTACAAATGCACCCTGCAGACGGACACGGAGGTCATCACCTACATCGCCGACTTCCTGCTTCGCCGACAGAAACTCTCACTCCATGAGCTCGCGGCTGTCATCGCTGCGCCGTTCTGGGATACGATCGCGCGCAAAGACCCGGCGGCGCAGAAGATCCACACGTATCTGCGCACGGTCTTTGCGGGGCTGCTCATCACGGGTCCCTTCTCCATCATCCTCGGCTACACGGGCGGCATGATGGCGCTGAACGACCGCCTGAAGCTGCGCTCGATGGTGACCGGCAGCAAGGATGACTGCGTCTACATCGCGAGTGAGGAAGCCGCCATCCGTGCCATGGAGCCGGATGCCGAGAATATCTACGCGCCCGCCGGCGGCGAGCCGTTTATCGTCAACGTAAAAGAGGGGTGTTTCTAAATGGGTCTGAACTATCTGTACCCCGCGTTTGAAGTGCTGCGTCACCCCCGCTGCACAAAGTGCCGCCTCTGCGAAAAGGAGTGCTCCAACAAGGTGCACCACTACGACGCAACACTAAAGGTCATGATCGCCGACGACGAAAAATGCGTGAACTGTCATCGCTGCGTCTCGATCTGCCCCGTCAAGGCACTGAAGATCGCACGCACCAACTGCACCTACCGTGACGATGACAACTGGACGAACCAGACCATCCAGGAGATCTACAAGCAGGCGGAGAGCGGCGGCATCCTACTGTCCTCCATGGGCAGTCCGAAGCGCATGCCGATCTACTGGGATCGCCTTCTCATCAACGCCTCGCAGGTGACGAATCCCCCCATCGACCCGCTGCGTGAGCCGATGGAGACACGCGTGTTCCTCGGGAAAAAGCCGAACGCCATTGTCCGTGACGCCGCAGGGCGCATCGACACGTCGAACCTCGCCCCGCAGCTTGAGCTGTCCATGCCCGTCATGTTTGCAGCGATGAGCTACGGTGCCATCAGCTACAATGCGCACAAGAGCCTTGCGATGGCAGCGCAGCGGCTCGGCATCTACTACAACACGGGCGAGGGCGGTCTGCACGAGGATTTCTACGCCTACGGCGACAACACGATCGTACAGGTCGCATCGGGACGTTTCGGCGTACACGAGCGCTACCTCAACGCGGGTGCCGCCATCGAGGTCAAGATGGGACAGGGCGCAAAGCCTGGCATTGGCGGGCATCTGCCCGGTACAAAGAGCATCGGCGACGTGTCACGTACGCGCATGATCCCCGAGGGCTCGGACGCGATCTCGCCCGCACCGCATCACGACATTTACTCGATCGAGGATCTGCGCCAGCTCGTCTACTCCCTGAAGGAGGCGACCAACTACACCGTCCCGATCATCGTCAAGGTCGCAGCGGTGCACAACATCGCCGCCATCACGAGCGGCATCGCGCGCAGCGGTGCGGACATCATTGCCATCGACGGGTTCCGCGGCGGCACGGGGGCTGCGCCGACACGCATCCGCGACAATGTCGGCATCCCCATCGAGCTTGCCCTCGCAGCATGCGACAAGCGTCTGCGCGAGGAGGGCATCCGCAACGATGTCTCCCTCGTCGTCGGCGGAAGCATCCGCTCGGCGGCCGATGTCATCAAGGCGATTGCGCTCGGCGCTGACGCCTGCTATGTCGCTACGGCGGCGCTCATGGCACTCGGCTGTCATCTCTGCCGCAGCTGCCAGATCGGCCGCTGCAACTGGGGCATCGCCACGCAGGACCCTGCGCTCGTCAAGCGCCTGAATCCGACGAGGGCAGTCAGCGTCTCGTCAATCTCATGACCGCATGGCGGCACGAGATCAAGGAGATGCTCGGCGGCATGGGCATCAACTCCATCGAGGCACTGCGCGGCAATCGCCTCATGCTGCGCGGCATCGGTCTCACGGAGAAGGAACTTGAGATTCTCGGCGTCGCGCACGCAGGCGAATGAGGGGAGGGCGAACGATATGATTTCTATTGATGCAGACCATCTGGATCACAAGGCGCTCAACGACCGCCTGCGCGGCATCAAGGCGCCGGTGCAGCTGACGAACTGCTGCGGGCAGCGGTTCATCGCAGCGGGTATGGCGCCCGTCTCCCTCTCGATCACAGGCGTGCCCGGCAACGCGCTGGGCGCCTATCTGAACGGCGGAAAAATCGTCGTGCACGGCAACGCACAGGACGCCGTCGGCGACACGATGAACGACGGCACGATCATCGTTCACGGCAGCATCGGCGACGCGGCGGGCTACGCCATGCGCGGCGGGAAGATCTACGTCAAGGGGAACGCGGGCTACCGCGCGGGCATCCACATCAAGGCGTATGAGGACAAGTCGCCGACCATGATCATCGGCGGTACGTGCGGCAGCTTCCTCGGCGAGTATCAAGCAGGCGGCACGATCATCGTCCTCGGCCTGACGGCACAGGAAAGGCCTATCGTCAGCAATTTCCCCTGCACGGGGATGCACGGCGGGACGATGTTCCTGCGCGGCAGCTGCGACGCGATCCGCTTCCCGCAGAGCGTTGAGGTGTCGCGGGCGGACGCAGAGGACATCGCCGCGATCGACGAGCGGCTGACGGAGTTCTGCACGATCTTCAGCTATGACAAGAACGTGGTCATGGAGGAGGGCTTCACGAAGATCATCCCGAGCAGCAGCAATCCATACAAGGCACTCTATGTGACGAATTAAGGAATCGCTGATAAAATGAAGTCCGTCAGATTGGCGTAGATTTTTCGTCCGATTGAGGAGGCAAACCGGACGCATAGCCAAAGCTATGTGGAGGATTTGCCGACAAAAAGCGGACAAAAAAGATGCGCTAAGATGGCGGTGCTGAATTTATCAGTGCTTCCTTAAACGCCGTATTGGGAAGATAAGAGGCTATTGTACAAGACGGAACACCTTGTACAATAGCCTCTGTTTGTTGTTGAACTATAGAGAGCCCGCAATACTCCTAAACAAACGAGCTGTTTGCGTGGCGTATGCATTCTCCTTTTCTATCATTTAGGAAACACTGATAAAATGAGGTCTGCCAGATTGGCGTAGATTTTTTCGTCCGAACGAGGTGGAAAACCGGACGCAGAGTGGTGCTCTGTGGAGGATTTTCCGCCGAAGTGCGGGCAAAAAAGATGCGTCAAGATGGTTGTACCGAATTTATCAGTGCTTCCTTTACTTCTTCTGCAGGATCAGCGCACTCCCCACGGCGCGCTCCGACCCGTCCGAGGGGGAGTTCAGCACATCGCCGTCCGCATAGATCTCCGAGGAGCCGCCGCCGTCCAGATTGATCGCGTCGCGCACACCGAATTGCACGAGCAAATCGGCGAACTCCGTGAGCGTCAGCCCATGACTGTGCGACTGCCGCCCATCGACGACGGCAAAGAGGATGTTCCCCTTCTGGGTCACCCCGACCGCCGTACGCGGTGCACGCCCGTAGCGGATGTCGCCCGGGAACTGCTCCTCGCCCGCCGTCACGTGAACACTGCCATTCTCGACAAGGCGCGGACCCGCACCAAGCACCTGCACGGCACGATTCCACGGCTCCCCCAGATCCTCCGTCAGCACGGCGGGATCGCCCACGCGCACGCCTGCTGCAGCAAACGCATCCATCGACGTGCCGTGCACCGAGACGACATAGCCATCGGACGGGATCAGCGAATCATTCGTATGGATCTCTGCCACGCGCCCATTGCGGATAACGTACTCGATCCCATAGGGATTCGTCCCCGTCGATCGACCATAGGCACGGTTGTAGATGATGAGGTTGTCCTCGCCGCGCTCGGCGTTGACGCCCGAAACGGGCAGACTCGTCTGGTCGAGCTTCACCGTGCCGTTATAGGACACCGTACCGAACACAAAGGAGTTATCGGGCATCACACCGAAGGCACTGCGGTCAAAATACGTACTGCTCACGACCGCCCCATCGATCTTCGTGATGCCGATGAGCTCTCCGCTCAGCGCAAAATAGGAGGCGTTGATCGCCGCCGCCGCATTCGTGTCCCGTGCGATGCCGCTCACCGTCTGCCGCCCCGGGATAACGCCGCGGGCAAGCGCGGGGCGCACGCGATAACGTGCGGGATCCGCCTCGATAAAGTACGCCGTCACCTGTCCATCCTCATCGGCATAGACGTACTCCCGCTGCGTCAGCCCTGCGGCGAGCTGTTTCTCCTCCATGCGGGGCAGCTGTGCCTTGGCGGGCGCATCCGTATCCGTAGGCGGTACGGACGGACGCGGCACGCTCGCATGCCGCTGCGCAGTCAATGCGCCTTTCGGTGCAACATCGACGAAGATACGGAATGGATTCGTCAGATTCCCAATGGAATAATCCATCCCCTTCGCCAGTGCAACGGTCACATAGAAATGCCCATGATGCCGCTCGTAAGAAAGCGCCTCAATGCGGGACGTCCGCACAGCGATACGCTTGAAGAGCGCCGTATCCACATCGGCAAAATCGAGGGTGAGGGAACGCCCGTCGTCGGAGGGACGCGCCTGATAGAGCGGCATCTCCGAGAGATCGAAGACGATGCGGTCACGCGCCGTCGTGCTCGAGGAACGCAGTCCCGTCAGGGATGCTGCTGCCGCTGCATAGGAGGACAGCGCCACGAGGACGGCGACGGCGAGGACAGAGACTTTCTTAAAAAATTTCATTGATCGCTCCACATTCATTCCAATGAATACAACAGAAAAGGGGATGCTGTTCCAGCTCCCCTTTTTTATTACTCTCTCATCTCTTGCGGATAGTCGGCGACAGCTGCTTCATCATCATGTCTGCAAGACCGATGCCGCCGCTCTTTGCGGCCTGATTCATCAGCTCCGTGTCGCGCATATCCTCGAAAATCTTGATCGCGTTTGACTTCTTCCCAAAGAGATCGCTCTCGGGTACAGTCGCGCGCATCTGCTTATACATCATACTGAGGAACATCGCCTCGAACCCTTCGCACGCCTCGCGCAGCTTCTTCTGCTGCAGCTCGTCCGCCGTCATGGGATTCTTTGGCACGTAGCCCGTCTGCGCGGTCTCGCTCGTGCGGCTCTGCACAGCATCTGCCTTGCGCTGCAGCTCATCGAGCGTCGCCTTGAACGACTTCCCCTCGGCGCTCATGCGCGCCGCATCATAGGAGGTTTGTGCCGCGTTGCCGAGCAGTGAACCATCCCCGATTGGCTGTATGGTCATATCACTGTCTCCCTGTTATACAATATCCAGCTCGGCGTGCAGTGCGCCTGCCGCCTTCATCGCCTGTAAAATCGAAATCGTGTCGCGCGGCGTCGCACCGACCGTGTTGAGTGCGCCGACGATGTCGCTGACGTTTGTCGTCGCCGGCAGTACAATCGTATTGCCCTTCGTCTCCGACGCCTGAACATCGGGGCTGTCTGTCACGACGGTATTGCCGTAGCTGAACGGTCCCGGCTGCGAGACATCGGGATTTCCCTGGATACGGATGGTCAGCCCGCCCTGCGTGATCGCACACGCATCGACGGAGACATCGCCGCCCATGATAATCGTCCCCGTACGCTCATTGACCACAACGCGCGCGATGTTGTCGGGACGTACCGGCAGATCCTCGATCGAGGCGACAAAGCCGACCACGTTGCCGCGATAGTACGAGGGCACGGCAACATCCACACGCCCCGGATTTGTCGCCTGGGCAATGTTCCCGTACTGCGCATTGATGGCACCTGCGACGCGTGCCGCCGTCGTGAAGTCCGACTTTGCGATGGAGAGCGCGATATGCCCATCCGTGCCGATGTCATCCTCCACCGTGCGCTCGACGATGCCCGCATTCACGGCGATACCAACCGTCGGGAATGCCTTCGTCGTGCTGCTGCCGCCGCTCGATGCGGAGAAGCCGCCCGTAGAGACCGCCCCTGTGCCACGACGTAGACCTCGCCGTTGCCCGCACGCAGCGGTGTCTGGAGGAGCGTGCCGCCGCGTAGGCTCTTCGCGTCACCGATGGAGGAGACCGTCACATCGAGGCTGTCGCCCTCGCGTACGAACGGCGGAAGCGTCGCCGTCACCATGACGGCAGCCACGTTCTTCAGCTTGATGGACGACGCATTGACATTGATGCCGTAGCTGACGAGCATATTGGCGATGGACTGCACCGTCTCGCCCGAGCTCGAGCCGTCGCCCGTCCCCTCAAGTCCGACGACAAGACCATAGCCCATGAGCTGGTTGCTGCGCACACCCTGCACTTTCGTGATATCCTTGATGCGCGTCACGGCGGAATCCGCCGCAGCAACGCCCGGCAGAGCCCCGATGAGGAGCGCAAGGAGGAGCAGAAGGACGGATATTTTCTTCATAAGAGCACCTCCCGTCAGAAGAGTATATTGAAGATCTGTGTGAGGATACCCTGCCGCTGCTTTGCATTGAGCGGGCCCTTGCCGTCAAAGCGCACGGTGGCATCCGCGACACGCGTCGAGAGCACCGTATTCGATGCGGAGATGTCCTCGGGACGGCAGACACCGCGGAACGTGATCTTATGCTCGTTGCGATTCTGCCATATCGACTGCGTTCCCTCAAGGACGAAATTCCCCGCCGGCGTGATCTCCGAGATCGTGACGGTGACATTGCCCGCGACGCGATTCGTCGCCGAGGCAGAGCCCTTTGCGGTGAACTTATCCGAGCCGCTCGCCGATGCCGCCTGGAGGAAATCGAAAATGCCGATGCCGCCGCCGAGCTTCACCGAGCCGCTCTTCTCGTTCGAGCTGTTGCGCGTCGCCGAGGTCGTCGTTGACTCGCTGATGACGATGGTCACGATGTCGCCGACGTTCGATGCCCGGTGGTCGGTGAATACGGACTTTGTCGTGTAACCGTTGGCGTTTTTCCACAGGGATTCCGCCGCTGCGGTCGGTGCAAAACTCGCCGCCGCAAGCGTGGCGGCGAGCACGCCCGCTAGCCATTTTTCTTTACGCATGATGAACTCCTTATGGAACTCTCTCTATCCTGCCGCAGGTCTGCGGAGCTGTTATGCAATAATCTGAACCGTCTTCTCATCGACCACACGCCCGCGCATGATCTTCCCCGATCGTGCGTTGCGCACGCGGATCACATAGCCGATGCGTCCCGCCTCCAGTGCTACGCCCTCGGCGCGGATCGTGATGCCGCCGCTCTCCGCGACAAGCGTCACGGGGCTGCCCGCAATCAAGACGCGCGGCATCGCGAGGAGGGTCGGCGTGATAACCGTGCCCTTGCGGATGTAGCGTCCCGCGACGCGTCCCGCGAGACGGTCAAAATCCGTGATCGTCGTCTCGGGCAGGGTGTCCACCGCGCTCTCCTCGACGTGCGCATTGGCGGGCGTGATCTCCTCGTCCATACGAATGTCCGTCATTGCGACGAGCACACGGTCATAGACGGTGACCTGATAGTAGCACGCGGCGCGCCGCTGCAGCACACCGTCCACATAGACGGTAATGGCGGCGGGAAACTCCCGCCCGTAGGGAACGCCGCGCGGGAAGGCGACGACCGCCGTCACCTCGCCTGCCGGCAGACGCATCGTCCCCGCCCGGTGCTGAAGATGCACCTCGTGGCGGCGCGTCTCGCCGACCGCGGCAAGCTGCTCCTCGATTTTCTGCTGCGCGAGCTCCGCAAGCTGTGCGGCGGAGAGGACGTTCGGGAAACGGACGGCCTGTCCGTCCCCGTAGGAGGCGGCAAAGCCAGTACCCGTCCACAAAAAAGCGAATAAGCCACTCCATAGGAATAGAATGGCTGTAAAAATTCTCTGCCGAATCAACGCTTCAGCTGGTTCGCGATCTCCAACATCGAGTCGGAGGTCGTGATCGCCTTGGAGTTGGACTCGTACGCACGCTGGGAGACGATCATGTTGACCATTTCCTCCACGATCTGCACGTTGCTCATCTCGAGCGTGCCCTGCGTCAGCGTCCCTGCGCCGTCCTCGCCCGGGTTCGACTCAATCGCCTCACCCGACGCATCGGAGACGACGAAGAGATTCTTGCCGACGGAGGTCAGCCCTGCGGGGTTGACAAAGCGGGCAAGCGTAATCTGTCCCGCCTCCTGCTGTTGGTTCTGCCCTGCCTCGCGGTAGGAGACACGGCCGTCGCCGGAGATCGTGATGGAGTCCAGCGGTGCATTCTGCCCGATCGTAATGCCGTCGGCGAGCAGGTAGCCGTCCGTCGTGACCATGCGGCGGTCGCTGTCGAGCTTCCATGTGCCATCACGCGTGTATGCGGTCGTCCCGTCGGGCATCGTAACGCGGAAGAAACCCTCGCCCTGAATGCCGATGTCGGTCGGGTTGTCCGTCGTCTGAAGTGCGCCCTGCGTAAAGACACGCTGGGTCGCCGCAAGGCGCGTGCCAAGTCCGATCTGCAGTGCCGTCGGGTACTGCGAATCCGCGCCGTTCCGTGCGCCCGCCTCGCGGAGCGTCTGGTAGACAAGATCCTGGAACTCGGCGCGTACCTTCTTGCCGCCGTAGGTGTTGACGTTGGCAATATTGTGCGCGACGACATCCATCTGGGACTGCTGCGCCTTCATGCCGGACGCCGCAGACCAAAGTGCTCTCATCATCGTCGATGTCCCCCTCCAATAATTTTGGATGACAGTTTACTCATTTTTTATATCGGGAGTTTTAATGGTTTTCTTAAGGAAACACTGATATATTCCGCACCAATCTGAAGGTCTATTTTATCAGCGCTTCCTTAACTCGTACGTCCGACATCGTTGACCGCCTTGTCGAGCAGGGCATCCTGGGTCTGCACAGCCTTTGACCCCGCCTCATAGACGCGGTAGTTATTGATGAGCTCGACCATCTCCGTGACGACGCTCGTGTTCGACATCTCGAGCATCCCCTGCTCGATGACGCCCGTCGCCTGCTGCGGCTGTGCCCCGGGCTGAGGTTTATAGAGGTTGTCCCCCTCCTTGATGACCGCCTTTTCCTCGTCGAACTGGACGAAGCCGAGCTGCGCGATCTGTCTGCCATTCGCATAGATGCGCCCGTCACTCGATACCGTCACGTTCCGCGCATCAGCGGGAATCGTGATCGGCTGTCCCTGCGGCGAGAGCACCGCCTGTCCGCGCACGTTCTGAAGCTGCCCCGTGGAGGAGCGGTAGAAGCTGCCGTCGCGCGTATAGCGCTGTCCCTGCGGCGTATCAATGATGAAATAGCCCTGCCCCGAGATGCCAAAGTCGTAGGTGTTCCCCGTCGTCTGGAGCGCCCCCTGAATGTGGTCGGTCGCGATCTCGTCCACGGCAGAGCCGAGACCGAGCGTGCCGACGATCGGCGCACCCGCGCGGATGCGGAACCCCTTAAAGCTCGTCACATCCGTGTCTGCCGCGTGGTCATTGATGCGGCGCAGCAGCATCGGCTCGAACTCACGCACCGCCATATCGTCGCGTTTGTAGCCCGTCGTCGCGGCGTTGGCGAGGTTGTTCGCAATCATATCCGTGTGCTTCGTCTCTGTAATCATGCCGGAGGCGGCGATATAGAGTCCTCTCCACATAGCGTTTCCCTCTTTTCCCGAACGAAATATACTCTCCTATGTTAATTTCGCTGTAAATTTCGTTTTCCCTCTATTTATTTATTTCTTACGTCCAAATGATGTGTTCGTCGCCTTGCCGTCGAATTTATCGAAAATATCGAGAGCCTTGCCGCAGCCGAGCGCAACACAGGACATGGGGTCATCGGCGACAATCGTCGGCGTCCCCGTCTCGCGCAGGATGAGCTCCGCCATGCCATAGAGCAGGGCGCCGCCGCCCGTCAGAACGATGCCGCGATCCATGATGTCGGCGGCGAGCTCCGGCGGTGTCTCCTCGAGCACCTTTTTCACACAGTCCACAATGCGCATGACAGAGCTCTCGATGGCGGACGATGCCTGTGCCGTGGAGATGGTAATGTTCTTCGGCAGCCCCGAGAGGAGGTCGCGGCCGCGGATCTCCATCTGCTCGCGCCGCGCCGCCGTATATGCCGCGCCGACGCGGATCTTGATCTCCTCCGCCGTGCGCTCGCCGATGAGCAGGTTGAACTCGCGCTTGACATAGTCAATGATGTCCTCATCAAAGGTATCACCCGCGACACGGATGCTCGCGCTCGTCACGACGCCGCCGAGGCTGATGACGGCAATATCCGAGGTGCCGCCGCCGATGTCGACGACCATCGAGCCCTGTGCCTCCACGATGTCAAGTCCCGCGCCCATCGCCGCTGCAAGCGGCTCCTCGATGAGCTGGATGTGGCGTGCGCCCGCCTGCTCGGCGGCTTCCTGTACGGCGCGCTGCTCCACCATCGTCACCCCCGAGGGGATGCAGATCATGATACGCGGGCGGAAGACAATGCTGCGTCCGACCACCTTGTCGATAAAGAAGCGCAGCATGCTCTCCGTGATGTCATAGTCCGCAATCACACCGTCGCGCAGCGGGCGAATGGCGATGATATTGCCGGGCGTGCGCCCGATCATCTGCCGTGCCTCCTCGCCGATGGCGAGCACCTGATTCGTATCGCGGTTCACCGCCACGACCGACGGCTCCTTCAGGACAACCCCCTTCCGCTTTACATAGACGAGCACATTTGCCGTCCCCAGATCAATTCCTATGTCCATTGACATACCAAACATGTATGGAAATCCCCCTAATCAACGATCCTCCTTAGGGAATCACTGATAAATTCGGTACAACCATCTTGACGCATCTTTTTTGTCCGCACTTCGGCGGAAAATCCTCCACAGAGCACCACTCTGCGTCCGGTTTTCCACCTCGTTCGGACGAAAAATCTACGCCAATCTGGCAGACCTCATTTTATCAGTGATTCCCTAGAATCGTCCTGCTTTCTTCTTCCGGAACCAGCGACTGGCGGATTGCATTCAGCGACTGCTTGAGTGCATCCGTGTACGGGCCGCGCAGATCCCTGTCGTCCCATGTACTCTGCGTGACATAGGCGATGATCGTATCCAAAAAGGAGACGACCATCTCCGCGACATACGCCTGCGAGACCTCATTTGTCTTGAGATAAACCTCCTTGCTGCGCAGTTCAAAGGCAATGCGGTCGATGTAGTGCTCGCCCTCGATGAGATAGCCGAGCGCACGCAGCCGCAGCCCCAGTTCCCTTGCCTGCGCGGCGTCCTTCGCCGACGATGCGCGGTCATTGGCGAGCTTCTCTACCACAGCCCACGCCTCTTCGCACAATTTCCCCACGGCATCGAGCACCTTGTCCCGCGCGCGTTTCTTGCGCCACAGCACATCGCGTACCGACAGTTTCTTCTGCTCCTCCATGGTTGCCCTCCGCTCCTATTTACTTACGGAAGCACTGATAAATTCAGCACTACCATCTTGACGCATCTTTTTCGCCCGCACTTCGGCGGAAAATCCTCCACATAGCCTTTGCTATGCGTCCGGTTTTCCACCTTGTTCGGACAAAAAATCTACGCCAATCTGGCAGACTTCATTTTATCAGCGATTCCTTACATTCCCTAAGCTGTAATCTTCATTATATGTTTTTCATTCCGTATCGTCAACATCATTCCCTACTCATGAGGAAAGATTTGCATTTTCCCCTCCCTTCCATGTAAAATAGGAGAACGTTATTGTCACGAGTGGGAGGATATACTATGGCTGAACTGCTAAGAGAGGGGCCGCGCCTCATCCTGCGCCGCGCCGCCGAGGAGGACATCGACTATATATGCGCCCTGCAGGAGGACGCGGACAACAGGGACTACATCGTCCCGTTCACGCGCGAGGAGCACACGATCATCGTCACGCAGGCAAAGGCCGCCATCGACATCATCGTCGAGGAGCGCGGCAGCGGCGAGCGCGTCGGCTATCTGCACGTCGGTGGGCTGCTGCTCCCGTCCAAGGAGCAGGAGTGGACACACGTTGTCATCGCAAAGAAGGGGCTCGGCTACGGGCACGAGACGATGAAGCTCCTCAAGGCATGGGCGTTTGAGGACATGGGCGCACACCGCGCATGGCTCGACTGTAAGGACTACAACGCGCGTGCCCTCCACCTCTATGAGAGCGAGGGCATGGTACGCGAGGCACTCATCCGCGAGACCATTCTCTACCGAAACACCTACGAGAACCTCGTCATTCTCGGCATCCTCGACCGCGAGTATGCCGCGCGCAAGCGTGCGGGGCTTGAGCTGGAAGGAGGGCAGCCTCATGACGGACGATGAACTCATCGCGCGCGCCGCTGCCGCACGCGCACGCGCCTACGCTCCGTACTCCGGCTTTGCCGTCGGTGCGGCACTCCTCACCGAGGGCGGCAGCGTCTACGAGGGCGTCAACGTTGAGAACGCCTCCTACCCCGTCGGCATCTGTGCCGAGCGCGCCGCCCTCGCGGCGGCAGTCAGCCACGGCGAGCGGCGTTTTGCGGCACTCGCCGTCATCGCGGACAGCCCCGACGTCTGTGCGCCCTGCGGTATGTGCCGGCAGATGCTCATGGAGTTCCCCATCCGCCGCATCCTGCTTGCAAACACGGCGGGTGCGGTGCGCGTCATGACCCCGGCCGAGCTATTGCCCTGCGCCTTCGGTGCGGCGGCACTGCCTGCAAAGGAGGAACACGATGAAATTTCTCATCGTTGACGACTCGCGCCTCGTGCGCATGAAGCTCAAGGCGGAGCTCTGTGACCGCGGCCACAGCGTCGTCGAGGCGCGGGATGGAGAGGAGGCGCTCGCGCGCGTCGATGCCGACGCGCCCGATGCAGTATTTCTCGACCTCATCCTGCCGAAGCTCGACGGCATCAGCGTCCTGCGCCGCCTGCACGCAGTGCGGCCGCAGCTGCCCGTTACGGTCCTCTCCACCGCCGCCACGGAGGAGAACATCGCCGCCGCAGAGGAGTGCGGCGCAGTCCTCTTTATCCGAAAGCCCTACGCGGACAGCGAGATCACCGCAGCCATCGGTAAGATGCGGCGGCGGCTGGAGGACGTATGACCGACCTGCGTGCAACGTATACAGAGAGCTTTCTCGCAGGGCTGTCCGCCTATGCCCACATCACGGCGACGACGGAACAGGCGGCGGAAGATCCCCCCTACATCACCATATCCCAGCATCTCACGATGGACGGCAGCCCGCTCATCGTCGCGCTTTCCGCCTCGCCCGACACGTTTTACGCGCTCGCCTCGGGGTACAGCGGCATCTCTCTCAGCGGCATGGACGACCTCGCTGTCGATGCCGCCTGCGAACTGTTCAACGTCATCAACGGACATTTCTCCTCACAGATGCGCGCGCACGGCTCTGCCGTCTCCATCATCGATCCGCCGCGCCATGCGCGCGGCAACGCTGTCCCCGACGCCCCCCTTTTCACATTCCCCATCGCATGTCCGTCTGGCACGATGCAGCTCATGGCATCGCGCGAAGAATTTCTTCCATAATTATCGCTTTTTGTCTCTCATGAAAGGAGATCCTCTTGTTTACATTTCTGCAGTCCCTTGACATCGAGGCGATCGTCGAGCTCCTTCTCATCCCGACGTGCATCGTCCTCGGTGCACTCACGGTCGGCATCATCGCTGACCGCCTCATCCGCCGCTATATCAACCATCACCTTGCCGTCGATGAGAACACGTGGAAATACGTCTTCATCCGCTCCTTGCACGGCGTATCGATCTTCTTCAGCTTCATCATCGGCCTCTACTGGGCGATCAAGGCCGTCGAGATCTCGCCGACCCTGACGAAGCTGCTGTCCTACCTGCTCTTCACGAGCAACGTCATCACCATCACACGCGTCCTTGCGCGTACGGTGGACGGCGTCGTCACCATGTACTTTGAGCGGTCGAACAAGGACCTCCCGAAGACCACGCTGCTCAACAACATTCTCATCGGCGTCATCTACGTCATGGGCGTCCTCGTCATCCTCCAGTACTACGGCATCTCCATCGCGCCCATCCTCACGGCCGCCGGCGTCGGCGGCATGGCGGTCGCCCTCGCTCTGCAGGAGACGCTCGCGAACATCTTCGCGGGGCTGCACCTCATCCTCTCAAAGCAGATCCGCATCGGCGACTACATCCGTCTCGGCACGGGCGAGGAGGGACGCGTTACCGACATCACATGGCGTTTCACCACCATCATCCCGCTCGGTGCAAGTAGTATCACCGTCGTCATTCCGAACAAGACCATTGCGGGCGCAAACATCACGAACTTCAGCATGCCCACGCGCAGCTTCAACATCAGCGTCCCCGTCGGCGTCTCCTATGACAGCGACCTCACGCACGTCGAGCGCGTCACCATCGAGACGGCAAAGGAAGTGCTCGCGCGCGTCGACAACAACCCCAACGCCGAGCCGCTCGTGCGCTATACGAAATTCAACGACTCCTCCATCGACTTCGCCGTGATCCTGCCGTCGAGCCGCTTCGACCGGCAGGGGCTCATCATCCACGATTTCATCAAGGCACTCACCGACCGCTACCGCGTCGAGGGCATCGACATCCCCTACCCCATCCGCACCATTATACAGGAGCAGGAGGATGCCCCCGCAGAGACACCAGCCCCGACAAAGGCGAGGGCGAATGATGCGCGACCTGCGCAAAGTATCCGCTTACATGGTCTGACGAAACGTCACACATCCGTCCACTTTTATCCACAGAATGCACAGATTTTCCCTAGGGAAACTGTGGATAACTACAACCCGTTGTCATGCCCCGCAAGCCGCATGACAGCGGGTTTTTTCACGAAAGTCCCATGCTTTTCCTAAAAATCCTTGTGGATAACTTTGTGCACAAACAACTATATATAGATTTTCTATTGACGTTCGCACACAAGATGTTGTATAATTCTACTCGCAGCGGCACAGAGCCGCAAACGCTAACAAAGACCCGCCGACGCGCGGAAAAAGGAGAATGAAGCATGATCGTCAACGACATCAACGTCACCGTCAACGGACTTTCGGACATCACCCCGCACGAGGTTGAGAACTACATCGCCTACATCGAGGGACAGACCAACGAGAAGCTCGACCGCCTCTCCATCACGGGAGCGGATGACGGCCGCGTCACCCTCGGCTACGAGATGCGTCAGCCGAAGTTCGAGCGCATCCGCCGCATCACGGGCTACCTCGTCGGCACGACGGATCGTTGGAACAACGCGAAGCAGGAAGAAGAGCATGAGCGTGTCAAGCACGGACTCCACTGAGATCCGTATCGCAGGGATTGCACGCGACTCCATCGTCGACGGCGAGGGGATACGCCTGACCGTCTTTACGCAGGGCTGCCCGCGCCGCTGTCCCGGCTGTCATAATCCTGATACGCAGCCGACGGACGGCGGACGGATCACCACCGTCGGTGCAGTGCTCCAAGACCTCGACGCCAATCCTCTTCTCACAGGGCTCACCCTCAGCGGCGGTGAGCCCTTTCTGCAGCCGGCAGCACTGCTCCCTCTCGCACGCGCGGCGCACGAACGCGGCCTCGACGTCTGGAGCTACACAGGCTACACCCTCGATGAGCTGCGTGCACAGAAAAATCCTGCTGTGGATGCCCTCCTCGACGAGCTCGACGTCCTCGTCGACGGCGACTATCGCGAGGAGGAGCGCGACCTCACCCTCCATTTTCGCGGCTCGCGCAACCAGCGCGTCATTGATCTCGCCGCAACGCGCGCGACGGGGCAGCTGACCCTGCGGTACGCAGAGGAATAACAGCGAAGCAAAACGCCCGGCATGAGAGCAACACGCTCCCTACCGGGCGTTTTCTGCAAAAAATAGGAAGCACTGATAAAATGAGATCTGCCAGATTGGCGTAGATTTTTTGTCCGATTGAGGCAGCAAACCGGACGCATAGCGAGGGCTATGTGGAGGATTTGCGGGCGATAAGCGGGCGAAAAAGATGCGTCAAGATGGTTGTGCCGAATTTATCAGTGCTTCCTATATTGCAATTCCTTCAAAACTTGGTATGATAAACAGAAGAGAATGTATGGGAGGAATGCATCATGGCAGCGACAACACGGGCACAGAACCTGAAAAAGGCGCAGGATTTTGCACTGAACATCGACGCAACCACGGAGATCGGAATGCTCGAGCTCTCGGCGACGCAGGCGATCCGCGTCTCGATCATCCGCTCGCGCGGGCGGCAGTTCACCGCCATCACGCCGTTCTGGCGCAAGAAGAGCGACGATATGTGGAAACCGAAGGCAGGCGTCTGGGTGCCCGTGGCGCATACGGGCGAGGTCGCAGACTGCCTGGCGCGCGCCGCAGAAACGATCCGCAAAAAAGAGGCATAACGCTCCCCCACATGCACCAGCGCGGCATGTGGGGTTCTTTTATGTGTGCCGTTTTTCGGCATCGCCGATCAGGGAATTTCGCCCGATCAGGCGAGCCTTCCCCTTTTCAAAATCCCTCCCAATCGTGTAGAATAAGAGGGAACTATTGGGAGGGCGTTTTCATGATACGACAGGCAACAGCGCAGGACATTCCGGAGATGCTGCGCATCTACGACGCGGCACGCGCAGCGATGCGCGCGGCGGGCAACCCCACGCAGTGGAGCGGCGGCTATCCCGCAGAGGAGCTTCTCCGTGCGGACATCGCGCGCGGCGTGAGCTATGTTCTCCACGATGCGGATGCTGCGCCCCACGCCGTCTTTGTCCCTCATCGCGGGCGACGATCCGACCTATGCGCACATTGAGAACGGCGCGTGGCGCGACGATACGCCGTACGCCACACTCCACCGCGTGGGCAGCGACGGCTCGCACCGCGGCACATTCCGCGCCATATTGGACTTTGCACGCACGCAGCACGGTCATCTGCGTGCCGATACACACGAGGACAATCATCCCCATGCAGCATCTATTGTGCGCGGCCGGCTTCGTCTTCTGCGGCACGATCTATGTCGCGGATGGCACACCGCGTCGCGCCTATGAATGGATAAAGGAGTCTCACCCATGATCGAATGCGTCACCGTCGGCGATATGATCCCGACCCATTCCTATTTCTACATCGACGACGCGTCAAAGCACGGCTTTCTCATCGACGCGGGGAGCGGAGGGCGATCGCCTCGCTGCACACGCCGCAGAGCGCGGCTGGACGATCGAGCGGCTGCTCCTCACGCACTGCCACTTCGACCATATCGGCGGCGTGGACGACTTTCGTGCGCGCATCCCCTGTCCCGTCTGCGCCGCCGCGGAGAGCCCGCGCTACTGCAGCGACCCGAACTGGAACCTCTCCACATGGGGCGGTGTGCCCATGACGCTCGCGGATGTGGAGACGTTCGCCGACGGCGCGCACATCGCACTCGCGGCAAATCCCGCGATGTCGCTTGAGGTGCGCTATACGCCGGGGCATACGACGGACTCCTGCATCTTTTACAGCGCACACGACGGCATCGCGTTCGTCGGCGACACGATCTTTTTCGCGAGCGTCGGGCGCACGGACTTCCCGGGCGGCGACACGGCGGCACTCTGGGAGAGCATTCGGACGCAGATCTTTACCCTGCCGCCCGATACAGTGCTCTACTCGGGGCACACGGAGCCGACGACGGTCGGTGCTGAGCTGGCACGCTATCGCCGATGAACGCTCATGAGTTTATGGCGTCGCTCGCACAGGGCACGCCGCCGCAGATCTACCTCCTCGCCGGAGAGGAGCCGTACTACATCCGCCGCGCAGAGGAGGCAATCCTGCGCCGTCTCCTGCCCGATGCCGCCGTGCGCGCAGACGCGCTCATCCGCTATGAGGAGATGCCCTCCATCGACGCGCTGGCCGAGTCGCTGGAGACCGCGCCCTTTTTCACGGACAAGATCGTCGTCCTCGTCCATGACGCCGCCGTCTTTCGCGCGGGGAAAAAGGCGGCGGAGGGCGATGCACCCTGCGCCGAAGGACGCTGCGGCAGAGCGTCTGCTCGCCCTCCTGACGAACCTCCTGCCAACGACCTATGTCGTATTTACCCTCAATGCAAAGCCCGACAAGCGGCGCAAACTCTATCAGGCAGTGCAGAAGGCGGGGCGCATCCTCGAGAGCGAGGCCGTGCGTCCGTGGAACGTCGAGGGATGGCTGAACGAGCGTCTGCGCGAGATGGGGTGCTCCATGCAGCGCGAGGCGCGCACATTCTTTCTAAACGTCGTCGGCATGATGCAGACGATCTCACTGGAGTTTCTGGATCGTCAGCTGGAAAAGCTCACGCTCTACACCGACAACAAACAGTTCACGGAGGCGGATCTGCGCGCGGCATTCTCGGAGATGCCCGAAGTCTCCGTCTTTGCACTCATGGATGCCGTCAGTGCGCGCGACGTGCGGCGCGCCATGGATCTCCTCGCTCGCTGCCGCGCGGACGGCATACACTTCACCGTGCTGCTCGCCCTCCTCACGCGGCACGTCCGCCAGCTCTGGCAGGCGCGACGGCTTCTCGCAAGTGGGACACCGCCCAAGGGGCTCGGCAAGATCATGGGGCTGCACCCCTTTATCGCCGAAAAAAACTCGGCGGACACGCGCGCGGCTTTCGGGAGTCCACACTGCGGGATGCCGTCCTCGCCCTCGCCGATGCCGACTACCTGCTGAAGACGGGACAGGCGGGCGACGAACTGCTCGAGGACATCATCATCCGCCTGTGCCGCAAATAATTTCTTTATATAAGAAAGAAGGCATTATTGTTATGACATCGTACGATGATCGTTTTTTTCTCCGTTCGGAATACCACGCGGATGGCTCTCTGTATCGCACTGATCTGCGTGAGTGCCTATATCGCCATTCCCGTCCCCTTCATGGCACCGCTGACGATGCAAACCTTCGTCATGTGCCTCGCGGCTCTCGTCCTGACTCCGCGCCAGACGGCAGTTGTGCTCATCGGCTACACACTGATCGGCGCGATTGGCCTGCCCGTCTTTGCGGGCGGTGTCGGCGGACTCGGCATCATCATGGGGCCGCGCGGCGGTTTTTTCATCGGCTTTCTTGTCGCCTATACGCTGATGAGCCTCCTCAAGGGGCATACCCCCTCCTTTCCGCGCTACGCCGTCGTCGGCGCGCTCATCAGTGTCCCCGTCACGTATCTCTTTGCCACGCTGTGGCTGACCATTCTCTTTGGCGATAAATTCGTCGGCATCAGTGCCGCCTTTATGGCACTCGTCCAGTTCATCCCGGGCGACCTCATCAAGGCAGTCGCCGCAGCGGCACTCGGCGCGACCCTGAACCGCCGCCTGCAGTTTCTCTGAGGAGGAGCGGTAATTTCCATAATCCCCTAAACGTTTCCATGGAACCAAGGCTCTCGCACCTGCGGGAGTTTTTTGATGCGACATAATGGAATCACTGATAAAATGAGGTCTGCCAGATTGGCGTAGATTTTTTCGTCCGAACGAGGTGGAAAACCGGACGCAGAGTGGTGCTCTGTGGAGGATTTTCCGCCGAAGTGCGGGCAAAAAAGATGCGTCAAGATGGTTGTACCGAATTTATCAGTGCTTCCATAAGATGTGTATTCGATTTTCTTATTATCCGATAAATAAAGGTTGTGAAAGGGTATGTTCTGGGTTATAATAGCATTAGTTGTACTGCCATAAAATAGGGTACATGACGACAATTACGTCGGGGGGAGTATGATCGACTACAGCAGGAGAGGAGGCTCTGCAGAAAAAGAGGGAACGATTACACGATTTCACTGAAATAATCAGAAGGGATGGAATGAAATGAATGGAATCACCGTATCAAAGAAAATCATTCTGAGTTTTGCCTTGCTCATTGTGATGTTCCTCGGCTTCGGCGCATTTGCCTGCTATTCGGGACAGAAGCTGCACGAAACCGTAGTGGATCTGGTGGGCTGGACGGACAATCTGGCAGTCGTGGCAAATGTTGCAGACACCGCCAGCGCAGAGCGCAGAGTCGCCATCATCCGCACCGTGGCAAAGGATCCCGCGAAGCGCGCGGAGATCGACAATACGCTGGCAGCGCTGAAAAAGGAGACGGACGACGCCTTCGTCAAGTACGAGAAGGCACTCTCCAACATCGTCTACACGACACCGGACGGAGCAGCAGAAGACCGTGCCATTCTGGAGAACGAGCGCAAGGCATGGGCGGCATACCGCGCCACGGACAGCGAGGTCAATGCGATGCTCGCCGAGGGCAAGAACGATGAGGCATTCGCCTACCTCGACGGCCCCGCACTGGAAAAATACAAGCAGTTTACTGAGCTGATCACCAAAGACCGGGAGCGCTGCATCGCCGGTGCGCGTGAGGCAAACGACAACGGTACTGCCGTCTATGAGAGCGTCATCACGACGACCATCATCGTTGCGGTCATCGTCCTTCTCCTGACCTGTGTGTGCGGATTCCTCCTGCTGCGCATCATCTCGAGCTCGGTTGACATGATACTCACGAATCTGCGCAAGATCGCGCAGGGTGATCTCCGCGTCCATCTGTCGACGGATTCGGGGGATGAGTTCGCCCAGATGGCGGATGAGACGAATAAGATGCTCGAAAACATCCGCAATATGACGAAAACCATCCAGAAGACGGCAGAGTCTGTCGCCGATGCCTCGGGCACCCTGACGAATACGGCGGAGCAGTCGGCGCACGCCACGCAGAGCGTCGCCCAGTCCATCACGGAGGTGGCTGAGGCGTCGCACGGGCAGATGGACTCGGTCTCGGAGGCAAAGCATCAGGTGCAGGCATTTACGCGCGGACTCTCGGATGCGGCGAGTGCCATCGAGAACGTCGCCGACGACATCGAGCACACCTCACAGAAGGCTGAGGAGGGCAATCAGCTCGTCGTGGCGACGGTCGATCAGATGAACGCCATCGCCGATACGGTCGTCTCCTCCTCGGAGGTTGTCGCCAAACTCGGCGAGCGCTCCAAGGAGATCGGCAACATCGTCGAAGTGATCTCGGGCATCTCGGGGCAGACGAACCTGCTCGCCCTCAACGCCGCCATCGAGGCAGCGCGTGCCGGTGAGCACGGGCATGGGTTCGCCGTCGTCGCCGAGGAGGTCAGAAAGCTCGCCGAGGAGTCGCAGAACGCATCGAAGCAGATCGGCGACCTCATCCGCGCCATCCAGGAGGAGACGGAGGAAGCCGTCACCGCCATGGAGACGGGACGCACCGAGGCGGAGAAGGGACGCGAGAACGTCGCGGCAACGGGCGAAGGGTTCTCGGAGATCCTTGCGATGATCCGCCGCATTCAGGAGAATGCGGGCTCCATCAAGGCGACGATGGACGATCTCGGTCAGCGTGCCACGAAGATCGACACCGCAACGGGCGAGATCCACGACGCGGCGTCCAAGGTCGCATCGGAGTCGCAGACGGTCTCTGCGGCGACCGAGGAGCAGGCAGCCGGCATGGAGGAGATCGCAGCGAGCAGCCGCGGGCTCTCGGACATGGCGCACGAGCTCAACACGGCAGCAGCCAAGTTCAAGACCTGATAGCAAACAAAAAGAGCAAACAAAAGGAGCAATCGCCACGTGGTGATTGCTCCTTTTACATTGCTTTTTACATCTCTTATATGATTTCGTCCTTCGGTACCATGTCCTCATCCTTGAGTGTGCCCGCACGTGCACGGTCGGCAAACTCCGCCGTCGCAGTAAAGAGCACGTCGGTCGAGCTGTTGAGTGCGGTCTCGCAGGAGTCCTGCAGCACGCCGATGATGAAGCCGACGCCGACGACCTGCATCGCAATGTCATTGCTGATGCCGAACGAGGAACAGGCAACGGGGATGAGGAGCAGCGAGCCGCCCGCAACGCCCGAGGCACCGCACGCGCCGACGGTGGCGACAAGGCAGAGCAGGAGTGCCGTCGGCAGATCGACCGTAATGTTCAGCGTATGCGCTGCTGCGAGGGAGAGCACGGCAATCGTGATCGCCGCGCCGCTCATGTTGATCGTCGCGCCGAGCGGAATGGAGATGGAGTAGACGTCCGGGTTCAGTCCGAGACGCTTGCACAGCTGCATATTGACGGGGATATTCGCCGCCGAGCTGCGCGTAAAGAACGCGTAGATGCCGCTCTCACGCAGCGTTGCGATAACGAGCGGGAACGGGTTGCGGCGGATGTGCAGCCAGACGATGATCGGGTTCATGATGAGCGCGACAGAGAAGAATGCCCCGAGGAGGACGGCAAGCAGATGCAGATAGCTGATGATCGCATCCGTGCCGTTCGTGCCGACCGCGTCCGCCACGAGTCCCATGATGCCGAACGGGGCAAAGCGGATGACCCAGAGGACGATCTGCGTCATGACAACGGCAAAGTCACGCACGGTGTTCTTTGTCGTTGCATTTGCCTTCTGCAGGGCGACGCCGGCAAGGATACTCCACGCGAGGATGCCGATGTAGTTCGCGTTCGCAATGGCGTGGAGCGGGTTGTCAACGACGTTGAGGATCAGGTTGTGAATGACCTCGACGATGCCGCTCGGCGGCGTGACCGACGCCTCTGCCACGACGAGGTGGAGAGACGAGGGGAAGGCGAACGAGAACGCCACGGCGACGATGGACGCGAGGAACGTCGCGATGACGTAGAGGCGCACGATGGGCTTGAGCGCTGAGCCCGAGCCGACCGTGCGCTGCGCCATGGCATTCATGACGAGCACAAAGACGAGGATCGGCGCGACGCCTTTCAGGGCACGCACGAACACGTCGCCGAGCACGGCGACGAGCGGGATCGCGGCAGGCGCATAGAGCGCGATGAGGATACCGATGATGAGTCCGAGCGCGATGAGCTTGATGAGCGCCGTCTCACGGTACTTGCGGCTGATACTTCTGAGCAAAAAATCTCCTCCTTAGAGAATCGATGATGGGATGAAAAAAACATCCATTATTATAGCAGAAGGGGCGTGTCTTGTCACGCCCCCTGTCAACGTCAGACCTACTGTATTCTCATTGAGCCTGTGCATGCCGCATTATGGACGGGGCTCCTCCACCTCCTCCTGCCGCAGCTCCTCGATGTACCGCGCCACGGCATCCTGCCACGGGGGCAGGCGGCGAAATCCCGCCGCATCGAGGCTCTGTTTGCTGAGGCGCGAGTTCAGCGGGCGCACCGCCTTTCGTCGGATAGCTGTGCGTGGGCACGGAGGTGACGCGCACCGTCTTCCCTGCCGCGCGGAAGATCTCGGTGGCAAACTGCGCCCACGAGCAGAATCCCTCGTTGGTCGCATGGTAGATGCCGTACTTCTCCGATGTGATCATCTCGGCGAGCAGCGGCGCAAGGTCATGTGTGTAGGTTGGCGAGCCGACCTGATCGCCAACGACGGAGAGACTCTTGTGCTCCTGCGCGAGATTCAGCATGGTCTTGACAAAGTTCTTGCCGTGGATGCCGAACACCCATGAAATGCGAACGATAAAGTACTGGGAGAGATGCGCCATGACCGCCTCCTCGCCCATGAGCTTCGACGCACCGTAGACGTTGCGCGGTCCCGTCATATCATCCGTCTCATACGGCGTCGTGCCCGTCCCGGGGAAAACGTAGTCCGTACTGATGTAGAGGAGCCTGATCCCGCGCGCCGCGGCAAGGCGTGCGAGGATCTCCGTCCCCGCTGCATTGATGAGACGGCAGCGGGCAGGCTCGTCCTCTGCCTTGTCCACGGCGGTGTATGCGGCCGCATGGAGGATGGCGTCCGGCTCGGTCGCCTCGATGACGGCACGCATGACATTCTCGTCCGACAGCGGAAAGAGCTCCGAGGAGACGCCGTGTACCTCGTGCCCACGCGCACGAAACTCCTTCACGCAGTCGTAGCCGAGCTGCCCCGTCGCTCCCGTGATGAGGATTTTCATCGCAATCCGTCCTTTCTTTTCCATGCGTATTATCCGTGATTTCTTTGTTCTTATTGTATCACAAAGGCGCCGCCCATGGGCGACGCCTTTTCAGTATACACTACTTAGATCTAAGGGTCGGAATAACGAGGGAGATGTCTGTCCCCTGCCCCTCTGCGCTCTTCACCGCGATGCGGATGCCATGCTGCTCGGCGATCCAGCGTGCGATCGAGAGCCCCAGACCGGAGCCGCCCGTCTCCTTTGTACGCGAGGAGTCCACGCGGTAGAACCGCTCGAAGATATGTGCCTGATGCTCCGGCGCGATACCGATGCCGTCGTCCGAGAGCGTCACCGTGACGGTTTTGCCGTCCTCTGCCAGGATGGACGACGCACGGATGTGGCCTCCGGCCGGCGTGTACTTCCGGCTGTTTTCGAGAAATACACGGAAAAGCTGGCGCAAGAGGACGGGATCGGCACTGACCACAGCCTCGTCGTTTCTGTCCAGAACTACCTCATGCGAACTCGTCACCATCTGCATCTTTTCCATCGTGTCGGCGAGAATCTCCGTGAGAAGCACCGCCTCCTTGTGCACGGCCTGACGCTTCTGGTCGGCACGCGCAAGAAAGAGCAGTTTTTCGATGAGCTGCTGCATATTCTCCGCCTCAGAGCGGATCGCCGTGATGCCCTCCTCGAGGATGTCCTTGTCCTCACGCCCCCAGCGCGAGAGCATGTCAGAGTATCCGAGGATGACCGTCAGCGGCGTGCGCAGCTCATGGGAGGCATCCGAGACAAACCTCTGCTGCTGGACAAAGCCCTCCTGCAGACGCTCGAGCATGCGGTTGAACGTACGCGCCAGCTCCGAGAGCTCGTCGCGCGCGCGCGGGATCGTGAGACGCTGTCCGAGGCGCTCCACCTCGATGCTGCCCGCCGTCCGCGTGATCGCGCGAATCGGTGTCAGGATGCGCCGGCTGATGAAATGCCCTGCGATGAGTGCGAGCACAAAGCAGATCGCAACGGTATAGAAGAGGAGGCGCTGCAGCGAGTAGAAAAAATCCTTTTCCGTCGTTATCGTGCGGAAAAAATGAATCCGATAGGTGGTGCCACCATACTCGAGCGTGCGCTGGGCATGGTAAACCGAGCCGTTGCGGAACTCGGAGACCTCCATCTCGGGGTTTGCCCAGAACGGCGTCTGTACGCGCCCCTGCTCAATCGCCGCATTCGACGGGAAGTGCGGATCCGTATCGAGAACAACCCGCCCCGCATCATCCGTGATCCGCACGATCACGCCGGGAATCACGGGGCCCTCGAACCAGAACTTTCGCCTCGGCCGCATTTCCGCTCTCGATGTTGTTCATCACATGACGGATACTGCGGTCGAGATCAACCTCTGCCTGCCGATAAAAAAAGATGTATGCGCCCATCCCCAGAATCGTCGTCGAAAGAATAAGCACGAAAAAGAGGATGGCGGCATACATCAACGTGATCTTGGTTGAGATGCGGATATAGAGACAGCGGTCAGCCCAGTCCGACAGGTGCCTCCTAATCGCGCACCACATAGCCGACGCCCCGCACCGTATAAATGTATTTCTTATGGAAGCGGTCGTCCAGCTTGGCGCGCAGATAGCGGATGTAGACATCGACGACATTGGTCTCGCCCGTGTAGTCGAAGCCCCATACCTCCTGCAGAATTTGATCGCGGGTCAGCACCGTACGCTTGTTGCGCAGGAGATACTCCAGGAGGTCATACTCGCGCTTCGTGAGCGCGACCGTCTCCCCGTCCACCTGTACCTCGTAGCGCGAGAGGAACATGATGAGATTTTTCACCGTCAGACGGTCGGATGCATCGTCCGTCGAGATGTCGCGGCGGCGGAGTGCGTTGCGGATGCGTGCGATCAGCTCAGGCACAGCAAACGGCTTCGTGATGTAGTCGTCTGCGCCGATGTCAAGCCCCGCGACCCTGTCCTCCACCGCATCGCGCGCCGTCAACATAATGATGGGCACGTTTGAGACCGTGCGCACACGGCGGCAGATCTCGATCCCGTCCATGCCGGGCAGCATCACATCGAGCAGGATAATGTCGAAATTCTCCTGAATGATGCGCTCATAGGCACGCGTACCGTTCCCCTCGATCTCGGCCGTAAAGCCCTCGTGCTCCAATTCCATCTGCAAAAAACGAGCAATTCGCGTTTCATCCTCCACGATGAGGACATGTGTCTTCTCTTCCATCTGAAACACCTCACATCATTTCCCTGATTGATGTCTTTAAGGAATCGCTGATAAAATGAAGTCTGCCAGATTGGCGTAGATTTTTTGTCCGAACAAGGTGGAAAACCGGACGCATAGCAAAGGCTATGTGGAGGATTTTCCGCCGAAGTGCGGGCGAAAAAGATGCGTCAAGATGGTAGTGCTGAATTTATCAGTGATTCCTTAATGTCTATACTATATATGAATGCAGGAAAAATGAAAAGCGAAAAAAGTAAAATATAATAGAAATTTTAATTCCTTCGTTTTTCCTTGACAACAGGGCGTCCGTCCCGTATAAAACAGGGTAGGAATGATAAAAACGGAGGAACAGCAGTGAACGAAAACGGACACCTCTATCTCTGTGCGACGCCCATCGGCAACCTCGGCGACATCACCTACCGCGCCGTTGAGCTGCTGCGCACGGCGGATCTCATCGCCGCTGAGGACACGCGCCATACGCGCGGGCTCCTCGCACACTATGACATCCATACCCCCATGACCAGCTACCATGAGCACAACAAGGACAGTAAGGGACCCGAACTCATCGCGCGGATGCAGGCAGGGGAAACCATCGTCTGCGTCAGTGACGCCGGGCTCCCCGGCATCGCCGATCCCGGCAGTGATCTCGCGCACCGCGCCATCGCCAAGGGCATCCCCATCACCCCGCTGCCGGGCGCGAACGCTGCTCTCTCCGCACTCATCTGCGCGGGACTTCCGCTTGAGGGATTCACCTTCGTCGGCTTTCTCCCGCGCAAGGAAAAGAAACGGCGCGAGACTGCTGGCACGCGTCGCCGCCTATCCCGAGACGCTCATCTTCTACGAGGCGCCGCACCGTCTGCGTGAGACGCTTGACGCTCTCGCAGAGTGCCTTGGCAGAGCGCGGCAGGCGTGCGCTGCGCGCGAGCTGACGAAGAAGTTCGAGGAGTTTCGCCGTGCGCCGCTCGGTGAACTCTCAGACTACTATCGGGAGAATGAGCCGCGCGGCGAATTCGTGATCGTCGTCGCGGGCGCAGATGAGAATGCTCGCGGCGGATGACGGGGAGGAGATGTCCCTCATAGAGCACTATGCAGCACATATCGCCGCAGGGCTCGACAAGAAGGAAGCCATGCGCCGCACCGCACAGGAACGCGGCATCTCACGGCGGGATGTGTATCAGGCCGTGCTGGCGGAGGAGCGTTAATTGCCGCGCGTGTCGGTTGCCGCGCGAATGCTGATGGTGACGACGGACCATGTGGGGTCGCTCTGATAGAACTTGAAGTAATAGACGCAGTCTTCCGTTCGGTAGGTGCAATTTACTGCAATAATCTCCTGACGATGCGGTGAGCGGATAATCTCTCGATCATGTGAGATCGTCCGCTTTGCTCCCTGTTTGGAAGAAATCGTCGTAGAATGCACGCAGTTTTTGCAGGGGAAGGAGAGATTTGCAGGTATAGCTGAGCGATCGGTGCTCCTCCTTCCGCCATATTGTGAACGGTTTCGCTATGACGGTTTCCGGCGAATAAGGGATCTCCATATAGGCGTTTACAATGGTTTCCTCATGCTGCTTTCCTTGCGGCGAGAGGCTGAAATAGGCGGAGCGAAGCAGTATCACCGTTGTCATGACCAAGAAAAAGCACAGATACCACTTGGCGATTCGTTTTCTCATTCGGATCCCCTTCTTAACTTGGAGAAATTATGCGATACATGAATCTGTATTTAAGCGCATCCGTGCCGCAGTTGGAGACCTTTCTCAGCGTGAAAAAGGTCATCGACGAATGGGACCCCCTGTATTTGTTTCCGTGTGCGCCGCTGGACGAATATGAGTATGAAGTTCACTTAATCTGCAAGCGGCTGGAGGCATGTCCGCCGTGGCGAAAGGCCCCTGCTCTTGATGAGCTGGCAGGGTTTATCGCCTATGTCTGCTGTGAGTGCAATCACTATGATCGCGGTTGGGCAGTGTATCGGGCGGTCGCAGACAAGATCATTCACGCGATCAAACAAGTCCCCGCTTGACCATAGCGATACATACGGACACCGACGTTCATCCCCGATACAGAAATGTATCAGCGATTCCCTAGCGGAGACGATTGTCCGCAGCGGCACGGATGCTGATGGAGATGTTCGTCCAGAGCACATCGCCCTTGTAAAAGCGGATATAATAAACACAGTCCTCTGTGTGATAGGTGTAACTCGTTGAGACAATGGTTCGCGGATGTGGTGGGCGCTGTGTTCTGGTTTGATGTGAGACTGTTTTCTGTGCGCCAAGCTTTTGAAAATAGTCATCATAGAACGCAGTCAGCTCAACCGGCGGGAGCAGGGACTTGCACCGATAGGAAAGGTGGCGGTGTTCTGCCTTTCCCCACATCTCAAATGGCTCCGTGATGACGGTTCCCGTCGGATATGGTATCTGCAGATAGGCATCCACGATGGTCGATTCAAACTACTTCGCTTGGGGAGATATATAGAAATAGGTATCGCGCATTGTCATTACTGTGATATAAACAATAAACAGATATACCACCCAATTCGGAATACGTATTTCACAGGCCTCCTCCCTCTGATGATTTTATCGTATCGTTTTATCCAATGTGTAAGAGATAAGAATGCTGCCGCAGTTGTCACCATGCATTGTCTGTGCTACTATATAATACATCAAATCGAAACGAGGCATGATTTATGAGCGAAAAGACTCCATTTTACATCACTACCCCCATCTACTACCCGAGTGCGAAGCTGCATATCGGTCACGCCTACTGCACGACGGTTGCAGATACCATTGCGCGCTACAAGCGGCTCGCGGGCTTCGATGTGTTCTTTCTGACCGGCTCGGATGAGCACGGGCAGAAGATCCAGCAGGCAGCGGAGAAGGAGGGCATCACGCCCATCCAGTACGTCGACCGCATTGTTGCGAGCTTTCAAGAGCTGTGGCGACTGCTCGGCATCTCCTACGATGACTTCATCCGTACGACGCAGCCGCGCCACCATGAGCTCGTGCAGGACATCTTCCAGCGCATCTACGATCAGGGCGACATCTACAAGGGCGCGTACACGGGGCTCTACTGCACGCCGTGCGAGAGCTACTGGACGAAACTGCAGCTCGACGAGAACGGCTGCTGCCCCGACTGCCACCGCCCCGTGCAGGAGGTCTCCGAGGAGGCGTATTTCTTCCGCATGAGCAAGTATGCGGATCGTCTGCTCGCCTACATCAACGAGCATCCCGACTTCATCCAGCCCGTCTCACGCCGCAACGAGATGATCGCCTTCATCGAGCAGGGACTGGAGGATCTGTGCGTCTCGCGCACCTCGTTCGACTGGGGCATCCCCGTGCCGTTCGACCCGAAACACGTCGTCTACGTCTGGTTCGACGCGCTCACGAACTATCTCACGCCGATCGGCTACCTCCACGACAAGGAAATGTTCCATAAATATTGGCCGGCAGACGTGCATCTCGTCGGTAAGGAAATCGTGCGCTTTCACACGATCATCTGGGGCTGTATGCTCATGGCGCTCGGACTTGACCTGCCGAAAAAAAGTCTACGGGCACGGCTGGCTCATCGTCAACGGTGCAAAGATGTCGAAGTCGGTCGGCAACGTCGTCGACCCCGTCGCCCTCATCGAGGAGTTCGGCGCGGACGCCATCCGTTACTTCCTCCTGCGCGAGATCGCGCTCGGACAGGACGGCAACATCTCGCGCGACGCGCTCATTGGGCGCATCAACTCCGATCTCGCGAACGATCTCGGCAACCTGCTTCACCGTACGCTCTCCATGGCGAAAAAATACCGAAAGGGCGTTATCACAAAGGGCGCAGGACATACGGACTTCGACGCGGCACTCGAAACGATGGCGACGGCGACGGTGCGTGACTATACGGAGCAGATGGACGCGATGGAGCTCTCCGCCGCAGTAAAGACCGTCTGGGCGCTGATCTCGCGCACGAACAAGTACATCGACGAGACCGCCCCGTGGACGCTCGCCAAGGACGAGGCGAAGGCGACAGAGCTGGACTCTGTGCTCTATCACCTCGTCGAGACGCTGCACATCGTCAGCGTCCTCATCACGCCGTTCATGCCGACGACGGCACGCCGCATCCACGAGCAGCTCGGATTCCATGTGGACTTTGACACCGTACAGCTGGCGGACATCGCCACATGGGGCACGACACCTGACGGACATACGGTCGGCACGGCAGAGCAGCTCTTCCCGCGCATCGAGGTCGAGAAGGCATGACACTCATCGACACGCACGCCCACCTCTACGATGAAATTCGACGATGACCGCATCGACGTGATCGCACGCGCGCGTGAGGCAGGCGTAGCGAAGATCATCAGCATGGGCGATACGATGGCAGCATCCGCACAGGTGGTGCAGGATGCGGAGGAATATCCCGCACTCTATGCTGCCGTCGGCATCCACCCCGAGAGCGCGTGTGTGCTGACGGACGAGATGCGCCGTCATCTCCTCTCATGGGCGAAGCATCCGAAGGTCGTCGCCATCGGCGAGATCGGACTCGACTACTACTGGGAAAAGGACGCATCACGCCGCGCCCTGCAGCGTGACCTCTTTGCAGCGCAGCTTGACCTCGCGCGCGAGGCGGGGCTTCCCGTCTGCATCCATGACCGCGAGGCGCACGGCGACACGCTCGCCATGCTGCACGCCGAGGGTACGGGGCTCACAGGCGTCCTCCACTGCTACTCGGGCAGTCTCGAGATGGCACGCGAACTGTGGAAGATGGGCTTCTGCATCGGCATCGACGGGCCGCTCACGTACAAGAACGCAGCGAAGCTGCCCGACATCGTGCGCGAGGCTCCGGCAGATAAACTTCTCATCGAAACGGACTGCCCCTACCTCGCCCCCGTCCCCCCTGCGCGGCAAGCGCAATGAGCCTGCCTACGTCACGCATATCGCCGCCAAGATCGCCGAGATCCGCGGTGAGACCATCGAGGACGTCGCACGCTATACGACAGAGAACGCAGAGCGGCTCTATCCGAAACTGCAGAATGGTACATAATTATCTCTCAAAAAAAACGAGGAAACGTATCGTATACGCTTCCTCGTTTTTACATCTCAGCCATGAATGATGTCCGTATAGGCAGGATAGTCACGCAGACGATCCACCGGAGCAAAGCCTACGGCTCCACTAAAGGTGCCACGCTCCCAGTCAGGACGTGTTGCCCACAACATATCTGCAGAATCGACTTCATTCTCTGCCGTAATCTGATACTCATAGAGTACGGGCACGAACGTCCCGCGCTCTCCGACGGACGCCGAAAAATCTGTGACAATACGCAAATACTGCGCTTCCGGCAGCTGTGATAATTCGATATAGTTCGTGCCGTCCTTCAGCACGATTTTCATGTGTGCCTTGACCGAGATCTTATCATCCGACACCTCAACACTCGCCCGAAGTGCTGCCTGTGGAGGCAGCTGCGTCTTTGCTCGAAGCTGACAGAATCGCCAATATTTTTTCTGTGTCTTGAAGGCTGGATCGTATATCGCGGGATGGCGCCACTCCGTCGTATGTGTACCGACGGTCAAAATGTGGCGAAAATCAAGCCATACGGCAAGATGCCCATGATCCGGTCCCTTCTCCTCCGGTGCATCGAGCACGGCACGCAGTGACTCTCCCGTCAGCCCTTTGCGGTAAAAGCGCACATGTGCCACGCGTCCCGGCAGATGCGTGAAATACTTTGGCTTCCCGAGCTCCGGAATCACGTGTCCGATGTGAGAATACCCGATAAAGATCGGCTGATCCTCCCACTGACGAATCTCCGCTTTCGCAGGAATGCCCGGCACATGCGCTGCGACCATCCCATCACAGTAGGAGGTGCCGCCACGCCGCTTGTCGAACGAGATTGCATAGTCTGCCCATGTTCCGACGTTGGCGGCCCCGCCCTGCCACTGATACTCGGTCACATCATAGCACGTCCCCCACTTGAGGTTGCCGCTGCGGTCCACGACCATGCGCAGCATATAGGCCGCTCCCCATCCGACAGAGATTCCCCGCATCATGAGAGGATTATGCCCCATCTCATCCTCATGGGCAAGACGGTCGACACAGGCCCTGACAATGCCGGTGAACCCCTGTGGAGCAACAAGCCCCGGGAAGGGCGGGATCTCGATATAGTCCCCATAGGATTCCAAACGTACTTCACGCTGCCCGTTCACCTCTACAATCTTAGGGGATCCCTGCAGCAGCGCATAATGCCCATTCCCAGATTTATCCAGTACGCGGGGAATGATGCGGATACTGCCCTCAATGCAGATCTCCTCAGGCAGCTGATCGGCGATGCTGATCTGATAGCTGCCCCCCCGGCGAAAGGCATGACAAAAATGGAGCAGCCGCCGCTCGTGTGCACGGAAGAAACAACTCTGCGTGGCTGCAATACGCTGATCGATGTAGAGAGGTACCGTCGTATAGATCTCTCGATCGAGATTGTTGACAGCCTCAATCGCTGCATAGATACAGTCCGCCTTGTCCCCCTGCAGCGGAACAATGCGCATATGGGAAAAAGAGAGTTCTTTCGGTTCAAAGACGAAAATCTCTTCCTCTGCATCACCGCACTCGATGCGGTGTGATCCCGGTGTCCGTGCCTGATACACAGCGGACACATTTCGCTGCTCTCCGGGAGCCAGCAGAACGATCCGACTCTGCCGCGGCTCGCCGAAAAGATTCAGCTTTTTTTTGCATCCATTGTCCGCGAGTTCCATGACAACGGCGGCAAGCACCGTCCCAACATTTGATACGTCTGCCCGTATCTCAACATGACCATCATTATCGAGGCGGCGCAGATGAATATTTTCAAAAACGAGCTGCGGCTCACCATGCTCGAGATGAACTGTATCGACGAGCGTACGCGAGCCGTCGGGGCGAAAGCCAAAGAATCGACAGTCCAGTGCATCTGCTGAAATATCCAAAATGCCGTAGTTGTTCCTGCCCATGGCAACGACCTCGGGGAACTCCTCCAGCAGGCGGCACTCCGGCACCCCCTCATCGTATCCCTCTGCGGGATCCTGCAGACTGCCCTGCATAACGTAGACGGTCCGTGCACCGATGTCCGGATTGACCGACACCGCCTTGACATAACGATGGAGATGTCCGCCGAGAACGAGATCTACACCGCATCGTTCAGCAATGGGGACAATATGACGGTTGTTGAACACATCCGTATAGGGATGGTGCATCATGAGAATCCGCCACCGCGCTGCCTGCGCCGGGGCACTCATCAGATCTGCCTCCACCCAAGCAAGCGTCTCCCGTATCCGCTGTCGATTTTCTGCATCCAGCGTGCCACCGGCATTCTCCGCATTCATTTCGAAGAGGCCCCACGGCGTGCTGTCCACCATGACAATGTGCGCAATGCCGTAGTCCATGGAAAAACTGTGCCCGTCCGGTGCTGCATTCAGATACTTCGCCTGTGGCCGTAAAAACAACGTCTCAAAGAACGGACCATCATCGTGGTTGCCTCGTGCATAGAACACAGGTGCCGCGGCGAGCACCTCCGGAATCCTCTGGAACCAATTCGCTTCATACTGCTCGTGCTGATAGCCTGTGCCAAAGGAAATATCTCCGCCGTGCAGAATGAAGTCCGGCTGCTCCTGTGCAGCCATTGCAGCAAAACGATCACTCAGGTGAAAGAGCTGTGTATCCGATACCGTCACCAGGTGAAGCCGCTCCGGTGCCGCTGCGAGTGTCCGAAACGAGCCCTCATAGAGCCTCTCCTCTCCGACACAGACAGCATAACGATACACAGTACCCTCCGTCAGCGCTGTCAGACGCACGGTATAGAGCCATCGCTGTATCTCGCGGCTCACGCACTGCCGCTTCGCCGCAGCCGTGCAGCATAAGGTCTCCGTTCCGCAGCGCACAATGGCATCCAACTCTTCCGACATCTCCCATGCAATAGTGATCGCATCCGCTGCCGGACTGAGCAAATAGGGCCCATTGCTGAGCGGCCTTTTTCTTGTCATCGCTCTATCCTTCCATGTGGTTCTTGGCGAAAACCTCCCTGCAAATCTCAGGTGTGATAAAATCATAGATCAGCACACCGCGCGTCTTCGGGTATTCGTCAAGGAGCGCAAGGCTGTATGGGTTTAATGCATCAGCAAATGCATCTGGAAACCCCGGCTCCCCATTGGTTGCACTGATATGGCTCAACGAGAGAACGGTCTCCGGCAGACGGCATGCGGTATCCATCTGCATGCGGATGGCCTCCTGCTTCTCTGTAATCGTCGGTCCGTCCCAGAGATCCTGAAGAGAGATCGCTTCATTCTCATGCCAGTTCTCTGCCCATTTGCGTCCATGGTGTCGACCAAACGCCATCACAGGAGGAGAGCACTCGATGGCCACGATCTTGCCGGCACATGCCTCCAAGGACATCCATGCAGGTGCTCCATCCTCCCAATGGTAAAACAGCTCCTCCCATGATTCAATTTTTCTTTCAGTGCGGCACCATACGCCTCGTAATCATCCTTTTTCTCATTGGCATTCTGGATGCGCACAAGCAGCATCTCTCTCGGATAACGGGATAGGAACTCCGCACAGGCCGAAAAGATCTGATCTGCATCAATATCACTGATCCACTCCCGATGTGCCGCCTTCATCTCCCGCCGCAGCCGCAAATCGAGAAACCGAACCCCAGCCATCAGCTGTTCCTCCAGACTCATGATCTGCGTATGATAGTACCGCTCGGGACAGGATGCCGTCATCGTATCGTGGGTTCCCGGCAGGAGGAGTTGGGTGATCATCGTCTCGGGGGCGCAATACGACATCCATGACGCGCCTTGAACCGCATTCATCATCATTCCTCCTCAGCTGCATGGTCTGGCTGATTCTCCCGCAGGCGAATCAAGCAGTGCGACATAACGACCGCAACGAGCGCGAGGGCGGCCAGCCCCCAGAACGCCATGGCCAGGACATGGGTATCGGTCAGATAGGAACGCACAATCTGTCCCGCCGCATCCTTCTCCGGTGACCGCACCAAGCCGCCCAGGACAATCGGCGCAATCAGTGCCGGCAGGTACCCAATGGTAATCGCAAAGGACATCGCCGCAGAGGAATGCTTTGGGAACATTTGCCTCACCGATGGGCGCATAGTAGACGCCGCGCACCATAAAGACACAGGCCGATGCAGCAAGAAGAAGAATGAGAAGGAGATAGAATGTAGAAGAAGAGATCAGCCCCTCCGGGGTCTCACCGGGCGCATAGCCCGCTGCATACAGAGTGACATCGGGATGATTGAAGAAGAAGATGCCGCCGATTACCGTCAACAGAACAACGAGTACGCACTCCATCGTACGCATGAAATGCGCCGTCGACGGAAACACCTTTCCACAAGGACCGTCGATACGAGAGGCAGCATACGAAGCCCGATGACCACCGTCGCAAAAACTGCTGCTGCCACGGCACTCGTACCATAGCCGCCCTGCAGAAAGCGCGCGAAATAGGTTCCGGCAGCAACGAATGCACCGTAGATACAGAACACATTGATCCCTGCAATCCAGACAACAGGCAAACGTGCAACCTTGCCGATGCCCTTGATCGCCTCTGCATTCGTCTTGGTCTGCGTATCGTCATCCCCCACCTTCGCCCCTTTGGGGACAGCGAAGAATACCGCAATTCCCGCGATGATGATAATGGCGCAGGCCGTCGCCATCATTGTGCGCGGACCTGCCTCAAAATAGAGCATCGCCGTCCAGAGCATCGAGACGAGGAAGGCAAGGACGCCGCGCCCAAACTCGAAGAGTCCAAAGGCAGCCCCCCTGATGATCCTTTGTCGTTGAAAGCCGAAGCGCCTTGAAGTTCGCTGGTTTGAACAGGACCTCACTGAAGAACAGCATAGAGAAAAAGCAGGTGAGCAGAACCGGCATGCTCAGTCCTGGCGAATTTAATGTCAGGAACAGCGAAATACCACCCACACCAATGGTGGACAGCATCATGATGGCACGAATGGAAAAGCGATCACCAACCCAGCCCAGAGCGATCGTCCCCAAGAGAATGACCAGCCCCTGCATCGAATACAAATAGCCGGCCTCCTGATCGGTCACCCCGAGCGCCGCCGGAAATCCGCCCGGCACACTGTTGCGAATATCCCAGAACGCATAGATCAACTGCGCATTGATCGTAATGAGGATCAGCTGAAAAAAAGCCGCCTCCGAAAATCCATACTTTGCTAAGAAACCTTTCATAATATTTGCTCTCCTCTCATTTGTGAAACACTGGATTTTATCTCCTTTTGCCTGTATAATGGCGATATGACGTATTTTTTCGGCAATAAGAATTTATTGAGCCAGTATTTAACCGCCTTTCTGAATATTATTATATAAGAATGTGTTTGGAGCATTCTCCATTTTCTTGTTCCACCACAAGGAAAAACTATAGTATGTTGTCTTTTCCATTCTTTTACAAGTAATCTTCGGAAGGGGGTTTTCCTGTGTCCTCGTTTCCATTCGGTGCCCCCGACCAATCTGCCTTAGAGCTCGGCAGCTCCCCTTATCTGGAATCAGTAGAACACCTGACAGATACGAGTCATCCTGATATACAAAATATACATTACGGGGTTGTCGAGGTGATCTTCATTGAGAAGGGAACCTGTCGACTGATCACAAAAGATAAGGCTGTGCACCCTCTGCGAAAGGACAGCCTTGTTCTGATTGGAAGCGGCATGCTTCACCGATGGAAGGACAGAAAAGACCTAAATGCGCTCATCATCCGCATGGGCAACGTACATCTGCGGGGGGCTGCCGCCGGCACAGCTTTCCCCAGCAGAGGATCCTGTCCTGTTCGTGCCGGACTCTGCCACAGTCAAAGGAATGCTCTTTACACTCCTACAGAGCATTAAGCTGCTCGCACTCGACCAGGAGCGCAGATACCGCTCTGAGATCGGCTCCGGTCTGGCACATTCACTGACCCTTATGCTTGCTTCTGCCCTAGAGGAGCACCGATGCCATACTGCCCAAAGCACCACGGAAGGCATGAGCACTCGCATTAAGGACTACATTGACGCCCACTACCTTGAGGATTTGAAGCTCCCTGATATTGCCGCAGCACTTCACATCAATCCATATTACCTCTCTCACACGTTCAAGGCACTGACCGGGGTTTCCCCCATGTCCTATATCATCCAGCGCCGCATCGATGAGGCTCAGAGTCTCCTGCTGACAACGAATCTGACCATCACCGCCATCGCCATCGAGTGCGGCTACAACAATTCCAACTACTTCCAGTCTGTCTTCAAGAACATCGTTGGTATGACGCCGGGAAAATATCGGAAGATGTGGAAACAGTATCCCTAGGCGCTCCATGAATCCGAAAACAGAAAACGCCTCCAAAGCCACAGGCTTCACGGTTCTTCTCGTAACACAGAGGAGAACCGTGAATGCGTCTTCAGAGGCGTTTTCTTACTTGTGGTTCTTCAGCCACACACTCCACGGCGTAACATAGTTGTTGGCATGGTTCTGTTGAACGTATTCGTAGAACTTCGCCACCATGCGTGCTTTGACGTGATAGTAGTCATCCTTCCAGTTCTTGGTCGGATAGGGCATAGACGGATCGTAGGCAATGTACGAGCCGCCAAGGAGGTACTGACGCTGAAGAATATCCTTCAGCGAGACAGAGGGGTTCTTCATCATGTCATACATCACCATGAAGCTTGTCGTACGCCCCTTGCCCGCCTGGCAATGGAAGTGCATCCAGCTGTTGGAAGGAGCCTTCTTCACGAAATCAATGAATGCATCGATCGTCTCCGGCTTTGCCCACGTATGATCGGTGACGGCAAAGCGTACATAACGGAGTCCTGCACCCTCGACCAGTTCACGCTCGGTCATCGCACTGTCGATGCGAACAGTCTTCGGATCAATCGGCATTTTATTCTTGTCCAGTTCCGCAAGGATGAGGCTTGGCCTTTCGCCGCACGGATGCGCGCATTCTCATCGCGAATTACTTCATCCTGTGTCTTATTGAGGTTGCCCCAGTTGCGGTCACCGTACCAGCTGACCGCCATATCGTTCATAAAGCCATGCGACTCCTGACGCAGATCGACGATGTAGATATCGCCCGTTGCCTTGGCACGCAAAGCCGGTAGCATTGCATGGAAGGAGGGAACGGAGAACTCTGCACTCGCGGAGATCGGGAGGTTGTTGAGTCCTGCACGCGAGGGAACATAGTTCGGGTCGACACCGACCTTCTTCATATCGTCCATCTGTTTGAATGCAGAATCTGCCATGCGGAAGTTGCGCGGGAGAGCCTTCGCATCCCCAGCAGGGGCATCGATTCTCCAGATATGACCGCTATAGTCGGGCTCCCACGTCTCGACCTTGTTCTTCTTCGCCCACTCACTGTACGGGACATCGAGGTTCGGATTTTCCTTTACATAGTCATAGAAGTGGCGTACAAACTGATAGCGCTCGATGTACGCCTTGCGCCCGTAATTCTTCTTCTTATCGGGGATATCGCTCAGATCGACAATACCGATGAGCTTCTGACGTTGAATGATATCATTAAAACTGACCTTCGATGCATTCTTCAGGATGTCGTGCATAACCATGAAGATCGTCGTACGCCCCATGCCGGCATAGCAGTGATAATGGAGCCAAGCATCTTTCGGCAGCTGTTTGTAAACTCGACAAAGCGATCCACATCCGGATCATCGGGACGGAAATGATCCATCAGCGCGAGACGGAAATACTTCGCACCATGTGCACGAACGACCTCTTCCTCCGAGCGAACCTGCTTATACGGGAGCGTGATCGGAGTCAGGATGATGTTCTTCGAATCATCATAGCGGAAGATGCTGATCTCCGGTTCGTTTCGAAGGCTGGCGAGCTGCTCCTGCTCGAGCGGCAGGATGATCTCCTCCGGGCGTCCATCGTTGCCCCAGTCATGGTTCGCAAACCAGGAAATCGCCGTGCCGTCAAGATAACCATGGGACTCACCGCGCAGATCAATGTCATAGAACTGCTCGGGCTTCACGGGAACAGTTTTCAAAATCGCCTCAAGTTCCTTCTCGGAGAAACAGCTCGAAGCCGACGAATTCATCGTCGCCATTCCTTCGCGACTGGGAATAATGCCTGTCTTAGTCACCCCCTTGTAGTCATCTTTACCCATACGGAAGTTGCGTGGTAACTGTGCCACGTCCGCACGGTCAATCTTGAGTGACAGTATGGGCGGGTCGGCGACCGGCTCGGCAGGTTTGACCTCGTCCGCAGCAACAGTCACGCTCTGCACGATGAGGAACGTGAACAAGATTGCGGACAGAATCCACTGTCTGTACTCTCGCATTGGAATACCTCCTTATGTTAATTGATAAAAGCTCTCCTCCCTGTCAAACACCCCCTCGTTACAGAGCGGTTTGACCGGGTATTAATTTTAGAATTCGTAGCCTTTTTCTTTGACCCACTGGGTATAACTCTTTGACAGTGTCGGATTTTCCTTTGCATACTCATAGATATGCTGAGTGAAAAGGGCTCTCTTTGGGTAATTCATCTTCTTATACTCATCCTTACCCGTCTGCGCCTTCTCTGCCGACTTACGCATATCCTGTCCACCAAGAAGGACTTCACGTGTCATGATGTCGTCATAACTGAGTTTATTGGCATTCTTGATCATGTCCATAAACGTGAGGAACATGGTCGTACGACCAATACCCGCCTCACAGTGTACATGGATCCATGCCGTTTTGGGTAGCTTCTTGTAAATTGCCAAAAAATCATCCACATTTTGCGGGGTCGGCGCGGAATAATCCATAATTGGGACACGATAATATTTCACGCCCTGCGATCTCAGGAATTCGCCTTCCGTCTGGACGGAACTCACTTTCTCCTGAACCTGATTATCGATATCCTTATCTGATTTGAGCGTCGCAATATCCATCGTTCCGTTCATCAGTGCAGTCTGAAGCATAGATTTTTCACGGCGGTCAACCTCCTGCGCTGATTGCCCTTTGTTAAAGGTCTTGTAACGTGAATACCAGCTCACACCGTTATCATTGATATAGCCATGCGATTCGGCGCGCAGATCAATCACAACGAGATCTTTCTTCGGCACATGCTTCAGCATCTCCAAGAATTCATTTTTAGAGAAGAAGCTGCTCCCAGACATACGCAGTTCGTTGAGCCCCTCGCGACTCGGATACACACCACTCTCGACTTTTTTGTAATCGCTCTGTGCCGTGCGAAAATTTGCCGGAAGCTGCATCATATCGCGCCGATCGTACTTCAGAATCTGAACGCCAGGAATCGGCTCGGCTGCAAGCAGATGAGATGATACAAACAACGACGAGACAAGGAGCATTCCTGTCGCTTTTTTAAGAATCTTTTGTGTTTTCATGGTGCTGGCACCTTTCTCCTCATAAAGTGATAATACATCGACGAGTCATAACTCATCGATGTATTTTTTGAATTACGGATCTAATAGAATCCGCCTAGTTGGTACATTTTTCTTGTCACGGAGAACCCCTTCCTCAGCAACAAACACTGTGGGGGAGATTTTCAGCAAAAACAGGATTGAAACATCACGATGCATGATTGGACTCTACCCGCACTTCTTTTACACTGCCGATCATACAGAGACAGGATGAGCAAGAACATCATCCATGAATGATATCCGTATACTCGGGATAGTCACGCAAACGATCCACGGGCGGGAAATCCGCAGCACCGGTGAACGTCCCGCGCTCCCACTGGGCACGCGTCGACCAGACAAGGTTTGCACGCAGCGTACCATATGCAGCAGAGACTTCGTAAAAACAAAGTTCGGGGACAAAGGTGCCCGCTGCACCGACCTCCCCCCTGCAGTTCCGTCTCGATGCGCAGATACTGTGCAGGAGCAAGCTCTGTAAGGTCAATGGTATTTCTTCCGTCCTGCAGGGCAATTTCTTTCCGGTCCTTGATGGAAACCCCATCGTCCGAGACTTCGACCACGCTGCGAATTGCCGTGTGCGCGGGGATGTGCACCTCCGCCTCGAATGTCTGGAACGTCCAGCGAATCTTTTCTGCGAGGTATGCAGGTGCATAGACGGCAGGATGACGCCATTCCGTCGTATGCGTGCCCGTGCTCTCGATTCGGCGGAAGTCAAGCCAGACACCAAGCGCGTCACTTCGTGGTCCCAGTGCATCGGGATTCTCATAGACGGCGCGCATCTCCTCCTCCGTCAGCCCTTCCGTATAGAAGCGCACCTGTGCTACGTTTGCAGGCAAATGCGTGAAGTACTTTGGTTTCCCGAGTTCGGGGATCACGTGACCGATATAGGAGTAGCCGACAAAGATCGGCTGATCTGCCCACTGGCGAAGTTCGCTTGATGGGTCAATTCCTCCGATGCGGCCTCGCCGCTCGCCGTCGATAAAGGAGGCTCCGCCGCGTACTTTATCAAAGGTCATGGCATACTGATGCCATGCGTCGACTTCTGCCGAGCCGCCCTGCCAGAAGTATTCTTCAACACCATGACAAATGCCCCATTTGATGGTACCGTTGCGCTCGACTGCCATGCGCAACGCGTAGCCTGCGCCCCAGCCGATGGACTTGCCGCGGATCATGAGGGGGGCTGTGTCCCATCTCGTCTGCGCGCGCAAAACGATACATATTGGCCGTCACTACGCCCGTGAGCCCCTGCGGTGTCGCGAGATCTGCACGCGGCAGAATCTCGATGTAATCGCCGTACTCTGCCAGCTCCACTTCCATCTGGCCGTTCTTTTCAAAGACCTTCGGCGTTCCATGAAGCAGTACCGTATGGCCCTTTCCAGACTTGTCATAGATGCGCGGAACAATGCGGACAGCTCCCTCAATGCTTACCGCCTTCGGCGAAAGATCGGCGATGCCGACCTGATAGCTGCCGGCACGTTCAAAGCGATGACAGAAGGTCACGGAGCGCCGCTCGTGCGCAGCAAAGCGAAAATGCTGAACTGCTGCGGCTGCACCGTCCACCATAAGGGGAATCTCGATATCCACCGCCCGATCCAGATGATTCGTCACCTCAGCACTTGCAAACAGGCAGTCAACATTCTCTCGGGTGCCAATGCGCAGGAAGAGATGTTCGTAAGAAAGCGCCTCTGGCATGCGCGTCTCGATCGAGTGTGTTACACCCGCGACGCAGATCCTGTGTGCGCCGACACCTTCCGCACGATAGTATGCGGCAAACGCTCGCTTCTCCCCTGGATTCAGCAGAATGACCTGCGTATCTGCCCCTTTGCCAAACAGGTTAAGAAGGTGCTCCTCACCGTTATCAAGGAGCGGCAAAACGACTGATGCGACACCAGTTCCGGCATTCTCTGCCTCGCCGCACACTTCGATTTGCCCATCCGCATCAATGGTCTGCACCGTGACATTTGGAAGCAAATACGAGGAACATCCTTCGTCATGTGGACGGCATCAATCTCCTTTTCCGTACCGTCCGCTAAAAACCCGCAGATGCGATAGTCTATCGCATCTGCCGTAATATCAAGCACGCCATAGTTGTTGTTTCCCGTCGCCGCCACTTCTGGAAACTCGGTCAGCAGACGGTGTGTGCCGTCTGCCCCCTCGTAGTCCGCTGCGGGGTCCTGTGCACTGCCCTGGCAGATATACATCGTCCGCGCGCCAATGTTCGGCTGTGCGGAAATCGCTTTGATATAGTAGTGCAGATGTCCACTGAGGACGAGATCGACGCCGCAGCGTTCCGCAACCGGTATAAGATAGCGGTTGTTGAACGCGTCCGTATACGGGTGATGCGCGACGAGAATCCGCCATGCCGCCCGCCGTGCCGGCGCTCCCATGAGATCTTCTTCTACCCACGCAAGAATTGCCTCAATCCGCGCACGCAGAGAAGCATCTGCTGCGATGCCGGCATTGACTCCATTCATCTCAAGCAGTGCCCACGGATTGCTGTCCACAACCGTAAAATGTGCCATTCCATCGTCAAAGGAGAAGGCCTCGCCGCTCTCCATGCCCGACAGCCCCTTCCTCTGCGGATTACCGATAAAGGCATCGAAGAATGGCCCGTCATCGTGATTTCCGTGGGCATAAACCACAGGCAATCGAGCGAGGAGTTCCGGGATTTTTCGAAACCAATTATCCGGATACTGGTCATGCTGATAGCCTGTACCAAAGGAGATATCTCCCGTATGCAGGAGGAAGTCCGGCTGAACGCGCTTTGCTGCACGCTGAAATGCTTCTGCTGCATGAAACAAATGGGAGTCTGACAGAGTCATGAGATGAAGCTTTTCCGGTTGTTCTGTCAGTGTCTGAAACGACGCCGAGGCACAGAGCTCATCGCCTGTATAGATTTCATAGCGGTATTCCGTCCCCGGCAAGAGCTCCGCGAAGTCCGCTGTATAGATCAAGGCGCCTTCAGGATGCTCCGGGCAGGAGGGCTCTCGTATCTCCATCGCCTCCTGCCGGTACACACGACCATCCGGTGCGGTACATACAACGCGGAAGCAACCGGACGCCGCAGTCTCCCACGCGACAGTCATCTGCCGTGGGCCGGGAGACAGCAGGTATGGGCCATTGCAAATTCTTCCGCTCGCCATTGTTTACCCTTCCTCTTCTTCCTTGACTTTCTTTGCCCACAGCGTCGGGACGATAAGCAGTGTCATCAGGGCAACGCTGCCAATCCAAAACATAATAATACTTTCGAAATGATAGGTGGTCACGCCATCCACAACGACTTTCGCATGATCCATGAGAAGCCCGTTGACAATATCCTGCGCCGCCGCACCACCGTAGGCAAGCAGTCCGATAACCCCCATGGCAGCCCCCGTCGCCTTACGAGGACAAAGATCAACAGCAAGCAGCCCCCCACAAAACAAAGGATAACTCCAAGTCCAAATCCGAATACAGAGATACAGGCCGTCGTGAGTGCAAGAGAACCAGCTGGAACAAAGCACACACCGGCAATACCGGCAAGCATAACGATACCAAAGACAATAGTCGTGACAGAATGCCGTGACTTAAAGACTTTATCGGAAATCATGCCGGAGAAGAATGACCCGACACCGCCAAGAATCGGTGACAGTGACATGATACTGCCCGCCGTAACAAGATCCATACCCTTTGCTTCCTGCAGGAAGATAACGCCCCAGCTGCTGATCGAGTAACGTGAAATACCAAGGCAGATAGCAGCAGCGGCCAGAAGCCAAACATAGGGGTTGCGAATAACCATGAGCTGGGCTTCCTTCGTGGAAACCGTCTGTTCCTTCTTTTCCTGTGCAACCTCTCCCTCAAACTCATTGGCAGAGGGAAGCCCATAGGTCTCGGGACGGTCACGCATAAAGCGATACATGATGAATGCGAGTACGATACAGGCAACGCCCGGCAGGAAAAACGCTGCGTGCCAGCCAAAGGCAACGATGATCATTGCTGTACCGAGATAGGTTGCGCCCTCACCGATATAGTGGGCGATACTGAAAACACCGTAGTAGGTCGCGAGCTGGCTCTTTGAAAACCATTGTGCAAGAGAGACAATACACGGAGCCGACCCCATACTTTGGAAGACACCATTGACGCCCCACAGGACAAGGAATACCCAATAGGCATCACTGAACCCGAGGACAACATTGACAAGCGCGGCTCCCAGAAGACCGATGGGGACAATTTTCTTGATGTTACAGTGGTCTGCAATAAAGCCATTCGCGCATTTTCCAATGGCGATAGCGACCATCATTGCCGCGCCCATCGCACCAAGTTCCGTCGGAGTGAACCCTGCTTCAATCATCGGTTTCTTGGCAACACCGAGCGTCATGCGCATCACATAGTACATACCATAGCCAATGATCATCGCTGTTACCGCCTGCACGCGAGCAGAGCGATACATTTTTTTGACGGTATTCGGATCCTCAATACGTGGTTTGTCCGGATTCGTCAAAAACCATTTCAACATCTTACTGCACCTACCTTTACTACTCCTACTAAATACGGCAAATTGAGATAATGCGCCCCCTCTGGAAAAGAATAAAATCAGAGCCACGGCAGTGATTACGAGATCATTATACCAAGGCTCTGATTTTATATTCTCTGAATTTTTGTTTTAATGCGAATTACAAACTCAATTTTGTTGCTTTTTGTTTTCTCTAAAATTGGCGTGTGTGGTGAGATAAACCCCACCGAATATGGCCGCAGCGCCAAAAATCTGAAGCGTATCGATTACCTCAGCAAAGAGAAGTACTCCGCCGATCATGCCGACAACCGGAGTGACATTTTGAAAAATGGAGGTAACGGAAGGTCCGACGCAGCGCACGCCGAGATTCCAAAAGAGCATGGCCATGACGCCGCCAAAGACAACTGTGTAGAGGAAGGCAGCAAGAAGGGGAAAAGGCAGCACCGTCGGATGAAAATCGTCCGTGAGGATGCCGTAGAGGATGGTCGCCAATGCGCCGAATGCGCCTGCCCACCCCGTGCACAGTGCAGCGGAGATATGACGCATAACACGCACAGCGAGGATCGAGTACACCGTCCACGCAACCTGTGCAAGAAGAAAGAGGATATCGCCATAATTGAACGAAAATCCAACGAGCACCTGCCATGAACCATGGCTTACGACGGCGAGCGCCCCTAGGAAGGAAACCGCAATACCGAACCACGCAATGATATTCAGGCGCTCACGCAGACAAACAGCGGCAAAGAACGCAGTGATCGCAGGCGATGCGGCAGCAATCAGCGTGCAGTTGGTCACCGTTGAGTACTGAAGCCCTGTGAACTGCATACAGCCGTTCATCAGGATGCCGGTCATTCCCATTGCCATGAGCGCCGGCACGGTATGACGCGGCGGCAGGAGTGTCTCACCGCGCCGCACGGCAATTACGAGGAGTGCAGCAGAGATGAAGATGTACCGCATGGCGGAAATGGTCACGGGCGACCATTCCGCAACGAGCCACTTGATGCACAGCGGTTGAATGCCCCAGATCACCGCCGTGAGGGCGAGCAGGAGATACATCCTGCGCTTTGCCGCTGTGTCTTCCATGCGATACCTCCTTTCTCATTCTCAGCTTCCCCCGCCGAAGCGGGGGAAGTGCCGAGCGCAGCGAGGCGATAGGGGCGCCGGTGGCGTGTGTGACTCTTGAACGATAGAAATGCCTCATGTGTCCAAGGCGCCCCTTCCACCATGCTCCGCATGGTCCCCCTCCCCCGTGCCGCACGGGGGAGGCTATAGGATAGGCTGCGGCATATCGGCTTCCTCCACTGCTGCGGGGAGGCTTTGAATCCCCTCACGCAAGTCCCGTCAGGAGGAACAGCCCGAGGCAGATAAAGACGACGGCGGACTTCAGCAGGGTGAGGACGATGACATCATAATAGGACTCCTTGTGCGTCAGCCCGCACACGGCCATGAGTGTGACGAGTGCGCCCGACTGCGGCCCCGTATCGATGCACTCCGAGGCGAGGCAGATGATGCGGTGGAGGACATCGGCGCTGATGCCGACCTGCTGCGCCCACGCGAGCCATTCCGAGCCGAGCATACCAAGGGCAATGGTCATGCCGCCCGAGGACGATCCCGTGACGCCCGTCATGATGTTCGTGGTGATGATCGCGCTCATCAGGGGGCTGTCGCCGACGGAGAATCCGAGCAGCGCCTCCTTGATGATGGCAAAGGCGGGCAGCGCAGCAATGACGCAGCCGTATGCGTAGCCGGAGGCGACGTTGAGGACGGCAGTGGTCGAGCCGACTGCTCCCGTGTTGACAGGATTCGATAGTCCCCCCTTGAGCTGCAGACGCTTGCGTCCGATAATGGCGGCGGCGACCGTCGAGAGGAGGAGTGCGACATTGATCGACCAGATGGCCTGTACCTTGTCAATGCCACTTGCCATCAGACTGAGTTTCATTGGGAGCAAACTCTCTAGGCTATCCGCTGCCCACGCGTACGCCCACGCCCAGTGAAACGGATTGCTGATGACGAGGTTGAGGACGATGACCATGACGAGCGGGAGCGCGGAGAGACGCCAGTCAGGCAGAGCCTCCGTCGATTCCTCTGGCTCGTTGAGGACATGCTGTCCATAGCCCTCGCCCTTGGCGTTGAGCGTCCGCTGCCGATAGCCGATCCATCCCCACGCGATGAGGAAGTAGAGAACGGCGCCGACGATGCCGAGTACCGGCCCCGACCATGTAGTTGTGCCGAAGAAGGAGGTCGGGATGATGTTCTGGATCTGCGGCGTGCCGGGGATGGCGACCATGCTGTAGGTAAAAATGCCCATCCAGAGCAGTCCCGGCAGAAGTTTTTTCGGAATGTTCGCCTGCCGGAAGAGGATTGCCGCAAACGGATACATAACGAACGCCACCACAAATACAGAGAGTCCGCCGTACGTCAATACGCCGCAGCCGATAAGGACGGCGAGAACCGCCTTGTCCTGCCCGAGCGTCTTCACGATCTTATCCGCAACAGCGGCGGCAAGACCGCCCTGCTCCATGATCTTTGCAAAGACTGCACCGAGGAGGAAAACGGGATAGTAGGTCTTGATGTACTCTGCCGCCTTGGTCATGTAGATTTCGCTGTAGACCGGCATGAGAGAATGTCCGCTGCCGAGGGCGGCGACGACGGCGAAGATCGGCGCGATGAAGATGATAGAGTAGCCGCGGTAGGCGAAGACCATGAGCAGGATGAGACTGATGAAGATCATGGAGAGTTCCATGCCATTCTCCCCTTTCATTCATTCATAAAAAGAAGGCTGCTGCAAGCCTCTTGCAGCAGCCCTGATGTGCCGGCAGTACCGGCGTATGTCAGATATGCGCCTTTTCCTTGATGTACTTGCGTGCCTTAATGGCATACTCAAGCGGATTCGCCTTCGCAGGATCCTGCTCTGCCTCGACAATATACCATCCGTCATAGTTCGACGCATTGACAATGTCAAAGACAGGGGTAAAATCCACGTCGCCATCTCCCGGGACGGTGAACATTCCGGCGCGCACACCATCCAGGAAGCTCATTTTTTCCGCCTTGACCTTCTTCAAAACATCAGTACGAACATCCTTGAGATGAATGTGACGGATACGCGGCAGATACTTTTTCAGAATGGCAATGTGATCCTCACCGGAGCAAACAAGATGTCCCGTGTCATAAAGCAGCCACACGAGCGTCGGATCCGTCATCTCCATCAGGCGATCGATTTCCTCTGTGGTCTGAACCCCCGTGCCCATGTGATGATGGTAGGTCATCGTAAGGCCAATCTTCTTTGCAACTGCACCGAGTTTGTTCAGGCCCTCTGTGAGCAGCTTCCACTGCTCCTCCGTATTGTAGGGCTTTCCGTCGAACACGGGGACATCCAATTTCCCCTGCACGCTGTTCCCCTGCTCTGCAACATTGCAGAACTCTGCGCCCATCGTCTTCAGGAACTCGCAGTGTGCAATGAAGTCCTTCTCTACCTGTTCATACGGCTGCGTGAGGAGGAAGGAACTGAACCATGCACTGGCAATGCTCATGCCGCGCAGGTCAAGAGCCTTCTTCAACACGGTCGTATCCTTCGGATACTTTCCTCCGACCTCACATCCCGTGAATCCAGCGAGCGCCATCTCGCTGACACACTGCTCAAAGGTGTTTTCCTTGCCGAGATCCGGCATATCGTCATTGGTCCACGCAATGGGAGCAATCCCCAAACGAATCTTTGCCATCTTTTTTTCCTCCGTCCACTTCTCTTAATACTTACGTGCAGCGTCAAGATGCGGAATCATACGCTCGCGATGAATGCGGTTGACCTCTTCCATCGTGCTGACCTCTGCCGTACCGACACGCCACCAGTTACCGTATCCATGTACCATGGACTTCGGGAGAACCTTGCAGTCAATGAGCGTCGAGACCGTCTGCTTCTTCGCATCTTCGAGTGCTGCCTTCAGCTCCTCCGCCGTTTTTTTACCTTGTAGGTCTTCAGGCCGAAGGACGCCGCGTTCATCGCAAAGTCCACGGGGACGAAGCCGCCGTCAAGCTGCCCGGTCTTCGGGTTGCGGAAGCGGAGCTCCGTACCGTAGCTGCCTTGTCCATGACCTATTTCGAGGTTGTTGATGCAGCCGTTCGTCATGTTGTCAAAGAGGATAATGTTGACCTTGATTCCCTCTGCAATCGCTGTGGCAAGTTCGGAGTTGAGCATCATGTAGCCTGCATCACCAACGAGCGCATAGACCTCACGATTCGGCGCAGCGAGGCGAACACCAAGCGATGCATTCAACTCGTAACCCATGCAGGAGAAACCATACTCAACATGATAGCCGTCGACTTCCTTCGTGCGCCATGCACGCTGCAGGTCGCCGGGGAGACTGCCCGCCGCACAGACGACGATAGCGTTCTTATCGATCGTCTCATCAAGCACACCGAGCACACGCGTCTGAAGCAGTGACGAGCCCGTGAGTTCGATAAACTCCTTGCTCGCCTTCTTGAAGTCAAACGCATCATTGACCTCGGGCACGAAATCCTCGCCCGTATATTCGAGATGATAAATGCGGTCGACCTCTGCATCGGTCTTTGCCTTCGCATCCTTCACGGCTGCTGCATAATCCGCGCCGACCTTCCAGCCCGTCTTTTCAAGAGCGGCATCAAGTGCCTTGAGCCCCTCCTGCGCGTCCGCAACAACCTGGACGCCATCCATCTTGTACGCATGAAAACGAGATATATTGATGTTGAGGTATTCAACCTCGGGATTCTGATAGAGCCACTTAGAAGAAGTCGTAAAGTCCGTATAGCGTGTACCGACACCGATGACGAGATCCGCATCTGCACCGATGAGATTCGCACCGAGGCTTCCCGTCTCACCAATTCCCCCGAGGTTCAGCGGGTGATCCCAGACAATCGTTCCCTTGCCCGCCTGCGTCTCGCCGAACGGGATGCCGTACTTCTCTGCAAACGCGCGGAATGTCTCCTCCGCCTCGGAATAGCGCACACCGCCACCAAAGATCATGATCGGCTTTTTCTTGCGCGTGATGAGCTGTACCGCTTCCTCAATGGCATACGGGGAAGGAGCGGGCCGCTCAATGCGATGGACGCGCTTTTTGAAGAAGGTCAGCGGATAGTCAAAGGCCTCTCCTTCGACATCCTGCGGGAGTGCAATGCAGACGGCCCCTGTCTCCGCAGGATCCGTGAGGACGCGCATCGCATTGATGCACGCCGTCATCAGAATCTCGGGACGCGTCACACGATCCCAGTATTTGCAGACGGCCTTAAACGCATCGTTGCTTGTAATCGCAAGACTCGAAGGCTGCTCCATCTGCTGCAGGACGGGATCCGGCTGACGATCTGCATAGGTATCGCCAGGCAGGAAGAGGACGGGGATGCAGTTTGCCGTTGCTGTTGCTGCCGCCGTCACCATGTTCAGTGCGCCGGGTCCGACCGACGATGTGCAGGCATAGATCTGCTTACGGCGCTTCTGCTTTGCAAATCCCATCGCTGCATGTGCCATGCCTGCTCATTGCGCCCCATACGCATGATGAGCTGACCCGCATCCTGCTCAAGCGCCTGTCCAAGACCGACCACATTGCCATGTCCAAAGATACCAAAGATGCCTTCAAACATGCGGTTCTGCTTGCCGTCGAATTCGATGTACTGATTGTTGAGGAACTTCACCAGTGCCTGTGCTACCGTGAGGCGGATTGTCTTCTCCATTTACTCTCCTCCACTCATATCCTATTTTCGTTAGCGCTTCGGCTGCCAGATCTTGGCGTTTTCATCGAGCAGCCATGTGTGCTCGGGCAGATCCGTACGCGTCTTCTTCCACGGATCACCGGGCAGATGGCGGATCATCCAGCTGTACCACATGGCATAGCCGGGTGCCGCGACCTGCGGGTGCATATAGCCGCCCGTGATCTCTGACCAGCTGTTGTGTTCAATCTTAAATGCATTGTCGCCGATGAACGCCGCACCAAACCCCTGTGGTTTGTCGAACTGATAGGTATAGACCTCCGGCTGCGGATGATTGTGCGGGATATAGCCCGACCAGCAGCCCGGCGTATTCACGACCTCGCCGTTGACCATGTTGGAGTACGGCGCATTCTCGTAGTCAAAGATCGTGCGTACCGTACGCTCTGCCGTTCGATACCACATGCCGCTACCGAAAACGGGCGACTGGATATCGGCAGGACGGTAGAAGACCGGCGTAAAGCTGCGCTCGTTCTCGGTCTTTTGTACCAACACCGTCGAGCGTTTCAGTGCCTTCAACACAACCTTTTTCCCACGCGGAACATGAAGGCAGTAGGGAGCCTCATCAAAGAGCGATGTGCGGTGCATGATTTCCTTTTTGCCATCCCACTGCACCTCGACATCCCCTGTGAGGATGACAAACGCCGTCTCCTGCAGGACATCCTCGAACTCCACGACCTCATTTTCATCCATCAGCTGATAGCCGATATCCATCAGCATATCACTCTCGCGCGTCGTCATAGCATTGTAGCCATGCTTTAACTCTGCGCCAAGACGTCCGAATTTCATAGTGCCGCCTCCCACGCGATCTCCGTAATGACTTTCTCCGCCTTGTGCTCCGTCATGAAGGCATCGATCTGCTCGACCGTCTGCATCGCATTCGAGCAGCTATGACTTGCAACAACCATTGCCGCATGTGCCGTGCCGTGCTGCAGCGAATCCGCTACAGACCATCCTTCAAGGAGTCCATAGACGAAGGCACTGCCATAGGCATCGCCGCCGCCGAAAGATTTCAGCAGCTTGATGTTGTAAGACGATACCTTGTATGCCTTCTTATCCGCCGTATAGGCAATCGAGCCCGCCTTGCCATGCTTGATGACGACGATCTTCGTCCCCTGTGCAATGTACTTCTCCGCGATCAGGTGATCTGCCGGCTCCGTCGCATTCTCATCATAACCCTCGGTGAGGTTGATCTCATCTCGTGAGCCGATGATGACATCTGCCATCGAGGCCACGAGCGAGTAGTAGATCTGGATATCCTTCTTCGTGCGCCAGCTGTACGGACGGTAATCCACATCGAAGATGATGCGCGTGCCGTGCTTCTTCGCATACTGTGCCGCAATGAGACACGCCTCGCGCGAGGGGCTCGCCGAGAGTGCCGTGCCCGAAATGATGAGAATCTTCGTGTCCGCAATATACTGCTCATCCACATCCTCAGGCGCGATCTGAAGATCAGCCACGCAGTCGCGATACATCAGGATGCTGGACTCCGTCGGGCTCTTGATCTCCGTGAACGTCAGGCCGATGCGCTCGCCGTGCTTCGCACGAACCATCTGGCTCGTGTCGATGTTTCGCTCGTTGAAATAGTTCAGAACGAAATCGCCGAACTGATCATTCGAGACACAGCCAATGAACCCCACCTTCTTGCCGAGCTTGTTGATGCCGACCGCCATATTGCCCGGCGAGCCGCCGAGATACATAGAGAAGGTCTCCACCTTATCGAGCGTACGGTTCAGCTCGTTCGGGTTAAAGTCCAGCGTCACGCGCCCGATCAGAACAACGTCGCGCTTCTTGCTGTCGTCGAAAGTAATGAGTGCCATCGTCGTCTCTCCTTATGCCTTATCCTTCATCCCAAAGATTGCCATGTGCTTCTTGACGTTTTCATACGTCCCCTCTGCGATTGCCTCGCTGAATTCAAAGTAGCGCGCTGTCGGATTCTCTGCCGCCACCTTGCGGATGCGGTTGGCAGAGGCGTCATAGGATGCCGTTGCGATGTTGATCTTCTGAATGCCGCTCGCAATGCACTCCTTGAAATCCTCATCCGTCAGTCCCGTACCACCGTGGAGGACGAGCGGTGTCTTGACCGCCGCTGCAATCTCCTTGAGACGATCGATGCGCAGAACAGGCTGTTCCTTGTAATTGCCATGGGCTGTTCCGATCGCGACTGCAAGTGCATCGACACCGGTCTCCTCGGCAAAGCGCTTTGCCTCCTCTACACTCGTGACGAGGACATCTACGCTCTTATAGTCTCCCTCAGCACCGCCCACGCGGCCAATCTCCGCCTCTACATCCGCACCATAGCCCTTGGCCAGCTTTACAACCTCACGCGTGCGTGCGATGTTTTCCTCGAGCGGATACTTCGATCCATCGAACATCACCGAGGTAAATCCGAGTTCGAGCGCGAGCCGGATCGTCTCCATCGTGCCACCGTGATCGAGATGCACCGCTGTCGGCATCTTGCACTTCTTTGCCGCAGCAATCATCACAGGTCCCAGGAGGTCAAGCGGGGAGTAACGCAGCCGCCCCTCTGCCACCTGCAGGATGAGCGGAGCATTCATCTCTTCGGCGGCTCTGATTGCGCCCATCGCCATCTCCATATCGGAGACGTTGAACGCGCCCACCGCATACGTGTGATCCGGCTTCGTCACCAGATCGGACAATTTGACAAGTGGCATGGCATTCCCTCCTGTATATGCTCGTTAGAACAGCTCGTTATAAATCGCGATGATCTCTTCCTTCGTCGGCACGCGCATCGTGTTCTGCGGGCTGCCGCTCTCGAGCGCATCCGATGCCATCTTATCCGTCTGCGCAAGGAACTCCTCTTTCGTTGCGCCACGCTGTGCAAGGCACTCCTCCGTCGTCGGGATACCGACTTCCTTGCAGAAGCGTGTGACTTCTGCGACAAACGCAACGGCTGCATCATGATCGGGCGTTGCATCGTCCGCAACCTCCATAATGCGTGCAATCGTCGCAAAGCGATCCGTGTTCTCCTCAATCGCAAACTTCATGCACGCGGGCAGGAGAATCGCATTCGAGACGCCGTGCGCGATGTGAAAGAGAGCGCCAATCGGGCGGCTCATGCCATGGACGATGGTCACCGAAGCATTGTTGAACGCAATGCCCGCCTCCGTCGCCGCAATCGACATGGCAAGGCGAGCCTCGACATTATTGCCGTCTTTATAGCAGAGAGGAAGGTTCTTATGGATCTTCTTGATGGCAGAAAGGGCAAACGTATCGGTCAGCGGCTGTGCACGACGCGAGGTATACGCCTCAATCGCGTGGCAGAGCGCATCAACACCGGTGGCCGCCGTCACTGCAGGTGGTGCCGTCATGGTAAACGAGGGATCTACCACAGCAAGTGCCGGAATAATCGACGGCCCACCGAGAAGCATCTTGACATTGTTCTCGGTATCCGTGATGATCGTATTCTTTGTCACCTCGGAGCCCGTGCCTGCCGTCGTCGGAATTGCCACCAAATAAGGAACTTCCATGTCAATATTCACATGCATATAGTCGCTGATCTTCCCTTTGGAGACAGACATAAAGGCGATCGCCTTTGCTGCGTCCATCGGAGAACCGCCGCCGAGTGCAATGATGAAATCACAGTTTTCTTTCTTATAGACACTCAAGCCATCGTAAACAATCGTATCAGTCGGTTCGGCACTTGCCCCATCATAGACGACATAGGGGATGCCCGCCTTCGTCAGCGCAGATTCCACCTTTGCCGCATTGCCAAACTTCACCATGAACGGATCTGTGACAATCAGTGCTTTGGTGCCCTTGCCGCGGATGTGCTCCCCCAATTCCTCGATCACATTCGTACCGGAAATAATCTTGGCAGGAACCATAAATGTGTAACCCATATTGTCCACTCTCCTATTCTGACCACCATTTGCTTTTTTGATAATGTTTTGATTATCTTATGGAAATAATTTACACCTTTTTCATCACATTGTCAACTATCAAAGATTCTTTTTTATCCTGTCAGCACCGAACTTTCTCCCATACTTAAAAAGTATCACGCCCTTTTTTCAATGTAGCAAAGGAGACAATTGCTTGTATATCTTGTCAAATCGTGATATGATAGAATCGTTGGATTTGAACAAAAGTTGGGTATGTTACCCTTCTTACTTTGACGCTGATGAACGCGTCTGATTCAGGGGATCATATATGAAAATAGATCGCAGACGAAAAATACACGAAGCACTAAAAGAAGCCCATAACATCTCCATCAATGACCTTTGTGATATGTTCGGCGTCTCCAAGAACACCATTCGGCGCGATATCGCCGACCTGCAAGAAAAAGGCATCATTGAGAAGGTATATGGCGGTATCGTCCTCGCCGACCCGCCTGTAAATGCGCCCGAACCATTTGCCTTTCGTGAAGGGCGCAACGCTGAGGCAAAAAAACTCATTGGTCGTCTTGCTGCAGATCTCGTGAACGACGGTGATGTCATCTACATTGACTCTGGCACCACCACGATGCACATGGTGCCCTACTTGCTCGACAAGCAACGGCTGACCATCGTTACCGCCAGTGTCCACGTGATTAACATGGCCGTGACATACACCCGTCTGAACGTCATCTCTACCGGCGGCACATTCTATGCCCCGTCGAAGGCATTTATCGGACCTCAGGCCGTCGAGTGTCTGCGGCGCTATAACGTCACAAAAGCATTTCTCGCCAGCACGGGCATCTCCATTGAACATGGCGCGACCAACACGTCCCCACTGGAATGTGAGCTCAAACAGAGCCTAATGAAAAAGAACTGTCCTCATATTCTTCTCGTAGATGATTCAAATTCGACCACGCAACCCTCATGAGTTACTGTGCCCTGAAGGATCTTGAATATGTTGTGACCAACAAGCGTCCATCTGACGCCTATCTCCGTTACTTTGACGAAAATGATGTCCGACTCATCGCGCCAACACAAACGATCATAAACGGTTAAGAGAAGCTCTGACCAGCGATTCCTCCGTACACAAAGAGAGAGGCGGTATAACCGCCTCTCTCTTTGTGTACTATGATACCCCCCGCGCCGTCTCGCGCAGATCGCGCACATGCGCACGGAGATTGGCAGCGGCGAGAACGTTACGCATCACCTCGCCCGCGAGGACATACGCCCTGCCGCTCGGCTGATCCTCATCCGCATAGGATCGCGCATCGCGGCGGTCAATGACCTCCCCCCGTTGCGCGATCATAGACGAGAAGGCGGACGGCGGCACCGCTGTGCAGAAAGTTCTCCTCATAGAAGATACTCGTGTAATATATCTCCTCATAGTAGGTCGTGAGGATCGGCAGAACGACGAGGTCTGCCTCCACGGCATCTGCCGTCGCGCGCAGGGCGGCAGGATAGTCACAGCCGCGCCGCGTGACGTACTGCCCACAGGCACGATCATACGCATCCATCAGCGCACGGTCATCGACATAGGTGAGCCAGCCCATCGTATCGTTCAGCGGCATGTGGAGATCGCGCGCGACCATCTCCTCGAGCGCATCCACCGTCTCCGCATCGACATCCCCTGCACTGCCCTCCACCACGAGCGGCAGCTGTGCGATACGCGCAGCGCCGAGCGCGGACGCCGTGGGCAGGAGCAGGAGAAAGAAGCTCAGCAGAGCCGTATATCTGAGAAGCTGTTTCATCGCCGATCAATCTCCCCCCAAGAAAGCACGGATACATTGCAGACGCTGCCCCTTCCACCGCTTCGCGGTTCCCCTTCCCCCGCGTGTACGGGGGAGGCTTTGGGGAATCTTAGTGAATCGCCTTTTTCTTGAACCGTCCGCCCACGATGTCGTGTACGGCATTGATGGTCACAAAGGCGCGCTCGTCCTTATCGAGGACGATTTCCTTGAGCTTGTCCAGCTCGAGGCGCGTCACCACGCAGTAGAGGACTTCCTTCGCCTCGCCCGTGTAGCCGCCCGCCCCGTGGAGCAGTGTCACGCCGCGTCCGAGCCGCTCGTTAAGGGCAGCGGTGACCTCCTCGTGCTCATTCGTGACGATCATGACGGCATACGACTCATCGAGCCCCTTCAGCACGACGTCGATCATCTTTGCGATGACGAAGTAGGCAAAGAGCGAGTACATCGCCTTGTCCCAGCCATAGAGCAGTCCTGCCGAGGAGAGGATAAAGAGGTTGATGAACATAACCACCTCGCCGACGGAGAACTGCGTCCGCGCATCCATAATGATCGCGACGATCTCCGTCCCATCGAAGCAGCCGCCCGTACGCATGACGATGCCGACGCCGAGACCGGTCACCACGCCGCCGAAGATCGCAGCGAGGAACGGGTCATTCGTCACCTGCGGCACATCGTGAAGCACGCCCGACCAGATCGAGAGCATGATGATGGCAAAGACCGTCGACAGGGCAAAACTCTTTCCGATCTGCTTATACCCCATAAAGACAAAGGGGATATTATAGAGCACGAGGAACACGCCGAGGCTCATGCCCGTGATCGTCTGCGACATGATCGACAGACCGACGACGCCGCCGTCGATGACATTGTTCGGGATGAGGAAGAGCTCGAGCCCCACGGCGGTGATGAACGCGCCGAGGATGAGCCGCAGGCATTTTTTGATGTAGAAAAACGCCCCCTTGGGAGCCGCCTTCTTGGGGCGCGGCGTCGGTGCCGGCTTTTCCTGTGCCTCCACGAGCACCTGCGCGGTACTGCTGTCTACGATTTCGTTCATACGTCCTCCCGTTCCCCAAAAACCGCTGTATCTCTTTATTCTATTATAGAGGAAAGAAAATGCGCTGACAAGTCCACCGCTATGAGAATGGCTTTCTTGACTTTACTGTGCCTGCATTATATGATAGCAATACTGGAAAGAGATCCATATATTATGGGACAGGAGGGATGTATATGATTTACACAGTCACCTTCAATCCGTCGATTGACTACATCGTCCGATTGGAGCAGTTCACGCCGGGCGAGATCAACCGCGTGAACTATGAGCAGATCCTGCCGGGGGGCAAGGGGATCAACGTCTCCATCGTGCTGAAAAATCTCGGACACGACTCGACGGCACTCGGCTTCCTCGCAGGATTCACAGGCACGGCGATGCAGCAGCAGCTTCGCTCGTTTGGCGTGACGGAGGACTTTGTGCGCCTCGACGAGGGATTCTCGCGCATCAACGTCAAGATCAAGGCGGAGCGCGAGACGGAGATCAACGGGCAGGGGCCGAAGATTCCACCCGAGGCGCAGCGCGCGTTGTTTGAAAAACTCGATCGGCTGAAGCGCGGCGATACGCTCGTCCTCGCGGGCTCGATTCCAAACACACTGCCTGACGACATCTATGAGCGCATCATGAAGCACCTCGACGGACGCGGCATCCGCATCGCCGTCGACGCGACCAAAAATCTCCTGCGGCGCGTATTGAAGTATCACCCGTTCCTCATCAAGCCGAACAATCATGAGCTCGGCGAGATGTTCGGCGTGACGCTGAAAACAGACGATGAGATCATCGAACACGCAAAACGCCTGCAGGACGAGGGTGCGACGAACGTCCTCATCTCCATGGCGGGCGACGGCGCGATCCTCCTCACAGAGGAAGGCGTATTCTATCGCTCTGCCGCGCCGAAGGGCACCCTCGTCAACTCCGTCGGCGCGGGCGACTCGATGGTCGCAGGCTTCCTCGCGGGCTATATGGAGTCGGACGGCGACTACGAGCGCGCCTTCTACATGGGCGTTGCGACCGGCTCCGCCTCGGCATTCTCCGAGAACCTTGCCACACGCGAGGAGGCTCTCGCGCTGCTGAAAACCATCGAGTGATGTAATTGTGGCGTGCATCCTGCGCAGATAAATGTAATCCCATCGTAGCTGTGCAATACTCCGTAGCAAACTCTAGTGAAGCAAGCGGAAATAAGGGCACGTTCTGCCCCCCTGCGGATTTTAACCGTTCAAGCGAAGCGCGTTTGGAATCCGCAGGTATTGGGGAATCACGAACGCAATGATGCTGTTCAGATTGGTGCAGATTTTTTTGTCCTATCAAGGAGATAAACTGGAAGCATAGCGGTGGCTATGCTGAGGATTTATCGACACAGAGGGGGCAAAAAAGGTGTGCCAAGATGGGCGGCTGAATGCGTCCGTGATTCCCTCGCAGATAAGTGCCCGACCGCTTGCGTAACGAGAGTTCTGCGAGGAGTACTGCACAGCAAATTCAACACAATAAAAAAGGAGGGTTTTCCCTTTGCATATCAACGACCTTTTGAAGCCCGAGAGCATTGCCCTCGGCGTCTCCACCCCCGCCTCCAAGGAGGCAGCCATCCGCCTGCTCGCGGACTGCATGGAAAAGGGCGGAAACCTCAGTGACAAGGAACAGTACATCAAGGACGTACTCGCACGTGAGGCGAGCGGTACGACAGGCCTCGGCGACGGCATTGCAACGCCGCACGCCAAGAGCGACGGTGTAAAGACAGCAGGGCTCGCCGCCATGACCATCCCCGACGGCATGGACTTTGCCGCGATGGACGGCAACCCGAGCCGCCTCTTCTTCATGATCGCCGCACCGAACGGCGCGAATGATGAGCACCTCACCATCCTCTCCAGCCTTGCGACCATGATTATGGATCCTGACTTCAAGGAGGCACTCATCGCCGCCAAGACCGTCGAGGAGTTCCGCAGCCTCATCGACGCGAAGGAAAACGGCACCTTCACCGCACCGAACGCGGCAGAGGAGAGCACGGAGAGCGCACCTGCCGCCGACCACATCCAGATCCTCGCCGTCACCGCCTGCCCCACGGGCATCGCGCACACCTTTATGGCGGCAGAGAGCCTTGAGCAGCACGCGAAGAAACGCGGCATCTCCATCAAGGTCGAGACGAACGGCTCGGCAGGTGCCAAGAACATCCTCACGCCCGAGGAAATCGCAGCCGCCGACGGCATCATCGTCGCGGCGGACAAGAACGTCGCCATGTCGCGCTTTGACGGACACCGCGTTGTCATCACGAAGGTCGCGGACGGCATCAACAAGGCGGACGAGCTCATCGACCGTGCCCTCGCGGGCTCCGCGCCCATCTATCACGCGAGTGGCGCGGATACGGCAGAGGGGGGCGGATGCATCCGAGGAGGAGAGCCTCGGACGTCAGATCTACAAGCACCTCATGAACGGCGTCTCGCACATGCTCCCGTTCGTCGTCGGCGGCGGTATCCTCATTGCCCTCGCCTTCCTCTTTGACGACTACAGCATCGACCCGTCGCATTTCGGCTCGAACACCCCGCTCGCCAAATTCTTCATGGATGTCGGCGGCGCATCGTTCGGCTTCATGCTCCCCGTCCTCGCGGGCTTCATCGCCATGTCCATCGCTGACCGCCCCGGCCTTGCCGTCGGCTTCGTCGGCGGTGCACTCGCAGGGGCGCACGGCACGGGCTTCCTCGGCGCGCTCCTCGCGGGCTTCATCGGCGGCTACGCCGTCAACCTGCTGAAGAAGGGCTTCGCGGGACTTCCCGCCGCACTCGACGGCATCAAGCCCGTACTGCTCTACCCGTTCTTCGGTATCCTCATCATCGGCTTTATCACCCTCTTCATCATCACGCCGCCCGTCGCTGCCATCAACACATGGATGGTCTCGACGCTTGGCAGCATGGACCCCTCGGCGCGCGTCTTCATGGGCATCGTCGTCGGCGGTATGATGGCGATCGACATGGGCGGCCCGATCAACAAGGCTGCGTATGTCACGGGCACGGGGCTCCTCGCCTCGGGTGAGTATCACGTCATGGCGGCAGTCATGGCCGGCGGCATGGTTCCGCCGCTCGCGATTGCCCTCGCCACCACCCTCTTTAAGAACCGCTTCACCGAGAGCCAGCGCAAGGCGGGCATCACGAACTACGTCATGGGGCTCTCCTTCATCACGGAGGGTGCCATTCCCTTCGCGGCGGCAGACCCTGTGCGCGTCATCCCCTCGATGGTCGTCGGTTCGGCACTCGCGGGCGCACTCACCATGGTCTTTGACTGCACCCTGCGCGCCCCGCACGGCGGCATCTTCGTCGTCCCGACCATCGGCAACCCGCTCATGTACCTCGTGAGCATCATCATCGGCGCCCTCGTCGGTGCCGTCATCCTATCGATGCTCAAAAAACCGATCAAAGAATAAGCAGAACCCAGCAAAAAATCCCGTCACACCGACAAACGGTATGGCGGGATTTTTGTGTGGGACAAAAAACTTTCCTTAAAGCAGGCTGTGCATCTGTCCGAGTTCGCGCACCTTCTCAAGAGAGAGATTCGACACCTTCGCGATCAGCTCAAGCGGCATCTTCTCACGCAGCATGTTGAGGATCATGGTGCCCCGCTCCTCATCACGCCCCTGCTCACGTCCTTCCGCACGTCCTTCCGCGCGTCCTTGTTCACGTCCATCTTCAAACTTCGCCGCTTCGAACAGATCCTGATTCCACTCAAAATTCACCATGTCGACAACCTCCCTCTCGTGCTCTTTCAAAAAATTTCGCATGATGTCGCGTTCGATGCACGTTTGCATCGCCGCGCGGATGGCCTGCGGCAGCTCCATACCCGCCGCAATATTTGCCTTGATGTCATGGATAAAGTAGCTATAGTCATGCAGCGCACGGCTTTTCATAAGCAGTGCCTTCTGTGCACGATAGACGACGTTGTGTACCGTTACCAGCAGTTCTAAGTGTATGTTCTCATCACCCGCGTGCTGATAGGAATCGGAAAGCCGCATGACAAGCTCCTCAGGCAGCTCCTTCACACCGGTATAAAACACGTGAAACTCCGGTACAGGCAATGGTATCCGACGATTTCGATAGAGCTGCTTGCCGTCGATCTCCTTGCGTAGCTGCTCACAGATATAATAGAGACAGCGCAGAGGCATATTTTCATTTGGTGTACTCTGATGCTCAATGAAAACCAAATGACGACCCGCCAGCAGGAACGAGATATCGTTTTTTACCTGCGAGAGAAATGTCCCCTCCAGTGTCACGATCTCTACGACATCATCCATCGTATACGTTCGCCCGTGCAATGCGCCTGCCAGATCGCGCAGACGATCCGCGTCGTTAAAATACGCACGGAAAACGCTGTCTTGATACTGTCGCCCCACCGTTTCCTTGCTCATAGCCGTTCCCTCATTTACCATACTAAGGAATCGCTGATAAAATAGACCCTCAGATTGACGTAGATTCTCCGCCGAAGTGCGGGCAAAAAAAGATGCGTCAAAATGGCGCGGCTGAAGGTATCCGTGCTCCCCTCATATTGTACGTTGTTTCCCAAGAAATCGCAAGAACAAATGCCGCCGTACTGCTCATCACAGTACGGCGGCATCGCCCTATTTTATTGCAACTTGAATTTGCCAACCTCAGCCATCAGCTCATCGGCAAGATGGGAGAGCGCACGGCTTGCTGAGGCGATTTCTTCCACGGAGGCAGACTGTTCCTCGGTCGATGCGGAGATCGTCTGCGTTTCATTTGCACTCTTTTCCGAGATGCGCCGCACGGTGGCAACGCGATCACTCATGCTGCGGCTGCCCTCCGCGATCTCGCGGATGCTCTCGGCGATGGTACGGATCCCCGCAGAGAGTTTCTCGATGGAGCTCAGGATCTCGCCGAAGACAGCATCGGCATCCTCGACCGCCTGCTTACCGCTCGCGACGCTCGCCGTACTCGTATCACCGGCCTGCACGGCATTTTTCATGCCCGCCTCGATCTCGTGGACGAGCTCAGCGATCTGGCGGCTGGAGCTTTCCGATTCCTCGGCGAGCTTTCGGACTTCCTCAGCGACAACGGCGAACCCTCTGCCCGCCTCTCCCGCGCGCGCCGCCTCGATGGCTGCGTTGAGCGCGAGCAGATTCGTCTGTCCGGCGATGTTCGATATCATCTCGACGATATGGGAAATCTCCTGCGAGTTTTTGGCGAGGGCATTGATGGATGCCTGTACGATCTCTGTGCCGTGTTCGATCTCCGTCATGTGTCCGACGATCTGCTGCACCGAGGATCGTCCGCGCTCAACGCACGCAACGGTCGTCTGCGTCGTCGCCGCGATCTCATCGGCGAGGTGTGCCGCCCGCGTTGTGCCGCCGGCGATCCCCTGCGCCGTTTCATCCGCATGCGCCGTGTCCTCTGTCTGCTGTACGGCGCCATTGGCGATCTCCGTCACCGCAGACGCCACGGCGTTCGATGCCTCCGCCGACTGATGCGCGGCTGCGGTCAGATCCTCCGACGAGCGAGCGAGGCTCTGGGCGTTCTCCTGTATCTTCGCGAGGAGACCATGCAGGGTCTGTTTCATCTGATTGAATCCCTGCGCGAGCTGCCCGATCTCATCGGCAGACTCCACGGGAATGTCCGCCGCCGATAGGTTCCCGTCATTGATCGTGCGGCACGCCTCGTTGAGCCGCACAAGCGGTGCCGCCGTACGCCGGGCAAAGATCACGATGGCCGCACCGGCAAGCAGAATACCGACAAGGGTGACGGCGACGAGAAGGCCGAGCAGCGCGTTGACCCGTGCGTTGATCTCATCGATCGGCACACAGGCCACCACCACCCACGTGCGGTTCTTCAGATGGATCGGCAGGAAATGTGCATCGATTTCCTTCCCCGCAGAGCTCTGATAGTGTACCATGCGCTCCTGACCGCTCGATACAGTATCCTTGAACGCCTGCACGAGTGCATCGTCTAGACTCTGTCTTCTCCTTGATCCTTTTGGGAAAGATTCAGTTTCCCGACATCGTCCGGCCGATCATGACGCGCTACGACGATGCCGCTCTCATCCGCAACAAAGGCATAGCCCGTATCGAGCAGTTTCACGTCACCGACGATCTCGGTCAGCGAGTCGAGCTGCATTGTCCCGTAGACGATACCGACCAACTCCCCGCCCTCCAGCACAGGATAGGCGAGCACACAGATGAGCTTGCCCGTGGTGCCGGAGACAGACGGCGGTGCAAAAAACGGCTGTTTCGTCTCGCGCACCTTCTTGATGTAGTCACGCGAGGAGCGATCCATGTCCTGTCCCGTATCGCTGTACGCCTGCCCCTCCGGCGTCGAGAAGGCAACCATCGCAAAGCTGGGCATCTGTGTCTTCAACGCCTGCAAGGCATTGATGCGCTCCTCGCGTGTGCCGTGCGCGATGACCGGACTGCGGGAAAGCCCGTCCAGCAGATCCGCCTTGCGCTCCACATCGTTGGTGAGCTTCACGGCCGTCATCTGCCGAACCAGCTCTGCGTTCTCGCTCACACTCTCAAGCAGCTGACCACGTGCCGTGTAGTAGCCGATGGCAGAAAGAATGATGAAGCTGACCAAAAAGAGCGGTAGCAGTACAACCAGAAACTTCGTTGCGATGTGTTTGATTTGCATGATACTCCCCTTTTTCCTGTGGTTCCCGGCAGCTCCCCTGTGCTGCCCCCCTATTCTTCTCCTATACCTTAAAACGTCCGACGAGCCCATCCAGATCCTCAGCTGCCCCCTTGAGCTGCTCCGCCGTCGCGGCAAACGCTGCGAGTGAGGCAGTCTGCTCCTCGACGGACGCCGCCGCGTCCTGCGTATGCCCCGCGATCTCCTCCGATGCCTTGCTGAGGGATGTGGAGGCTGCTGCCGCGACCTGTGCGCAGGCACCGACCATCTCGATGGAGGCAATGAGCGCCGGTTGATCCGCTCCCTCCGTACTTGCATAGCGGCGGATCTCATCCATGTGGGCGGCGATGCCCGCGAGGCTCTGTGTGAGCGTCTCTGCCTCCTCGTGCTGCTCCTGTGTGCGCTCGGCTGTCCCCATCACCGCAACGGCGTTAAACTCGACGGCCTTGCTGTTCTCAACGCTCGCATGCCAGACGGTATCCGCGAGCCCCGAGACCTCGGTCGAACACGCCTGTGCACGTGTAATGAGCTCGCGCAGGTCACTCACAAAGCTGTTGAATGAGTAAACGATCTGTCCGATCTCATCATAGCGGTCAGCACTGAGCTGCTGGGTGAGATCTCCCTCTTTGCCCGCCACCTCTTGGAACGAGGCCGTGAGCGCAGCAAGGGGGCGCAGAATCTGCGCGCGGATGAAATGGGATGCGCCGACAACGACAAGGAGAGCGAGGACAAGGATGAGCCCCTCGATCATCTTGGCGCGGGCAATGCGCGCACGGCTCGCCTCATCGTAGGCGCGCACGAGCGCATCGACCTCGGCGACATAGTCCGCCACCTCTGCTGCGACCTTTGCGTTCGCCTCATATTTTGCCGCAGGGGTGCCCGCATCCATGACGGCGATCACGTCGTCGCGGTAGGCCTGCCACAGCGGCTTTACCTTCTGCAGCTGCGCCATCACGGCAGCATCCGACGGGGCAAGGAGATGCAGTCCCTCATCCCCCTGCTCCAGTCCCGTCAGGATATGATCGTACTCCGCGACGCGCGCTGCCATATCCCCGCGGATGTTCGCCGTCTCCTCCGCCCCTGCGGGTACGGAGCGCGCGGACAGCCACGCGAGCTGATACGCGCGCATGCGGAGCGAGCCCGAGGCATTCACCGCCGGTGCATAGCCATCGAGTTGCCCAAAGGTGGAAAGTTCAGGCCGACAACGCCGACGATGAAGATGAATAGGACAACAAATGTTGCCTGCAATTTCCCTCGTAGTGTCATAATTTCCCTCTCGTTTCACGAGGAACATTCCCTATGCCCCATTATACCACAAATCATCTGATCTGAGGGAAGTTTTTTGATGTTATGACAGGAATGGGGGCTGCGGCACGAAGCCAAAAACTTCGTGCCGCAGCCCCCCTAAGATTACTCATGCTGTTGTGACAGGTCGATATAGGTTTTTGTCTCGGGATGCTGCCGCAGATAGCCCTGATGCTCCTCTGCCGCCGGCTGAAACGAGCTCAGCCGCTCCATCGTCGCGTGCATGACGCGCCGCGCCGCCGCGCTGCTGTTCGGATCATTGAGCGTCAGATGCTCCCCCGTCGCGGGGCAGCGTCCCTTTCCCGCGAGAAAGGTGAGATAGAGCGCGATCTGCGGCTCGTCCTCCGCACTCTCGTAGAAGATGCCCGCGCGATACACAGCGCCGCGTACATAGCCCTGCCCGTCGATGCTATACGGCGTAACGACGGAAAAATGCAGGTCGAGGAGCTGTGAGATGTCCGTCTTTTTCGGGTCGTAAACGATCTCAACGCCCACACGCCCGCCCGACGTGCCCATCAGGGCGTCCTCGTGCGTGGTCTGCGGCGCAGCGTTGATATAGCCCGTGCGCACGGAGACGATCCCGCGCCGTCCGCGAAACACCTCCTCAAGCTCGTACATATCCGCGCCCGAGAGACAGATGCGTTTCTGCAATAAAATTCCCCCCTTCCATACCGCCGGGTATGGCACGCAAAGCCCCCTGCCTCTGCGGCGGGGCGCCTTTTGGTGATCAATTGGTAAAGAGATCGACCTGCCGCGCCGCCGCACGCCGCACATCGAAGACGCCGAGGAGCTCGGCGACCGCCTGCGTCGGAGAGATGCCGCCAGAGAGGATCGCCTCGCGCACCTCGGGCATCCGACCGCGCACAACAGCATCGTCGAAGAACAAATTATGCAGATGCTCGTCGATCATGCTGTTCATCCAGTCGAGAAGCTGACTGTCACGCCGCTTCTTCCAAATGCCGCTCGCCGTCGTCTTCTCACGAAAGATACGAATGATCTCCCAGAGCTCCGCAAGCCCCGTCTTCTTGATGGCAGAGGCGAGATAGGCGTGCGTCTCCCACCCCGGCGTTGCGGGACGGATGAACTCCGTCATGCGCTCGTACTGTCCGCGCGCGACCTTCGCCGGCAGGAGGTTGTCGCCGTCCGCCTTGTTGATGACGATGGCATCTGCGAGCTCCATGATGCCCTTTTTGATGCCCTGCAGTTCGTCGCCCGCCCCCGTCAACACAACGAGCAGAAGAAATCGACCATCGAGCGCACGGTCGTCTCGGACTGCCCGACGCCGACCGTCTCGATGATGATGACGTCGTAGCCTGCCGCCTCGCAGAGCAGCATGGTCTCACGACTCTTGCGCGCGACGCCGCCGAGAGTGCCGCCCGCCGGCGAGGGGCGGATGAATGCCTCGGGGCGGCGTGAGAGCGTTCCCATGCGCGTCTTGTCGCCGAGGATCGAGCCCTTCGTGACAGAGCTCGTGGGGTCGACGGTGAGGACGGCGACGCGATGCCCCATGTCACAGAGCATATTGCCGAACGCCTCGATCATCGTGGACTTGCCCGCGCCCGGAACGCCTGTGATGCCGATGCGCAGAGCATTGCCCGTCCGTGGCAGCAGACGCTGGAGGACGCGCTGCGCACGTTTGAAGTGCTTGCTGCTGTTGCTCTCGATGAGGGTGATCGCACGAGAGAGCGTCATGCGGTCGCCGCGCGCCACGCCCTCGACGTAGTCGTCCTCGGAGAGGACGAGCTTGCGATGGGGCATGCCCTGCCCGTTCAGCAGCTTCGGATTGATGTTGCCGACAGTCAGATCCTTGATGCCCTCGATGCCGCCCATGACGCTCGTCGTAAACTTCGCGTCGGCGTCCTCGGGCACCCAGTCGGGGCGCTCGGTTGTATATTTTTCGCTCATAATTCCTCCTTTCCAACGAGGAAATTTGGGGGTCAGTATTGTCCGTGTCATTTGGCGGCGTGTTGCTCCTAAGCGAACCCTAGTGGAGCAAGCGGAGAAGAGCGTTCGACTCGCCCCCGGCGTACTTCTTTCGTTCAAGCGAAGCGCGTTTAAGAAGTGCGCCGGTATTTAGGCGAACGAGAACGCGACCGCTTGCATAACGAGGTGTTCGCGTGGAGCACAGCAGCCATGTTACAATATGCCAAAACGCCGCCCTCACAGAGAGAGCGGCGCCATAGGGGAGCACGGATGAATTGAATCCGCTCAGATTGGTGTAGTTTTTTTGTCCTGTCAAGGAGACAAACCGGACGCATAGTGGTTCTATGCGGAGGATTTGACGACGAGGGCAGGGCGAAAAAGATGCACTTAGATGAGTGGATGATTTCGTCCGTGTTCCCCTGTATCAGCCCGCGGCCTCTTCCTTCGCGCGTGCGATAAGGAGGGTCAGGAGCTTGATGCCCGCCTCGGGGATGTTCGTGCCCGGGGCGAAGATCGCGACCGCGCCGTGCTCATAGAGGTTGTCATAGTCCTGCACGGGGATAACGCCGCCGATGCAGACCATGATGTCGTCGCGTCCGAGCTTTTTCAGCTCATCCACCAGCTGCGGCAGGAGGGTATTGTGCCCCGCCGCGAGCGAGCTGAACCCGACCATGTGCACGTCGTTGTCGACGGCATCCTGCGCCGTCTCGGCGGGCGTCTGGAAGAGCGGCCCCACATCGACGTCCCAGCCCATGTCGGCGAAGGAGGATGCGATGACCTTCTGTCCGCGGTCGTGTCCGTCCTGTCCCATCTTCGCAACGAAGATACGCGGGCGGCGTCCCGTCAGCTCCTCGAACTCGTCCGCCATCTCACGTGCGCGCTCGAGTTCGGTCTTGTCGGTGAACTCGGAGGAGTAGACCCCCGAAATCGTGTGAATGACCGCCTGGAAACGTCCCGAGACCTTCTCCACCGCGTCGGAGATCTCACCGAGCGAGGCGCGTGCACGCGCCGCATCGACGGCTGCCTCGAGGAGGTTGCCGTTGTCGCGCGACTCTGCCGCCTTCGTGATGCCCTCGAGACAGCGGCGCACATCGTCTGCGTTGCGCTCGGCACGCAGTTTCTCGAGGCGTTCCACCTGCGCCTGACGCACCGCTGTATTGTCGATCGCAAGGATCTGCAGGGGGTCTTCCTTTTCGAGACGGTATTTGTTCACACCGACGATGCTCTCTAGCCCAGAGTCGATCTGTGCCTGACGGCGTGCCGCCGCCTCCTCGATGCGCATCTTCGGCAGTCCCGTCGAGATCGCCTTTGCCATGCCGCCGAGTGCCTCGACCTCCTGGATGTGCGCCCAAGCGCGGCGGATGATCTCGTTCGTGAGCGACTCAACGTAGTAGGAGCCGCCCCACGGGTCGATGATCTTGCAGACGCTTGTCTCGTCCTGGATGTAGAGCTGCGTATTGCGCGCAATGCGTGCCGAGAAGTCCGTCGGCAGGGCGATCGCCTCGTCAAGCGCGTTCGTATGGAGCGACTGCGTGTGGCCGAGTGCCGCACCCATCGCCTCCATCGCCGTGCGCGCGATGTTGTTGAACGGATCCTGCGCCGTGAGCGACCAGCCCGAGGTCTGGCTGTGCGTACGGAGAGCCATGGACTTGTCGTTCTGTGCCCCGAAGGACTTGACGATCTTTGCCCAGAGGACGCGCGCCGCACGCATTTTCGCGATTTCCATGAAGTAGTTCTTGCCAATCGCCCAGAAGAACGAGAGACGCTTTGCGAAATCATCGACGGCAAGCCCCGCCTTGATGCCCGTGCGGATGTACTCAAGGCCGTCCGCGAGCGTGTAGCCGAGCTCGATGTCCGCCGGTGCGCCCGCCTCCTGCATGTGGTAGCCCGAGATGGAGATGCTGTTGAACTTCGGCATGTACTTCGTCGTGTACTCGAAGATGTCACCGATGATGCGCATGGACATCTCCGGCGGGTAGATGTAGGTGTTGCGCACCATGAATTCTTTCAGGATGTCGTTCTGAATCGTGCCCGCCATGATCTTCTTGTCGACGCCCTGCTCCTCGCCCGAGACGATGAAGAAGGCGAGAATCGGCAGCACGGCGCCGTTCATCGTCATGGAGACGGACATCTGGTCGAGCGGGATGCCCGAGAAGAGGATGTTCATATCGAGCATGGAGCAGACCGAGACGCCCGCCTTGCCTACGTCGCCGACGACGCGCGGGTTGTCCGCGTCATAGCCGCGATGCGTCGGGAGGTCGAACGCGATCGAGAGTCCCTTCTGCCCCGCAGCGAGGTTGCGGCGGTAGAATGCGTTGGACTCCTCGGCGGTCGAAAGCCTGCGTACTGGCGTACCGTCCACGGACGGAAGACGTACATCGTGGAGTAGGGACCGCGCAGGCACGGCGGAATGCCGCTCGCAAAGTCGAGGTGGTTCATGTGCGCATATACATCGTGGTCGTAGAAGGGACTCACGGGGACGCGCTCCATCGTCTTGTGTGTGAGCGCCTCAAAGGTTCGTCCCGTCTCCCCCTCGAAGAGGGCGCGCCACTCTTTGCTGTCTGCGGACGGGCTTTCGCCGAGGCTCATGCCCGTAAAGTCGGGGTTCGTGAAGCCTGCCATTACGCAATCATCCCTTTCTGTTTCTGAAGGCTCTCCAGGATCTCGTAGCAGTTCGCACGGACAGAGATGTATTCATCAATGCCCGCTTCCTTATAAGTCTCAAGCAGATCCTTCGGTGCAGCGCCCGCAAGGAAAACGCGGGCCTTCGGCAGCACCTCATGGAGTTTCGGCGCGAGTGCGGGAACGATCTCGGGGTAGGTCGCGTCCGTGGAGCAGATGACAACGGCATCTGCGCCGCTGGCGCGCGCCGCATTCGCTGCCTCCTCGACGGTCTTAAAGCCGTCGTTGCCGAGCACCTCGAATGCACCGACCTGCAAAAAACCCGTGGTAAAGTCTGCGCGTGCCTTGTGCTGCGGAATGGGTCCCATGTTCGCGAGGAAGATCTTCACGTTGTCGTTCTTCTCCGCCTTGTATTCCTCTGTGCGCTGACGGAGTGCCTCGAACCGCTCGCTCCAGCGATGCGGCGCAATCGCCGTGACCGTCTCCGCACCGTTCCCCTCCGTGACCGCCGTCATGAGCTCTGCAATCGTCGCCCCCGCGAGTGCCGCCTCGACCGCGTGATCCACGCTGTGTGCCTGCCGCAGCGAGGCGAGTGCTCGCCCAAGTGCTTCACGTCGATGTCCGAGAGGTAGGCGTCGATGTCCGCCGTGCGCTGTGCCTTGAGCGCTGCGGTATCCTCTGCGCGCGTCTCGAGCAGTGTCTCCGTCATGTTCGGATACATATTGTTGCCGACGATGCGGTCGCGGCGCAGATCGGCGTTTTTGAACCGTGCGGCGAGCACCGCTGCCACGCTCTCCTGTAGGGAGCCTGCGCGGAGCGCCGCGATGATGCCGCCCTCTTTCTCGATGCGCTGGAACTCTGCCCAGATCTTTTCCTTCATCTGGCGCGTCAGCGTCTCGACCGCCCACGAGCCGCCGGCGGGGTCGATGGGCTGGAGGAGACCGAACTCCTCCTGCAGCATGATCTGGACGTTGCGTGCAATACGGCGGGAGAACTCGTCACCCTTGCGGATGGGCTCATCGAACGGCGCACTCTCGAAGGAGTCGATGCCGCCGACAACGCCCGAGAAGATCTCCGTCGTGTTGCGGAGCATGTTGACGTAGGGATCGTAGATGGTCTTGAAGAACAGCGCAGGGCGCGCATGGATGCGCATCTTCTGTGCCTCCGCACTCCCCCCGAACGCGCCCACAATCTGTGCCCAGAGGGGGACGCACGGCGCGCAGCTTGGCGATCTGCAGGAAGAAGTTCGCGCCCATCGAGAACGCAAAGGCGATCTGTGACGCCGCCTCGTCGATCGTGAGCCCGCGCTCACAGAGTGCGCGCAGATATGCCGTCGCCGTGGCAAGAACCGAAGCAACCTCCTGCACATCGTTCGCGCCGCCGTTGCTGTAGACATCGCTGCGCACGAACACCGTGCGCAGATGCGGTGCGTTTACCGTCGCCCAGCGCGCTGCCGCTGCGAGGCTGTCATAGTGGGCATCGAGGGAGGCGGGGAGTTTCCCGTCCGCCGCCAGTGCGCCGATGGGGTCGGCACCGACGATGCCACGCACCTCTGCCATGTCCTCGCCCGAGGCACGGCGTGCCGCCGCCACAAGGGCGAGCAGGGGCACGGCGTTTGCGCCTGCGTAGACATAGAGGGGGGAACTTTGCGAGGTCAAGTCCCGTGAGGAGGACGTGCATGTCCTCGACCGTCGTCACACTCGTCCCTGTGTCGCCGACCGTCTCCGCCTGACGCGCATCCACACCGGTACGCGAGGCGGTGTCGAGCACGATGTGGTAGATCGTCGCGCCCTTGTCGTGCTCGTGGCGCAGGAGCTCGTTGTTCTCCGCCGGGAGTGTCTCGTCACACGCCTGTGCGATGCCCCATGGCTTGCCGATGTAGCCCGCCGCATCCACGCCGCGCAGGTAGTCTCCCATGCCGGGCATGACGCCCTTCGGCAGGATGTCCTCCGTGTGCTTTCGCGTATACATCGGGTCGAAGGTGATCCCCTCGTAGGTCTTCGTGAACATCTTCTTCTCGAACGGCGCGCCCTTTAGGAGTGCCTCACAGGCGGCTTTCCACTCCTCGTCCGTGGGCGGCGTGAATTCATCGAGCGGAACATCGGGGAAATTCTCGACATCCGCCGATTTCTTCAGAAGCTTCTGAAGTTCCTCGTCGCTCGACCGCTCTTTTTCTTCCGGCATAGTACGTCCTCCTTTAATTTATTCCGGGAAGGCTCTGTCAGGGTTAGCCCCCAACATATAATAAAGCAATACGATGTGGGCAAGATTTTTTGTCCTGTCCATGAAATGCGCTGAACGCGTAGAAGAGCTACGCGAAAGCGTATTGAAGCCGACAGGGCAAAAAAGATAAACACAGAGTATTGCTAACCCTAAAAAAAATCGCTCTGAGCTTCCACCCTCAGAGCGCTCCCCCATCACGGGGGAAAAACGAGAACTGAAAAGATGAGCAATGTTTCCCCAAGGAGCAGTGCTCCTTCATCCCGGGGAAATCTCTGCGCATGTTCCCGGACGTGCACACAGATCTCCGCAGGATCGCGCAGGGAATCGAGCCTTGCAAAGAAAGCCCATCCCGCAGCAGCAGAATGGGTCTTTCCGGTATCGTCACTCAGTTCTCGTTTGGTTTGGTCGCAACTGCGCCAAACTTTATATCAAGCGAACGAATCCGCAAAATCTCCATCCCCATCACTCGCAGGTCAATCGGTGATTGTTAATCAAGCAGGTCTCCTGGCTCCAGTTCATCGCTCCTTCGCATCTTCCCGGGGATTCCCCAGTGACTGCCATCTCGCGCTGGCGTGCGAATTCGCTCCCTGTTACAGTGGCGTGACCGCTCCGGCTTATGAGATCATACTCTCCCTACCGGATTCCCTATGAAGCATTGAGGCTTTGCGATGCAAAACCTCTGCACTTGATCCAATTTCTATATGTAATTTTTATGGTACGATAGAATAGTACCACTGAAAGCATTTCTTGTCAATAAAAAAGAATCACTGTGTGAATACTTCCACAGTGATTCTCTCTTTTGTTACTCGAGGACGTAGACCTCAACCGATCGTCGTCCGAACTGGATGGCCTCGTCATAGCTCTCCATGCAGAGGTCAATCGTATTGCCGACGATCGCCCCGCCCGTATCTGCGGCGATTGCCTCGCCGTAGCCCGGGATGTAGAGCCGCGAGCCGAGCGGAATGACGTTCGGGTCGACGGCGACGACACCGCGGCGCGCCGCCATACCGGTCGCCGTGATGCCCGCGCCGCCCCCATCACTCGGGAGGTAGGCGGAGGCGCGCATCGTATACGCTGCACGGTAGCGGGGAATGCCCCGGCTCACGCGCTCGGCCTCGCGCTCACGCGCGCGCCGCTGCTCTGCCGCCTGCTCATTCTCTGTGAGCCGGATCGCGAGGTGCGCCGTGACCGGTGTCTCAACTCCCGGGCTCACATCGACCTCGTTCATATTGTAGCCGTACTCTGCCACAACGTCGCCGACGGTGCGTCCGCTCGTCATGACCTGCTGTGTATCGCCCCAGAAGGAGATCGTGACGGGTACAGCGCGTCGTACGGAGATCTCCGTATGACGGCCATCCGCGCCCTCGCGCACCTCGTAGGTGTCCTTCTCGCCGAGTTCGACGCCGAGTTTGGCAAAAATGTCATTGGGCTGCGTCTGCACGGTCATGTCGTTGATCGTCTCTCCGTCAACGTGCACGCTCACGCGGTGCATATTCTTCGGAAAGCCGTTCATCGTGAACCCGCTGGACAGCAGCATCATGCCCGCCAGCGTTGCACAGAGCACTGTGTTCTGCTTCTTTCTCACAAATGTTCCTATGCTTTTTCCACTGCATAGAATCCCCCTTTGTTGGAGGTATTTTCCCACTTTGACCTGAATTTTTCATGAAGAATGGGATGTGAGTTAAAATTGATAGGCATTTTCTAACACAGCTCTCCACTTTTAGGGAATTCGTCCCATGCAAAAGCCCTGTGTGCAGAGGAGTTCTCTTCACACAGGGTGACAAATTACGCGTAAACGATAAATCTATTGCGATGACGACACAAGTCAGCCTGGGTATGAAGTCAGACAATGAATGTGATTTGCACCCCTTCATTGGCATAATTCATTTGAAATAAGCCAATTCTTCCGCCTATGAAAGCAGGAAAATTTTTCTACAATGGAGACGGAAAGAAGGTGGGCTGATATGCAAGAACATATTTCTAACAGTCGCATTGCAAAATTAATAAATGTATTTGCGGAAGCAAAACGAAGCATGACGAGTAAGGAATTGGCTGCTTATATGGGTGTCAGTTCACATACGATTCGGAAACGATATGAAAGAAGTTGAGGCTCTCACTGCGTGGGCATGGCGCAGCTATAGAAGGAAAACCGCGCGTTGGATACGCTCTTCAAATTTTGAATGAAACAACATGGCATAAATTTTATCAGCAACTCATGTTGGAACATAGTTTGCATAAGCCTTGCGGAAAAATCGCACCCACAGGTCGCAAAGATCGGATTGACTATATCATTTCAAAACCTGTTGGCGTTGGCCTGCGCAAAGCACAACTCAGTCAGTGGATCTCGCAGATAAGTTATATATCAGCCTTCCACATTGAAAAGCTACTGGAAGGATATTCAAACAAAGTTTTATCCAGCATTGGTATCGCACCGATCGCTGATCGAGGCAATAAAAATAAGATTAGGACGAGAACCAGATTCGTCGATGCATCGCGGAGAAGCTCTTTTCTCAGGATAATTTGTCGACTTGTCAAATAGCAACTTCTATCAAGAAGTGTTTTCGCAGGAAGAACTAAAGGTAAAAAGATATCGTATTAAAAGCGATTTTTAAGTCACGATATTGTATCGGAGATGGCATTTCGTGGAATCGTTCTTCATATTTTTAATCGTTTTAAAGCGCTTTGGAAATGCGGCAACCATCGAATACTCTGCAGAAGAGTTATACAAATTTTGCGCACAACGGAAAGCTATGGTGTTGTACGCGAAATCGTGGAAGAAATTCATAAGGAGATGTCATTTAACATTGAAGCGGAAGAATATTACCTGACAGAGCATTTCCCTCTCAAGCCAACGCTTCCTGCGAGATGAAAAACGCTCGGATCGTGATGAGAGTGCAAACGAACTGGTATGTATATTCTGGGGAAATAAGATCCGAGTATCATATCGATCTCCTAAGACCGAGAACTCATAGCGCTGTAAATTCACTCTAAATGCGGCAATTCACCGTCTTCGCTTTTAACATTGGTATTCGAAAATGATATCTTACAGGTCATGTGAGCTCCACTTGCATTTGAACTTGCTGTTTTGGCGGCGCGGATTATTGAAAACACAAGAAAAATCTCAAAACAAAACGAAATGAGATTGGGTTTCGCACGCATTTTGGTGTCGCCCCTGACCGAAAGGCACATAAAAAGAAAAACTGTACTTGTCTGTGGTGCCGGTGCCGCGACAGCCATGTTAATGAAAGAAACTTTTGCGGCGGTTTGGGGGTATTTGGATATTGTCTGTATCTGCCTTATATGAACTGCGTCAAACGGACTTGATGATGTCGATCTCATCAACAGTGATGATCACATCATTCCAATCGAAAATCGTATACGTCAGTCCTGTCTACAGAAGATGATATAACACGCTTGGAAGGAAGGATAGTGCAAAGTAGGTTAAAGACGTAGAAGCACATTGTGATCACGAGAATTTGTAAGGAGATCACTACTTGACACAAAGGAGGAAATCTGTGTGTGTCTCTCCGAACAGATGCTTGCACAAGGCTATATTGACGAGAGAACCCAGCATCCATCTTTTGCACGTGAGAAGATGGCCTCAACTGAAATCGGGGGTATTGCAATGCCACTATGCAATTGAACACCTCTTCTGTCCCCGCAGTAGCAGTGGCAATTTACAGAAGTCAACCGTTGGGCTTATGAGAATGTTCAACTTGTTTTCATGATAAGCATACCGCAAAAATAAATATAAGTTATGGAGGATATTTTTAAACGAATTTACCAATACTTGGTTCGAGACAAGGATCTATGAATTAATTGCAAAACAGGATTACCACATATTGTTAGCGCTGATTGTTTTCGCGTCAATATCGAACGCGAAAGTCATAGAATGGAGTGACTATAAATGCTGAAAGTGATATTTTACAGATCGTCGTATTTCTTGTACAAGAAGAAGCAAAGGATTGGCAAGAGGCTGATTTGCAAGGTGGCGAAGCCACCAATGGAAGAAGGATGCTTTGATCATACATACGGTGAAGGGCAATGATTCATCTGGTCGATGAACTGGTGCCTATGTTGTTATTACAAAGGCGTGGCGCTCGCCCACGCCCGTCCTGGAGGAAGGAGTGAAGCGAGCAGGGCTCTCGTTGCGACACTGCGCCACCCCTGTTGATTTTGGAAACGCAGAGAACGACCCCGTGTGGTTTAGTTTTTGTCTGCAGACGGACGCCAATACGCATTTGGATATCATGCGCGATCTGGTTCGTCTAATCGATAACGACTGAAAAGATTCAGCGACTTGTTGCAGCAAGTGATTTGACGTCTTTCAAGCGCACACTTTTTGCACTGGAAGGAGGTGAGACGTCATAGGTGTGCAGATAATCAAACAGGATAACACGTTGAAGGAAGAGGGCTTTTACGAGTGCAAAGCTTGATATTCTGATGGTATGGTGAGCAGGACTCTGGCAGCAGCTTTGCCTGCCAGATGAGCGTAGAGGATGTACTGTCCAAACTGGGTGGGAGGCAAAGCTGGATCATTGTGACATATCTTCTGCCGTTTCAGAACTGATGTCATTTTGACTGCACCGAATTTTCAGTCGCAGTTTGAGAAGTTTGACATTGATGCAGAAAAACAACATTGATCTTCTATATTGCAAACAGGAGATCGAGGAAAAGCTGGTTCCCGTTCTTCGCCAAAAAGGAATTTCTTTGAATGACAAGGGGGATTAGATCATGAGCGTTGTTAATTTTATCATCAACAATATTTTGACGCAGGCAGGCATTACACTTTGCGTTGATTGCTATGATCGGACTGTTGGCACAAAAGAAATCATTCGGTCAGACCATCGCAGGGACATTCAAGACGTTGCTCGGATTTCAAGTTTTATCCGCCGGTTCTGCTATCATTGTAGCGAGTTTGTTGTATTTTCGAAAGATCTTCACGGAAGGATTCCATATGCGAGGAATCATTCCATCAATCGAGGCCATCAACGGTCAGGCGATGAGCGATCTTGGTCTAGGGAAGTCCGATTGCCTTTACGTTCCAGCAATTTTCATCGTCGGTATTTTAATTGCCCGGTTCACACTTGGAAATATATTTTTGACGGGCAGGCTCTGCTCTGATGGCAACTATGTGTGCGTATTCGGTTACTCGCAGGATTTTCGAGGTGCAGCGCTCATCATTACAGGCGGAATCATCGGAGGAATTCGCCGTAGCAATGCCTGCTCTTTGGCGCACCATCGTTCGTCGCATCACAGAAATAACGATATTGCCTCAGGCCATTTCTGCACGATTGGCTATCTTGTAGAGGGCAGTATGTGGCGAAACCTGTCGGTGATCCTGAGAAATCAGTTGAGAAGATCGAACTCAAAGGCCTTCGAATCTTTTGCAGGACACATATCTTTCCCGGTTACGTTGTCATGGTTCCGCCCGGGTTATTACAGCTCAGCTTTTGCAGGGGAAGTATTCGTCAACCACTTGCTGGCAATACAAATTATATTGGTTCATGCGTTCATGCAGGCAATTCAGTTCGTTGTAGGTGCTTTATGTCCTCCTCGCAGGTGTTCGTTTGATTTTCAGGCGAGATTGTCCCCGCGTTCCGTGGCATTGCCATGAAAATTGTGCCTGACTCCGATTCCTGCGCTTGACTGCCCTGTGCTCTTCCGTTCTCCAAATGCAGTCATCATCGGATTTGTAACAACGACAATTGGCACGATTATCGCAGTGCTCTTGCCCGGTATTTGGCCCGCGCAATACCCTTCTTCCAGGCATGTTGACGAATTTCTTTGCGGAGGGACTGCCGCATTTTTGGTAATGCTATGGGTGGAAAAACGCGGTGCTATTATCGGTGGATCGTTCATGGTATCTTCATTACGCCCTCCCTGCGTTGTTTGTTGGCATTGATACATTAGGTTTCGTCAATGCCACGGCGACTGACGTTGACACGATCTCTGCGGCCTGATTTACGACTGGATCATCCTCCCCATTATGCAGCTTTTCTAAGGAGATGACGACATGTTTTTCTGGAAAAGAAAGAGACAAAAGATCCCTCTCGGGAGAATACTCACGCGCTATCTGAACAAGAAAAATACTATCAAAAGTAAGATAGAAGCACTGCGAGTATCACTGAAAACGGCAAATAGGGAGGAGAGAATATCCTGTCCAAATCTACATGGCGCACTTCTACAAAACCTGCGGTGAGCCACTGAGTCCATCCGATACTATGAAAAGAGCATGGAAGAAACCAAAGTTTTCGGAGAAGCATGTACAGAACTCATGTCACTTTACAATCAGATGCGAAAAAGAAGCCGCAAAAGCAAGGTGAGGATGAAAAATCCAATATTACTTGCACAAGCTGGATGATCTTCATGGCTACCAATAAGAGTATTATGCGTTCTAGTTTGAGCTGAAAACAGAAAGGATGAACGTAAGATGTAGCAAGACATTAAAGGAACTGCTGAAAAGGCTGAGAAATTCAACTCATACGGTTGGATCGTTCAATATGCATAATTTGAAATGCTCCCCGCCCATGATCATGGCAGCGAAAGACATGGGAGCCCTGATCATTATTCAGACAAGTGGGAACAGCCGAATATATCGGATATGTCATCGTCGCGGTATGCAAGCATCTTGCAGAACACGAGAGCGTGGATGTTGCACTCCATTTTGGATCATGCGACAAAGTTCAATGATATTCGAACTGCGATTGAGGCTGGCTATAGCTCGGTGATGTTTGATGGCTCAGCACTGCCATTCAAAGAAAATGTAATGCAAACACGCACTGTAGCAGAGTATGCATACTGCACATGGGGTATCGATCGAAGGTGAACTGGGAACGATCGGAGGGACAGAGGAAGGCATATCCGTATCGGAAAATGATAAAAATATACAAACCCCGATGCGGCAAAAACATTCGTGAAAGAAACGCACGTCGATGCCTTTGGCTGTTGAGCGTTGGCACGAACCATGGACAATACAAGTCGAAAAACAGAGTTGAATTTTCCACTGCTGAAAACATTAGAGAGGTAGTGCCGGCACCGCTTGTCATTCGTGGGGAACCGCAAAGGAAGAGGATATGTCATCAATGCACGAACTACGGCGTCCGAAAAATTTAACGTTGGAACAGAATTGCTTGCTGGTGGACGGAAAAAGCACAAGAGATGTTTGCTCCAGACCAAGGTAAAATACCTCACTCGAAAGAATACTGCTACCATGCAACGACATGCGTAAAGGAAAGTATCAAAAAGAAGATAGCTGATATTCCTCAATACGTGAATAGGTGAATCTGAAGTGAAAAAGACCTTTAATATTGCTTGCTCGGTCCGCCTGGGACAGGAAAATCCTTATTTTGGGCATATGCTGATGGAGGCTGTCCCGTGCATTAAACTGGTATCACCTGACGACATCCGGAAAAGTTATTTGACCGTGTGGGGTTTGACAATCTTACAGAGAAAGCTCACTGGACCAATCAGGCATGGGACGAATATTACGATGCATTGTCGCTAGCTGCGCAAATGGAGGGATGTCAGCTGTCGGATTACCCCTTCAGCTGCTAGCAGAAACCAAACCGCAAACGCTGACGGAGTGCTATGGTTATCGCATTATCACAATCCGCCCAAAGGCCTGCTCGAGCTCCTGTTTCAGCGTCAGAGGGAGCGGGATTTGATATCTCCCCGACATAGAGGTCACATATTCTCCCATTATCACAAAATGATCCTGAACCGGATCGAAGCACGGCAGATGATCTCGATTCCTTTGAGGTGTTTCGTGCACGATGTATGGATCGCAATTACATCGGGATTTGAAATGGGCGACCTGTTAGAAATCGATGTCACGAATTTCCAAACAGCAGATTACCCGAAAGCGTTAAACAGGTAAAGGCGTTGCTTAACGCATAACGGGAATACAAAAGTCACTCTAGGTTGCTTGAAAAGAAGAACTGTCGTGTACAACGGCAGTTCTTCTTTATCGTGCGATTAGATGAGTTTCGCCGAATATGAATTAATCATGCTTCGGATAGAGCTGCCTGCGTTCTCTGTCGTATAGCGTGCGACGTCCTCGATGGTCTCACCGCGGATCTCGTGGGCGATTCCTGGCGGCGATATGCGTGACATAGGGTGGGCTCTGTTGCAGCTTGCCGCGCAGGGGACGGGAGCGAGGTAGGGGCAGTCCTGTCTCGACGAGGAGTTTATGTTCCGCCGGAGCCTCGCGGACGATAGTCTGCGCTAGCCGCGTTCTGTACGTGAGCGGCCCGTCGATGCCAATGCACCAGCCCATCTTCCACAGTTCGCGCGCCATCTCAAGACTGCCCGAGTAGCAGTGGAGGACGCCCGTGAGCCCCGCACCTCAGCACGCAGCATGGCGAGTGTGTCGCCGTGCGCCTCGCGGTCATGGATGCAGACGGAAGCCCGCCTCGCGTGCGAGGTCAAGCTGCGCCGCAAGGAGGTCACGCTGCAGGCGCGGCGCGACGCGTCCTTTTCCCAGTAATAGTCGAGTCCGATCTCGCCGGATGGCGACAACCTTCGGATGCTGTGCCCATGTGAGTGAGCTGACGGCGCATCCGTCCGTCAGCACACACGCGCTCTCGGGTGGATCCTGACGGCGGCATAGAGTGCGGGATATTCTCCGCATCCTGCACCACCTGGGCGGATGCTGCCATCGTATCGCCCATGCTGATGATCTTCGCTACGCCCGCCTCACGCGCGCGTGCAATCACGTCGATGCGGTCATCGTCGAATTTTTCATCGCAGAGGTGGGCGTGCGTGTCGATGAGTGTCATGCCTTCTCGACCTCGATGCGCGGGAAGAGCTGCCTGCTCAGCTGACCGTATGCCCGTCAGGCGTTGTCCCCACGCGGCGATGTCCGCCAGCTGAACAGCACAGTCCGTCGCAAAGCCGAGCTGCTCGTGGAGCGGCGCCGTCGTCGGCATGAACGGCGCGATGAGGATGCTGACGATGTGCAGCGTCCTCGACGAGGTGATAGAGCACAGCGTCCAGCCCGTCGCCTTCGCCTCGTCTTTTGGCGAGCGTCCACGGGGCGGTCCGTCGATGTACTTGTTCGTGCGCGAGATCAGCGCCCAGACGGTCTTTACTGCGGTGGAGAGCTCCATCGCGTCCATCTGCTCCGTATAGTCGCGGCACCGTCGCCGTCGCCATCGTTTCGAGTGCCGCGTCGAAGTCCGTATGTCCTGTGCCCTCTGTGATAACGCCCTTCGGTATTTTTCGCCATGGAGGCGTGCGGTGAAGCAGGTTGCCGAGATCGTTCGCGAGATCGGAGTTGATGCGCTCGATGAGCGCGTCGCGCGATGTTGCCGTCCCGTCCGAGTGCGATCTCGCGCAGGAGGAAGTAGCGGATAGCGTCCGCGCCGAACTCCTCGATGAGGGCGACGGGGTCGACGACGCTGCCGACCGACTTTCGACATCTTTGCACCGTTGACGATGAGCCAGCTGTGCCTGTAGACTTTCTTCGGCAGGTCAAGTCCGAGCGCCATGAGCATACAGCCCCAGATGATCGTGAAAGCGCACGATTTCCTTGCCGACGGATGCACGTCCGCCGGCCAATATTTATGGAACATTTCCTTGTCGTGGAGGTAGCCGATCGGCGTGAGATAGTTCGTGAGCGCGTCGAAACCAGACGTAGACGACGTGTTTCGGGTCGAACGGCACGGGATGCCCCAGTCGAACGAGGTGCGCGAGACGGCCAGATCCTCCAGTCCCTGCTCGATGAAGGCGATCATCTCGTTGCGGCGCGAGACGGCTGGATGAAGTTGGGATGCCCGTTGATGTAGGCGAGCAGACGATCCGCATACTTGCTCATGCGGAAGAAGTATGCCTCCTCGAGACCTCCCGCACGGGCGGTGGCAGTCGGGGCAGCAGCCGTTCCGTCGAGCTGCAGCCGTCCAGTAGCTCTCGCACGGCGTGCAGTAGAGCCCCGTGTACGCGCGCCCTGTAGATGTCGCCCCTGATCGTAGATGCGCTGGAAGATGTCCTGCACGAGCCATCGGTGGCGCGGCTGGGTCGTACGGATGAATATCGAGGAGATGCCGAGCAGCCGCCACAGCTCCTGAAAGCTCGCGACAATGCGGTCAACGTACTGGATGGGCGTGATGCCCTCCTTCTCCGCTGCCTGCTGGACTCTTCTGCCCGTGTTCATCCGAGCCGGTCAGAAAGACACGTCAAACCCCGCGAGCCGTTTGTAACGCGCACTGGTATCCGCAACCGTCGTGCAGTAGGCGTGACCGATGTGCAGCTCTCGCACTCGCAGTAGTGGAGTGGTGATGTAAAATGGAGTCTTTTCGCTCATAAATCATGCCTCGTTTCGATATAATTTCCTGTATATAGTAGCACAGAGTGTGCGGGGTGACAACTGCGGCGGCGTTCATATAGAGAGAACTGTATCGGTATGGTCAAGCGGGGACTTGTTTGATCGCGTGAATGACCTTGTCTGGTAACCGCCCGATACACGGCCCAACCGCGATCATATAGTGATTGCACTCACAGCAGACATAGCCAACAAACCCCGCCAAATCGTCAGAGCAGGGGCTTTCGCCACGGCGGACATGCCTCCAGCCGCTTGCAGATTAGTGAACTTCATACCTATATTCGTCCAGCGGCGCAGATGGAAACAAATGCAGAGGATCCCATTCGTCGATGACCTTTTTCACGGCGAGAAAGGTCTCCAACTGCGGCACGGATGCTCTTAAATACAGATTCATGTATCGGCATAACTTTACAAGTCCTCTTCGGACACGAGGCACACATTCTCCTGTGCGGCGGCATCACGCAGTCGCTCGGTGAAACCATAGAAGGAAAAGATCACTATAGTGATAGTTTCCCAGGTATTTCTCTTGCGGTATTTTTGTTTTCAGCCGCCGGAGTACGTCAAGATCGGCGGGCGTATGGCGAAATTTCATATTCCGCGAGCAGAAAGTTCTGCCCGCGCGATCTGCGGCGACAATGTCGATCTCCCTCCGATACCGTGCGCCTTTTCCCCTCGGCGGTATGCGTGACCTTCTCCCCACCAGCGGCCAATCTTAACAAAGTGAAACGGCAGGTCATTTGCACGATTGCGGCTGCGCAGATATTCGATGCAGATTTGTTCGTAGGCGCGAGAGGTGAATTCGTGCAGCTGGGGTGAAATGAGATGCTCCCCATACGCCTGCCGCGTCGCCCGCCCCTCAAGCTCCGAGTGGCTGCCGTAGAGAAATGCGTACCAGAAACGGAAGTATGCGTCCGTCAGCTGATACAGTCCACGTCCGCTGCCCGCCCGCTCCTTCACGGTGGAAAGCACGGAAAACCCCGCGTGACGATGCCGATCTCTACTAAGGTTCTTTTAGATAGACGCCGATTTTTCGTCTTTTTCGATCTGCGTCTTGCTGTGGATGAGGGCGAGCGTATGTTGCGCGAGCGCCACTGCCTCAATGATGGCGTTGTAGACGCTCGTCTCGCGCTGCCCCGCCGCAGCAGGAACTCCACCCGCTGTATAGGACACAGCCCTTTGCAGGATGTTCGTGCAGATATTTTTCTTTCGAGGGATTTCTGGGGTTGAAACTGACTCAAATAGTAGGGAATACCACCGAGAATCGCATAGACTGCGACCTGATCCTCCACGCTGTACTGTGGGAAAAACCCTCGCACGTTTACAAAAGGGCAGCGGCGACAGCTTGTAGATGCCCGTCGCCCCTGCCATACAGCGGATTGCGCTCGGCGAGCACCCGTTCTCGATAAAGCTCATCGCACTGCCGCAGAGAATGAGCATGACGTTTGCCTGCGAGCTCATGATCCCAGAGATTTTGCAGAATGGACGGCAGCGCTGGCTGGCTCGCGCACATAGGGGAACTCGTCGATGATGAGCAGCTTCTTCCCCTCAGATGGGACATCCTGTATGCTCCTGAGCGCTGTCTCCCAATCCGAAAAACGAGGTCAGAAAAATGCGCCGCAGGGATGCCCGTCTGCAGGATGCGCTTTGAAAAGCGGGCAGTTGCTCCCGGATCGGTACACCGCACAGGCGTAGAATACGGCAGACTTATCCCGGTGCGAACTGTTGCAGCAGCTCTGTCTTTCCAATGCGTCGCCGTCCATAGAGCACGATGAGCTCGGCGCGTCTCCCGAGTCATAGCGCTCCTGTAAAATCCAGCTCGCGTTCGCGACCGATAAACACAGTACACTATCTTTCTAATCACGATTATTATAATCGTGATTAGAAATATTATACAACAGCACTGAGAAAACAGCAAGGGAAACGTGATAAAATGAGGTATGCCGGATGGTCTTGCGTGAATTTATCAGTGCTTCCTATAACAGTACTGAGTGTGCGAGGGGGGACAACTGCGGCTACAGATACGCACAGATTTCATCGACCACGTGCCCGTATGTTTTTCCACGTCGCTTGCCCAAAAGCGGAGTACAAGCCAGCCCATTTCTGTCAGTGCATCGTTTACGTCACGATCCTGCTCGACATTTCGGGCGAGTTTTTGCCGCCAAAAGGATTGGTGTGTGGCGACCTCCTCGCCGGGGTTTTCCCTATGCCCACGGGCATGCCAGAAGTCACCATCGACGAAAATCGCAATTTTGCGTCCTGCGATGACAATATCGGGAGTGCCGGGAGGGAGCGGACGTTCTTGCGATAGCGGACCCTTTCTTTCCACAAAGCCTTGCGCAGAGCTATTTCAGGCTTTGTGTCCTTGGCACGGATACGGGACATACACTTTTTGCGCTGATCTCGGGTCAGTTTATCCATGTGGGGCTTTGAAGCGAATCTGCAAATTCAGATTGAGATACAGCCCGCCGTCTTCTCCCCTGATAGATCGTACAGTACTCGTGTCGCGCCGAGGAGGCACGCTCCAACTTTGTATTGCGGAGAAGATACCCTCGAAGAAATCGCGGTTGTAAATGGTGGGCGACGACCACACCATCTGTTCGGGCACAACATACCCGCCTGATGCTTCCTCCCGTCCGGACCACGGCTTTGCAGGCTGCATACCGAGCGCGACGGCACAAAGGAACCTTGAACTTGTATCGATAGTAAACTTCGGAGTTCGGAACATGCAGCGGATTCGACGCTGATAATATATCCAACAGCGTGTGACAGTCGACTTCGCCATGGCGAAAACTTTCAAGAAGCATTTCTGCAATCAGACGGTCAAATGTCGAATCAATCAGCGCCAAATTGTTATGAAAGACAGAACTTGCAGGACGAACGTAAGAGAGTGTACCGCCGCATTCTTCGATTTCGTGAATACGATCGAGCAATTTTGTTGTCCCATCGATCGCATTAATATGTGCGACTTCTGTTTCGGGCAATCCTGATATGGTAAATATGAAGTTTGTCGACTTTGAGGCATTAGGTAGTGTCGGAAGATTACCCATATAGGACTTGATGGAGAACGCGAATACATTTTCAATCCCCGTATGGATATCGTGAAGCAACATAGAAATGTCGGCTTTCTCACGCGAGGAAGCCTTGACTTTGCAGATGGAAAGGTTGTCCATGATCTCTTGTGCAGCGGGAATACTGAAGGAGCTTTTTCCTGTCCGTATCTTGTCCAACAACATTTTCGCATAAGAAATCAGAACTGGACCGTTTTACTGTGTTGACTCGTATGTCCGTTGCAAAGGATGTAAGTCAACGGCACGCTCGTGTACGAGCATATCAATCTGATGGTTCTCATTCTCGCTGCGTATAATTTTGAGAATGGGAAAGAACTGATCGGGGAGTGGCCGGAGTTCGGCATCTGCCGCATCGAGCCGTCCTGTTCCGAGGAGATAAACGAGCACATAGAGTTCACCCACCGCCCCTGATTGGCTGTGATGTTTTGTCGGATGTTGTGCAGTCACGGTCAAGCACCTTGATGTTTCGCGATTGCCTCAATAACGTTGACGGTTACACTGTTCCCCAGCTGTTTATACAAATGTCGTCGGCGAGCGAGTTAAACCGTCGGGAAAATCCCAGACGTGCCCATTCACGTGGTGTCATCTGCGGATACCGCGGTTAACCTCACCCTTGATGTGCGTCACGGCATAAAGTTATCAACCGTTTGTTCACTAATGAGATTGCGCTCGCGTCCCATTCCACCGCAAACAATCGCCCCCGCCTGTCCGTCGAGATCACGGATCCGTAGCCGAAGCCATGTCCCAAGGCTTCATGGTGTGCTTTTGCGTCGACGCAGGGACGCGATATATACGGTCGAAAGATAGTATTTGACGCCGACCTCATCCTCTTCCATAATATCCCGGATCGTCGCCCGATTCCGTTCCTTTGGGAACGTGAAGTCGGGTGGCATCAATATCGTTTCGAAAGGCGACGATATAGATGCGTTCACGATTCTGCGGGACACCAAAAATCTTTGCTGTTCAGCACCTTGCTGTAGACGGTATAGTCGATCTGTCGGAATGCTTCCTTGATGACAGCAAATGTTCGTCCTCGATCATGAATGGTCAACCCTTGACGTTCTCGCAAAAAGATAACCTTTGGGGCGGTGATAATCACAACATGGACAACATCGAGAAACAGTGTTCTCGGCACATTCCGTCGTAGTTGTCGTCAAACCCCATGTGCTTCTTCGCCATAGAGAAATGCCTGACAGGGAAACCTGCTGACAAAATGTCAACGGCGCAATGTCCTCCGCTTTTGATCTTTGGGTGATATCCCCCGCAATGGAAAAATGAATCTGATAATTTGCCTGATATGTCTTCTGTGCATATTTATCCCATTCACTGACAAACACGGTGTGTATACGCTCATGAAATGCGTTATCGAATCCCTTTGCGAATTCTCCGATTCCGCGAACAGATCGATGGAACGATAACCGTCGCGCGCCAAAGGTAAATATCTGCTGTAAACGGGGGCATGCTGTTCAAACAGTGCAACTGGTTCAATCATGTTATTCCCCTCTTTCTGATTACGTATGTTCGACCTATAATATAGATAAAAATTTAAGTACCCAGCGCAAGTATGGAGAGGCGCGCGGAAATCAATTTTTCTAATCATGATTATACAAATGTGATCAGGAAGACACTGATGACCCGGCACAGCCATCTGACGCATCTTTTCGCCCGCTTATCGTTAGCAAAATCCTCGCACAGCCCTGAGCGTCCGGTTTGCTGCCCTCAATCGGACAAAAACATCTACGCCAATCTTGCAGACCTCATTTTATCAGGATTCTTTGGAAAAACTGCATCATCGGGCCAAGAAGATAATAGCTCAAAGACGTGCTGTATCCTCCTCCCCCAGCACGGCATGATACACATCCTGCCGCGAGATGCCGCGCCCCTGTGCGGTGCGGCGCATGGCTTCCTTCCTTGTCGAGCCCTGCGGCGCGATATAAAGGAATAGTGCTCTATGAGGGAGATCCTCCCGTCATCCGCCGCAGCAGTTTCGTCCGCGCCAGCGACGACGATCACGAATCGCCGCGCGGCCTGTTCTCCGGTAGTAGTTCTGAGAGCTCGCCGAGCGGCGCACGGCGAAACTCCCTCGAACTTTTCGTCGCCCGCGCGGCGGCATGCTCGTGCCTGCCAGGCTCTCGCGAGGCGGTGTGGCGTCTCGCGCAGACGGTGCGGCCCTGTAGAAGATGAGCGTCTCGATAGGCGGCGACGGCGTGCCAGCACCTCGCGCCGCTTCTTTTCCTTGCGCGGAGAAAGCCGACGAAGGTGAATCCTCAAGCGGAAGTCCTGCGCAGATGAGAGCGGAGAGTGGCGTTCGCCCGCAGCGGGGTGACGGGGATGCCTATGGCGATGGCGCGGCAAAGCGAGATCCCCGCCCGATCGGCGATGCCGGGAGCCCCGCGTCACTGACGCAGACGATGGTCTCACCTGCCCGCATCCGCGCGATGAGTTCGGGGCCCTTACTGTCCTTGTTGTGCCTTGCGTAGCTGGTCATGTATGGATGTCATAGCGGTGAGAAGTCCGCGCGTGTGCGGCGCGGTCCTCGGCTGCGATGAGATCCGCCGTGCAGCAGCTCAACGGCGCGGTAGGTGATGTCGCTGAGGTTGCTGATGGCGTTGCACAGACAGAGCCGTCCAGTTTCGTTCACGTTATTCTGCCTCCCGTCGTCCTTATATGCCTCTCTTTATACGGGACAGAGTGTGCGCGTCAAGTATGAAGAAACAGAATCTGCAGGATTGATCTGCTATTGCTGTCGGGCAAAAACGTTTCAAGAGAAAACCTGCTGAATTTATCTGTGCTTCCTTAAAAGTTCGATTATATTTTACTGCCTTTTCATTTTTCTTTGTTCATATATAGTAATAACATCGTTAAGGGATGTAATAGAGGTGCTGTATTATGGATGAAAAACACATGTCCTCATCGTAGAAGATGAGATGCGCATCGCCCTGGTTTTTGCAGATGGAGCTGGATCATGAGGATTTTCCGCTGAAATCGAAGGAACGGAACACGTGCCTACGAGCGCATTAATTCAGGAGAACTTTGATATTATATTGCTCGATGTGATGCTGCCGCATGGATGGCATCGAGATCCGCCGCCGCGTGCGCACAGTGTCAAATGTGCCCATTATCATGCGTGACAGCACGCGATGCTATCGAGGAGACAGGGCTGAGGGCTCGACATCGGTGCGGATGACTACATCACGAAGCCATTCGGCCGTGCCTGAGCTCGATTGCGCGTATCCGCACGCGCCCGCCGCCGCGATATATCGACGGACGATGCGTCCGACCGTCTGACGGGTGAAGAACCTCATCATGCGTCCCTCTCGCGCTACGAGGTGCAGACGGGGAGACGGTCGCGCCACAGCGCGAGTATGACCTCCTGAGTACCTCCTGCGCAACAAGCGTACGGTACCGACACGCGATCAAATTCTGCAGGAGGTATGGGCTTCGACTACACGGGCGAGATCCAATGTCGTCGATGTTCACATCCGCTATCTCGCGCGCAAAACTGGACGACCGCTTCCATAAGAAATACATTTATACGGGTGCGGGCGTCGGCTGCGTGGTCCGGCGATTAGGAAGAGATTTTACCCGCCGGTCCGATCGTCATCTCTATATCCGCATCTCGACTAAGATCACGTTGATGTATGCCGCCATCCTCTTTTTCGTACTCATTCTTTCGACGACGATCTGGGGATGGGTGCATCATCTTTTTATCGACAGGCAGAGGTCGACCTCGACCGCAGCATCCGTCACGTAATGAACAACATTGAGAGCGAAATGCAGCCGAGACAAAGTTCTGGTTCGAAGGTCCCGTGATCCCGTAATCGTGCGGATCACGGACGATGCGGGCGGGTTGTCCTCGATACGGATTCGCACTTTCCGTCGAATGCAGCGATTGAGCAGAGCTGTGTGCCGACGCCATTCTGGGCAAATCCAGAGATGGAGGTTTCGAATCTGACAACGGATCGGTCTATCATGCCCAGCGCACAATCGAGTATGGCGGCGTCACCTATCGGATCTCATCCGTACGATTACGACAGAAAAGGATTTCTTCACTCACTGCAGCGGCCCTCTTCTACACCGTCGCGATCTGTTTTGTGCTCGCCCCGATTGCAGGACATTTCATCAGTACGCGCATCCTTAACCCGATTCGCGCAATTACACGGACAGCGGGCAGTATTGAGGTGGAACGACCGGGCAGCGTCTCACGATCCCACGCGCACGCGATGAGCCTCGGAGCTGGCGCGTAGATCAATCGGATGCTTGAGCGACTGCAGGAGGGTTTATCCAGCAGCAGCGCTCGTTTCGATGCTCTCCCGCGAGCTGCGCACCACTGACGGTCATCCTCGGATACTCTGGATATGCTCGCGCTGGGGACGCGAGGACAAGGAAATCCTCGATGAGGGCATCACAGCCGTCTGCCCAGAGGCAGAGAACATGCAGCAGCTCATCGAAAAACTGGTTTTCCTCGCACGTGCCACCAAAAACGCCAGGCCGTGCAATAGGAGTCTGTGCTTCACGGAGATTCTCGCCGACACGATGGAAAAAGATGCAGATGGTGACCAGCCGCACGAAGTGACTCAGCAAAGAATGACGAGGCGGTGGTCAACGCTGATCCTGGTCCTCCTGCGCCAACTCTTCCGCATCTTCCTCGAGAACAGCCGAAAGTACACACCGCCGGGCGGTCATATTCGCGTTGCGTCCGCCCTCTCCGATGACGGAAAATCCGTCACTGTAACACTCTCGGATGACGGCATTGGCATTGCTAAGGAACACAGGGCACACATCTTCGACCGCTTCTATCGTGAGACTCTCACGAACGAAGGAGACGGGCGGCTTCGACTTGTCTCTCGATCGCGCGCTGGATCGCTGATCAGCATAACATCACATTGCGCTGACGAGTGCAGAGGGAGAAGGGACGACCATTACACCAACCATCCCTACCATCAGCAGCACAACGCATAGTGGACATGAGAGCAGGAGCGCCCATGGCGGCGCCTTTGTGATACAATAAGAGTAAACAGGGGACAGAAGCACGATAATACGCATGGAAAAGAAAGGACGGATTGCGGTGAAAAATCCTCATCACGGGAGCGACGACAGCTCGGCTATGATTGCGTGAAGGAGTTTCGTGCGCGTGGGCATGAGGTACACGGCGTCTCCTCGGAGCCTTTCCGCCGTCGGACGAGAACGCCGTGCGCGCGTCATTGAGGCGACCGAGCCGGACGCCATCCTCCATGCGGCCGTGCATACACCGCCGTGGACAAGGCGGAGGACGAGCCTGCCCGCCGCCGTCTCATCAATGCGGCGGGGACGGAGATCTTCGCACGCCCTTGCTGCGGAGCGCGGGATCAGGCTGCTTCATGATCAGTACGGACTACGTTTTCCCGTGACAGGCACGACGCCGTGCGAGACGGATGATACGACGGGACTGCGCAACGTCTACGGCGCGTCGAAGCCTGCGGGCGAGGAGGCGGTCATGGCGCATCTCTCCCAGTACCTTTTATCGTCCGCATTTCATGGGTGTTCGGCATCCACGGCAAGAACTTTGTCAAGACTCATGCTGAATCTCGCAGGAGCACAAGAGTCTCCGTCGTTGGCGATCAGGCTCGGCTCGCCGACCTAGCACACATTACGACCTTGCACCGCCGTCGCCGATATGATCACATCGGAGAAGTATGGAAATCTACCATGCGACCAACGAGGGATTCTGCCGTGGGCGCAGTTTGCCGCCGAGATCTTCCGCGCAGCGGGAAGATGGTGCACGTCACCTCCGTGCGCCGCACGGCTATCCGACGAAGGCAGTGCTCCGCTGAACTCCGCGCCTCAGCAACAGCAGCCTCGATGCGGCGGGATTCCGCCGCCCGCCCCCGTGGCAGGATGCCGTGGCGCGTGCTATCGAGGAACTGCGGCAGGGAGGGGAGGATCCGTCCGCGATGCGGCATGCACAGGCCCAATGAGAATACAGTAGTTTGAGCAGTTGACAGGGGCGTGACAAGACACGCCCTTCTGCTATAATAATGGATGTCATCCCATCATCGATTCTCTAAGGAGGAGATTTTTGCTCAGAAGTATCAGCCGCAAGTACCGTGAGACGGCACTCATCAAGCTTCATCGCGGTCGGACTCATCATCGGTATCCTCATCGCGCTCTATGCGCTGCCGCGATCCCGCCGTCGCCGTGCTCGGTGACGTGTTCGTGCGCCCCGAGCGCGTCGCAATCACCTTTTGTCTTCGAGTCTGCGTCACGAACGGCGCGGCGACAGTCGGCGCGGCTCAGCGCCCGCCCATCGTGCGCCTCTACGTTATCGCGACGTTCGCGTCCATCGTCGCCGTGGCGTGTTCGTTCGCCTTCCCCTCGTCTCGCACACCCGTCGGCAGAGGCATGTCGGTCAGCGCCGCCGAGCGGCATCGTCGAGGTCATTCACAACTTGATCCTCAACGTCGCTGACAACCCACTCCACGCCATTGCGAACGCGAACTACACTCGGCATCCTCGCGTGGAGTATTCTTGCAGGCGTCGCCCCTGCAGAAGGCAAATGCAACGACAAAAGAATACCGTGCGTGACTTTGCCGTTGTCATGACGCAGATCGTCCTCTGGTCATCCGCTTTGGCCCCGTTCGGCATCATGGGACTCGTGGCGGATGCGGCTGGCACGAACGGCACAGATGCGATCATCAGCTATCTGCATCTGCTCGCTCGTCCCCTCGGAGCATTCTTTCTGTCGCGCTATTATGAACCCGATCATCGTCTGGCTGCACATCCGCCGCAACCCGTTCCTCCGTTATCGCGACGCTGCGTGAGATGGGCATCTACGCGTTCTTTACGCCAGCTCGGCAGCGAATATCCCCGTCAGTATGTAGCTGTGCAAGCGTCTCGGGAATGAACCCGGACGTCTCACTCCATCTCCATCCGCTCGGCGCGACGATCAACATGAGCGGCGCAGCGATCACGATCGCCGTGCTCTCGCAGCGGCCCATACGCTGAACATTACGGTCGATCGCCGACGGCACTCCTGCTCTGCCTTGTCGCCACCGTCGGCGTGCGGTGCCTCGGGCGTTGCGGGCGGCTCGCGCCCTCATCCCCGTTGCCTGCCCTCGTTCGGCATTAGCAACGACATCGCGATGCAGGTCGTCGGCGTCGGCTTTATCATCGGTGTACCGAGACTCCCTGCGAGACTCGCACTCAACAGCTCGACCGACGTGCTCTTTACCGCAACGGCGGAGCTGCTGACCGTGCCTGTGCCGGGCACACCAAGGATGAGGATATGATTCCGAAAACGAGACCTGATCCACCCATTAGAAAGAAACCGCGCAAGTCTTATTGATCTATGGCAGTTTTTCGTATGATCTTTTAGAAAAACGAAGGCGACGATTCAGTGTCACGCCGAGTGCCGCTGCGGCAACGGCTTTCGATGAGATCCCGGAACAAAACTGGACGAGCGCGCTACAAAGGCGGCGCTGATGCTAACGTGAATTTATCGCCGAAAAGAATGGTCAGCCACAGTGTTGCAAAGAGATATGTGGATGGGCACACTGATGAGTGTACCGACAAGAGCATAGCGCGGAAGCGGAGGGCGGCGTCCCTTGAGGAGGCCCATCAGTGCATAGGCGATAAGAAAGCCAATGAAAAAGCCGCCGCGCGGTCCCACTGATGATGCCGAGGCCGCCGACACCGCCCGCAAAAACGGGCAGCCCAATCGCGCCGATCAGCGTGTATAGCCAATGAGCACGACTGCCGTCTGGACGTGGGGTCAGAACAGCCGCGAGGCATGACGAAGGTCTGCATCGCGAGGTGCCATGAAGGGACGGAATGGCAAATAGGCACTCACAGATCAGCGCAATGCAGAGCGCCATCCGCGTGGTATTCCGAATGGAAAAACGAATCAGCAGCTATCATAAATGAACGCCTTCTTTCTATATGATCGTATTCTACACAGAAAATGTATGTCGTCAACCTTCTGGATTCTATTCAGTCGATAGGGATTACAGCACATGGGCTTCTGTGCTGTAATCCTTGAGTACATACGCCCAGATCAGCTGCTCAGCTTCCAGCCGAGAGGTCGACTCTTCGACGGCTCCCTCGGCGCGCATCTGGCCTGGGCGGCTCAGGCAACCGCTGCGGTGCGGTCGACGATCTCGAGGTGGCGGTAACGGGTCACGCCCGCACCGCCGGGATGAGTTTGCCGATGATGACGGTTTTTCCTTGAGGCCGACGAGCGGGTCGATCTCTCTCTCGATCGCGGCGTCGGTGAGAACGCGGTGGTCTCCCGGAAAGACGCCGCCGAGAGAAGGAACCGTGGCGAGCGACGCCCTTCGTGATGCCGAGCAGGATGGGCTGCCACAGCGGGCTCGCCGTCCTCCTCGATCGCCTTGGTGTCGCTGCCTCGAATGCATTGATCTCGATGTGATCCGCCCGGAGGAAGTCGCGGTTCCGCCTCGATCTGGACCTCTGTGCAGCATCTGCCGCACCATGACCTGATGTGTTTGTCGTTGATCCTCAACGCCCCGCGATTTGTAGACCTTCTGCACCGTAGACGAGGTAGCGCTGGTCGCCTGCAGGCCGCAGACGCGCAGGATGTCATGTGGTTCACGGACCCTCAGTGATCTTGTCACCGGCTTTCATGACCATGCCGTCACGCGCGCCATGCGCGCGCCAAAGACGCGCGCAGAGTACCACGCGGTACGCCGCCCTCGGGCGTGATTGCGACCGTGCGCATCCCTGCTCGTCGTCGATGGCAACAACACTCGTTCTCTGCGTGATGATGGCGTTGTGCTTTGGGCTTGCGCGCTCGAAGAGTCCTCGACGCGCGAGACCCTGTGGATGTCGTCACCCGTGACACCGCCTGAATGGAAGGTACGCAGGGTGAGTGGCAGCTCGGCTCGCCGATGGACTGTGCGGCAATGATGTCGACCGCCTCGCCATCTCGGACTCCGCCCCGATTGGCGAGGTCGCGTGCAGCAGCTCATGCAGACGCCGAACTGTGACTTGCACGTGAGGACGCTGCGATGGAGACGCGCTGGACGCCCTCGATGCGCTTGGCGAGAGCCTCGTCGACGGAGTCGTTGACGTGGGCAATGGTTTCGCCCGTTGCCTCATCCACGATGTCTCCGAGGAGCACGCGGCCAACGATGCGGTCAGCGAGCGACCTGATGACGCCTGCGCCTCCATGATGGCCTTCGACCTCGATGCCGCGCACGTTGTTGTTGCAGATGTGGATCCGGAGCTCGGAGGAGAGGATCGTCTCCACCATCTTGTCGGTGAGGATCGCGCCCTCTGCGAGGACAGTGCTGTCGTCGAGGGCAGCCCCGCGCACGACTTCCCTGTTGCTGAGCTCGCGCACGATGGCAGCGTGTGCCCTTTCGCGCTCGCATCCCGCCCGCCGAGCGTGATGCTCTGTGACCATGGCAGCGTGCTTGACCGCCCCTCCGCGTTGACGGAGGAGCTGCGCACCATGATCTCGCGGATGTCGCGCCCGCCGATGGTCTCAAGGACCGTCGTCGAGCGTCGTCCTGCGGGTAGAGCGATCCCTCGTCCGGGGTCACAGATCGCCGCCGCGAGAGGCGTCCGCATGAGGCTGTCGACGAGGAGTTCGAGTGCGTCAACGCAGACTCTCGCCATGCGCGCACGCACCTGCAGGAGGTTGATCGCAGAGACGTCGTAGTCCTCCTCGCGGACGATGACATCCTGTGCCACGTCGACAAGGCGGCGCGGAGGTAGCCCGAGTCCGCTGTACGGAGTGCCGTATCGGCAAGACCCCTTGCAGGCGCACCGTGAGGAGATGAAGTAGTCGGAAATGGCAGGCCCCTCGACGTAGTTTGCCGTGATCGGCAGGTCGATGATTCACCGACGGGTCAGCCACGAGGCCGCGCATGCCCGCGAGCTGACGTCATCGCTGCTTGTTGCCTCGAGCACCTGAGTCCGCCATCATGAAGATGGGGTTAAAGGATCCATGTTGTCCATCATGCAGCCGCGACGTCGTCCGTCCGCCAGTCCAGAGCTGACGACCTCTCGATAGCGCCCGGTCTTCGGTGATGAGGATCAGCGAGAACTGACGCTCGACCTTGTTGACCTTCGCCCGCTGCGTCCGCGATGATTTCCTTTTCTTCGGCGGCATGACGCCGGAGACGGCGACGTCATGCCCGCAATGCAGGCGTAGTGGCAGCTGAGGTTCTTCACGTTGTCGATGACCAGCGGTCTTAGTCGCGCCAGCGGTCGTAGCAGTTCGCGACGAGTTTGCTGGAGCCCCTTCTTGTTCATGAGGACGCCGAGACGCCACTGCCGTCTCCCGCATCCTGCGTGTAGTGGCGCCCCTCGCAGAATCTCGTTGAAGATGAGGCGGCCGAGCGAGCCGTGACGAGGTCGTAGGTCTCGATCTGCACGCGGATCTCCGCCTGCAGGTCGAGCACCTTTTCTGATACGCGAGGAGTGCCTCGGCGATGCCCGTGAAGGCCTTGCCTCGCCCTTTGCGCCGGGCCTGCAGCCAGGAGGCATAGAGCCGAGCACCATGTCCTGCGAGGGGACGATGATGGCTTGCCGTCCTCGGCGCGAGGATGGGTTTGCGGCGAGCATGACGCGCGCCTCGTCTGCGCTCTCCGCTGAGAGCGGCAGATGGATGGCCATCTCGTGGCCGCCGTCCGCGTTAGGCGCGCGCACGCGAGCGGATGAGCTTTCAGCACGCCTCGGTGAGCACCGCTCAAAGGCCTGGATGCCCAGACGGTGCAGTGTCGGCGCGTTGAGGAGCCGGATGCTCTTTGATGACATCTCGAGCACGTCCCAGACCCTGGGCGCGCGCGCTCACCAGCGCTTTGCCGACTTGATGTTGTGGGCAGCGCCGTCCGCCTGCAGTTTTTCGTACAAAGGGCTTCGAAGAGCTCGAGTGCGACCTTCGGCAATGCACGTGCGGAGCCAGCTCCGGCCGACGACGATAACTGAACGTCCTGAGTAGTCGACACGCCACGAGGAGGTTCCCGACGGAAGCGCCCCGCTTGCCCTTGAGCATATCCGCGAGAGCGACTTCAGCGCACGGTTGCCGGGTCCCAGACGGGCGGCCGCGGCGGCCATTGTCGATGAGCTGCTCCACCGCCCCCAGCAGGCGCCTCCGTTGCGCACGATGACGTCAGGCGCACCGAGGTCGAGCAGGCGCGCGCATGCGTGGCTGATGACACGGCGATAGGAGGTCTGAGATCAGAGGTCGCAAAAGCGTCCGCCGTCAGCTGCACCATGCGCAGGTCAGCGAAGACGGGCACGACGTCCCTGATCATCCACGAAGCTGATCGCCGGACTTCGGAATGCCTCAACCACCTCGAGGCGGCGGATGGCACGCAACCTCTTCGTCCCGGAGGTCGTCCGCACGTCGTTTTTCAGCCGTGCAGCTCATCTGCTCAAGATCCAGCCTCAAGGAGTCCCTTGATCGCCTGCGCCCATGCCGACGCGGGAAGGTATTGTTGATTTTCGGCAGCATCGATACCGCCTCGTGAGCAGTTCTTTCAGATCGGTTTCGCCCGCATCGAGGACGATGTAGTAGGCGAAGGTATACCACTTTTTCGTGAACGCGATGACATCGAGGATGAACCGGCGGCTCGGAAGCATACCAGATATGCGAGACGGGTGCGGCGAGCTCGATATGCCCCATGTCGCTGCGCGGCACCTTGCGCGCGTCACCCGACGCCGCAGCGGTCGCAGACAACGCCTTTGTAGCGGATGCCCGTACTTTCCGCAGTGTGCACTCCCCAGTCGCATGCGTCGGTCCAAAGATAAAGCGCTCGCAGGTGAGCCGTCACGCTCAGCTTTGGCAGCATGATAGCTGATGGTCTCCGCTTTTACCCGCCGCGACATGTCGAATTTTACCGGAGAAGCGAGTTCCGATCCGGCATCGAGTCAAAAATTGTTTACATCCAGCAACAGCTGCCACTCCTCTCATAGATCGTCCTCTCAGCGAGGAGTCTGCCGATACGTCACCAGTCTGCCAGCGCGCGGAGAATCGCATCTGCATGCCGTCCGGCGTGCGAGGTCCTCGTCGGTGCACGATCCGCGCGCGAGAACTCCGCCCGCAGACTCCTCCCGCCCGCGCTCTCTCCCGTGCAGCCGTCCGCAGTGAGGCGGCGGCGCGGCACTCGCTCGCGTCCACGCCTCCACATCGAGGGTCGAGGGAACGCGCCTTTTCGCTGATGTCCTCGTCTCCTCGTCGCGTGATCGCGATTTCTTCGCGTCCTCGAGCACCTTTGATGTCGAGGCTGATCGCCTGCAGCCCTTGATGAGCACCCTGAACGACTCGGTACGCCCGGCTCGGGATATTGTCCCCTTGACGATGGATCTGCATGCTTGACACTGGCTGACCACGTCGTCGGACTCACCGTCAGGATCTCCTGCAGGGTGTACGCCGCGCCGTATGCCTCGAGCGCCCAGACCTCCATCTCGCCGAAACGCTGTCTGCCGGACTGCGCCTTGCCAAAGCAGCGGCGTGCCGTGACGAGCGAGCATGGTCCCCGTGGAGCGCATGAATCTTGTCGTCAACCAGATGATGCATGCTTGCAGACGGACGGCCAACCGTGACGCGGTTCTCGAACGGCTCGCCCCGTGCGGCCGTCGTAGAGCACGGTCTTGCGCGTCGAGGGAAGTCCCGCCGCACGGATCGTGCCGAATACGTCGCGTCGCCCGCGCCGTCAACAGATCGGGTCGCGATGATACCGCCACGTCGGGCACGGGCATCCCGTTTTTATCGAAATCATAGCCCGCCGCGCGGAGATCGCCCTCCACCGTCGGATCGCCGTCCTGATGCGCTGACCGAGGACGCACGCTGCCAAGATGCGTCTCTAGGACCCGTGACTGATGTTCATACGCGACGGAACGCCGAGCGGGTTCAGCACGATATCGACCGGCGCGTCCGTGCAGGAACGGCATGCGTCCTCCTGGCGCATGATGCGCGAGACGACACCCTTGTTCCCATGACGGCCGGACATCTTGTCGCCGACCGAGATCTTGCGCTTCTGTCAATATAGACGCGCACGAGGCGCGCTGACGCCGGCAGTTCGTCGTTGTTCACGCAAAGATCTGCACGTCGATGATCTTACCCGCCTGCCGCTGCGGCGCGCAGCGAGGTATCGCACTGCGCGCTTCTCGCCGAAGATGACGCGCAGCAGGCGTTCTCGTCGCCGTCATCTGCCCGCCCTTTGGGCTGACCTTGCCGACGAGATATCGCCGGGCGCACGTCCGCGCCGATGGAGATATATGCCGTCCTCTGTCGAGATCCTTGAGGGCTTCCTCCGCCACATTCGGATATCGCGTGATTCTCGGACCGAGCTCAGTGCGCGCATCGCACTCATACCTCGATGGATCGAGGTGTAGATCGCGCTGACGAGATTCGCCGAGGAGGATGGCGTCTCGTAGCTGTAGCCTTCCCACGGCAGCGCGGCGACAGCAGCATTGTAGCCGAGAGCGAGCCTCGCCGTTGTCCGTCGAGGGACCGTCGGCGAGCGCTGCCCTCCGTCACGCGGTCGCCCGCGTAGACATGAGCGGCTTTGCTGATGGCCGTCGCCTGGTTCGAGCGGATGAATTTCGCAGTTTATAGGTATCAATGCGCCCGTCCGGAGCGGACGGTGATCGCATCTGCCGTAACGTCCGTGACCCGCCGCCGTGCTTCGCGAGCACCATAACGCCCGAGTCGCACGCCGCCTTGTACCCATGCCGTACCGACGAGCGGCGCCTGCGTCTCGCAGGAGCGTGCACCGCCTGACGCTGCACGTTTGCACCCATGAGGGCACGGTTCGCATCGTCGTTCGAGGAACGGGATCATCGCCGCTGCGATGGAGAGACCTGGCGCGGCGCATGTAACCATATAGTCCACTACGCTCGCGCGGATGCAGTCCCGTCTCCGTGAAACGTGCCGTCACGCGTTCGTTGACAAAGTACTCATTCGCATCGAGCGGCTCATTCGCCTGCGCGATGATGAGATCGTCCTCCCGTCCGCCGTGGAGGTAGCGCGCACATCCTCCGTCACGCGATGATGTCTTGTCCACGCGGCGATACGGCGTCTCCATAGCCGAAACGGTCTCACGCGCGCATAGTTGGCGAGCGAGCCGATGAGACCGATGTTCGACCTTCCGGCGACTGACCGGCACATGCGGCCATAGTGCGAGTTGTGAACGTCGCGCACCAAAGCCTGCGGCGCTCGCGCGCGAGAGACCGCCGGGGCCGAGTGCCGAGAGGCGGCGCTTATGCGTCAGCTCGGAGAGCGGGGTTGCAGATCCATGAACTGGCGAGAGCTGCGAGGAGCCGAAGAACTCTTTACCGCCGCTACCGACGGGGCGGATATTGATGAGCCCCGCGGCGTGATGCTCTCGTCTCCTGAATCGAAGTGCGCTGGTGCACGACACGCTTCATGCGCGAGAGGCCGATGCGAACTGGTTCTGCAGCAGCTGCCCACGGCACGCACGCGGCGGCGTCGAGATGGTCGATACCGTCCGTACAAAGCCGTCCATGAGGCCGAGGAGGTAGCTGGATCGCCGCCGATGAGTCCTCGCGTCACCGTGCGGTACTGATAGTCGCGCGTCGGTGCGCAGAGCATCCGATAGATCTCGCCGTCGGGCTTCTGTACCTGAAATGCGATGAGCTCGCCGTCGCCGAAGAGCGCCGTCTCGCGCTCCTCACTGACCGCATCCACCATCGCAGGCGAGTCGGCTCGCCCTTCGGGAAGAGCGATCTCGCCCGTCTCCACGTCCACAACGGGCCTGGCGAGCACTTTGCCCAGCACGGCGGTAGCGCCAGCCGAGCTTTCTTCGTCAGCTTGTAGCGGCCGACCGTCGCAAGGTCGCAGCGCGCGGGTCAAAGAACAGCGTCTCGAGAAGTTGACGCATTGTCCTGTTCGCGGGCTCCACCCGGACGCAGACGGCGATAGATCTCGATGACCGCGCGGCTGCGCGTCTTGACCTCGTCTGTATCGCGCTCGATCGTTGCGAGCATGCGCGGATCGTCGCCGAAGAGCGCACGAATCTCCGCGTCCGTCTCGTAGCCGAGGGCGCGGATGAGATAGGTCACGGGCATCTTGCGCGTACGATCACGCATGGAGACGATAGTCGTTTGCATCCGTCTCCAGCTCGATCCACGCGCTGCAGTCCCGGGATCATCGTCGCGCGAAGAGCCCTTGCCCGTCGGTACCGATTTACACCGCATACGCCGGCGAGCGAGACGGCTGACGATAACGCGCCTGCGCCGTTGATGATGAACGTCCTCTGCATCCGCCGTAGCGGGAAATCGCCCACGAATACCTCCTGCCCTTGATCTCGCCCGTCTCCCTGCGGTTACGAGGCGACGTTGATCGCAGGGCGCGGCGTACGTCACGCGGTGCGCCCTCGCACTCGTCGAGATCGTACTTCGGCTCACTGAGCGCAAACGACTCAAAGGAAAGCGATGAGATTCCCCGGAGAAATCCTGAATGGGCGAGATAGCTGCGGAAAAATCTCCGCAAGCCCCACCTCGAGAAACCACCGATAGCCTTCGCGCTGGACGTCAAGAAGATGCGGCATCTCCATCCACTTTGATCCGCGCGCAGCTGTAGCGTCTGACGGCCGACCGACACAGGATTGAACATGAAACGCGTCACCCCTTCGCTGGATTATCCTTCGGAGCTGCCATCTCAGATTGAACAGACACAAAAAGAACAAGGCAGAGTACCTTGCTCGTCTTTCTAACCGCACAGCATAGCGCAAAAGAGCGTCTCCCCTGAGGCGCACAAATCCCATACTTACGTCAATAGGTCATTGCAGATACCACATCGGAGATGCTGTGTTTCAAGGGGGATTTTTCTATTTTTGATTACAATAGAATGAAAAACCCTTCGTGAGAATCTTTCTATTTCTTTGTGTAATACATGATCGACAAACCTATAATTTACTATTATACGCACCTCACTCGGTCGATCCTGCTGCCTGCCTCCTGCGCTCGCGACGCTGAGCTGTTCCTGCTAGGTAAGGCGATAGCTAGGAGCAGAGAGGGATAGGAGGAGTAGAGAGGGTTTGTGTTTTCAAGGGGTCACCGTATATGTTCGACTCAGATGTACATATCTTCGCACATTTGGAATGCAACTCGTGAGAATTTTCAGCAAATCTTGTAATTACGAAAGAGGGTAGTTGCAGCTTTCCAAATTCAGTAGCTCATATTCTAAACCATGGAAAGTACCTCCTTCATATATATTTATTATCCTTCATGGCATACCACATCAATTCACAGGACACCATACTAGACAAATATGGTATCTAAATTCGTATACGTTGCCTTTCTTTTTGCTTGATCTCTTTTCTCCAATATTTCACAGATGTATAACCCATCTCTTGAAGCATTTCCAAGACATGTTGATTATCGTAGTCTTCAAAAGCCTCTTTGAGAGCAGAATACTGTATGCGGAGCGCTTTGATATCTCGTGCAAAGACGGTTTAGTACTCTACCATCCGTTGTCCATGCGTTATCTCCCTAGCGGATTCAACTTCACAGCTCTGGCTATGAAAAGTGCAAGTAAATGAGAGAGGGAGCTTATGCATATGCTCTATTCTACGCAAACAAGCCACACACAAAGTGAGGCTTTTCATGAAAACATAACACAAGACATCAGGGTATTATCAAGGATTCTTTCCTATGCAGATAAGCTACAGTGTCACAATAATGGAAGTCTCCTCATGAGCCCCCTTTCTCTCTTCTCTTTGTGTAAACATATAATTGACAAACCTACTAGATGCTTCTATTTTATAAAAGTTTGCAGAAAAACGGTCCTTCCTTGCAAAACTCTGCTCATGTACAATACTGATATCTTAATCCGAATTTATGGGATCAAATCTATGGGGAGGTATACTATGTTCACTGCATGCAGCACATGCGCCAATGCTCGCCGCAGTGATGCTTTGGCTTGCTCGTTCTGACGAGCGGTTGTTTCAGCGGCGACGTGAAACGTCACGGTCAACAACGACGGCTCTGCCGGATCTCGAGCACGACGCCTGCTCGCGCCGCACATGCCCGCCCAGATTGTCGAGCAGAGCGGCAGTCCATGCTGGCAAAGAACCCCTGATGCACAGGTCGCGCCTGTCACAAAGGAGAATATGTCGGGCTACGAGATCACAGAGCACTACGACTCGGTGACAAGCTGTCCGATCAGGAGTTTTCGCCGCCATGACGGCAAGAACACGGGCACATTACGGGTGAAGAAGAGCCCTTCTACTACGGACTACAATTTGAATTTCCCTGTTCGAGGGCAGCCAGAACGGCGGCGGTGCAGGTGCATTCGCCAGCAACATCACGTTCACCCATCAGATGACGCTCCCGTCCGCACCGTCGAGCACCAACGCCGACCGCGGAGGAGGACGCGGCAGGATGCTCACGTGGAACCTCGTGCAAGACGCTCGTCACGGGCGAGTCCACGCCAGATCGTCGGTGTCGCTCCGCATCTGGCATACGAACGTCATCATCGCGCGCGTTGTCCTCGTACTCGCCGTCCTCATCGCTGTGATTGCGTTCCCTGATCTGGAAAGCTCGCCGCAAGTGATCTGAGCCTGACGAGGAGGCCGCAGCCGCTTGACGGTCCGTCATCGACGTGAAGGCGGAAGAAAAGCACTGATCGCGAATTGATAGAAAACATCCTGCCGCATGGCAGATGTTTTTGTTAGTCGTAATATCCGCGCTGTTTCATCGTCACCTGCTGGGCAATTTATTTTACCCGCCTGCAGGATCAGATGAACGTTGTCAAGTTCCGCGCAGCAAGGTCTTCCTTCCGAATCCAGAAGTAGATCCGCCACAGTCGCCGTACATGAGCTCCGTTTCATCATCCTCGACGGTCGCCCATCTGAAACAGCAGCACCTGCAGCGATCTGCGGCACTTCACAAGTTCCGCTTTCCTCCTCTTCGGAGAGCTGCACACCCCCACTCGGTAGCTCTTCTGCTGTAGCGTTCGCACCGCTCCATTTCATTCTGAATCCCGTCGGCATAGCCATGCCATCTTCATGGATTGTCTTCGTGCGGCAGCATCGTATCCGAACCCACACGCAGTTCGTTGTGGTATCCCAATCCACCGTTGCCGCGCGCAGCTGCGGCTGTATGCAAAGACGACAGAAGGCTGACGGCATCCGCAAAGGACAGTGCCTGCTCGCCCACGCTCCACTTCAGTTTCCTCCGAAACTGTGTCGGGACAAGTCCCTCCGTCTCGGGGAAATACAGACGCGCATAGCCCTTGTGCCCCGGGTTCAAAGCTCCCACTCCATCGACACGGTCTCATGAAGAAACTGAGACGTCGACGTTGGCAGAAGCCCTCGTACGACTCATACCGTGAGGCCTCGGCGAGGTTAATCTGCGCGAGAAAGGCAAGCGGGCGGTCTTCGTCACATCGGTCCGTTCCCCGCGAAAGTGCGCTGGGTCAAAATCTGCGGGCAGGTCGGCGTTCCAGCAAACCTGCTCTGCGCGCCAACGGGGAGTTTTTCCTGCCGGATGATGCGCGATGGCAATCTCGCGCCGCTGCGCGTTCAAAGAACGCCGTCACCTCACGGCGCACACGCGTCGCTCTGCCTCAACCTCATGCACGACTGGGCCCACACTCATCAGCGGGCCTCCGCATACCAGCCGTGCTTTGTAACCGCCTTGGCACCGCGCCGTCATACCGCCGGCTTGCGAAAGAAGACGTCGCTCGATCTCGTGTCTTGCCGTATCCTCGTCTGCACGCTCCAATCAGCCGAGAGCCAGACGCAGAACACAGAGCTTCGATAACGGTTGATCGCAAAGTGCAGAGCATAGCCCATGCGATAGTTCCAGAGCGCATCGCGCTCGGCTTCCGGAACCTCGTAAAGTACCTTTGACCGCATCGAAAAGCTGCGTCTCGATGTCCTGCAGGTGTCTTCATGCGTCCCTCGCCCGCCGATACCGCATGACGAGGATGACGACGAAGAGAGGCAAGCCGGATCGAGGTCGGTGATGCCCGCTTAACTCGCGAGGGAGGGCCGGGCGATGATGAGGAGGATCCGCTTCATAGGGGCGGCAGTGATCGGCGAGGAATCGCAGACGTGGAGCTGATGGCGATCATGCCAAGGAGCGCCGTGAGCGTCGCAGAGACGAGTGCGAGCGGCGTCGCATCGACCATGAGGAGGACGGGCGACAGGACGAATACGTAGGGGATGATGAACGCCGCTATCGCTAGTTTTGACGCGTGTACGCCTGTTTTTAGCGCATTTCCTCCGCTGATACCCGCGCCCGCGTAGGCGGCGAGAGCAACAGGTGGCGGGACGTCCGCGATGATGCCGAACAGAACACGGAAATACGCGCAGCGAGCATAGGCACGCCCATCTCAGCTCCAGCGCAGGTGCGGCGATGGTCGAGGTGATGACGTAATTGCCGTGGTCGGTCACGCCCATGCCGGAGCACGATTGCCGTAATCATGGTGGAGAACATCGCCGGCAGGAGCATCCCAATCGCGAGATCAATCAGTCCCGATGCGAGGCGCAGGCCGACGCCCGTCTTCGTGACGACGCCGATGATGATGCCCGCCGACGCACAGGCGACGAGCACGCCGAGCACGCCCTTCGCGCCGCGCTCAAGGCCGTAGACGATCTCGATCGGCTTCATGCGTGTCGACGCGCAGCATGGCGCAGAGGATGGAGAGGAAGATGGCGACGAGTGCCGCACGCATGTGATAGCCCGCGACGAGCAGATAGACAATCACGACGAGCGGGATCGCGAGATGTCTCGCGCCCTTCAGAGCGTCAGCGGATTCGGCAGCTCAGCGCGGATGCTCACTTCTTGCGCTTTGCCCTCAAAGTGAACACCGAGCCAAACCCCCGTACAGTGAGAGGAGGCGATCGCCGCCGCCTTGACGACATCGATGAAAACGCCGACGAACTCCGCCATGAGGAACGCCGTTGCTCCATGACCGGGCGGCATGAGCTGTCCGCCCGTGGATGATGCCGCCCGACCGCCCCCCGCAAAATTCGCGTTGTAGCCGAGTCTCATCATCGGATGGTGAGCGAGCCCGTGCCGACAACATCTGGGCGACCGAGCTGCCGAGACCGTGCCCCATCAGTCCGCTGGAGAGACGGCGACCTGCTGCCGCCGCCGCTCGCCCAGCCCGCAAACCGCAGTCACTTTTGGCGAGGTCGATGAAGAATCGCCGAGCCCCTGCAGCTCTCAAAGATAGGCAACCGAAAAGGACGAAGAGGAAGACAACGTCGAGGAGACGCCGAGCGGGACACCGAAGACAACCCTCCGTCGTAAAGTAAAGGCAGACCGATCAGCTGTCTCGCGTGAGTCCGCGATGCGCAAGCACGCCCGGCATGTAGGGGCCGAGGAAAGGCATACGCGATAAAGGCGAGCACTCGACCGTCACCATCGAAGCTCCCACGACGCGCCGCGCGGTCGCCTCGCTGACGAGGGAGGATGCCGAGTCCGCCGACAACGGTGTCCACGGCGCGAGACTGCGCCTTCCGCGCGCGTGATCAGCTCGCGCGGTACTGGATAACGAGATAGGCGGGCGTCGCCGCACCGAGGACGGCGAATACGTGATGTCGATCGGATGAAAGTAGTGATCTCAAGCGTCCACGCGCGCGGAAGGATAGAGGAGATAGGCGAGCGCGAGCTCCGAACTCGAGGATGGGCGCGCTGCAGCTGTGCATCGAGCACGCCGAAGATCGCCGTATAGAGCTGAAAGACGGAAAAACGTAATGTGGCGATCGCCGCAACAATCTTCTTCGGCCAGCCTGCGATAGTGGGCGGTATTGACCTCACGGTCGTACTCTTTTTCGCGCAATCCGCACGCCGCATGGTCTCGTCATAGAGTACGCCTCGCCACATCCTTAAATGATTCTCGGCAGGGTATAGGAAGCATCGATGGGCCTGCAGGATCATCTTGACAAGAGCCTTTTCGCCTGCTCGTTAGCAAACTTCCACATGGCCTCTCGCTGTGCGTCCGTTTGCTTGCCCTCAATCGGACATCTACGCCAATCTGGCATACCTCATTTTATCAGCGGTCTCCACAGTCCCGAACATTTTCGCGATATACAAAATATTTGATAAAGTTTAGAAAGAAATACGAGGCCGCGATCCGCAAGCCCTCGGAAATCTTATCATAGGGCTGGCAGAGTGGCGCAGCGACGAGGTCGGATGGCGCGCCGTCAGGATAGCGCTCATAGAGCGGATAGTCCGTGCCGCTCCGCCGTACTGGTCAGCTCGTCCTCACGCCCGGTGCGCAGGCTCAGCGTGTCAGAAGTCAACGATCCATATCGAGGATGAGATCGTCCATCCTCCTCGCGAAATGTTCCTCCTCAGCGTAGCGGGCCCGCGCCGTGACTGATAGCGCGTGCCCGTGAGGTGGAAATGCCCATCCGGATAGACGGTGAGGAACTCCTCCACAGGCGTCTTCTGCACGGAGTGGATGAACCGCACCGCGAACGGCGTGCTCTCCTGCTGCCGGATCTCCGCACGAGGCTGTGCCGTCTCACCGCCGCGCATGAGAAGCGCCGGGTGAGAATATCAAAACGCAATGAGGGAGCAGCGCCGCCGCGAGAGCGACAGATAGGCTCTCATTTCTCCGCGTTGTTAAAGTACTTCCGCGCGCGGATTCATCGGCAGGGGACACGCCGTCCCGCCGTATCCTGTCGATCTGCTTGTCTGCGACTCGTATGTGCCGCCTGCAGACGATCGGAGATGCGTGAAGATCGCCTTCGTGATGTTGTAGCTCATATCGGCATCCACCGAGGGACCCGCGATGAGCATCGCCGCCATGACGGAGACACCCGACCGCCTCATCATCAACCCGCACAATGCGCCTGCGGTGGTTCGCAGAACGATACTGCGATAGTTTATCCGCCGCGACCTTCCTCTTACGGGAGGAGACGGACGGGTTCTGGCAGACGCGATATCCTGCACGGACGCCGCCGTCGGAGTCGCGCCGTCAGTACGCCGGCGATCCACGTTGCCGCCCTCAGCGCACCTCGCGCCCCTCAGCGCGAACGAGAGTGAAACTGCGCGTCAATATCGTTGTAGAGCGCCGCATGCGCGAGGATCTGACGCACATTCGCCCCGATTCGAGCCGGCACCGACCGCGCGACGCGCCGTCTTGAGATCGGCAGGTCGCCTGATGCCCGAGGACTGGAGCGTCATTGAAACCGGCAGGTCTCGGGGAGCGAGGCAATCCCCTGACCGTCCACCTTCTTGCTGTCGAACATCTGTGCCCGTCACGGCGTAGTGTACGTAATATCGTTCGCACCGTCGCGAGATCGATGGCCTTGTCGCAGCATGGCTGATATTTGCTATCGACGCGCCCGTGTCGCGCCCGCGTTCATGCCCGGATTTTTAGCACCAGGATCTCGGCACCGCACCGCCAGGCCCGGGTAGGTCCCCGCCGTGCTGCCCGTGCTGATGTTGAGAAACTTTCGCCGATGGTGAGTCGCCGCCGCAGCCGTGAGGAGTGCAGTAGAGAATACAAGGACTGCACCTGCCGCGTGTAAAAAACTTTTACGGTAGAGATGTTCATGTTCTTTCCTCCTAAAAAATGAGTTAACTTCCGCAAAATGGAAATATGACAACGAAAAATATACCATAAAAGCCGCCCCTGCATGCAAGCGCGGGACGGCTTCGTATGGCAGTATACAAGAAGTTTCAAAATCACATCCTGCGGAATGTATCGCAGCCCGTTCAGTTCACGATTCCGCCGCCGCCGTTCGCCTTGGCGCGCAACGCACCTTCAGGCGCGCGCGATGTTCTTCACATGGAGGTCGATCGCAAAGCGGATGCGCTTCTTCCTCCTCCGTGAACACGGGTTCAGGCGCGCGCGGAGGCACGAGACGCGCCTCCACGTCGCGCAGCGTCATCTCTCCATCGGGCGCAGCGTAGCGCACAGCTGCAGACCGCGCATCGCATCGAGGACGACGTACTGTGCCCGCCTGCTCGAGGCTTTTTTCCAGCCACTGTGCGACGTGGTAGACTTCCATCGTAGGGCGGTTTCCTCGCCGCCGGGATCAGCGCGGAGAGATCTCCATCTTGACCTGCTGCCCCTGCCGTGCGGCTGGCGGATCAGCCCTCCCGCACCCGCCATCAGATGACCGGTAGCGCGTTCTCCGCCGATTCTCGGATAGACGCTGTACTCCACCGATCCACCGCATTTGTACTGATTGCTTGCGCGTGGATCGTCTTTGATGCGGCGGTCGATGTTCTCGCGCACGATCTTGCCCGACGCCCGCGACGAGCGAGTTCGGCGGGATGACCGCGTTCTCCTGACACACGGCGCCCGCCGCGATAATCGAGCCGCGTCCGACCTGCCCCGTGGAGAGGACAATCGCACCCATGCCGGATCAGCACGATCTCGGATCCGCAGCCGTGGATGGACGCGCCGTGCCTTGACCGCTCATAGCGTCGCCGATGTCGCACGGATTCGTCCGCGAGCATGCAGCACGTGAGATCCTTATTGAGCAGACGCTGACCGAGATATAGCGCGATATCGCCGCGCGCGACAAACTTCGCCAGAGGGTTTGCGTACTGCCCAGAGCCAGCGTCACCGAGAGAGAGAAAAACCTGCGGTGCGACGTGAACGCCCTCTCGTGAATCTGCGGCGGATGCGAAGCGGATGGAATCCGGTCTCCCTTTGAATGTAAACATGGCTGTCCTTTCTAGGGAATCGCTGATAAACAAGTCCATGCCAGATTTATGCAGATTTTTTTCGTCCGAACGAGGTGGAAAACCGACGCGAGTGGTTTCAGGAGGGGATTTCCGCCGAAGTGCGGGCAAAAAGATGCGTTAAGATGGCGTGGCTGAACTATCAGCTTCCTATCACAAACTTCTGCGCGATTTCGCAGGCGTTCGTGCAGATATTGCTCGTAGCCCTCGCTCGAAGGATGCCTTCCGCAGCGCCGCGCCGCACACAGATAGGTAGCGGTGAGGCGCGAGCACCCTGCGGCACCTTCCGGCGCAGGATGCGAAGGAATACGGTGGCATCCGCGTGCTGCTTTGCGGTGGATGCCGCGCCTCCTCCGCTGCCGCATCGCGTAAATGTATCCGGGAGGTTCCGTACCCGGAAAGTCGCATACCCATCCACCACGCTGAGCGCGCAGGAGATACATACCCCTCTCATCGATCGGCAGACGATTGCCCGCCTGGCCGTGCCGCCGGAGCATCTCCGCCATCTCCGCCGTGGCGGAGGCGTGCGACGATTGCCGCAGGCGTCCTTCCTCCCCGCACGAATGATCCTGCACGCCGTCTGCGCACCAACACCGTCCGCGCCGCCCCTGTACCACTGGCAGTGCTCCGGCATAGACAGCGCTGCGTCACTTGGGAGGCAACAGCCCACGGCCGATGGCGCCCCCAGACATCCCCTCTGTCGTTTGCGCGCAGCATCCGCGCCTGCCCGTGGTGCATCGAGAGCATCGCCCGCCGCAGCCGCACTGCCGTTCGCCGCCGCGGCAGGCATTCGCACGCCCGCGGAACGCCCCTCGCCTGCGCCCTCGACGCGCTTGACGCACCGCCGCCCCCGCTGCATTCCGCGGTGAGCACGGAGATATTCGCCTGCGCCACCGCGAGAGCCGCCGTGCCTCCTTGGACTCTGCACGTTTCAGCACGCCCAGGGCTTCACGCCGCCCGATCCGCGCTACCTTATCGTAGAGATCGATCCTTCTCCTTCAGATACCGCTTTTCTGTCCATGGGAGAGAGCTTCTGCCCATTCCGCAGCTTCGGCGATCAGACCGTGCCCGCGCGTCGCGTTTTGTATTTGACCCTGCGCCCGCCAACCTCTGTTCGCTGATCTGCAAGGGCGCTCCCCATCGCCCGCGTAATGAGAGACTCCGTCCTGTCTTTTACGCGATACTTCGCCCTCGCGCCTGAGGTTATTCAGCTGTGCATAGTCGCTGACTCGTCCGACCTCTTCAAACGCGCCATACGATTACCTGTGTAATATCTGTTAGGTCCATATAATAATCGGCGGCAGATGCCTCCCTCTATAAGCCCCCTCGACCATATTCTATCCTATTTGCAAAGAAAAAGCCGTTGGTGATCCCCACCGCCTTATATTTCCCGCCGGCCATTTGTCAAATGATAACGGACAGCGCTTGCGCGCGCCTCCCGTGCAGACACTAATCATCCCGCGCTAAGTTTCCAGATATCCTCAAGGTCACACCCTTCCAAATACCGCATGCCGCCCCCCCCATTCCCTTTCGGAATGTTTGGTACACGTACATTTATATTTCAACATATCCATCAAAGGCTGCAGTTCTGCGCCTCCTTCCGAGAAATTTCCTAATAGAACATAGCATTACGAAAGACAGACGATTATTCCTTCAATGGCAGGCAAACGATTCCGAAAAATTTGCGCTGAATTTATCCGAGTTCCACATTCCGCTGTTGACTTCACGTACGCTTCTGCGCTACAATCAACGCATGAATAACTGTTCATATAAAAGCAGAGCGGGTGATCCATCATGGATTCAGCAGCACAGTCTCATGATTGTGGTGTGGATGTATCGAACGCGCGCCGGAGCGACGCACGTACTGTCCGCACGCGCATCGCGGCGGCAGCCCGCTTCTCCTCGGCATGCTCTGCGGCGAGGGACGGCGGGCACCATTCCTTCTCGCGGCGTATGTCCTCGTCGGTGCCGGATAAACCGGCGCGCCGCCAAAATCTGCGGCGGGGCATATCTTTTGGCGAGCACTTTCTATAGACACCGCCACGCTCGGCGCCTCGCGGCGACTACGCGCGAGGCCGCCGCCGCGCGCTTACCTATCAGCTCGGTGAGTTTCGCAGGATCGTGCCGTCCAGCGTGCACGCCGCCCATCACAGCGCGCCTGCGGACATCCGCCCGACACGGGCGCGCGTCCGTGACGAGCGCGAGGAAGTCGTACATCCTGAGGCGTCGCTGTCGGCAGCATGATCCGCATCTATCCGGCGAGCGGCGTGCCGCTCGACGGCACGGTGAGACCGCAGGCGAGAGCATTGCCACCGCTGCGCTTCACGGAGATCCCCGCCGCGCACCGTACGTACGGGAGATACGCCCCAGCGGCTGCGTCAACATCACGGGCGCGCTGACCGTTCATGTCACAGCCGCCTATGCAGTACGCCCGCTGCGGCGCGCATTCGATCTTTGTGGAGGAGGCGGCGATGGAATCGACGGAGAAAACCATCACGCGCTTTGCGCGCATCCACTCCCCGTTGTCGTCGCATGCGCCGCTCTCGGCATCGCCGTCCTGCCGCCGCTCATCATGGGAGACGCTCTCTGCGCCGCCGTGGGCTCACCGTGCGCCGCTGACCTCCTCGTCATCTCCCTGCCCCTGCGTCACAACAGTCCTCCGTCCCGCTCACCTCTCTTCTTCGGGCTTGGCGCGGCATCCCGTGCGGGCCCGCCGCGGCAAAACGTATTGACGCCGCCGCCCGCACGACACCGTCGTCTTTGACAAGACGGGCACGGGCTCACCGAGGGCAACCTCCGTGACGCGCGCATCCCTGCCGCAGGCAGGAAAGGAGGTGCCTGCCCGCGCCGCCGCCGCCGCCGCAGAGCAGCACCTCCCATCCGGATGGCGCGCGCCAACATGCGTGCGCCTCGCGAATGCGGCGGCACCTGGCAGGTCCATGCGATATCGAGGAGCATGCGGACGCGGCATCACCGCGCAGCGAGGACTGCATCATCTTCCACCGGCACGCACGTACCCGCTGAAATCACGTCGTTGACCTCCCGCCTCCGTTGCCGCACCTACGGGTGCGATCTGGCTCGCCGTGATGGAGTGGCGTGGTACGATCTGCGTCGCCGACCGTCAGGTGCTGCGGACGCCAACCGGCGCGCCGAGGGAGTTAACGGCGTCCGCGAGACCGCTCATGCTCACGGGTGATATTCGCCTGCCGCTCAGAGTGTCGCTGCGCGGTCGGCACGACACGCATACGCCGAACTCCTGCCGCAGGACAAGGTGGCACATCTTGAGCGCCTGCTCGCCGTCGAGCGCACGGGCAGGACAGTTTTGCCATCGGCGACGGTGGCATCAACGACGCACCTGTCCTGCACGTGCGCGACATCGGCATCGCCATGGGCGGCATCGCGGACGCTAACAGGCGGGCGGATGTCGTACTTCATGACCGACGAGCCGCGCAGGCCTGTTCCCTCCTCGCCCTCGCTGCATCGCCGCAACGTCCGCATCGCACGGGAGAACATCGCCCCCCGCCACGGCACCGCTGGCGGCCGTCCTCCTCCTCGGCGCACCGGCTGCGAACCCTGGCGGCGATCTTCGCCGACGTGGCGTCACCCTCCTCGCCGTCCTCAACGCCATGCGCGCCATGCGCGCGAAGAGCTTCATCTCATATTTAAGGAAAACTACCCTTCCACACGATATGATAGGTAAAGGGATATCTGCGGAGGTGCTGATGCGAGATGCAACACAGCGTATTGATGAAAACTTTCCTTTCTGCACACGGATGCTCATCCCGCGGCGCGTCAGACCGCACGCCAAACCACCGGGACAGGCAGCAGGGCAAACACAAAACAGCACGACCATCCTCTCCCGCGCCGCCGAGGTCTCATATACAGCAAAGCGAAGGGACGCTGTACGAGTGCGACGGATGCTGACGACCGCCTGGCGGACCCTCGCCGAGACGGCACTCGCCGCCGAGCAGCAGAACGAGTTGGATGAGAAACGCGCGAGGCGAGGACGCCACAATATCGAGCAGAAGCGCATCGCGACCGACGAAAAGCTCACAGACGACGATGATAAGGCGCCCTCCAGAAGGAAGCGGACAAGCGAAGCGGGCGGGAATGACCGACGAGGATTGGGCTCCAGCACATTCTACATGAAGGGCGCTGAATCGAACGGTGGCAATACAAATGCCGAAGGGCCTTACAGGAGAGGATAAGCTGACTGACCATCGGCACACAGACAAGTGAGAACGCAAAACATCGGTGAGTTCCAAAATATCATCAAGGAAAAGCAGAGCATACCGACGCCGCCCTGCGGCGTCATGGTCCGTAGCGAGAGAGCGCGCCGATCTCGAAGCCGCGACGGCAAAGGAAAAGGGCGAAAGGAAAAGTGAAAATGCCGCCTCAAGGAGGAGATTGCGACGGCGAAGCGCCGTCACCTCCCCTCACTGCCGCACGACGAAGAAGGCACTCTCGAGGATGCGGAGAGAGCAAAGACAAGGCTGACGATGCAGGGCACAAGGATGCAGCCCCGCAGCGCGAATAAACTCTGCAAGTCACATGACCTCTCTGATATACACACACAAGACATAGAGAAGAGACCCTGACAAGGCGTCATACTTCTTCACGCAGAGATATGAGTAGCCGCCACGCTAGGCTAGGCTGTAGAGGCGGGTTGCTCTTTTATACGCAACAACGTAAGCTCAGTGACGAGAATCACCGGTGGAATAAAATCTTGCACATGATGCGGCTCTCTGATATAGTAGAGAGACATAAAAAGAGGCTGTTGTGACATCTCGTCGGCTTTGTTGCGCTCGCCACTTCAGCGTCATCAACGTCAACCAACCACATCGCCGACGCCGGTGTTCGACGTGCATGCGCGATTCCAGCGCACCAGTCAGCTTCGGTCCTGTGGACTTGGCTTTCGGACAGGTACACGCAAGGGGGACCGCAAGCGCGAAGGCATTGCAAAACGGATATGGACATAACCGCAACCGTCTCGGTAGGCAGTGTGGGCGGTTATTTCTGACAGCGAGGATGCAGCCCGCAGCGAATAGATCCCCGCACGTTACACGGCCTCTCTGATATAATAGAGACATAGAGAAGAGACCTTGATAGTGACGTCTCACTTTCACACCGATATGTATACAACCGCCCAGTGTGCGTGGCAAAGCAGAGGGCGGTTATTTCTTTTATCGCAACAATGTGTAGCCAGGTAGTGACGAGAATCAACGCAAAGATGAACTCGTAGTACCTCATGCGTGCACCACCTCCTTCGTAGGATAATGATGAAGTGGAGAGAAACAGACGCCCCGCTCATGTTACAACTTCATTCTTATTATGGCACAAACATCTGTTCAACCAACTAGACGACTGATAACTCCGGTACGACTATCTTGACGCATCTCGCGTGCTGTTAGCGGGAAATCCTCCACATAGTTCTTGCTATGCGCGTCCGTTTGCTGCCTCAATCGGACATCTACGCCAAATCTGCGCATACCCTCATTTTACTCTGAAGCGATCTGCATCACTAAAAGCCCCTCGACCATCGTCGCTTTTCTCATCTCCTATGCCTCACCACGGCGCGTCCGTGGTAGAGACACCACGGCTCCTCCGCCATGAAGTCGCCGCCGTGGTGGTGGCAGTGGCACGCGCGCGCAGCCGCCGCACGCCTTCTTATAGCTGCGTGCACGAGCCGCAGCCGCCGCCGTAGTCGAGCGTGCGCAACCCTTGAACACCCTGTTTTTCGCCCAGAGCGTCGAACGGCGTCCGCGGCGCATCGCCGACGCTCGCGGGTGGCCTGAAGAGTGCACACACGGCTGCGCCGCGCGGACTGATGATGTCGTACGTCAGCGCGAGACACCCGCGCGAAAAGCGCGTATCGCGCGCGAGCTGGTCGGCAATGCGCAGGAACTGCGGCGCACAGGTCGGCTTCAGCTCGATGTCCACCGTCTCCCGCTTTCTTCTGGCGATGCGCGTGAGCACATCCTCATACGCCTCCGCGCGCAGCGACCTCCTCGATCGTCTTACGCACGCGTCGGCACGAGGAAGAAGAAGTGATGCGCCTTGCGCGCTGATCTCCACGGCGAAATCCGTCACCGTTTCGCTCAAGCCTGTGCGCGCGCATTCCAGCATCACCGTCGTGGATCTGAACGGCAGCCCGCGGCACGGCAGGCAATGCCTCCATCCCGCGCACCGCGCCGTCCCAGCCACCCGGAATGAGAGCGCGGAACGTATCGTGCAGTTTTTGTCGAGAGCGAGTCGAGCGAGATGCCCATCCCGCACGCGCCCGCCTCCCTTCAGCGCCTTCGCCATCGGCAGATCGATCAGCGTGCGCGTCCGCGCCGGAACACAGATCAGACCCAGCCTGCGCGCATAAGCGACCAACTCAAGTAACATCAGGGCGCCGGGCGGCCTCGCTCGCCTGCGTGCACACAGTCAGCATGCGGAACCCCGCCTTTTTGCGATCTCGCTGCGCAGGTGGAGCTTCTTGCCTCTCTGGTCGAGAGAGTCTCGTCCGCGCGGCAGCCCGCGCGTCACGGTAGCAGTGCGCACAGTACATACTACGCAGGCGTCTGCCGTATTCCACGGAGATGATGCTTCTCCGCCGCTCCGCGACCCCTTCAAGCCCGCCGGGTGACCCTCGTGCCCATGCGCGCGCGCGCATGGATGTCCACGGATGTCCCTTCCCATGCGGATGCCCTGCCGCGCCCTGTAGCGGCGTGCGCCGCGTCCATCGGCGCGCTCACAGTGCCGCCGCCCCGCGACACCGACTTCCTCATCCGTCAGATAGGCAGGATCGGATCGGACGCGCAGAAATCTCCCGTCCGTGCCTCGGCACGCGTACGGAAATTTCTGCTGCACCAGTCGGAGATACTCGACTGACTGACCAGCGCTCCCTTCAGGAGCGGCTTCGCGATCCTTCAGCCCCGCCATGCGATTGGATTGGTCACATCCCGCCATGATATCGCTGAATCCTGCGCTCACGTACACATTGCCGAACGACGATGCTGCTGGTGTAACCGATCGGGGTGCACATAGCACATCGGATCCAATTCACCGAACGCAACTCCGGAAGCGCTGCGCCGCTGCGTTCGCGCCGATCAGCCTTGATCTGGCTCCGCGCGCTACGCGCGTCGCCGCCGCCGCTCTCAGCAAGCGCTCTCCGCGATGTTACAGACAGCATCTCCGTCGCAGTGATTGTCCACCGTCAGGGCTTTCTTTCTTGAGGCCGCGCCCTTAAAGTCCTTCGTCCGGCGGCGTGATAACCGTATCCATCGCCCGCTGCCGCGACTCGGGCGTCAGCATCCCCATCCATCATCTGCCCGCCGCGCCCCGAGCACGACGAGGTACAGAAGCAGAGACGCGCGGTTGATCCCTTTCCTCGATGAAGTCAAAGATCCATCGAGCTCCATGATGCGTTGTGGTGATTGATCGTAAAGCGCAGCCCCATCGCGCTGACCGACGGCGACGCAGTTCCAATGCCCCTCCATCGCGGTACGCACCGTCCATATACGCCGCGGGACATATACGTCGTTCACATCCGCCAGACCATCGAGATGCCGCGAGATGCCGACATAGCCCACGCCGAGATCCTGATGCGCGTGCCACATCGCGCGGGATGAGCGTCCCATCTGTCGAGCGCGCCGGACGCACGCCGCACTCTGCCGCGTGCTCCGCGAGCTCAAAAAGTCAGGACGGATCAGCGGCTCGCCGCCCGAGAAGAGCAGCACGGGCACGCGGAACTCTGGCAGCAGCAGGAGATCGTCGATGAAGCGCTTTGCCCTCCGTCCGTCAGCCCCGTCGTACTTCTGCCCGTCCGACCTCCACAGAGCAGTGGCGGCAGCGCAGATTGCACGTGCGCGTCGAGTTCCAGACCACCACGGGACCCAGGCAGTATGCCCTCCGCGGCACCGCTGCTCTTCATCCGATGCGCATTGTAGCGTAGCGCAGCGCGTCACCATAGTACTCATCCATAAAAGAAGAAGTTTCGTTACACTGATCATTGGTACTCCCTATATACACAGATTGAAAACGGCTGCGCCGCCGTCACACCATATAGTGGGGAAACACTCAGCCCTCTGGCTGCCCGTCCCGCCTGCGGATACCGTCGAGGAGGAGAAGGCGCGGTCTTGAGCGCGATATTCTCCTGACTCTGCGCTCCAACTGGCGGAACGCCGCCTTGATACAGCGGGAGTGGAACATCTCCGCAGCAATCAGATCGACAGGAACGTCACGGCGATCCGCCCGCCTCCCGTCCTCTCTCCTCTCCTCTCTCGCGGACGATCCGGCAGAAGACCCGCTCTACCTGCGGTGCCATACGGCTCGGATGCGGCTTATCCGCGTCCCCTCCTGTGGGGCAGGCGTCTGCGCCTATGCGCTGCGAGTGCAGGAGAGAAAAGCGGCATCGCAAAGCGGTTCTCATCGAGGAACTGCTGTCACATCGCGCGCCGACCCGAGCAGCTCCAGCGCGAACCTGCGCTGCGCCGCCCGCGCCTCGGCAGTGAGTGCGTGATACGACCGTCTCGCCCAGCCGTCCGAGCAGAGAGAGAACAGGCAGCCCTCGCGCGAGGCGCGAAGTAACGATAGAACGTCCTGATACGAGATCCGCGCTGCCGCGATGTCTGCAGACCGACGTCTCCTTGTAGCCCTTCTTCGAGAACTCACCGATCGCGGCTCGTCGAGAATCATCTTCCGCGACTGCAGCCTTCGCGCAATCACGACGCCCCATCATCTCTTCCAAACGAATCGCACCCTCCGTTACTAGTGTAGTAATACTATTATAACGAAAAAGCGTCACTTTGAAAAGAGAAAATATGAATCCGTTCATATTTTCATTCTCACGGCGAAAAATATCATCAATGTGTTGCCACGCCGATCTCTCATCGGCGTTCAGTGTGTTCAAAAATGGTGACCCAGGAGGGATTCGTCCTCGACCCTTTGAGGATTCAGTAGTCAAATACTCTAATCCATTGAGAGCGCCATTGAGCGACTGCGTGACGTGTCCTGCGACGCAGTGATTATAATATCATCTTTGAGGGAGGCTGTCATAGATTTTTGAGTAGTTCGTATTTGGTGTGACAGGCTCTTTCTGCTTCCTCCGCCGAAGCGCATTCTAGGGCCCGCTCGCTTCACCAGAGAGACGCTGTCGCGGCGATAGAGGCGTGCACGAGGCGCATCGACGATCTCGCCGCGTGGACGGCGGCATCCGGCATGACGCGCGATGCGTCCCTGCCAGCCCGTCCGTCACGCCATTCTCCTTCCAAGGTCTGAAAGAGTACCCTCCACCGTGCGCGAGTGCGCGTGCGGTGACGCCTCGTGCCAGCCTCGTCTGCGAGTGCTCTGCATCCGCAGCCGCACGCCTCCTGCGCAACTCGCCGGGGGATCTCGATCCGTGCGCGCCGTGCCGCAGGGCGTCCCGCGCCGCGCCGAGTAGGGGAAGACGTGCATCCGCGCAAAGCCCATCTGACGCACGGAAGGCGAAGCCCCGCCGCGAAGTCCCTCCTCCGTCTCTCCCGGAAAGCCGACGATGATGTCCGTCGAGATCGCCACCTTTCGCACGGCCCGGCGCGCGCATCCGCTGCGGAGAGGAGCTGCGCGCGAAACGCTCGCCGCATCGTAAGTGGCGGTTCATCGCGCGCAGGGACGTGGCACGCGCCTGAGGCAGATGCAGATGGGAGCAAAAGCGCGGCTCACGTCCGCAGCGAGAGGAGATCCTCCGACAGCTCCACATCGACTCCAGCGGCAGCCCAGCCGCAGCCGCCGCAGCGTCCCTCGTGTGCGCAGTGCGGTGTGGCACGCATCGGCAAGCGCCGGACGCTGCGGAAGGTCGATGCTGCACGCGCCGAGGTGAATCCCCGTGCCAGCACCACGCGAAACCCCGCCGCCGCGAGCGCTTTCTCCATCTCGCGCGCTACTGCCGCGAGCGCGCGGACGCGTACTCTGCACAGGCCCGGCGCGCATAGGGGATGGTGCAGAACGAGCAGAAATTCGGCAGCCGTCCTCGATTCGCAGGAGAAAGGCACGCGCGGTGCGGCACACGCCGTGCAGGGGGATGTCCTCAAAGGCACGCAGCAATCTGCATCACATCCGTGACCTCCTCCACCACGCCGTCCGCGCGAAGCGCCTCCTCCACATAGCGTCCACGAGGCGCGCGCTCCTCCGTCCCGATCACGACGCGCGCACGCCCGAGCGCGCACGCACTGGCGGGCGCGCGATCACAGTGCATAGCAGCAGCGCCCGCCACAGCGCGAGGCGCCGCACGCCGCGATTGATTCTTCCGTGCGCGACGCACGCCGGCGTGATGATCTGGCGGGACTTGCGGCGTTTCCAGATGCGTCACCGAGTCGGCCACACAGACGTCCGCCCGCTCGCCGAACGGCACGATCTCATAGCCGCGCGCACGAACAGCCTCCATCAATGTCTCCGTCTCGAACTGGTTCACCTAAGGCTGAGCGCTGGCAATGCTGCTCTCAACTTATGCCCTCCTCCCCATCATTCATACGAGTTTGATACAGAGCGGCGCCCCTATAAGGAACCCCAGTGAAGTGCGAGTGCGCCTGCCCTGCGAATTTTTCGTCTGCGCAGCGCGCCGGTTAAAGTCCGCAGGTACGAAGATACACGATCACGGCAGTGTGAGGCGCGTTCACGTTGAAGGCACCAACAGTTTGCATAGATTAACACAACCGTAAACGCCTCCGCACACCCTTTTTCTCCTCCCAAGACCACGACACATTTTCGGCGGTGGCAGATGGGGAAATTATTCCATAACACAGAATGCTATGTTCACGGAAGGAGGAACGCGGCAACGACACAGGATGACCAGCGCGCGCGAGTAGAATACCGCTCGCCTACGCCGCACCTCGCACGAGGATGCGACGCGCTATCTTCGGCGGTCCCATGCAGCGGCAGGGCAACAGCAGTCTCTACGCCGCACAGTGCGGGCAGGACTCACGAGGCAGACGAGCCTGAAGGCCCACTTTCGGCCGCCATTACAGAATCAGGCGGCAAGCTGCGCAAGATATACGCGGAGACCCAGTTCGCCGCCGCGGAGCGCCACGGGCAGAACAGCGATCTGCGCAAGGCGGCACGCGCCGTCGAGAACACGGACTTCAAGTTCAGCCGCAGCGACGCGCCACGAATGCCGACGGCTCACGCTCCCACAGTGACCGTCTAAAGAGTGCGATCCTGACGGAAGGATCCCGTCAGCAAGTACACAACGAGATGAGCGATTCCGCGCGAGAACAAGTGAGCCGGCAAGGGCGCACAGGCACCCCTTTCGGCGTGAGCGCCTGACACCACCCATATGGTGGCAGGCTCAGCGCGAAGATAAGCATCCTCGTCGACGGCGCGCAACAGGCAAGCCCGCGTCAACGAGAACTGCTCGCCGACGCACCTCATCGACTCCCTGCACGCCCGAGGCGCGATTTCGCCGGCGACTCGCGACGCGCCGATCGTCACGCAGAGGCGGCACAGTTCGCGCCGCAGCGTCATCCCGACTATGGAATAGGCGATCGGCGGGCAGCCTGCCATGCCGTCGAACATCCTCAACGGAGCTCCCTGCCCACCATGTCATTGCTACTTCGAATACGCGCTGAATCTCTTCAGCATCTATGTCTAATGAGAGGGAACGGTGATGATACGTACGCTTTCCGTCAGCATACAGGCACAAAGAACGCGGGCATTAGAGCATCGGCACGCCGCCGAAAAGATAGCGATGGACTCGAGCAGTGAGGCACTCGACCTGATCGAGCAGAGCAGCACCGCGAGCTCGACCCAGCCTCGGCGGCAGCATCGACAGCTTACATAGCGAACAACGGCAGTGATAGATTCATCACCGCCGTTTTATTGCTTCAAAGCCATCCTATTCCAGAAACAAAGGTCCCTCCCAGGATTACGGGCACACCGTCGCAGATCATACGTGTTGATCGTCAGAAGAAGAACTCAACTGAGCCAGTAGAGCTTGAACTTGTCATCTGTCTGTTTTCAATGGTCTTACCCTTGACATTCGCTGTCAGAACGATACCTTCGCGGGACATAGCTCGCGCCAACCTGGCACACCCTTCGTGGAAGAGTACCATCCCTGCCGGAGCAACCGATGCGTTGCCGAGGGAAGATAGGCAGCGGCGCGCGCCCCACGACCCCTTTATCCTCACGCGCCAGCGCACCCTTGTAATCAAAGACGTAATTGATAGGACTTCTTCAGGCGGGCTACGTGATCGGACGAAACCGCCATTGCGCGCGGTATGCGACAGAGAGAGTGCTGTTCTTATCAAAGCGATAGCCGAGGTTGCCGCTCCAGATATTCATATCGAAAGGCCGCCCGTCTTCGCCAGCTGGCGCATCCGCTGCATCCCTTCGGAGTTGAGCGGTAGACGCCGACAATCGCGACGCGTTCTTCTTTGGTCATACTGGACAACCGATGCTGCTTGTAGTTTGGCCGTATCCTCATCGCGAGTCAACCGATCCCGCACCGGAGCAATGCATGATACTGATTCGCACTGCATGGTCCCGGATACGCCCCGCCCGCGAACGGTCAATGGAACTCACCGAAGCTGGCCTGCACCCGTGTGTGTACCGCCATCATAGACGATCGCGCCCGTGACTGATAGTCTGCCCGTGAGAGGTGAGTCCATCCGCGCGAGGCGAACCCGCGAACTTCTGGTCATAGTCGCCCTCCTGCACATAGGGCACGCTTCCAGAGCAAAGATGCTGGTTGCCTTATAGCGTGTGGCACCTGTGCCGCCCGTGACCGTGCCAGGCATCGTTATTGGCAGGCATTGAACACACCACGAGGCGTGCAACCGCGCCAAATGCGGCTGATCGCCGTCGCCGCCCGCGCGAAGAAGCTGGCCATTGCTGGTATCGCCGTCACATTTCTCCATGAACGCGTCCATACTCATACTGACCTTGCTGTCTCCACTTCACCAGCAGTGCGTCAGTATTGCGCCTGAGGTTTTATGCGACACCGATGCTGTTGAGCTCATCATCAGCGAACTTGCAGCAGTAAGGCGGTCAACGAGCGCACGCACGATCCGGCGGACATGTCGTCTTTTGCCATATTGCCTTCGGTAACCATCTGCGCCATCTGTAACGCGTGATGTTGCGTCGCCGTGAACGTGCCGTCACCGTAGCCCCGACCACGTCAGCAGCGAGCCGCGTCACATGTCGTAAGCGCCCAGTGCGATCACGGGGTACATCGAGAACGGGTTCGCAGCTGTGAACGTGGTGGATGCTGCGCTGACAACGAGAGCCGTCGCAAGTGCGGATACGAGAGTCTTCTTCGAAGAAACCTCCTTCAAATGAGAAATACTGATTTCATTCGAGGAAATACCCAGAAAGTGTCCATACTTCTTCTCACTTTGTGGTATTCTCCATTCGGACTGGCAATAATAATATAACTGAATGTCATTTGCAATAGGTCAAAGGCACTATATCGAATAAGATATTGAGGAAATTAACAAAAATCCCTCCCGTTTGGGAGAGTGAGGATTTCATGCGGCAATACCGCACAACATGTCTGTCTTAATTGCGGAACTCCACACGACCGAAGATGTGATGGACCTTGTTGTTGTTGTTGGCCTGCGTCCGATCGTCTTGGCCGTCGAAATACTTCGCGGAAAGAAGAACGTTCTTGAAGGCGCATAGTTCAACCTCAACGCCCTCGTGTGAAGAGGTGCTGTCCTCCGTCGGAGCAACTGATGCATCGCTGTTGAGGAAGCGGTAGGCGACGTATGAAGTCTCACGAGCCCTTATCTGGCATCTGGCGCCCTTTGTAGGCGAGCGTGTACCGATAGATCAAGTGGCTGTGATCGACGAACCGCACCATTGCGCGCATAGGGCACCAGAGAGAACGAGGTTCGTCGGCGACAGCCGAGGTTACCGCTCCAGATGTTCATCGAACGGTTGCCCGTCTTCAGATAGAAGTCATCCTTGCGTCCTTTCGGAGCTGGAAGTGGTAACACCGAGCTCGGTGGCAAGATTCTTTCTGTCATACTGCAGTGCAATGCTGTAGTTTGCCGTATCATCTTGAACGAGGTGCTGCGTGGTCAGCCATAAACAGTGATTGCGGAACATGTCCGTATCCGCGCGTGCTTCTGACACACCGCCTGGTGACTGCCTTTGAGATCTCGCCGAAGCTGGACCTCTCGTGAACTCGCCATCAGCAGAGATGATTGCGCCCGGTTCTGCAGTTGCCTTCCTGCGCAGGTATTCCATCCTGCCAAGCTCACCCGGAAGGTTGCTGTAGTGTTCCGTGCATAGGCGCGCCTTACGTGAGATGATTGCCCCTCATAACGCGTGTTGGCACCGCGCCGCCCGAGACCGTGCCGCGTCATGCATGGCATTGAACGCGCATCGATGGGCGTGCCGCGAGCATGCCAATGGCTGTTCACCCCCGCTGTACGGATCGAGGCGGAACAGGAGGCAGGTTGAGTGGTATCAGCCGTGGCTGGTCCTGCTTTATGCTACTCGCTCAGGTGTAACGCGAGCTTGCATGCTCCACTCACCATGCTGCATTGCGCTCGAGGGTTCGAGAGACGCCGGACGCCGCGAGGCCGTTGAGCCTCGTCAGCGAACTCTGCTGCGAGGCGGTCAACGCGCACGATCCGGAAGCGGACGCATCGCCCTTTTGCCATTGCGCTGCAACCATCTGCGCCATCTCGTAACGCGATGATGCGTCGCACGAACGATGCCGTCACGTAGCGACCACGCCGTCAGCGGCGAAGCTGCGTCACAGCGTCGGCTTTGCCCATTGATGACGGGGCATCGGAGACGGGTTTCGCAGCGAACGTGGTGGATCGCTGCGCCGACAGACCGTCGCCAGCGCGACATGCGAGGTCTTCTTCTAAGAAACTCCTCCTTCGGCAAATGAGTAAATACTCGATTTGCACTCGGCCAGGGTGAATACCTGTGAGTGTCCATGCTTCCTTCCTCACACTGTATTCTCCCCTGTGGAACGTCTTATAGTACCATGTACCAAAAACAAACGCAAGTCCCATTGTGAATTAATTTTATACTGGGTGACAGAAATTCAGATTAGTTTCAGATGCTATAGAGCGATCAAGGACTCGACTGGGCAGCGACATACCCGCGTCGAGCGGCGCCTCGGCACACTGCGTGTGCCACCTCCTCGACCTCGGCAGGAGACTGGCAGTTGGCGTCATGTGGGGTCAAGGTATTCAATGATTTTGATGCACCTGTCTGCTCTCACACGAGGGCGAGGGGGACGAGGGATGCGCAAAGCCGCCCGAGGCGCGCGCAGGCGCTCGATGCGGACGCCGAATACGTGCGGCGATGCGCTCCCCGTGAGAGCACCTCGGCGGGCATGCCTCCAGTGAGCGGCGACAGCGC